>Ga0255779_1000011_pt1 | contig 200686 bp, 189 predicted proteins | sample 011ome_21_FD_179977 | JGI IMG/M metagenome (GOLD analysis project Ga0255779, IMG submission 179977) | Coastal salt marsh microbial communities from the Groves Creek Marsh, Skidaway Island, Georgia - 011508AT metaG (version 2) | ecosystem: Environmental > Aquatic > Marine > Intertidal zone >... | reverse complement strand
CGGTCACCGGTTTTAATTTAAATTAAATTAAAATCACAAGTCTGACGGGTTGAACCAGCGGTCCCCGGTTTTAATTTAAATTAAATTAAAAATCACAAGTCTGACAAGTCTGACGGGTTGCAGCGGTGGTCCCCGGTTTTAATTTAATTTAAATTAAAATCACTTGGACTTTGAACCATCACCACAGTCGCCATGTTGGGACGTTTACACTTGAATAGTATAGCCAATGGGGTACACAAATAAATGTTATACATATGTGTTTTATTGTTTTGCTGAGTCCGATGTATCAAGAATGCCGTGGTGCGTATCGCGAGTAGTGCGTCTTGTGGACATACACTTGCACATTCTGCCCTTTGGTGAATTTGTGTTGGTAGATGAAAAGAAAAACAAGACGCGCGCTATTGGTTGGCTACCATGCCATCACGCAAACATCGCCTACGAGCTGAATATGAAAAAAAATGGCGATATTGTGTCGATTTTAGGGATGCGTATGCTGCGCAACAAAAATCGCGCACCGGTCTCGGCAGCGGCCAAGAAAATTGCTGCCGGCACACTCGGACCCCCAGAATACACCAAAGAGCAGTACCTTGTACGGGCTGAGTATGCATACCAGGACCAGGCCACGTGGATCATTTCAATCCTGTACCCATACAAGCGTATCTGCAACATGAACATACGCGATGTGTTCCAATGCTTGGTACGTAATCCAGAATCTATTTGTATGCGAGGTTCACCCGCTTGTTTGCCGTTTCTGATGTACAACGAACAAAAAGCATGGGATTCGATTCAGAAAATGCTCAGAGCATTGTCAGAACCCCCGTACAGCGACAAACAGGGGTTCTCAGACCGGATGCAATGGCAAAGAGACACGCGATATTGCACAGCAGCCCTAGAATCGCCTGGTGAAAATATACACGGTCTTCAGTTCTACCAAAACATGTGGACCACACAGTTCGAAATAGACCAGACACGCACTTTACGAAATGCGATGGTGCCTGCAAACTGTCGACTGTGGCTCGGCACTCCCTGTCTTAAAGCATTAGTAGGGAGAAAAAGTGTCGTGAACACCCTGGAAGAAGCGTTTGCGCTTAAATGCTTCGTCTCGGTAGACATCTACATGGTCAACCCTCCATTTGACGAGCGTTATAGAACCGAGATGGGACTACCTGGAATAAAAACACTGGCCAAAGGTCAAGATGTAGCCGTGCCTTGGGCACACAGATGGGGCATTGACGCGTGGTTAACACTTATTGGCACGTATCCTGTCTCTTACATGTGTGTGGGACGATTAGACCAATATTCGTCCGGACGAGGCCAAATATTCAAACAAATGAAAGACGCCTCTTTTCAGTGCGAGGTGGGCCATCATTTCAAGACCAATAACGTGACCATGGTAGACACCGACGACGTCTTGGCCTTTGTACACAGCTTGAAATACCCCACTATACAGTGCTTTTCCGACTCTAAAACACCACTGGATATTGATACCGGTAGACGTTGGATTCGATATCCAACACGTATCAGAACCTTGACACAACGCGCACTGGTCAAAGAGCCGAGAGTCGCACTGTGTGAAGAATATTTTACATTGCAATTCAGAGTAGGAGAAAATGCATCTGTAATTACCCCACGTTATCTCATCACGCCGGTAGACGTAGGCGTGTATATATGTTCTGAAACTACAAAACCTTTCGACATCCACGCAGCAAGAACGCTGTGCAGACACAAGTTGTACGTAGTCAATTGTCAAGGTTCGCCTTTCGCTTGGGAACACGTGACGCCCACAACAATTGCGATATCGCCGTTTGCTTAGCACATATCCGGATTATGGTTACACAATTTGTTCAAGATATGTATAGAATGTTGAACGTCCGGCAAGACTCGTTTCATATCTCCGAGGGTAGCCGAAGCATCCACCAGTAAAGTTCTAAAGTTTGCCACGAACGCGAACAACATACACAACATTACGATGAGCAATAGAGTCGAGACAAAGCTTAAACACAACAATGTTTTGACCGTCCACGGAACACGCTCAATTTCCTCGTTCATTTGGCGATACATGTGTACACATTGTGAAATGTTATATACTCGATTAAAAAAACAACACTATATAAACGCCTACCACATGTTGGAATTATGTCCCGTCTTCAAAAGAACACCAGTATGGTTGCTACCGAAGTTGTTGAAAAGCAAATCGAAGAGATGGAGAACACTCAGACAGAGGTCTACGAGGCCCAGCACCCGGCTCTTGCGTACCTTAAACAGGTCCAAACGGCTACCGAAGAACGAGACCACCTTGACATGTATGTCGAAGTCGACCCGTACGACGAACGCGCTTAGAAATAAACCCATAATTTAACTATAAACGTCATTTTTTTTTGTTACACATGTCACTCGAAGTTATACTAGGTTCTATGTACTCTGGCAAATCTACGGAGCTGATTCGGCGCGTCAAGCGGGTGCAGAGCATCGGCATGCGCTGTCTGGTCATCAACCACGCGCACGATACGCGCGTGCAAGGCGATTTCATACAAACGCACGACGGTAAAACCCTTGCGGCTGTCAAGACCGACGACTTGCTGCTGGTCAACACGGTACCGTACGACACGATAGCCATCGACGAGGCACAGTTCTTTACGAATCTCAAGACGGCCGTCATGCTCATGGTGGAAAAGCACAACAAACACGTGATTGTCGCCGGCCTCTCGGGAGACTATCGTCGACATCCATTCGGCGAAATGCTCGACCTCATTCCCGTGGCCGACACAGTCGACTTTCAACGAGCATTGTGTAAACGCTGCGCACACCCCGGACGCCCTGCCTCTTTCACCAAACGCGTCTCAAGCGAAACGCAGACAATATCAGTCAAGTCTACATACCAAGCGGTGTGCCGGATTTGTTATACAGAGGAAAATTAAGATTTATGCGTTTCTTTGTTTGTAGGTGCTCATCTACACGACCAACTCCGCGGACATGTTCATGAGTTCCTCGACACTTTTGCCTGAATCGATAAGTTCGTTCATCACGTCGAGTGTGGCCCGTATCTTGTCGCCGTCCAATGCGCCCAATTTTTCAATCAACTCGCCCAGTTTACCCCAGACGTCTTTCTCGTCCCAGGGTTTCCACGAATCGCCACGAATCATCCCCGACAAATCCATATCAGAGAATAAATCAGCATTCGACGGCTGACCCTCTTGCGGTGCAATGTCCGAAATGTCGTCGGGAATATCCATGGGACTGGGTTCGACCCGTTGCAGAGCCGCACTCGCTTGTTTGAGAGACTCGACTTCTGCTTTCAATGCTCTGTTTTCTGCGACCAGAATGGGCGATTCTGCGACCAGAATGGGCGAGCGCGACGAGGCTGCAGCAGCGGATGAACGGTCACCATCCAGCAAACGCTGCTTGCATTTCTTGCACTTTTTGGCTGCATTGCCATTCATGACAGGCTCTCCGGTCGCGTCCTTGCATCCGTACTTGCAAGGACGTTTTGGTTCGGTAGGTTGAAACTGCTTGAACATCGATGCTATATGTATGGCTCTATAAATACAGTCGAATCGCGAAAGCGAATTTCGGTCATGGGTGCTCCAGCGCGAAACTTAATCGCCGTCCGAACCACTACGCTCGTCCGAGCTACTGTCGCAGCGAATACAGGTGTGTGCCTGCTGGTTCAGCTGAAACCCGTCTTGGCCGTTGCATCCCAGACAATAGGGATGTGTGGTATCCACGTCCTCCAACGACTCGCGCAAAGTTGCCAATTTTGACACGTCCTCTTCCAATCGTGCCAAGTAATATGCCGTCCACCATTCATCAGCCGCTGCGATTTCGCTCTGCGTTTCAGCTGCATGCTTTTGTATCATTGCGTAAAGGGCGCGAATGTCCCCCAACTGAGATTCTACGGCCGCCATACCCGCCGTCAATTCCGAAGAAAGTCGCGTTATCTTTGCAGAGTCGGTTTCGGAGGACGCGGCGGCGGCGCCCCGAACAGCGTGCGTCGAAAACATTTCTAAATGTCCACCTTATCTTTAAATACCCCGAGATTTAAAATAAGCAGTATAAGTTTGTTGTATTTACAGATTACAGATTACACTCTATGTTGAGACAATTTATAGCCTCGGAACCAAGAAGGAAAAAAGCAGCGAGTGGGCCACCTTTCTGTTACCAACAAGGCGAGAACGATTGTGGATATTATTGCTTGCGCATTGCCGCGGAAACGGTCGCAGGCCGGAAATTCAATGAAAAAGAAAGACGCGTGTTCCGTCGCGATTTTCTGTCTCTGTGTTTAATGTCTGGCGAGCGTCTCGAAAAGAGTACGGAGGAATTTGGCCAAGTGTTCCCGGACATGGGTGTCTACTTTACCACCGAGCAAGCCAACGAATACTCACCGGCCTCTGTCGTGGAGAAACTCGACGCCGGTGAAAAGGTACTCGTTCTAAACATCCAAAATATGACATTTAGTGGTGCAACATTCGTCAGGGGGCGGTATGGGCACAACGTATGTTGCATCGGACATAAGAATGGCAAACTTATATTCGCGGACAGTAATCGCCCATGTCGCAAAACCATGGACATATCACTATTGCAAACAGGGTACGAAGCACTCAAGGCCACGGAGGGAGCTGATGACGTGCTGGATGCGCGCCAAACAGTTCTGCGAACGCATCCGACTCATATTTCGGAAATGTTCTGGGTTACAAAACAACGCCCAGCCAAAAAGGCGCGCGTGCGCAGAAGTACAAGACGACGTTCATACAAATGATGAGATGACGTTAGGGTAAAATCACGAATAACAGATTCTTCGAGCAATTGGGACACTTTACCATTTTTTTTGGTTCGGTGTGCAGGAAATTGTGGTACATACGATGACCTCTGTACACATACTTTTATAGCGTCAAACAGTTGACGATTGTGTAGCAACAACTTCACGAAACACATTAGTGCTTCTTTACCTCCGCATTTTGACGGGCAACACTATTTAGGACATATCCCCATTGCCAAAAGATGCAGATATTCGTCAAAACGCTCACCGGAAAAACCATCACCTTGGACGTGGAACCCTCTGACACGATTGAAACAGTCAAGACTAAAATTCAAGACAAAGAGGGCATTCCGCCCGACCAACAGCGTCTAATCTTCGCTGGAAAGCAGCTTGAAGACGGCAGAACGCTATCAGATTACAATATACAGAAGGAAGCGACATTGCACTTGGTATTAAGGCTTCGTTAATACGTCAAATCAACTTGCAGAAAGAAAACATTATTTAAATTTTCCCGTCGAGCTCGTGCTGAGTTTTGGATACGAGCACCGTGCTTCACGCCATCCTCACGCCATTCTCCATATAATAAATAAATATATATTATCATCTGCTTCCTCACGTCATCCTCGTCATATTCTCATCTGCTTTTTTATACGAGTCTATACATCCAACGACACAGAGACCGGTTACGAAAGTTCCATTTTGCGGTTGATGTAAGAAATGCCCCCCCTTTTCCAATACGCATAAAAAACTCACCTGGAAAAAAGTGCTATGTTTTCACTATGACGGCGTCACCTTGTGGAAAGCAAAACGCCTCGATTGGCGATTGCGGGACTGTCGACTCATTTAACGCCTCGATTGGAGATTTTGGACTGACGCCCATCGAAAACGTCAAAAAATGCCGCACACACAATGTGTGCGGCATACTTAAACTCTCGTTACCTCTCGTTACATTGATTGATAAACACTGTTAAAATAATAATAAATCTTTATCATTCGGTCAGTCCAGTCCTAACTCACAATACCCACACTATAACCAGAACTTACCGGTTATGATTAAATACAGAAAACTGGTAATTAGTTACGTCGAAGAACACAACACATTTAAATTCGACATGATATATATCCTATAAATAGATATTGAGTCAGACTACTTTTTTTTAAATTTATTATTACAGTACAATCACCGCTGTTTCACCATGGTACGGTTCGGTGCGTATACAGTAGCACTACAGTATTTAGATTGAACCCGCTAAGTTTGTGATGAGAACAAAATGTACAGTAAATGTGAGAAAATAATTCTTGAATGTTCTTAAATTTGTTCTCATCACAAACTTAATTACCGTAATGAACCTTCTGGTAAATAGAAGTGCTTTTTTTCCTGTCCGCCCCTGTTTCCACTCTGTTATTTTGAGACCACTCGTTTCCCTTTGTCGCGGCTTTTTTTTTTGATTTTTCCCTCATGTCTGCAAACACTCCCCCCTCTTCGGTGGCTTCGATACCGATGCTGCCGGGTAGCCCAGGTAGCCCAGGAAGCCCGCCCACGCCCGAAGTCTACGACCCCACTCACGTCTCGGTCGCTGTCGACGACCAGACCTTGGAGTCCTGGGGCATCGAGTTCCTAAGCAGCTTCAACGTGTTGTTGTCGAATGCGAATGTGACGATAGCCACTATGAAAAACTTTGGCGCCGCCAAGTTCCAGACCTACGTCGAGGGCCGCCTGGCCAGCTTCGGGGGCGGTGGCGCGCAGCACGAGTCAGCCATGCTCGTGCTGATTCGCCACGCGGTTCTCACGTCTCCGAGCTTTACCGTGCAGCAACAACACTTCGCCAACGAGTTTAAGAACCTCGTCTGCAGGAAAATCGTTGTGACTGCTATGTCGTATAGCGTCGACAACTAAACGGAGTCTGCGCACGCAGCCCTATCCACCCACCATACATCGCGCCCATACGACACGCGTTCAGGCCACTGACGAATGTCTTTCCCGTGCTTCATTTTTTTGCCCTTCTGTTCTTCGAATGATATATAATATGTCTACCCACAAGTCTTGCAGTAGATACATACGTACTGTTATTCGCTGTTGCCTTATGTAAACTTTTTTCACCCTCCATACGTAGATAACTTTCTCCCGTTCCTCTGTATGTGTTACACCGAATACCCACCCACCGGCCTCTGCTTTGCAGACAGCGTCGAAGGCACACCAAAAACCACGCATCCATTTCTATCCCTTTCATACATAATTTCTCGTCGCAAATGATTTCTCGTCGCAAATGATTTCTCGTCACAAATCATTTCTCGTCTCACATACATATCACATGTCACAACATGTATGTTTTTATGTAAACCTTCGGTGTTAAGTATAAATGAAAACTTTAGTTTTATTGCGAGTATATATTGCGCGACGAATGACGAGTATTCCGCATGGATCAATGGGGCGCATTGGGCGTCATCCTCTTGGGCGTATCCACCCTCGTGTGCGTCGTGTGGCAATCCTTTTTCGCTTGGTACAGCGCAAAGCGCAACCGCGCATTGGCGCGATGGTATGCTTCGCAAGATGACATATATGGTGACATATTAGAATCATCGCAAATAGGTGATATCGATTGTCGCCGAGATGTTGAGGCGACCCTGGAAGGCAAATCCGAGAAATACGCTGAGTGCGATGCGATTCCGGTGTAGCAGTCGCGTCGTTTTCATCGCAACTTCGTGATGGATTCCACACGCGCTTCCGCGGTCGCCAATTCGGTCTTGAGTTGTTCACACTTTTCTGTTTGCTGTTGCAATTCGCCTTCCAAAGTACATTTGGAATCCTGCAGACGAGATTTCAAGCTTCGTAATTTCACAAGCGTGTCCAGAATCTTAGCGTGGTCTTCCACCAGCGTGTGTACCACCTTGCTCTCGCTCGCCTTCTTCAACATGCACACCGTATCGCTGCTCTCAAACGTCTCCACATATGTGCAAGCTGCTTCAAGTTCGTTGGATACTTTCTCAAATTCTTTCGTCATGTTGTCCCTGCAGACAGTACATTCAGTCCATTTCTCTTCCAATTCCGAAGCGTGGTCAATCGCGCCGATACGCGCTTCCTCGTGATGTTCGTCGGCCGTCTTCAACAAACTTTCCAACGTCGCTTTCATCGCCTCCAACTCGGGATGCAGACACACTTTCTTGCTCTGCACATCTATATCTGCATCCAATGGTCGTTTCGTCATCTTTCACAACTCAAAATATGACATCCAAAGTTATATCGAAATATGTGCTACATTTCTTAAAACGTCTGACCGAGACCCACAAATATTGCGCGGAAAGATGGGCTGCACACATTGCGCGGAAAGATTGGCATGTCGACCCAAAAAAAATTCGCGCAAAGATTGGCTACTGGGAAAACTTCAAACATCACATTGTAAATGTAATGCGCGACATGAAATCAGTCCCCATAAATGCCGATATTGCAATGTCAGAATTCTCATAATATATGTTTGGAACGTTCAAGCGAGATAGATCTCCACAATTTGCGAAAGCGTAATCGGCCACGACGATGTCGCACAGGTTTGCGCTGGAATCGTACGGAATCCCATGCTCATCGATACTGTCGACGGACTTTAAATTGACACATCCCGCGAACATGCGCTCCGGAATAACGGCAGACATCGGCAATTTTATATATATCAGGTATTCGCAATTCTCAAAACATGATTTGCCCCATATACCACCTTGACCAACGATAGTCAGCCTTGTAATACCCGTGTGGTAGAAAGCGCCGTCGCCGATGTTTTTCGTCTGTCCCAGGGTCACGGTCTCCAACTGGGCGAGTTCCGCAAACGCGTGCGCGCCAATGTCGGCCGATTCCCAGATGGCGAGCGATTGCAGAGGCGTTTTCGCAAACGCATGGCATCCGATGACAGCTATCGTGAATGCAACATGTGTGACATGTGTCCGAATAAAGCATCTGTCGCCGACAATGACATTGTGTCCGAAGCGAACATTTCGCACACCTGCGCCGCGGAAAACACTCGGGCCCAGCATCGTGTCGGTCGGCACAAACACGCTGTGCAAGGATTCACAATACGAAAACGCCTCTTCGTGCACTTCCAATATACCGACTATGTGGTTATGTGGCAGGTACAGAGTTAGAAGACCTGATTCGGTAAACGCACCCGGGTCGATGCGCGCCAGCGGTGGGCCGAACGTGACGTGCTGTAAACATTGCGTATTTACAAACGCGCCTTTTTCGATGACGGCGACGGCGTCCAGGCGAATATGCTTCAAGGCATCACAATACCAGAAAGCCTGGTGCCCAATTCGTAGAATGTTTGCACTCATTCGCACAGATTCGAGCTGACGACAATTTTCGAACATGTGGCCGCCAATTCTGTCTGCGGTGTACCGCTCTAAATTCGCCGCAGTCAGGTGCGAACAGAACTTGAATGCGTTGTCGGCGACACAGGTCGTATCGACGGTGTATGTTCCGTCGGCAGAGTATGTAGCCCGAGTGGAAGCACATATAATATCACCATCGAAGCGATAATTCATGTCAGCATCTTTGATGCCATCCAATCCCCGAAAGCAATTGCTACACAGATTTGCGTATACAAGCTGTCCGGCGGCGGGCAAATGTCGTCCGGGCACAGCGACCAGGGGCTCCCACCGCACTTCGTGTGGACGGCATTTCACTGGAACTTTGTTGTCCACGCTTTCGTCTACCACAATATGGAAAGCCCGTGTGTGGTCATAAACCTGGGCTTTTTCTGGTTTGGTATCTACGAAACCCGTGGCGTTTTTCTGTCTGTACCTGACAAACGCTTCCAAAGCCGCCATCAGAGTCGGGTACACGTGCTGTTGCCGCGGAGCGCCCGCGCGTACGAGAACCCACAGGGGAAAGCGCGGCTTGGCCGCCCGCGCAAATAAAACACACTCGAATCGCAGCTCCTCGACCTGTTTTTGTTCCAGACAACTGAAGACTCCTCGCCACCACAAAATCATGCTGGCAGGTTCCTGTCCGGGGCGTATACCATTGTAGAAGAAGGCCGGCGCGACACGCGACGCGCCACCACGCTTCTGTGCCTTCGCCTCTCCATTTCCACGCGTGTTATTACGCGCGGCGGCGCTAGCATGCGCAGATGAACCGGCGGATGCCATGGCTTCAACGACTGTTTCAGTTTTTTTCAGATCAAGTGTACAGTAGTTCGAGTCAAAGTTTTAACAGCAATTGCGCCGTCGCCCGCTCCGGGTACGGCCCGGCATGGCAAGAAAACTTTGCGCACCGCGGCGTCGGCGATGCAAAAACTGCTGGTTAGTTCTCGCTTGTGGAAGCGTGAGTAGACAAGTAGTTTTCCTGACGCCGCGTTGGATGTGCTGCAGCCACTTGAATAATTAAATCTACTGGCTAGCCAGTAGTGCACAATTGTGCGGCATTTTACAGGGGGCCCCTAGGTCGCGCTGACTATCAAGGCTATAACTCACGTGCGACACGCTCACGTGCTGACACTCCATTCCCAAAGACTCGGCTTCGAGAGTGAGCTGAAATTTGGGAACAAAGGCTATAACTTACATCACATTTTTGGGAATAAAGGCTATAACTGATGCTAAAATGTATCCATAGGGGTACTCAGCGATGAGAGAAAGATCAATCGGCATTACAGCACTCCCAACCTGAACACACGATTTACGTGCAGCCCCAGCGGACCCCTAATTACGCATTTAGGTCTATATCTCATCTTTCAGGCATATTTTGCGGATTGTATGAGGTATAGCTTAAGAAATGGGGGCTTACCAAGACGCCAAATTTGGATTTGGCGGGGTTTGGTTTCATCCGGTGCAACAGGCTTGTTTTCGCAAAGCTATATCCCACCTAACGGTGAACTATCTTAAAGTGGGATATATAGACCTAAATGCGTAATTAGGGGTCCGCTGGGGCTGCACGTAAATCGTGTGTTCAGGACGAGAGAAACCTTCGAGAGTGCATTACAGGATAAGAAGATTTTAGCAAAGTTGTCAATCATACAATTTCTTCTTTTTTTTCATCGAGTCTGGAGGAGCTTGCGACGACAACGCGAAGATGAGAAAAAGACTCGGCTTCGAGAGTGTCTCCTCCCTCTAAGACGTTTGCTGAACCTCGTAGACCAAGGCTATAACTTACATCAGTACTGTATATACTGTAGCACTACTGCATGAGAATTAGACTTGTAAAAGTAACCACAGATGATTCACCACACACCAAATCTGGCCTCGCGTTGAGAATAACTGATTCTGTCGCGCTGCCTTGCTGTTGCGCGCTTTCAAAGTTCGCAGGACTCGAGGATGAGCGCTCAGGCGGCCCAAGCGAACCCGCCGGCGGGTGCGAGCGATACCGCGTCCGGAAGTGAGAGCGACCATGTCGACCCGGACGCTGGCGTGGAATCTGATGAGCATGGCACGGTGATGCACTCACCAGTAGATCAGGGCGAATTTGAGTACGAAGGTGAACGCAATGCCCAAAACGAACGGCACGGAACCGGCGTGTGCACTTGGGCGACCGGCCCGGTGGCAACGTACGACGGACAGTGGTGGCACGACATGATGCATGGTCAAGGCACCATGACGTTTCGGAACGGTGACGTTTACGCAGGCGGCTTTCGATACGATTTGAAGCATGGTCAAGGCAGATTTACAAAACATACTGGTTCTGTGTTTGAGGGTCAGTATAAAGATGATGCCGCGCACCGTGGCAAAAAGACATACCCATGCGGAAAGTCTTACGACGGCTATTGGCTTTGGAATATGAAACACGGACAGGGTGAAGAGCACAGTGCAAAGGGTGACGTATATCGTGGGCAGTTTATGCGCGGCAGACGCCATGGGAATGGGTATATCAAGTTTGCTAGTGGAAAGGTTTTCACTGGGTTTTTTAAGAATGGCAGTATTCGCCAAGGAACCATGACCTACCACACAGAGTTTCCTAGCGCACATTTAGCGAAGTACACCGGCGCCTTCAAAGGCGGCAAACGTTCGGGCCAAGGCTCCATGAAATATGCGGACGGAACCGTCTATTACGGCGCATGGAAGCGCGACAAACGCCATGGACATGGGGTGTTGACAAGAGGCAAAGACACTGTGTATGCAGGATTGTGGGTTGAAGGAAAAAAAGATGAGAGGATGCAAACATCGCTTAGTATGTCTCATTTAGACGCACATCTGACGATTCTCCTCAAGGGCGAGCATGCAACCTGCGTTGATATCTCGCCGACCGATAAGCAAGTTCTCGTGCACGCCATGTGTGACCATCAAGTTTCATATGAACAACTACATGAGATCCACGAAAACGCATTGAGGATTTGGGATAAAGAAGTGGACACCTTTGACCATTATGGCCTCGGCCGTAATTTGCAACAGATGTATAACCTGCTGCCAGAGGCTCAACGGACGTTGCCGCTCAAACTATGCTTCGGTCATTACGCGCGAGGCCTACATGAGTATATACGAAACAACCACGAACTCCATCACGAAATAAGTGTGAACGAGTTCCTAAAATCGCTTCGCAAAATTCAGAAAGCTGAACAGCAACAGGCATCAAGTTCCTCAAGTAGTTCGTCGAGCTCCAGTGCATCAAGCTCTTCTTCTTCTAGTGCCTCACGAACGCGCAACGGTGACGCAGCGGCGCCAGCCTCCAAGCGGCGGAGAACCTGAACGGATTGAATACAGCTTCAACATTGTGTGTATAATATAATACCGCTGACCTTCAAATAATATATATATTATATTATATGTATTATGTATTATTATTATTACGGTATTATGATATTGTCAATATGTTGAAAAAAAATCATTTTTCCCCTATGTTTGCCGCCTCCCACTTCGCGATACGTGCCTTCGCAGCTAACAGGCGGCGTATCTCTTTCTCGACGAGTTCTTCGTTCTCGCGCCGGAACCCAGCCGAACATCTGTCGGATTTTTCGAAGACGATGGGGGGAGGCGCGGCCGTCGTCATCACATCCAGTGCATGCTGTGCATTCGCAACGTCGTGTATACAATCGTGGAAAAAGTCGCGAAGAGTCTCGAGGGATTTTTCGAGCAGCACGTCGTTCTCGTACCGGCGAAAATTCCTGCGGCGCATTTGTCCGCGAATATACCGCCGGTCCCAGCGCACGTTCTTGAATTTCTCCAGCATGTTGCCCAGCAAAAACTGACAATCAGTTGAGGCGCGCGCGTACGCCTCGACATCCCCGTCACGTTCATCGTTGTTCCACGCTGCAGCTGCGGCGGCGAGCGCGGCGGCGATATTCTGCTTCTCGGTGTCTGTGGCGTCCGCGCCCGCGCCTGCAGCTGCGTCGGCGAGCGCGGTGGCGCTCTTCTGCTTCTTGGTGTCTGTGGCGTCCGCGCCCGCGTCTGCAGCTGCGTCGGCGACCGCGTTGTCCTCGCGCTTGCGCTTCTTGTTATCGGACATCGGAGATAGCAAGTGTCCGTAGTTCCCCGCCCAGAATCCACAGTAACGTCTCACAGCAAAAGGATATTCCAAAGACCTCCTGAGATATAGCCTGGCTCTGAACTAGGAGTTTTTGCTCAAAATCCACGCGTGTTCAAGCCGACAAGGTTCTCCACACCAATAATCTGGTAGAATTAAACCTTGATGAGCGTCCGCTTATTTATTGAGAATGTTTAACGCTTTTCATTTTCTTCATAATTATTTTAGTTCATAGGTATAGCTTGGTTATACTCTCTGCATGGTACGGTATGAATGGTGTAAGAAAACACTGCCAATAGCGTCCTTGCATGATTACATTTATCCTGGGGTACCAATGTAAGGTAAATATATAAAGTCCATTTTGGGTGAAAGTATCAACGCGTTTTATACGTTTTGTGGTACGAAAAAAAAATCAAAAGATGCCTGAAAGATGTAACCGACGAGCCAGGCGCGGATGACCTTTCGCGCGGCAGTTGTCAGGGCCCAAGCCAAATTACATGAACCGGACTGACCGGCGCGGACTGACCTCAGGCCCCAAGCCAAATTACATGAACCGCGGCGGCTTCGGTTTCCCAAAACTCATCCTCCGCGCTAACTGCGACCCGCGCGAGGCGCGGCGACTCCACGCCGACGCCGACGCACGACCAACGCGATGCCGCCCAAGACGAATGAAGCGCAGCGTCCGTACAAGCGCCTCTTCGCGGAAGGCCATCAGCAGTGAACGTAGTACAGCGCTTCCGACCCAGAGATTTCCACGAATCAGACATTTCGATTTGGATTCCATTCTGCGAATTCTTTTTGTTGGAGCATGAGCCAACCTCGTGCCCTCTTCTCCGCGCCGCGTTTTGCGGACGCGGCGTCTCTCGTGAAGCTCGGTCAACTGCCTGACGAATCGCGTGGTTTGTTCGTACTCCCCCACGCAAACGTGCTCCTCGTACTCGGTGCCGGCACGCAGGGTTTCTTCAAAAAACAATTGTGTAGAATCCGAGACAGGGCCAAACAAATGCACCACTTTGGAAACGATGCACTTGTCGCTGACCTTGCAGGGGCGCTGGAGCGGAATGCGAGTGTGAACGGAATGCCCGTGCGTTTTGCCGTGGTGACGCTAAACATCACGTGGGATTTCCCGCATCAGTTCTCTTTCCACGGCACGCTCGTGGGGAACGACATTCCGCAGCGAAACAATACACACAGGCACACCGAGGCAGCATGGGACTTCGTCGACAGACGATTTCAAGAAGACATGGATATTCACTTAGTATTCGTAGGCGTGGGCATGACGCAGCGCAACGGAAACGGATTCCCGGCGTTTATCAAAGGCCTACAGACACACATGCGTATCAATGATGTGACGGTAGTAGACCCGTTTGCAACCAACTGGAACCGGCGCATCAAATGGTTGAGGAGTGAGACCAAATGTGCTATTCCAAGTAGTACCAGGATTTCGCATGTTCAAAAAGGAGCGAGCGATTGGCTGGAACAACTCAAATTGTTGCCAGGGTTGAACGTATACAGGGGGCCCGCACGCACGGAGTTTTTCAACGTAATACAGTCGAAAGCATGCCACTTGTGTGTCGCCAGCGCGGGCGACCCCTATGTGCTCCAGCTTGTGTTCGATTGGATAGCAAGGCAAAATGGGTTGAGGCGATACGAATCACAGGCACAACATGTGCGTTCGCGAAGCCAGCACGCGTCGGCGGCGGCGCAGGAGGACGCAGCGCCCCCAATACTCATTTCTCGCATCCACCCCGACGCGAGTGACGCCGTGCTGAAAATGGCGATGCCTGCAGAGAACCAGTACTGGGTAGGGCGGCAACTGACAAGAATCGTTGTAAATGCATCGGGAACAATCGTTGGGTACCTTGTCGGTACAGTCGAAAGGTACTTGGAACCGAGTCATTTGTGGTGTGTCGCATATGAAAATGGCCACAAAGAAGTGCTCGAACTGTACGAAGTCGTACTGGGCGTGCAATTGTATTGCGTGCGCTCACACGAGCAAACACCCGGTGGCCTAAATACATCATGTACAACGTATAATAACACATTTTATATAATTTATTTGTTATATATCATCAAATACATGACATCGACATGTATGTGTGTGTCATACCGAAATATTTATTTATAATACGTATGAGGCTCATATATGTTGCGAGATGTTGGGAAAAACGTAATATGGCGACGACGTACGGAGTTGAAGACTTGCGCAAATGAAGACCCGCGTGCCTGCTACTGGCTTGACTGGGTGGTGACGAATCCGGCCCACCGGGATAAGCGTTCCTGTATACGAGTTTTCACCATCTCTGAAAGTTTTTCAAACATCTGAATGATGATGGGGCCCGTCATGTTTTCGCTTGAAATGTCGGCCATGATAGCGGTGGCGGCGGCGTCGGGCAGCATACGGGGCGCATCGACGGCCGCTTTATGGAGGATAACTCCGACTTTGGCAACTACCTTGGCCAACGCCGCTTCCACGGCTGCTTTGTGAACCATGACAGCATCGGACACAACTTTGTCCATATCGTCACCTGAGCCAGGGCCTTTTTTCCAAATACTGTCGCATACTTCTTCTGCCATCGTGGTCAGCCAGTTTTTGGACTGAAAAACAGCGGCGGAGCTGCTCGACGAGGAGGAACTTGCATCGCCGTGCTTTGCGCGCTTCTTCTTCTGGTCATTTTGAACGCCATCGGCTGCTTTGCGCTTATGCTTCTTCGATTTGCTATCTTTCTTCGATTTGCTATCGTTCTTCGATTTGTCTTCGGAATCGGAATCAGTATCGGAACCAGAATCGGAACCAGAATCGGAACCAGAATCGGAACCAGAATCGGAATCCTCGTCCGACGCATCTATCACATCTTTGTAAGTTTGGAGACACGTGGCAAGTCTGGCGCGGCCGGCGGGACACTCTCCCCCCGCATTGCGTATAGCATCTTTGACATAGATGCAGGCACATTTCTGCAGATGCTCGGCCGAAACCTGCATATTAAACTGTGTCTCTTTTGCCACAAGGTCGCTGCAGTCTAAGAGACCGTTGATTCCGCGCACGGTCCAGTCGAAGGTCACATTGCCTTGCTTGTAATGAAACGCTTGCTCGCCGTCGGGAAAAGGAGGATGGCCCGCCTCCAGGCCAAGCCGGGGCTCCGGAACGACATCAACGCCCGACATAGTCAAAAACGAAGGTCGTGCTGAAATCTGATATCGGACACCTGAGTAACTGTATTCAGTAGTGCTACAGTAGCTACTGTACAGAGTAGCTACTGTAGCACTACTGTCGGTGTCACCGGATTCGTCTCCCAAGCGGATATTTGGTTTCTTTTGTCACAAACCCAATAGTAATTCCGCACAGTGAAGTGGGTTACAGCTTTAATTAACATGAATTGAGCCCAATATGTAAAATGCGCTCATCAATGTGTCTACGTTCTTTCGGCGCGGTTTCAATCGATTCGTATTGAAAAAACTGAGGTTTCCATTTCTTTCCACATGTCCGGTCAGGAAGACGCACACGCGCTGTCGCCCCCGTGCGTCGTGTGCGGCGCCGAAATCAAAGGCAGCGGGCACGACGCCGCCCCGGTCAGGGAAGGAAAGTGCTGCGACACGTGCTATCTCTCCTTCCAGCGCGTCACTGACCATCTGGCAGGACAGCGTGAAGCCCTTGCTCAGCCAAGCACGGACAGGTTTAGGACACCACTCGAAACATTATTTTGTGGCATTTGTCAAACTCACTCGGACAAAGGCATGGTCTTCCCGTGCTGCAACGGTTTCATCTGCTGGGAGGAAGGCAATCCCGACCGCCAGTGTGCTCTGCAATTCCGAATGTCGTTCGGGACAAAGACCAAGCTTGTCTTGCACCCGGACGGTACAATGACGCAAGAAGACCCACACCGATGTCCATATTGTCGAAGCCATATTCCGGTATCTTTCGCACCTGGGCAACTGACTGCCATGTTGCGAAAGAAAGCGGCGAAAGGCATCGCCTTTAACCAGTTTGCGCTGGCCAAGCACCTCATGCAAAACGTCGGCACGCCACAGGCCCACCGAGAAGCGCGCCAATGGCTGGACAAGTCTGCCGCGCAACACTTTCCGGGTGCCATGCACAGGCTTGCCGGCCTGAAAGTGGATGAATGGAGGCAAACAGGGGAAGAATCACTCGTAGACCAAGCCATCGACCTAGTGACGCGTTGTGTGGGCCAGCCACACATCACGGACGACATGCTCGTCCAGTCGTTGTGTCTGTTCACGCGCGAACTGTATATGACGCCCGATGTGCTGCCGAGAGACATGCGCCATGCACACACCATGCCGACTTGGCTACGGGCTACGAGAGCATGCAAAAAGAACAGGATTCCAGTGGGTTGTGCGAATTGCGATTCGAAATACATTTTGGGTATTATAAAGAACGGTACGCCCGGCGTGGACATCATTGGGAATCCGCGCAAGCCGGGGACGGACAATTGGTGCCCGTGCATGGCCGTGCGATATTGCAGCGAACAGTGCCAGCGTGAGCATTGGAAGAAGCATAAAAAGCATCACAAAATATACGTGAAAGCATAAAAAGGATTCAGTCTGATTCGTATCCATCATTTATTTATCTTTCGTATTTTTGTGCAATTGTATAAAACTTATTTGGGATTCTCCAATTTCACTTTTTTGGCGGTGCTGGGCGTGTCCGCATTCGGCGGCGCCTTACGCTTCCCGGCGTCGTCGCTCATTTCATACGAATCGGCATCGCTGCCCGCGTCGAGGGTGTGTTGTTCCGCGGGGGTCATATTTGAAGTCGCATCGTCTGAGTCTTCGCATGAGTCAGAATCTGAGTCGTCATCTGGGTCTAGAACAGCGCGTGCCGCGTCAATAGATTGTTTGGCAGCGACCAGGCAGTCGTTCACCGCCTTGCGCACCTTGAGCACATCCGCCAGACGCACGGCAGAATGGAATAGGTCTTGCGCATACAGACAGAACCATTCGAGGTTCGGGTCAGTTTTCTGTGTGGTCAAATCGGCTACAATTTGTGCCAAATCGCCGGCCTCGGTGAACGCTTGCTCGCAAAACCAGACGTAATCGCCGGAGCCCACCTTTTCCATCATTTTGGCGACAAAGGGAACCAGTGTATCATTGGGCGTCGTGACATTTGCGGGGACGCTGGCTTGGGCGGACATGTTTATGTATGCGTGAGACGTGTATGTCAGTGCAAGATATTTGTATTCCGCAACATTTTTCCAGAAATTTTTTTGGGGTGATTCTGTCCCGACTACCACTCCTCGTCAAACGTCGCGTCGAGCAACATCTCAAACTTTCCGTCCTGCTCGCGTCGAAACGGCGCCAAGCAGACCCGCGTGAATTTGGTCTTCCCGTCGCCCACGAGGTTGCTGTCGTACCAGATGCTGCCCAGGTGTCCAACCTTGAACTGTTTGCTGCCAGTTCTCAACTGCTCAGCGACTTGTCTGCTGGCGGCCTGCGCCCACCGCATGACCGCTGCGTGGTCAAACCCTCTCCCCCCCTCTTCCTTCGACGCCGTCATGACCGGGTTGAACCCCACTGCCACCCGGTTGCGTAGGAAGTCTCGAAACGCCGCGTCGGTGCCTTTGACAACTTCTTGGTGGAAAGACTCGGCGAATAGACGGGCTTGCTCGGCCATCAGTATAAAATCAGGAGTTTGTTCAGGACATAGCCTCAAATATGACCAAATATATCGTCTACAGTAGGTATAAATCCGCCTAACCCATTGGCTCCAAAGGCCATGACGATGCCATGTCATGTCCCATTTAATTTTAATTAAATAAAACTCGTCCATCCTGATGCTACCGATGCACTTGATAGTCTTGACGGGATGTGACCAACTAACTGTAGAAGTACGGTACTGTATGTCAAAAGAGAGCGCGCGTAGCTACAATAAGAGTAGTACCCGTAGATACAGTACGGGTGGGAAAGTTCAGTACTTGAAGGATGTAACGGATCAGGGGTCCCGGAGGGAGGCTATATCTCAACACACATAAACAATACCGTACAGGGCCCTGTATGTGCGCATGGATATGATGATGATGTCCACACCGACCGACAAGCATCGACGGAAAATTAAAATGTGCCCTCGAGAATTTTAATTGCAATTAATTTTTGTCCAGCGCCAGAGCCGCCTTGTTACTGTTCGGATTCGAGTGCACATATTTCGACGTCACCTTGAGATCCGCGTGGCCCAACATATCGCGCAACGCGGCCAGCGAGGCACCGTTGGCAAACGCATGCGATGCACCTGCATGTCGCAACCAATGTGGCGATGCCACAGACAAACCAGCTCTGACCAGCACTCGCTTGATACATTTGTACGTCCCACTGGACGACAACGGACCGCGCATCCCGACGAACAAATGGCCCGTCGTCGCCATGACCAGCGGCTTGAGTAGGCGCGTGCCGTCTTTGCCCAGCACGACGTCGCGTTCTTTCACGTCGCGGCCTTTACCGTACACATGCAACTTGAGCAATGTGGTGCCATCCTGCTGTGTCACCCAAGTACAATCTTTTGTCCCAAGTTGACGCGCCTCGTTTTTGCGCAGCATGCCGTAGTAGCACGCGGCCAACAACCCCACTTCGACGGGCCCGCGCGCGGCCGCAAACGCGCGCTCGACTTGGGCGGACGTCAAATAGCGCGTCGCGCCCGTCGCGGACACGCGCGGCGGCATGCGAAGATGTGCAGCGGGATTGGTGCTGATGTGCTGTCCCTGTGCCAGCGATTTGAAGAGCGACTTGATGGCCGCGACGCGAGGCTGGCGCGTGGACTTGGAGGTGCTCGCGAGCACGTGCGTGCGCCACTTGAGCAAATCCAGGTACCGCACGCCAGCGTACCAGCGCGCGCCGCGGAATTCCAGAAAGGCACACAGGTGGTCCACGTGCCGCCGGTAGGCGCGCTGGGTATGCACCGACTTGTCCTCCAGCCACTCGGCGGTGGCCTCGTCCTCCCAGGGGTGCTTATCCGCCCGCGCGGGCCGATAAGACGAGTTATCAGTACTGGCGGCCAGAGTGCCGCGCCGCGGCGCGCGGGGCGGGGTTTCGGCGCCAGCCCACTGCTGGGTGCGCGAGTAATGGCTTTCCGCGCACGCCGCCAACCTTCGGGCCGCGCGCAAAGCGTTTTCCATCGGGCCAGGGCCTTTCGTGTATGACCTAGTGCTACTGTACCGGTGGCCGAACTTCTCTGTGCATCTTCTGAGAGAAACGGGCATTAATACTGCGTGTGAATCCGCACGAACACTACTGCACTATGTATGCTGTCCATATGTGGTTATGTTACCAATATATATATTACGAAGGTACATATCTATAATCCATTTGGGGAGAAAATATCTCTCATGTACACACTCGACAACAAAAAGGGAAAAAGTGGGACAGTACAAAAAAACGCGTTCAATAAGAAAGATGTACCCGTTATTTTTATTTGTTGGATTTTGTTCCAAATCTCATCACAAGAAATGTATGTGTACATAGCCTCCAATACATCGTCAAGGTATAATCCCGCTTACTGTACTTTGCTGTCATCACACATACACGCAAAATGCGGAATTATTGTTTTGCATCTTTTGGTGCGAACTCAATGCTAACTCCCTATTGGTGATGAGTTACAGCTTCAGTTAAAACCGATTGTGGTGATTGGGTTCAACCCCCCCAACTGACACAATAAAGGATATCAAAAAACGTACATATAGCCTTGACTCAACGCGCTTCGGTTTCACCGATTCGGTTTCACCGATCGGTGCATCGTGTACTGGTTCACATCGCGTTGGTCGTGTGAACCAGTACTCCGGCACTGCGGCGACCCGCGACCCACGACCAACACGATGCAGAAGACGAAGAACAAAACGCGCAAGCGCCTCTGTGCTTTTTGCGGGCGCCGCGACCACAAAAATAAGAAATGCCCGCCACCGTGTGGCGTCTACTACTGCGACTCTGTGTGTCAACAACACCACTGGTCAGTGCATCGTTTGACATGTGCCTACAGATGCCACAAACGCCGTGCCAAGCATATCGTCCTCGAGGCGGCGCTGCGGGCCGAGGAGGCGGCGCTGCGGGACGGGTTGGCCCGGAACGCCGCGGCCATCGAGGCCGCCGACAATGCGAGGTCTGAGCATGGGCATGGGGCGTCCGCCGGCGAAAGTAAAACCGGCAACGACTCGGCCATCGAGGGCGCCGACTTGCCCACATTGTTCTTCGCGTCCAAGAACGGCCACACCGACATCGTCAAGCTCTTGCTCCAACTAGGGCGCGTCGACGTCAATCAAGCCAAGAATACTGGAGCCACCCCGTTGTTCGTGGCGTCCCAGGAGGGCCACACCGAGGTCGTGCGACTGCTTATCCTAGCAGAGGGCATCGACGTCAATAAAGCCACGAATACTGGAGCCACCCCGTTGATCGTCGCGTCCGAGAATAACCACGCCGAGGTTGTGCGACTCTTGCTCCAAGCACAGGACGCTAGGGGCATAGACGTCAATCGAGCCAGCAAGAAGGGGTTCACCCCATTGTATTTCGCGTCCCAGAATGGCCACACCGAGGTCGTGCGGCTCTTGCTCCAAGCATTAGGCATCAAAGTCAATCAAGCCAAGAATGATGGAGCCACCCCATTGTTCATCGCGTCCCAGAAGGGCCACACCGAGGTCGTGAAGCTCTTGCTCCAAGCAGAGGGCATCGACACGGACAAAAAGTTGAAGCAGTACACCCCCCTCTCCGTGGCAGAGATACAAGGCCATACCGAGGTCGTGAAGCTCTTAAATGCGAGGTCTGAGCATGGGCATGTGGCGGATGCCGGCGAAAGTAAAACCGTGGAACTGCCGCCGATGTCTGCCCAAAAGGCCAAATTCATCGAGGAAGCACTGGCAAAGATGGCGAATGGCGAGACCTCACTCGAGCTTGGGAGGCACCAAATTGGAGATGTGGGCGCGATTGCGATTGCGGACGCCCTGCCACAGTCCAAGCTGACCTCAATCTACGTTCACGACAACGAAATTGGAGATGTGGGCGCGAGCAAGATTGCGGAAGCCCTGCCCCAGTCTGAGCTGATCTTACTCTACCTTCGGGGCAACCAAATTGGAGATGTGGGTGCGAGCAAGATTGCAGAAGCCCTGCCCCAGTCCAAGCTGGCCGAACTCTTCCTTGTGGACAACCAAATTGGAGACGCCGTGAAGCAGCGATTGGAGCAGTGTAAGAATGCGGAGGGGAAGAGCATACGCATGTACCTATGAATATTTAATTTTAATAAAATAAAAATGTGTTCTGTCGATGTTTCGTCTCGCGATGGCACATCATTTTAATTTTAATTAAATAAAACTCGTCCATCCTGTGGCACATTTTTCGGCGACGAGCAAAGGCATGGCACATCATTTTAATTTTAATAAAATAAAACTCGTCCATCCTGTGGCACATTTTTCGGCGACGAGCTCACATCATCATGCCATGCCCCATTTAATTTTCACGGCGAGTGCTTCGACTGCGCCTTACGTACTGGAGGACGCGCCGACAGCCGAGTTTGCCCTTTTCCGCCAGTAAAGATGACAATCACCACGCGCACTTTTATGCACGAGTACTGTGGCACTCCACCCGTCCGCGGCCGATTTGTGGCATGATACCGTCCACGTGTAGGTGCGGAGTGTGTCCTGCTCCGGCGTCATCGGGTTGAGCTGCCGCTGGTGTTCTTGCTGGGCCTCACGGGCAGCCGCCGCACGCTCCTGCTCTTCGACGCAGTGGCGCACGTGCCGGAAGGACGCCGGCGGGCCCCCGAGCAGGTTCCACACCGACACGAGCCGAGTAAGGTCATGTCCCTGCTCGTGAGGGTCAAGGATGAATCCCACGCAAGCAGCAAGGCCGCCCAGGGTGACCCCCAGCCGGCGGGCGAAGTCGAGTCGTTCTTCCTTGTCCCGACACGGCGGCGCAAAGCCACCGTCGTCGATGCCTAAGAAACGCTTGAGGACACCCGGAACATCCGCAGTCTCTCGGAGTGCGGTCAAGTTCACGAAGAGCACCTTGTCGTCGGCGCATAGAACTTCGACAATGTCGGCGGGCGATGGCAGCTGAGACGCGCCGCCGTCATCGCCTACTCGCGCCCGCTTCGCCGTTCGGGCACATGACGGGCCATGAACAGTGCCCGCCGCCGTCGGCCCGTGCGCAAGCGGTGGGCCGCTCGGCTCCATGAATGCGACAAAGGAAACGCGAGGTTCTGGTCGGGCGCAGTGCGCGCGCTGAGATTTCTTTCTGGAGTACTGGTTCAGTCGATGCGCCGCGGTGAAACCGAAGCGCGTTGAGCCAAGGCTATATTCCAAGCAAGAACGTGTTGGCTCACACTCCACATTCTGTTGGCTCTCACTCCATTTTTCCAATTGTAACCCGAGAGCCTAGGCTATATATGTCCCATATACGAAAACACATTGAGCTCACATCATCATGCCATGCCCCATTTAAAGTTTAATGTTTAATCAGAACATTTATTTGAAAGTCATGTCATATTTAAATTTATTTATCTCACATTTACGTTTCGGAGCAGGAGAGATGTGGAAGCGCGTGTCGCACAGCTCGAAATGATCACTGGGGGTCTCAGCGAATCGTTGCTCGCGGACATCATCAAAAGTTAATAGATATGACGTCGGTAGGGCCATAATATTGATGGATATCGTTCACTCTTAGGGGTTGCAACTATATTATGTGACAACTATATCCGGTCGGTGTATCCGTTACAGAGAGTGTTTCGAGTATCGTTGCAAGGGTATTTCGCAGCTATGTTTGTGTATGTTCGTGTGGTTTGTGATATCGTTGCTTATGTGTGGTTGTAACTATATTTTTGTGTAACGATATGTGTGGGTATGTAGATGCTCGTTCGTGTCGCGTCGTAGTTGTTGAAATGTCGATTTCGAATGTCGTGTTTCTGATGTGACATGTGAAATAGTTACCCGTCATGTGAATATAGATGCGTAATCCGGTTGTGTTTCTGTTGAGGTATGTGTTGCGCTTGGTCCCCGATTACCAATGTGTATACTATATCATTGTTGTGGTTTGGGGTCGAAATACACGGACCGTGTTGGTATGAGATGTATAGTGTGCGAAGTGATGGTAACGATTCTCAGGAAACATTGCTTCAAAACTATCCGTTTAAGTACAAAAAAAGTATTGGATTCTGACGGTCCATCGCGTTGAATTTCACGCATAATCGAGAGAACAAACGCACATGTTACGTTTTCATAGACCAAAGCAACATTTTCCTCATTGAATGCACCCTCGAACATTCGAACAAATATCACACGGCGCCACTCGCAAAACACCGCCACACTGTGCACCAAAACCCTAATCTCATTTAGGGTAACTATTTCCTCTTGCAACTATATCAATGAAGTCAGGCAACGTTATCTTTCGCACCAAAATTAGGGTTCGTGAACACACGTAACGATATCCTATTCGTCCAGCTTCTCTTTCTCGCAACCCTAATCTCCAAATATGTTACTATATCATCATGCACAGATATCAACGGAATAGGTAACGTTTTGATACCACATAGAAAGATTATTTTTTTCGTCGTCGATGGTTGTTTTAATTTAATTTAAATTAAACTGAGGCAGGCCCGCGATTATTTTTTTCGTCGTCGATGGTTGTTTTAATTTAATTTAAATTAAACTGAGGCAGGCCCGCGATTATTTTTTTCGTCGTCGATGGCTGTTTTAATTTAATTTAAATTAAACTGAGGCAGGCCCGCGATTATTTTTTTCGTCGTCGATGGCTGTTTTAATTTAATTTAAATTAAACTGAGGCAGGCCCGCGATTATTTTTTTCGTCGTCGATTAAATGAAAACCCACAAAATTTACGCATAGTTGGAATCGCGTATAGTGTGTATGTATCGTGTATTCCGCCATGGTGCGCCTCGAGGTGACCAAAGTGATTCAGACCCGTGGAGACGAATGGGCACTGGTCAAATTTCGTAACGCGGACACCCAGGGCACGTGCGCGGGTTTCTTTGGCTGCCCGTGCCACCAAATCGTCGCGGGACAAGTGTACACCGGCAACCTACAGCAGAAGCGCACGCACGACGGCACGTTGCGCACCCGGTTCAAAGGCAAACCGCATCAGCGTATCGTGCACCGGCTTCAGTTCGCGTTGCACTTGCAGAGCGTGCCGTGGAAAGTGCGCGCGGCCCTGACGTCGCATTTCAAACCCATCAAGAAATTGTTCGACGTGATTCGGCACAAACGCTGGTCGCAACTCAACTCTCTCCAGGGCGTGGGCAAGGCCACCGTGCAAAAAATCGCGGACGCGTACGAGTCCATCAAGTCGGTGCTGGAGCGCTCCAACACGCTGGAGAGCCAATTCCCGACCCTATCCAAGTACATGAGCGACGAACAGATTCAGGCGGCCATGAAGTGGATGGAGAAGCCGAACAGCGACCCGATGGACGTTTTTTTGGCGTTTTTGCACGTAGACCCGTTTCGAATCATTTATCACTGCGAGTACGACTCGTTTACCTACGAGAATCAGGCGCGCCAGGATTTCCTCAAGGCCACCAAGCACGCGAGCCGTGTCAAGATGGCCGAAGCCGCCGCAGTAGACCTGGGCATCTCGATACACGACAAGCGTCGCGCGCGGTACAAGGCCATCGACGCGATTCGTCGTCACATGTCGAAAACGGGCGACTACTGGATGTCCCGCGGCGCGTTTCTGGCCCGATTCGCGGGAATCGGCGCGACGTGGCCCATCGTACAGCACGAGAATTACGTCGCGCTGCTGAAATACGCAGACATCGAACAGTTCGTCCAGAAAGAGTTTGCGGCCGTGGCTTTGCGCGAACAACCACGCTACAAAATGCCCGAAGCGGGCGTGCAACTCGACGACCGCCAGCGCGAGGCCGTGCGTCAGGCGTGCGAGAATCCACTGTTTGTGTTACAAGGCGGCGCGGGCGTGGGGAAGACGTCGGTGTGCCAGCACATCGTGAAATCTTTGTACGGCGCCGTGACGTGCGCCGCCCCGACGGGCAAGGCCGCGCAGCGTCTGAAGGAGTCTACGGGCGTCGAGGCGTTCACCACCCACCGTCTGTACTATTCGAAATCCGTGGAAGTGCACCCTACGCTGTTGCTGGACGAACAGTCTATGCAAGATTTGGAGATTCTGGCCAAGGTGTTGACCGAGCATACGTTCCACAAGATTATATTTGTGGGCGACACGGGGCAGCTGACCTCGGTTGGGCCGGGCCAATTCTTGAAGGATTTGTGTGCGTCCAACATCCCCCGCGTCGAGTTGACCCGCATTTACAGGTGTGAGGACGACTCGTACATTGCCTCCAACGGGCAAAAGATTCGACACGGCAATACAGACTTGGACACGTCGCCCTCGTCTTTCGAGGTGTTGCCGTACCAAAACGACGACCAACTCGTGAACAAGGCCATCGAGGTGGCCGAACGCACGAACGAACGGCCCATGGTGCTGTGCAACACCAACAACGAAATCGCCACCCTGAACAGACGTCTGCGCGACCATTTTAATCCGCCCACAGCCACGGTGACGTCCCAACCGGTGCAGTTGGAGTATGTTTCGACGACCAAGACGTTTCGCTACCAAAACTGGCGTTTTGCGCTGGCCGACAGTGTCATCAACGTCACCAACAAGTACAAGGAAGAGCCCGACGGCGAAGCGGTGAAGACGGTGCTGCAGGTGGCCAACGGAGACATTGGCAAAGTGTCTAAAATTACGGGGGATAGCATTTGGGTGCGTTTCGCCGACACCATCGTGCGGTACGACGGGCCCATCGACTACAACGAGTATTTGCGTCCGGCGTACGCGCTGACGGTGAACAAGGCCCAGGGGTCTGAGTACGATACGGTCATCGTCAAGTCGGTGTCGTCGTGGGGTGACAAAAGAGAAAGATTTTACACGGCAGTGACCCGCGCCAAGCGGAAATGTATCGTGTACGAGGTGGGGACTGCCAACAACGATTGCATTCGCGCGGCGCCGGCGTGTCGCAAAACGTTTTTATTCAAGAGATAACACGACAAAAAAAAAACCTATTTAAGTTCTGTGATGTACCTACATGATGTCCGTCAAACAATACGTGTCTAAAAGTTCAATATCTGTAGGTGAGTCCAAATCAAGGGATGAAACCGGTATACATCAGTACGCTCAAATCTTACAAGAAAAGGGTTTCGTGGTTATACCCAGAGAAGTAGTTGGGTTTCACGAGTCTGAAATTGAAGATTTGTACAATGCACAATTACAACAAGCGCGCAAACAATTCGGAGACGATTGGTTCGACGCGGGCGTCGAATGGACAAAATCTTCGAAGAAGCGATGGGGTAAAAGCGGTACGGCTGGAAAAGTGAACGCATTTGCTGAGCAATATAAATTGTTCATAGACCAAAGAGTGAATCGATTGTTCGATTATATGTTTGAAGCATTACGTATCCAACGCGACTCTGATACAAATCTTATAAAAATATTAGGGAGTCGTCTTAGCTTAAACAACGCTTGGCGTACAAGTAGAAAACAAGCAGGTTTAACACCTCATGTAGACGAAAACCCGTGGTCGAATCAATCGCCAAATGAGCGTTACGATTACGAATTTTGGAAATCAAAAGTGAATTCAGACATAGAACACGCCAGGCTTAAACTTCGACCTCGCGAGAGGTATAAACCGATTGCGTCATTTTTGGCTCTTACAGATTGTGTGGGTGGATGCGACGGAGGCGGGATGGGTTGCAGTACATGTCGAGACGCATTCTCGTACTATCAAAAGTCGCACAACCATGGTCGGAATAAATATCAAGACGATTCAACCCGTTCTCTCAAGCAAGTAAAGAAATATTACAAGCAAGAGGAGATTGACCCGACAAAGCCTCTCCCGAAGACGATAATGGCCCCTGATACGTATAAAGAATATCAAAAAAAAGACAAGGAGATTTGGCGCAAAATGGTGTATCCAGAATACAAAAAGGGTGACATCGTTATGTGGTTGTCAGAAACATTTCATGCTGGTCCGAAAAATAATACTTCTGAAGCTGTTCAATCTCGCATGTATATCGGGATGCTTCCAGACTGTGTTTTGAATCGTCAATTCGTACAAAGGCAGTGGAACAAGTTGGACGACGCTAATCGCACGTTTATAATCAATAATTTTACACAGGAACAGCGCCGGCGATTTGGGGAAAATGCCGACACAGAAGAATAAAGGTTCATTCATTTGTTAACAACATCCGTTTACCTACCTCGTTGCGTATGTCTATGCCTCTGAACTCGAAACATTGTATGTATAGTTTAGGGTATCCGCTTGCGAGCACGGGGTGGTGCGAGTCGTGCACCGCGAGCTTGACGCGAAACGGCCGCTCCAACAGGCGGTATTTAATGTACACTGTGTCCGAGTGTTCGCGAACGGGTATTTTGTAGCGCTCTGTCCATCGCAGCGAGCACACCAGCTGACGCAGATGCATCAGCGAGCACTGGCGCTTGGCACACACGAGGCGACGAATCCACAAGATGAAGCGCGCGTGGTCCTCGTTGTAGTGCACGTTGAGGTAGACGCGGATGCCACGCCCGTGCAGTTGCAGTTGGTAGGGAGAACACCAGGGCGACCAGCAAGCGATGGGTTTGCCGGAACGCAGCTGCATTTGCGGGCCTAAACGCGCAAACGCCATCACAAACTCCCATTCTCCAGAAATCACATCCTTGAAGAGTCCGAGCGGTATGACACGGCCCGTGTGAAACAGAATCAGGTCGTTCCATTGTCTGACGATGTGTTTGTGCGCGTTGTATATTCGTCCGCGCGTTTTGACGTCGCAAAATGAGGCGACGTGCGACCAGGTATCATCGTTCATGAGAGTTCAGTGAAGGCGTGCGTTTAAATAGGCAGGTCTTTTTCTTCGGCTGGATCGGGCGGCCGCGGGGGCGTCTTTTTCTTGGCGTAATACACGTAGGAGAAAGACGCGATAGCTGATATTTGCAGCCCAACAAAGTTCAACAGGCTGAATTTGTACGTGGGGTCGAACATGCCCAGACAAACGATAAGACCCATGACAGCGGACTTTGTGGACCCTGCGACAGCGAGAGTCAGTGCGTCGTTCTTTTCAATGACCCACGACGCGCCATAATTGATGGCGATACCGAGTATGATGGAGGATACAAAGCAGAATTGGAAGGCCGGCGTCGACCATAATGCGAAATCTCTCGGATGAAAGTCCAGGCTCATACTGCTGGAAATAACAATGGATGCCACAGCGGAATAGAACAAAATACTCTCCTTTTCGACACCGTCATCCATTGCTTTTTTGGCGGCGATTTGCGACGCGGCAGTGAAGAGATTGTTCGTCATGACGAAAAGGTAACCCTGTGCATCGAACGCGAGGTCATTCAAGGCCGCGACAAAAGAACCGCCCACCATGACTGCGATGGATGCGATGACGGTCCGCGAGGATTGTTTGTCGAGGAACCACCACTGGGCTACGAGCGTCATCAGTATGGAGACTCGTCTCAGGGCCGTGAACATGGCAATGTTCAGCGTTCCGGCCGCGTTGAGACCGAAAAAGATGTTGGCAACATTTAGAACACTGACTACAATCATTTTACAGTTGACGCGTTGTTTGAGCTTGAATCGGAACACGAACGCGGAGACGAGTGATTGCCAGAACATGAGATAAGGCACGGATGGGAACTGGAATTGTGTCAGAATAATTTTGTTGAAAATGACAATGAGAAAGGAGCTGGCCATGTAGAGGGCTATTGACGGCCAATGCATAAGATACACGTAGACGTAGACGGAAATAATACTCACGGTTTTAAATGCGGATTCGATGTTAATTACTTTCGTTCGATGCATTCGAGTCTAATTCGTAATCTTCTATGTCGCCGAAATCTTCTTCTTCGTCTATTTGTTGTCCCCTTTCGTACGCTTGACCGTCTGAAATTTTCACATCCGGTCTGAAATAGCGCCACATGAACGTGGCTGCTATGAGTGCGCACGAACACACGCCGAAAGCCACTTCCAAAGACATATTTTTCTTGTTCAGGAGCACAATCACGACGAACACGTTCAGTGGTATTCTGTAAATGTTCATGATGACAGTGCGGTACTCGTTCGGAATGTACACGGACCGCAAAGACCCGTACGTGGGAAACATAAGGCCGCACATCATTTCAAACAGTGCAAATGTGATAAACACGTGTTGGGAGTTGCCCAGCGCTAGGATGGTGGCGCCGAGCAACGTGGCACTGATAGGCAGAAGCACAAACGGAATTTTTTCGACGACGTGTGACACGCGTTTGAACAATCCCGAACCGATGGATATCATGGCCATGAAAGTCGCGAATATAAGTCCGTATGGACTTGTGTCCCCTCCGGAATCCATGGCAGGTGTCCACAAGAACACGAATGTATACATGGACCCTAAAAATAGTGATTGAGTGATACCTATAATCCACAAGTTGTCGTCCATGCTGCGCAGACCCTCTTGAAAACCGGATATCACGGAGTTTACCGTTGTTTGTTCGTCTTCGGGCCAGCTCCCGCGACATATATAGAATCCAAGGGATAATGGCAGGATGGCCACGATGAACGGTGCCAAGTAACCGAATTGGTCGGCTGTGAATTGTGCCAGGAGGCCCGCAATGACTGCTGACGCAGAGTTGCACAAGGTGGACAGTGCGAACGTGTCGTCCAGCAGGGCCTGCGGATATTTGCGTTTGTGATGTTCGGCGACCATCCAACTTTCGAGTGTAGTCGTCAACAGGGAGGTGCCGATGCCACCGAGGAGACGGCCGAGGAGCAATACGTGAAAGTTGTTGAAGGGTTTGCACAATGCTGACACAATGTACACAAGAAAGTAAGCCAACGTGCAGTTTTTGCGCCCAAATTTGTCAGCAAGTGCGCCGACAAATGGACCTGATACTCCGGACGCTCCGAACCCGACGATGAATAACATCGCAATGTCGTGCTCCGAAAGACCGTACGATTCGTATAAGGCATATATGTAAGGTCCCTTCAGCCAATCTGCAAAGTATGCGAGAGTATACACATACAGATAGTGTCGCTGGAATTGCAACTGTTCCTCAGCTTTTTGTGTCTCGGACCGATGGTTTAGAAAAGCCAGGCACGAGGAGATAAGTATTGCACATACAAACGTCGACCAATACAAGTCCATCTGTGATTACGAAAGGCACTTAAGTAGTTTTGTGGGTTTTATTTCACGGGTTCTTGTTGTGGCAAGCTCTGATATTTTGAGACACGCCAGGTCAGCAACTTTTGTATCTCGACAGTAGCCTCTCGTGCCATCCATGACAACCCAACGAACAGTGAACCAGTGATTAGACAGTTTACAACGGGAAATACGGGCACAAAAACAATGATATGTTGTACATTACGACACATAAAAATGTGAAACTGTAGTACGTACGTTTCCAAAGTAATTTGACCGACCCACGCCATTGCGCTTGAGTGTGTTTTCCTCAAAATCGGATGGCAGTTGCGTACCAATAAATAGCCAACGATTGGGACAATGGACACATAAGGATGCCAACGGTTGTACGCGTATTTGTCTGGAGAATGATACTGTCCCCAAAACCATGCGAATAACATAAAGAACCCTGCGACGCCCGACCTCAAATCGTAATTCACGTTTTTGTATCCATACGCACATACCATACCCCACCACGCGCTATACTTGTCTAGGCCAAATCTAAATTCAATTTCGTGTCCCCACGGTGGTTTAATGACCTCGAAAAGCAATACTAAGAAAAGACCGGCGCCTAGTAGGGCAAGTTTTCTCTGTGGAAACCAGCACGTTGCGTACACCAGAAAGAAAGCCGCCGTATGCAATGGAACAACGTAGTAAAGCATTATGGACGTTTGATTGGCGAGCATCAGGCCAAGAGTGAGTATATTTATTCTGACGAGTGTGGATATAATTCTTGTCGCCGAAAAGTCATTTTTTTTTGTAAAATACAGGTAGTTTCCAAAGCCGGACATCCATACGTAGCAAGAGACGAAGACACGTATTTCATTGTATACATATGTGGCGCGATAATAATGGTACAATATAAATGTGATTTGCATGAACCCCTTCCATTCGTTTGTTAGGTCGCGTGACATTACAACTTCTTTGTCCGATGTTTTTAGGGTTGACAGGGCAGCAAAGGCGGTCAACAACATGCCTGACCAGAACAAATCTGGATTTTGATTTTCATTACGCGGAAATGAGTTGGGCCACTGGTTGAGTACATGTGAAACTACTAATACGAGTGGTAAAATGAAATATTTTTTGTGCATTCATAGACTAAAAACAAATACTTTAATAGTTATATGTGTTACTTTCGACAGGTCGCTTCATTTTTTTTGAACCAGTGGATTGTTTTAGCGATGCCCGCTTCAATCGGCGTAAATTCGAAATGGGGCATTAGAGTCATTAACTACGTCACCAATGGACACTTCGCTTTCGGGAGGCACGGATAAAATCAAGAGCTTTGTCAACGAGGCCAGAACCACCGGTAACAAGTGCGCGTTGCATTTGTAATGAAATATAAATCCTTAAATAGTTGTTACCGTTCATATTTTGAGTATATATATAGCATTTTTAAAAATTATAAATGAACCACGCTGTAAAAAGTACGTTTGTGATGGCTGCCGCTTTTATTTCAATTATATTGTTAATAGTAGCAAGACATCACCCACCGTCCAGACGCAAAATCAAAGAAATCTGGCATGGGCGCGTGTATTGGGGACCGAATTCGACGATGTTGAGAGCTCCACTGCATAACGAGACTCTTTCACATTTTAAGTCGTCGCCAACCCCTGAAAAAGACGAGTCTGAAACTCCTGTAATAAATGCTACAAATGATGTTCCGGCTGCTATTTCAACTGCTGAGCCTACTATTCCAAAAATTGACATTGAACTAGCTGTTATTGTACTTACTGCTCGTGATTTCAAGGACCGACGAAATGTCATTCGTGAAACATGGGGTAATGGTCATTCGAATATATTTTTCATTGTTGGAAAACATTGTCCATACAGGCCGGACCAGCGCCAATCTTGGGTCTGTGAACCGAAGAATGCGAATGCTATAATAGACGAGCATTACAATGCACAGCAAGAGTCTTTGACCGTACAATTGTCTAAAGAACCTAACGTGATTGTGGTGGATATGATAGACGTATACCGCCACCTTGCTGAAAAGCTGAAATTAGCATATCTGTGGCTTGTTGAACACACAGAGGCAAAATACGTTTTAAAAATGGATGACGATTCTTTTGCGCGCGTGGATTCAGTCCAGCATTGGTTGATGAATCGCGTAAATCCGCCAAAATACGAGATAATTGCTGGACGCTTTGGCGTTGGAGTCGGCGTTGTGCGTGGGGGGAAATGGGCTGAGAAAAAATACAAACCTAACAAATACCCACCATGGCCCACTGGTGCGGGTCATATAGTTTCCCGTCCGGTTATAGAGTATCTGTGCCTTAATGTGGATACATGGGTTTCATATCAGGGTGAAGATACGTCTCTAGGCATTTGGATGGAAAAAGTGAGGCCACAAATGAACGTTCATCGAACTTCAAGTGAGCATTTCATTACACATAGCGGCGATTGTCACAACAAGAATAAGTTTGTGATAGGCCATAAAATTTCCATCAAAAAAATGCGAGAATGTTATACAACGTTGGATGAATATGACCACATTACTAAAAACATGAAGTCTGAGAACGATTTGAAAAAAGAATCTGTGGATAAATCTGTGGATAAGTATGGTACGATACATTTGAAAGTTACGGCAAATGAACCTGATGATAACATAAAGTCTCAGAACAATTGGAAAAAAAAAATCGATATAGTTATTCCGTCGTCGTTAGGGTCGGCACCGTCGAAAGAAATAGAACGTACACGCACTGGTGACCACTCTATATATTGGCAATTGATATCCATCTCGAAGAACGCGCCATGGATACGTAAAATTTTCATTTTGGTTAATGGAAATCAAAAATGTCCTTATAAGTTGCCATCAAATATTAATGTGACGTTTGTAAATCGTTGCGATTATATGGGACATTGTCCTACAAAAAACAGCATGGCTGTGTACACTATGATGCATCGAATTCCGGGGTTATCTGAACATTTTATATCTACCCAAGATGATATTATGTTAGGTAGAACTGTGACACCGCTTGATTTTTTTACCAGTGACGGCAAACCATTTTCTTGGCGTGCCAAACCTACATGGTCAGATGGGATCATGGGCGTTCACCACCGCATATATATCAAACCGGAAGTCTTCAAAGGTAAGGTTCCAACATCGGCCGCGCCCATGCCACATTTTATGTATCCAATGTTGAAATCATATGCGGCAGAGTTGGCTGAAACTTACAAAGATTGGTATGCATTTGTTGAATCACACAAGGAGGGCCGTTTTAGTTCTCAAACAAACTCTATTAACGACAAACGCAATTCCCAAGAGGAAGATATATTGGGAGTGTGGGATTCTAATTTGATTACTTCTAAACGCGGCGTCTACAAAAACATAAATAGTAAGCGTGGCTCCTTATGGGACGAAGTTTCAATATCGAAGGTTGGTTTTGAGAAAGTCATTCGCACCAAGCCAATGTTTCTGAATGTCAATGACCGTTTTTCGAAGGACCCTGTTGAATATAAAAAACAAATAAAATGGTTTTGGGACTCGATGGAAAAATTGTTCGGCGTTCAACTAAAATGGAAGGATGTGAGTGAATTGAACACATCGGACGAATTGAAACAAGACAAACCGCTCGGGCCGGAAAAGTATCTCGAAAAAAACTTGGACACATTTTTCATGAGTTTGCCAGAATCTTCTCAGTTCACTGGAGATGTAGCCATGCAAAAATCGGTACCAACAAAACAATGGTTGCCTGAATTTAAAAAGAGAAGTTCGAAAAGAACAGCCGCTCAAAACGCGGCACTTTCCAACACGGCAAGATTCAAGGCCAAACATTTCGTCGGTGGGTTACGCGCGTTAGAAGATTTAGGTTACAGACCTGTTTTACGCGACGGTACGTTGATTTCCGCATTGCGTCATCGTGGGTGGATTGATTTTGGCGGAACAAAATATCAAACCGGCTACGACATAGACCCTGACGCTTTATTGGACAGTGAATCATGTACCAAGTTGAATAATAACCCGAAAGTCGGAGTTTATACGTGGAAGCCTTATATATCATTGTCTGCTTATGTAAAACGGCATTGTGCAAGTCCTGCCAAAACAATAGATTTTTATAAGACGACACTTGGAATGGATGTAGAACAGGCAAATGGTGGCGAATTATGGTTTGAAGATACATTGGTTGTGGATTTTTCCAGTTTTTACAAATGGAAATATGATAAGTCTTATATTTATGCCATGTGTTGGCGCGCGTTCAGAAATTCAAAACCAAAATCGTCATTTGCTCTGTTGTTGCACGATGATGATATTTACCCTATTCAACATGTTGACTTTTATGACTATACGGTCCCGATCCCCAATAACGCGGTTGATATATTAAAGAAACAATGGGGAGATGATGTGTTAACCACTGTCAGAATTAAAAAAACATCGGGAAGGGGTTCATCGGCTGATTCATACGCACTTCCATCGGGACACGCACCAGCTGTTCCACTTGGCCCGTGTTTGCCAGACTCTAGATTTGATACATTAGAATGGTACAATGAGTATGCAGAAAAAGTTCGTATGGTACGGCCGTTTCCACGTTGCGAGACGTGTCTTCGAACGGCTGACGCAGGCGCATATAGCATGAAAAATACCTGTGTTCGATGGTGGCATAGTACACCGCAACGCAGATACACTGATTTACCCACTCGAAAATGGTCAGAAGTACTACGGCCTAAGAACCATATTGTACCTGCGTGTTCTTTTGGTCAGAAAGAACAAGCGAAACATTCATGTTACGATTCTCACACACAATTGTTTGAAGCGCTCGCACGTTTACGCGTAGTATATTTCCCACGTTCTGGAACGGAGCTTGGTATTGTAAGGCAAAGTGCATACATATCCGAAGACGGAGACCTTGATATTTATGTGGACATGCCTCAAAAAATGTTACTTGAAAAACTGAAGAATGAAATAACTTCAGGTACATTACATAGAAGTGGCCGTGAAGTACATTGGAAGGTCCCTGGATGTCCTGAAGTCCACCTGCTATATGACGATTGGATTTCGGATGAGATGTCGCATCGGGCGACACCAGAAGATTTGTGTTCGTGTCGAATGAATTCCGTCGAATTGATGTGTCATAAGAACGCGCCCCAACGCATGTACATTCAATATGGACCGAGTTGGAAAACACCATTAGGGCTAAAACAATTAGATATGCCATACTGGGCATCCACTCACAAAACGCATGGGTGGATAACAAAAATGAAAGCCAAACTGCAGTCACTTGTAAACAAAGAAAGCGGCGTTATTGACAAACTTCCTGGTGGAGTTCGGAACCCATTGGCATTGGCACAACTAAATATAATGTTGAAAAATATATCTTAATTCATTGATTTAAATTTTACTTAATGTTTTATTTTTACAATCTAATATAACAATTTTGTGACGTTTAATCTCACGAAACTTTTTTTCACCAATGCCAACCACTGCGGGCAAATTTAATTCATTTGCTCGAATAACCATGTGCGAATTTGCACCACCATAACACGTAATAAATCCCGGTATATCTTTTGAAAAAAGCCAGTCGTACCCAGGGTCGGCTGCTTTGATAAGTACTATTTTACCCCGTAAATCTGCTGCCTTTTCGTCAGTTATAGTTGCTGTTATAATTTTTTAAGATACAAAAGTAGGTGTCTCTTCATGATATGAGTTTTCCAATCAGAACCGTGCACCACATATGCAGGTCGCAATGTTTCAAGATTTGGCTAACTCATATAATTTTTATTCGTGTTACCACCATTTAGTAGAGTTTGATGTAATCCTTTGACGCCCTTCTGTCGCAAAAGTTGACATCTCGTTCAAAAGTTGTTCAGAAACCCATCCACCGACATGGACAACCACCAGCCTTGCATCTCCTTGAGGAGTTACGCGTACGTGTGTAAATGGTTTTACGACGATTGACGCACCTGTTCCGACAGATACCTCGTTAAATGATACTGCATTATCACCATAATTATAGATATAGGAGAAGAATCCCGCTTCAAAATCACGGATTCCAGAAAAATGCCAATCATAGCCACCAGTGTCTGGTATATGCAACGCACTAGCCAATGAAAATTTCTCTTTCGTAGAATTTGCACGACTGGCATACGTCACTTCGTTTTCTTTGATGAGTGGGTGCAGACCAAACGTGTTTTCTGGAACATTCAACATATCAGAGATGCACTCATTTTCTTGTTGCAATCGGAGTACAGGCGGGATGAACTGTCGATTTCCATCCATCGGCATCGTTTCAAGAGCCATTTGAACATCTTGAAGTGTCATCCCACGCAATTCGGCGTAACGCTCAATGCGTTTTCGTCTTGTTTCACCAGGTGTGCGCGCGTTTCCAGCTTGTGTCAAACATTTCTCGGCGTTTAAATGCATTAATTCGGGCAAAACATCTCTGGCATTTCCACTGAATGTGACCGCGACAATAGCGGCATAAGCATCTGGGTCTCTTTTCGTAAATGAATGGGGCACATACGGTGTAATAAGACACGAATCGCCTGTATTCATAGGCTTACAATAACGAACTCCTTGGACAGTACAATAAAAGTTTACAGGACCGATGAAAAATGTCTGTTGCGTGAGTAAATGACCTTTGTTCATGACCACCAACGGGTTCATCGCTTCGTTGTCTTGAACAACAGTTAGAATTTCGATGAGCTCTGGTTTAAAGGGTGCCAATGCGGATGTCGCAGTATCCATATACCTGTAATAGGGTTTCGTTTCTCCGTTTGCATTTGTGCGATTAAAAATGCGTGCGGACGTTTCAGATTGTTGTTTAGACATATGCCACATGCCACCTTTACTGGTATCCGTCGTTAAAGTAATATGGCGCGCATTAATCGGGTACATATGTTTCATTTTTGAAACAATCCGTCCAATCATTTCTGAGTTTGTAATAGAACCATGAATGATGGACGCCAAGACGTCTACATCTACGCCCATCTCTGACGCCACAACGGGCACTGTACGCTTCAAGTCATTCATGGAAGTCTGTACCAATACGCCATGCTTTTTAAGAGTTGTTTTGTCCATATTTGACTGAATATCCGTTGATGAAACGCCTTTTGTATAAGCAGGTTCTATGCAACGACCACCATAGGCTTCCATGGCTTTAAACACATCTAATCTGGGTTGACTTTGCACACCGTGTTTCCAATCGTCACCATGCACGAAAAAATCGGGCCGGTGTTTTGATACCATTGAGCCATATGTTTGGGGTCCGTCACAAGGTAATACGTTTGAAACATACTGATTGGATATCAATATTTCTTGGCGGTGTTCGTATGTAATTAGTGGAGAACGTTTGTACAACGCCATGGCATCGTCTGTCATGAGCAGAACAGTGACAGTACCGTGAGATGCTGCGGTTTTAAGAATGTTTACGTGTCCGATATGAAACATGTCTGCACACATAGGTAAAAAAACAGTAGGCATTTGTTATTTTCAAAGTAACGTATATACTCAAAATTTTTCATTGTGATGCATTTCAATAAATTTCGCGATATATGTATAATCTTCTTCGCAAAAGGAATGCGGTGTTAATACTTTTGACATGCATTCGTAAAAATGTCCATTTTTTAATATGGGAGCTGCATTCAACACGTCTTTCGACATCAAATTTAATTTGAATCCGTAATCGTACTTTCCTGTCAGCACATCTTGTGGTATTCGTTGTTGTGTTTGTAAAGACCTCCCCGATGAACCGTTAATCGCTTCCAATGCTATTTTTGGCTCAACACCTTGTTTTTTTAACCCGAGAAGGGCATCAGAGGCCAACATTAGATGCGACACATTTAAATAATTATTGACCGACTTGATAGCATTGCCATTTCCAACACCACCACAGCAGACAATTTTTTTAGAGTATATTTCAATTAATTCTTGTATGTCCGTTTTTAACGACTCTGTGCCCACCATGGACGTCAATGTTCCGGCAGCAGCTCCTCTCGGACCTCCTGAAATGGGGGCGTCTATGTAGGTATGTGGTTGAATGTCTTGTGCTATTTGACGAGATTCTTGAAAACGCCCGGAGCTCAAATCAATAAATGTTTTGGGAACCGTTGACTCTGTGGCGAGTTTGCGTATCATAGAACCTGATTCTGTCGTAGAAGGTAAGCAAGTGAACACGACATCTGTATTGTACATGTCTTCCAAGATGGTTGGAATGGAATTTCGACCAATAACATCTTTGTGTTCACTGACTTTTTTTTCAGTGCGATTCCAGACGTTCAATGGCATTGCATGGCCCAGACGTTTTGCAATCGGGAACCCGATTTGACCCAGACCAATAAAACCAACTTTCATTTAGGTTAAACATATAGTACATATTTATAGTATTATTCGTATTTTTTTTCGTCCTCATTTAATTTATCCTGTTCCTGCAAACGAAATATTTCTTTGACAGAAACCATGGGCGAATCTTTGATACTATGGTTTTGTGCCAAATCCCGACACACTCGTTGCATGGCCAGTGTCGAAGAACGCAGTTGGTGATTTGCCCAAATCACGCCTTTGACGCCCAACTCGTCGAATTTGGACACGGGCGTGTCGATGTACGTCGTCGGAACAATAATAATGGGCACAGTTCCTTTCCAATTCGACATGAATGCCTCGATGTCTTCGACCGTTTCCTTTTTACTGTGACACAGAATAGCATCGGCACCATTATCTTCATAAATAGTCGCGCGTTGCAATGCGTCGTCAAGGCCAAGACCGGTAATAAAAGATTCGAGGCGCGCAACTACGGCAAAATCGTCGGATTTAACAACATCTTTACATGCTTTAATCTTGAGACCAAACTCTTTCGCATCAGCAAGTTTTTGTGATTCGCCCAACACAAAAGAATTTTGTTTGGGGAACAACTTGTCTTCAAAACACACGCCGGCAACACCACGTTGCTCACACGCGTTCACAAAACGACGCGCATTATTAAAATTGCCGTAGCCCGTATCGCCATCTACGAGCAATGGTAGACCGCCGCCGCGAACCATTTCGTCACATGAATCGACCACTTGGGTCCAAGAAAGTTCGTTCGCATCACGTACACCTCTAGACGCCGACATAGAAAGACCTGAAGCCCACAGTGCTTCGTGACCAGCTTCTTTCGCTATTTTTGCCGACAGGCCGCTGTGACATTCCATGAAAAAGGTGAGACCCGGTTTGCGTAGAAGCTTTAGCATCTTGAATTATTACCGCACATATTTATAGTAAATCCGTGTTAAGAACGAAGAATCCCATATAAATAGTCCTAACGTCTGTCAAATGCTTCGCAGTTCTGTCTTTCGTAAACAACTCAAGAAAATTGGCATTCAACAACATTTTGGCGTACCAGACTCGTTGCTCAAAGATTATAATTCGTATTTATCCAATGAATGCAAACGAGATAATCTCATAACTGCAAATGAAGGCACTGCTATTGCCGCAGCAGCTGGACATTACATGGCGACAAAAGAACCAGCCATGGTTTTCTTACAGAACTCGGGTCTTGGTAATTGTATGAATCCTCTACTGTCATTGACTCACTCCGATGTGTACAAAATACCTTTCTGCATGATGATTGGTTGGCGTGGAGAATCCTCAGACGAACCCCAGCACATGGTACAAGGACGTTGCATGTTAGACCAACTGGACGCCATCAACATGCCTTGGTCCATTCTTCCAAAGTACGAAGAACAATTGCCAGCGTATTTCAAATCCATCGGTTCGCAGCACGCGATTATCGTGCGCAAAGGAACGTTCGAAAAGTACAGGCCGCTCACCGAACAGAACAGAATCGACCAACATAAATTGTCCACAGAATTCGTATTTGAAGAAATCGTCAAACATTCAAACGGACACAAATTTGTTGCTTCCACTGGCTTCAACGGGCGTCTTTTACTGAATGCTCGTCAAAATGTCGAAGATGAAACAGTTGATTTTTTGACTGTCGGTTCTATGGGTCATGCGTCTACCATAGCTGCAACCATTTCACGTAAAACTGAACAACCGATTGTCTGCGTGGATGGTGACGGTTCTATAGCTATGCACATGGGCAATCTTTTAACAAATGTCCAAGCGAATCCTCGAAAAATGTTACATGTCGTTCTGAACAACGGCAAGCATGCGTCTGTAGGAAATCAAGACACTGGGATGGAAAATACAAATTTGACAGCACTAGCGTTGACGCTTGGATACCACTCTGCCACGCAAGTCAATCGCCTGGAAGACATTGAAAAGCATTTGGCAGACATAAAAAATGGTTTACATATGATTGTATTGGACGTCAATGCCCCCGACCCTGATATCGATTTACCGAGACCTATTCGAACACCAGAACAGACAAAAATAGAATTTATGAAGAACTTTTAAACAGTTATATTCAACCCGAAAGGTCTCGGTTTTTTTTATAGACCCAACCTATCACTCCAAAAACAACCATCGTAATGCCCGAAACAATTTCCACGGAATACACACCGTGTTCTACTGCCAATAACACGATGACCACGGCCGCCACCAACGAACGCACGACGGACGAATGATACACGAAAACAGCCCCCAACGCCAATCCTTGTAAAACACCGACCGCGACCAATGCAAACCCCAAACTCATGGGAATATCGATGCTTTGGTCCGCGGAAAACGAACCCACCAAATAAATGGGGACACCAAACATGTACATCTGAAACGAGTCTGATAAAAACCAGTAGAGCTTTTGTCTAGACTCGTCTTCAGACACTTTCGGGCGGTCGTCCACTTTCATCATTTTTTCAATCCACACAGAAGCCAAGGACGAGCAAATGCCTTGTAAAACAATTAGACATATGGCCGCAGCAGAAATGTCACCATCGACATTAGACATTTTCACCAGCATGCATCCAACACACACGACTATGAGAGAAATATATTGCTGTACACTAAACGACTTTTTCAATAATATCAACGAGAATACAACGACCCAAATCAGTTTGTGCTGAATCAACACTGAATAGATAGACGGTTCAATCATCGATGTGATTTGATACGTTAGAAAATTAACCACTGAATACAGACCAGCGTTGACGATAAACCCCCAACGCACTTGAAACGGTTGTTCACGGTTGATATAACGCGTCACACAGGCACAAATAAGTAATTTTACACATTCTATCATGAGCAAGATAAAAGCCACATTGTATGTATAATGTTCGGTCGTATAGCGAATAATCAAATTCGAAGCCACGCAACTTAAAACAGCCAATACAACAGCGAACATTTCAAATTTAAATACACATGCTTATACTAATTTTATTTCTGGGTTTAACATCCAATTTCGTATTGACAACGCTTTCTCCGACGCCTTTTCTTTCAAACTTTCCGTTTCCACCAACACGCCGAAACGCATATCTACGGGTCTTGAATCCGTTATTCCCTGTCCAAGGCCACGCGCATCGTCTTGGTCCCCGCGTCTATCCAACATAAGCACCAATGCCCCCTCATGAAACCCAACACCTGTTGGTTGTGCGCCTGTAAACGTCAATCTTTCCGATGACGAGGCCAGCCATGCCATTGTCGGCATCGGCCAAAACTTGGCTTGTAAAGGCGCGTCCTTCCTTTCTGTATGACATTCCCACGTTAAACCATGGACATCCGAGCACAATCGTTCTGCTGTCCATTCGGGCTTGTACACTGCCCACAACTCACCGTTATTGCGGGCATGAATGTCCACCGAATACATAATTTCAAGAGTGCCATCGTTGTAGACGCGTACACGTCGGGTGACCAAATCAAATACCGTTTCCATCTGCTTGTAATACTTGGTGGAACACGTGCTGTGAGATGTCGACACTAATACGTCTCTCACACTCGTGACAGACATCAAATATGCACCCGCCACGCCAGGTCCTGCTGTATTCGACCGCCATACAAGTGTTTCGTGAACCGGTGTGTGGTCGATTTCAATCAATATGCCGTGTTCGTCGAAGCGGACCTTTTCAAAATCTATTCTCTTGTTGACGCAGACATCTTCCTCAAGAGGTCGAATATCATCTGCTTTCATCGTAGGCGTATCTATAGACAGCGGATTCATCAGCACGCTTTCCGTGATAGACAGACACCCTTTTAATTTGGAACGCAAACTTTCGACAGCTTTTTGCATTGTCTGGTAATAATCCTGAACAACTGCCGACTTGGCGGTCCCTGTGATGCCGTCATGATGTTGAAACAACCCCAGAGCTCTTTTTTCCGAATGAATGTTCTCTGACGGGCATTTGCGTTCTACCGCCGCAATCAACGATTCGAGAAGACGGTCGTAGCCTTTATAAAAAATACGCGAATTGAAATACCCGGTCCAGTAATCCTTTTCGCGGTCCGAGTACGGAAAGAAAGAACCTTGGAGACTCGGAACCTCTGTTTGACGCTGTGCATCAAAATATTTGGTCAGTGTCGAAAACGAAGCTTTGACCGAAGGTATGTTTTTCTCAATCCAATCGAACATCTTCTGATAATTACGATACTGTTTATGGGCTTCGTCCATGGATTGATAGCGGAAATCATCGCCCACTGGTACAAAGACATTCTTTCCACGGTACAACATGGCTTTTTTGTACACTTGGTCCAGCCATGTTCTCGACCGTTCGGCGACATTTTGTTCAGTGATTTCGACTGCCATTTTACCCCACGGACATCCTGTCCACGTTTTACCCTTTCCTATGCGTGCAAAATCAAACTGACAGCATATAGATGGGTCAGGACCACATGTATGAGGACCATCATAAGAGTAAAAGGGCATCATATGCGTGAAGATGTCTCCTGCGGGAGTTTGCCACTGGAATTCAAGTTGTTGTTTTTGTGCCAACTGCTTTTTGACGGCGTAATGCACGCGCTGGATGAGCATTCCTTTGTATCCTAGTTCTTTGAGGACTTGTGCTTGGCCGGCAGAATGACCAAACGGGTCAATGGCCCACGAGTATTGTGGCGTGACACCAAACGTATTTTGAAGCCATTCGCGCCCTTCTTGAAGATGCCATCGCGTGGCACGTGCAGTGACAGATGCCTCGTCGTTCATGACCCACCCACCAGTGACAAAATCGAGTCGTTTTTCCGCGACCAAACGCTTGGCCTGTTCTTTTTGCTGTGGCGAAGCATCATTCCACCACAGTGAAAAGTAAGATATCTCGGCCCATATGAACGTGCGACGCGGGTCTTCGACCAATGCGGCAACCACAGTATCCAGAATATGCTTTGTTTGTGTTGAGTAATAAGTGTGGTACGTCTTAATCCACCCAGGGTCGTTGTGGGAATGAGGGACGACGTGCACGGTAAGGCCATCTTTAAAACGTCCGTCGTAATCGTATTCCCATCCCTGCTTCCACGGGCCTGTGTTTTCCGGTGCGTTGTAATCGATGGCAGCGAAAAGGTCTGAGGTTTGGATAATCTTCGTAGTCGCCCATTTTACATCCGAAAACGTCGGAACGGGTGCGTATGTAGCCGGAACGTCCAACGACTTGTACGTTCTTTCAAGAACAGCGCGCGGCTTTGATGGACACGTAACTACTAAATTGTCAAACATGCAAGGTTTTGAGGGAAACAAATCTTTCAGAGGGTAGTAGTTAATAGGCGCACTGAATCGCCATTCACATGTCCCGTCAGCCTGTTCCCAACACATGAAGATGTCCACATAGTATCCAGAGTTCTTGTCCACCACTTTTATCGGGATGATATCGCTATGTTTTCCATGACGGATAATCCATGTAAATGGCATCTCGTCCCGCGTTTCGATGCAGTTCAAAAGTGATTTTTCGGATGATGCCTTTATCAGAATATCGACGTCATTGTCCCATGGGATGAAGCCGTGATGTCTCAAAGCCCCAAGCAAAGTTCCGGCCCATACAATGTATTCTGTATTGCAGGACTGCATTACTTCCGAGACATGTTTAAGAACATTGAGGAGCACGCGTTTAAGAGCATCTCCCGTGAGTTCCGGACCATGCTTAAATCTTTTCAGACGATGATGTTCGCTTAATGAGTATTCGTCATGATGTTTTTCGTGTACGGAGAGTGCGTTTAAATGGTGTTTCGTAGACACCTTGCCAATGTGATGGGCCAGAGGAATGCGCTTCGGAACCTGGTGTTTTGCTTCGGGTGGCCTGGGGTCGAAAATAATCCAATCGATGGGCATAGTTAACTTATTTGCTTCTATTTTCGGAATCAATTCTGATACAAATTTCCGTGAAAATAGATAGGCCACAGCACCACAATAATCTTTGCCATCTCGCAAACACATGATATCATCGTTTACCAATGATGCAAACAAGTCTTTGTTTACAATTACGTCGTCTTGCATCCATATTATGTATTCTGTATTGAGTTTTAGAGCTTCGCGAAGACCAAACAGCGCATGTTCTGTTTCTGTCGTTCTCCATCGCAAAAAATGTTCGGTATCGCCACGTTTATCGTTCGAAATAACATCGCGTATCAATGATTCTGGTACTTTTGGAGGGTTAATACACTTGTATTTTTCATGAGAAGAACACCAATCGCGTAAGTATATATGCTCTTCAGCCGGTTGATTAGCATTTATGAGCAAAACTGAAACATCAGCAGGTTTCGCCTTTTCCAAAGAATCCAATGTTTTTCTGAGGTATTCGTCATTGTTTCGTTTGACAGACGGGATGACGACAACATATTTTGGTGAATTGTCATTCCCCATACAATGCGCCCAATCTTTAGGGTGTCCCCAACCACCATTAGGCTTGCTATGCGCCGTCAACCACTTTTTTTTGATAGTGTTAACAGCTACTGGTTTCCCAAGCCAATGTTGAACATTGGCGCGAATCTTTACAATTTGCTCTGATGTGCATGCTTTATCACGCCCACCAGCATCCCACCCACCACAATCACCCACGTGCATGGACAACGACACAGAAGGTACCACAGCTTCATTTGGCCCATGGCCATGCTCTTTCATCCATGCAATGGTTTGATCCCAATTGTAATCGTCATGTTCGCAAAATGTCTTTGAGTCAATCGCCTGCCACTCCTTTGCAGACATACACCATGGTACTGCAATCTGCTCTGGTGTCAGTTTTACATTGTCTGACTGTCTTGCAAGCCACTCAAATGCTTGCGGATGTATCACTGTGTCGTCCTCGAGCACACACACGCGTTCTGGATTACGAGCCCACGCCTGCTTCATCATCCACCACCAGTGGTGCTTCAGACAGGTGGCCCATGGCGAACGTGGATTTCCGTAGGAATCGCCCTTATAATTCTCGTTAAGCGATTCGTCCTTGGCCGGGAATTGATTGGGATGCCTCGAGCAGGACCAGGGATGGGAAATGACATCCGCGGAATACTTTCCCAATACTGCATCAATCTCATCAGAGTCCGCATCTTTGGAGACTAATATTTTGGATTGTGAAGCCAAAGACTTTAATACGAGGTCGAGAGACCACGCGCGTTTGAACGCGGGAATCACCCAGAGTATGTCCTTTGGTGTTATAGAATTAGTATTTTTACGATTATCAGGCTTTTCCGGTAATCTATTATGTTCCGGAGTTATTACGGAACTTTTTTTGGCTGCTCTTTCAGAAATTGTGACCAAATGCATCGAACTTACAAACTTTCTATACGACGAACTTTTTGTGAGCCATGGGGCGCCCATACCAACGGAAGGTGTATCCACCAAAAAACATCCGGGAAGTACATAAAAGTCAAAATCACTCATATCATTGATATGTTGTACTTTATCGCCAATCATACTCCAATACAAGACATCATAAGCAGGCATTACAGATTTACGCACCACGAAATAGGGTTCTTGGTTATTTATTTTAGAGGGTTCTCCGGGGATTGAAGTCTTTCCACGATATGTCATTATATCAGATGTCTGTTTCCATTTAGAATATGCTAATCCTTGATGTGATTGATATCCTATAGGTTTGAAATTGGAGTATGATTGTACTTGTGTAGGTACAGTTGAAGATGAAAACAATGGTAGAACAAACGCTGATTTTTCGGAATACCCGTCGCGGTTTATCGCCATAATTTTTTCATGGGCATTGTCCTGAACTTGAATATCTGCTTCGATATATAGAACAAATGCAGTATTGGTATTTTCAACAGATATTTGACGCATTAGATTTACCGGATAGGGATTTTTGATGTCAGTAAAACTGAACCATGATTTACCCTTGGCGTACACCAAGTGTATATCGACCCATGTTTGCATATTACTTTCGCCAAACCATGCGGAACGAATTTTGAGAATGTCGTCGGCCGCTTGTGTACGATAACCGACATAAATAGCAGCCGATATTGGCCCCAACCATGTTTTTGAAAGATGAACCAGTCTTTCCAAACGCTCTATCGTTAACTGTGTACACAATGTGATTTGGCCCAAATCGGAAGTACGTGTCAAATATTTAAGTGTACGTTTGGGCCATTCAACACGTACTATATTTCTCATTTTAACAGTCTTTACAATTTTTGCATTTCCATTGACTGTCATCCACAATGGGGAATCGCCGTTCTCGAAATGAAATGATATTTCCCCCTCGTTTTTATATTGAAATAATCCATAATGTTGTCGGGTAAGAATATTAATTAGACCAGAGCCAACCACGTTGATAGTCTTAAGATTATACGAACCTAATCGGTACAATGTTAATCCGATGTTACTAACGAACGTCGCCGAAGTAGCAGATACCGAAGTAGAGGGTGAAATATAAGATATTTGCTGCTGTTCAGCATCCCAGGACAATCCACGTAACTTGGCAGAAGCCCAACGACAAACACGGCATGCAGAATGTACATGTGTAAAATTATATTTGCGAATAAACCATTCTGGCAAAGGTTTATAACGCCATGCATGATACGAATTATACAACTCTTCGTCGTTCAAAATGTCATTCAAATGTTTCGCCAGCTCTTCACGAGATGTAAAATCATCCACGTTGACAATAGAATGTTCGGGTACGTGATCCCGGATATTCGGTGCGCCAAAGTACACAGGTAATACACCAGCGCGAAAAGTGTCCCACAATTTCTCCGTAATGTAATCGTCAATACGTTGATTTTCAAATGCAAAATACATAGCATATTTTTGCATCATTGGGCCCTTTTTAGATGTGTCACGAAGGTCGAAGTTGTGCAAACAAGATGATACGGAATCAACGGGCATTAATTTCATTAATGATGTTACTAAATCTTCGCGATTTGATTTAGAACCACAATTTCGAGCGATAAACACCGCAGCCTTTTTCACCTTTAAAAATGGAATGTGGGGAGTCTGTATATAGTTTTTCGACCATGTATCATCACCCATTGGTGTTTTATCGGTGTACAATGTCCAAGGCCAATGGTAATACGGCATTGGAATATCCGAATCGAAACGCGTGGAAGCAATCAAATGTTTTTTGCGCCGATTTGATAGTTTCAACGAAGGATAATATTGTTCTCCTTCCATTGACATAGTTATCGTTGTATCGAGTTCATCAATTTTTATTGTTTTGATTATACCACCAGAGTTGGACCAAAAACACGGAACATCACATGCTATGCGTTTTTTACCTCCGTTGATATGTATAGGTTGACCTTCACTACTTACACTCTGCACAATTGGAATGACAATTTTATTCGGTTTGGAGGCGTCCTTGTATATATCACCCGACTTGTCATCATGGTTAGGATTAAGTAGTTTCTTGTTTGTAGGTTCCGATGGTGCTATGACAGTTGGTTTCGCGCCTTTCAAAAAATGCTCAGCACGTTGACGCACATCCACCGATAATGTTTGCATCGGAAATCCCACCGATTTTTCAGCGGACGATTCATGCGACCAGGACCCATACATACCTATATGCAAGACAGCCGATTGCAGCAACGTCTCCATTGGAATCTTGTTTTTCACACACCACTCTGACCATCCCCAATCAAACCCACCGTCGCGATTAGGCATTTCAGAGAGCATTTTCTCGGCAATCGAACGCCGCCACACAGTGCCAGCATTGCCCATAGAAGGCTGTTCGCATAACACGCCGCCACAGCGCAATGACCTGTGTTTCGGCGCGCCCGACCTGTACAGCGAAAGCAACCCCTTGGAGTCGCGCAAACCATCGTGCAAAGAGTCAAGCCAGTTGGGTGCCACCACCAAATCAGAGTCAAGTAGCACTAAAACATCATACTGAGAACTCACAAACCATTCTAAAATATGTCGCGCCATCGCATCAGCTTTCAAACGTCGTTTTGCAATGAAAATATGTTCCGTTCCATACCAGGACGCCAAATCTTTGTGTTTGTATTCGTCGGATTGGTCATCGAAAACCCACACATCGTTGGCGGGAATGGTACCACGCAGTGCTTTCGACGTCAACTGTACATATCCGATTCGATTGTGGGTGGGAACAGCGACGGCGACGCTCGGTTTTTCGTCTTGTGATGTACTCGGACGGAGGTCTTGTTTATTGCGCAACAACAGTGAAGGTTTCTTCTTTACGGGCGGGGAAGCAAGCGGAGGCGGCGTTGTAGGCGCATCGAGCGGCGGCAGTGGGGGATTCACAACGCCGCGCTTAAACCGCTTCTTGGGCGCGTCGTCGTGCCCTGGGTAATCTACGTGCAACATATAGGTCGAACACGTGGTTAACATAATCAAACCGAGGACCAAACACTCAGAAAAATTTAATTTCATGTATAATGTACACCCACGGGTCTATATACCATGTTCCACGCCGTCAAATGAATCCACGCGAAAAGACTATTTAATAGGCGCGTGTCCTGCCAATGAGAAGTCGCGCCTTGTCCGACGAAGGACGCAGACTCTACCTGAGTGACGTCGGGCGGCGGAGGTCGCCAAACTGGGCGCGAAGATTGGTGTACCATCTGTTCCACACCGAATACGACGACCGTTTGTACGACGTCGTCTGCAAATGCAGACAATCGACGCAGGCCCTCGCCGCTGATTTTTGTGGACCAGATATACGCGAGCGTCTCGAAGCCGGTATACTGCACACCATTCGACTTATACTGACACGCGACCGCAAACGAGTCAAAAAGAGACACGTGCTGCGCAGTTTCCGGTTCTTTAGGGACGTGATGGAACAGGCGTATCGTTACCATGACCACCAGACTGCGCACATGATGTACTTGGCGTTGACACACCCCGCAATCGCGAATCTAAATCTGAAAATACGCAAGAAGGACATGGAGTTGCTGGAGCACGTGGGCCAGACCTACGGCGAACCGTCATACGCCAAGCACGTACAATTCTGGCGGACGGTGCGGTCGGACCACGTGTTGCCGTCGCTCATCGCCTTTCACATTTACATCACGCGCCGCGATTTCATGGGGAGACACCACGAAGCAGACGAAGCTCGAAATATGATGGATCTGTTTCAGTTTCTTGAACATGACCCGGAGGACATTCTACCCTTGTACAGCCAAAAAAAATTATCAGACGAAGAAATGTTAACCCTATCTACTAAAATACTTAAATAATCATCACTTAATAATCTCTTTCGCGGCCGTGACGGTCGAACCATCCTTGACCCATCCCACTTATATCCTCAACTTGGTCGATTTCAAGTACGTCTTCAACAACAATATCCTTGTCATATGCCGAATAGTGCGTTTGTGCAAAGACGTTAGGCACGTCGCAAGAACGTATTTTCACAAACGTTTCGTCGTTTTCAACAGTAAATTCGTTTATTTTACGCCCATTCGCACAACTTGACGACGCTCCGCATACTGGGTCTGTCCCGTCTGTCGTTAAGCACGCATTGGCGGCCTTAAAACGAATCACAGTACCCCTCAAAACCTCGCCGCCATCGAGGTTTGGTATGTGCGCGCGCGGTACAACAACTGTAATTCCAAATGTTTCTCGAAATATGCGCGCATTTTCGCCCAAGGCATCGTCAGGCAGATTCCACGTTCTGAGAAAACCATGGGCTTTGATAGTTAACTTGTTATCTATTTCGTCATAGTATGCTCTTGCGTAACCTCTCACCACTTCAAATGTGTATGCTTGCGGCGTTTTAATAACTCTGTAGTCATGTGCGACAACACTACTCACGAACATGCACAAAACGATAGCGAACATGTTTTTAATTTAATTTAAATTAAAAATGCGTGGGCCTGAACTTTTTTTCGTGACGCCAGTGCTCGTTTAATTTAATTTAAATTAAAAATACGTCGGCCTGAACTTTTTTTCGTGACGCCAGTGCTCGTTTAATTTAATTTAAATTAAAAATACGTCGGCCTGAACTTTTTTTCGTGACGCCAGTGCTCGTTTAATTTAAATTAAATTAAAAATGCGTGGGCTTGAACTTTTTTTCGTGACGCCGGTGCTCGTTTAATTTAATTTAAATTAAAAATGCGTGGGCCTGAACTTTTTTACGTGACGCCGGTGCTCGTTTAATTTAAATTAAATTAAAAATGCGTCGCCCTGAACTTTTTTTTCGTGACGCCAGTGCTCGTTTAATTTAATTTAAATTAAAAAATGGTGTTCGCGGAGATTGTTTCGATGTCTGGGACAACTCGAAAAGGAACGGTGGCATTTTCCTTACACATAAATACAGAACGAATTGACTATGAACGTATGCGTTGTCAAACGAACCTATAAAAGCGTTGAAGCGTTGATACAAGTGTTGATGTTCACAACCTATGCCCCCAAGTACATTCGATTTCAAGCGTGTGAAGGGTCCGTGACTGAACTGATTACGCCTGACGAACTCAAAGGTAGGATTGATGGTCTGAAGGGCAAACTATGCGATTTGCACCGTGTCGCCGTCCAAACGCATCATATATCAGAAGATTATGTAGTTGGTGACACAAAAAATTACAAGTACAATCAGATACAAATCTCCGTTACAGAAAATGCACAGTTAGTTGCACTTGAAAAAAATCTTGATGTATGTGTGTTAGAAGCTCGGATGGATGACAACGACCGTTCCACCAACCCTAAAAACGAAAATAACTCATTTGCGATAAAGCAGAGTGGTTCGGATGAACAAACCGATGTCACGAAAGTCAAGGGTGATTTGTGTGGACGATATGGAGACATATCCAAAGCCGATTACGAATCTAAAATACAGCACGAAAAAGAACGGCTCAAAGCAGAGGCGGTGTGGTTAGATTTTCCTATGGTGGATATGGAAGACGAATATGGCCCACACTGGAATAGAGGAGATAAAACGTGCAAGTCGAACAGTTTCGCTTACAAGGACGCGGCCCATTACAACTTGAATCACGTACAATTCTCTTTTCACACGTTTTCCCGAAAAATGGATGCCATAGCCAAGGTGCGTAAACCACGAACCGTCGATTTCGAAAGAGTCTTTTTTGAAACAGTGTTTCCTGAAGGCAACTTTGCCAAATACGAACAACTGGTGCAGAAAAAAGAGCACGATAATGAAGCACAAGGTATGAAGAAATCCACAGCAAAGAAAAAAGCTGTAGAGGGAGCATTCGTTGAACTTAAAGGTCCGGTAATGGCCATTTACGACGAGGAACAGTTGCGCAAAGCATTTACCGCCCAATGGAAACGCAATCAAAACGCCACGCCCCCTCTTAAAGACCTTATATTTAAGGAGCCCGTAGATTCGCCGCCTATCACTGTCACCTTTGCAAATAGGGATGTTGTGAGTACATATGGCAGCGGTTCCGCAACAGAGGTGTTAAAGATTGACACGCGTCTCCTCAATCACCCGGAGCACTTTAAGCACTTGGACGTGCCGCCGTTTTTCATGGGCACTGTGTTAAGGCCAGGTGTGTGTGATTACCATTGTGTGTATTTCGAACATTTTAATGCAATGGGACAGCTAACCGACAAAGGCAAAACATGGGCCACTATCTTGATAGTGCGTCAAACCCAAGTGGAAGAATATGTGAAACGCTATGCTTCGCCACATACATATTTTATTCAGTTGCCGGACAGACCCAAACTCGAATATTTAGAGGGTCTGTCAAACCAACAAGGATTTTCAGCGGGTGATTCCAAATTTTACTGTTTCCGAATGGCACAATATTTACACGAACAGTGGGACACCCCACAAGGCAGACGCCGGTGCATTATCGGTGACGACCAAATATTTCCCTTTGTACATCAGATACCACCATTTAATTCCAAACCAAAAGGAAATGAATCGGAGGCCGATAAGGAACAGCGTCTCTTGGCCCTCAAAGAAGGCCGTGGTAAAATTGTAGGCAATGCAAAAGAATTTACGGAAAACGACCAATACAGATTCCGAAATACAATTTTTGACATGGAAGAATGTTCGATGATGGCACCGGGTAATTCACGCTTTGTCATCACGCACGCGGCCGCGTTGATGTATATGGACAGAGTGTGTACAATCACTAAGGCTGGGATTGTTTGTTTGAACAATGGGCCTCCTGTTGTATCATGGAACGTACCTCTCAAAAAATCACCATCCGCCATGTGCATGTGGATGATGGATTTGGATGTTGTCGAAGCCGGTTTATTCAAACCACCACGCTTACAATCCATTTTACATCCAGCGTATCAAGCAGCTGAAGACCTTTTGCAATTTCGCATCGCGCGCGACCGTGGAATTCGTGTTGTTTCTTGCAACACTATACGTTGGAGAAAAGCCGCGACGGCGACTTGTTCGACAGCAGGCAGGTCAGATGCCTCTGTAGACATTCCCAAACCATTTCGCCCTATTATCAAGTACCATGACATGACGCGTGCTATCAGATGGTTTTCAAGCAAATACCATAAATCCAACTTTCCCACAGTGTACGAATGGCCTGACGAGTGGCCACAAGGTGTCCACATTAATCAAATTGACACAAAATGCTGGCCATTTGAACGATATGCATATTCGTACCGGAAATTAGGTAAGGCATTTTCAGCGCCTGAGTTTTGGATACAAATCAGAGTGGGCGGCGCAATAAAAACGGCGTATTGTGTACTACCAGAAACAATGCAGGTCCAATGGGGTGGTATCGCAAAAGGAAAACGAGGAGGACCTCGAAAGGAAGACTTGAAAGAATCCGACATTAAATATGACGGAACGTATAGCGCGAAACACAGAATGGCTGTCGCCATTATTACCATGTTAAACCGCACATTGGACGGTGCTCTTGAAGCCTACGACAGGGAAAAGGCGCAACGAGACCTTGATTGGGCCGAAAATAAATTGGGCGGAAACAGTGTCTCAGGTATCACCAAACGTTTGGAGGCTATGTCCGTCGGCGAAACGAAAACGAGCGCAACAACGAAAAAAAAAGGAAAAAAGAAAAAAAAGAAAAAGAAAGAAGAAACATTGACCTTTGAAGATGCAGATTATATGCAACAACCAATGAAAAAACAACACGTGTACCAAGATACGGACGGGGATTTAATATATTATTTTGAAGACGGTGTCGTACAAATTAACACCAGTGGGAACAAACTCAAAAATTGGGATTATAGCATGGAACATTTCATGGAGAATAATCCGGGAATTCAAGTCAAATTAGTGGGAAGGTTTGTCCTTACACAAGACAACGACGTTTTCGAAAACGTTGCAGAGCGCGTAAATGTGAAAGTCAGTGAGTTATATCTACTCAATCCTTTTTATGACGTAGAAACCATATTCGAAGAAGCAGCTACAATTATTATACCAGAAGAATAAAAAAAAAAGTGATTTTACACTGTATCATTTCAAAGCCACGGTTGACGTTATCGCATTTATTTTTTAATTTCCGTCTCTTTAGGCCATAAGTAATATGCTACAGCACCAGCACTGACGGCACCTACCATATACATGGACGTAATCATGTGAAAACCGACCATGAATACTGAACGCGATGCAACACCTTTATACAACTTGGAGCTTCATTTCGACTTTGTGACGCGTCAACGTAATAGCTGTATATAAGTTTTAAAGCATTAAGGGAAACTGTCATATATGTTATTACAGGTGTTATTGATGATGTTACAGAGTATCCATTCTGTATCGGCGCATATTAATATACCATGTATTGCGTACAATCCCCTGACACCACCGTGTCCTGAACATTTCAACCACGCTGCCACGTGTCGTTACGTAAATTGTCATCTGATGCAAGAACCCATGGTGCCCATTGGATACAAGGTGTTATTAGGCGCAAACGAGACGTACACACTCGTCAAGTCAACACATGCGGCTTCAAATGCCACCGTAACATTTTTGTCTGAAAACAAAGCGTATGTCAACCATTTATTTGTAGATTGGCCGACCACCCCAGTGTACGTTGCCCATGTGAGTCACGCAAACGGTTCAGTGACATACGCACTTGAAACGCCAAACGACATGTTTACAATGAACACCACCACTGGAGCGGTATCTATGAATCACATGCCAGTGCACGATGTTCAACACGCCTACAGTTTTACGGTCAGGGCGACGGACGAAGCGGGCAACGACGCCGCGTTACAAGTCTCTCTTTCGGTGTGCCCACCCTTTCACACCGCGAGTACCAAATGTTTACACAATGAACTGCCGAACATACGTCAGCAACAAGTTACAGCACGCATTCAAGGACACTACATCAATTCCGACATTAATGGCGAGATTCATGTCGTATCCACAGAAACAAATGTCAAATGTTCGGACGCTGAATCAGACCAGTTTGAGCTATACTTGGCACAAATTATGTACGTTCCCCCAGAAGATGTCATCCTGGTCGACTGTAAAGTCGACAGTGCAACAGGAGCATTAGTATTGACCTCTACAATAGCCACACATGCGGACCATGAGCACATAAACAAAATTACTCGCGATTTGCAGAATAAACACATAATGAAAAGAGTCGTGGCCGCCGCAACAGGATTATCGTTTCTGCGCCTTCATGTCTTGGCCACGTCCGGTGCCGTAATGAGCCACCCGTCCTCACGGGCTAATTACTATCATCAACGATATCGACGAGTATCTGATATATACCGCATGCTAAGTTTCCCTATCACGCCCAATCTTGATATGAAGGGGGTTGGGACCACCTCAGGGGCGTTGGTTATCAGTGCAGATACCCCGCCCATGCTCGTGCACGTGAGTCATTTGCCTACCCCTGGAGTCACGGGTTGTAAACCTCTACTCTCGTTCTATACACATGTTAGAGACAGGCTCGTGGATACGCTGCCCTATGCAGTCAAACAATTCGAAATAAACACTGGAAACCAAGTACAGCTCGAAACGTTGCGCAGGGACATAGAAATCGCACAAAAAGACGTACATTCGGTTCAAGTTTTCTGTGGTGATTTGGCTCAAGTTTTGAAAGTGCGTAGAAACGTGTTCCACGCGTACACTTCGGCGTGGGCGGATATGAAATTCGGAGATGGGACACTCCCGAGAACAAGGAAAAAGAAACATGGTTCGCTTTTTAACGTTCACAGCAATCCTTCCTCCCACTTTAGAAAGTCAAAACATTCTCGGGAAAGCACGCACAAGAACTGGAATACAGGAGAATCAGAAACTAACGTGTTGTCGCGTAATTCGAAGCGCCACTGGGACGTACCAGGCATGTCGTCAACGTTGTCTGATAAACCTAAGCGCCACTGGGAGGTACCCAAACCACCTCCTGCAAAACACTGGGACGTACCAGGCATGCCGTCGACGTTGTCTGATAAACCTAAGCGCCACTGGGAGGTACCCAAACCACCTCCTGCAAAACACTGGGACGTACCAGGCATGCCGTCAACGTTGTCTGATAAACCTAAGCGCCACTGGGAGGTACCCAAACCACCTCCTGCAAAACACTGGGACGTACCAGGCATTGATTCGTCTGCTGTATTATCCCCCGAAAGGTCCAAACACACATGGCAGAGAACATCACCTTCGATACCGTCATGGAAAGCACCAGCGCCCGGTTCGTCCACACTGAGAAAAGAGCGCAACCATGAACAAGAAGCGAACGCGAAGCCGTCTGTCCCGTCCTGGAAATCAGCGAGTCATACCAAGCGAGGTAGGTGGAAAGAACCCACTTCATTAGTGACATACAGACATAATGCGTCTTCAATTGTGGCAAAAACGCGAACCAGGCGTCACTCATGGAAATCACACAGTTCACACAACATATTCCACTCGCACGAGAGTAAAGAATACCCAAAATGGCGCAGATTGATTCAGTCCCAACGCACGAATTTAGAAGATGACAACATGCTTCAACACAAGGATATTCTGAATTATGCTCTTAAAATAGCTGAACACGAACCTAACGTGATATTAGAACTCTTACGTGATTTTTAGAGTAAAAAGATACTTGATTAATATTTATTTAACGTGTTAAAATAGTTCCGTGGTAGGCTCGCATGCATCGCCGGCGGTGTTATTGACACATCCGCCTGTGCACGCACCAGCCGTTTGGCCTGAGCAATCAACACCAGTTTCAATGACGGCAAATTTCTTCTGTGTACTTTCGCCTTGGTGATTCGCCCATCCTGCAGCATGTGCTCCCATCCAATCCGTAGCTTTTGCGTCTCTGTACGCTGCAAGCACTGAATCGAATTGAGCATCGGTAAATCCAAGCGTGTTGTACAGTACTTTTATCGCAAACATGACCTCATCACGCCCATGGTCTTCAATATATCCTACAGATGCAACTTGTGCGCGGCGAATCACACGGTGAATTGCATTGTTGTGTTCGACCGATGGGTTGAGACAGTTCACTGTCTCGTCGTTACCACTACTAGTGTGGTCACTGACAATTTGAGGCCCTGCTGGGTCCCTCAGCACGTTATCACAATCAATACCATTATCCAGTAACAATGGTTTGTAAACGTCAAGTTCAAACTCGGTAAAATCAGGATTAGCAGTGTTGTTAAGGTTTTCAGTGTTTGAAACTGGCATAACGTATGCGCGTCGGCTGAAGTATGCAGGAATTTCCGAATAGAACCCTAATTTGAATGGGTGAGTCACATCCTTTTTAACAGCGAACTTGCCTGTGAGAGTAGTATTACCAGTCACATCCACATTACCTTGAACTTGAATTCCTTTGTCAAACTCGGGCGTTGGTGCATTTCCGTCAAATGTCAATTGTCCTCGAACCTCAATATGGTGGGTATCTTGAAGACCCAGATAGACAGAATTTGCGAATGTTTTGAGGCCCGTTATAGTTTGGTCGTCCGTCAACTTAACATTTCCTGCATCCAGAGTCGTGATGCGTGTGTCCAAATCAGTGGCGTTCTGTAGACGTTCAGCGACTTCAGTATCGATTCGCCCCCCAAGCGTAGTGTCGGCAGTAGTGCGGTCGACAATCTCCGCATTAATTGCGGCATTCAAATCAGTGGCGTTCTGTAGACGTTCAGCGACTTCAGTATCGATTCGCCCCCCAAGCGTAGTGTCGGCAGTAGTGCGGTCGACAATCTCCGCATTAATTGCGGCATTCAAATCAGTGGCGTTCTGTAGACGTTCAGCGACTTCAGTATCGATTCGCCCCCCAAGCGCATCATCGGCAGTAGTGCGTGCGGCAATCTCCGCATTATCGGCAGTAGTGCGTGCGGCGGTTTCAGCAATATCGGCAGTATTGCGTGCGACAATCTCCGCATTATCGGCATTAGTGCGGTCGGCAATCTCCGCATTAATTGCGGCATTCAAATCAGTGGCGTTCTGTAGACGTTGAGTTATTTCAACGTCCACGTACGTATACAGAGCAGTATCGGCGGTTCCACGGACGGTGGCTTCCGCCGTAATGGCAGCGTCCAAGTCTGTTGCATTTTGAAGACGCGCTGTAGTTTCGTCTGCGAGCGTCTGTGCTTGATTTTCCAAAGCAAGCTTAATATCTGGCACGCCGTTGATGCCAACCGCTCCAGAGACCCACAAATCGCCATTCACACTAAAACTGGGTCCTGACGTGGCGGACACAAGGCGACGGGCATGCGACGAGTCCTTGAACAAGTGAACGGTATTGCCTTCGTACGTCATGGGAATACTTCCACGCAACCCAAGTGCACCCGTGGCCATAGTAGCTAACGTAAATAATTTCATCATTTGCTTTGAATACACATTCAATACTTATATACTGTAGAATTTTATTACTGACACGTGTTTTGCTCCGCCAGAATAGTATTGTATTGTGCTTTTAGTGCGGCCGTGTCATTGCACGCGAATATACTCGCAGAGCAATCACATCCCAGTAACCTGTTCTCGAGCGCGATTAATTTATCGTACACCTGTTGCAGGGATACACCGTTTCGGTTCGTTATGTCACCACTCAGGCGCATATCGCCCGCGAAACTTAATTCGAGCGCGTTCGATGACAACAGGTCAGAAACGCCGTTTCCGACCACAAATGCGTGATTGGAAGAATTAAATGTATTTGAGAGGGGTTGTTTGAGATTGTATTGGCCAATAACGAGAGACGCGAAGTGGTCCGCTTGGGTACCGCGTCCCATGCTGACTGAATTGTCGGCAAGAGCTACTGTGTCTGTCCCAAACCGAGCAGACGGCGTCCCGGACCCATAGGCCATACAAAACACCATGCTTGTCATTAAAAACAGTTGAATCATATTTAAATTTAATGTAATTTAATCCCTTTTTATACTGACATTCTCAAGAACGTCGCATTAAGGCGTTTATTTAATATTTGTGTGGTTATTTAATGCATGAGTTCCAGAACGACGTTGGGTTCATGTTCGGCGAGTCGCAGAGCGAAGCGAACCACGTCTTCGTGCGTTGGGTTGATGCCTGCTGCCAACATGCGGCGGGCATTCGAGCCGTGGTGGTGACGGAATTGAGACCCCGCCGCATGGTGCGAGCGGAATTGCGAACCGTGGTGACCGTGCACAGGTGCGGTGGTAATGTGTCCGTCGCGTGCACCGTGATGGCTTCGAAACCGGGGCCCTGCGTCTTTCGATTTCTTCCAAGAGGAAATCGGCTCCTGCCCCTTGAACTTGGACAGCTTTCCTTTACCGAATTTAAGGTCAGCCCACGCAGAGGTGTACGCGTGGAATGTGTTGCGCCGGATTTTCAGAATGCGCGCCAAATCGCCACAGAACATCTTCACCGAATGCGCGTCCTTCTGGGCATTCTCAATATCCTTGCGCAAGCTTTCCAGTTGTATCTGGGCTCCGGTGTTGATACTGAATTTGCTGATAGCGTAAGGCAATTCAGACACGAGCTTATCTCGGATGCTGTTGTAAAAAGACGTAAGTGGAGTACATCCTTCCACGCCCGCCGTCGGGCGGTTCGCCACCGACACTAATAAAGGCGCGTCCAAGTTAAACGTCAGGGAACCCGCGTCAGTACCAATACCGGCCATACCCAAGCCCGACGGGATGGGGAACGTCAAGTGGCGGTACACTCTTGAAGCGGTCCTGTACTTATCGTGGAAGATATCGGCGCGAACAAGCGGGTCGTTGACTTCGTGTGCAACCACAGACACAATCGTAATGGCAGCCGCCGACTGGCCCGTTGCCGTAGCTACGGCCTGGACAAACGTCTGGGATTGCGAAACCGTCGCCGTGATGGTAGCCGACACAGTATTGGGGGCTGTGATCGTGAATGAAATATCGTACGAAGCAGCCAGATTGCGACGCAGAAGCTTTGCAGCAACATCGAGACGACGCCGTGCCGAGTTCTTGCACGTCAGTTCGACGGCGGATTCGGCCACTGCCAGGTCTTTCGCCAGCTCCTTGCGCAGCTTAAGCAAATTACTCTCGATGCAAAGGTTGATTGGAGACTGAATCTTAGCCTCGCCCTTAATGACCGCTGTGACACCGACTAATTGTTGTTCGCCCTCAGGTGTGGCCACAGCAACATCTTTGCATGTGTTGTCCCTCGCGTCAAGTACGGTTGCGGCAGGACATTTACAGTCATCGTTATCGGTTGCGGCCACAGCCCTACCCGTACACCCGGCACATGACAACTTGTTCTGCACGTCTACACTGCCAATCAGTCGCGAGCTTCCATCAAGCTTCTTACCACATGTAGTCTGAGCCTTGCACGCGCTATAGTCATTGACATCGGAGTAAGTATTTGGACCACAATCTTCGCACACAGTATCTGCAGATGCCGTACCTGCGCCTCCAACTTTGACACCTTTGCCCTTGACGCATGTAGTGTGATTGGCACACGCCAGCTTACCCGGCGCGGATGTGAACTGACCAGCGTCACATGCCGTACACTTAGTATCTTTAGATGCCGTACCTTCGTCTCCAGCTTTGACACCTTTGCCGGCCTCACAATCGCTGTGGAGCGTACAGGTTGGCTGATTCGGAGTACCTGTAAACTCTTTTGTTCCATCACATGCTTCACATTTACGGTCTGCGGATGCCGAAGGTTGCGATTTAACACGCTCGCCTGCAACACAAACCTTGTGGGGCGTACAGGTTGCCTGATTATTAGCATTTGTAAACTCTTTTGTTCCATCACATGCTTGACAAACACGGTCTGCGGTCGCTGTTCCTGCCGTTTTAATAAAGGCTCCGGCCGCACAATCCTTGTAGTCCTTACAGGCTGCCTGATTCAACGCATTTGTAAACTTTCCTACACATGCTTCACATTCACGGTCTGCGGTCGTATTACCTGCGAAATCAATAAATTCACCTGCAGGACAATCTTTGAATGGGTCGCATTGAGTAGAGCCCACGTTTGCTGCAAAGTTTGCTGATGCGTCGCACGCTGTACAGGTTGCCTGATTCAGCGCATTAGTAAACGAACCTGCTGCACATGCTACACAAACACGGTCTGTGGTCGCTGTTCCTGCCGTTTTAATAAACTCGCCTGCAGGACAATCTTTGAATGGGTCGCATTGAGTAGAGCTCACGTTTGCTGCAAAGTTTGCTGATGCGTCGCACGCTGTACAGGTTACCTGATTCTGCGCATTAGTAAACGAACCTGCTGCACATTTATCACAAACACGGTCTGTGGTCGCTGTTCCGACCGTTTTAATAAAGTCTCCGGCCGCACAATCCGTGTAGTCCTTACAGGCTGCCTGATTCTTAGCATCTGTAAACTTTCCTACACATGCTTCACATGTACGGTCTGCGGTCGTATTACCTGCGAAATCAATAAATTCACCTGCAGGACAAGTTGCAAATAGAGTGCATGCCGCCGCGTTATTCGCAGTTGAAAACGACGTACCTGATACACATGCTTCACATCCACGGTCTGTGGATGCCGAAGGTTGCGATTTAACTTTCTCGCCTGCAACACAAACCTTGTGGTCCGTACAGGTTGCCTGATTATTAGCATTTGTAAACTTTCCTGCTCCACATGCTTCACATTCACGGTCTGCGGATGCGGTTCCTGCCAATTTAACACGCTCGCCTGGAACACAGTCTGTGAAATCCGTACACTTAGTGCGTGAGGCGTCTCTAAATGTACCTGCTGCACAATCTTGAGCCGCGACCGCGCCCGTTGCTGCGTAATCACCGTTTACATCCACACCTTGTTTGCCGATAAGAACGTTGTCGCATTGACCGGTTGTTGTAGAATCAGAGTACTCTCCAGCCTGACACACCTCACAGTTAGCAGTGCTATTCTTGGTTGTATCGAAATTAGCTTTAATACCTTGACCCTTGGGACATGCTGCTGTGGCACATGCAACACCTTGGGCGCTCCACGCGTCGTTAAATTTGTATTGACCCGCGTCACAAGCCGCACACTTATCTGTCCATCCTTCGCCAGGTGCACAAAGACAGCTCTCAGTGTCCAGGCCGTTTTGAGCAGCGGCTCCATCATTACATGCCGCGCATGAACCTGTTTGTGAGGCATTTCTCCCAACAAGTCGCGGTGTCCCGTCAATCTGTAAACCGCATTGAAGTGTCTGAGGTTTACAGGCGGTCTTTGCGTCTTCATCAGAATATGTATTGGTTCCATCACAATCTTCACACACAGTATCTGTCTCGTCCGTACCTGCTGTCTTCAATCCTTTACCCTTTGGACATGTACTGTGTTCTTGGCATTTTGCTGTGCTGACGAAGTCAGAGAAAGTGGTGCCTGTGCAAGGCTCACATACAACTTGAGATGTTTTTGTTCCAGTGCCCGCCTTTTTGCCTCTTCCCTTTTGACATGTAATGTGGTCTTGACACACAAACGCACCAATGTTTCCACCATCTACACTAAACTTGTCATCACCACACGCCTGAATGCCTTGTGCGCCGTTGCCTTGAGCATCCATACTCGTACCTTGGCTGCCGGCGGGAATATCAATACACGCCACGTTCGCACCAGTGTTGTAACTACCTACATCACAATTTTCTTGGTAGATATTTTCGCCATTTCCGTTCGTGACAATGCTGTTACCGGGGTCGAGGTCTTTGCATGCGGCCTTTTCGACTTTATCAGAGTAAGTGGTGCCTGTGCACGTCGCACACACAGTATCTGTGGTGTTTGTACCATCGGCTGTTTTGCCTTTTCCGATTGGACATTTCTTGTGGGGTGTACACGCCACCTTTCCAGGCACGGCTGTGAACCCATCATCGCCACATTCCGCACACTGTGTGTCTGTCTGGTTCGTACCGTCAGCTGTTTTGCCTTGACCCGCAAGACAATCATTGTGGGCTTGACACGTCTGCACTCTGTCATTTTCGTCCGAATACGTGTTACCTGTACACGGCACACACTGAATATTATTTTGGGCACTACCAGCCGCTTGCAATCCTTGTCCCTTGGGACAAGTATCAATATCCTTACAGACACTCTCATCTTCTATGTCGGAATATTTGTTGACTCCATCACAATCTTCACACACATTATTCTTTGTGGCATCACCAGCTGTCTTCAATCCTTTGCCCTTTCCACACTTAGAGCGTGCAACGCATGCATCCATAGTTGCAGTCGCATAATGACCATTAGGACACGCGGTTCTATTGACAGCGCCCGCAGCTTGGTCTGCACCGGTCACTGCTTCAAACCCGGCACCAATATCCAGGCAAGTATCATCCGTGGCGGTGGCATACTTATTGGCACCACACGCAGCTCTGTTAATTGCCCCCGCGTTTGCATCGCTACCGGTCACTGCTTCATAACCTGCTCCGATTGCTTGACACAAAGGCACCGTTTTACTGCCACCGTCAATGCTGAAAAAGTTATCTGGACATTTCTCGATATCAGTAGCACCTTTGCCTTCAGCATTCACACCTGTACCTTGATAACCAGCATCGATATCCACACACTCAACCTTAAGGTCGCCGGCTTTGTTGTAAGAACCCTTAGGACACAGGACTTCGTTCACGTGCTTGTTGTTGCTATCTTTCACAATCTCGTAACCAGCTTTCAAGTCTTGGCATGCGGATTTATCATCTATATCGGAAAATGTGGTACCTGTACAGTCATTGCATACGGTGTCTGTTTCCTTCGTTCCATTTGTAACCTTTCCCCTTCCCAAGCCACATGTACTGTGAGGTTGGCACGATGTCATTTGGTCTGTTGCATATGTACCTGATGCACAATCTTGAACGTTGACCGCGCCCGTTGCTGCGTAAGCACCGTTTGCATCCACACCTTGTTTGCCGGCAGGAACGTTCGTGCATTGGCCGGTTTTGTTGGAAACAGAGTACTCTCCAGCCGGACACACCTCACAGTTATCGCCGTTTCCTTTGGTTGTATCGAAATTATCTTTAATACCTTGACCCACGGGACATGCTGCTTCGACACATGGAACATCTTTGACGCTCCACGCGATGTTAAAATCGGGGTTCACACAAGCCACACACTGATTTACATTCCATCCTTTGCCAGGTGCACAAAGACAGTCCTCAGTGTCCAGGCCGGTTTGAGCAGCGGCTCCAGCATTACATGCCGCGCAATAACCTTTTTGTTGCGCAGTCGCATCAGTCAAACGCGATGCACCGTCAATCTGGTTTCCGCAAGTAGGTTGAGCTTCACATGCCGTCGCTCTGTCATCTTTGTCCGAAAACGTGTTACCTGTACACGCCACACACGTAATATCTTTTACGGCAGTACCAGCCTCTACAAATCCTTGACCAAAGCCACATTTTCCGATGGATTTACAGGCTTTTTTATGTGTGGCTAAATCCATATAGAAATCTATGCCATCACATGCGGTGCATACAGTATCTGCGGTGGTTGTACCGTAAGCTGTTTTGCCTTCTCCTTGTCCACAATCCTTGTGCGCTTGACATTGGTACACTTCAGAATTACCACCATCTTCACTGAATTTGCCGTCAACACACTCCTGGAACCCATTTGCGCCTTTTCCAATACCATCCACATTCGTACCTTGGCTGCCGTCGGGAATATCTTGACATACCGCGAACGTACCATTATTCCAAGAGCCTCGTGCACATTTTGACTGACCTACCTGCTTGCCCTGGTCATTTGTAACAATCTCGTAACCAGCACTTAAAGGCTTGCACGCGTTTGTATCTTTAGCATCCGAATACGTATTTCCTGTGCACTCAGCGCACTGAGTGTCTGCTTCGGCCGTACCATCAGCTGTTTTGCCATCACCTTTTTCACATTGTTTGTGCTCAGTACACACCTGAATTCTGTCATTTTGGTCCGAAAACGTTGTACCTGTACACACCTCACACACAATATTGTGTGTGGCATTACCAGCCGTTTGCAATCCTTCTCCCTTGGGACATTTATCAATATCCTTACAGGCGGCGATTTTGTCTTCGTCCGAATATTTGTTGTCTCCACAATCGTCACACACAGTGTTTGCCTTGTCCGTACCAGCAGTTTGCAGACCTTTACCCACAGGACATTTAGCGTGGGCAGTACAAACCTGCGTATCATCATTTAGGTCTGAGAATTCACCGACTGTACCTGCATCAGCATCATTACATGCTTCACACACAGTGTCATCGGTCGCATTACCTTTCGTTTTGACACCACTTCCCTGTGCACATTTACTGTGGGCAGTACACACCTGTGTAAGACTTTCGTCCTTTGAGAATTTGCCCAGTGTACTTGCAGCAGCATCATCACAAACTTCACACACAATATTTGTGCTGTTCGTACCTGGATTCTTCACACCACTTCCTGCTGCACATGCACCGTGGTTTTTACATCCATGTGTACTTGATGGTGCATCGGAGTAAGTATTTCCTGTACACTCTGCACAGGAAATGTCTTCCTTGTTCGAACCAGAGTTTTGCACCAACCCTGCCCCAATTACACATTGTTGGTAGGGTTGGCATGTCCACACGTCAGAGTTGCCGCCATCTTCACTGAATGTGCCGCCGCCGCATTTAGCAAAGCCAGTTGAGCCCTTCCCGGTAGCAGTCATATTTTCACCCTGGTGCCCGTCGGGAATGTCGCTACAAGTCTCTCGGGGTTCTTGCCAACTCCCGTCGGCATTCTTTTTCCGCGTATTTCCATTGCTGAAAGAACCAGGGAAACACGACTCGCAAATTCCAAGAACTAATTGCTGGGCATTAGGTTCGTTGAAGGTACCGTCCGCACATTCCGCTTGCTGGGTAGCACCTGATGTCACAGCAACGCCATTCGCATCTGCACCGAAGTGACCGCCCTGTACCTTATCATCACAATCACCAATTCCGTCGGCATTGAAATAACCATTAGGACATGGTGATTGTTGTATGCCTGTAGCATAGTCGCTTGTATCGTATTCTGGGTATATACCGGTCAGACCTGCGACACGGTATCCAGGTTGAGCAGATTTACATCCACCTGTCAAATCTTGTGGACCACCAGGGGGTTCACCGTTGTAAGTATCTCGTGGACATATAACTGTGCCTACAGCTCCCAGAGCCGTGTATTGTCCTGTGGCATTTACACCTTGATACCCTGCAGCTACGTCCGTACAAGCGCTTGTACCAATTGCATCTTTGTACGTTCCATCTGGACAGGCAGAACATACGATGTGGGTGCTATTTCCAGTATTCTCGTACCCTTTATCACATGTAACTCCGCCGCTGCCATCGTCTGTTTCACCTGGAGGATGAACACTACTGGCATTGACCGAATATGTTGTTGCAAGTAAAAGAATCGCAAATTTCAAATTCATGATTATGTTTTCATACGCATGTCTATTTATACGTCGAATTCACAATTCTGTCATCACGTCGACCCTGTTGTGTACATCGTGTCAAACAACAGGGTCTATATATTATTTCAGCTTGTGTGAAATTTGATACTATATGTTCAGTTGTATGTGAATCCCTTCTTATCAGAACGTATTGTCCATGCGTAAGAAGTCACACGCACTGTACAACATTACAAACCATAGTTACGACTCGTAAACGTATTTAGTTTCGTTTGAATGAATCGTTTTTGGGATAATGTGCAACAAACTACCTTTAGAATATGTTATGGCCCTGGTGGTTTTTAGTTTGAATGAAGGTACAAGGCTGCATAATAAAAAACATTCTTGTTTATTTAATTTGGTAGTTTATATTTTACATATTTGTTTTTGAGTATGAAGGGTTTTATCATTTCAATTGAATTGCCATGCTTGAGACGTTCGCTGATGATGTGTTGAACGGCAGTGGGCCCGGCAAATTGCAGTTCAAACCATCTGCGCGCTCCAGGCTTGCCTATGATACGGTTTACGATGGAGGCGTCGTCAAACGCCCAATACTGTACGTCTATATTCGTCTTGTGGTTTTGCATCTCGAACCCGACCTGGTTGGGGTGCACTGAACTCGCGTCAAACGTTTTCAGTGCGTCTGGGTGTACAAACTGCATTATAGAAAACTTTGGCAATCTCCACAACGCAATGGCTTCCAAACACACTCTCCTGTTATTCCGACCTATGGGGTGTAATTTGCCGTACAGTTCGGGATGCAGCGCTACGACGCATAAACAGAATATTTCGTCTTTCAGCATATCGGTTGTTATCGGGATGCGCGGCCACGCTTGCCATACCTTCTTGTAGTGTATACCCGCGAGAAGACGTAATACGTAATAGGAGGCCATTTTCTCGTAGGGTTGGAGGAAACCCGGGTCCAGCTCCAAACGTGTAGCCGCATCCGCCACGGCCTTCCGACAATAGGGGCGTGTTAGTCGCGAAGCACAGTGTGCGTAAATATGTTCGGGGCCTTGAGCGTCAAAGCCCAGTGTTGAAATCCATTCAGCGTACGTAAAGGGTATGTTCCAGTCCGAAATGACCATGTGTGTCGTTTTGTACGTTTTTCCGTCGGTATGGTGCCAGTCTTCCTCTTTTTGGACAGTGGTCCAATGGGCGTCTCTAAACATGTGCATATTGTTTATACAAATGTTAACTTTTATACAGTCGTGTATGTTCGATGCGTGTTTAATTTAATTTAAATTAAAAGTAGGGTGTGTGCCGAGATTTTTTTTCCACGGGCTGCGCGTTTAATTTAATTTAAATTAAAAGTAGGGCGTGTGCCGAGATTTTTTTTCAATGGGCTGCGTGTTTAATTTAATTTAAATTAAAAGTAGGGCGTGTGCCGAGATTTTTTTTCCATGGGCTGCGCGTTTAATTTAATTTAAATTAAAAGTAGGGTGCTGTGATTTTTTTTTTCCATGGGCTGCGCGTTTAATTTAATTTAAATTAAAAGTAGGGTGTTGCGTTTAGGGGCATGTGCAGTTGAGTACTATGGGGTTTGACTCGGTTCGACACGATGAGCCTTCTGGTCCTTGATTCCTGCCAGTGTATTTGAATCGTATCCAATCGCCACAGTGAGAACATGTGCAACACGCAGAACGCTCAAGTTGAAACCAAGTGTGACCGTGTTCTGTAGTTCCCACGAGAATATTACCCGATGAACCGGCGATGTCAAATACGCGTTCTCCTGACGCGTGTGCGCACCATAATCGTGGTCTTCCGTTTGGCTTCCACTCTGAATACATGACGCCTCCGTCTTCTAAGATAACATATGCTCCGTGTCGTATTTCCTTTTCCACTTGTAATGAAAGGATATATATTTTTTTGAGTACAGTTATTGGTTCCATTCGAGTTGAGAATGCATTCGTATATTTATATATCGTTTGAGTACAATATCCTGTCGAACTCTGTCGGCCATAGCAACCCACCCGTGTGTATGTGTGTGTCGTATGCACAAGTTTGACCCACGACTCTGTACCATTTGTCTGTAAACAGAAACATGTCTTGTATGTTCGATTTCCGAATAGGCGTCATGTGGCCCTTGAGAAAAATGTGGTATTCGGTGGAACGACGTTCGTCGTATTTGCCCACGTATTTGAGTCCGTCGTTACATATAATTCGTGTGGTCATCGTGTTCTGCGTAAGCGTTTTATAGACGAAACCCACCTACTTTGAGTGAATGTGATAACATGCGGTCGAGTACTTTGTCCAGGTTTTCGATGTGTGCGTGGTCTTCGATTAAATCCTGCACTAATTCGGGGAAAAATTCGATGTCGGACATGCATTCTTGGATACTGTAGGGTCGTAAAAGCGTTTCGATTTCCTCGCGGTTGTGTATGTTTTTGTAGAAGTTGACCTGTGGAGACATTTGAGTCTAAAAAACGAACTATATATAGTAAAATGAATATAAAAATGGCTCATAAATTGTGTGTGGATGTATTCAACCCTATGTTGGTTGAACCTTTGGAGTGTCCTGTGTGTTTGCAAGACATGTGGTCTCGAGTGTCTTTGTCTTGTGGGCATACGTATCATTATAAGTGTATCAATCAGTGGTTTGAGTATCAGATGAACTGTCCGTATTGTCGGCATCCGTTTTCGCCGCCGCAGTCACCTGCGCGTTTTGTACCGGCTCCGCCTCCTCCTCCGGCTCCTCCAGCTGCTCCGGCGCAGTCTCCTGTGTCGAGTCGCCCTCCTTCAGTTTCTGTCGCTTCGGCCGAAAGGCCGAGACGGAGGTGGCTGTCCAGCGTATGTGCCTTTTGTTTCGGGTCGGGACGACAGTGGCCACAGCCACAGATTTCGCCTGTATAGTTTTTGGCATGGTGATTGTATTGTCCCAAGTGTCCGCTTTGGCACGCGTGTGGAATTCGTGTATTGCCTGTTGGAAGTCTGTTTTCGCCACCACTTTCGCTACTCGTCCGTTGACTTCGGCGACGGTCATGGCATTGGTTTTGACGCGTACACAATCGTACATGGGCGCCGTCAACGATTCGAAGTTGACATCTTTCCAATCCCAGGGTCTTTTGACCGGTTCAGGCAGTCCCGCTATTTTTAGAACGCGAATACCAGCGCCGAATTCACATCGGACGGACGTGTGCATACAATCTTCGGATTGGTCTCGTTGTTCGGAGAGGATAAACCGAATGGAACATTGTACCTGGCTCCCTGTACATAAGTCAACTCTGCCAGTTATTTCGTTTTCCCCATTGTACATGTTCACATAATCACAGACTTTCGTCCTTTTGGCCTTGTATTTGGAGCGTATTTGAAGATTCGTGAAATCGGGTTTGGTTGTGTGTGCCCACACGGTCTCGAAGTCTACGTGAGATTGTTGCATGTCGGCGTGTGCCATTTTGACTGCTTGTTTGAGGCGTTGTGTCATTTGGTCGGCCCATCCTTGAGGACACTGCAGGTGTAGTTCGTGTTGGTCCCTCTTGAACACGTTTACGCTGGCTTTGGTCACCTGAGCCGGTGGTGTCGTGACAAACCATTCTCCTTGCTGTCCGTAAAAGTACTTGTCTGCGCCGAAGGTTTTTGTATAGGTGGGCGTGCGAGATTCAAAGCCGTGGGAAGTGAGGAACCGCAAAGGATTGTCCAGGTCGTTGAACGCTGGAGTCTTCGCGATGCTCATGACAGTCAACAACGATTAACAATGGGTCAAATCCCGTTTCATTTATGTGCAACTTATGTATATGTATCTGTTTGCGTCTGTGTTAGGTCATTGGATGTTGTTCGACCGTTTTGTGTTTGTGTTGTATTTGTTGTTGGGTTACATGTGGTTTTTGTTGGGCACTGTGTATGAGTCTGAGTGGCGGTTCGTGTCCATAGTATTGATGATGTTAACGTTGTTCAGTACCGTTGTGATTTCTTTGCTGCAGCTACAAATACTATTGTTGAAGAATGCCATGCAAGCACATGACAAGTGGTCCACAATAGCCTGGTCCGTTCACCATCTGCTGTTGTGTCTTGTGTTGTGTGCAGACGGTCTCGAATGGATGAATATCGTGGTTGTGTTGGGATTTTGTGGCGTGGTTATGACGTTGACTATCGCGGTGGTGAGTGGTTGTGCCTGTTTTGTGATTATGCAAAACGGTGAGGATTGGCACGCCCATATACATCTAACGTGTATTTCTTTTTGGGTGATGTTGCAGTTTATGTCCACGCGGTTACCCGCGGACAATGTGCTTATCATTCGTACAATTCCAGTCGTGTTGATGAGTTGTATACGTGTGTTCGAGGGTGTGTCGTGGCGTCAAATGCCGTTGTGGGGCGTCGGCATTGTTTTGCACGTGCTGCGTGATACTGGTGTGCTCTCTCAATTGTATTTTCTTTGGATGTTGAGCACGACCTTGGTGGTTCTCGCGTTTGTGCATCGACGCGCTATCCGTACGCTGGTGGTCATTCCGTTTGCATTGGTGCCCACCATATTGTTTATCATATTGCGTATGTGCTGCGGCACGGCCGCCTCGACCTCGCTGATTGAGGTGGTCCGTCTGTACAACGAATTCACTGCGCGAGATTTGGAACCCATCGTGTTGCCGTTGGACGAGGATGCAGACGGCGAAGATTGGAGTACCAGCTTGTAACCTCGTAGCAGCGATATCACACAGATGTATTGACCAAAGCATGACGACCTTTAACCCGTAGCACGCGTCAACGGTTTGTTGCGTGACGACACGATTTAAAAAAACACGCTATATAAACGGACGTGTATGAAAAGAAATATGTCGTCCTATCTTAAAGATAAGGGTTATGAAGCTCGTGCGTTCTACCTCAACGTGTTGTATGTGCTGTTCATTCTTCTCGCATCATTGTTTGCGGCAACTCTGAATGCCGGTGAGCACTTTGAAGTGGCCGGCAAGGAAGATTTCAGCCTGTCGCGTTTCCAGGCGTGCAAACTCGCTGGGAACAACGCCGCCGATACTGCTGATCTTGCTGCGGCGAACACCGCCCGTCTTGCGGCGGAAGCTGCCGATACCGACGCACCCGCTGGTATTTGCATGAAGTTTGGCGGTTTGCCGGCTGAGAAAGACGCCGATTTCAACATCGTGGCCGCGGACCAAGAGCTGTTCGATGCCCAGCAAGTGTTATTCAATATTGCCGTGGCCACTGCCGTGGTCAATTCGTTGTTGTTCGCTTGGTCTGTCGCCATGCACTGGAAGGGATTCGGCATCAGCGTACACTACATGCTGCAAGCTGCGTTCTCTCTGATCAACGTCGGCATGTTCGCCGGTCTCGTGGGCTGGCTCAGCTCCATCGAAGACCTCAACGCGGACATCAATATCCTAAACAATCTGTTCTTCGACGACCTGAACGTTTTCGCGGTGGCGGTCGCCGGTCTCGTGATTGCGGCTCTGGATTTGGTGGGTTCTAACCTTGTCATCTACTGGGCGTGTAAATCGTACAAGTGTTGGAGCGAATAAGTAGAACTTAAGTATAACTGAAATTAAATAATGCATTCTGTATTATAAATGACGTGTATTGTTGATCAATTGTCAAGCCTTCCGTCCCATTCCCAGAATATCATATATGCGGACCCGCCTTGGAGCTACCAACAAACTGTCAAAAGTGGTGCATTGAAACGGAAAGACGGTACGCTGATTTATCCTTCGATGTCTCTAAAAGAATTGTGTGGACTTGGGCCCGAGATGAAACGCATCGCAAGAGATGATTGCGCCTTATTTTTGTGGGCTACCATGCCGTTGCTCGGAGAAGCACTGGAACTCATCAAGGCGTGGGGATTCAAGTATAAAACGTGTTTCGTCACGTGGATAAAGACCGTCAAGGACGGTTCGCGACCAGCGTTCGGCGTGGGATACTACACGCGTTCGAACGCCGAACTGTGTTTGGTTGCGATAAAGGGGAAAATTGCGTCGTACAAGCGTCTTTTACCTGGCGAACTGGACCGTCGTGCGTCTTCGATGTCTTCGGTGGTGCACGAAGAGTCGTCGGGCGAGCGTGTCAACTTCCTGACGTTGTTAGACGATTCGTCGACGCCCGTGGTCATGACACCCCGGCGCCAACATTCGAGAAAGCCGGACATTGTGCGTGAAATGATAACGCGGCTCATGGGCGACATTCCACGTGTCGAGCTGTTTGCCCGGCAGACGACGCCCGGTTGGACGGCGACCGGCAACGATGTGCACCACTTCGAACAATCCGAAGAGCAAACCGAGCTCGCAGCCACCAAACATAAACGCGCGCGGAAAAAGTAACAGTACCACGTATTTAACTTTGTCACATTGTATGAACTCATGTCTACTGTTGATTTTTTGAGAGCACATGTCCGTAGCTCTATATCTGGCGACACATTTACCGGTCCGAACCAAGAACGCAAAGTTCTTCCCGAATGCGTGACGCCGAATAACGAGGACACTCCCGCCGAAGACATTTCTACCGAAGAGAAAATAGAGCTCGTACTGGGAGACCCAAAATTTGGAATGTTCAGCCTCTTCGCGTACCATCTCACAAGTGGTCGCCACAGTACAGCCCTGAAACGCCGGAACACGGTGTTCTGCTCGCACATCTTCAGCCTGGTCCTTGCGCTACCCATTCTGGTGTTCGTGACCCAGTGGCTTATGTACATCGCGGTACTTGCTTACCAAATTCGCTCGTACGAAGCCGGTTTCTGCCCTAACCAAGCCACGTGGGAAGGAAAAATGTTAATGGTTGCCATTGCCCTATTCTACTTTATCAAGTCGTTCTTTCTGTGGGACAACATTGTGGACCGCACTCACCGCAAGAAGATGATTCCATCCACGAGTTACATTGTGATGATGGATACATTTCAAGAGTTCGGATTCAATTTGCTGGTGTATTTGACGAATCTGTGGTGCATTTTCGCGGATGGAGATTTCATGAATATGTTTTTCAACACGCTTGCCATGGAGTTTCTTATGGAAATGGACAACGAATTTCAGCGTGCGTACTTTACGTACTTGCCTGGTGTTGCTGCGGACATTTACGACAACATGTTTGTCACGTACCGTGAGAACGTGCTCATGGTCAACCAAAAAACACACGAGTCGTGTCAGTTTAGATGCTGTAGGCGCGTCACGTGGCTCCCTTTCAAAATACTGATATTGTTGTTTATGCTGCTGCCGATCATTTGTTTTGCGATGATATTCTTCGGGGCAGCTTGCAAATAGCAGGTATAAATATTGGTCGTGGCTTCCGTGTACATGGTTTCGCACACAAAGTTATTGTATGCAGGATTGACTGCCAGCGTGCTTGTTGGGATATTGGGTTACTTGACGTGGAGTTCCGCGAAGCTCGCACCAGAGCAAATCAAAGGAGACGAAACCGAAGATGCCTCTGAGGACGACCACGGTAGCACGGATAACGAAAACGTAGCTTGAACAGAAACGACTATTTAAATGTACATCTTTATTTTATTATGTTTGAACAGGGCTTTTGTGTAGATTTAGAGACTACGATTGCGTCCAAAGTACCCGACTCTGTCCGACCGAAAGGTCAGAAGCGCTTTGAGACGCGCATCATTGAAATCGGCGCGGTTCACGTGGCGAAACAAAGTCTGAAATGGGGCTGCATTGTCAATCCGTTACCGAAAGACGCGCATCTCAACACGGCCCAAGACCTGATTGCGCTGTTGCGTTCTATGTATCAGAGACCGGATGCGACCATCGATTTCTGGTCCAAGGTACTTGTCAAACGAAAATCGTTGACCCACAATATGTTTTTAAACGACGAGCCGCCTGAAGTATGGTTAAATCGGACCACGATGAACAGGGCGAAAGATTTTGTTCGGTGGCACAATCTTCCAGAATCCGGGCCCAAATTTGTGACTGAGACGCAGGCATTGCGCAAACTTGTCGAGTTTACCCAGTCGGAACCGACCTGGTATGCACATAACGGCCGTTCCTTTGACTTTAAGATACTCAAAGGGTGTGGTCTTCGGTGTGGCATTCGTTATAGCGTGTGTGAAATAGACACTTTGCGTGAATTTAGAAAAAGAATGCCAGGCCACAAATCATATTCACAACCTACCCTGTACAGAAACATCTTTAAACGCGGGTACAACGCCCACGTCGCGATTGATGACGCAACAGCACTCTCGGAATTGTGTTGCTATGTAAAAACGCACAATTCTAAGACAACGTGTCACAAGACAACGCGTGGCAATAACGTGCCGGCGGTCTCAAAACCAAATGTTTCGCCGCTGCAGTTGCCAGCTGCTGCCGTCTCGGATACTGCAAAGACAATGAATCTTACATTCCGATTGCGCGACGTCACGTCGCATAAGGTTTCGTTTCAGAAAAAAGCGCGTCGTCAAAAAAGTCGCGGTGTGACGGCATTGCGAGGCATTGGCACTAAAACAGCACAAGCGTTGTCACAATTAAATATCGCGACGTGCCAGCAATTGAAGGCGGAGTTCGATAAACGCGGTGTAGAGTGGTTACAAAGAATCGTGCCGAAAGGTGTACGTTGGCGGGTGGTGGCACATTCGATTGCATCCTTCAGTCCATGAATCCGCTGTATAAACTAAGAGTTAGTATTAGAATGTGCTTTGACATTTGCACAGCATGTTTGAATTTATCGTGGGTATGATTTTAGGCGTGTGGGCGGGCCAGGCATTGCCCTTGCCAAGCGTTGGAGACTACGTGCGAAGCTATTGGGTTCAAGATTCAGCTGCGGCCGCCGTCGAGCAACCGCCTTCCGAAGAAGAACACGAACCTTTGTTCACTGGGTCGATGCCCTTGTCAGTGCCGCCACCAACAGTATAAATGGGCTTCCCCACCACCAAACTTGCGCAATGTTTTTCATGTTCGTTAGTTTTGTATGCGGAGTTGTCTTCGCACAAGAGTTTCCAGATTTGCCTAAACTGCGTCCAAAAATACACCAGTTTGTGGATGCGTTGCGCGCCAAAGTCAATAACGAATAGAAAAATAGCCTATATAAAAATCTTAATGTCAATCATTTACATGTCTTCTGAGTATAGTTTTAGCGTGGACTCTGACGCAGATATCCTTTTGTTGTACGGTCGACTTAAACGGCATGTAGTGATCCACGAACCGCCTTTTTCGATTGAGAGTATCATGTTTCCGTTCCTTCGGCGCGAGGGTAGACCTATTCGAGTTATCGTACACCACCGGAGCCGAGAGGTGCAAATCGTGGAGAGTTCGTTATCGCGCCACGTGTTGCAAACCACCATACGTGCATTCCAGCGCCATAGGTTGTCGGACATTTCGTCTCGGCAGACGTTACGTGTCCGGCCTGTTCAAGACCAGGTCGAACCTCGAAGAGGCGAAGCCACGCAGCGTAGTTGCCCGATATGTTTCGACAACATATGTTCTTCGGATGGATTAGCATTACCGTGTATGCATGCATTTCACGAAGGTTGTATTCGCACTTGGCTGTCGAACCATAATACGTGTCCTGTTTGCCGTCATTCCGTGTGACACATCATGGACTTCATTGTCTTGCGCCACATACACGACCGTTGACACACGCTGTTCGACGCGTGCACCTCGGTGGGGTCAATGCAACCATTTCTGTCAGTGTCGCAATCACGAAACAATTTTTTGTATCTTGGACCCTCCATGGCCATTATGAACGGCCTTTGCAAATAGCTCTTGCCTCTGTGGATGGATTTCGCGTGCAGTTGATATACATTCACGCACTTGTTTTTGAGTATGCACGCCCACACATCTTCGTGTGAGACTGGACAGGTTGCATTCGCCACACAGAGTATCATAGCTACGAGGAGAGCGCGCCACATGATTGTCTGTTCCGACGTTCTTAAATACCTCAAACTTAAATCCATCGAATCGCCAAAAGCGACATATATATCGTCTTCGCACTTTTTTGAATGAATTGGGAGGAGCAGCACTTGTTATGGACAGGACAAGTCCAAAAACTGATTTCGAGCAAACAAGAGTTATTGGAGACCGACTCCTCCAATATTTTATGTCATTTTTTTAGCCAAGTGATCGAGCGTGATTATATACACGAGTTGGCTTCGACAAAACAACGCATAAAAAAACTTGCGTCGAATGCTGTGAAAATGGCGCCCACACTGTCCGGTTCCTATCGCGAAAGGGCGGCGGCCATTTTGTGCGGAGCAGAGCCGTTGGACGAATCTATATTGCAGAGTATACGATTGAACGACTTGAGAAACGTAGCCGTGTTCGAAATGTTCAAGAGATGCGGTGTCACCCAGGATACCTATTTTGAACGATATTCGAGCCCCCCAGGCACAGACGCGCAATCTGCCGCGTATTTACGAATTGCGCACGGGAAAGCTGTGTGCACAGCCGAGTGGGCACAGAAGCTCTCGTTCGTTGTGAACACCATGCAGTTGTTAAAATCCGTGTTCATAGTGTACGATTTGTACGTCGGGAAGGCCGTGACTGTAAACGCGTCAAATTTGAACTGGCATGGCATCCGATGGGTTGTGCACGTGAACAATTACGGCATGGGAGATTTAATTTGGAATTTATTTCTCGACGTATGGGAGTATGAACACAGCGTATATAAGTAAACCTGTAACATCCACAACGATGTGGGCGTTTGTCGTTTTAAGTATGACTGTCGCTGTTGCGTTTGACCATGAGGATTGCACTCGTCGTCATTCGGCGCAGCATACCATGTGCCAGTACATGCGCAAGTTCGGTCGCGAGTATCAAGATGGTGAATTCGAACATCGAATGCAAAATGTGATGCACAAGCTGCAACATAGTGCTCAGTCTACAGTAACGGTCCAATATGGTCTGAACAGTATATCCGACCGAGCTTTCGTCAAGAATCGTTTTTTGAACACTCAAAGTCCCAACACAGCCGACCCGTTCAGACACAATCGTTTGAAATCGTATAAACTGCCCGAATCTCTTGACTTGCGTGATAAGTTACAACCGGTCAAGGACCAGGGGGACTGTGGGTCGTGCTATACGTTCTCAGGCGTTTCTGTGCTCGAGTACCATGCGGGTGTGTCTATCTCCGAGCAGAAGATCATGGATTGCTCAAGCTCAGAGAACGGTCCCTCTTACGGATGCAATGGAGGTTGGCCTGAAAACGTGTTTGAGTACGCAAAGCATTGGCCCGTCGTTCTGGAAAAAGACATGCCGTACAGCGCACAGGGCGGACCGTGTAATCAAACGTGTTCCAGGTCTGCTTTGAAGGTGTTGCGTTACGGTTCGTTGACACACGAAAAAGACGCAGAATCCGAATCGCGTATTCCGTATATACTGAACACGTACGGTCCTGTCAGCGTCGCCATCGACGTGGGTACGACCGAGCTGTTGATGTCGTATCAGAACGGCACGTTTCCAGCTTCCGCTTGCGGCAAAGAGCTGGACCACGCTGTGACTATTGTAGGCTACACCCCCGAGCAATGGATTGTGCGCAACTCTTGGTCTCCACAATGGGGAGACGGTGGATATTTCTATTTAGAACGCGGTGCGAACGCCTGTGGCGTGGCTGAATACATCGGGTACGTGTCTAAAACACAATGAACTTTTTTTTTTTCACAAATCGAGTAGTGATTTTGCTAAATGTACAACTGCATGGTGGGACATGTTTCGCCATGTCTCTGCCTCGTTTAAGACCTCTCTCACACGTAGTTCTTCAATCGACCCAGCCAGTTTGGACATCACACCTATCAAGTTGTGGAAGTCTTGCAGCATCGGTTCCATCTGGTTGGATTTCAAAAAGTGATTGGCGGATTCAATGGCGTCTTTACTGTTTTGCACAATGGCCCCTAAATTTCCAGGATGTTGTTGTATTTCTGTGGCTATGTTTACCGCATAGATGCCGGCGGATACTGTTGCGACTGTTAAGACGAGCAAGCACACTGCCGACACCACCGAACTAATTGTACGCACCTGTTCTTGCCACGTTATAGATGATTTCGTCGGCCATGACATTTACCACGACGAAACGGTGTTATATACTATATAAATTCATAAACGTCAGGGAATGCTATTGCCACTTTTGCTTGCTTTTGTCGGCCATGCGGCATGGGATAATGTACTACACTGGATGATTGTGAACGACCCTGACGCCTCTTTGATTCACATGCATTGGTTGCGGATGGTTATTGTGTACGCTTTCATGTGGCTTATTGTGCGCAAATCAGACAAGGTGCAGTCGCGCACGAAGACGTGGTGGTTGATGTTTTCGTTGTGCGGGTGGACATTGCCGTCACTGGCTTACACAGTGTGCGTGCTCTTGACCGGATACCGCATCGCCGTGTCTCTGCAACCGTTCATCCCGTTGATTGTGGCGCTTCGAACCGGGGCGGTGCTCAAGGGATATCGCTTGGCCGGGTTGAACTTTGCAATGTTCGGCACATTGTCTGTATGGTGGTGGTCACCGTGGTATCACAAAGACACCGAGTTGTGGAAAATATGGGCGGCAATGTGCGCTGGCATGATACAAGTCTGGGCACTGTCAAAGTGGTTTGTGATGCTGCCTCGCAAAAATAGTGCCGAGTACATGAAACACGGTATCGGTATATCGGTTGTGACGCTGTTTTTCGTCATGTTGGCGTTTGGCGGGCCAGAACACCTGCTGGCGGATTTCGTGGTAAAGCCTGACAAATGGTTGCTTATCCTGATGTTTGCCGGCGTCGGTACTGCTTGTAAAAATTGGATGATTTCCTCGTTTACAGGTAGCATGAGTATAGACGCCGTCGCCATCTTCGAATGTTTGCATCCGGTCTCCACTCTTTGCTCGGACATTTTGTTGCAAAGAGACGTCTTTGAACACGAGGATATCGCAACAGTGGCGCTTTTAGCCATTGGGTGGATTTTGTATCCCAAACGGAATATATAATGTATCCTCGCGTGATCAGCATATGTATCACAAACATGCAGTGTGGTGCCAGTGCGCCGCCGTGTTCACCGCTGTGTTGGCCGCGTCATCGCTACTCAGTATTCAACATTTAACCTTGTACGTCGATGTGTATTGGAGTTTTGTGTTCGGGACCTTTGCCCTCCTTCGCTTTATCATAGCGGAACACGCGCCCGTGTTCGGTATAAGCCAAGTCACGTGGCTCAATCTGCATCCAAGAACAGCAGTCAACTTGGTGCTGTTGGTGTGGTCGTGCAGTGTTTGGCAAACACGGCTTGCGTTCCTGCAGTTACCGTTTCTCGCAGCGGCGCTTCGATTTACACACGACGACGTGGTGCTTCTCGCGGCATGTGCTGTGCGCACGTTCACAGCGTGGGACGGTAGTCTTGTCATTATGGTACTCATGGTAATGCTGCGTCGCAACGAACCCAACGTTGTCCAGAAATCTCTCGCCAGTCGTGAGCAGAAATACCGATTCTTCATCCAGGCGACTGAAATCGTGTTACAATCTGCTGTGTTGTGGCTCTTGAGATGCGAGCATCGGTTTCCGCACGCTGTCCGTTGGACTCCCGTTGCCGTAGGGCTGATGTGTATTGGGGTGGCTTGTGGCTGGTGTCACTTGAACGTTGCGAGGACCTCGGTCTCTCGAAATGCCATTATTATGCGCGGCGGCCACGGCATGGCAGCATCATTGAAAGCTGCTCAGGCATGCCCCGTCTGCTGCCAGCATATCAGCTCGCTGGACATGGAAAGTTCTTTCTCGGGCCCCAGCGGCATTTGACCACAGACATATCGTCTCGACATTTCGAGATGGCGCCCAAATATTTTTCGGCGCTCCAGCTGCAGTGTAATCCGCAATCTTGTAGAGTTTTGTGGTTTGACACACCGTCGCTCTGTACGAGCGCAACCACGTCTTCGCACGGACTCAGCTCGTGAACGTACACGTGAATCATATCGTAGGACGCTCCAGTCTGAAAACGTTCGCCCTGGTCTCCATAGGACACCACAAGTTGACCGAGTGCCTTTTTCCCCACGCACACACAAGAGCCCCAATTCTCATACGCGTATGTCGGCATGCGCAGCGACTGAGTGCCAAAGGGATAGTTACGCCGCGCCAATTTGTTCGAGATGAATTCTGCATTTTCCCACACGGGCTCGCCGCGCGCATTGTATAACATGACAGGGTCACGTGACCCTCCTGGGCCCGTCATTTTATGTTTTCCCGCGTTCCAGCGATTGTAACACACCGGTTGTGGTGTAGTGGTGCATGTTGACATATATCTTTTGTACACATCCTTGTTGTCCCAGTTATGGGCCATGGCGCATTGTGTAATCGAGTTCGACCGAACAATCAGTGCTTCGGAATCGCCTATGTTGACGGTGATTATCCAGCGCTTGTGTCGCCATTGATGAAACAACATCTGCACATACGTAGCCCCGGAGCGCCCGTTGGGGGCATCGATCAGGATGGATTTAACAGTGTTTCGTAGCTCGGTTTCCACCACCTTTGGGTCTTGGATACATCCGAAATCATGCTCGTCCACAGCCGACGCGATGGAGACGGCTCGCAGTGCCATGTCAGTGCCGTTGGGGCCGTGGCCGTCTGCCACGACAATAGATTTTGAAGTCGACCCGTACACGTCCTGGCCCGCGACCGCAAACCCATCAGGTACCGGTAAAATGCGATACGCGTCCGCGTGTTTGGCGTGGCACACACCGTGTGCGTCCACACTGCGCTCAAACCCGTGTGCAGGAGTACTGTGGAGTAGCATGCGATGGTGCACACAACCGTTTGCGGACCCGTCCTCAGAAACCATGAACGTATCTTCAAACATCAGTGAAAAAGTTTAGCGTTATTTATATACACATCAAAGGTTAATCATTACTTTCGTTTACGTTTTGCGCGACGCATCGCTTTCAGCACGCGTTTGCCTTTTTCGATGTATGGCGCCGGGTCTTCCGATGTCTGGCATTCTCGCATGATGTTGCATTCGACTTTGTAGCGCTTGAATCCGCGAATCAATCCCCACAGAGTCACGGCAATATTCGGATGTTCTCCGTGTTTCGACTTGATTTTTTTGGTGATCGTCTTTGCCAGGCCAAAATCAATCATCCAGGGTCGGTCGTATGTGTCCAGCATGACGTTGCGCGCGTTCATATCGCAATGCAGCACCCCGGCGTCGTCCATAAGACCCATGAGACCACAGATGGCGTACTGAAGGTGGTCTGGCATTGCCCCATCTCTATACCTGTCGACGGGAAGCGAGTCCAGTTGTGGCATGACAATGTACTTTTCGGAAACCGACACCCCTAAGACAGCGGGCGCTGCGAACTTGGCGGCGCATTTTTGCTGCAGTTTGGCTTCCGCAAGGATTCGATTCGAAGATTTTTTGGGCCGAAACGTCTTCACAGCCACAGTCTCGCCTTTGGAAGCCCCCACACACATGCCCAACACCACGTCCCTGAATTTGCGAGACACTGACGCTTCAAAGGTCTTCCCTTCTTTCCCATCCAACCCCAGCTGGACCGCGTCTCGCAAAAGACACGCCGTAGACCATTCCTGCACCCCGACCGACATTACCCGAGAATACTACACTGAGTTGTGCCACGTATTTTATGAATCACTTATGTGCATCTTTCTCTCATGCACGTGTTTTAAATTAAATCGTCAATGTGTGTTTCTTTGGCTGTCAAGTATGCGGCGGTGGTTAAGGCGTGTTGGGCGTGGCCTTTCAAGAATGCTCTGCGTACCGGTTTTCTTGTATCTGCGCTGTATATATCGTACAAGTTTTGGGATTTATGAAAATCCATGTAGGATGTCCACCATTTGCTGGCAATGTCTTTGTGATTGGTTGTATGCAAAACCACCATCCATAGAAATCCAATCCACGGCCATATCAGAGTGTCGTGTTTGTCGCCGTATCCGTATACCCAAGCGTCTCGCGTAGGCCTGTTGGGTACGGGTCCTGGCAGACGACATGGAATCCAGGTTGGTTTCATTTCCTGGTTGAACGACTTGATAAAACTGCGGGGTACGATATTGAAACAAACGGCGAGAATTCTGGGCAGTGTTTCCTGCGTTTTGTATATTTCAGGGGTCCACGTGGACACGGCCCGCGCATGCCTCTGTGTAAACTGTTTCTGTTTGCGCTGGTCTTTTTCGACAGTGTGGATCAGTTCCATACATCTAATCGTGTGAATGAGTTGTACGTTCGACAGGAGCAAAGTACCTTCGTGCTGTCTTGAATGTTCCCACGAAGCGCCAATTCTTTCGTGTACAGAATCGTTGGCAATATGAATGTCAAGCCATTGCCACGCTCTTTGGCAATAGAGATACAAGGTTTTCGCAGTTTCTGGTTGGACCTCGAACAACCACCATGACATGATAATGAATTGCATGTTTGCGTCAATGACGCGCACGTCGTTGGACTTGTACACAGGTTTGTTTTCGCCCAACCATTTTCGCTGGAAGCGCCATGGCACCTGACCTTCGTTCGTCATCGCTTGGGTCAGTTTGTGCACAAAGGCCCGGACATGTGTCAAGTCCAAGTCGTTCTGCAATCTGTGAAATAGAAAAATGTAAAATGTATCGCGTACGCAAACGTAGGACTTGCGCGCGTCTCTGTACCACCCCCCAGAACCCTCCTCGAGTCCTTCCAAACTCGATGCAAAATGCGTGACAGGCGGGTCTCTATTTCGGAAGCAACAGCTGCACACATACACGCAGCATCTATAGAACATCACGAATGGAATACAAATACACATTTACAGTATAAACACACGTCTTATATAAAAATAAAATGTTTCTGTATTTATGGATTTTGGTTGCGTTTGCTGTTGCTCAGCAACCGTGCGTTGAGCATTTAAACAGGACGCCGAGGCTGTTGGGGTCGTATCGACCCCAGTGTACAAAGCAAGGGTTCTATCATCCGAAACAGTGTCACGGGTCTACGGGGTATTGTTGGTGTGTCACGCCCATCGGCGAGCGCCGACTCGCACCCGTTGGGCCGGGCCAAACGTTACATTGCGAAACCTAGACTGCTCATCACTGGCGCCAGCGGTTGCCACAGTTGAGACAATTTGCAAACAACGTCATGGGTTCGTCTGCGCCACGCGTTTGTTTTTCATAATAATCCACGGTGTGTTGTTTACATTTCGGACACTTGAGCACTGAATCTGTGATTTCTACAACACGCTCGATGTGTTTCGGATACGCTTCCGTCAACCATTTCGACCGGGCAACACCTTCTGCGGTCGATACAAACCACAACTCGGGCGACTCTGTGAGTTCGAGAACAGAAAAGTGTTGCAGCGCCGACGGGTTTGTATTGTAGTGCGCACAAAACTGTCGGGCCTTTTGACGTGGTTGGGATGTAGACTCACAGGCTTCGCTGACACTATGTACATATTCGGGCGGCAACCGAGCGCTCAGGTAACTATTCATCTATTCGTCGTAAAATAAATCTATTTTATAGTCCACATAGTTGCTACACAAGTGTAAACATGCATGTGAGAGTGAGGACACAACAGTCCGTGAACATTCTGTATATCTCTAATTGGCAAAATGTAATCGTTTGCTTGAAGTATGCGAAATCAAGCAAACACGGAAGCAAAAAAGACCATAGAACAATCCCAACGATGACTGGCGCGCGGAATACAACACCACTGTCGGGATGGTCAGTGGTCGGTTCGAGGTCGTTTCGGTCTACGGGTATGAACATGCAGCTCAGCGTCATTATTTTTATAATGGACGCGATGGTGAATGACACCCAGGTCACGCGTTCAACGGAGTGTGTCGCTTGGTATTGGTGTAGCACTTCGACGGACAGTTTGTTCTCTTCGTCTACGAACTTGTCTTCGAATTTAATGTCGTATTGATTTTGGTTTTCCGCGAGGCCCGATTGCCACTCAGAGATGACAACCAGCATGACAATGAAGACTAGGGACGATTGTACATCAAGGAGGACGGCCAATAGGCTGAACATCAAGGAGACGCCGAAGAAACGGCAAACCGTGCGTATGGTGTTGAATCCGCGGACGTACATGATTTTGACGTCACACCAAAAGCGCCCGTTCGAATCTCCCCAACCACCCATGTACACGTTCGATAAATCCAGTAGGTACATGATTGTCGTAGTATAGGTGGCCAGGATGGGCAGCCAGCGGATGTTCAACGAGTGTGACGCTAAAACAGGGGCGCGTTGAAAGCAGACAGCGGTGGTACATACCGAAACAACCGCCAATACGACGACACAAAGTCTGTGTAATTCGCGCAGATACAGTGAATCGTTTTGCATACGAAAAGGGCGGCCGAATATAGTGATGGGTCCACTTGTGGGAGTTGTAAGTATAGGTGTAGTGTCCTTGGATTCAGGGTCTTCCATATAATTCGAGAAACCTATGTTTTATAGGCACTATTGTTAATTTTTTGTCATGTATTTGTAAAGCGCATTCGGTGTAGTGTGTGGTGCTGACAAATCCTGCATGGACCCAAGGCGTTGAAAAGCAGTCACCACGAATTCTGAACAAAAGTACTTTTCGTATTGTCGTTTCGGAGAAGCCGCGAGTGGTAGCCACGAACATAACGCTCCAGATGCATCATAATCCTTGCCGAGTTCTTCGATGCTGAATTTTAAGGTTTCCATCGTTTTCGCTTCCGCGATATCGCTGTGTACAATTTCTGCGATAGTCAATGCGTCGCTCGGAATTTGAAACCACGAGTCGTGCGTCACATCTGACAATACCCTGACGGTCATACGATTGCCCCACAATGCGGAAAACGCAAGTGTCAACGTTTCCGACGTCTGCGCCACTTTGCGAAACCCAGTATCGAAAAAATTGGATTCAATTTCTCGAATTATGCGGAGGCAGTCTTCTGGCGTGTATTCGCCTTTTTGGGCGGACTGGTAAATCATTTTGACGACTTCCATGACCTCGTTTGGCGTGGTACGGATGACTAAATCACAATGGCAGAATTCTCCATCTGTCATCCACGTGACAAATTTATTAAACATCCCAGAGAAATACTCGATAGGTCTGTAGAACGTAACCGACAACATGTTCAAACTACCGTATCAAATATAAATACTCTCCTTCAGTAAAAATATGGGCAATGTGTGTTGGACTCCAAAGGTGGCGCCGGTCGTCGAGTGCATACAAGAGTTACAACGGGTCGAAAGAACGTTGCAGAACCTGATTGACAAATACTCGAAGCAAATCCAAGAACAAAAGAGAATGGCACGGGCCAAAATGTACAACAAAACAGATGCCATGCAACATATTCGGACCATAAAAATTATCAAAACACACAAGGAGAGAATGATAAGCAGACTAACGAATTGCATTGCGAAACGGTACCAACTCGAATCCCTAAACGTCACGAAAATGCATATTGAAGCTGTCAACTTGACGAGTTCTACGTTTCGAAACTTTCTTCAACACACTGACGTTGAAAAAGTGGCGCGCTTACAGGATACCCTCTCCGACATGATTGACGACGCTTGCGAGATACATCACGTGCTCGAAGAGCCACTTGGCTCAGATACCATTGACGAAGACGAACTCGAACAAGAATACGAACAGTTGTGTAACAGCATCCAACTACCAAAAGCCCCGTCAAATCCGCTGACCGGTGGATTTGACGAAGCGGAGCACGAAATGGTGCCCCTGACGGCTTGAACAGTATGAACACGGGTCGGAGCGCAATATATGGGTTCGAATGATACAACGCAAAAAATAATACGTATATAACTATTTAATTCCGTATTATTTTCATACTTATAATGCAGTCGGAGCGTGTACGTGTCTGTAGTCGCAATCTTGTGAAGGGCGGGATGACATGGTCCAAATTCGTGCCGCTGGAGCAAGACGCTTCCGTGCATGACATATTGAATTTGTTTGCCATATTTTTACTCGAAGGTCGCGCCCCGCCGCACGCGGTGCTACAGCAGTGTTTTGACGTTCTTCTACACACACAAGAGGATTGTATGTTTGTGTTCATGCGGCGCGGAGACGAAACTGCCGCTGGTATACTACACTCGCGAAAACCGCTGTTAGACGAGCGAGAAAAGCAGCTTTTGAAACAGTTGGGCGTCGACCAAACGTGGAATGTCCCGCTGTGGACATGGACGGAGAATCACTACGCGTTGATGGAATCTATGGAAACACAGTGCCGACAACGCGGTGTGCAAGGTCCCTGTATGGGCATATGGTGTTACCGATGATGACCCATCGGAAGTCCGCCCGGATTGCGAGCATAAAGTTCTTGGGCATGGAAATGCTCTTCCAAAGTCAACGCCCACTCTTCCCATTGAATGAGTCGGACCTCGTACTCAGACATGTCATTCGTTTTGTTGGGGACGACGGCCGGTGTAGCAGACGGTGCTGCAGGCGAAACGGACGACATCAATGACTATACATTGACGCCATCAATGGTGATCAGTTCCGAATCCTCATTTGGGAAACGGCCAACATATTCGTCGGTTCCGTAGGGGTTTAAGAACGTAACTAAAGAACTGTCCCGATGTGCGGACAATTCCGCAGCCGACACAGTCGTCCAACACGTGTCGGCTCGTAGGACGTTTGTTTTCGTCAGCACGTAGGATACAAAGGCCGAGCAAGTAAATGTGTCGTCTTGTCTTTGAATACGGCGACAGAGGGCAGCGGATATCCAGTCGTAAGGACGGGTGTCGTATTTGTGATTGTATACAGCGTCGTGAATGCGTATCCACTCGTCTTCTGTGGCTATCTCGCACGGCGCACGACGTACCCAAATTCTAACAGAGCCGGGATATTGTTGGGTGTAATGTATCAGGGGTGTTAGTTGTACGCCGAACTTGGTATCGTCGTCTTGTGGGTCTGGCTTTCCGTGCCACGTTGATTCCCATACAAACGTTCCTTTTAACGCTGGGCACCAAGCTGGGTCCACGATGACCAGAGCAGAATGAGAGTATCGAGAACAAGTGCATGTTTTTATCAGCCAATCGAAACAATTCATACAGCAATGTTTAGGACTTTCAGAAAATAACAAAATATCACCTGTTTTTAATTCCATTCTTGTCGCTGTGCAAGTTCTTTTTATACTATTCGGACACCGTCAAACAAATCCAGTTGTTATATACAATTTTGGGGGTAGGCGTGACCGTCGTACCCGGTTGCGCCCCAATGTGACAACGTATCGACGTGTTCGCGTATCATAGGTGGTGGAGTTGAAGATGTGCCGTACCACAGTGTATACGCCGAGTACGCGTGTCCCAACCATACTCGGTCCAGTTGTGTGACGTAGGTCTCGAACGTGCGGTCGTGCACACACTTGTATTCAGCCAGGCGCCACATGTGTGTGGCGTTGTTGTTGATAGGGAGTGTGTCTTTGAATTGCAATCCGTCACGCCTGTATTGAATGCCGACCTGGTCGAACCAAAGACCCAGTGTAACGTCGACGCCTTCTTTTCTTATAGAACGCGGCGCCGACCACGGGTGTACATGGATGAGACCATCGCAGTGTGTGTGAACACCTGCGTGTGGCCATAATTTGGTGTATGCGACGGGACCTTTTTGCTGACACACCTGTGGTTTGTCTTCGTACTCGATGTTTTCGTGGTAGGGTCTGTCGTGTTCTGGTGGTCGTGGCTTGTCGCCAATCCAAATCGAAATGGCCATGTGAATATGGTCTCCGCTAATGGGGCGCGCCCCAATAGAATGTCGTCCGCTGGTTATTGTGGTGACAGGGACACGTCGGTGTCCTTCGTGTTTCCATATTTGGCACAAATGCTCTGGTACCGCAAACATATTTGTGAACTGCGTGACCACGTTGGAAGTAGTGAGGCCGCGAATCGGTAGCCCGTGCTGCGTCTCAACCGATACAATCCAAACATTCCAAATCGAGTACGCCGCCCAACTAATGATCAACCATGCGCGCATTCACCCAAATAATGACACTACTTAAATACAAAAAGTGGTTCCTGAAATGGGTCAAGGCCAAACCACATGGTTCATGTACGGACGCGACAAAAATGACAGATGGACAGACCCGCTGTACAGCACAGTGGCGAAAGCCGACGACATCTTATTTCATATGGGTCGTTTCAAACACAAAGTATTCGAGTTCGCGCTTGGTCAACTGGATATCATCAAGCTGTATCTTTACCATGGCCGCACTCGTCACGTGAAGGCGTGGTTTGAAGAAGACACGCTGAAGATTCAGTTCCTAACTGCGAAAGCTAAAGACGCATGGTATCAATGTAAGCGTTCAAAGAAAGGCACTGTGTTCGACCAACAGTTCACCGCACTGGAGGTGTCGGACGAGTGGGTGTTGTACTTTAAGCACAATCCACCAACCCCCGTAGATTGATACCTTTGCGCCAAAACATTCTCGATACAGGATGTATGAGTACAGAGAAAGGGATGTCTTCGTCGCACGCCACCTCCAAGTACTGCTTTAGGTGCACTGATTTGACAGACGCTGGTCCGGCCAATGTCCTTTCGTGTATGTATTCTCCCGTGTCTGCGCGCAAATGTAGTGTCACTTGAACTGTTTTTGAAATGTCGAAGGACCACTTGCCACTTTCTTTTCTTTCCCAAGAGACCGACGGGTCGGTCCATTCTACACTAAACTCTAAGGGACCGTCTAAATTGAAACGTACTGTTTCTTCGCGGCCTGGACCTACCACCCATTCTAATTTATCGTATGTTGGGCCGTACGTAACCAGCTGGAAAAATTCTTGAATCCATTCACCTACCGAGTTTGCTTGCGAGGATATCGAACCCGACGCGTGCGCTTGGCCAAGCGGTTGTAAGCGCATAGGTTGTTTAGGGGTGAACGTGAACGTCGCGGGCAAACCGGTATGATTCACAATGCTTAGTCGTGTCGAACAATTTAAAATAGACATTTGAATTTATTAAACGATTTATATACGTCTCATAGTTGTTTTAAATCTCGCGCAAAGTCTGAAAGTTACGCATATCGTCCACCGTGACTGTATCACGGTTCGCCAAACCGGCTACCATCGCCGCTCCCGTAAAAATGTTCGTCAACTCACTCTCCGCAGCGACCTGAAGGGCACGCACAGCGTCCGCATTCCAACGCAAACGCTTATCCGTAATGTTCAACGCCTCCTGCGTGACAATACGCTTAAACGTTGTCGACGGAAGAATGCACGTCGCCTGCTCGCGCAAAGCCTGAACTTCTTTGGCGGCTCGCTTCTGCTTGCGAGACATCTTGGGGACGGCCTGGGCAAATGTTGTCTTTTTAGTCGTTTGAGCAGCAGCAGACATGTTTGTTTGAAAGTATGTCCCTTTATACCGCTTTTCATTTGATTTTTGGATTATGTGCAACATGATTTTGCTCTGGATTTGGAGGATGAGAGTCGTACGGGCTTTAGTGCCTCCTTTTTTATGTTCGTACCGTTGACCACCAGCTGCATACATCTTTTGAAAATGTGTTTGGTGGACGCGACATCCTTCGTGGAACATGTGTCTGTCACAATTTGCCAGTCCTGACGAGCCCACGGTTGTATAGTGCCGTGTACATCGTGGGTATGCATGCCCAAGTCGGTTTTCGTGCCGATAACAGCCACCACGGTCGGATTTAACCCTTCCAAGTCGCGAAAACACCGCGTCACAGACTCCATCGCTTCAGAGTCCATCGAGTCGTAGATCACAAACACGATGTCCGAATCGCGGATGTAGCTGTGCATCAACGAACGGTATCTCTCGGCTCCAGCTGTGTCCCACAAGGTAATGCAAGTTCTTTTGTCATTGATAGTCGACGACGTCGTGAAAAAATCGATTCCCAATGTTGTCCGAATGTCCTCCAGTGACATGCCCAACACTGAGCGAATGAACGAGGTTTTTCCCACACCGTAGTCACCTATGAAACAACACTTGAATCTCGGTACAAAGTCAACCATGAATAAATACGAACGTATGATTTCATAACTATATACTCGCCCTCCATTTTAACCACGCACTGGACGCCAAATCCACCAACGACTCGTCTTTGACAATGACGCGCGTCCAGTATTCGCAATAGCGTGGTGTCAACAAAGTAGACACTGAACGCCGTTTCATTGAAAAACACTTGGTCGGGGTTTCAGAATCGTAGAATTTCAAGTGGTCCATGGGGTGCCCGTCAGCCTTACCAATAAAACCCACGCAAGACACGTCAACCACGACGTCGCAAGGGCTCAACTCTGGTTCCAAGGCCGCCAAATCCTCACACGTCACGGCCTTGGGCCAAGGCTTTGCACGCTTGTCCGTCACCACCACTTTGTACAACTCGCGTTCGTCGATTCGCCGGATAATATCGCGTGATTTGCGCATATCCTCAGACTTTGACCGACGAATCACATCCAAAACAGTGTCGTCGTACTGTATAAAACGGTCCAAATCCACGATGGATTGCTCTATTGGCAAACCACTGCAGCGAAGCGCGTCCGACACCATGTAGTGTATCGCCACCACTGCAGAATGTCGATACACCGTCGTATGTAACCTGTAACGCGTCAGAAACAAATTGTATATATCTTCGTATACCTTGTGGTGGTAGCAAATGCACCCGTCAACCACACGGGCCGCGTTGATGATACGCATTGTATCCGTGTCAAACCCACCCTGCGACAACCCACACGCACGCGCATCGCGCTTAATGTACTCCATTTTGTCTACGTCCAAATGGTTCACCTGGTTCGCCACAATATGATAAAGAAACCCCTCCTGACCTTTGACAGGCGCGATAAGCGACTGTACAAAGGCTATCTCTTCGGCCGAATATTCAAACGACGACTTCTTCAACAAGCGTGCCACAATGGCCACAGAACGCTGCTCATGGTGTGCCATAGGCGAATCGCTATCTTTCAAGAATACATCATCAAACAAATGAGAAAACGGACCATGACCAACGTCATGCAACAACCCGGCCAACTGTACAAGTAGAATCTGACGACTGGTTATGGCCAACTCCGGCTGCTTATTTCGCAAATGCGACGCCATTCGCCCAGCAAGATACGCCACAGAAATTGAATGCTCGAAACGCGTGTGGGTTGCTCCCAACCATACCCAATGCGCTGTGGCCAACTGGCGAAGACGGCGCAGCCTCTGGAACTCCACTGTGTTTATAATATCGATGATTTCAGGGCCCAATTCATACTCACGGTGCACTGGGTCAAATATTGTTGTCGGATTTAGGCGCCGACGTTTCACCGACATGGCTTGCACAAAAAACGCATCGTAAACGGAAATACACATATGATTTACTTTAGAAAGTTCAAGGACCTACGTTCCACTGCAAGTCCACCGGAATGTTGTACGTGCGCCCCGCGAAATGACCGGAGACCCACGGGATGCCATTCGTCTTGGCCTGTTCGTAACACTCGAGCGTTCTCGTAAAATATTCCACCTCTGGCATACCTGTGCACATACCATGCTTCAGCCACTCCTGTTGCCAGAAATGTTCGTCAGGGCCACGCAACGCCCGCCACACGGTGCGAAGTCGAGGAAGCAGCGGACCCAATCGCTCCAAATCAAAACCACAGGGTTCACGAAACAGCGGCCAATGGTCTGCGTCGTACTGGGGCCACAAACCGTGGATAGTAAACGGGAAATCACGTTCCACGTCACGCGTCAAGGCCAAATAATATCCTCGGATTGACATCTTATAATAAGAACACGCTCGAATTTATACACAAGCCCGCCGTTTTAATTTAAATTAAATTAAATGCACACCGCAAATACTTTTTTTACACGAGGTCGTCGTTTTAATTTAATTTAAATTAAATGCACACCGCAAAAACTTTTTTTTACACAAGGTCGTCGTTTTAATTTAATTTAAATTAAATGCACACCGCAAAAACTTTTTTTTACACAAGGTCGTCGTTTTAATTTAATTTAAATTAAATGCACACCGCAAAAACTTTTTTTTACACAAGGTCGTCGTTTTAATTTAATTTAAATTAAATGCACACCGCAAAAACTTTTATTCAGTTGTCTTTATCACTCGCAACGTGTTTGTCCAGGACTGATGATACACAGTGACCGTGCTACCATCCACGAAAGTGAAAGTGTAGTTCATGCCGGAGACGACTTGAGATGTCACTGACGTTGGTGCGCCCTTCGCTGCAAGTTCGGCGCCTGCGTCAGGAAGTGCGAGCACCTTGTCCCACACAGCGAGCTCCTCAGGGCCGACGGCTCGAGGGACGGTAGTAGCGCCAGGGACCATGTGACATTTTTTGTGCAATTGCTTGAACGACATTTTATAAAGGCGGAACAACGTTATATACTGACAAACTGTTACAACTCATGGCCGCGTCGGGAAAAAAAACTTTTTTACATCAGGTCGACGTTTTAATTTAATTTAAATTAAAAGCACACACTATTTTTTTTATACAACAGGTCGACGTTTTAATTTAATTTAAATTAAAAGGTTCGTGAAAGTCGCAGTCAAAAGGGATTGACTGCGCGAAAGAATTGTTTTTGCAATGTTGTGCCTGTCCACGGAACACGATACTTGGCGTCAAACGATTTTAAAGCCAAAGGCCGGCTATCCGACATTACATTTATACCCGTTTTTTTATGTTCCATGTTGCATGTGTATATGTTCTATTTTGAATTGTTCATATGGTTCACCTGACCCTGCTCTGTCTATACCGAGTTCTCTGTCTATACAGCACTGAATATGCTTACAACATGTTCGGGTTTGTCCGCGGTCGTGATGTTCAAAATCGGGACACGTACACGTCCATACAGGCCGATGACCAATACCATCGTATACAACGCGGTATGCTTTCGATGCGGCATATTTGAAATATGACACCTTGTAGACGCGCCTGAATTCGCCCACGTTCACAAAAGGTCCACCAGTTGGTATTTGGAACGTTCCGCGAGGGGCGTCTTGGCACCGTTGCCCTGGTGCATTGTGGGAATTGAAACAGGCGTTCGACATCACGTTCTTGTTAGCTACTTAAATAGTTTCCACGTATATAAACTCGTATTGCGTTTTCATCATGTCCGGTTATGAGGAGGTATCGAATCCGTTGATGGCAGTCCCTGATATTCAATGGTTGAAACCAGCGTCCCCAACCGAAGAGGTCACACAACTTATTCGCAGAATTCAGCAAAAGCATTTCAAACCTGGCCCGGCTAAGAAAGAAACCGTTGAGAAATTTTGGAAACTCATCGCAGACGATTTGCGTATGTACGACAAACAACTCCAGAACACAACGCCATTCGAGAAAACCTGCTACGGGGTTTGTACAGACCGATGCATAAAAAGATGGGACAAAACGTATTGGGAATTCAAAGTTGCTGGTCTAAGAAAAAGAAATTATGTGTCCGAGTATAAATTCCCCGTCAAACTGATGTCAGTGGTGCTGATCTTCATCGCCGGGGTGTTCAGACTCATAAGGGCAAATCAAGACGGGAAAGCTTCTTTTATCGCAAATATAATTCAGGTGTTGACTAACAGCGTGGTCATTTTTATATATTGGTTAGATGGGGAAAGAATCATGCTATTACCCAAAATAGGCGCCATAGTCGTCTCTATCGCTATCTTGTATGGCATACTGAAGCATGCGGGTGCTGAAACAGTAGGCTTGTAGTATTTAAAGGCGAACGAGATGAGACACATGCTTGCGATTATTATTCCGTATAGCTCGACACCACAATCCGAATGCGTCCACCAATTTCTTTGTTTAGTAAAGTCAATCGCAAAGTACCTACCGTATGCATATATTTATGTAATTGAACAATGTAACGACCAACCGTTCAACCCTGGTGGACTTTTGAACGCTGGCGTAAAAGTGGCGGGTATGAGTGACACTGATGTTCTGTGCTTTTTACCTGCTGATTTTATATTGAGCGAGAGTATAATCGACATTTTTTTCACGCCTTTAACGGACAACACTGTTCGACATAGTACGCGTGTGAAGCGCAACGGTGGCGAATCCAATGGGGGTGGCCTACTGATGATGCACCAAGGCACTTTCAAAAGCGTCAATGGATTTCCGAACGATGTGGGGGGCTGGTGGTGTGGAGAAGGCGATGCGTTCAGAGACCGTCTTTTGCTCAAACATTATAACATTGAAGCAATAACCCCGCCACTGAGGCCCGCCCTAAATCCTAAGGCGAATCATCCAGACGCCTGGGAACAAAAGAGACGGCATAAAGCACACGCACACCAAAACGGTTACAATGAAGTATGCGAACAAATACACCAAACTTACATGTATTCCAAACGTTGCTTCCACTACTGGGTAACATGCTAAATCGGCACCATGTTGGATGTACGAACAAATGGAACCATGTTGCATATATAAGATAAATCGTATTGCGTGTTGTCATGATAGCATTTGCTCTGTTTGGGTTGTATTGCTCGTGTCAAATATTGTGGACCTTCGTCAGGACATGCTGTCCACGTTATTTGCCTCACCATATGAAATTGCTACGCTAAGTATTTAGTTGGTGTGATGTCTGACAATGAAACTAAAACATGTGGTAATGATGGGCGTGTTAACGTTCTTGTGGATTTGGATGCTTCCACTATTCGTAATGGGGTTTTTGCTCAGTGTACCCGCGTTTGTTGTGGGTCTTCCTCTGTGTTTAAGTGTATCTGTCACATTGCAGTACTGGCAACACGGTCAAATTATCACGCAGCACCCACTACGACGTATAATATCACACATCCCATGGCACGAATGGTTTCCTTGTAATACCATAACCATTGAAAAAACATGTGTGGTAGCCGTGCACCCACACGGGTTGCTTTGTTGTGGCGCCCTCGCTGGCATTCATTTTGTTCCTGGTTCGACGACTGTATTCTGTATAGCGCCATTGTTATTCTATGTTCCCATACTCGGGTGGTGTATGCGTATTCTGGGATGTGTGCCTGCGCAGCGCGATATCATGCTTCAATGTCTACGCAGTGGACACTCGCTGATTGTAGTGCCTGGCGGCGTGCCTGAGTTAGTACTGGCGGAACAGCGTAACGATAGAAAATGGTTTGAAAGGAGTGGATTCATCCACATCGCCAACGAGGCCAATGTTCCCATCCAAGCTGTATTCGTGAAAGGCGAGTGCTCGACGTTTACCATGGCCGAAGCACCGTTTTTACGCACCAGAGTACACTGGTCTTGGAAGACTAATATACCCATGGTATTGCCATTGTTCATAGGGTGGTACGGCACATGGCTACCCAAGCGTGTAGCACTCACGCTAATCACACAACATATTCGCGCACATGGCAAAAACGAATACTACAGAAACCTGAAACAATTCACCAGTTTAATTTAATTTAAATTAAAATGACCTCTCGTTGTCGAAAAAAAAAGTTCAGCTTGACCTATTTAATTTAATTTAAATTAAACGACTTCGCGATGCCGAAAAAAAAGTTCGAAACAGATTGCAAGCATAAATGTCGGCGGCACCAGTATTTCTGGACCACTAAAGCGAGTCACGTGGCGTGGAACATGATGGAATACGACACGTGCATGCGCAAATGCATCCAGGATTCGTTGAAAGTGCCTACGGATAGTCACACCTCAAAGACCGAGAATGTGTATTTAAAGGATTAATACATTTTCGTATGTCGAGACTAAAGCGAAATATTGTGCGGAGAGACAGGGCTTGTGTATTGTACGAGCGTGCCAAAGAATCGCGTTTACTCAATGTGGAGCGCTCTCTAATAGCATTGTTGAGAGACATACCGTGTCTTTCGTTTACCGCCACTGCGAAACCCACGCCAGAATGGCATACGTTATCGTACGTGGCGCAGACGGCGGCTTTATGCGGGTTGTGGGATACGGATATCAGGTCGGTTGAACAAGTTATGGTAAGTGACGCGAATATAGACAAGTTTCAACATCGTTGGGCCGTTGTCAAGCAGAAAACACCGTGCAACATCGTGGATTTCCTAAATATTGTTCACGAATGTAATGGATGCGTGTGATATTACAATAGTAGAACATGTAGAAAACGTTTCACATAATCTTTTTTATATACGCAAGTCGTACTGTAATGAAAACGCCATGGAAGTGCATATTATTGTCGATATTTTATTGCGTTACCTGGGCAATCTTCGCGAATGGTCAGTGGCGCGCGTTTTGTGCAGGCATACACACGATATTGTTGCGAAGAAACAGTATCGAATGGATGTACTCGGCGTGCGTTCCTTCATTCGTACGAACAGGTGTATGTGCTGCTTGAAACATGTGGATGAACCGCGTTGGATTTCTCACAAAGCAGTACCTGTTTCATACATGCGCTATACAGTCACGTGTCATCATTACATGTGTCAAACTTCTGCGCTGTTTTCGATGATACGCGACTTGTCTACAAGTAATATCCATGTACTCACGTCGCCGTTTCAAGTCACTGGCGACATCCAAATACCACGGTCAAACGGAACAGTAACTTCAGGTCAATGTGTAACGCATGGCCTGGCGATGATTCGAAACCAATATTACGTGATGACGCGATGGCACGACCACTGCAAAAACGTACCGTGGTCACATTATTTTGACCACGAACCACGTATAGTATTTAAAGAGTTACATTCAGTGGTAGATGCGAGTATATGACGTTATATCACGCCGTTCGGCGATGTTTTTGACCCAGATTTTTCTATTGGTATTGGGTTTATGCATACTTTACACGAGTTATGTCTGGGTGCGAATATCTGGCGCTCTCTACGAACCTTTGACTACTCTGTGATTTCCACCCATCCATTTTAGTTTTAATTCAATCGCAACACTTGAATTAAAACTCATTGTTTCTCCGTACATACAAACATGTCACAAGGCCCTCCCGCCAAACGCCGTCGCAAACTCGCGGGGAACCCGAACCACCACGAGCAAGCCCCCGTATTCGAACCGGAAAACGTCAAGGAAGCGATTGCTGGTCTCAAAAGCGGTCAGTACGAAGCTGTTGTCATCGACGCGGGCCTCGTCATTGCCTGTCCTGGCGACCAAATGGTTCGGTACTGGAATGCCCGTGCTGTTCCTGGCCACCGTGTGCCCGTGCCAGAACACTGGTGTGACATCGACGCCAAGACGTTCAAGGGTCTTCCAGGCATTGCTGGTGGCATGTGGCACACCTACGCGTCCAGTGCGCACGATTTCGCGCTCGACTCGCCCGTTGTGGACGCGATATTCACCGAAACGACCGGCACGCCAGATTGGCGGATTCGGCCCAACCGGTTTCGTTTCAACCCTGTGCACAAGGACGATGGCTACAAGGCGGCTCATATCGAGGGCCCGTGCGTGCTTTCGGAACAGTCTGGTGTGTCCGCAATCCTGTGCGTGACAGCCGGGCGGACCTTCACGTACTACAAGGGTTCTAACAACGACCCTCGTGCGCGCGAACTGTTCACACAGCTCGGAGGCAAGACCAGTCTTTTCGTACAACCCACACAGGAGCAACTGGTGCACTGGCCGCGCACGACCATACAGACGACCCAACCGGGCCAAATCATTCTGTTCGCCGACTCAGTGGTGCACGAAATAAGCCGCCTCGGAAAGAACTCGCTTTCGCTGTTTCTATCGCCGTACGACCCCGTCCAAGCGGTGGACGAGAGGGAGTTCTATCACGGACTGAACAGGAAGCAAGCGATTGCCCGAAAGAAATCGCTGACGGTATCCCCGCCGCTCCCAACGACTCTGATGCTGCCGGGACAGCGGCGGCAACACCCCAAGGAATATTTCGGCCTCTCGAGGCGCGAAACGGAGATTTTCGGAGCCTTGTTCCACTCGACAGGCGCGTACTGGCCTTCGGACAAGCCTACGTTCTTCCTTATGCACATGATGGCGTTCAATGCGTTCAAACCGAAGCTCTTGCCCTTCTGCTTCGATGCCAACGGGAAATACAACTACGAAATTATCACACCGGAACTGGTAGCCGGCTGCGAAGATTTTGACCACGGTTACTTTGAGAAACTGCCCTTCGCGACCGTTTCCGACGACGAAGTTGCGGCCATGCGCGCCAAATACACGGGCATTCCCGAAGCAGCATGGCCGCTCGTCAAATACTGGACGAAGGATATCCGTCAGTGTTCCGACAATGTCTGCCTGCGCCGGGGATTCATTCGCAGCGTTGAATGACCGTCTTTACAACGAATATATAGGTACACAACTAAACTAAAATGAAACACTGTTGCGATAATGTCAAGTATACCATCTGGTCGACGTCGACGCTCCTGTCTTTATCTTTTATTCTGTTCGCCACGTTCCACACGGGCACCTTGAACAATCTTGGTTCGTCCGTATTCGCGGTGGCGCTGTTGGTCTTCCTGGTGGACATGGTGTACGGCACGTGCTGGTTGTGCGCGCGCGCGTGCTCACGTTAAAACTTCAGGAGTGTCTTGGTTGTGTCTGCAGTTTTCGCGGGCTTTTTGGCGACAGGGTCTTTGCTCTTGGAGGCATACATCACCGCTACGAGAATACCGATGAGGACGAGGGCACCGACCCCACCACCAATGACCATGGGCAGCGTGGTGTCCTGTCCGCCGCCGCCGCCCGTTCGGTGACCCGCGGGTTCAACGTCGTTGCAGTGGTAGCCGAGTTTGCCGAGCACGAAGAGCGTATCGTCGCTTAAAGTGTGGTGACAGGTGGATTTCTGCAGCGACTTGGACATGAGCTGTGACGGCGGGTCTTCGTGGCTCAAGCTCGAACCCGGCTCGTAGTGTTGGGGGTTGTAGATGCGTACATGGTCGATGTAGACGGGGTCTCCGAATTCGCCAGTGTATCTGTCCTGCGCGATCACCGACTGTTGGTGAATGTCTGTGAGCAACATGTCGAAGGTCGAAGGCCACGCACGTTTGTCCCCGTCGACGGTGCTCATGTAACCGAGACCGTGGAGCAGCTCGTGCATCATCACCGAGTCGAGGTCGTAATGCGAAGTTGGTTTTTGCGCGCATTCGCCCGCCCACCACAGAAAGCGTGTATTGAACTCGATGTCGAAGCGCAGCGCGGGCGCGTACACGCCGTCTACCTTTTGTTCCATGTACGTCCACGTGGTCGCCAGACTGTTCGACAACGCGTGCTTCCACGCGACCGAGTATTGTACCGCGGGGATGTGGCACGCGTTTCTCAACGTTGCCAGGGATGTTTCGACGTGTGTTTGGAGGGAGATGGTCTGGTCGGAGTGTCCGAATTCCTCCCTTGTCAACAGGGATTCGGGAGGGACAATGTGGTCAAGGCGAAACCGTTTCATGACGCGGCAACGTGACCACCTTTTATATGCGTAATCGAGGGACTCGTACGTCGTCGTGTGTGCTTCCAAATCAGAAAGGAGTATAAATTTTTAATTCTAAATAAATAAACCATGGGCAATTGTTTGTATGTGGTGATAGCTGTCCGCGAGCAGCGTGTGGCGACACACTGTTCATTCAAAGGGCGCGATGAATACCGTGGTGTTTTCGTGCACCCACTTCAACACACCACAGTCCATGAAGACGAGTGTTGAGAACGTGGCGGACGGCTGCACGAATCTGAATATGCGTCTGGCGACCAGTGCGTCCGCGGTGAATTTTCGTGAGGCTTGTGGTTTTTCACGGGCTTGAATGGCAGCGGCCCACCTGCCTTTGGAGTGTTTGAGTGTCACGGAGCGCTTGGATTTGTTGCAATTGAGTTCGCAAGTGCCTTTGACCGGGAGAGACTTCCACATGTTGTGCCAGTATGTAGTGGGCACCACGAGCTCGACGTCACTGGCATGGTCTGGAATCACATTATCGTCGACGAGTTTGATGTTCGGAAAGTGGTACTGAACTGCAGAGCAAGAGGTCTCCGCCGTGACAGTCATTTTGTTGTCATGTATGTCTAAGGTTATGTGCGGGAAGTCCTTGAGCATCCGTATGAAGGCGCGCATGCCTTCGGTCACGTTGAACGTGACATGACCGGTCTTGTGTACCTTGCGCGTGATGACGCGCATGCCCGCGCCTCCATTCAGAAAGATGGTGACTTTGAGCTGTTCACCGTCGATGGCAACCACGGGTAACATGTCTTGTTTTGTGGTGCCGCCCCAGGCCTGGTCCAACCATTCCGTGGAAATATGTACAGATGCCATATTGATTTAAATTAAAAAATGAAACGTCATATCGTCAGTAGCATATGTTCATACAATTCTAAATCAAGTATAAAGCACGTGTTGTATTAAACAATGACCAAGCGTCTGCGAGACGGCCCGGTCGTTTTGCAGTCAAAACGACCCTGCGCGGGGTTTTCACCCGTGCCATCACGCATGAAACGAAAGCGCGAAAACGTAGAAGAGTATGCGAAGCGCTTCAGACTGGCGGAACCGTGCGAAACAACGTGTGTGGGTGTGAAGCGTTCGGCCGGATGTTTCGACCAAGAATTGCGGCGCCTTGAGAAAAGGATGCGCGCTTCGGTGCCCACTGCGGAAGAGGCCATTGCGTTCCTCGTGCCCCATATCATGCAGCTGCGAGGACTGTACAACGCCGAAAAGGAGCGCGCGACCGAGCTGACGTCTAAGAACGTCGTACTTCGGCGCGCTTGCTTGCACTTGTTGCAGGAGAAGCAGAAACTACAGGGTCAATTGGAGGTGTCGCAATACCGTCTGACTTTAACCGGTACAAAGCCCTATGACGCTTGGCCCACAGAATAATTTCCACGCAAGCAACAATGGACGACGCTATTGCGAGGGGGTAATCTTTCTTTAGCGCTCCGTATGTCGCCCACGTGATGCCGCCGGTGCACCTAAGAAGCAATGAGCCCACGCTGAGTGTTTGAGGCGTCGTAGAACATAGCTGTGGCATAGAGGCAGAAGTGGAACAGACAGCGGCGAATATGCCCAGGTATTCAGTCGCGTTCATTACAAATCCAAGCCAGCGTATCATTTTAATGTATATAGGTTGTTTTTTATTCATGCTGAAATGTCGCGCAGACCTGGTACTGGGTCAAGTGAAACAGATTCGATGATTCAATCTGACATAGAGTCCGGGAAGATGAAGTCTGACACGGTGTACGAGTTGATGAAACTGCGCGACTTGCAATCGTTTATTTCTAAAATATATTGGCTGGTGGTCTTGTGTTTCTTCGCCGTCGGGTGTATATTGGCATTGGTCTTGACAGATGGGACGTTCAGCGATGTGTTTATGGCTGAGAATCTGTTATCGTCAGTCGGCGTCTCTGCATACATTATGCTGATGGCGTTGATGGTCATGTGCAACAACCACGGAGAGATGCGAATCATTTTGCTGTTAACCATACTATTCTTCACGGGGTGCTTGTCTGGGTTCATGTTGGCTCTGCATTTACTTGACATAAACATATCACTCCAATCTACAAAGACTTGATTAATTTGCATTCATTATTCCACCATTCGAGACCTTCTGTAAATCCCCTTTCTTCAAAAATGGCCTGACCTTGCTGTGCGATGAACAGCACAGTTGCGCGTCGTGTGGCTTTTTTGCTACTGTGACGCTTTGATGTCAGTACAGAGCCGTCTGGGTAGAGCCTGGGCACCCCGGCCCTGTGTCGTTCGTCGTCGAAGGCGGTCATGTCAATAAACAAAAGGTCCAACCATGTCTTGAACATGGCGATAATATCTTCGTCGCTGTCTGATTTCGTTTCGAGCCACGCAGAGGCGACGGGTCGCCAATGTTCGATGAGATTGTACACGGCATCCGGTTTACGTTCTTGGCTGTATCGGACACGACATTTTACCCACCAATGTGCATAAGACTGGGGAATGGATTTGTCGATGACAACACGGTTGACGAGAGCTTCGGGCCATTTGACTTCGATATACTGCAGCATGGCGGTTTCTGTGTATGGAAAAAGGGGGTCCGACAACCAGTTGTTCATCTCGGGACTCTGAAACCAAACTGGGTTTTTCTCGACACTCATCTTTGATGCTGTCAGCGTGACCCTTTATAGTGTACACGGATTGTACCAATGAAGTATATATGCGGCGAGTTGTTCATAAATGATTGTGGTCGCGATAGACCCGGGTCTTCGAAATCTGGGTTGGTCCGTGTACGACACCAACAAAGAGATATTCGTCAGTTTTGGGCGGTACGACTTGTTGAAAGACCAGCCAAAAGCCAAGCACACGAAATACACGAATTTGGTCCGCGATTTTGTGGAAGCTTCCAAGGACGTATTCGACATAGCGGATGCAATCGTCATCGAAATACAGATGGTGGCAAAGTTCAAAGTCATTCAAACAGCGTTCGAATGTTTTTTCTGGGAAAAATCGCATCTCATTTCGCCAAGGTCGGTCCGCTGTCACTTTGACATTAGCACAGGAAACTATTCGAAAAATAAAAAAGCGTCGGTCAACAAAATTTCAGAACTCGACATCCCACACAAGAACAAAATTTGGTTCGAGCGCTTCGACAAATCAAAACGCGACGATGTCGCCGACGCTATTTTAATCGCTCTGTACTACGTACAAAAAGGTTACAAAAAAAGAAAAATGAAATAAAGTATTTATGTGCAGTCTGTCTTATGTAAAATGTTACAACACGTAATGACTCTGTTTTGTTTCTTGTGGTTTTTCAGAGTGTGGGTGTGTTTGTTCGGGGCCCCGTTTCGCCTCTGCGGTCGGACCGTACTGTTTGCGTTTCAATCGGTGAAGGAATGTTATACAAAAGTTGCCTATGTAGCCGAATATGCGCGCATACAGAGAGAGAAGCCCCCCCAGAATACCACACGCCTCGAAAAGTGACTTTTTCGCCTGGAAAACGTGAAACCCATACATAATCACGACACCGACGCACAGCGAGCCGCCTATTTGCTGTATGCGCGTGAAGACGATTTGAAATCGCCGCCGCAGTTCTGGGTCTGCGTCCTCAATGTCTTCCAAATCCTCGTACGTCAACTTGCGGGTGTGCATACGCCGTGTCACCCACGGGAGTTCGTTAAACACCAAGTACGCGACGACAACGCCGGCGGGAACCATGTACACCTCGTGGCGAAGTTCAGGCAATGCGCCAAGCGAACACAGTGCAATGACAGCCAATATAACCCACATTATATCACCCACGAAACACATAAATACAACATATGTGCAAACACAAATGCTGGATATGAGGACAACTGCCAGTGGAAAGTCTATGCATCACAGCATGACCGAACCGTTGTATTTGACATTTAAAGGCTTTACAGCGGTTTGCACGCCGCACATGATCGACCAAACTCTCCAACGCACAAACACAGCGGTCGTGGATTTTCTACACGAGCACGGAGCCAATTTGACTGACGTATACACCACCTGCAGGCCTGGAGCCTGTCACTGGGTAGCTATCGAACGATATATCATGTACGTCAAACGCCGATACAATACTCACCGTCACAGGAACGAATTGGAACTCATATCCTTGACACCAAGCAATTTTGTACATACGAAAACAAACAAAATCGCCTGTAGACTACAAAACACCACACGAAAAAGCCAAAGTGCTTTCCCCTCGTGGTTCGCAGAGGACGAACAGTACAGCATATAAACATGCGATAAAATAAGGTACATATGCGCGATATTTTTTTCTATATTTCTACTGCTGTATTCATGACGGGGTTTGTCTTACTCGTGGTGTTTCGATTGGTGTTTGATTCCCTTACGGCGTTCATGTACATTGTTCCGGTGTATTTGATGTTCTCTGGAGCCGCGACGGCGGCTCTTGTGTCCTGTTTTGAACCAAGACGGGAGTTACAGAGTCACGAGACACAGCAGCTAGTGCGTCATGAAACTGAAGAACATGATGACTTTTCTGACGATTCGTCGTTTCCCACTGACGCAACCACCGTGTGAGCCACTTATCAGTGTGGTCTCGCAACGACGTTTTTAAAGACGGCTTGTAACGAACAATACGCTGCCAGCGACTGTTGAATGTATCCAATTTTTTAAGATTCATCTCTGCTTCCGTCAACTGTACTGCTGCTGCTTTGAGCGCGTCGTCGTCTTGCGAATCTGCGTTTTTCAACGTCGCTAAAGCAGATTCGCAAGACAAGGTCATATGACGCAGGTTTTCATCATAGTCGTCAATCCACGACAATACGTAGTTCCGAACGTCCTCAAAGTCCACTTGTTCACCGGACCATTTGTTGTCCGGCACAGATGAGTCGTGCTGTGTCACTTCTGACACCTGCATCAACAGGGCTGTATACTGGTGCTGTTGTTTCGTTTCTTGCGCGACCGCCTTTGCAATGTTGGAGAGTGACAGCCAGTGCTCGACGAACGGATGTTCGCGCTTCTGCCTCTTGTCGCCAGGCATAATCTTCTTGCCCAGGCGCCGTTTGTTGCGCGACATGTGCTGTACCAGCGCCGCTCCTAAATAGACGTTTCTTGTGTTACACCACGGAGCAGGCGCAAACTCGCGATAGGGACGAGGTCCAAACAATGACATACCAGCATCAGCTTCCACAGATTTGTAAAGTTCTCAGAAGTCACACCAAACACGCTGGTTAGAAGCGAACCCCACTCCTCCGACACGACGCCACCGATATTCGTGATCGACATCAACAACGCATATAACGACCCTTCGACTCCTGGAGGACACAATCGAGCTCCCAACACTACCATAGGCATCGTAATGAACTGACCCACTAACGTAATCGTCACCCGTTCGACGAACGCGAACACGTAATCCGGGATGCCCAGCTGACGGTTGGTGTGCAGGACCAACAACAACATCGTATTTTCAAGAACAAAAGACAACAACAAAGCGGTCCCGAATATCTTCGGGAATGTAACGTTGCGCAGCCAGCGCTTGTATATTACGATGCCGACTATGGACACAACGTGCCCCATCACATCCAGCATACCGAATTCGGCCGGCGTGAATCCAAGTTCGCGCTCATAAAAAAATGTCAGAGCTCCGCCATAACCAGGCGTGACGCAGATTACAAACAAAAATAATGCCGGTTTGAATATACCTGGCTGTCGAATTGCCTTGACAAGCGTCGCCCCGGTTTTGCGCCAGTCCGACGGCTCGACCGTTGTATCCTCCTCAATGAAACACGCGAGCACGGCCACCAGCACTGGTATCATAGAGTTCAGTAGAAACACCTGTGCGTACCCCAATTGTTCGTACGCGATTGAACCAGTACCCGACGCCAACAAGCCGCCGACAAAACGCAACCCCCATGACCAAGATTGAATGGAACCGCGGTTTTCTTCACTCTCGTTCTTTGCAGCCATCACCAGCAACGAATCCGCCATCACGTCGGCGAAACACATGCCTGCGGACGACATCGTCATCACAAGGGTAATAAGGAACTCGTCATGCGGACAGAAAGGCAGAACCATCCACATGAAGCTGGCCAAGTAAGAGGCAAAAATCATATAGGTTTTACGACGATACCCCAGTAATGGACGCGAGTCCGAAACAAAGCCGAACAATGGTTTCAAACACCACGGGATACTCACGACACCAAAAATAGCGCTCATCTGCGCGGGGGTCACCTTCACAGTGTCCATCATCCAGTAGCGCATCGCAACGGACGGAAAGGCAAAATTAAAGCCCAACAACAAATAAAACAACAACAGAGGCACCATCCTAAATAAAACTATTACGGTCAAGGTACTCGATAAGAAATACTTATTTTTGAACTCTAACTTCGGATTTAGTCCACCCGCGCGTTTTAGTACGTACGTGTTCGAAATATACAGTCCCAGACTTTTCACACTCCACTTTGACGATTTCATCGGACAGTCCGTCGACCTTCTTTGCAGTATGTTGACGATAAGGCATTTCTACAATTCTCAGCGCTTTTATACCGGACAAACTCAAACAAGTATGTTCACTGGGGAAGCTTGCCTGGCCCTGCCGTCCGTGCTATCTCGTCGTCGTGTTTCCGCAAAAATTCGAAGATAATGGCAATGTTCGTAAACTCCTCGACAGACTCGCGACCAACCCACTGTGTATACACAGCGTGCCCCTCCGGCACATGAGACTCCATTATACGGACAATGGTAGTGTAACAGGCACGAATCATCCGCACATCTGTCAGCGTCTTTGTCTGGAGGCCTGCGGCGACCTGATAGGCCAACAAATTCGCGTGGTACGGCTTCAACGATTTCCATATCAGTTTGCCGTCGTTCGACTTCCGAAAGACTAAGAAATTTATCAGATTTGTAAATGTCCTCGCGTCCTTGTACATCTCCCGGTTCTCCAGCGCAGTCACCACCTTATCCGGTGTTGTGTCTGTACAAAAATCAAGTTTCCGGGCGTCTCCAGAGGCTGTCCGCGGGACATGGGCACGCTTTGGCGCACGAGCGGGTGCCGGTGGGGCCTCGAGCTCGTCTGCCAACTGAGCCCAGTCGTCGTCAGTACCCCAACCGTCATCCGATTCATTTCCTGATGTTGACATGAATATACTGGACACACCAACCCCTAAATACAGACCTTTCATTCGTCCCGGGACATACCTACTTTTCTTGCTACCAACAGGTACGACTACTACTCCAGTCGCCGATTGGCGACCCGGTCACGCTCACACTGCCCTCCGCGCCCCTGTGCTTGATTTTGCGCGTCTGAGACGTCCCTGCCTGCGGATTCGCGACGTACGACCAGCTAACCAATGTCCTCCATGGAACCTTGGCGTCTCGGTCAAATACCTGGACTTCGACAAATTGCTCGTGATTATTCCACGACTTCCAGGTCACGCTGTACTGGTTCTGTTCGTTATCGGTACACGACGCGAACGTATACGTCCAGAACGGCCCCGTGGTCTCATCGCGCGTGACGAGGTTGTGGGTCTCGCCCTGTAACTCGAAGACGCAGCGGTTGTTCTTCAGGTCGAAGTGGACGTGCATGGGTTTAATTTAAATTAAATTAAAATCGTCACACCCGCGGAAAAAAAAAATCGAGGCCGGCTCTGTTTTAATTTAATTTAAATTAAAATCGTCACACCCGCGGAAAAAAATATAGAGGCCGGCTCTGTTTTAATTTAATTTAAATTAAAATCGTCACACCCGCGGAAAAAAAAAATCGAGGCCGGCGGGTCACACAACTTTTATTTAATGTGAGGCGACTCGCTGAATCAGTTCACCAACACGTTTTTAATTTAAATTAAATTAAAAACACATTCAATTCAAAGAACAAAGTTTACTAACATTGTCACGCATACTGTTTTACTTCGAAGCTTGATATGTTTACCATGACAGAACGCGTTGAATGCAGTTCCGAGCCCGTAAAAACAATCCTTGGGAAATCTACTACGTTTGGTGAGAAACGCAAACGTCATTTCGCCGCCGAAGAGCCTGCAAAAAAAATAAAGGTAGAATACGAACCTCAGGGTTTGGCAATTTATAAACCGAATATTCCCTTCTCTTCGACACCCAGTGGGGAAGTCGTGGCTCCACAAGCGCTTATTGCCGCTGCAAAAATACTCGGGATGCGTTCACGAGACGTGTTCAGACACGGTAAGCTTGATAAGCGTTGGAGTCCCGCATTTGTTCGGTTGTACTTGAAAACGTTTCCCCGGACAGTGTCCGACTTGAAGTCGACGTGCTATCACGCACGTTTCTTAACTGAGACTGAAACAGCGTCCATGTTGGGGTTCTGCAACGGACTGACGGACCTTCAAAAGGTACGCACGCCAGAGTCAGACGGAAAGATGCTCGAAAGAGACACCATGTGGTATTCTTTTGTCGATTCCGATGGATTTTCAACAGTATATCGTGGTGGTTCGTGTGACTACAGTCGTCCGAAGGTAGTGAAACCCCACCAATTTAAGATGGACGCGCCTTTCACTGACATTCGCGAATTTGTCAAGCCTTTATTGATGAAAATACAAGCTGCGTTTGGTGAAAACCCAAACCATTGCGTCATTACTCGCTACAACCGCACGTACGATGGCATTAATCAACACACGGACAAAACAAAAGATTTGGTGCGCGGCAGTAGTGTATTCATATTTACCTTTGGTGCCACAAAGACGTTTAAAGTGTCACACTACCGGTATAACAAGCCGTCCGCGACAGTCCTGGAGTTCAAACCGGCTTCGGGCTCTTTGATTCACATGCCTTGGGATATGAACCAAGTCTTTGAGCACGGTATCAAATTTGACCATGCCAAGCCTACCACAGTGTCATTCAAAGAAACCCGCGAGGAACGCACTGATTTTCATACAGACCCCCGTTATTCGATTACCTTTCGTTCCAAGTGCACATGGTACAACACAGAGACCAAACAGACGTACGTCGATAATCAAGTCCAGTACTCGAGCATGCAGCCAGAGGGCGCCGTTCGCACATTGATATAAACAAAAGGCACGTATAAATAGTGACACTTTTTTTTAAAATGAAAACTTACGTAAAACAATATATTAACCCGATATTGTACTCGAAACGTGACAAGGTTGACCATCAGCGAGATAGTTCTATTCATAACGTTCGTGAATTAAGAAACAGAGTCGACGAAATTCGCAAGGGATGGTTTACAGGCCAAAGCAGTAGGAACAACAAGGGATACAGTCCGTCCGAACACGACAAAATAAAGTTCAATATCAATTTATATTTGGGTCAATGTTTGGAATTTTTCATGGAAGACGCTGCCAATACATCTGCTATCGTCCTGGATTCCGAAGATTTGGGTTCAAGTGCTACACTGGCTGCATTTGGCGTACAACCTCAACATATTTACGTTCCCAATTATTACAAGGGAGCCACTGAATATACAACCATGAAAAAAAACCTTCCAGAGTTGGCGTCCTTTCCCGTATCTTTGGAAGGATTTTTGACAGCCCTCGAAGATTCCAAAAATTCCGCCGGCTTTCGTGAAAATTTATTGGACGAATATGCGACTACACAATACAACTCTGGACGACCTGCCTTAATCGAACCTCTGCCTGAACGTTTCGAACATATAGACTTTGCATATTTGGATTACTGTGGCATGTTTATGAACAGCGCACGGCCAAACAACGCAGATACTGTTGACGCAATGTTTCGAAAAGGCGTATTTCCCAAACAGTCTCCGTTCATTTTAGCGATTACGGGAAGCTTGCACGCCATAAGCATAAAAGATTTGAATTCCGAATTGAACAGATATAAGACGGCTGTCATTCATTCAGCAACCTCAAACGGATACCGTCTCAAAGAAGACCAGTTTTTTGTGTACAACCGTTCGCATCAAGAAGGTGGCGTTGAAGAGACCCTTGCCCATCGTGTTGAAAATTTTGATGACATTCCCGAAGAAGTGCACTTCAAAAAACAGTCCCATTCCAGCAAGATGTTTTTCATGTCGTTTATTGGCAATAACACACAGGATTTGTTAAACCAATGGGACAAGTTGTTCGATTCCACGTGTCCGAATGGTCTGTGTAAAGTCCAATTTGGACGACGCGAGTGCTTATATCAACGCGGTTATAAGAATAAAGACCGTGTTGTATTGTCAAAGCCCTTTTGTAATTATCGTGTGACGGACTTTTATTTTTGGGACCCTTCTTTTACATCGTACACTGCAACTATGGATAAATTCTCATCCGTGCCATTATTTGAAGAAGAAGATGATGATGAAGAAGACATGAAAACGGATGCCGAGTTTTTAAAAGAATTCAACACAACTAAAAAGTATAGAAAACTCCCGGAGGGCATACTCACCACATTCAAAGTGATAAAAGCCACCAAACGCAGCATAGGGACCATTGAGGAAATCATAGACATGACGAAACTCATTCAACGAGTGCGTGTTGCTCGTAACGAGCGACGCGAAGGGTATTCGATTGAGTACGAAGGCCATGTCATCGTACTCGACGGTGTGTACGAAATAGAATCGGATATCGTCAGCGGAAAAGTTTCCATTGAATGTATTCTGGGCGATGTCGTTGGTATTCATTTTACTGAATCCGACCATATTGATATTCCAGGTGTAGAAAACATATTGTCTTCTGCATTCTTGGTCCAAGTCGACGACTTCTGTACCATGTTGACACAAGAATTAGGCGGACAGTCTGAAGCCGAAGAATCTGAAGCCGAAGAATCTAAAGCATCTTCTGGATATCGAGTTCCTGTCTTGGAAGACAAAATTATATATCGATGGGAAAAAGATATTCTTTACGAAGGAAAAATTGTGCGTATTTCGCCCAAGGGCAACTCCTTCAAAATGTTATGGGACATCGACGGGACCTATACCGTGTTAAAAGGCTCTGTGTTTACCGCTAAGAATTATGGCACACTGTGGTGTTTTGCAGACGACCGGTCCCAACCGCTGAAAACGAATCCGGCTCGTGGGTAATAATAACGCGCGAACACGACAGCGGAATCATGCGTTGACATTCTTGAATATCGAGGTTGCACCAATAAAACTGGACGAACAAAAATACCATATTAATACAAGTCGATTTTTTATAACATGTTTGACGTTCTACTTTACATTGTACTCTTGATGGGACCGAACGTTCTCATAACGTATGTCGAAACGTATCGTTCGGCGCTTGTCGGCCAGCTTTGGGGCGGTCTTCCGCGCAGTGCGTGGTACAAGAACCCGTGGGTCATTTCCATGATTCTGACAGTCGTGTCGTACCTGTACATGTCCGGCATGTGGATATTTGACTTGGACGACGCTCTGATTTACGGCCAAGAGGGCCTTCAAAAGTACGTGGCGTTGTCGTACATCTCGTTCATGACGGGCGCGATTCTGTGGGCTCCGTTGTCCCTGATTGCGCTGCATCGCGGCGAGAAGCTGGCCGTGGTGGCGTGGGCGCTGTGGCTCACGGCGCTCGGCTCTGTGGGAATGTTCGTGCTCGCATGTGGTCTCGAGAATCAGCCGTGGATGATTGCCGCTGCAACAATGTGCATGTTGCACCACGTGGGGTTTGACGCGGTGTACTGGTGGACGACTTGGGACACCAAGGAAGAAGTATTGTCGCGTGCGGATACCGTCCCCTTCGAAGATACAAATGCACTGTCGTTCTCGGAGAATGCAAATCTAATATATTAACTTGGGTTCTCCCAGTTCTGCTTGTTCGTCTTCTTCGTCTTCTTCTGCAATGGTGCTGAGCGTCGTGTACTTTTTCTTGCGACGTTTGGGTCGAGGGCACAGTATCCACGCCAGCACCAGGGATAAAAATGCCGTGACGGCCAGTCCAACGATGACGGCGGGTAATTCGAGGTCTGACCCAGAGGTGTTGACGGTTATCCTTCGGTCTGGCTCGACTACATGTGGGCAAAACACTTCGAAGCGAGCGTTGTCTACAGCACACTCCAGTGTGGATTTGAAGTATCTTGTCTGACCACGGAATTGTCCACCCAAATTAGTGAACGTCTGTTCGTATCCGTTGGGTTTTGGACCCAGCCAGACTTGCGTGATGTTGGAGTCGCATGCTGCGGTCTGTGTCTCGACGAGGTCGTGTGTACCGTTCCAAACTAGGGTAATATTTGTGTCCCAACATGCGTCTATGTTTGAAACACCGGGTCCGAAAAACATACACGGAGGCGTACACAAGACTAAATACCATAAAAAAGAAACATCATTGTAATTGTAGAATTTTCGCTTGTAAAATTTTAGCGTAGTCCTTTAAAAATTCGGAACGTAGGAGCAAGTCTGACTCTTGTAGAGGTTCTCTGGTCATGGGGTCCGTTTTTTTGTCGCGCACCCATTTCAGTAGAGATTGTCTGTCGTAATAGTGGTTGTTGATGGGCGTTTTGACGATGTCTGTGGTGTAGTCGTTGAGAATGGGACACAGCATCATGTGCGTAATATCGTCCCACAGGGGGTTGTCTTCGTACTTGGGCTCCAGTTTTTTCATCATCGAACTTAGCGCCGTTGTGACATTGGCGACCACTGCTTCCAAAATCATACTGGGCACTATGTCAGCGCACAATTCTATGGCTCTGTCGGCAAATCGTTGTTGCTTGGGTTGACGAATCATGAACCTGCACACGTTTTGCGAGACCGTGGTGCGACCGTCCTTCAACAGAATTTCTATGTGTGCGATACGTGAGTGTGAACAAGCATGTTCCAAGGGCAGACGTTTGTTCTTGAGACGGGTATTTGGGTCGAGTCCTTTGCGTAAACAAACGTCTAAATAATAGGCCGGTCCGCCCATCAGGCTCTCTATTTGAGTCGCTGGTACCTGGTCGACTCTGGACAAAACTTCTTTGAACAATGTTCTATGCTGTCTGCGGATGGCAGCGGAGATGCACGGCGCCTCGAGGGTTCGCGCAAGTCTCACGCAATTCAGTGCCGATTTAACATGCATCTTGGTGATGATTTGTAACCACTGTAGTGTTGTCGGGGTGTACCCGGATTCGAGACATCTTGTCAGCATAGCGCAATCGTTGATGCGAATCGCCTTTTTGAAGCGTATTTGTATAATATTGGCCATGGACTTCTGACGGGCCGCTTGATGCTTTTGCTGCTCGGGCGTCGGTTGCGGTGGCGCGACCTTGGATTCCACCTGTGTCTTCGTGTCTACGCGTGGTTTTTGTGGAGTGGAGCCACTGGCCGCCGCCCCTATGATTGTTTGCTCCCTGGGACGCTTAAGCATACTTATGTCGACTAGGTCCGGGGCGTCTCGAATCTCATTCATCCGTTGTGAATAAAAAAGGCATTTATATACGTATAAATCGGATCTTTACTATTTCGTACCACGTGAGTGATGAACCTGTATCAAATTGATTCTCATCATTTCATTGAAGTTGAAAACATTCGGCGTGAAATGTCTGTGACCGAAGCTGCCTTCGACCTGCTCGTCGACCGTTTCACCTACGAATGTAAATCACCTGGAATAGTGCGTTATCGTGACATGGACGTCATGCCGTGCAAAGCGGCGCAACAATTCATGAACTGGCACATGGAAACGTCTTACACCCCCTCGAATGCGCTCACAACGTTTTGTAGAGACCTGCAACCGTTCACAAAGAAAATCCCGAAACGGGCGTTGAGTCGGTCATTGCGTGTCGAGATAGCGTATCGTCAAGAGTACAAGTGTAACAAATGTAAATTGTTTCCCATACCGCCCAACTTTGAGGTAGACCACATCATAGAACTGCAAGATGGTGGTCAGGACATTTCCTCAAACCTACAGGCTCTGTGTCCAGGCTGCCATGCGGACAAGACACGTCTGAATCGGTTGCGCAAAAACCGAATGTTTCGTGAAGCGGCTCAGCCAAAATACGACGCGTTCGTCGGAAGCGGAGCACCACAAGTGTTTTCGAAATATTTTTCAAAAAATACACTATAAAATATTGCACAGCATTTGTATATAATCGATAATATGTATGAGTTGATAGGCCTCGTTGCCGTTTTGTTAGTCGTGTTCAGCAGGAGATTTAGGTTGTCTCATATCTTGTTCGTTACCGCAGCATATAATTTGTCCGTGGCTGCAATCGCATGGTTCAATGCCAACATAGACGGTTGGTTCTGTGGTTTGGGGTTTGCCGCACTGTCTTTCACAGGCGTGTCTGTTTTAGAAATCTCGTACTCGTCCTTTTTGCACGAAAGTTATCAAGCTATGCCGCGTGAAACCGTATGTTGTCTTCCGAAGTTTGGGTGTTCGTCCCCGGATTCGATTTTGTTTCTTACTTGTTTGTTTAGAGCGGTGGCTGGGTTGAGCGCGTCAGCTTCGTTCTACGTGTCGTGGACATTTCGTAAAGCATTCTGGCACGGCCACACGACCACTGTTGTGGGTATGTGGGCAGGCACGTCGTTGGTGTGGTTGATAAGTTGTGTACCGCATTTCATTTGTCTGCTGCAGTGCGCGTCCACGACCGAGTCGCGTACAATTATACGGTTTCGAAAACGCGTCACTGTGTGGTTGGTCCACGATGTCGTGCTGGGCGTCTTTTGGATGTATTTAGCCTTCATGTTGGACCACTTGTTGAAAGAGGATGATTCGGAGTGGCGCACTGTGTTCTTGTCCATGATGTCTTGGCATATCATCATTTTCGTCTGTCGCAAATTGTATTTGACGGATGTGTGGCATATCACGAAGCATGTCGCCTGCTGTGCGCCAGAAACGGTCGGCAGGTGGGCCGTAGTGCTCATGTTGAGTGCAATGTTAACGATATACGGCGTGCTTGTCCACGTGGTACGCGACTCGGTGGATATGGGGTGCTCTCTGGAACAGGTGGTCGTATTTGTGTTTGCTCTGGTTGTTGGTTGCATAGGATATCTCATGGCAGTCACGCGCCGACATCACACGAAGAAAAACGACGTAAGTTCGGTGTCGCGCAACACGGGTTTGCAACCTACATTCGGCTCCTTGTACGCCTTAGATTTTTGAGAAAAATAAGTATATAAACTCAGTTGTATTTAGTGTAATGTCACGGTTGGCCTTCCGTTCACCAGACCCCTCGCCAATCCATGTGGAAACCACCTCCAAGCCGAAGAAGCACCACATAATCGTAGAGGCCACCGTGCGCCCCGTCGGCATGAAGAATTACAGTCAGCATCGTGTCGAGGAACAGGCCCTGGCGTTGAGACAACTGCGTAGCACTGGGAAGGATTTGTTCACGATGAACGAAACACGGAAGATTCAAAGCAGCGGCAAGAGTATGTACCAGACGATAGAAACCTACGGGACTGCAATGTCCGTTGAGAAAATCATCGCGGCCTTGCAACAAGCAGACCTGACGCTCCGCGTGAATTTTCGCCGACCCGGTGTGGGTTCGTCCGCGACATGCATGGAATTATCGTCCGACACACTCCAGAAACTAATTGCAACCACCGCGGACGATAACGGGAATAAAGTCGCCGAGTTGCGCGTCAAGCAAGAACAAACCGCCGTGACTCCGAGCCATGGTGCTATGTTGGTGGCAGTGACGTGCAGGGGGACACAGCACTATTTGTCACACATCGATTACAAAATATTATCATCTTACGACGCAATGTATCACGAATCTAATTAATCCTTTTTTTAATTTGAATCTGTAGCTTCTTCCGTAACTATGTCTGCGCCTCTGACTATCGGAGGCACTTCCCCCTCTCCCGCCTCGGACACGGTGGAGACCGGCTCGTCGAGTTGCTCGTAGGGCAACGACGCATTCGCACAAGCATGTTGTGCGTACGTTGTCCACGTAATCACTCCGTTATTGTAGTGTTGATACAGGTCCGCATGCGTCAGAAACGGAGAAATCGGAAAAACGATTTCAACTTGCAATCGTTTTTTTAACACGTACACGTCTGTGATATCGGCGCGCTTTCTCTTTTTATTCCCTATGGCCTTCAACAACTGTTGCTTAATATCCTCCGCGTAGATTAAAGAGTATATTTCGCTGCAGGCGTTCTGCAAACTGGTTTTCCAACTGAGAATCGTTTTCTTGAAAGTCTGGTGCGTACCTTCTTCGTCCGTCTTGTGTGGCGTGTCTGACATGAGAAGAGCCCGAGGGATGCCCATAACGCCGCAGACAACATCCTGAAACGCTTTCGTTTGGGCGGATATATCGCCGCGTCCAGTCTGACTCGGCACGTTCACGATACGCTGACCGAGAGGTACATTTACCATATTCTCTAAGGCGTTTCCTCCTACAGAAGCGGCAGCACCGCCTGCGAAAAAGTTGTCGTACAGAGTTTGTTGGTGACGCAAGGCGGCCACGTTGTGTCGGTCGCGCGTAAATTTATTGTCGGCCGACGTATCCTGCATGTCGCCGTCTGCGTAATAGTCGTAGTTGACCCCTTCCACGTTGTCGATTTTCGTGTCCACCGCCTCGGTCATAATGAGAGGGTCGGCGCGTTTTTGTTCCATCACCAGCGACGTACCGCGCAGTGTGTTGATGTACTGAATTTCTGGCATCAGGTTGGCCACCGTAGAGGTCATCTGACCCATTACCGTCGGAGAATGTCCGAACAAGTCGAACACGTGCGTGTCAGGGATTTCGTTCATCTGTTGGTCCAAGACTGTGTATTCGCGCAACCCCAACACGTACGTCATCTTCAGGTTGAAGCAAGGCGGTTCTAACACTACAGGAACTTTCAGACCATCCTGCAGTTGGACAATACGAATCACAACAATGCCTGTGGCGATGACCTGGTCTGTCATTTGTTTGCAGCACGGCAACCAAAAGTCGGTCATTATCTCTTGCATGTGTGGGTCTGGCCGCACACGGCCGCGCCGATGCGAAAATTCAATGCCATTTCCGAACAAATGATGGTGAATCACGTTGCGACACATGTACAACATAGGCGTGGTACGCAACACTGTGTTGTACATATGCATCTGTTTGACCGGTAGCGAGATACCCTGGTTCATGATGTCCTTGTCAAACGACTTATATACGAATATTCAGTCCCAACGAGATTGCACAATTTCAATGGCATGCAACCACTTGCAAGCGTTTACAGCTGTCCTGATGACTTTTGTTTCTGGCAGAAACGTATACCCAGAAATGTATTTCAGAGAAAAGGGATACTCGCGCACCTTGACCGACGTTTTAGATGCGTACGTCTCTTTGCAACGAACAGACTCTACAGATTGCCCCGATATCACCGCGCGCGCGTTGATGACAGGTCCATTGCCACATATAAATACGTACGATTCTGCCATAGCGACACCGTCCATCTCTATGTTTTTGTTCGTAAACAAACTGTAGTTCGTCTTCGCACATTCGCCCGACACAATATCATTCACGTGGCGCATTTTAACACGCCAGTACACGTCATCAAGTCGGTCCGCCCCCACGACTGCGCCAGGCACCCGTGCCAAGTCCGCATCTTCCGGTGCTTTGACGCGCACGGGAGTCGTATCTCTCAGAACAAACCAGCCGAGTGCAAAAAGCACCATGAGACCCGATGTGTACACCAGGTAACGCTGCCACCGAGGTCGCCGGCGCGCTTGATAAATGTTGACATACCTCTGTCGACAACATTTCATGATAATGATTTTGTAAAACAACCCTATATATACACATGTCCAAAGTGAAAGGGATTCCATGCACACACTGCGAATTAGGGAAAGGGGACTGGAACGAAAATCGCTGGTGAGCGCGAAGACGAAGTTTTTAACAGAATTAGAAGGCGCTCTGACCAAAGAAAAAACCATTGCGCAATATATATCGCGCGTTGAACGTGTCGCCAAGCCCACGGCGCGTGCTGGTACGTCGAACATAGCGCTGCGGTTCGGACTGATGGACAATTTCGTACGTCACGTGTATGAGAAACACACGCACGACATGAACGCCGCAAAAATACAGGCCTTGATTGACAATACGAAACGTGAATTAGCCAATCTGCAAAAAAGTGCGCAAGTTCAACGAGTCATTACCAAAAAAACCCTGTCGATTCACTTCAGACACGGCGTTATCAAACCGACGGGAAACGTGTCGGACAGGGCTCTCGACAGGTACCGTTGGGAACTACAGTCCGATGCTCAAACGTGGACGCAAATTGGCGAAACAGGCGCGCGAGAGATTCGTCCCGAAATAACCTCGGGCGAAGTGCGTCTGACCTACAGTCAAGGAAATTATGGCGTTTTATTACAGTCCAACAAAATAAAGTTGTCGACCGTCATAAAACGTCAAGCGGCGTCAGCCAAACGCAAACAATACCGCTTCAGCGCAGGCGATATACAGTTCGAGCAACGTTGCAAAGGAGTCGCCGGCAGGATTCGGCGCATGATGAAACCACCCAGGCACATATGTGAGGCCGACTTTGATTCGAGAGTCTTCCAAGACAGAGTGTCGCGACTACCGGACCACCTGAACGTTGACGCTATTGATGTGTTGGACCTATGCGAGACGGGGACTACAGCAGACCCAGAATTCATACGCATGATTGAATTTGTTGAACCCACCGTGCATCTCAACCCCAAGAAATTGCACGCCGAGCTCAAAGACATATACCAAGGTAATCGCATATCGCTGGTGCTACCGGAAGCGAAAGTGCCAAAAGCACCGAAGAAACCGGAACTCTTTATGTTTACCGATGACGTCAATGAACAGAAAGAACAAGAGGACGCTGACTTGGCAGAAGCACAGCGCCAGGGCGCCATCGAAAGGGAGCGGCGCCAGCAAGCGCGCCAACAGGCGGAACTCGACCGATTGGAACAACAGCAGCGAGAACGTCGACAAGCTGAGGATGCGGCCCGACTCGACGAAGAACGTCTGCGCGCAGAAGCTGAAGCGTTGGCTAAGGCCGAACGTCTTCGCAAAGAAGCCGAAGAACAAACGGCTCGAGCGGCGGCTGAGGCCGAACGTCTTCGCAAAGAAGCCGAAGAACAAACGGCTCGAGCGGCGGCTGAGGCCGAACGCATTCGCAAAGAAGCCGAAGAACAAACGGCTCGAGCGGCGGCAGAGGCTGAACGTCTTCGCAAAGAAGCCGAAGAACAAGCGGTCCAAGCGGCGGCGCGACAAGAGCGCATCGCACAGGAAACGCGTGTCGCAGAAAAGCGCGCTGCGGAAACGGCAGAACGGTTGGCCAGGGAAAGAGAGGTACAACAGCAACGGACTTCAGACTCCGTGATGAGGGTATTCCAAACGAAAAGCGCTGGCGAAAACTATTACAGGGCCCAGGAAGACGGAAGTAATGTTTGGTTCATGGTTGTGAACAAATCCGTGTACAAAATGCGGCCGACCGGCAATTCTGCCGAAAAGAAATCATTGTCGGGTGCTAATGCATCAGGTTGGCGCGCAGACCCAGACGCGATGAAATTGGCCGAGGAGGAACGTGACAATAGGCGGGAACTGGCGCGCAAGAAAAAACAACTCGAGAGAGAAGCGAAGGAGCAGGCGGACAAAGAGTTGGCGGATAAGGCCCTTCTTGACGCAGAACGCCTCCGTAAAGAAAGTGAAGCGGCGGCAGAGGCCGAAAGTCTTCGCAAAGAAGCCGAGGCGCAGGCGGCCCAAGCGGCGGCAGAGGCCGAAAGTCTTCGCAAAGAAGCCGAGGAGCAGGCGGCCCGAGCGGCGGCAGAGGATGAACGTCTTCGCAAAGAAGCCGAGGAGCAGGCGGCCCGAGCGGCGGCAGAGGATGAACGTCTTCGCAAAGAAGCCGAGGAGCAGGCGGCCCGAGCGGCGGCAGAGGATGAACGTCTTCGCAAAGAAGCCGAGGCGCAGGCGGCAGAGGCAGCGCGCACTGCCAAAATCGCGACCCTCCGTTCGAATGCAGAGCAATTGGCGTTTGTCAAGTATGTGTTCGAAACATTCGATGTCAATGAAGACGGAGAGTTACAGGAACTTGAAATTTTGAAGGCCTATTTTAACGGAAAGACCCGTATCCGCACGGGTGGGGCTCAACGTGTTATTGTGCAAAATGACCAGGATGACAATGGGACACTGAGCATTGATGAGTTCATAGATTGGTGCGCTGTATCTGGGGCTCTGGAAACAGCCCAATGGAAAGCTGCAGCGGCTGAATTCAAAGCCGCGCTCGTATCTACGGCGGAGGTTGCGTCAGTCTCAGCTGCTGGCGAAAAACGAGTCATGCAGAATTTCGACACGATTGCAATGGGTGTGTCGGCTCTTGCAAGTGAGGCGCGGCTCACGGACGGCAACGCGTGGTTTACAGTGGGCGAAAAGGTCTACAAAGTGCGTAGCACTGGCAATTCGGCCGAGAAGAAAACGTTGTCGGCTGCTGACGCCGCTGGATGGGTCAGAGCGCCCGCCTCTGCCGCCGCGGCCCCCCGACAACCACCGGGCGAGTTGTCGCAGATGGTGGAGAACATGACAGACTGGGTGTCTTCAGACGAAGAGTTGAATTTTGCAGAGGAATCGGAAGCTGAATCTATGGAGTTCGCGGCCTCGTCGTCCATCGACACCGATTCGGACCTAGATTTCGCTCAATCGTCTGAAAGGAGTTTGGGAGCCAACTCTTCGGGAGAGGAGTCTTCTGAGCGCGTTAAAACGTCATCGGGCATGGAATTCGCAGAGTCGTCGTCGGCCGAGACCGATTCTGATGTTGAGTTTGCGGAATCGTCAGACAAAACGTCTTCGGGCTTAGAATTTGCTGATTCGTCTGCAGTAGACGAAAGTGACTAAAAATACATATAAAAGACTTACAAATATCATTAGCTTTTCTTTATGACACACAAGATCATGTTGTGTTTTGTACGTTCTGATTCGGACATTCTTGAATCTTCGTGGTTGAATCGTGTAGCGGCTTCGCTCGCATCTACCGACGACGGTGATGCTCCTTTTATCCATGCCGAGTTGTTATTTTGTCCGCCGGGGTCACCTTCGGGGTCCGATACTGTTGCAGGCCTGGCGTGTTCTATCGTGTATTCTGGAAGTGTGCATTTGGAAAAGAAACGCTTTTCGCGCAAGGAATGGTTTTTCAGGTCTATGGAGTGTTCCAAGTCTCAGTACGACACGATGCTGAGTTTTTGCAAAGAACACCAGGGTGACTCGTTCAACCATCTCGGATATTTTATGTATTGGGCACCATTTTCACCGTCGCCGATGTCCTATACGTATTTGGGTATGACGCCGCGTTGGTACTGTTCGGAGATAGTCATCGGGGCCCTGAAAGAGGGAAACATCCTGGACGATTCTGTTCCGGACTCTATGCATCCGCATGATTTGTACAAGCTCGTGCAGGACAGGTCGATGGCGGATTGCGGTCGCAATATGAAAACAGTGAATTTAAGCTTCGTTTGAATCCTTGTGTATAAGCGATATTTTCCATACACCATACATAGACAACCCACAACCGAAAAAAAACATCACTTGTGTTGTGAATGTCAACATGGCCATGTTGTCGTATACGACGATTCCTGTGAGCGTGGTGAAAAAGAACCACGTGGACTGGTAGACAATAATGCAGTAGTAGGCGTCGTGCTTTGCCAGTCCTTCGTTCAACCACGCGATATGTACGACCACTGACGCAATGCACAATGCGACAACAGCAACGAGAACATCCGTTCTGGCTGTTAGATAACCAACGCGTACAGATTCTGCGACGCTCCATGCGATGTATTTTCCCATGCACACATTTTGTGCTCCTAACGCTCCTGCAATGAACGGATATCCAAAACGTTGAAGACCTGAGGGTAGAATTTTTTGTCGAAGCGCGACGTAGAATAATTCGCACACGAACCATGTTGCGACAATGTATACGCAAGAAGTGGGTCTTTCGATCAGGCGAGGTGGTGGGGTGTCGCTCGCGTCCGATATTTTGGACAGTATGGACAACAGGCATCCTGTGACCACACAGCCAATCGCGACCCACTCCTTCGAATCGGGTTCTTCAAACAACACAATTTTGGACACAATCAAATTGACAATGATAGAAACCGCGCCAAATATCCCGACGGTCAACGGGGGCAACCACGTCAGCGCCAGGAAATCCAACGTTGAAGCCGCGAAAGAAAGACATATGGCGACCAAAAACAACGGCCGGCAATAGACGGGACTTCGCAGAGGGGCGCTACGTTTGTGCAATCGAGTTCGCGGATCGAGATAGTGTATCTCGTGTTGTGCAAGTTTTTGAAAATTCATAGACACCGATGAAGATATCGACGCTGTGAGTAACAATACATAACCGACCAACTGAGCCAGCATTACCGGAGGCTATCTTTATGTTATATACACGATTGAAAGAATCCCGTTTTTAAGTGCATAAAAAACACATATAAATGTAATATCACAAGTCTTTATAACATGAACATCACGGGTAGAATCGGAAAGTCTGAGTGTTGGGTCACATTCAAGGGCGGCGCTGCCACGTTCACGCGAAAACCTGGGACGTTGAAGCACGTCGAACAGATATGGTTTGTGTATTTTCAACGTGTTTCCAAAACCTTAAAAATGTGCGATGCAGTGTTTTTCGACGGTCACGAGTTGATTGAATTTACTACGAGTCAAAAAAACATCGACAAAATCACCGATGCTGTGTCGTGCGCATGTTATTTAGGCGGATTGGACCCGCTCCCCTGGAAGCGAATTCTGCGTGACGCAAAGAAGAACGAATGGGACATTGATGATTGGCAGTATCATCTCGAGGCGGATTCTGCGTCCGAGTCCGAGTCCGAATCCGACGGCGAATGGCAACCGGACGACGAAGTTAGCGACTCTGATTCCGAATCTGACGTCGAAGACGACGAGCCACCGGTAAAGCGACGGCGAGTGGCCGTCGTACAAAACGACCCCAGCTCAGTATCCGTATGATACAAGATTGAATGCGCTCGTGATCCGGGTTATCTAAACAACACTCGCACAACTGCATGGCAAACTCGCCAATGGCATCCCAATCATCGTGCGAGAAATTTGCCGAGGGCACAGGTTCCGCTTCGCGCCGCCAAAACGTGTACCACGACCGAACTGACCTCGAATCAACGACTGCGTCTATGTCACGCCGTACAGACATCACTACACACTCACGCAAGTCGAAAGAACTCAACCCACACAAGTATTCTATGACTGGTGGGGGCTTACGACTGTCCATAAGCGAATCTATAGCCCAATACTCGGTGTCTCTTGGGTCGTACAGCTCCTGTTCCTCGTCCTCCGCATCCGATTCGGTATCCGAACTGAAAGAGGCGTCTGAATAGTAATCCACGTAGACAGGCATGTCGTATGTAGTAAAGAAGTTATTTTAAATACTTTTGTTTTGTACACGTACATCATTCATGAAAATGAATATTCTCAACATATTAGGGGGCACAAATAGCGTCTGTATCGCAGTCACCCATGATACCTATAGATTGTATACGTATCATTGTATCGTACTGTAGACTCAAACAGAGATACAGTTGGTCGGTGGTACATAGAGAGTTTGAGTTTCAAACCAGTGACTGGGTTCGTTTTGCACGCTACTATCAGGCACCGACGCCGACGCGAGTCCAAGTCAAAGATATTTGCCAGCGCCATTTTCGGGCGCAAACGCGCTTAGAACTGCGAAGGTGTCATCTGTGGTCTTTGCATATGAACGAGCCCTTGCGCGTGTGGACGCCTTGGACCACACGTACGTTGTGTACCGTGGTGAAGCATGGATTCAAACTCGTGTTCCGCTATTTTCGTTTTGTGGATTTCATTCGTGAGTTAAGTGTTCGTTTCGGTCTGAAAATGCGATGTCTCAATTCCATGACTTCGGACGGTGTACCCGTCTTTGTAAACAAGCGTCCCATACCGATGGTGTACATCCACAACACACACAGGCGCAATAAAATCCACTTCGCGTCCGCCTTTAAGCGTTTTCAGGAGGTGCGTGTGTTGATTGCCCTGCATGTGCACCAGCATAATCTGTATTTGCGGCCGCGGCGTTTGGAGTTCTTTGTAGAGTAGTTGTCCTGGTCTGATTGTCTTCCTCGTCTCGTCTGCGTTTCCTTTTCGTATATCGGACCTGTGCATCCATTTGGCGCCACCGTGCAACCAGTTGCTCTTGAATTTGGACGGGTGTTTGAGACATTTAACGCTGTCGCGCGTTTTATATAGTCGTTCTCGGAAGTTCTTGCATGGGAACGCGGTCGAAGTACTCACCGTTTTCGACGAACACCCAGCGCGCAAGAAACTCAATCGACGGGTTGGACATGGCCAGCTTGACCACCACATAGGTAGTAATGACATCCATAGTATATTGGTAACGGGAACTGAAGGCGAATACGATTGTCATAAACGTCCACAGTTCGCCCATTGTCCACACGATGTTCGCGAGTCGATGGCGCTTGGAGGGAATCATTTGTACCGCGAGCGATGTAAACACCACAAGTTGCGTAATGTCCGAAGACCACAACATGTTGCCGCACGCGCGACTGGGCCAGCGCCAGAAGACCCAGTCAACAGACTCTGACGTCGGAATCGCAAACACTTGCAAACAGTTCGGAGTGGAATCGGGCACAACTGTCAACAACTGTGCACACGAAAACGAAGGTATCAGAACCATTTGTGCCATGAGTCCTTTCGCGATGATAATAGGTTTCCGCGAGCAAACGACCCACGCGAACAAACACAGCAACACCCAACTGTATGTACAGACATCAACCATATCACGCAAAGTGATGGTCGACGGCACCGGGATATCGTACCCGTGAATCCAATCCATGAAAAAAGAATCGTACAGCGGCGTCATTGCAGTCCCGTTGTTGTACTTCTGTGTATACCAGTACTGACGATACGAGACAACATTGGTCAAGACAACGTTCGTGTACAGAGTCAGTGCCGCGACGAGTACAAATCGCGCGGTTCGAAGTTTGGGTTTCATTATGGGATTTCTAAAGTTTACTATATAGTCCTTTTGCAAATTGACAAATATGAATGCAACCACACAAATATCGAACAGTTCCTCGCCTGCGCCTCAATCCAATACGTTGGCGGACCCTTGGGTGGAGTCTGGCGCTATGGTATACGTAGCGATTACTGTCGCTACAGTGTCCGCTACCGTCATGTGCTGCACGTATTTTATTACGCACCACCCGACCATGAAAAAATGGTGGAAGTGTGGAGACGAATACATTACGGTAAACGATTCAGACGAAGAAGTACAGATTCAACTGACTGCGCGCCCTGAATCTCCAGTCGAAGACGGAACACCCGAAAGAGAAGCCACGCCGGAACGAGAAGAGACATCGGTAGCAGCGTCTGTGTTCACATTAGAAGGGTCTGACGACGCATCTGACGATGCATCCGATGATGCAGAGGATACCCGACGACATCTGGACGCCGTGTAAGCACAGACAGGTATCCATGCGAGCAGTGACCACAGCCAGTTCGGACCCAGACACATATGTGCCGCAACGACACCCGTACCTGTGGTCAACCACAGCCAGTACATGAACACTTTCTCACGTGACAACCTCGCAGTATCGGCCCGGAACGACCGAAGACGACCTGGTGTATGTCGCAAGTACTTCCAACATCTCCAGCTATACATGTGCACACACACAGTCAACATCAAAGAAGCTGAGAACGCCGCAATGACCAATGTCCCCGACAAGGCAAAGCAAGGTACTGTGAAACGCAGTACCACACAAAACAGCAACCATACATTTAGAGCAAGTGTACACGTTAACAACATACTCTCATTCATATATTATAAGTTTATTTATACGTCGTTCAATAACCCACGCTGTAAAAAATAATCCCATAACATGGCTTCCATGGGCAACGTCGCAAGTATACATAACAACGCACCGAGTGCTATCACTGCACGTTTCGTTAACAGCGTAGGTACACACAACCACGGAGACACATCCAGTAGCACAGACAAAATAATGCACCACGACACCACCAAGACAGTTTGCGCTACAAATATGCTAACTATAGCGCATTTGAACACACTCGAATTTACAAGCTTGGCCTCGCGTACGTGCTCCCGTCGACGAGCTATGACGGCCTTTACCATCTGAAACAAGACTAACGTCAAGCACACATACTGATGAAATTGAACATACTGCAAGTCATTGTGCAAACACAAGGAAGCGTCCACAGCCCGGTGCCCCAATTCAACAAACAGTCGGTCTAACCACCATGTTACTAAACATACCCATACGAACGGAAACGTTGATTCATAAATAGATAAGTTTTTCCTGTAATACATCGTACGTTTTAAATGACGTTTATACTTTACTCGGCACTTTTTTCATCGGCGTATCGCTGCTTGTCTTTCGTAGCCATCTCAGTGTAACGTGCACGCTCTTCCTGACTGATGTTTCGCCACGCACTAGCAATGTCAGTCATCAGCTCACGGGGCGTTTTATCAGGGGCAGCCGCAGCAATACGCTCGCGAACATCGCGCATAAAGAATGCATAAGAGCTCCGCGGACGTTTAATCTTCTTGGGCGGCACGTAACGACTCATTTGGTCACGATAACGCTGCTGGTCCGCAGTGGCTTCCTCAATGTACTTGGACTTGTCGCCGACCTGTTTCCAAAGCTGAGCAATGCGACGACTCTGCTCAGGGAGGGTCATTTTCTCATCAGTCTGTTTCAGGATTTTGCGCTGCTCACATGCGAAATAGAGGAAAGGTGTCATGGCGCGCTTCGGACGGGCGGGGTCGCGTTGGCGTTTCTTCTTAGAGGTTCGAACCATTTTCTCCTAAGTTATTCTCCGTATATACTCGTCCCACCAAAACGACTTTGGATTTTTGGATGAGAATTGGATTTTCTGCAGCCAGAAAATCCTCAGGCCAAAACACTGAGGCCAAAACACTGAGCACACCATGGACACAGACAACAAACGTGTCGCAGGCACACGCCCCAAAACCTTGGGAAAACGCCGTAAAAAGGGCTCGGGGCATTCCAGTAGCGACTCTTCTCCCGACGAACAGCAAATGCGCAGACAGGCGCCGCCGTCCAGGTACGGCGGCGCCAACAAAGCCCAGTCTGACAGAAAACTGCTACGATACATGATGGCGGCTCTCTTTCACCAGGTGCTATTTCTCACAGGTACCTTTGAAAACTCCGACCCCAAACGGCGGCAGTTACAGCACAGCATCTACTGGGCCGATTTGCGCTTTCTGGGTATCCCTTTCAAGATGTACAAGTGCCCCAGAGCGCAAAAGAAAATTGCCAGCGCAGTCAAGTGCGGCGTCGACGACCTACTACTTCTCGACAAAGTCAAGTTCACGCTGCGGGTGTTTGACGAAAACAAAATCGTCCTCGCGGTCTTCGTAGCCAACCTCAACTGGCGCAGTAACGCCGTCTCGCTCGGGAAAAGCATGAGCTGCAGCAAATCCAACCCTATCCACGAACCTGGCATCAAAATACTATTTCGTAGGTTGATGAACGCCCTGACGGCGCGTTGGGAAAACTTTCCCGACGGTGCCAGTGAAAAGCGAACGTTTGCCATAGTCATCGACGACGAGGATGTCGACACATCCATATGTGCACGCGAAACACATAGCCAGCGCATGTCAAGCTCGCATCAAGAAAATAGTACCAGCAGTAGCAGTAGCAGTAGCAGTAGCAGTGGCAACCATGACAGTCGTAGGTCGCTTGCAGACTATACTATCGAGGAAATCGATATGCCCGTCCACGCTGTTGGTGGCGTGACCATCAAAACCAGCGTCGCATTTCGGTGGTAACTTTTTTCAGGAGCTCGTGTCTGTTTAATTTAATATAAATTAAAATCGTGTGCAGCAAACTTTTTTCAGGAGCTCGTGTCTGTTTAATTTAATATAAATTAAAATCGTTCGGAGTAAACTTTTTTCAGGAGCTCGTGTCTGTTTAATTTAATATAAATTAAAATCATGTGCAGCAAACTTTTTTCAGGAGCTCGTGTCTGTTTAATTTAATATAAATTAAAATCATGTGCAGCAAACTTTTTTCAGGAGCTCGTGTCTGTTTAATTTAATATAAATTAAAATCGTTCGGAGTAAACTTTTTTCAGGAGCTCGTGTCTGTTTAATTTAATATAAATTAAAATCATGTGCAGCAAACTTTTTTCAGGAGCTCGTGTTTACAGTACATAGGATAATAACAATAAACCTAACAAGTTTAACATGTATTGGTGTAACGTTTTATTGTGCGAGGGCGGGAACCATTTGCCATTTGACTTGGTGCATACTTTCTAATAGTTTGGCTATGTGCTTGTACTGGTCGACGTGTTCTTTTTGGTATTGTAGAAGAATGTTAACATCTACTTGGAGCGTACACACAGTCCAGAAATGCGCCACCGCTATGGCGACGAATATAGTGAACATGATGTTTTCGAAGACTCTGCATTCTTTCTTGTCGCGTTCGGGTTCTTGGTGCGCCGGTAAATCCTCGTAGTCGTCTTCTTCTGACTCCACATAATCTGTGCTGGGCATGGGCGTTTCGGGGTATTTTCTGTGTCGTAAGCCTGTGATGGATTGTGGACTGGTTGAATCTGTCGGGGGTCCTGACATTTTCTCATCTTATTTGCGCTTTATACTCAAAACTTAATTTTGTGGATTCCGGATTTTCGGTGTCGTAATATTTGCGCTTCGCCAACTTCGAAGTCTTCGTCGGTGTCTTGGTGGTCTTCAGGAGCGTTCTGTGTCATAGATGGTGGTGTTGGGGCGTCGGCCACCCAGTGTACGATAAGAGCTCCGGTGGCAAGTCCGAGTTGAATGAGGTTTGCTTTCGCTGCTAGGGTATTTGTTTGCATGTAGAATGATAGAATGTCTATGGCGACAACCGCAATGATCAGCGCCGATACCAATGCGTCTTCTTTGGTGTTGGCCATGAGTATAATCAACGGGTCCACGAATAAGTGTGCTGTTGTGAACATGAACATGGACCATTTCGAATCTGCTATCATGAGTATGTTTACGAGCCATGCGAATGGTAATGCCCAAGCGAATAGAATGCGTACACGCTGAGTGGCCGACGAGACGAACAGCGGTGAACGAATGACCCGGTAGATGTCCCATGTTTGTATCGTGTCGAGTAGTAGAGCAGTCGCGATGAGTACGAGCGTCAGTACAGACACCGGTAATGTTTTGATGCATCCTGTTTGTGTTTGGCAGCGCAAAGTAGCGACGGTCCCAAGACCGACTGCGGCGGTGTCTAGAAGGGTAGCTACGGTTTGACCTACGATAGCAACAATCCATGTGTTTTTGTAGGGTAGTAGCGAGCAGAATATTACAATTGCGTAAATGTAGAAGTTCGTTTGTAGAAGGCCTGAAGCTTTGTGTACAGATGTGGAAGCATGTTCTCGTGCGATGCGTATCGCAATGCTCACCACGACGATGAGAAAGAGTCGAACCCGGATTCCATTTTGGAGTGCGGCGGCCATAATCTGTTTCTGTGTTGGTGACCTTTATACGGTTCGCGGCTGACGTTCTTGGTAGGGCAATTCTTCCCTGACAAGAGTGTGTCGTATACTGAATTCAATCCAGGCAAACCACGCGAAGCATACGGCTTTGATGTACAAAGTGGCGAAGACGACTGTATTTCGAATCGTCAGTGCCAATAGGATGTTGGCTATGGCAGTGACGAGCGGCCACGTTGTGATTGAGTCGTATATGCGTGTTGTAAATATCGGAATGTAGCATTGTTCGTTGACCATGCAGAGTACGACAATGCTGTGCACTATGGTGTTGTTTATCATCAGCCCTGGTACAGAAAGCGCGGTCAGCATGAAGGGCATACATACGATGAGTTTGCGTGGCATTTTGAAGGGTATGTTTGTGAGGTGGTACCACGAGTCTGGGGGCAATTTCGGTATCCATGTGAATACTGTGCACGTCGGTCCGAATGCTATACATCTTCCTACAATCCAAGACCAAATACAAGCAGAGAGTAGAAATCCGATGTTCATTGTGTCAACTCTATCCGACATATGTACCGCATTTTATGAAAATCCAATGGCGACATAGTTGATCGCAAACGAGTATATAAGCAAAAACATCAAGCTTAAATAGGTCATGTCAAGTAATCATTGGAATAAGTTTGAGCCGGTGGTGAATACGAAACGCAAACGTCAGAAAACGGATACGTACACATTTGCGTCTTTGCCGTCTGTAGCGGATTCGACAGAGCAGGAAACACCTGACATCCTTGAGACGAATCATCCGGAGCGCAAACAATCGAAGACGCTGATGGTGGCGGAAACCACTTTCTTTAACCAACAAAATCAAGATTTTTGGCAGCGTAACGACCTGTCTCACTTGCGGCCGTATGACTTTCCTTATGTTCGCGCACTCGTGCAGCAGAAACCGTGTGACACACTGTCGCCGGAAGACATTAAACACAAAGAGCATTTACGTGTGTCCATTCAGGTGGTGACCCGCGCGTACGAAGAAGAGTATCTGCGCGAGCCTACAGGTAAGGAACGGCCTTGCATCATGGCCGACCAATGTCAGGGCATGCATTTGCCGCACGTGACGGAGAATGCGTTTGTTCTGCGTGAATTTCTTCTACCGACCGAAGAGGAGGATTACAAGCGCACGGGCAAATTGCCCTCGGAAGGGCGGTTGTGTCTGATGTGCAAGCGCTCCGAGATTGCGCGCGCCTTTGTCAATATTCGAGCAGACGGCATGGGCGTCAAGAACAACGTGATTCTACAAGACTATCGTAATATCGTGGGCGAGGAGGGGGAGTACTGTATGGAAGACTGCATTTTGTCGTCTCCCACTGTGTTTCAAGGTATATTGGACCCCGTAGTGCTTCATTTGAAAAACGCGTACCGACTGAAGATTCAGAACGGCGTGCGTTACTACGAACAGTGGAGAATGAAATACCCCGGACAACAGATGCATTTTTTAACGGGGGCGCCCGAGACCAGCAAATAGGTCTCGGGCGCATTTGTCCTTTCGAATTTTCTGATGGCGTCCGGCGTCAAATGCCTGAACAAATGCTCCTCACACATTTCTCTGGTACTGTGTATGAGTGGTTGTTCATCGGTACGTTTTGGGAACGCATGCAAACGGTTGAGGTCCGCGAGATGAGGTACGTGTGGTGGCCAGGCGAGCACACGCATCACTGGGTCGCCAAGTTGGCGTTGATTGTCCACCAAGTGGTGAAATTGATGGAAGGCGAGCACACGTCTATCGTTGACTTTTATCTGCATTTGTATTACGATGCGCACGTGCCTCTGATGTGTGCTTTGGAGGAGTGCTCTTTGGACCACGTTTGTTCAGTGTTCCGTAAACACCAACCGAGGACTGAAACCGCGCTTCACGAAGGCGCCTTGCCCGATATCATAAGCCTGCAGCTACAATGCTCGTTTTGGAACGAAAACAAACCCAAGATGCAACCGATTGTGCATCTGATGTGCAAAGCGTTGCCCCAACGATGTCAAATTCGTAATTTGCGTGAGATCATTTCGAATTATTGTCGCACAGACGACCTCGTGCACGAGTTCATGCGCTCGGCCTTGTTGTGTTCGTTGTTGGGAATGTACCAACACAACAAGAAGCGTTTGTCGTGGAAAGTGCGCAAAAAAATTATCAAGCGTTTCGTGTACGACAAGCCGAATCGAATGCAGCTACAGGAATGGCTCTTCACGACGTACCAACATCTATTGTTCTATATCATCAAAGAGTTCCTAACCTATTCGATGCGAATGATCCCGGCACTGTACGACGAACTGTGCAATACGTACAAGTGGTCAATATTTGAGAAAACGGTGTGGACGGCAATGGACTCGGTTCGGACTACTGTGGAAAGTAACGTGTTGAAGTTTAATTCCATACAAGACTGGCTCTCCCAAATCGAGTCGAATTTGATGCAAGTGAACAAACAACAACTCGGTAACTTGTACCGTCCGCAACGGCTGACGTTCAACCAAAACGTGTTGGCGATGTGCGAGCGTATCGACGAACAACGACACCAGGTCAACCCACACGTGGAATTCCCAACCGAATATCGTTTACTGATGCGACACATGGTCAAACGTGTACCTCGCGGCCATCCGCGCATCGACTGGCTCAAATTCTTCAACGTGTCCCAAAATTCCATAGATAGCTTGCTCAACATGTATAAACACTACCGGCAAAACACATATCGTTCCGATTTGCGCAAACTTCTGTCCAACTCACCGCGTTATGATTTCGAAGCCATTCGCGAGTTGTTTTTCGCGTTCGAACAGACGCATCGCGACATACGCGTCTTCCCCCTTCCAAAACACTATTACGATAAACAGTGTGAAGCGTTGCGGCGGCGGTACGGACTGACAGAGTCGGCCGAGATACCTCCGCACGTTGGTGAAGTGTACGTCTGTTTGTCTTGTACAACGTTCAAAGGCTTTGTCGTGAAGAAAGATGCCAAATGTAGCAATTTGTTCGCCAACGGGCACCATAAAATTATAGTCGACGACGAAACTCTCAAATGTTATTGTGGACGGCGATGCGAAAAGACGGACACGAAGAAGCGCAAGCGCATCGGTGTGGGTGCGTTTCTTGACGGTGTTGAACTGGAAGAACATCGCAAACGTCGTATCAAGAAAGAATGGAAGACGCGTCGAAAGACAATGCAGAACGAACTGTGCGCCAACACAGAGTGTGTCAAGTTTAACATGACGGGTACTTTGCTGCAATTCCACAACAAATTGTACATGTTCTGTCCGTCATGTGCCAACCCTACGACGTTCAACGAGTCACAAATCGACCACAACGGTTTTACGTGCGGCGAGTGTTTGAAGGAAGGCACGCTGTACACGACGGTCAAGTGTTTTGTTTGTGATACGTTTCGCGGAAAAGACTCGTGGACGTCAATTTCCGTGGAAGACGAAGACCACAACACCGAGACGATAGCCTTGTGCAACACGTGTTACAAACCGTGGTTGCGCCAGTATGAACAGCCAATACCCAAGCAAATTATATTACAACAAAAAAATAAATTTAAAAAATAAATCCAGACAAGAATTACTTTTTCATATTTATGTTACACTTTCCCCTTTGAATGTCGACGGTCGGTATCATAGACGAGCCGACAATCGCGTTTTCGCTGCCAAAGCTGAACGTGAGTGCAGCAGTGGCGCCCGACATGAACGCGGAAGAAATCATGTGGTTGTGTTTACTGGCTCTTTCTGTAATAACCTTTGTATATACCTCGTTAAAACGCTAACCGTAGTACTCTTCCATTGCATCGCTCTGTCACAGCGGGCAATGTCCGAGCGGCCTGTTCGATATCCCATCCCGCACGTTGCAGTCTTTCTTTGTCATAGAAACCAGCTGCGACCCATTGCGATACGGACGGCGACCAATAACGTTTGATGTCAGCGATATCTAATTTAAATAGGTGCCACGTATCTACGGTGGCACCCAGCCGCGCCAACACATTCCAATCAAATCCCATGTCCACCAGTTGGTGTGACGAGAAGCGTAATCGCGCTAACTCGGACACGGTCATCCGTATGGACAACAATTTCTGTGCGTCCAGGCCCAGTTTGTGCTGTTGTTGTGTCCAGGTGAATTTATTCAACTGGGACGGCACGATACCCATGTCGACCATGTGTGCCCAGGTGAATCCAAAGTCGAGAATTTCGGCGCCGGAGTAACGCGAATCTATTTTAGCCCATGGTATTCGCTCCTGTACTGCGTCGTTGGCGTCGAAACCTTGTTCGCGAATCACCGACAGTTTTGTGTTGTGGTGAATGTAATCCGCAAACGTCGTGGCCTTCGGCGTCAGCGGAGAGATAGCCGCCGCCACTTTTTGTATGAATGTCTTCGGTTCGTTGGGTTGCAGTTGCCGTTGTTTCATCTTGGCTTCGATGTCGGCGGACATGGCGATTTCACGGTCTAAGCCTAAATCGGGCAGCGTGTGCTCCGCCGAATCGCAGATGGAACACGTGGTTTTGAAAGAGTGTGCAAAAACGCAGGACAAGTGAAACGCATGCCCGCACGGGAACACGGCGACATTCGTTGATGCCAGCTGTTCAGAACACAGCGTACATGACATGTAAAACAAAAATAAAATAGGTCTATTTATAATAGAAATTACTTGTTTGGAAAATTACTTCTTACTCTTGGACTTCTTGGCCGTGGTTTTGGCGGCGGGCTTTCGACCCTCTGCGCCCATCAAATCGGCGACGGCGCTGACTTCGCGTTTGACGATAGTGTTGCACTTGTGGAGCACCACGTCTACGGAGCTGCCGGGCCGCGAATACGAGAGGGCCGTGCCCATGATGAACCGCGAGGCCAGGCGCTCGGGCACGCCTTGCGCCATGAGGTCGCGCAGAGGCGTGACGATGAACTGCAGCTTTTCGCGGGGCACGCCCGTCTGGAGAGCTCTGTTCTTGCGCGCGCCCTTGGCGGCCGAAAACGGGATGTCGGCGCAGATGACGTCACCCGGGTAGATGATGGAGTTGCCGTTGTTAAACAGCGTGTTCAGGCCGGCCATCGTCATCACAAACCCCTGCTCAAAAATATCGCGCTCCGGGGCGAACTCGGTCACGGCGACGCCGGCGTACTTGAGCCCAGCGAGGACAGCCGCCTTGGGAGGACTTTTCTCCGGGGCGAACGCGGCGTCGGACGCGTTGAGAACGGCTCCGTCCGCCTTGAGACCATTCGCGAACGAGAACACGTGCATCTGATGGTCGCCATAGCGGCGGACCTGCGGTGTGTTGGTGGTCATCAGGACCTCTCCTTCCATCACATGATAAGCCTCGTCCGTCCCATGCGCGGGAAAGTACGGGTCAATCACGTTACCATACTTGACAGACTGATAGTGGCGAATATCGAACACGACGTTGATGTCAAAGGAAGTCGGACGGGCGAAGGGCTTGATACGTCTGCGTTTCTGAGACTGGTACATGATAAGATTAAGAAATATGAAGTGATTTATATACGGCATTTTTGTTTATATACGCATCAGCACTTCAATGCGTTCCAGCAGTTTACATTTTTCTGTAACGTAGCGAGCGTCGTTCAGCTGAACGCGTGACGGTGTTCTCATCGTAACCTGGGACACAATGCCAATCGGAATCAAATACTGAGCCCTATCGAAATCGTCACAACAGTCCAAAGTCGGTACGACTTCAATAAAGTCGGTCAGGCGTGGGACGGCTTCACGCACCCCGTTCGGCCCGCGGAACGTTTGGATTTTGTCGCCGGTCGAGCGTTTCATGAACGCCAGCCACAGCTGGTCGCCGCGCTTCAGTCGGCCCTCCGGTGGCTTCCACATCCGAGCCACGCGCGAACGCCCGCGCACGTTCACGTTGAGTAAACGCTGCCATTTCGAGCCCGTATCCATGTCGTTGTTCAGAATCCCAAAGTAGTTAAAGTTGTCTAACACCTTCTCAATCGTGTCGTACTTCAACTGCTCCGCATCTGCACCATTACCGCCCACAAGTGTCGTGCGCAACAGGTGATTCAACACAGGAATATTTGCAACCACGTTGTGCGAACCATGACTCGAGAGCTGAGACGCACGCTCGTCGCCACGCTGCACGAACAAAACGTCGCCTTCTGAATATTCTTTCTCGAACCCGCGTGTAAACGGTCGGACGAAGATTGGCGCGCGAGCTGTCGAGTTCACCATAGTCTCTGGCACGCTGTTGTGCAACGTCGGATTCATAAGTGCCGACACAGACGGTTTAGAGCCGTAATCCGACCGAACCGACGACGAGGACTTGAACGAGAACGGGGGGTTCGAGTTGACGTTTCCGAGTCCAGGGGTACCACTGAGAGATGCGATGGAGACCATTTGTAATTGCAAAAAAAGACAACCCTATTTATACTGTCATACTGTCGTTTGCGCAGGAACAATCCGATTTTTGTAAATGTATACAGCGCGAATACGTGGGACACCAAGGGTCGGAGAACCACTACGCAGCGACCAACAACCACTGACGCGGGCCCGTTTTTCGTACAGTAGAACACTCGCGGCGCACGTATGCAGAAGCCAATACCACCCAACAAAAACACACCCACAGATTCAAGAACACATAATTACCGATACTACGAGACAAAAACTGTACCGGCCACAACAAACACGACATCAACGTCATTACACTTAACACGAACAACATACGGACACTCGCTTTCAACCCTTAATACAGTTGTCTGGACTCCGACAAACGGGATTCTGGCGAAAGAGACATCAAGAGAAACTGTAAGGTTTTATGGACTGCGTCTTCGCAGCCGCTTCCTTGCTCAACGGACCCTTGTAATACTTGATCAAATCTAACTTGTGTTTCGACAACGCAATCCACTGCTTGATAGAACCGTTGTCCACCTTTGTACGCCCAGTCACATTGTTTCGAGACAAAATGTTTTCACGACGCACATGCTTTTGCATCGCATTCACAAACGATATCTCAGACCCAATCATCCGCTTCATGTTCATACGATGCTTGCTAAAATGCGCCTTGCACGTCTCCGCCGTCACATTCGGTGCCTCAATTCCTTGACGTTCTAACGGCTCTTTCACGTGTGTTCTGTAGAGGTCGGCCTGCAAGTTGTAAATCTCCTCGTCGCGCACCTTGCCCACCATTTGCGAATCAATCTCCTGCATGCGCTGAATGACAGAATGCGCCTCGCCTGAGCCACCATCGCCGTACTGACACAAAGCACACTGACAGTCCAAATCATGCCCGTCCTCCTCGTCGTCGGAAAAATGGCACGGCACGAACTCGCCAGGGTCGTCTTCTTCGAGCATTCCAGTATTATCAGCAACTGCTTCAAAGTCTAACGTTGGTAAAATATCCATTACTATAAAATACGGAACATTTATACTTTATTTTTTAACAGTTTAACTTTCAGCCATGCCACTCAGTGCAGAACCGAATATTATCCAACCCAAAAACGTTTTCGAGGTGAGCGATGCAATACAGTACGCCATTTCCACTATGCGGTTCAGTTTCGCATCCGGTTCCGTCGTAGACTTGCACAACTGCACCAGCTGAATCGCGCCAAATCCGGTGTACAGAATCCCAATCACACCCACGATTGCATACACAAACTCGGGCGGCTTTTCATCAGAGGTGGAAATGGTATATGTGAATTGACGACCCAGAATCAACCACACTGCCCCCATCGAAAGCCATCCCGTCACGTGAGCAGTCCAAGCCATGTCCTTTCGGTCATACTTCAGCTGCTCTGCAATTAAACCGCACAGCATCGTGACCACAGTTAGAGCGGCAACACCCGCAATCACCAAGCGCTCCCAAATGCCCAATATAAGCGCAATAGATATTTGCATAAGAGTGGCAGACACAGCATACTCAAGCATACGCAGCACATTTGTCCCATGCTCTTCCACCTCTGTCACGTATTTTTCACGGATGCACGTGCGCCCACATCCAGACACTTTCCACTCTGCCATCGCAAGAGCCTGGAACGCAAAAGATAAAAAGTGAAAGGCAATAATGAGCCACCACAAAGATAACTCACTGGTGAATGCAATACGACGCTCCACACAAAACTCATCGGAAATACGGAATATTCGGGACGCGTCAGACACTGGACATCCGTTCACAAACGCAGACTCATTCTTGCCCGTAATGTCCACCCACGGCGCGTAACTCTCCGACAGCATGAACACTTGGTCCTTATCTTCTGACGCCGCCCAAAGACCCAACGTGGCTACTGTATTCAACAAATGCACCAACGCTGCTGCCCAATTCAAAGTCCAAAACACTGGAGCGCGATTGCACGGACAACAACGCACCAACCAACTCTTGGTCTCCTCTTCATCGTCGAAATAACCCCAGCGCAAATGTCCAGAGTCGGGTGGAGTTGATGCCATTTCCACAGATTCTGAAAGCTTAAATACCGAACATTTATAAACATTCACAAATAGCAATATTCAACTCAGTGCGAACCACAACAGTTAATTTATATTAAATTAAACGAGTAGCTTCCGCTTCTTTTTTTCCCACGCATGTTTTAATTTAATATAAATTAAACGAGTACCTTCCGCTCCTTTTTTTTTCCACGCATGTTTTAATTTAATTTAAATTAAACGAGTACCTTCCGCTCCTTTTTTTTTCCCACGCATGTTTTAATTTATATTAAATTAAAACATGCGTGGTGCGAAAGTAATTTTTGGCGGTATATATATTGGTGCGTTGAAGGTACAATGTCGCGCCTCCAACGTACACCCACTATCATGAGCACTGCCCAGAGTTCAGGACAAATTGATGAGACGGAGAAATATGTGAGCCAGCACCCTCTTACGGGCTGGCGTCATGTGAGTGTCGCGACAAAGACCGACCATCTCGAACAGTACACTGAAGTTCGACCTTTCGAGGCGACCGAGAAGAGTTTCCTGAAGAACACCCTCAAAAAAGGCAAAGGCGCGCTGAAAGGCGCGAAGGACAAAGTGAAAGCGAAGCTGGCGAAGAAAAAGATGAAAGGCGCCGCGAAAAAGGTGCGCGAAGTCATCGATGTCGTCGAGAACAAAGAAAAAACAGTTCAAAAGTTGCGGGCAAAATTCAAAGACAAAAAGGCGTTTGACGCAGCCGTGAAAAAGAAGGCGACCAAGAAAGAGGCAGAAATCTACGACGAACTCATAAATTAGGCACAAAAGTAAAGAATATATTTTTTTTAAAACGATTAATGACAATTTAGTAGAAAAAAAAGATGTCCGCAAACACCAACACCTACCCGCTACCCAAATTCACCATGCTGAACTTTCGCACTCAGGGCGAAATGAAGTTTGTCGAGAACCAGCGCCTGAGCAAGGCGACTGGTAAGCAGGAAACGTTTTACGATTTCCAAAACCAGGCCGGCTACGGCTACAAGCTGATGACGCCTCCGTGCGCGTCTCGTTACCCGCACATTGCGGAGGGCGGCAACTACAACCGTTCCAAGTTCGCGAAGACGCCGGCCACGTCGAACATCATGGCCACGCTGCTGAAGGACGGTGGTTCGGCCAAATTTCAGTCTGAGCGTGACGATTTTTTCGCACGTCTTGGGGAGCTGAATAAGTCTGGCCTGGACCAGATGTACGACGCTGACATTGGTGGTGCGGCGACGGCTGCCCGTGCCAAGGCGAAGCGGTACTACAAGTCCAAGTCGGCGGAGGAGCAGGAGGTCAAGGCGCGTGACAACTTTCACAAGGGCGCGACGGTTCCACTCAAGCTGAAGGATGGTGAGCACACAGTGACACCAAAGTGCCGCGCATTTGGTCGCGACGGCAACCCTCGCACCGTGCGTTATGTGCAGGCATTTGGGGGTCAATACACACAGATGGAGGAGGCTCCTTCTGTCCACAACGGTGCCGTGCTCGGTATGGTATTCACCATGCGTCCGTATTGTATGTCCAAGGACAAGTACGGCATCACGTACACGCTTACGCCGGATGTGATTGTGTATTCGACCGGCACTGCCGGCGGCGGTGGCGTTCCGCAGGAGGTCATTGACACGCCGATGCGCGCGTTCAAATTCGAGACCGTCGAGGCCCAAAACGGCAAGTTTTACGTCAACACGAAAGACACTGAGGGTCGTCGTTTGACCACACGCCTTCTCGCGACCGAGCTCGAGTGGAACGACTTGCAGACGGGCACACTGGGCAAGTTTTCGGGGGTGACACCGGCCACGGCCAAGTTGACCGGTACGCTGAAGGAGGACACTGCCAACGCCGAGTCTGTGGCCATGTTTGACTACTGGGAAAAGTTCGTCAACGCTGGCATTCAGCACTGTCTGGACGACACCAATCTCCTGACCAAGGCGAAGACGGAGATTGAGGAGAATGCGCGCGAGATGTGCGCGGACACTGGCGAGACCTACGAGTCGACGTTCCGCACCATGGTGGAGGACATTTTCCGTGGCCCCGTTGCCAAGCGCGAAGACACCGAGTACCGCCAGCTGAAGATTACGCAGCGCCAGTACCCGTACGACAACGACCACACGCCCAACGTGATTCCCCTGCAGGATGCGGAGGGCAACGACGTCACCAGCGACATGACGCTGAGCCGCGGCGCCAAGATTGCGCCCGTGGTGACTCCGTCGTTCTATTTCATGCCGGACGGCGGCTTTGGCATCAAGCTTGAGGTCTCTCTGCGCCACGGCATCAAGGTGCTGAGCAACCCGGAGGCGTCGTCCGGCGCCGGCGGCGTTCTGTACAGCATGGACGACGACGAGGCTCCGGTAAGCCATAAACGTGAACGGGAGGACGACGAGACCGGTGAGGCCAAACGCGTTCGCGTCGAGTAATTTTTTTCTACTAATAATCACAAAGTTTATAACAAAGTATAAAAGATAGTCTGTTTTAATTCAGTGTATGATTCAGGCTTCAGACGATACATTTATCGCCGATCGTTTGAACACATTGGAGCGAGGCGTGAACGTCTTAGACACCCGTGTGGCAGCTCTCGACGACAAGGTGGCGCACGTTATTCAGATGAATTCTGAGCTGATGATTCAATCCAACGAAAATTTTCGCGATATGCGTCGCGCTCTCGACGACCAGCGTACGGAACTCAGAAAATCTATTCGCCAGCTAAAGGGAAATTTCAGTACCAAATGTCAACTCGTCATGTTCGGCCTCGGGTTGTCGATGTGGACCGTGTTCATGGCATGGGTCATGTGGTCCTAAACATCCATGTGCCACGTTGTCGACAGTTTTTGTTGCGAGGGCGCCGCCTGCTTGACGTACACAATGTATTCGGCCACGCCGCACGCGTTTTTACCCCGCTCCAGATACAAATAACCGCCTTCGCGTCCCCACCGTTGTCCCCACGAGTTTTTGATAATCCATGCATCTTCAGTGTAGCCGACAATCGTAACGGCGTGGTCAATGTCGGTCGTGCACTGTGAGGCTGGGAAGATACCACCGTTGTAGTTGTTCATGTTGGAAGAGTCGATTCCGACAGCCACTGGACCGTACGTGTGCAGGATGTGCTCCAGTTGTTGTTCGGCTTTATGGTTGTGTTCACGCATGAGGACGCGATATTCCTTGACCCCGACACGCGAGCGCAAAGCGTGTCTCGGGCATACCTTGTGACGTTCTCTGAAAGGATACTCGCTGTTCAAGACGATGGGGTGTTCTTTCGCGTATTCGAAAATGTATTCCATGAGCCCGCCGTCGCATCCAACGTTGGGTCGACCATTCCCTGAAGTACAGTCCATGGCGTTCTGCGCGGACAGACTTTTGGGAACTGACCCTTGCCAAAATTCCAGCACGGACACGGCTGAAAAAGCAAAACAGCAGCCGCACTCGCCTTGGTCTTTGACAGGCGTCACGCGTCCATAATCGCGCCAGTCTATTGGAGGCAACTGTGGAACTGCCTGTTCGTGCTGATGCATCAACTGCGCAGGTCTGTCGATGGCCTTGTGATGCCCAAACGCAAACGCGGAATTTCGGCGCAACTCGTGAGGAAACGTGTCGGACTTGGACGTCAACCCGAAGTGTGGGGCGTCGGGCACGTTTTTCAGCATGTTGACGCGGTACGTAAATTCGGACGCGGAGCTGTAATGTTTGTTGTGTGCGTCCATGTACCGACAGAGCCATTCCTCGTTCTTCCGAGCGCGGCAATCCGAAGCGTCAAAGGCCGCCGTCATACGCCATACAAAAAAGAAAATGATAAGCTTAAGCATTTTTGTGAATAAAGTAACGTCTATTTATAATGTAAAAATGTTTTCCCGTGAGTATACGGGATACACTGGTGCACATTCGTTGAACAAGACGGCCACATCGTATACGTTTGGTCCGCACCAAACTCGTGAGGGTGGGTATGTGTATTATAGTTTGGACCACAGAGTTGTGCATCAAGACCCCGCGCAAATAGAAGCGTTCCACGGAAACACGCCGGCCTGGGTCATTGCCGACCTCATGTTGTCAGCTCACCGTGGTCAGCCCCTCACCGCCGCCGAGCAAGAGCTCACACGTGGTCCGTTTGCGTCAGAGTCTTTGACGTGGCTTCAGCGTACATTGAAGGATTTGGTAAAGTAGTGGGCCATGTAGTTACGCGCCGCCTTCGACGCAGACGACAAGTCCTGTATATGTTGTAGTCTAAAATGTCGGCCCAGCACGTTCAAGAATACGTAGTGAGACGTCAGCATAAGCTTTTTGGGACCGTTGTATCCGAGTGCACTGGCCATCTCATAGTAGTCTTTGTGAATTTGCTTCAACTTGTTCAGGTCTGTGCACGCGGGTGGCGGTAATGCCAACCCGAGGGCTATTAACCGCATCTTTAGGAGACACGTTTCCTCGTGCAGCTTGTCAAGCATTCGTTGTGACGAGTGGAATGCTAAATAGTCTGATACAAGAGTATATAGGCCGGGTTATATTGATTTGAATTCTATGTCTCTCCTTCGGGCTTACACTCCCAAATTTTTGTACCAACAAACCCTATCTTTCTTGAACGTGATGTTTCACTGTCCGCCTTCTGTTCCGAACAACGCGTCCAAGTCGTATTTTCAGGCGGTCTTGTTTGTTCACGACATTATCCGTAATGATTTAAACGACATCTTGAACACGAACGTCTCCTCGAGGAAGCATACGACAATCGAACAAGTCCATTCGTCTTTGGTGCAGCTCGAGGGTCAATTATTTGGTTCGGAATCTCAATTCACTGTAGATGTGAAGGGCTGTTGTCAATACACTCAAGCCTTGGAAAAACGTTTGTCGGAATCGAGTTCGTGTGACGTAAGTTAGAACGCGTGGCGCATGTAATGGTGTATGAACTGAATCACGACGGTGAGCGCGCTGAGTTTTTCTGCGCTTCCGTTTATTTCGTCGATACTACTGGTGCCTGCGAACGGATTCGGTATACACACATCCAGGTTCTCGTCGTTCTTTTTCATTTCTGCGCGTATGTAGGACATCAACTGGAATGCGTCAATACTGTCGTCCGCGCCGGGTACTGTTGCAGGGGTCACAACCCGTGTGACCCACCCTTGATATGGCTCCGTCGTCTCGGGCGCGCGTTTGCGCTTCTTTTTGCTATCGCGCTTGCGTATGCGTGTGTTCATGGAACGTTTCGTGCGTTTTTGCGACACGAAATCGTCCGGGATGAACGGCAACACTACAGACGTGGTTTCGGTGAGCCTGACTGTGATACGGTTGTCCGTGGGTATACTGTGTATGTTAATATTGCGAAAACAATGCGAATACAGTCGCTTCGGTAAATGTATGAACTCGTTGTTGGAGCCGAGAACCTTGTGATGAAACGTGTTCGTGCCGACCTCGTGCGTCACGAACACGTGTTCGGGACTTATTTGCGAACGCAAATCGCGAGACTTTGTCGAACAATTTAATCTGACACCGGGATAAACAATGCGCTCGTCGGCGCTATCGCTCCGAGGCACTTTCTTGTTCCACCATCGGCTGAAACTTTCTTGGGTTAAGGGCGGTAGTGTGAATTCCATGTCTTTTAATCTACAAATGTTTGAATTTATATAAAACTCGCACCCGGAAAAATTGGATTCCACACTTTTTCTGGACATAAGTGTTTTGTAAAATAGTTTCTGAAAATCAGGTATAAAGAATATTGATATGGAAGGAACACATACCGGTATGGAATTGTTAGCACTGTGGGGTGACAACAGTTTTGCCAAACCCCACACACCCGAAAGCGGCGAGAAAACGGTAACGCAGGACATCCACGACTACGTGGCTCTGTTTATCTCCCGTGATATGTTGCGACCTGCGGCGTCTAAGTTCTGTGACGTGCGGCGCACCGACTCCTCGGCCAGATTCGACGAAATCTGTATGCAAATGTTTCTGCAAATGGTGTACGAAACTGCGAATTTGCCCCTCGACCAAGCGCCGGCGGATGTGTATCCGTACGTTTCCGCGTGGCTTCAGTGGATTCCGTCGGCGACCATCAAGGACAACGCAGTGGGGTACATTCTCCACGCCGTTTCCCATCACGCGGATGTCAAATTCGGAAACGCGTTGAACAAGATGATTTTCGAATGCAACCAACTGCACAGAGATTCGACCGACCGCAAATCCAACACACGGAAGGTAGACCCCTTGTCGGGTCTGCAGTCCTACCAGAAGTGGATGTGCTTATCCGGTGTGGAGATGTACGTGCGCACCGTGGCCGACAGATATGTCGGTTCGCAAGAGTATACCTCACAAATGGACAGCATTATCAATCCAAAACGACCTTTGTCGCACCAAGCCAATGTGGCCAACCCGAGAAAAGTATTTTCGATTGACCACGCGCTCGTGAAAATACCACCTTCGGCCGCCGACGCCTTTAAAAATCGTGTGTCGTACACCGGTGATGCTACTTCGAACCAGCCCGTGTTGAACCTGCAATTCCCAACCGAGGAACATATTATACGCTTGACACCGACACAACTGCACCCGCAAACCTTTTGCGCCAAATATTTGCCCGACCACCAACTTTGGATGCAGCTCCAGAGCGCTATCGCGGAAAAACCCCTGGGCAACGTATACGACCCACTGGTTCAGACGGAGTTTGATATACGCACGCCGCAAGACATGGAACGCGCAAGACTGGAGGGGTTTGCCGACCGTTCTGCGTTTACATCGCTGTACCATCAATCGAAAGTTAGATACATGAAAGACTGTGCACCAGTACAACATTGCCCGGACCTCTTCGAGTCTGCGTACAACGAGTACCAGCAGTGGGCCGTCAAAGCGCTCACTACACAGTGCTTGGACCCCGACGCGTGTATATCAGATGTCGTTGCCAAAATGCTCACGTGGAGAACGAATATCAAGGACCCTGCGCGCCGAATCATCTGTCACAATATCAAAGACCCAAGCCTGTCGGTCTTTGCGAATCGAGCCGTGGTGTTGCTGGAAGGATATGAGCAGTACTATTTGATATCCACTGCGCATCGTATGATGTATCTGATTCAGCACGCACGGTACGATGCATTTCGCCGAGACTTTGGACTGCACCTGAACTGCTTTCAGGCTGGCGAAGGTGCCACGTCAAAGTCGTTTCTGTTCCTGCTGATGGAGCAGATGTCTATTCCTGGCACCACCGAAGTCCTCACGTACCAAACGGGCAAAGCGGACGCCATCGACGGCAACCGCAACGATATTTGCACGGTCTGTCACGAGGCGCCCCCGGGCATGTTTCACACGGCCAAAAATCCCAACGCGGACTCGTCGCAGGAAACGATGTTCAAAGAGAAATTGACCTCGCAGCGCGTCACCTGCAAAACGTGGTACCAGGACGAGTCCACGGGCAAGCGCTCCGCCCGCCTTACCAAATCTGAATGCATTGGGGTGTGGATGGGGGCCACGAACGACGCGAAGGGCGATGTTGAAGAGGCGCTGCAGACAAGATTTTTCTGGGGCAATTTCGAGCAGCAACAGCGACGCGGACGCGACATCGACGACTGCATGAACGGCGAACGCATGATGTCCGCCGAAGACAAGGCACACAAAGCAAGACTGTCCGAAGAAGCCAAAGAGGAACAGTACCGCGTCATGCTCGTCGAAAAGGCCATTTGGACCAAGGTTATCAAAGACGTGAACAACACGGCGAGCAACATTCTGATTCCTCGATTCAAATCCAAAATGTCCAAAAACTCCATCATACGCCCAGGGCCGCGCGATTGGGAGCGTGTCAAGCTGTTTGCCCGTAACCAGGCTATTGTAACCGCCATCGAACGCGTCTGCAATCTCCCCGGGGGAAAACATTACGGAAAGCCGTTTGACGAGACCATGCTTCCGGACCTCGAACCGTTTTTGAAAGTCACTGAAGAAATGGTGTTGTTTACACTGTCACTTTTCGCAGACCAGTTTAGGTCCCCCGTCGAACACAAAATTCTCAACACGATTTGGTACATGGAAAAATCCAATCCCCAGACAGGCAATCCATTTAATTCGGCAGACACAGCCGCGTGCTACGACTACATCAAGCTGCCGAAATTGCGCCAATTGAGCAGAAAAATCAATTCGCGCATCCCACTCGAAAAAGGGCGCACGTCCACAAACAACATTGAAGACTTTTTGCTCAAAATGACCAAACACTCGTTTCGCAGCAGACCCTACAAAGCGCCGGGTCCACAGGACCAACCGACAAATGGCAAATTCCCTATTCTGGTGACCGACAAAAGAGTCAAAAGCAGAAAATACGATTCCTGCGTCATCGGCCAAGACGGTGTGTACATACACGTGGCACATATATTGAATCACAGTTCCGATGGAACCGACAGCGTGTTTGACACGCTGGCCTCCGAAACACACAAATACTCGGCACAAAAACGCATACTCACCGCGTGCCCTATCGACCCGTCTTACTTTCACGTCATGCGTGTCATCGAACGCAGGCCAGGTGGGAAAGGCATCGAATTTAAGAATGTCCTCGCGAACACAGAGAAATCGCGCTACCTCACCGGTACCTCCGCGTCAGCATCGGTCACGCGCACTGCCGGCACGTACAGTATCACGCGTGACATCGACCAAGAAGTCGCGAATAAATGGGCCCACAAGATTGGCAAACAGACGCAAACGCCCTGGGAATCAGTCGAGTATCTGTTCGACCAAGACCCGTGTGTGCGTGATGACATACGGTATCCAGACTGTCTGATCATAAACGACGATTCTATGGACGAAGATAGTGACTCGGATATTGAAGACGACCAAGAAGTATCGGCGCGACCAGCGAAGCGACTTAAAACTGCATGAATCCAAAACATGAATCCCATAGGTATATTAGTTTTCATATTTAACAGCATGTTATTCTATTTATTCAAGAGTATGTGTGGTATCGTAGCTGTACTCAAAAAATCGTCAGTGCAACCCAGTCTTGAGAAACTGAGAAACAGAGGCCCCGATGAGAGCGGCGGTTACTCGGACGAACACGTTTATCTTGGTCACACGCGCCTTTCCATCGTCCATCCGGAGGCTGGGGCACAACCTATCGTGTACCAAGATTGGGTGGTCACTATGAACGGAGAAGTATACAACTACCAAGCCGGCGAGGCGGAAACAGACTGTTTCATGGTGCCGAAACTGTTGGCAGAACACGGTCCACAAGGTATCCAAAACATCGACGGCGTGTTCTCTTTCGTAGCATGGAACAAAGTCACGCACCAAGTCATTGTGGCACGCGACCCCATCGGTGTCACTCCTCTCTATTGGTCGGCCGACGGTGTTTTCTGCTCACTTCTGACCTGTTTCACATCCGGTGGCGCGGAAGTGCAAGTCGTACCACCAGGGACCTATGCATCGTTTCACATTGACGAAACACCCGTATGGACGTCGTACGCACCTGCCTATTCGGATTGGTCTGACACAGTCTCGAAAAGCGTCGCACCAACAGGTATCGTCGACGTTCTACGTCGAGCTGTAGCCAAACGACTATCGGGAGATGTACCCTGGGGCGTCTTACTGTCCGGAGGACTTGATTCGACAATTGTGGCCACTTTGGCCGTAGAATTGGCCAAAACGCTACGACCAGACTACCCCGTGGTCCATACCTTTTGCATTGGTCTCGCCGATTCGCCAGACGTGCGCGTGGCCAAAGAAGTGGCCGCTCGACTCAATACGAATCACGTGTCGATTGAGTACACTGTCGAGGAGGGCATTTCCAACCTGCGCGAGGTCATTCGCGCCATAGAAACATACGATATGACCACGGTGCGGGCCTCCACGCCCATGTGGATTCTCGGAAAAGTGCTCAAAGTCCGTGGCATCAAGATGGTACTGTCTGGCGAAGGCTCCGACGAGTTGTTCGCAGGGTATTTGTACAACTTGCACTGTCCGTCCGTTTCGGAGATGGTGACCGAGTGCAAAAGCAAGATGGCACAGTTGCATGCGTACGATTGTCAGCGCGCCAACAAAACGCTGGGTGATTGGGGAGTTGAAACCCGCGTACCCTTTCTCGACAAAGAGGTGGTTGATTTTGCCATGAACCGCTTGCCACCTATATTCAAGATGTCCGGGACGCATCCGGACGGTCCGCGACCCGAAAAGTGGTTCCTACGCGAAGCTTTCAGAGACATCATCCCTGACTGTGTCACTGACCGTACAAAAGCTCAGTTCTCGGACGCCGTGGGCAATGCATGGATTGATTCGCTTATTTTATATGCAGAACGCAACATTGACGAAGCTACCTTTGCGGCGGCCGAACAAACGTATGCGTACAACACGCCGGCTACGAAAGAAGCTTATTTATACAGAAGCATCTTTCAAACCTTATTTACACAACCAGGCGCCGAGAAAACAGTACTGTACACGGGCAAGTCTATAGCATGCTCGACAGGCGCAGCAGCAGATTGGCACGAGAAATTCAAAACGTGTATGGACCCTTCGGGTGAATCAATCCAGCGAGCCTTGCAGGGTTTTTAGTATATACATGACATGCAGAAATCAAATGCAGAAACAAGATTGGGTCAACCGCATCGAGTCAACTCTTGCAGATGGAGCTCCGTTTGTGGTGAAAACAACAGACCCTAATAAATCGCCTCTCCTATTCGCCGTGGACGTATTTCGGAGAATGAACCACAACGTTCGAATCGCGATTGAACCCACCGAGCACGGTAAAGCTTGTTTGTATGTGACCGTCCAGCAAACGAAAGGGTACTACGAATACACGCTCAGGCGTGACGATGACCCCGAACAAATTATCGAGTCGATGGCCGCAAACTCGACGGCCACGACCGTCTCCGTTCGTGCCTGTGGGACAGTTTTGGATTCTCTGTTCTCTATTTTGGACTGGGCTCTTCACCATGGATGGTATGTGGACAAAGCGTTCATGAGCACTCTAACACAAACACTCGCGAACAAGAACAAGCAACGAAACACAGCAATGAACGTAGTCATACACCGCGGTTCAAATGTTGACGGTATATAAGGATTGATTTTTTTTGTTACAACACGTACATGGTATCCTCTATCAGTAAAAATCTCAACATCGCCCGAGCTTTTTTCGGGTCACTCGCTGGGCTGCTCCTACTTACCACCATCATAGTTTTCGGAGCCAACATGGACTACGCTAATTTTCCGGGGTCCAACATGGTGCTGAAAGTGTATCCCGAAAACGACGATAACGAAGGGGACCTTTTCAAGATGCCCGACGGCAACGGGTTTGCGTTGGCAGACAGCTTTGATACGCAGTGCGCCCATAATTTCGCAGAGGTCACGAGCGCGGCCAACGGCGCAATTGCGGAAAAGTTGTGCCAAGGCGTCAAAGACGACGAAGCACAAGCCCTTATCCTGCTTGACGAAGACGGAAAAGAAACAGCGGGAACGGCGCAAGGATGGACCATTATGCCGCCTTGTGTCAAAACAGGCAAACTCTCCGTCTGTGCTCCTTTCGGAGTCGACTCTCCACTTTCAGGCCTCGGCCAGGCTTTCTTTGGGGTGCTCGCAATCAACGCTGTGCTCTATGCTGCTCACACTGGTGTCCAACTTGGTAAGCCAGAGTCGCGCCAACTCAACACCGCCAACATTCTCTTTGGTCTCAACGTTGTCTGGGGCATCCTTGCGTTTTCGCTGTTCGTGTGGGCGGCCGTGGCCTGGCGCGGTCTGTGCGACAAAATCGACGCCGGTCTCGGGCGTCACGTCGTGGACGCTGCCGGCGCGCGCGTGTACGGGTGTGCGACGACCTACTGTACCATCAGTTACGGTGGGTTTATGGCGTCGTTCGCAACAGCACTCGTCGTCTATCGTATCCCAGACATCCTCGTCATGTTCGGCGTCCTTGGCCTCGAGAGCGCAGACGACGGCCTATAATTTTTTCTGAATATCTAAATGCATCCTTAATATATCTTCAATATTTCTTTCCAAACTCGACGTCAGTCGCTGTATTTCAAATCCATGTCTGTTGTAATGCCGCTTTATTCTTGATTCGTGTTTCGTATGCTTTTCAGGCAGCGCTGTCGCCATCAAACGCACGTTGTCGTGCATACTCTGCAAAAATGTCACCGCGTGGCCCACTTTGAGACACGAAATGCCGTCGTGGTCGTGATACCAACACACACACGCATCCATATGAGGTACAAACGACGACGCCATATGCTCGACCAACGGATGCACACACGCGACCCAGAGCGACACCGACACTGCTCCAGATTTGCGCGTCCATCGTAATTTCTGTACTGTACCCGATGCAGTATCGAACTCGAGGCCTATTCCACTTAGATTGGAAGCTGTGTCTTGCACAGTCATTGTCGACAGAAGCAGTATGTGCACCTCCATGAAGTCTCATAATACCCATGCACGTAAATACTCATTTCACAGCTCAGAAAAAAGGCGGTATATATAAGACACGCCTTCCTACTATGATGTCTTCTTCCATTAGTCCAAGAGCCCCATCCAAACCGAACAAACACGCGCAGCGCCAGAACAAAACGAAGCCACACAAACTTGATTTCGGTCCACAAGAGCCCGGAGCCCCATCCAAACCGAACAAACACGCGCAGCGCCAGAACAAAACGAAGCCACACAAACTTGATTTCGGTCCACAAGAGCCCGGAGCCCCATCCAAACCGAACAAACACGCGCAGCGCCAGAACAAAACGAAGCCGAAAAAAATCAGATTCAGGGGGTTCGCATTCGCACGTCAACCTTCCCTACAAGACGAAGAAGGTAACTCTGTACCGGGCACCGAAAAACACACGACGCAACCACACAGTTCGTGCGCACGCACTCAGTTTTTCGCAGGCAACATGGTCCAACTGCCACAACGGCGCCAATCCATTCCATATTCGCTCGTACGAAAACGTCTGCTTGCATGCACAGACGTCGACACGCCTTTGCGAACAATAGTTGACGAAATGATTGACTATTTGACAACAAAGAAACATGTACTGCTCACCTCGACCCCCGGTACGAAAGTCCTCGTCGGTGCGCACAGTCTCACTTCACAACACATATACATCATAGATGCGATTATAGAAGCTATACATGCGTTCATGAAAAGGCGAAGAAAAACGAATATACGACGCGCAGCTATTGCTTCCGCTCGCAATCGCAGTGCCGAACAACACGCTCGTTCAATACAATTTTAAAAACCATTATTTATTTTATGATGCGACACCAAACGCGCTCCAACAACAACCATGGAGGATAAACGTATAACTTTAGTTGTTTTATTATTCAAACTCGTCGTTAAATATAGTGTCCAACATCATGCTTTCGTCCACGTCGTTGGTCAGCAGCACCGGTTTGCGCCACCAGTAATCTACAGCAGTATCTTTTACCCTCGAACAACATTCCCATTCTTCGTCATGAACCCAACCGGATTGGTGTGCCTCGAATTTGAACAGTCCGAACACATTGTCTTCTGGAGACAACGGATTGGTTCGTCTGCGTTCAGCTTCGACGAAGTCACGTTGCTCCTTCTTCTCTTTCTTTTTCTCTTCCCTTTCGGCCAATGCGTACAGTGCATCGCTACCGCCGAGAACGGTAAATGGATGCACCAATGCGTCAAAGTCCTGCACATACCCAGAACGCACAAAAGTCATAACATTCGCAAACTGACATTGTGTGATGCCAAGTGACTTTGCAAAGGTCAAACAGCCGTGTTCGTCTTTCGACGGGTCAGAGAATCCTTCCCCCATGCCGAGGAAACGTGCTAAGACCGGCGGGCACGTGTCTTGTATACTATCGAGGTCGACGACTACGGCCGTGTCGTCGGAACATAATACTTGGACGATGTTCGACATCTATTAAAACGGGTGCTCTGTTTAATTTAATTTAAATTAAAACGGGGTGCGCAGTCCGTTTTTTTTTTGGTGCAGGCCGCCACAATTTTTGGACGAGTCGGTCTTCGTGTGTGATTTACCTACTGTATAAGAAGAGGGCGAAAATATAACCCTATATAAAGAGTGTGCAGAACATATATTAAAAAAAATGGATACCGACACATTTAAAAAATTTGTTGAAGATTCTAAAAAAACCCATGGTTGGAAACGTATCCAGTGGAAAACAGTGACAAAAGAATATCTTACGCGTCTCAAACATCCCGCCGACGAAAATACAAAGGATTTACGAGAAAAATTGAAAAAAAGGTATCGCAAAAACAAGTCCGAGGTGGTCGTCACAGGTAAGAAATCAACCGAGGAGCAAATTGCTGAGCGACAAGCCGCCGCTGCCGCCGACGGCACATTAATTGATTTGACGAAAGAAAAGGTAGTACGGGTAGTGGATTCAAAGGGTAGACCCCTAAAGGTAGGCGACTTGGTACGTTATGTCGGATATTCCGCCGAAACTTTCGAGGAAAACGGCGAAGATATGGACGGCGTTATTACTGAAATCCAAGAGGATGGCGGTGTTACGGTCCTTTGGAAAGAAACAGGCCAGAACGCAGAATGTGATCCTGACGACTGTGAAAAAATACTCACCAAAGAAGAAAAGGCTGACGAAATAAGGGCGGTCTTCTCGGCTACGAACTCATACTCGGCCGGCGCAGCATACTCGGCCGTCGCAGAAGTATTTCGTCGAAACAATTTGATGATTGAGCAAGATTTAAGCATCAGAGATGTCGTGACCAAGGAACTGGTGACGAAGCTTTTTAAGTATTCGGGCCCGGTGACTTTTCCAGTTTCAAAGTCACACCTTTTTGAGGAGTGGGACATTGAAGTAGATTACCCCATCATGAACGGATATGTGGAACTGGGCAGTAAGACATTTTATTACGAATTCGGCGGCGAATACGGCGACTTCACCCCAGACGACGCTTTACACTATATTGACACTAAAGAACAAGCTGAAGACTGGAACATGGGAAACAACTGGTACCCCCCAAAAATAGACGAGATAAAAATTGATTTCGGTAATTATGCCGTAAAGGTGGAAGGGGAAGGGGCGACATATGTAGAGGGAGAGATTCGTTTATATCATACATACATACAATCAGGGACGGAGGATGTGACGTTAAACATTGAAGTATCGGAGGCCCGACCGTACTATAATTGGCTTCGAAATAAATTGTTCAAGGCGGACACCGTTGAACAATACGAGGAGGCTATTGCGGACGGGGCACACGTCGGCATGCTGCATGGGGGTTGCAATGTATTTATAAGAGCATGTGAACGGCGGCGTTTCGAATTAATAGACCATATATTAAATGCGCATCCCGAGCTGCTCAATTCGGTGGATAGAGAGGGCGACACTGGCCTGGCCTGGGCGGCGTATAAGGGGAATCACGGTGTCCTAAAGAAACTATTGGAATATCCAGATTTGGACGTGAATCATAAGAACCGTCGCGGTAGTACGGCATTCATGGAAGCGTTTTCACTAAAAACCCTACCCACGGCGTCTACACTATTGACGGACAAACGTACAAACGGCATTGTTACACGTGGTCTGTTTATCAGTTTCCCTGCCTTGACGAACCAGTGGCCGGGCCGACAGGGCGTCAACACAGAAGACCCCATTTCTTTAGAAGCACCCATCAAGGTGCCCGTCCGATGTCTGTCGTGTCGAAGACTGTTCGAGGCACGTGGATTGTACACCCATCTCCAGAGAAACAATCGTTGTCCACTGTGCCGGAAACCCATGAACACGTTGGAATATCTGACGGATTTCCAGATTCAGCGCTGGAATATGATGGTGACTGTCACTTTAAAAGAGGAGGAAAAAATGACCGCTGCCCGAAAAAAGAGGGACGCTGCCCAAAAAGAGATGGACGCTGCCCAAAAAACAATCGACGAGAACGCGCTTAAAAATAGATTTAGACAATTTGTTGTAAAAGAATGGTAATGTTACACAATCTTAAAATGTCATCTTTTTTATTTGCGTCGTCCGTTTTTTTTTTGGTGCAGGCTGGTACAATTGCCGGCGGGCGCGGTGCGACAATCCTGCGAGGGTCGGTCAGATACCCGAACACGCGTATATGTAGCGATTAAGTCGAATGTTATATAAAAGCATGTCTTTGAATCAAAAACGATCAAAAACGATGGACCGGTATATCGAAATGGGGTTCGAGCGTGCATGTGCCGTGGAGGCCATTGAACGTTTCGGAGACGATTTGCACGCAGGTTGTCATTGGTTGATGGTGCGTGAAACGATGGGTCATATCCCGAAACGTTTGAAAGTGACTCGAAGCGATAATACGTATATTGGGTCGACTGTTCGTTTTAATGGTGGGACTTGGGTCATCGATGCTTTCGACGAGACGCACGCTCTCGTTCGCATTCGCATTGTGGACGACATACCGTGTCGTTGGGAGCATATGTCAGACCAACGCATTGAGTGGTTGACTATTCGGCACGAACGTCCGTCTACTGTTGTGCCCCGAGCGTCTTGGACACGATGCATAGGTACTCTGGAAGTATCTTCTGGCTTTCTTGGGGACCAAGAAATGCCAGTGCCAATGTCGAGTATGTTGTCCACTTTCATTCGGTATGGTCGACCGGAATCGCACTCTGTAGAGTGGGAGATATGGCGCGCGATAGTGTCCCTTACGCGCGAGCATGTACACCGTCCGAGTCGTCCTAAACCGCGTGGAGGCTATTCCACTGACGTACACGATTTCCGTGTGGAATGGATGACGTATTTTCACGCACTGTGTGACGTGCATAATGTACTCATCGATCGTTTTAGTAACAGTTTGTACAACAAGACTCTGTCCGAGACGGTGGAATTGTTTCCAGAATCCGTACGGTCCGACCTGTTCCCGAAGTTGCAAATGTGGAAACGTCCAAGTCATCATATCCAAACGGAGCTTCAAAAGTGGCGTGATGATTGTTTACCTGTGGTGTTGTTTCGGCCGCAAGGTGTTGTAGACAACAAGTTGACGTTCACAGTGCACATTCACGATATGACGTTTGTCAAGCCACGAGAGTATGACGTGGGGTTACACACACAGATGCAGCGTTTGATGTTCCTTCTGTATCCGAAAACGCGCCCAGTGCACATACCTGGACCCGTAGACGACAAGTTTTTCAATAACGTTCTGAGGGGATGTCGGAAGACGGCGAAACGAACCCTGAGTACACCTCCATCGGCGACATTTGTGACCGAACTCATGCCATTTCAACGGCGTTGTCTAAACTGGCTCCTGGAGCGAGAGACTGTGGCCGAAACTACGTCTGCTTGGGGTTGGTCTACGCATACGCTTGAAGATGGGTTTTCGTTTTATTCGTCGGTGTTTGGGTACGTGTCTCTGACACCGCCGAATACGACCGTTCGTGGGGGTTTGTTGGCGCAAGACGTCGGTATGGGCAAGACAGTGGAAATGCTGGCGCTCATCGCCTCGAACAAGACCCCTGGCCCTACTTTGGTGGTCGTGCCTACGACTATGTTAGCTGTGTGGATGTCTGAGAGTGCGAGGCACGTCCCTACGTTGCGTGTTTGCAAATTTCATGGTGCGCGTCGTACCCGCAACATGGATGAACTTCGCGCTGCCGACATCGTGTTCACCACGTATCGTATCGTGGTGAACGAGACTCAACGCCACGTGCCGACCATTGGCGCCGTGCGCTGGGGCCGAATTATTCTGGACGAGTCGCACGAGATGCGCAATGCACACTCGGCGACTACCAGGGCTGTGTGCCGATTGTTCGCACCTCTGCGTTGGTGCGTCTCTGCAACACCGTGGCCTAAATGTTCTCAGAGTGTGTCTTCTATGTTAGCCTTCCTGGGCGTCGCACCGTTTAATGATTTGATGACGTCGACTCCCTTTTTTCGAACGCACCAATGTGACACACCGTCACTACTGTGCGACATACTTACAAACTGCACCTGGTGGCAACAGAAGCGCCATGTACGCCTGAAGCTTCCTGGCGTTGTGTGCAACACGATGCACATTGAACACAGTTGTCCAGAGTTGTATCAACAGCTTTTGATGTGCATTCAACATCGTATGGAGAGCGACATGTCGAGCCCTGGCGTCAACCATCTAACGCGACGGTTGCATTATATTCGATGGCTTCGCCAAGCTGCAATTCATCCACTACTCAATCGAACGAGTCACTACGGCTTCCCTTGTCCGCAACAACAAGTACGGACGCAGACGAATTCAGTGCAAAACTACCTGGACACGCTCGGAACTACGAATTACGATGAGTCTCTGCGCGACCTTATTCAGTCTTGGACAGAGGGCAACGAGAAGTGTAGCATCTGTATGGATGCTATGGACAGACCCACTGTGACGCCGTGTCATCATATGTTTTGTTTTGAATGCATACAAGCCACTTACCATCACGACCCCACGCGTAAATGTCCGTTGTGCCGGGCCCCAGCGGGCAACGCTGTGTTGAACGAATTATCTGTGCATGACCCTGTCGCTACAGAGCAGGTGTCAAGCATATGGTACATGACGGAGGCCAACGGTGGTACTGTCGAGATGGACGCCGAAACGCACGAGCGCCTTGAAGCACTGACGTCCTCCAACGGTCACAAAATATCTACTGTCGTACGGCTCGTACAAGAGTCGGCCGAAAAATTTGTTTTGTTCACGCAATTTCACAGCGCGTGGAAAAGGGTTTGCAAGGCACTGACACAGGCAAACGTACAATTCGAGTCCATCGAAGGTCGAATGACACCCAAACGGCGCGAGAAATCTATTCGCGACTTCCAAACGAAGGACAACGTGCGTGTCTTTGTTATGACCACCAAAACGGCATCGGTGGGTATTACTCTGACCGCTGGGTCCCAAGTTATCTTTCTCGAGCCGTGCTTGGATGTACACGTTCGCAAGCAAGCTATTGGACGTGTTTGGCGTATTGGCCAAACGAAACCTGTTACTGTAACAACATTGAAAACTACAAATACCATAGATTGTGTCACAGACATCGAGAGTCATCTGAGCTCGTTGACTCCGCCCGATGACGCTTCATAAACTCGTTTCGTTCATTTATTAAAGTTTTAATTGTATCTCTGTCGTTCGCTGCGCGCGCATTTCTCAACAACCTTTCAAAATCCTGCATTTCGAATTCAAATGCTAATGTGTGAATACTCTTCGGAACGGCGTTGCATACCTTTGTGTACACAGACTGTGCGATTTTCATCGTGTTCAAATAGGCGCCGGACTGTTCGTTCAAATTCTGGCGTGTGTAGGGGTTTCTGGGTTCACAGCGCCCGTATTCCCCGAGATGCAGTCCTTTCAGCAGCTTTTCTTTCGTGGTGGACGAGTAGCCCACAGTACCAACGACCCACGGGTTGGCTACGAATTCTCGAGTCATCGCATCGAACAACAATTCTGCGTGTTCGACAATTTGAGCCTGCAGGGATTCTGAACAACACCCGTACATGCGTTCAATGCACTTGAAGCGTTTTTTCCGAAAGAATTTGTACGCACAACGGCGAAACATTTTGTCGATGGTCTGCTGCGGCAACATGTGAACCAGAATCCCCTGACGGTCGTGTTTCTCGAACAGCGACCATTTGATGAGCTCTGGATAAAAACGAAGGACTTCCTCGGCAGACAGCGCGTCCTTTTTCTTCATCATTCTTGTCACAGCCTTTCGAGCATGCTTGGTAGATTTGAATGACGTTTTCGTATCCCAGAGATATAATTCACGTTTTCCATTTACCCGGAACGAACCATGCCTCGTGTCACACAACCACGGACCCTCAGCCAGGGTTTCGCCGTCTTTGGTCTCTGTGAACATGCCTTCGCGGTCACCGGAGGACCATTCGCCTTCAAACGTGTGTCCACAGGGCTCCTTCAACATTCCTCGTCCGTGCATCTCATCTTGGAACCAGAAACCTCTGTACGTAGAGCCGTCCGCGAACTGCATTACGCCGTGGCCCGTCCGCCGTCCTAAATTCCAACAGCCCTTGTACACAGAGCCGTCCGTATACGTGTGTGTGCCACGTTTGTGCCGCACTCCGCGCTTCCAGTGACCTTCATAGGACCCCAAGTATTTCGATTCCCACCTTCCGTAACCCGACCGCTTATCGTGCAGCCAGTCCCCGGTGTAGGTTTCGAATTCTCTGGTCATCACGCCCAGTCCATGTTTTTGGCTCGAACGCCAGGACCCAGAGTATACCGACCCGTCGACATACGTTTGGACCCCCGTGCCGTGTTTTAAATTATGGTAAAAAGTTCCCTCATACGTCCCGCGTGCGTCAGTCAAAGTGCCGGTCCCGTGTTTATTGCCATGCGCCCACTTACCACTGTATACGCCCTCCCCACGAAATTCACCGTGGCCGTGGTATTTTCCATGGTAAAAACCACCCGTGTACGTGGTATCCGATGTGCGCAACGTCCCGTGCCCGTGATAATGACCGTTCCTCCAGTGCCCGTCGTACACTATACCTGCAGGCAGACGTTGAACTCCTACACCATGACGCTTTCCATCTAAGAACTCGCCGACGTACGTATGCCGTACCGACACAATCAGTCGCCCCCGACCCGACGGCTTGCCGTCGTATACAGTGCCAATATACGTGGAGCCATCCGAAAACTCAAGTGTTTCCTCGTTCCCGCATTTTTGTTTCTTGTGGCCTTTCATAGTATGCTTACAGGTTTTACATCGAGGTCTTTTCATTTCAAAATAAACATCTTCTTTTAAATATTGTATTTTAGACGTTTCCGGCGGATGTGTCCGTGGTGCGTTGACGCTTCGGCTTACGGACGCGAAGTTTCTCCTGTGTCTTTGCGTGTTCACGCTTGTACTGCTCGACAACCGCCGGGTTCTCCACAATTTCTTCCAAAGTCTTCAGCGAAACCGCAGGCACAGTCGTTTTCTCCTCACGCTCGAAAGTCACACCACCCAAGTCGGCCTGCATAATGCCATTCTCACGCATGTACGCGTAAATTTTGGCGTGCCGCTCCTTTTGGGCCTTGTTGAAGCTTTTCAACTGGGCCTTGATAGCGTCGCCTTCGGGAATGGCGTCAGTATACGCGCGCTTGAGCTCGTCGAATTCGGATTCGCTCATTTGAGGCATCGTTGAATCCATTTACAGTGATATTCACAACAGGTCATTTTGCTTCTTTGATATTCTGTACATTTGTGAAATGTCGATAATCAAATGTGTGTATTTACACTGGCGCAATTTATTGGGTATATGTCAGTTCACAACGGTCGTCATCTGCGACGCTTGATGCCCCCGGAACTGGCGTTTCGGGAAGCGTCGAGACAAAAAACCATGAAACCTGCGCCCACCTTTGGGAAATTGGTGGTCGTCTCTCTTGTAGGGATAATAACGGGTACATTAGCTGTCACGGTGGGTATACTTATGAAACAGACGGTTTTAATTATATCGGGGTTTACATTTATGTGTCTCACTATGTTAGGGACATGTGTAAGTGTCTACTCGTAGCGGAATAGACCGTGTTCGCCTGCGTAATTAGCGAGCGCAAAGGTCAGATTGTGTGTGTTGGCTTTTCCCATGATGGGGTTTGCCCAGTTGTAGAAGGCCTCACACACTTGCTGGGCCTCGACGTCTTCCGAATCCACAAACGACAGGAACTTGGCCACAATTTGAGCAGGAGTGTAAATACCACGGTCACCGAATTTCTGAATCGAAGCCGGACCCATGCCGGGGATTTCATTCATCTTGAAGTCAAGAAGACTGCGGTTCACAAACTCGACAACGGTGTCAGCACGAAGAGAACTTTTGGACGGTTCGTAATTGAAAGCAGACATAGTTTCGTGTTACATGTACACATTCTATTTAAATAGACACATATTCTCTACGTTTTGGATTTTATATTATTTTGTCTCGCTTACTGATATAGTGCTGCATGAATTTGATGCCGCCGCCCACGAACACACACACGAAGACCACCAATGTCCATGACATGTACGAGTACCGTTGAATGCTGAGGGTGTTCCGTGATTGAGATGAGCGCAAATCTTTTCGCATTTCGGTATGTCGCGAGTCCACGCGATCAATACGTTGGTTATGATTCGCCGTCTGCTGTGAAACAACTGATGTTAAACTCTTCACTTTTTGTGTCAATGCCTTCAGGTCCCGTTCTAAACTGACAACTCTGGTCGACACGTCTCCTGTGGCCTTCAGAAACGATGTCGCTCGAACATCATGCACCCACTGCTCCATACCTGACTCTGTCATGCCGCCGACATCGAGCGTGAACTGCTGTAGAGTGCGGTCCAATTCGAACCGAAAACACGATTTGAATCCGCGGCCGTGTTTGGAAGTGGCAACGCCCACCACAGTCTTCTGCAAATCATAAAACGATTGCACCTCCACCTTCAGCTGCCACGGCTTTTCGTTGAAAAAAATGCCGAAGCAGCGATTTGGCGGCACACCTTTGTCTGCGCGTTTCAATATGGTCTGAACCTTATCACTGTGAATCTCCACGTCGAACAGTGGACTATCCGTGTCGTCGTTCACTGTCAGTACGATTTTAGAATCCAACACACGACGATAGTTGTGGTTTTTGTTTGTGTAAAAACGCGACATGCTTACATACACTTCGTTGTCGTACATCTGGGCCAACTTACACGTCGATTGAACAGTCCCTGATGATGTGAGCTGAAGCGCGCCATCTTTTATTGTTGCGTCCCGTGTACACGTTTTCGGAGGCCATTCTGCTGAAACAGCTACAAAGTACAACAGTACGAAAAATATTCCGCCTACATTCGCGCCGAAATGCATCCTAAACTTACACAATAAGGCATTTATAATGAAAAACGGAAATCCAATTTCTGCTAACATATAATACATTCTGAATCATTTTTCTTTACGGATGTCAATACCAAATCCTGCGATTCATTGCCGACTATAGCTTTTACGTTGAATTTTACAGCGTGCGACGACGGTTCTGTCGACACAATTTTACAGTTCCATGCCCTTGTGTCCGACGACGTCATTGAACCCACACTGTCCGCCTGCGCGAAAATTTGACAGACGGACTGACGTTGCCTATCGACAAGCAACGAAGTTACCTTGAAACGTTTCTCGGCGTCATCTGCCGTGAGCAATACATCGTCGCCAGTCACAACACTGTACACATCGTGCGTCCTTATTGCAGACATTCACTCGGTATCCACAGTCCCTTAAATAGTGTGTGACCGTGTCTGACGCTCATGCCGGAGTAAATCATAATGGTGTTCAGAACGGCGCTTCCTGTGGACCAACCAACTAAGAGCATTCCATACTCGAATACAGGACGCAAAATGACTGAATTCGTGATAACCACAGTCGGATTCTCCACAGTTTTGACGGGACGCGTGTTCCGCCGTGTCATAATAATCACGACGAACGCCACACCAAATACAATGCATTTGACGGAACAAACATCTATTAAATACTTTTTTTTTAAACAATAAATACACTAAATTCCGGAAACGTTGTGCAGTTTACGGCGCTTACGTACGCTTGACGGATGCACATAACGGTAGAACGAACTGTGCTCCCGCAACACCATTTTGCCGCCCTGGGACCAGTCGTATTCCGTAAACTCGGATGGAGGTCCATGGAACATCTTCATCTTAAACCCCAGACGGCGCGTCTCCGCGCACTTCAGGAACTCACGCTTCGTCGGGTTCGGTCCTTTGATTTCGATAAACGTCGAGGACTCTGGCAGCCAAAAGTCGGGCGTGTATTCGGAACCGTCCGGCAACTTTATCGTGGCCGGCTCGAACGTCGCCTCCACGCCCTGCCGCTTGAACGCTTCCGACCACTGCGATTCCAGCCTGGAACGGTGGTTCGTCTCGCCCGGTGCCAAACACACCTCCAAAGACCCGTCGTCGACGTACACCAACTTGAACTGCCTGTCGCGCTGACCGCCAACGCACTTGTATCGTCCCCAATAGTATGTGTCTGCACCGCACCCAAAGCTAAGCACGTGGAAAGGGGTCGTCGCGGAATACACGAGATTGTTCTCGCGCTTCGTCCGCGGATTCACAGAAATCGTCGCCTCCTCCGGCGTGACCTCGTTAAACCACTTGCGATTGTTCGTATTCGCCTTGATGGCGTAGACCTGACCGTCCCGCACATCAATGCAACTTTTCTTGTTGTGGAGCAGCGCCTTCATCTTGTGTGGAATCAGTGCGGGGCGAGACATACTCATTTACGTTTACACAAGCAACCGGTAATCTTGGATAAGATTATGTCTTACATAAGTTAAGCACTATGTACGTTGGTCATTTTTATATACTTGATTTCATGTTTATTTCCTCGGAGTCGAGTTGACTCAAGATGGTCGCCGACAACGACGTCTAAGATTATGTTTCAATGAAACCTTGAAGTTTAATCCCATTCGATGCCGATGTAAAACGGTACCATGTGCCCATAGGATTCCCAACTCGGTGTCCGAAATTCCTGCACTACTGTATGCGGTAGGTATATCGTTCTGCCAGTGTCACCGTCTTCGCACAGGATGGCATAGCCATGCACATGTGCAATAGTGCAACACACTCGGAGAGCGGCCTCGAAGGGTTCGCGCGAAGTCTTAAAACGAAACACGTGTGGGTAGCAGGGGTAACGTCCAAGGCGAGTACGGGGCCCAACGGCCCGATTCAACGCCTTGCCGTCTTCGGGACGAGTCAACGCCTTGCCGTCTTCGGAAACGCGGATATTGTCAGGCCCGTAGCCTCTCCCCGGCAATTCCATGGCCCATTGTGTGTTGGGGATAGGCTTCTGGTCTGTCAGGCTCGGGTTGACCGAGTCAAAGTATATTTTCACGCTACCGGGGCCGTACGAGCCCGCATGACACATCTTAAACGGCATCGACATTTGCACGGGCTCTTCGTCGTCAGAGTCAGAACTGTCATCGTCAGAGTCTGTGAATTCTCCTGCGCGCCTGAAGGAAGGCCTAGGGGCACGGGGCGCATATTTCCGAAACTTGACCGTCCTCCAGGCGCGCTGTATGTGTACGGCAGCGCGCCTGCGTCGTTCTGCAGCCGCAGCTTCGACCATACGCCGCTGTTGAATGGCAAGCATACCCTCCAGGTAAACCTCGTAGTTGTACCGTTTGTTTTCGTTGAGTGCCTGCCATTGTCTGTCGGACATGTGACCGGGCTTGAACTGGAGACGGTGACTCACGTGCGCGCGCTGTTCTGGGGCGTGGTTGCCGACGCGGGCACTGGGCTTGCACCGCGGCGGCTTTTTGATGCTCTTGAACATGTTTGAGAGGGCTGCCATGGTCAGCGCCCGACGTATGACCGTGCTTTATACGTGCTGTATGGGAATATGAAGAATGTGTGTTGGTCTTGTGATACACAAAAAAAATTTCAAGAATAACAAATTTGATTTAAATGAATTCCGCACCTGTCTGAGAAAATTCCGCGCTGGGACAAATTTAATTTAAAATAGGCTTTAAAATATCAACCGTATGCTGCGCAGTGCCAAACGTCTCTTGGAAACATCCGGTTCGACCCGCTGCAGCCACTTGATTACACGCGTTCGAAACGAATCTTCGGTTTCTGAGTCTAAAGGTCCACCCACAGGTAAGCCAATCCCGCTCGCCTGCGCCTGAGACTTAAAGCAGCGCACCAACGCACGCAGTTCCTCCAGCGTGCAACCCTCCAGTGACATATTGCCAGGGTCGTCGGTGACTTAAATACAAACAAATGGATAAGTACGTGGTGACCAAAGCCATGCAACTCGACCTTTACAGCCTCTACCACACGTGGTTCGACGAGCTACACCTCACTCAAAGCCAGCGCACGGACTTCCGCGTACTGTTCAAAGCGTACCCGCGCATTGTGAAGTCGATGGCTGCGACCGGGGGCTCAGACGCAAAGAAGAAAGTGTTGTACGGCGCGCTGCGCCGAGCCGCGCACCATAAACGTCAGGCCTGGCGATACTATATGGATGCCACGCGTTTTGGTTTCGTCTGCGTGGCAATGTACAGGCAAACAAATGTTGACTTTCACTTTGCAAAGGCGCGAATCATGGCGTACCTGAGGCCGAACGTGGTATAAAAGGGGGCTGGGGCCACACCACACCACAGATGGCCGCCCAATTGGCCCCACGAGCCGCCTTGGTGCGGCAAATCGTCAGGCGGCAGATGGTGGGCATCCGACACGGCGAAGCCGTGCACAACGAATTGGCCCCGGTATACGGAAACCAAGTGTACGAACAATTCGCGGACACCACGTTGACGGTTCGGGGCATGCACCAGGCGCGCACAGCCATTGTGCCCGAAGTTGACATGGTTCTGGTCTCGCCCTTGACCCGGGCGCTACAGACAGCCCAACTGATGTATCCGCGCACCAAAACGGTGGCGCTGGAATGTCTAAAAGAGGTTCCGCAACACACGCAGATTTGCAACAGACGCTCTTCCCGACTCGTCTTGGAAGCGTTGTTCCCTGCTGTCGATTTCACAGATTTGCGCGACGCTGAACAACCATGGCCAAACGCTCAGCCTGCAGCAATGTATCGACGTCACTTCAACGACTACGTAGACACGGTGCCGGGGCGCCGCATCGCCGTCGTGGCGCATTCCACGTGGTTGAAATTGTACATGACGGGAAACGCGGCAGCAGAACCCGAACTGCGGCATTGTTTCCCCTACAAAATGACAAACGTATGAGTATTTTGACGTTTTCTTAATTCAATAAACGACTGTATATAAACGGCTACGGAGGTCGCACTGACGATGTTTTCTCAACTGGTGCTGAAGAAAAAAATACCGATTCAGCGCAGACTCGTTCGTCGTAAACCGAATAAAAAGGAAAAGATGACTAACTTCAGGTTTTGGGTTTCCGCGTCCAGACTGTTGAAGGACAATGAGACTTGGCTCGATGAATGGCGCATACACGCAAAGGAGTATGATATCACGTTTGACCACGCCCCAACGCAAGAAGAAGCGAAAGAAAGCGCGAAGAAGGCCCACGAGGAAGAATTGCGGTTTGAGAAAGAGTCGGAGCGACTCCGACAAGTCCTGGAGACACGCCGGAAAGCCAAGGAGACGCGTCGGAAAGCGTTGGACGCTGAAGCAGAGTCTATCGCACGTGCGGCAGCGGTGGTGCGCAGTGGCGACCATTCTCGTATGTGTTCTGGATTGAAAACATTATTCGAATACTACGACGGCATAATGACCATATCGGTGCCGGTAGGACACTTTTTACCGGATGAGGATTTCTCGGACAACAATACTCACCACGACATTCGCAGAACGCAAATTGACAATACTGGGCGTGGCGAATACCGACGAGTCCGTCGAAGCCCCATCCGCGTAAACATACTAGTACCCAAAGGCTCATTCAATGTGGGCAAACTAAAATTGGGAAATCAGAGCTCGTTTGGAGACTTCCAACTCGGCGAAAAGGTGTGTGAATGCGAAGAGTTCGACTTTAAGAGCACAGGTTCCGTCGTCAAATCGGGACTGTACACGGTTGTGAAGGGGAAGGGACACCATGATTACCTCCCAAGGTGGTATTCAAACTCAGGGGCTAAATCCACTGATAATTTATTTTCTGATTCCGATTCTGATTCCGATTCTGATTCCGATTGAAATTCGGCGGGACAGGAGCACGCCGTAAAGGACAAACAGAGTATAAAAATATTCATTTCTTTGTACAGGTATGGCCTACCAAGTATACTGTTCACGCTACCGCCTTACCAGCGCACATCACAAAACTCCCGTGTTGGCCGCTGAAACTGCACTGCTGTACGGGTTGCCCAACGTCGAGTCCTTCGAGGACGCCGTCGAGGATGCGTGGGTCAAGTCTGTTCAACAGTACTTCATCACGAGGGACAAAACGTTAAACTTGCGGAGGCGCTGTCAAGCCGAGGTGGCGATGCGACGGCACTGGTCGACGTTCGTAAACGGGTATTCGTACAGAGAACCGTCCGTGCCACCCGTGCCACCGTCGTCTCCCAAAAACGCTACCTAATATGGTACTTTTTCTTGTACGCAGTGATAACACGCCCAACGCGCGTTCTGGACACGCCCAACCGCCCGGCCGTTCCGCGGATGCCATGCGAATTCCCAAAGAAACACCGAATGATTTCAGCGTCAGTAACGGTCATCTTGTCAGCACATGCCACTTATATATGAAACAAATTGAAACACGACGGACCCCGAAACCACCCGGCGAAACACGATCGCAATGAGTGGTCCCTATAAAAGTAGTGATGTTCAAACGAATGTCGGTGCGTCCGTTGAAACGGCTTCGGCCAGTGTCGCCGTACGGTCCACCCCTGAAGAAACCACGTGGCACTCGATGGGAAGAGATTCTTCGCGTGTGGACGAAATTGGACAAGATGCCACCTCTGGTGGATTCGGCCGGCCGTCGGAGCAGCCGCTTCGTGGTCGAAGCCAACACAACCACCGAAGTCGTCGTCAATGTCAAACAGATAAAGTCGATGGGCCTGAATTCCCAAATATTTGCCATTTACTTGAACGACAAAGAAGCGCCTGTCATCCTAAAAAAACACACACCGACCGACGAGAACAATGCCGCGCCAGAAATAGAAGCCGAACTCCAGAAGTGGGCGCACAAGCACGGGCTGGCGCCAGAGGTCAAAGCCTACAACTCCTCAGCCATAATTATAGAAAAATGTTCTCAACCGCTCAAGGAAAAACCCCTCGAACAAGGTTACGAGTATATGCGCGGCTTATCGGCGAAGCGTTACGTCGTGAACACGCTGAACAGAGCGCTGGGCGCAGGCTCCATGCACGTCTTCCAATTCATACTCAAGATGTACGACACGTGTGGGTTGTACAATCGCGACCCGAATTTTGATAACTATATGTATCTGCGGGGCGAGTTGCAACAAATTGACTACGGCCAAAACCGGTTTGTCCATATGACCCAGTTCAACGCGTGGTTTAAACAGTTACCCAGCGGGCTTCGACGTAACAAGCGCACGCTTCAGGAACAGCTCGTGGTCAACGATTCCGTGTTTCCCCCGTTGTTCCAGTGGTACGAAGTCCACGTCGGCACAGAAGCCGACAAAAAGAGAGACTGGGAAAGAGGACAATGGGTGACCTCTATATTAGCCATGAAACAACAGCGTCAGGTGCTGCTGCATCAACTAGAACAAGAGCGACAGGCATTGCTCGCACCAGCAGAGAGTATGCGCCCCATATTACATTTTTAATTCAGTATATAATGTATTTCTTGTGTTCTCACATATTGTATGGATAGGCCGACGTTTTACTTTAAAGGTAACCCAGTGCGCGCCGCCGGAGTATTGCTATGGACGCACGCGCACGGCAGAACGCTGCGTCTGTTTAATAAATATAACGGCAAGTACGAAGACATGGGTGGCAAAACGGATGCTCGCGATGCGTGTCCAATGGACACAGCTGTCCGCGAAGCTTGTGAAGAAACCAACTGTCACATCTTTTCACCCCGACACGACTTCCACCAGTGTGCCGACATGCTGCACAATCACATCGTGGACAGTCCAGACGTACGCTACAACCACCGCTCCAAATACTTGCTCTATCGCGTGCGCGTGCATCCGTCCATGTTGTCCATGGATATGCGTCGGTTTGGGCGCGCTGAGACCACGGAGTGGGGCGTACTCGAACACTATTTCCAGTGGCGTAGGCAACTACCATACCCGAACCAACTGCATCCGCGGCTGCAGGGGCTCGAACTATGAACGTCCGGCGACCAAATGCTGCGCGAAATGGACGGTACGGAAGTCTGCGGTACCGACGCTGGCATTTCTATGACCGGTAGCGCACTTGTGGGAGCCACTGCGCGCTTGAACGCGTCAGGGCTTGGTTTCATGTAGTAGGTGAAGGCGGAACTCATATTTAAATTAAATTAAAACAGTGTCGGTCTCGACTTTTTTTTCCGTCAGATGGTGGCATTTAAATTTAAATTAAATTAAAACCAAGCCCTCCACTTTTTTTTCCGCCAGGTGGTTCGAGTTTAATTTAAATTAAATTAAAACAGAGTGGTCTCGACTTTTTTTTCCGCCAGGTGGTTCGAGTTTAATTTAAATTAAATTAAAACAGAGTGGTCTCGACTTTTTTTTCCGCCAGGTGGTTCGAGTTTAATTTAAATTAAATTAAAACAGAGTGGCCTCGACTTTTTTTTTCGCCAGGTGGTTCGAGTTTAATTTAAATTAAATTAAAACAGAGTGGCCTCGATTTTTTTTTTCGCCAGGTGGTTCGAGTTTAATTTAAATTAAATTAAAACAGAGTGGCCTCGACTTTTTTTTTCGCCAGGTGGTTCGAGTTTAATTTAAATTAAATTAAAACAGCGTCGAGACCGACTTTTTTTTCCTCAGAGGCTGTGGTCAATATCGACTCTTACAAGTGTACCCGCATGTGAAGTGGCAGAAACTTCAATATCGGATTCTAAAATATTTCTATAAGAGTGCAGTGCTATAGAATGTATGGAAGGCGTTGCGACTTATATGGCCATTGCGTGGTCTGCGCCTATCTTTGAACGACTCGGTATTGTGGGAAAAGACATGCATAAAAAGGGTCAGCCGTCAATTCCAGAAGCAATGGGACTTGTTGCAGGCATAATACTGTTAACTTGTTTACATAAAGATTTCACCTTCGGACCCACCCTCGTCGGACTATGCATAGGAGCTTTGGACGATATAATCGACCTACGGTGGAGATATAAGATACTATTTTCAGCCGCGGGATATATTCTTCTCATGGCCGACGACAATACATCGGTGTCCCTTTTCGGCCAGTACCTGGAACTAGGATATGTGTATCATGTATACATGGTCTTGTGGTGTATATGGTGCGGCAATTCTATCAACATCTACGCTGGGATAAATGGAATAGAAGTCGGACAAACACTTGTCATTGCTATAGGTCTTCTCTCTTTTTGCAGCGCAAAGAGTGCGCTCATCAGCTATATTTTTGTCGCCGGGGCGCTTCTTTACCATAACCGTTATCCAGCGTCTGTTTTTGTGGGAGATTCGTGGTGCTATCTCAGTGGGATGTTTTTTGTAGCTGTTGCAAGACACGAAACAGAACAACTCGCACTCATAATGTGTCCCCAGATTGTGAATACCGTACTCTCGTTGCCTGAATTAATGGGCTACTTGGATTGTGCTCGGCATAGAATGCCACACTACAATCCGGACACTGACAAATTATATCATTCTGGTTATGGCACGTTCATGAATGTCATTCTGTGGGTGTGTGGTCCGATGCATGAACAACAACTATTTTACGTATTGATGGCATTACAAAGCATGGCGGTGGTTTGTGCCGTTATACTATTCGCATAGGGATAGTCTCCATTGCGAAAAGAAGAAAGTTGTGAATATGTGGTTCATCCGATGGGTGAATATTCTGTGGACATTGTGAGCATGTTCTCTTATCGGCTCGCTTACGTGTGCATGAATATCGAAAACATTATGGAAAACGAATTTCACGGAACTCTGGTCACAGTTGATAACGTGTGTCTGGAGCGTCGCGTGTGTCGTGGTCGACACTGGAACAACAAATGGCGGGACAACATCGACTGGAATTCTTCTGAAAGCCCAAAAAGTCGCGTACATGGCACCGTCGTCGGGTATGTCGACGACGAGGGTCAGCTCGTCGGAGAGAATTCAGGACGCGAGTACAATCAGGTGCAGCAGGGCAAGCGGGGTTGGTGCGTAGTTGTGTGGGACAATGGCAAACGCTCTGTATATCCCATTGGAGACCAGGGTGTGTACGCTTTAGCTTTTGTAAATTACGATGAATGAAAACAAACGTTCGTGAATATTTAGACTATTATATCTATGCTTCTTCCGCCGGAAACACTGGAGGTGCTTCCTTGGGACTGCGCCCCGTAGAGCGTTGTCCAAGCACAACCTGCCAGCGACCGTCACTCTTCTCAAGAACAGAGGTGAACACCGCCACATCGTCGTTCTGCGTGCCCTTGTACGTAAACGTACTGTGTGAAGTGTAGCATACGTACGCCATGTTGTTGGAGATGCGCAGCTTGTTGATGCCGACGAGCTCACTGGCTTCAACCGACACTTCGGTGTTGTTCATCATCGCGTCCCAACCCTTGGCGTCGAGCGGGTTTCCTGTGGGACGAACAAACACACAGTTCTTAGACATGTGTTGCATTCCAACGGTGTGGTCCTTGTCGCACATATCGCGAATCACGCGCTCGACCTGCTGCTGGTCTGTCTCAAACACCACCGGGCGCAAGGGTGTAATCTCCGGCGGTGACGCAATCAGCTCTCCAAGGAAATCAAAAGACCCATCGTCGTGGCGATGTTGCACGTAACTAGCGTGCGCCCCCGGACTATCCCATTTCTGCCAAATGGTAACCTGACACGGGTTCGCGTGCGACTCGTAACACTCGATAGACTTACAGCCTTTCCAGCCGCGCGTCACCGACAGGCCATTCTCACCGTTACAAAACTCAATGAACTTGTCCTTGCTCGGACTGTCCTTAAAAGTGAATACAGCGGTAACGGTGTGGTCAGACATGGTATGCTACAATGACTTGGACTTAAATATGCTTTTAATTTAACTAAAATATGGGATTCAGAGTCTCTGGCATGCAATACTTCGTATCCACAGTGCTACTCGGACGGGTCGTCGTCGTTTGAGGTCTCGTCGGGTTGTGCACAGTCTGGCGCGGACTCTGTTTTCAGATACTCGCTCAGGTCCATCAGGTCCGGGTTTATGACGCTCTCTGCCGGCGCGGACACGCTCGGAATGGAATTTTCGTATGCTGCCATGCGCAAGTGGATGTTGCTGAACGACTCCATAATGTTGTCCACCTGTACCGAGTTATCCTTTACCATTGCTTGCATAGCCTTGACGCCCGATGTCAAAATATGCATTGTCTTGTTCGTCTTTTCGATGCTGTCCCCGTAGCCGGCCTTCAGGCGCGCAACCATCTCGACATTCTCGGCCATCTGCGCCGTGATTTCGTTCACACGACGAAGGAGCACCGCATTCCAAGTTATTAGCATGCATAACACGGCGACGACGATAGACAACATTGTGGCACTGGGTACTGGGGTCGTGAATATGAATTCACATATGGCGAACAAAAACGTAAACCCCCTAAAGAGTTAACTTGCAACGTGTTTGTCCCAACTTTGAGACGACCCGTCGGCCAACAGACCAACACTGTTTAAATTGAATTCGAGGGAGGCGTGTTCTGCGAATATAGTACTGTGGATTTAATTACGCGTCGTGATTTGTTCAAGTATAAATAAAGTCCGTAGCGAGTTAATGTTGTACTTACGTGGGTTGTTCGGATTGTTCGTTTTCGTGACGCTGGTTCTTCAGTTTCGTAATTTCAATCGGTATCGCGTGGAGAGAACGCGTAAACACTCAGAGGCACGCGTGTATTTGAATTCGGACGTGTGTGCGGATGCTATAACGCGTTCTCAGTTGGGTAGATTTAATTTGTGTGAGAAGGCCGAACACATAGTGGATGAGAGCCCGACGGAGGCGGCGATGTACGATATCGTGAACGATTGGTATCCGTGTGGCCATGGACGTTGTGAAGGTACTCTCGACTGGCTGTGGAGTCACATCCATTGGATATTTCTGTGTCTTTTGGTTAGCGGGATGATGATATATTTCAAATGGGTGGATTATCAACGCGACCGTATGTTCACGCGCTTGACTTTACCGCGTTTAATGCGGTCGACCCACCGTGTCTCTGGTCCAGTTGAACATGTGGATTAGCAGTATAAAGCCCGTGCTGCCAAGTGTAAATGGACCTGTGGGATGAACATGACGTGTCTTTTTCGCCGGCCGAGGGGTTGGAACGGAATGAGACGTCTGTGCGTGTTTTAGACCAGGATAAACCCGCCTCGAAGCAGAGTGACGAGCAAGCGGACCGCATGATGTCGCACGGTGCGGACGGGGCCACGGTAAGACAGTTTCAAATGGGACTGGGGTACGAAGCGAAAATACGCGAGGACCCTGGGTACAAGTTTTTGATGATGGTGTCTGCTTTTTCGGCCCGGCGTTTGGGTAAATTGGTGTCTTCTACGGGCAAAGGAAGCAAGTCTGGCCAGGATATTGATAACATTTGTGCCGTGGTGGCGAAGCCCGACAAACACTGGATGCAAGAACCTGAGATTTCGGGTGTCATCTACTTATCACCGGACGTGTACGGTCATATTAAGGAAGCAGAGAGTATTGCAAACAACGGTTTTGTGAATAAAACGTTGAAGACCTTAGTCGAAACGCCACGGTACGCAATATTGTTTGCGCGTTTGGTGGCGATTCGAATGGCAGTGTCTACTATCTTGACGTTTTCTCGGCCAAACATTCGTGATAGAACGTTCGAGCGGTTGCACCAGGAACAGTCGGCTGTGCTACGTCAGTTACGGTGTGTGCGCGATGTCTCTGTGTACGCTGAATGGACAAGACCGTCAAGATAAAAAAAATATATATTTTTTTCTATTTTATACAACGTGTGCATATACTTCTCTCGGAATGTGGAGACGCCCGTTGGAGATATATTTGGGGTTAAACAGTTGGAAGTCTCCAAACTTGGCCTGCACCTCTTCGATGTTGTGCATGAGGTTGTTCATGATAGCGTGGTTCATGTTGAGTGGTGCCGAAATGTGCGCTTGTGCATTCGGTGACTGTTCGGACGTCGGTGTAAGCTGCAGGACGTTTTCCGTACTGAGTTTGTCGAAGATGTTGTCGCTCGCCGACAAGGCACATTGGCGCATCTTGAGCGTGTCGCGGAGAGTCATGCACAGTGCATCCTCCACGTGTTTGATGTTCTTGATGGAGGGCGGGCGCATGGCCTGTGTGTTGAAGGACAGGTCACCGGGCCACAAACAGGTGTTGACGATGCGCGCACAGTTATTGCTCGAGAGATTATCCCAGGCATAAAAGGTATTCGCCAGCCCCAAGTTGGAGGGCGAGAAGCGGCGCTCCGATGTACCGACACTGTACATGCGGTATCCACCGAGAGTGGAGGATTTGACAAGCACAGTGTCGGTGTTACGGACTGCCCCATTCGCCACGTAAACATGTTGGATGTCAGAGAGGATTCCGTGCGACATATCGGAGTGTACGAGCTTGGCATTCGGCGCAATACGTGCTGCCATTTCCTGGCGCATGGCGCGGGCCTTGTCTTTGATGCCCGACACGGTACCAAACTGCATACGTTTCCACTGGTTATCAAGTTCGCCGGCCGTGATTCCGCTCGTGAGCCACTCGTCGTATTTGTCCGCCATGAGACCTCTTGCAGACAAGTCGACAACCAAGCGGTTTTCGACTTGTTCGCATCCGAATTCGTCGGGCGTAGAAATCTGGTACTCGCCCACCGAATTGTTGGACCCTTTGATGCCTAGGTTTTGGAGTGTGGACTTGGCCACGGGCGAGCTCAGACCGAACACGGACCGCCCGCGCACTACGTCGGGGTGAAACCAAGCTGCATCTTCGGGGCTGAATTTGTACTCTTTGTTCAGGCATACCACTATACCTTGGACGACGACGGGAATCCCGGCCGAAAGTGCAGTTTCGGTGTCCAACGAAAAGTTCGAAAGAACGGAAACGGATTTGACGTGCTGCTCTTGTTTGTTTAGAGTGGTCATGACGGCCTCAAGAGCCTCATTCATTTCAGGGTTCATTGCAAGTTCGGGGGACTTCACGACAGCGATGGGCATTTACGACTTAATATGACATGTTATATAGGGTCTTTTGGTTGTTTGGTCGTGGTTCGACCGCCGCCCACCCACCCACCCACCTGTCCCAAATGTTATCAGGGCACGGAATGAGATGACTGCGTCTCGCGCAGTCGCTGTCTAAGCATCGTTGCCGAATTTGACGCTTGGTTAAATCCAACTTGTACCATATGGCATTGCCTTTGTGGGTTCTGCCTGCGATGTAGCATTTTCTCGATTTCGCAGGTACGATGTAGTGACCGCTGGAAACGAATTTGACCTTGTGTCGCAGCGTTTCTGCATGCTCGTGGTGGTCCAGCCAGTCGAGCACGGGTGCTATCAAACGTGTAGTACAGTTCGAAGAGTTGCCAGCGGTGTACTTTCGCCCGAGACGCGACCATGAGCCGTCTTCCTGCTCGCGAAACAGCGCGAGTGGTGGCGACGAGGTGGACTCCGGGACGGAGCCGTCTATTTCCAAGCACTCTATAGGGCTGGCACATGGTATTTGAACCATCATCTCGTACCACGGCTGTTCGGAACGCAGCACGCGCTGTGACCCAAATTTGGACGAACCTGGCAGTCTGAACATACGATTTCTGGTGTAGACGGCACTGTCTATGGTCTGCATGGTGGGCGCATCTGCGTAGAACAGCAGTAATCTTCTGACGAACGCCCCGACGTGATAAACATTCTTCAGCACTACGTTTGTGACGAGAATATGCCACGAGTACTTGGAGTCGCCGGACGAATCCATGATATGAATATCGGGTTCTATAGGAATACTCTTAGATTCAAGCATTGCGAGTATCGCGGTGCGCAAGTTGTGCACAATTTCGTGAATGTCGACGTTCGTCGTCGCGTCGACGTCGAGGAACAGGCGCGAAGGTCTGTCCTCCATGAGGCATTCGTACCAGTAATGGTGCGCTTTGGTGTCGTACAGTCGCTTGAGGTGTTCCAAAGTGCCACTGTAAAATTGTTTTCGGCCATCGTTTGACAGGTCTTCGGCCACCACGTAATCAGCGTTTTGCTGAAGGGCTTTGTACAAGGTTGGAAACATCATTGGTTGGTCGCTGTGTGGTAAGTGTCGAAACACATATTCCCATCATTTTTAAAGTACTGCACGAATTAACTTTTGTTCCTTATATAAGGGGTCTTGTTTTGATGTAATAAAAAATGTCCCGAATTCAGCGTCCCGACAATGCTACTGCTGCCAAGCTTACCGAAGCCAAAGAGACGCCTCTCAAGACTGCGCCGCAATCGGCGGCGGCGTCCGATTCGCCCAAGGAGACGTTTACGACGCGCGTCGTTTTCGAAGCGAACGCCACTGCGGAGCAGATGCAGCACGGAGTCATCGTTCAGTTGGCGAACGCGTCTCATGTGTTCACCGCGGGCGCCGAGGACGTCGACGTCAACAAGGGTATCTTGACTTCCATCAACGTCAAGTCTATCTATTCTGACTGCTCCGAGCCTGTGACGTTCGCTCTCAACCTGTACAACGCGTCCAAAAAAGAGCCATCGCTGAAGAACAACGTCGGCTGGCTGCACACGCCTCAGAAGACGGACTTTGGCACCGAGGCCACCTCCAAGGACGAACAGGGGTACCGCAATCTCCTGGCGGTGATGCCGTACGAAAAGTCCCGGTCGGAGCTCAACGTGTATGAGCCTAACGAGATTGCCTCTGACCGCTACATTCAACAGTACGGAAACTGCTCGACCGAGAACCTCTACGACGGCGTCGTGGCGTTCCCCGGTGAGCAGTACTACCTTGTCAGCCAGGACCACGTTGTCCTGAACGTGATTCGCCAGAACTGGGAGCAACTGGGCATCAACGTCGATTCCGAGGCGCGGTTCAACGGCAAGTACGTGCAGGTACCGGCGCACGTGTTCGACCGTGTGATTACCGACCTTCAGTCTCACGTACTTGCTCGTATGCCGTTCACCAACCTGAACGACGTGCGCGCCAAGTTCACCAGCAAGCCGACGTCTCACTACGTCGACACGCACCCCGACGGCCCTGCGGGCATGTACAAGGTCTGCGTGGAGCTGCAGATGAACTACCAGTTCCCGTCTGGCGAAGCCCCTGAAGAGTAATAAAATAAACTATTTAACTGAAACTTTAAATTTTGTTATGTGCTCAAAATGTTGTAAACCTGTACATCGTCGACATCTATGCTATGCACACTGGAAAGAGGCACGGTCCTTGTGCTACCACTGCACCTGGAAACCTTGTGTAAATCCCATATTCGCGCTGACTTTATGCAAACACCATTATAGAGCGGCGCACGTCAGCTGTATAGTCGCTGGATGTAAAAGGCCATCCTATTGCAGACAAGTATGCCGACGGCACTACCGCAAAAAAGTCTTCCCGTCCCTCAAAACGTGCAGACAGTGCTCGGAACCCGTGTATATGAACGAAAAATGTTTTCGCCACTTTATAGGGCGCACTTGCATTCGGTGCAGGCGCCCGACTTTTGCCAAACAAATGTGCCGGCGTCATTACATGCGCAAATGGCGTCAATCGCGCAGCACCGGGGACACGGCAAATATAGACGCACAGCCTGCGACAGAAAGTATTATACCCGAGACGATAAACCACAGCCCGTCAACCCATTCGTCCGGTTGACATTCTGTCATTGTTCCTCTCTGATAGGTTGTATATATACTCCCCTGATGGTTGGAGTAATGTCGTTCTTCACGTCCGCCGAACAAAAGCGCTTTGTCCTGAAACCTATTCGCCATCCAAACCTGTGGAAAATATTCAAAGAACAACAATCTGTCATGTGGACCACGGAAGAAATATCCTGGGACAACGACAAGGCCGAATGGGACACGCTTCAGCCCGAAGCGCGAAACTTTCTGCTTCATATCATCGCCTTCTTTGCATCGTCCGACATGCTTGTGATAGACAATCTAATGGACCAATTCATGTCAGAAGTCACTGTGGCAGAATGTCGCACCTTTTACACCTTGCAAGCCTACATTGAGACCGTACACTCAGAGACGTACGCCACCGCTCTTGAGAAATTTGCCCCCGCTGACCAGAAGAAGCATTTATTCGACGCCCTCGCTACCGAACCCAGCATACAGGCCAAAGGCATGTTCGCAGACAAGTATATGCAGGCGGACCGCCCGTTCGAGGAACGGTTGTGGGCGTTCTGTATTTTTGAAGGTGTGCTGTTCGCCGCGTCCTTCGCCTCCCTGTACTGGTTGCGCACAAAGAACAAGTGTAAGGGTCTGACCTTTAGCAACGAACTCATTCAGCGGGACGAATCCCTTCACGCCAAATTCGGAGTCGAAATGCTCAATATGTTAAACCCACCCATCGCACCCAAGAGAGCCGTAGAAATCCTACAAGAGGCCGTCGACATCGAAGAACGCTTTATACGCAAAGCGCTGCCTAAAAACCTGACGGGCCTGTCCACAGAGCATGTCGTAGAGTATGTGCGGTACTGCGGCGAACGACTGCTCTCCATGCTACATGGCAAGCACGAGAAACCTTGGAATGCGTCCCAACCGCTGGCATTCATGGAAATGATATCTATTGACTCGAAAACGAACTTTTTCGAGGCCCGTGTCGCAGAATACACCATGGCCGGCGTCGGAAACGACCCCGGCAGTAGTAGTTTTCAGTTAGACGTCGATTTCTAAAACGCATATGCGTGAATGTTGTGCTTTGTTTAGACGTTCACATCACTTTTCTATACCAAACATGTTTACCGTGCAAAAATAACGACTATTCAAGACATATATTTTTTTTTAAATACGGATTATATATTTTACCACCATCATGGCAACTATGACCCTACACCTCAACCGTTTGAAGCATTATCTCAAGGAGAATAAAAAAAACTATCCGAAATTAGTCCCCGCTCTCAAAGCGTTGTCCGAATTCGTCGGGCACGACGACATAAAGGAAACCGTCGCCAAAATGGTCCTGTACTTTATCTCTCAGTGCAAGGTGACGGAGTTGCGCCGATCAAAGCGAACACGACCGACACGCGGCAAAAAACGCCGCCGCACGATGTCCATGAGCACTTCCGACGACGAAGACGAAGATTACGTGCCGGATGAAGAGGAAGACCATGCGAAAATGGCGCTCATCGCTCTACTCACACATTCGCTGCAACAACAGGAGGATTCTTCAGACGAAGACGACGGTGAGGACGACCCGCCGTTTGTAAGTAAGTGTCGAGAACGTCTCGACTATTTACAGGGTCATTTCGTGCACACATTGCTCTTGGGAAAACCCGGTTCCGGAAAAACCACGTTTGCGTCGCTACTGGTCGACGTCTGGGATGCTCTCGGCATCGTGGACAAGCGCCGCTTTAAAATTACGAAACGCTCGGATTGGGTCGGCAAATACCAAGGACACTCTGTTGCAAAGGCGAAGAAGCTCATCGAATCGGCCAAAGGCGGGGTCATCTTTATCGACGAGGCGTATTCGATTATTTCTTCCAAGGATGGAGACGACATGTATGGACGTGAAGTGCTCACAGAAATCGTCGAGGCGATGTCGAACGCGGATAAACAGGTCATTTTCATCATGGCCGGATACGAAAACGATATGAAGCAGTTGTTTTCGTTCAACGCAGGACTCGAACGACGTTTCGGATACGTGTACAGGTTCAAGACGCCAGCGAGTAGCATGCTCGAAAACGTCTTCACCAAACAGTTGCGCGAGTCAAAATGGAAAGTCGACAAATCCCACCGGGCGCAACTTGCAGAGTTCTTCCAACGGACCCACAAAAAAATACCCCATGGTGGCGGCTCCACCAGACAAATTATTTTTCACAGCAAACAAGCGTCCATAGTACGCCAGTTTCCTCAAAAGAGCAAACACATTTTGACAATCGCAGATGTCGAAGAAGGATTCAAAACGTTTGAAAAACACGCAAAAGTGTTCACCACTTCAGCACCGCCTCCGAGCATGTATTTGTAAATATTAGCTATTTAAAACCTCTTTGCGTAACCAATATATGTTTCGATGCCATTCTCTCGTATGGGTGGGACTCGTATGGTTATCGATATTTAGCTACACGTTGATGACTCATTTCGACGTACAGCACACGCCCAAGACAATATCACTTGTATCCGCGGTGGTTATTACTATATTCGGCGCCCTGATTCTTGTGCATCAGAATGTAGTCAAATACACCAAAACACTACTGTGGTTTTGCAGTTGGTTCATTGCAGTGCTGGTGGGCGTTATCTTCTTGTGCGAGGGATACATATCGGACCTCACCCTGAATATATGGGTAACCCTCGTCTCCATCATAGCGTCCGTATTCTGGTGTGTCGTCTCGCACGTCGAAAAAATTACCGAACCGGGATTGCACTGGTACGTGTGGAGCATGTTTACTATTGTCGTGTTGTCCTCGGTGTTCAACAACACGACGGCACAGGCGATTGGCGTCTACATAATGAACTGCGCTCTGCTGACCACCTTTAACGTCATGTACTTGGTACATATATGCACCTACCAAGCTCAAAACCGCCGGAGATGTCGCCAAATCACACGCGTGTGCACGTGTTTCGTTACGTCGACTGTTCTCCTACTCGGTTCGATTTTGCAAAAAACACAAACCATTTCGAACCACACTTGGACAGAATACATTCTGGCCACACAGGTCATCCTACTCTTTGCGTTTGTCATAGATGGAATAATTGGATTCTCTCAGAAAGACTATAAGCCCATTGCCGATGTGCCGCATGAAGATGTATGAAACCATTTCACTTGCACTGGTCTGGATTTTGATATTTGTACTCATCCACATCGCGTTTAAAAATATCAAACAATTGTGCATCTTGTCGTGCAAAATTATCACCACCACGTATTTATGGTTTGTCGTATGGGTCGCGACACAGCTTCACAGGCTCCCAGAATGGGAACTATCGTTCAAAGAATCAGTCACCAACATCATCAACGGCTCACTGTTTGACAGAGCCAGTTTTGACCTGTAACGGTCTACTGGCGAAATAAGCATGCGGCAAAAACGTTGTATACCCCTCTGCACTCACAGCGACGTAAAACAATGTCAACTTTATAACCCGAACCGGTTTATCGTCGAGCATAATCGTGTCGCCGGTCTTTATCATAAACCCATTGCATAAACCCGTAAACAGCGAAACAATATACGGCTGAAAGGCATATCCCATGCCGATCGAAAACCCACTGAACAAGGATGTAGAGATTTCAGTACCGAACACATGGTTCAAAATGAACACACTCAACACGAGCCACAACAAGAAATTGGTCACTTCCGCAACGTACGCGGATAAACGGAAATACGCAAAGATGCACCAATACAGCCAACTCGAGACTACCCGCAGCACAATAAACGTCGCAGCGGCGATGAATATATCATCCAACGATTCCGCCAATTTAGTAAAGAGAGATTCTATCGAACCAAACATTTCTTTATCTTCACCAACGTTTAAATACAACTATACAGCAGAAACGAACGGTTGCAGCAGTAGAGACTGCATACATTTTTGCAAAGTTCCCATAATGAGTATCGTCGCGACAATAACAACAAATGCTGTCGATTGAATAAACCCTCTCCACTCAGAACGCAAACCCATGCACATCGCAAAGGATATCGCACCACGTATGCCGCACATGGAAAAATACAACAAAGTGGATACGGTCCACTGCTCGCGACCACAACAGCGTAAACACCCACCCAAACTAAACACCACCAACACCCGACTCGCAACACACGTCAGCAAAATCAAACACGACACAGTCAACAGAGACGTGTGGTACGTATGCAAAGCAAGGCCTATCGTCAAATACACGTACGCCTCCACAATCTCGGATACATTCTCGACAGTCGTTATGACAATGTCAGGAGGACGCACCAAAGAACCATACGTAAACAAACCGACAATTCCAGAAATGCCCACAAACTCACATAACGCGTACACAATAAGCGACACAATGAAATGTATAGGAGCAGACGCTATACTCATGCGACGCACCACGTGGGCACACACGAACCCTACCAAACACGACAAACACATGAAGGCCACCGAAATGCCCACAGCCCGCACAGGCACCCAGCGATTCAACTGTTGGTGGTTTACAGACATTGTTGCGAACAAACGCACCAAGACTACAGAGATTGCATCGTTCATGACCGCCTCGTTTTCCATCACATCAGCAATAAACGTATCCTCCAGAGTACGAGACAACATCAACGTGGCAACAGTGTCCGTTGGCGCCAACAACGACGCAATCAACAAAGCATCAACAAAAGTCATGTGCACGTCGAATAACCATGTCCAAGTCAATATTCCCCATGCAATCAGTACGATGGACATCAACGTACCCATCCAAGCGAACACCATAGAGGAAAGCCAGGTCCGACGCAAAGACTCTGGGCGGAATCGCAACGACGAGTTCAGCAATATCACCGGCAACAGCAAATACAAAAACAACTCCGGTGCAAACACGAACGGTGCTCCTCCAGAACCAGACCAAAACGCGACCAACATACCCAACAACACAGCGACCACAGAATTCGGAATCCAACGGACACGCTCTATTGTATCCCAAACTACTATACACAATAATAATATTAACAAAACAATCATATCTGTAACAGCTATTTCGTGTTCCATTTGCTACGATTCTAACTCTTCAAATATATATATGGCGCGACGCTCACCATGAAAGAATCCACAAAAAACTGAGACTTGCAAATAGTAACAACACGACAATCACATAGAAGGGCACTCACCAGGGCAAAATCCATAACAGAACCCGACCACAATCACTACTGTTCACACTCAAGTGCGTTGCGTTGGCAATAGTCTTGTGCATGCCAATCGCATCGACAAACACCTCTGTAGATAACATGTCTACTGTGGGACTCGACAACTCACAAGTCAACCGTGGACCAACGGCAATACAATCATCCAAATTCCACATCGTATTCACTTGCCCGTCACATAAATCGAGTATGGCCCGGACACTCGGTGACTGCAATACCAAATCATCCATTTGAGATACTAATGCAAAATAATAAGACCATATTTGAAACATCATTACACATAAAATGCCACAAATGGACACCAACAAAGTGATACGTCCGCACCAGTTTAAATTACGTGTATCACACATTACGACCATATTATCTACGGTGAGTCAGTGCATTTATATTCGTTTTTTGTCTCTTGGACGGACTATCTTCCAGATTCGAACAGTACCCGTCGGTTGGCGATTCCTTCGCGAATATATCAGAACTTGAAGGTGAGTATGCCTTCGCTGTCGGTGAATACGCGGGACTCGCTGGTGAATACGCGGGACTCGCTGGTGAATAGGCGGGACTCGCTGGTGAATACGCGGGACTCGCTGGTGAATAGGCGGGACTCGCTGGCGAATACGCGGGACTCGCTGGTGAATAGGCGGGTTGCTGGGGTTGTTGCCATGCGGGTTGCTGGGATTGTTGCCATGCGGGTTGCTGGGATTGTTGCCATGCGGGTTGTTGAGGTTGTTGCCATGCGGGTTGCTGGGGTTGTTGCCATGCGGGTTGTTGAGGTTGTTGCCTTGCGGGTTGTTGCCATGCGGGTTGCTGAGGCTGTGTCTGTGCAAATGTAGTATGCGATTCCCAGTTAGAATTTTGTGTGGGACGCCATGTGTCAACCCCCATGATAGTGTCTCTGTCCTCGTCGGAGTCAGAGGGTTCCCACTCATCGTTGTCCCATGTCTCTTGATAGCTTTTTTCAACAACGGTGTCGTTAAAATGCGAACCACAGACGGGCATTTTCCCTATGAGCAGTTGTTCGGATACACCATTGAGTTCGTCGCGCAGTCCTTTCACAGCAGCGTTGTGTAGAATTTCAACAGGCTGTTCGAATGTTGCCCTTTTGAGCGGCGTAGCTCCTTCCATCATTTTTTTCACACCGTGGCGGTTCAGGGCAGTTATATTCCCGGCCCAGGTCATCCAGTCTACAATCATCATCATGTGACGTATGTTGACATACGACCCGTCGAAAGACAGTATATTGTGGATTTCTTTGAGCAGCGCGGCCCTGGCAGCTTCAATGCCGAATGTTTTACGAATGGCATGTATGTCGTTGCATTGTATGCGGTGGTGTTCTATAGCTCTTATATCGTGTATGTGTTCGATATCAATGCCCTCTGTGTCTATGACGAATTCGTTTTGTTCTGTCCGCACAGAAACATTGGGTATTTTGCCCGAGCCTTTTATTGTGGTCTCAAGCATTGTTTTGACATGTTGGTAAAACGCTGTTTCTTTTCGACACCGTGCTAACAGAGTGATATTCCCCGTGGCGTTATCTCCGTAGGCGAACACCATGTGTTTGAGACGTGCTCTCAGAGCACTGACAATTTGGTATATATCGAGTCCGCGTTGTACCATTTTTTTCCTGTCAATAATGCATCGAAGTGTGTGTTTGTGTGCTTTGTTTTTGTCCCATTTTGTGTTGTCGGGTAGTTGAAGGTACGCGCTTATAATTTCAGCATCGTTCTTGAAATCGTGCAGTACGATAATATGTTTGAGCGTCGTCTTTTGGATTTCGGTTTTTAGCTTCCAGGCGTTTTCGGGCCTGAGTACGGTGCCGGAATGCACTGTGAGTACTGGCGTTTTCATCTTCTTGGAGGCGTTTATAAGTTCTTCGAAGCGCGGGACGCCAAGCGTGACGTTTTTGGCGCTGTTTCCCGCTTGGTGGAACGTGTTGAGCGTGAGTTGCGTAGTGGGCTCTCCGACAGACTGTGCGGCTATGGTGCCGACCATTTCTCCTGGTGCTACTATGGAGCGGTGCCACCTTTTCATCAGAATCTCCACTATGTGTTGCAACACGGGTGGGCTACAAGTGTGTTTGGTCAGTATAGCCAGTACGTATGTGTACACCATTTTGTTCGATTGGACAGCATTGAGCAACGGTGTGATAATGGTGCGTGTCTGTTCGGGCGACGTGCGGCCGTTATCTTGATATTTAGCGTGGATGCGTTCGCACGGCACAGTGACGGCCCATTTTTCACCGAGTCGATGTGTCAGATAATGTTTCCAGTCGTGGTATGCTTGTGTGAGCTCCGGCCAATGAGTATCGTCAGGTGGGTGTTGCATATCGTCAAAGGGACATTCCACCATTTCGTGACACATGCCGTCGAGACCGTCTTCTCCGTATAGGAATTGTATGACGCGGTTTTGTGAGTCTCTGACGGATGTGTCGTTCGCCACGTGTATGGATTCGAGAGACTTGACGAGTCTCCGTTGAATATACCCAGTGGTGCTTGTTTTGACAGCAGTGTCGACGAGGCCTTCCCGTCCGCCGACGGTGTGGTTCCAGTATTCGTCTGGCGTTAGACCCTGGATGTAGGAATGCTTGACAAAGCCACGCGCGCGCGGAGAATCGTCGAACGGCTTAAACATAGGCAATGTTCTGTGCCCCAATGTGGGTTGTATACGCTTGCCCTGACAGTTCTGTTGTCCAACACATGCCATAATCTGTAGGATGTTGACCAAAGACCCTTTGGAACCCGAACTGACCATTTTGTTCAAACAGTTGTCCGCTGTCATTGCGTTTTGAGCGATGAGCCCCATTGCATCGCGTGTTTTGTTCAGCATCCTGTTAATTTTGGACTCTGCGTCTGCTCCGTGGCGTTTGCGCAATGATTTAGCGTCCTCGTCAACGTGTGCGCACGCGTTTGCCACAGTATTGGCGGTATCTTTTCGTATACGCATGTCGCCGATACCTATCGAAAAGCCCTGCGAAGAAAACCATATATGGTTGATTCGTTGCAGTTCGTTGATGAATCGGCACGTTCTGTCGGGTCCATAGTCGTTGTACAAGACGTGTATGATGGAACCGTGCGAACGACCAAGCGCCTTCTTTCCTAACGGTCCTTTGAGGAGAATGCCGTTGATGATACCGTCTTTCCAGGTGAAATCTGTTGGAAACAACATGGACATGCACTGTAGACCCGACCACAGTTCAACTGGTGTGCGTGATATTGGGTCGGGTAGGGACTCGAAATCCTGAATCCACATCGCCATGTTGCACATTTGGGCCTTGTCCATGAATACGTCCGGTTGTGTCATCATATAACTGGACAACAGCGAGTCCTGGACAATACCCATGACAGGTCGGTTGGCCTGAGGCGTGATGATGTTCTTCGCGACAGACATCAGCTCCAAGGCGTCCGCGCGCGATTCGTGCGTCTGTAACGCGTGGAGGTTCATCTCATCCGAGATATCTTGATGATTTCTCACCAAGGCGGACTGTATCTTAAGCCTTTTCGGGTTGCTTACACCGTCAAAAAAGACCCATACCCGTTCAGTCTCTGAATGCCTGTCATATCCTGGCGAATCGGACGTAGACAGTAACACTGCGGATTGCCCAATCTCTTCTGTTGGTTACCATTGGGTACGGCCATTCACCGTGGTCTCGTTTTGAACTTTCGTCCAAACGATGGTAAGAAGAGCTCTCAGGGGTTTCCCGCATCAAGGTATGTCGCTTCGCCCAACGGGCAAAACTAGGGGGTAGCACTCTTTTAGAGCCCCCTGTTGACGGCAATGAGTTTACCGTCGAAATCGGCGTTGTACGGCGTGGTGCAGCTCAGATTTAGGCGAAATGTCTTTCCCACGCTCATTATTTTTGCCCTGTGGCACATGATTGACATTCTGTGCAGTGACGGCTGGCGATTGAACAGGACAGGGTCGCCATCTTTCAGCTGACGTTCAATGGACCACCCAACCTGCAAGCCCACCTGACCGCGGGTTGTTTTCAGGTCCAGACGCGTCCCGTCTTTGCGTATAACGTACTTGATACGCGAATCCTGCTCGCGTATCATGTTTTTTATTCGCTTGAAATTCAACCGGTTGACGTGCTCAACAATAGTTAACGTTTCTGCGACCTGTTTAGGGACGCCGACTTCGCGCATGTCCATCATCGCGTCACCCGTGATGACTGTTCGCGACGTAAAGTTACAGCGTTTCCCCATAAGTGTCCCTCTAAATCTACCCTGCTTGCCACGCAAACGTTCCGAAATGGATTTTTGCCCGTTCTTCATTTTGCCAGGCATCCTCGTTTGGTCCATGTACATGTGAAGCGCATCTTGCAGGCGTTGGTTGGCATGGTCTTTGATGACGGAAATTTCGTCGGCGGCTTTTGTGTACGCTTTAGCAATACGGAGTACATACAGCAGTCTGCGTGTAATGTCATCTTCACCACGGACTTCTTCACCGTCCATGGTTGGCGACGGCCGAACACAATTGGGTGGTATGGGCAATACTGTCAGAATGAGCCACGACGGATGAAACGACTTGTCCGTTGTTGTTATTCTGCTCAGAATCGACCTGGCCTCTGGCGCCAGAAGCGTGCGTATGCCATGTTCAGGAGATTCTACACATATAGTCGTCGAGTTTTTTTTGAAGTACCGGTGCGCAGGCTTGTTGCAAGCGGTGCACTTTTTCATGGGCTTGTCGTGTACATGACAACAATGGGCACATGTTTTGCGCAACCATTGAAGTGCTTCGTGCATCCAGCCAATGTGGTAACACGGACACGGCAACTCAAAGTGTCCAAAGTGACCAGAGCAATTCGACCAAGTTTTTTTGCACGATGGACACAACCCACGACGCGACGACACGCCTAAGCGCGGATCACGCAAGCCCCCCGACTTGGGTTGATTGTTCTCATACAGTTCGTCTGTGACAACTTCGCACACAGACATAGTGCGAATTGTTTCGGGCGAACTGACACCAAACTGGAGGGAGTGAATGTCATGCATGACGATACTTGCTTACCCACACGAAGAATAAATATGATCAATACACAATCCAAAAAAAACAACCTTCTTTTTTCAGGCCAGAGCTCAGATTTTAATTTAAATTAAATTAAAACAGCAGCCCCCACTGGTTTTTTTTTTCAGGTCAGAGCTCAGATTTTAATTTAAATTAAATTAAAACAGCAGCCCCCACTGGTTTTTTTTTTTCAGGTCAGAGCTCAGATTTTAATTTAATTTAAATTAAAACAGCAGCCCCCCGCGGGTTTTTTTTTCAGGTCAGAGCTCAGATTTTAATTTAAATTAAATTAAAACAGCAGGGTGCAATGTCTTTTTGGACCAACAACCACCCGACCCTCCAAGACAAATACGATATCCTTTGGAAAAGGTACGTTCCATCATGCGGAAGATGCCACTCCGACGAAGCGGAAGCTCTCAGGCTGGTTTCCGGGGTCGGATACCAACTCTATAACAACGGATGCTGGTTCGGCACCGGCAACTATCATGTCAAAGAATACATGTCACAAAACATTTGCTCGGTAGCCGATGACTTTATGCACATGTTGGACTACTTGTACAAACAGACAGACGAATACCTCGAACAACACGCGTGGAACGACCTGACAGACGAGGATAAGGAGTATAAAGTCGAACAGAACATGGAATGGGTCGTAGAGGCGGCTTGGGAGAGGTTGGCCGACGAAGACGACAAAAAAGCACTTGCGAAACGCGAGCGCAAAAAAAATGCTGAAAAGCGCAAAATTGCCGCGGCCACCAAAAAAGAAGAACGTGCTACCAAGAAACGCAAGCGCGAAGCCGCCCGTGTTGAGCAGCAGGAGGAAAAGAAACTGCGTAAACTATACCAAATACACACAGGGAAACGTTTTCGCCGCAAAACGGGTTCAACGGTCAGTGCGATAGAACAATTGCGCAATACGCGCGTCCAACTCGGATTGACCGGCATGCATCCACTTTCAGATGCGGAAGACATCATGAAGAAGGCTGTTCCTGTCGAACCAGTGAGTCCAGAGGTTTCTGCTCCGCCGTTTGTTGACGTGACCAAACTCAGTCCAGAGATGGCCAAGTACGCGGAGTTCATGGTTCCAGACCCAGAAGTTGTGGTTGCAGCGACAGCCAAGACTAACAAGTTTACACCCACCGTGTCTGAAATGGAGTTTTATCAGTATCAAATGTGGCAGCGTTGGGGGCGCGGTCCCATGCCGTCGTGGTTTATGACGGACGACGCCAAGGCCAGTGACATCATGTCGCATTACAATGAGGTGGAGCAATATTATGCGTAAACTACAGTGTGGATGTGTGAAACAAATAAATACGGGTATGAATTTTAGTTTAGTTTCCGTTAATGTTAGCAATTTGACCCATTCTGTCGCGGAGGTTCCCTGACGAGTAGCCGGACAGTGCTTGGAAGAGGTGCGGGTTTCTCTCGCGCACGCTGGACATGGAGCTGGACGTCTTGGCAGCGTCGAACGAGAACGGGTTGGTGGGGGCCGCTACCTTGGCCGAGGCGGCGTGGACGACGGAGCGGGTGTCCGGCGCGACGCGACGCTTCTTGGTCACAATGTCCATTACGCGGGACTCGAGTTGACGCTTCTGCTTGGCGGCGGCCTGTGACGCGAGCGAGTCCATGTCCTGCTTGTACTTCTTGGACGCCTTATGGGCAATCTCCATCATCTTGACCGACTGCTCGGGGAAGTTCTGGGCGAGGGCGAAAATCGCCTGTTTGTTCTCGTCCGTCATCATGTCCGCGGGCAGGGACGCCGACCACGAGTCGACGAGCGCCTTGGAGAGGGCCTCGGCCTTGCTCTTCGTCTCGAGTTTCTCGTTTTCCTCGCGTGCCTTCCAGGCCGTCTGCATCTTCTCGAGTTCGGCGTGTGCCTTTTCGAGGGCGGTCTTCGTGGAGCCGAGCTCGTTCTCCTGGTCGATGACGAGTTTCATGAGCTCCTCCTGGTTGGTCGCTTGTGGGGCCTCGGCGGCGGCGGCAGGCGCGGGGGTTGCGGCGACAGTCTCCTGAGTCGTCTCGACGGGCGCGGCATTTTCGACGGGGGCAGTAGTCTGTTCGGCGGACATATTCTGCCTGGACGCAAGGTGTGTTATATACTCCTTTTTTTTAGTTTGGTTCACACATGTCACATTACATCCGGGTCTTCGAGGCTCGGCGCACAGCGAAACTTCGATGGCCCGCTTGCTTGTGGCCCCGTTGCGGAAGGACGTATGGACGTGCTGGAGAGAAAGACCTTTGTACAGGGTGTGTCCACAGGAACTAGGCTGAATGGCGTTCTCGGCAAACCGTCCCTCCAACGTGTTCGAGTCGACCTTTCCGAGAATCCATTTTTTCCCGTCCGAGTCTGTCCAGTCGCGTTGGACTGTCCCGACCGCCAACCCTTCCTCGTGTTCCAGCCGAATAGGCACGTCGCGCAATTGCATATTCTTCGACTCGTCGGTGGTAAAGTCAAACGTCGGGTCGTCTTCGCCCGGGTCGGACGAGGGCGGCAGCACATTCCCCACGAAATATGTCGGCATATGTTCAGGAAGCCCCGTCTCAGTTATATAGTCTTTATGTACAAATGACGGCCCGACACAGTGGGCACGTTTCGGCCCTGCGCAACCATGTGTGGATGCACATGGTGTGAAACACGTGGTTGCACGCCAGTCTCTCCGCGGCGGCGCCCATAACGTTGTGACAAATGGCACACACGGGTGTGTTAACGTTCGTCAAAGCATGCGCTTCCGAGTCGTAGAGAGCCACGCGCTCCGTGGCGTTTATCCACACTTGGTGTTCCGTTTTGAGGTGCCACATCATGGGCCACCGCGAGGACACAAAGTCCTGAATGAATCGTTCGTACGGGTATGTGGACGGATTCAAACGCATCCACTCATTCACATTGTCGCACAATGACTCGCCGCCAATATCCGGAGGTGCCCAGAGACTGACGCGTTCCATCACGACGATAGGTCCACAACCATATATACCGCATTCCTTGCAACACAAAGATCGTGTATAAAAACATGCAGTCGACTCATTGTCGTTGCTATGGGGTGTTGCCACTCGCAAACAGATGACGCGCCAAAAAACAAACCATTGCTCCAACTTGACGGTCAATACGATGCCCCAGAGTACACGCAGCCGCCCGCCCCGCCGCCGAATTCACCGTTCGGAAGGCCGCCCTCGCCTTACATCCTGTCGGCCAACTAAATCGTTGTATAAACGCCCGGCGCCTTGTGTGCAACATGTCCGCTCCACAACTCGAACTGTCCGACGAGCAGCGCGAAGAAGTGCGACGAATGCTCGCGAAATTCAGCGGTAAAAAAACAAAACAAAAGCAAATAAAAACGCAACAGGCGCAGGAACATCGCCTGGTGGACCCCGACCCATTGGAAGAAGCCAAAGCGGGAGAAACAGTGGAGTGGACACAGCTGACCGCGAAGACACGTCGCTACGCGTTTGTGCGCGAGACGCGAGCATTGTTTGCGCCTTTTTTGCTGGATAAAATAGAACTGTCCACAGAAGAATTAAACAAGCATGTAACCCGCTGTGGTATGAACGTGACTTCACAGAACACTACGTTGACAGTGTGTGCCATTACACAAGCCGACCCCGTCCGTGTTTTCCAGATTCAAACCGCGGGTACAACAGACAAACTTACAATAGAAACTATACGATATATTGTTTAGTTTCATGGCGCTCTCTTTCTGGCCAAATGTACGTAGAACTAATTGTGTGTATGACGGCCACAGATACCAACGAGAGCCCGAAAAAAACCCATCCTATGGGCCTGTCGTATTGTGCGTACCAGTAAGGTCGTCGACCCGAGATAGAACGCCCTCCAGCACCCACGTACAGTACCAAGAACAAATTGTAGACGAACGTATAAGCGAGGGGTTTCCATATGGATTTCGTTACCAGTCGCTTGTTCTGTGCGACCATGGCTGCCGCGTTAAACCCGTGGGTAACGATGACAAACATGGCGTTGTTGGGCTTCGGACTGCTGATATACGTCGGCGCGATAACAAGCCAAAACCCCATGCATACCACAATAGAAGGAGCGAATATCGTCTCGAACAAGTGTTTGGAGTCAATGCCCACGATCAAGAGTCCGAAATACACGGTCTCGAGCAAGAACGTCCACATGGTATAGTATATCATGATGAAAGCGCGTTCGGACCACACGTCAAACAAAAGTACCGACAAAAACAAGATAAACCAAAAGTAATGTTTCATTCCGAGCTTAGCTTTACAGCATTTATACTTTACAATGTTATATACGTCCAGCGCGCGTCTTCCACAAACGCGCGCAGGGAAGTGAACGCCCCTTTCATCAATTTCTCCATCAACGGTGGGAGCTCCGACTCTACAAACATCTGGAACTTTTCCGGGGGGACGCGCGGCGTCTCGCCGTTGTAAAATATATTTATCGTGTCGTGTTCTTGGTACATGGCAAACAACAACAAGGCATGTTTGGCAATCCTGTCGTCTTCAGCAACAACTTTCAACAGCATATTTCGAAGTCGCACAGAGGCGTCAGTATACTTTTCCGCTACCGATTTCGCAATCTGAGCGCAAAAGTCGTCCAGCGAAGACGCGTCCGTGTTCACAATCAGATGATACATCAAATCGCGCTTCTGACGGTCGATGTCAATCGATGCATGTTCAGCGTACACAGACATCACACGTTAGCATTACGCACCCAAGGTTGATCGCGGTTCCACGCCATGGATTTTTGTGTTTGTGTATATAGCACGGCTTCGAGTGTGCGCATGCAGGATTTCGACACCTTCAAACGAATATTTCACTTTTTTGTTCAGAGTAAACTGAATCCAAAGTACGTGGACACATTGGATGCATTGGTTCGTTCTAACGAGGCCAGTAAGGACACGAAATCGCTCATAGCGGGTGTACAATCGTTTCATTCTATGCGTCAAACATTGTGCAGCCAAATATTCGCGCATCTGAACAACCATGGTATTCTGCACGAACTTATTTCCGCCGGGCGGGTAGAACAGTACGATTCCACGGCGCCGAAAAGCGTGTGCGCGTTCAGCGACCAACTCCTAACAAGTCAACAGGGTATAACGCTTGTGGTTGGAGCAAAAACACCCCAAATATTTACGGTACACAAACGTTTCAAACGTCTGATATACAGCTTCTGGTACTTGGTACACTTCACTGACGAAATTATAAAGGAAATAAAGCCATGGCTATCAAAGCAACGATGGTGGGTCCGTGGCAACTGTTCAGACGTTTCGGAGCGTATTATGCATCACCAAGAAGCCATGTTCGCGAAACAATCGTACGTCAAAGTCAAAAGCATATCAGAATACATCCAAGGCCACTTGGTGTCTATGCCTATAAACCATTAATGACGCAGAGTGGATGATATGGTTGGGCGGATGGCCACTCTTGATACTGTCGTTGTTTGTACACGAACCGTATAGAGAACAACTGCTTGCTGGTCAAACCATAGTGTGCAGCATGTACCCCGAGAAATACAATTTCCACACCGCCACCGTCATATTTGTCATATTCTACTTTACACATCCGAGTGTACACTCTGAGCAGATATACACACTGGTTCTCGAACACATTATTGTAGCCTGCGCGGTGGTCAGCCAATACGTTGCACCACGATACACGTGGTCCATTTGGACCCTCGCAGCCTGGTCTACGCGATGGTTGACAACCTATTCTATATTTGACAGCCCGTTTCGAACGTGCCTGAAGTGCCTACTATTCGCCGGCAGCTCGAGCGGACCATGGGAAACAAATCACGATTTCAAATGGTGTTGGGTGCTGTTTACCCATGAAATTACATGGGTGTTTCTACCCATACAAATTCTATACGAAGTATACGCAGGGAAAAAAAAAATAAACCCTCTGAATATAGTTTAAGGGCGTGCCAGTCGGAAGCGCCGCGGCACGGTCTACACCATAATAGGCACAGACGCGACGCGCGGGCCCCTGTGCATGCTTTGCACGGTGTTCTGCAGCCACGACGGGTCGTCAAGCTCGGCCATGAGCTGCTCCATCCAGGCCTCGTTCTCTGCCTCACCCTGCGTAAGGTCAGACTCGTTCACCAGCATACCGTCGAAAGGCTCGAGGGTGAACATGTCCGCGGCACTTTCGATGGAGGGCGCGGCGGTATCGATGGACGAGGGTTTTGGGGCGACCTCCGGTCCCCACATGCCCTCGAGGAAGTTCTCCAGTTCCTCCTGCGACATCGGGGGTGGTTCCGCCTGTGTCGCAGGACTAGGCTTGGCCCTCTTCGCCGCGCGCGGGCCGGCGGGCGGGGACTTGCGCTTTTTCGATTTTGTTTTTTTGGAGCGCTTTTTCGGGTTCACCTCGATGTTGGTTCCGTTGCGGACGCGCGGGTCGGCCGGAAGACCCGTCGGAATGGGTGCCGCCGTCGCGCCCGTCGGCGCCGCGAGCGTGGGAGCCACCCACGAGTGTCCACAACCGTCGCAGTGCCGCTGCGAGTTGCTGCGCGCCTCCTTAAAGCAGCACGGGCACTTTTTCCACGAGCGTCCCTGCTGCGTGGCACGAGTCGTGGTGTGAGCATGGGTCTTGACAAAGGGTTTCGAGCACCCCTTGCATTTTTTGGAGGCGTTGCCCGATTTCGCGCCACAATGGTCGCAAGTCTTGAAACGGCGGGTACCAGACGACGCATTTTGCGCCGCCGAGTCGTTTGCACCGGTCAGAATCGCGAAAGTCGGGTTGTAAGTGGACATATTGCTGGTGTTGGACAGGGGTGGGTCGTGGGTCGTGGGTCGATGTAATGTTTTGTTGGTATGTTTGTTCGTGTTTGTGTGTGAACAATTTTAAATCAAAACCCGATATCAACATTCGTTAGTTGTAACTTAGAGAACGTGTTTTGATATCAAAAAAATCAAACATCCTATTTGTAGATTAGAGAACGTGTTTAGGGTTATACATCAACGAGTTTGAATTTGAAAGTTCGCCTGGTGAGTTTCCTGGAACCCTGGTGAGTTTGCTTTTTGTGGCTTTTTCCTGTTCAAACGTGTTTGCGGGTTCCCGCGCATTTCCCAAGTCGTCGCCCGATTTGATTATGCATCGCCCAGTTGTAGATTCGTGTTTTGCTGCAGTGCGCGATTCATATGCGCGGCTTTCATGGCGATAGAGCGCGCCTCCTCCGCGGCCCGCGCGGCCTCGGCCTGCTTTTGGGCGAAGTTTTTGTAGAGCGCGACCTCGTCGGGCGTGACGCCGTACTGCGCCACCGTTTTGGACGCCAACGCGTGCGCACCTTTCTCGACAAGGGCTTCGTAGCGCACCCGCCAAGTTTTGGCCCTGGCCTTGAACTCCTTTGCCTGACGTTCCGATTCCTTTTGTTGCACCCCGGACTGCAACGTTGTCTGCGCCAGTTCTTCCTGCACCGACGCGAGCTTCTGTCGCAGGGATGCCGCCTCCGCCGTGCTCTGCTCGAGGGCCGCCGCCCCCTGCGCCAGTTCGACGTCCTTGCATCGTATCTGCTGACGCAGGTCTTCGACGGTCGTCTGAGACACTTTGTTCTGGACGAGCGCGTGTTTGTGCCCTCGCTTTGTGTCAGTCAGTGTGATTTTGGCACCAAGGAGTTGGCTTCGTAGGGCGGCATTCGCCTCGGTGAGCTCCGCCACGTGTTCGGTGAGCTCCGCCACCTGTTCCGCGAGTGCTGAAGCATTCCAAACCTGACGCAAGGAACTCCATTGGTCGGGATTGTCGGCGGTGCGCCTACGTTTGTTGGGGGCGGACATGGTGTGTGTTGGCCTGTACAATTGTGGGAGCTAATTTCTGAGACTGGTTGATTTAAAAAATAGCAATGTGTGTGTTTGATTTAGATGACTACTAATAGACGCGTTAGGTAATATGTATGTTTAGTAACGACGAGTGGCGTTATATATCAAGCTTAAAAAGTTTGACTCGAGACGAATACGGTCGCATGTGGACGGCATCACACCGCCTCAATGGATTCCTTGCACATCTTCCTTGGTGGGCGAAGGACCGTCGGTTAGACGAAACATGTTTGTTGTACCAAGTGGATTCGAAAGGCGAGCTTTATATTTTGTGCATCTTACACGTGTGGAGAATTCAGACCACCAAAACTGACATGGTGATCGCGTATAAGACAGATGCTCGACATGCTTGTTTGGAACAGTACCGTGTTCGGAAAGAGAGGTGGGGTCACGTTGGCCTTATGACGATTTCCCCATTCGGCGGCGCACCCGCTGCTCCAAGGTCGACCGTTTCGACTCTGCAGAATCGGGGGCAGAATGCGGTTCCGAATCGTTCGTGTGTTTCACCGACCGTCTCTGTGTGGCCGTGGTGCTCGTCATGTATGCATACACAATACACAGAAGAAGTAACAGGATAGTGATAGTGATTATGAGTTCCATCGTTGTTGTTTACCTGGTCCTATCTAAAACATCATTCATAAATGTGATACATGTTCATTTTTTGGGGTATTTAGGTTTTTTTGTCGTGTATGAAATGACGTCGTTGTCGTTATCGACGATGTTGTCAGAACGTTCTCGGAGTACGGATTGGACTATTCGACCATCGGTACCATTGACTTGGATACCCGACGAGCGCGTGAAACGGTGTTTCGGCTGTGGTTCTACGTTCTCGACTTTCCGTCGAAAGCATCACTGTCGTTCGTGTGGGCGCATTTTTTGTTCCGCGTGTACTGCATATCGTGAAGTCATTCCGTCTTATTTTCAAACGTTTTCCGGCGTGTTTCCGAATACGCCGCAGCGGACATGTGCACCCTGTGCCCAGACCTTGCATCGCGCTTCGGAAGTGGAGCACCTCATTCGCATGATCAGCGTACTGCCGGTTTTAATGTCCGATTTATTCGGCCTGCGGCTTGTGAACAAACAATGGAACCACGCAACGAATACTATGTTCAGTCTTTTCAGAGGTTTACAATACAAGTTGTCGTGTCAACCGTACTCCAATATAGAACGCGATTTTTTAGTCACGCATTTGAAAGAGTTCAACGGGCATGTACCATGGGTTGTGCACGCGCTTGCGGCGGCACCTAAGCGCAGTGCGGCGTGTATGAACGGCGCGAAACTGATGCATAGGGTTCAGTGTCGAAAGCTCCTGTGCTCTCGGACATGCCGTCCGACGTTGTCTGTGGAAGATATTCTACGCCTGGGAATGGCGCAATGCTTAGATCAAATGCCGATGCAACACTGGGTTATAGATGCATGGCGCGTGTCCGACAAGACAGCTCTGTGTAAAATGATGCCGTGGTGGGTGTATTTGGCCTGTAGATGCACAAAACTGTTTCGACACGGGTTGATACCCATTGCGCTGGAAAGTTTAGATGTGATGTACGCATTGTGGTTCGAGTGCGAGCTGCAAAAATCGCCGCGTTTTGAGCGCGTGCTGCAACGCGTACAAAAGGAAACGACTGCTGCGCTCGAACCTGCTGTACGGCAACAGTTTATCGCGTCTCGCAACTTGGTGCGTTGTTTCAAAAATATACTCAAAGCCCCATCGAAAGAGGGTCGGTCTCAGGTGGTCAATATGTTTTTCAAAGACAACGGGCCGGCACGTTTGCCTTGGAACGCACAGATAGTTGTCACCAATATGTCTGTGATCAAACAACTCCAGTCATCATCCAACCCCTTGGTGGTACGATTAACAGCAGGCACCGGGGACTGTCATACACTGTTGTTGAAGCAGGAAGACGTCAGGACGGACAGACTGGCGATGGTGGTGGGATATTGGACCAATCACTTGACTACGGACATATGTGTGCACACGTACGATGTGTTTCCATTGTCAGAGAGGTGCGGTATTGTGCAAATGATTCCGCGTACCAAAACACTGTATGACATACGACAATCGGGCGTGTCGTTGTTGAACTACATTATGTCGTCCAACGAGGAGTTGAATGTGAAAACCCTACGCGAACGCATTGTCGCGTCGACTGCTGGAGCATGTTTGTTGGCATTTACTATGGGCCTCGGGGACCGTCACCTGGAAAATATTTTAGTATCCTCAGACGCTCTCCTTGTGCACGTGGATTTTGGTTACATCTTCGGCGAGGACCCGAAACGCCAACGCACACAGATGCGAATCACCGACGAAATGATTGACGCGTTAGGTGGCAAAGGCAGCGCTACATTTTCGTCGTTTGTCGAGAAAACACAACTCGCGTACTCTGAAATGAGACTGCATACATCTTTTTGGTACCACTTGCTCGCTTCTGAACATTTCATTGTGGGCGACCCGCGCCGACACTGGAAACGTATTCGCGACCACACCCTCAACCGCTTTGTGCCGGGCGAAGATAATACCGAAGCCTCCGTGCAGATTGAATCTGTCGTACGCACCGCCACACGGGAAACGTGGTTCCAATCCTTGGTGGACATGACACACTCAGCATCGAACCAAATGACCGGAATCTTTCACATGGAACTATAAACGTACGAACTCACACATCACATGTCAGTTCTGAACAGGGGAAAAGTACATTACTTTAAAGCTCCCTTATCGATAAGCCCTACAAAAGTGACTGTATCGGGCTCCTGGTCCACCGCCCCGTCACCCTTGCCCATGGACCCGACACAGCTATTCAGATTGCGTGTACATGTGTGGAAACAGCAATACCGTTGTAACGTTGCCGATGTTTGTATGGACTGGGTTATCACGAATGAGTCTGGCGTGGCACGACACGCATTGGTTCTGCAAACGACCGACTTGTCGATTGCAGATTGCCTTCAAGACGAGGTATTTGGGTCTCACATACAAAACTTTCTTAACCAAAACACAGCCATTATTCCCATTCACACCGCATTCAACAACTGCACCCAGGGGCACGTCTAACGGGCTCCGATGGCAAGGCGGGCAAGGACGGCGACAACCACTCGGCTTGGTGCACCGCTATCGCGTCATGTATTTTACTGAACAAGTTTTCGATACCCTCACCAGATTTGGCCGACGTATATATATGGTCAAATGTGTGTTCTTTGACCCAAGACGTCACCTCCGACGGTGCAAATGGATGTATATCGGTCTTGTTAGACACTATGACAACAACGGGGTCGTGCAAACCTGACGCCTTGGCGGTAATAATGTTGTACCATTGTTTTAGGTCCTCGGACACATCAGAGTCCGATATATCGTGGACCAACACAAACACATGTCCACGTGCAAAGTACGAAGATGTAATCGACATGAAACGCTCTTGACCACAAGTGTCCCACACAGAGACCCTGAAGTCGCCCAAATCCAGCGGTATGAAATCCACGGCCAAGGTGGATGTCACCTCTGTACTATTCGATTGATACTTGCGTATCAAAGACGTTTTACCGGCGCCGACAGAACCTACAAACACAATGTTATAGCGCATGTGTACATAGTACAAAACAACCAAATATATAGTCTGTGTCAAACATATTTAGAATAACCTCGAAATCACCTTGAGCAACGACTCCTCTTCCTCCTCGGCCGGCACAGTGGTCGTGGTAGACCCGCGAAATGTCCTGTCCGTCCTCTTGTCGACCAACGAATCCAACGTGGTCAGCTTCTTGCACAGCGCCGGGTGCACGTACGTATCCAGAGTGTCCGTGCCCAACAGATAGTAGATGTCGCAGCGCTCCGTCTGCGAAATTCTGTGAATGCGGTCCTCGGCCTGAATCATCACGCCGGGCACCCAATACAGCTCGCCGAACACACACTCAGAGACACGCGTCAACGTCACACCGGTGCCCGCCGCCATGATGGACAGTATAGCAATGCGCATGCTGTCGTCGGCCTGAAAAGCTTCCACGTTCGCCTGCCGAGTGGCCGCCGGCGTCGACCCGTCAATACGCATGTAGGTATACTTGTCGCGCACTGCTTCCTCCACCGCATTCAGCACGGCCTGATGGTACGCGAAAAAGATAAACGACCGACCAGCTGCGAGCGCGTCTACGACCCAACGCGCAATCGCCTCACACTTGGCCGCCGCAGTGGCCACGAACAGCTCGGAAATCACCTTTTGACGCTCGAACATTTGCAGACGCTGTGCCTCCGAACCGGACGGCAGCCTGTACATCGTGCGATTGAGCTCTTTCCATTGTCGAAACCCCGCCTCGACGTCCGCCAGCTCGCCGGCCTTGACCTCCAACCACACAGTGTGGCGCGTCTTCGGAGGCAGCTGCGTCAGCACATCGCGCTTCAGACGGCGCACCATGAACCCGCGCTTCAACACGTAGTGCAACTCATGGCCCAAACTAGACCCGCGGTCGTCGTACCCGAAAGGGGTCGGCTTACCGTTGCAATACCGCTTGGCATACGAAGTGTAGTTTTTGACGTACGCGGGACGCAGCATCATCAGTTGAGAAAACAGCTCGATGGGTCGATTCAAAGCGGGCGTGCCCGTGACCAGCATCGCGAACCGCGCGGAACGCACCAAGGGCGTCGCCGCTTTCGTACGCTTCGTCTTGCGCGATTTCACGTAGTGCGACTCGTCGCACACCACCACATCAAACACGCCCGTCGGGATTTTCAGCGCGCTCAGCATATCGTACGACACAATACAGGCCTCACCCACCAGTTCTTCCTTCCCCTTTTTTACGAGCTGTCCGTCCAAGTCCAGCCACTCCTTCAGCGCGTGCGTCCAGTGGTAACGCAAATACGACGGACACACCACCAACACGCGTGCCGGCAGACAATGCCCGATGAAAGACAGGGCCTGCCGCGTTTTTCCCAGTCCCATGTCGTCGGCCAACAAGACACGGCCTCCGTGCACGTCAAAGGCCTGTCGCACGCCGTCTTTCTGATACGTGAACAACGACGTCCACAGCGCCGACGGTATTTTGCCGGCATCGAAGGTGGCAGGCACGACGCGACGACGGACATTCCACACGTGCGGCGGTATCTCGTCCACACTGAACTTATCCGTCACGCCTCTCAACGCGCGCAAGTCCACCGCCGCGATGTCGAACGTCTTGCGCCGGTCGTTCACATGGCACACCTTCTTGATATGGTCGACGTCCTTCGCCGACATCTTGTGCGTCTTCACGCGAATCGTACGGTCGTCCACAAACGACAATTGCACCTGCTTCTTCGGCTCTTGCTTACGATAAAAACGCGGCATGTCCTACACTATATACACGTGACTGCTGACACATCAAATAAACCAAAAAAATATTATGTCCTACGTTTATGATTAATCGAGACCCAGAATCGTGCGCAGTACAGCCTGATTCTTGCCGTCCACAAAGTTCTGGCGTGCCAGCGCTTCTTCGACGCTGTACCAAGCGCCGTTGCGCGTTTCTTGAATAGCCTTTTCGCGTTCGGCGTCGGCCTCAACAATGCCCGGAATTTTCTTATACCAGGCATGTGGGCAGCGCCACCCGTGAAACCCGTCCGGGCGGCGCACAGCGTCTGCGGCGGCCCAAATGCCCTCCATTTCGGTCTTTTCTGCAAAGTCGGTCACGAAAATGGCGGTCACCGTGGTGGCGCCCGTCCTGCGGGACGTGAATGGGTTCGACCAACACTGAAACTGAATCTTGTCCCGAAGATGTGCTTCGGTGGCACCGGCCTCTTCTTCAGTCTCCTTGTAAAGCGTTTCCACCACCTTGGGCATGTCCTGTGTGGCCCCGTCGTCGACGGCACCCATCACGAGTTCGTGGTAGTGCTGACCAGACACGCGAGCCGTAAAGTCCAGGAGAACGGCGTGCAGGGCAACGAGGCTCTCGGTCTCGACAGTCGAAATGTCAAAGTCCTTGTCGAGGGCCGAATGTGCCGCTGCCGCCGTCGCGAAACAGCAGACCGGGGCCCATTTCTTACTCAGCATGTGCGCGAGAATCCAGCGCGCCATGTCCTCGGGGTTGTACACCTTCCCGAGCAGCAGCAGCGTCGCGCCGACCGTGTACACTTGGAAAGGAGCACCCTTCAACATGGAGTCGGCGGGCCAGAATTTTGTGGCCCAATCCGACTTGGTCTTTTCGTCCCAGAAGTGCCGGTCGCCGCGCATCAGGAAGACCTGAGAACGTAGGGCGGTCATGAATGCGTTCGCAATGCCCGCGACATCGTGCGGGGGGTCGCGGAGACCCTCGAAGCCGCCGGCATGTGCCGTTTTGGCTTTCTTGGAGACGTGCTGGTGGACAGTGGTAGGGGTGAGAGCGGCCATGTTTGTTTGTGCGAGTGTCTGGAATATTTAATTTAAATTAAATTAAATCGGAGTCGGCCAAGAATTTCTTGAGCACCCACCGCTTTTTAATTTAAATTAAATTAAATCGGAGACGGCCAAGAATTTCTTGAGCACCCAGCGCTTTTTAATTTAAATTAAATTAAATCGGAGACGGCTCAGATTTTTTTTGGGTGCGACCACCGCTTTTTAATTTAAATTAAATTAAATCGGAGACGGCTCAGATTTTTTTTGGGTGCGACCACCGC
>Ga0255779_1000010_pt1 | contig 211624 bp, 217 predicted proteins | sample 011ome_21_FD_179977 | JGI IMG/M metagenome (GOLD analysis project Ga0255779, IMG submission 179977) | Coastal salt marsh microbial communities from the Groves Creek Marsh, Skidaway Island, Georgia - 011508AT metaG (version 2) | ecosystem: Environmental > Aquatic > Marine > Intertidal zone >... | reverse complement strand
ATGCTGTTAATGTTGAATGGAGCGATGAAATTGAAGAAGCGATTGAAGCAATTCATTTAAGGTTTTTTAATCCTGCACCATAAATATTAACTCGTAAAATGACTCGTTTTTAACATAATCGAAAAAAACAGATCAATACGATCGAAAAAAGTACTAAAAAATAGGTATAAACGATCTCTAAATAGGAGTAAAATCCTTTTTTTTTATAATCGGATATCTCTGATTGAGAGTGCAATGTGCGATTATTATTAAAAACTATAGCTATTATTTTCGTGGTTTGGTCCACTAACAGTAACAGTAACAGTAACGGTAATAATGATGCAAAAGCGCCTAATGTTAGCGTAATAACGCCAACAAATAGCCAAAAACCCACTTGGTCTTGGGAACGAGGAGGTGGAAGTAAAGGTAACAAAAACTATCGATATAAGCTTAACAATGGCGATTTAACTTCGGGTGCCACTTCCACTACCAATACAAACCATACACCAGCTAGCCCGCTTAGCGATGGGACACACACATTGTATGTGCAAGAACAAGATGGAGATGAGTCTGATTGGTCTGACTCAGGGTCAGCAGCTGTTGTTATTGATTCTATTGCACCTATTATCACTTCTAATTCTGCCGCTATCAACATTAATGAGAACACTACAGCAGTAACTACTGTTGTAGTAACTGAGGCAAACACTGTCACTTATTCAATTAGTGGTGGCGCAGATCAAGCTAAGTTTGGTATCTCATCAGGTGTTTTAACATTTGCTAGTGCACCTAATTATGAAAATCCAACGGACGATGACACAAACAATACTTATATAGTTGAAGTAACTGCAACAGATGCTGCAAGTAATGCAGATACTCAAACGATTACTGTAACAGTTATAGATGTTATTGAAACTGCCACACTTGCAATTAGTTCCATTGGTAATGCCAATGTGGCTGAAGGCTCGATTTACACTAGTGACACTCCATCTTTAACTAAAAAAAGCGACAATCCAATTGGTGATTTAACTTATACTTTAAGTGGTGACGATGCAACAGATTTCAGTATTAATTCGTCAACAGGTGAAGTGTCTATGGTGCCACGTGATTATGATAATCCGGTTGATAGTGACACTAACAACACTTATTCGTTAAGTATTACTGCAACTGATGAAGATGGCAATAGCGATATAGAATCCTGGGTGGTAACAGTTACTGATGCTACTGCACCACTCATCACTGGCACCACAGTGGCTGCAGACAACACAACCATTGCTACTACCTTCTCAGAGGCTGTTTACAGAAATAGTAATAAGAATAGTTTAAAGGTTGGCAACTTTAGCTTATCTCTAAGCGGGGGTAGTGCCTTCTTGAGTAAGGCAACTCCTTCGAGTATTAGTATTAGTGGTAATGTCTATACTCTAGGTTTGAGCTTATCTGGTACGCCAAATGGTAGCGAGACAATCACAGTAGTGCCGTCGTCATTAACTGCCATCTATGATAGTGCAGGTAATGCAGCCAGTATTTCTCAGTCAAACAATACAGTGAATTTGAATGATGAATCTGCGCCAACGCTATCCTCTTCAACGCCAGCTGATAATGCTACTGCAATAGCAGTAGATGCTAATATTGTGTTGAACTTTAGTGAAGCGGTTGATGTTGAATCTGGCAATATTACCATCAAGAAAACCTCAGACGACTCAACCATTGAAATTATTGATGTAACCAGTGGTCAGGTAACAGGCACAGGCACAACAGCTATTACCATTAACCCAGGTTCTGACTTATCAGGAGAAACTGAATACTACGTATTGGTTGATGCCACTGCCTTTGATGATAGTTCGTCAAACTCTTATGCAGGTATTAGTTCAACAACAGTTTTGAGTTTTACTACGGCAGATGCTATTCAGGCGCCTGGTGTTGTTGATAATTTGCCTAAATTAATAGGATCTTATCCAAAGGTTTTTGGTAAAAATATTAGCGTTAATAGTAATATTGTTCTAGATTTTGATCGTGTAGTTTATGCTTCGAACAGCAGTACTGAAGGAAGAGTTGAGCGTTTTATTACTATTTACAACGCTGATACGAATACAGTAATTTTTAACGAACTATCCAATAGTTCCTATATTACTGGTTCTGGAACTGCTCAAATTACCATTAACCCTCCAAGCGACTTGGAGGAGAAAGTAAATTACTACGTTAATATTGGCGATGACGCATTTCATGATTCAGACAGTAATTACTATTTTGGTATTAGCGATGCAAACTCTTTGAATTTTATTACTGCCAAAAATCCTATGATGGATGCCAATATTACAGCATTAAAAGAGATGCAAGTTAATCACTCCATGGATCAGGTTGAGAAATCAATTGGTGCTATTACCCATAGACAAAACTTTATACGTCGCAATGGTGGCAAAAACAATTCTAGTCAGGGAATTAAATTTACATTTAATAATCAAGCGCTTGACGATACACTAAATAAGCTTGCACCATTGGTTAGTCACTTTGAGAGTTATGACATCTCTAAGCAGCTAGCTAATGCTGCTGATAAAGCACTACCTGATGATTGGGGTTTGTGGACTGCTGGTGAAATTGCACTGGGCAACGTCAATAGCAAGAGTGGCGTAGATAGTACTAGTAAGAGTAAAGAAATATCTGTTGGGCTAGATAAAATAATCGGTACCGATCGAATGGCAGGACTTTGTTATCGCCTTAATAAAACTGAAACTGTTATTGGCAATGATGGCACTCAGATGAATTCTAGCTCTAAACATTGGTCAGCGTATGGCTCACTTAAAACTAACAAACACAGCACCCTTGAAGGCTTGATAGGTTGGGGCAATATTAGCACTGACCATACTCGTGTAGATGGGGCAAACACCTACACAGCTGTTCAAGAGAGTCAGCAGGTATATGCCAGTTTTATTGTTAGAGAAAATTTTCTTTTTGAAGAAGCCAACTTGTCGCCATTTATTCGTATAGATAGTAGCTACACCAAACAAGCAGCTTATAGCGAAACTGGTGACAGTAATTCAGCCAACGACGCTTTGCATTATAAGTCTAATAATATCCACAATACAATATTTTCAGTTGGTGTTGATACAGATGTTGAGTATCAATTTGGTGATAAAACCGTTAAGCCTTACTTGTCTCTCAGACATAAAATAAATACAGGTTATGAATCTAGCAATGAGATGTACTATCTGTCTAATCCAGTTAAAGAGTACACCGGTGTGATTGCTAGCAATTCTGGTGAATCTGGTTTGAATTTGGTTATTGGTGCAGATATTCAGTCAGCAGATGGCTGGCTTATTACCAGTAGCTATGAACTTAGTGAGTCTAAGCTCATACATAATAAAAGTTTAAGGCTTAGAGCTGAGTGGAAGTTTTAACAAGGCACGTCTTTTACTCTGAGGATAGCGCAATTTTTTTAGTTTTATTGATTTAGCTCTAAAAAACACTCATAGTTAAAATTTGCCAAATTTTTTGATTATTGGCTTAAATTATTAGTGTTTTAAGGCGTTATTAGGATAAAAGAATCATTTTTTTGGCTTTTTCTAAGTAAAAACGGCTGATTTTCTACTCTAAAGCTTGATTTTTCCTCTATTTTCTACCCATTTGCATTATTTTTGATTTTTTTTTGGTGCCCTCGAAACGATTCGAACGTTCGACCTGCCGCTTAGGAGGCGGCTGCTCTATCCAGCTGAGCTACGAAGGCAAGGTTGTTATTATCAACGCTGAGAGATAATTATTCAAGCTAATATTTGCTTCAGAATGGCTTTTGAATTGTTGTAATCAATATTAATTATATAGTTGACATTGTTTTTGCTAAAAATTAAAGCGGGAAAACCACGTGACTGTAGAGATTTAGACAGATTGATATCGCTTTCTAATTGCTTTTGTGTTGTGCTTGAGTTTAAATCTTGGATAAATTGCTGCTGATCTAGCCCGATTGATATTGCTAGTTGGATTAGTGTTGCAGGTTCAGAAGGGTTTTGTGCTTGTAAATAGTAGGCATTTTGAATGGCGTTAATCATGGTTTTTTCGAGTTTTTTATCTTGATTTTTTGCTGCAATAACAGCCCTGCAAGCTGGGTAAGTTGAACGCATGGGCGAGCATTTTTCCCAGAAATCAAAATTAAAGTCAGTGCCTGGGATTTCTTGTTGAATTTTTAGCCAATTTTTCTGAATATACTGACGCATTTCATCGGACATAGTTTGTTGGCTATCGGGTGCCAAACCGCCTAGTACATATTGAACTGCGATAGATTTAGGCAATGATTGCTTGACTTGATGCCAGGTTTTTTCAAAGCCCCAGCACCAAGAGCACATAGGATCATGTATGTAATATAATGTGGCAGAATTCATGGAAAATTTTTATCAAAAAGCGTAGAATATATATTAACGTATTTAGTTCATAATGGAGTCATAAGATGAATCACCCTATATTATTTTCTTTATCGCTATTATTAGGCGCCCAAGCATCATTCGCAGGAAGCTATACAGATAGTGCTGTAGTAACCTCAGTAGATAAAATCTACAAAATGCACACCATTCGAGAGCCTTACCAAGACTGCTATATTAAAGAGTTTTACCAGGCAGAAGGCGACGGCTCTGCTACGAATGAAATTGTCGGTGGATTATTTGGTGGATTAATTGGCAACCAGTTTGGTGACGGTAGTGGAAAAGACGCTATGACAGTTGCTGGTGCCTTATTAGGTGCTTCTCTTGCTCACGATGACGAGTTGGAAAAATCCAAAACTGGTCGCGTGGTTAGTCGTGAAGTGTGCGAAACTAAATATCGCACAGAGTCACAAAAACGCCTAAGTCATTATCGTGTTGAATATCAATATGATGGACGTACATTTACATATACAACGAAAAACAAACCTTATGGTGATCGTATTAAGATTCAGGTTGAGGTTTCGCCAAAATAACCCATGAAAGTAGAAAAAACCTTGGAGCAGGTGTCTAGCCTTGCAGAGCAAGGCGATGCTCAATCTCAGTATGAATTGGCTTTGGCCTATGATTTAGGTTTGGGTGTGGATAAAAATTTATCAATAGCATTTGAATGGTATCAAAAATCTGCCAACCAAGAATATGCAAAAGCACAGTATAATTTGGGCATTTTTTACGCCTTAGCGAAGTCAGTCGATAAGGATATTGAACAATCAAAATTCTGGATTAGAAAGGCCAATGAAAATGGCTATTCTGGTGGAAGTATTTTTTAAACAGGAATTACCATGAAAGACATTAAACTTGAAGACAGGCTTATTTTTGCCTTAGATGTGCCTGAGGTTTCACAAGCCAAAGACTTAGTGAACCAGCTAGATGACAGCGTTAATTTTTATAAAATTGGCATGGAAATGCTAATGACTGGCCAATATTTTCAGTTAATGGATTGGCTGATTGCTAAAGATAAAAAAGTTTTTGTTGATCTTAAATTTTTTGATGTGCCAGAAACGGTTGGTAGAACGATTAATCGCCTCAGTCAAACTGGCGCAACTTTTGCCACGATTCATGGCAATCAAGGCTTAATGGAGAAGGCTGCTGAAAATAAAGGTGATCTTAAAATTCTTGCAGTAACAGCACTCACCAGTTTGGATCGTGGTGATTTGGACGATTTAGGTTTTGATTGTGATGTGCAAGATTTGGTTATTTCTCGTGCCAAACGCGCCTTTGAAGCAGGTTGCGATGGCGTGGTTTCATCAGGTCTTGAAGTGCCATTTTTGCGTGAATATGTAGATAATAAATTGATTGCAGTAACACCAGGAATTCGCCCCGTTGCCAATGACGATGATCAAAAGCGTGTAGTAGATGTAGCAACAGCCTTTAAATCAGGTTCTGACTACATTGTAGTTGGCCGACCGATTAAAAATGCAGATGATCCGTACGCAGCTGCCAGCAATATTCAAGATATTATTAAGACCTGTTTTTAATTTACAAATGCCTCTTTACATAGTATGCATGCGTGTTTAAGGGGTATAATTTCACATTCGTTATTGACCTTCGTCAATACATCTTTTATAGTCGCGTAGCTCAGTTGGTTAGAGCACTACCTTGACATGGTAGGGGTCGGTGATTCGAATTCACTCGCGACTACCATTTTTTAAACAAAATTATCGTGTAGAAATGACCACTACATCCCTTTATCTTTGATTTTTTTTGGTATTAGTTATTAGAGTTTGACCAAATACCTGCCCACTGCTTTTGCTTCTAATATTTGTTGATAAGCTTGCTGGATTTCGTTAAGTGATATTTCATTTGTTACTTTGTCTAGCGTGCTAATTTTAAATTCATTGGCGATTTTTTCCCAAGCCTGTGTTTTTTTGGCTAATGAGCTTTCAACTGAATCGATTCCAATTAGCCTGACACCTCTTAAAATAAAAGGGAATACATTGGTGTTAAATACAGGTGAAGCTGTAAGCCCACAACAGGTAGCAACGCCGTCATACTTGATTTGTTTTAGGGCTTCAGCCAGTATATTGCCACCAACCGTATCTATCACTCCTGAGAATCTTTCTTTGCCCATGGGTCTTTTATTTTCAACATCAAAATCTTGTCTTAATATAACTTCTTTAGCGCCAATGGTTTTTAAATAATCCACTTGATCTTCTTTGCCAGAAAGAGCTACAACCTCAAATCCAAGCTTGGATAAAATTGCAACCGAAATACTACCAACACCGCCAGTAGCACCTGTTACCAGTACTTCGCCATTTGTAACTCCATTGTTTAATAGTTCATTGACACTTAGAGCTGCTGTCAAGCCTGCTGTTCCATAAATCATAAGCTCTCTTAAGGAGGCATGATCTGGCTTTTTAATAACCCAACTATCTGGTACTTTTACAAATTCACTATGGCCCCCATTGGTATTCATGCCTAAATCATACCCAGTAACCAAAACTTCCTCGCCAACTGCAAATAGACTTGATTTGGATTCAGAAATAATGCCACTCACATCAATGCCTGTCACATGTGGAAAAACTCGAGTAACACCCGGGTTTCCACTAGCACTTAAAGCATCTTTGTAATTTAATGAGGAATAAGCGGTTTTAATTAAAACCTCATTTTCTACTAGTGAGGGTTTTACAATATCTTTAATGCTGGTTATAAATTGTTCATTTCGTTTTTCTACGACAAAAGCCTTCATTGAGTTATTACCTTTTTTATGAATATATTTAAACATTGTAACTTAAAGGGATTATCATTGGAAGAACCTACTTTTTTGTAAGGTACTAACATTTTAGGAACCATTATATTTGGAGATAATAACAAAAATGAGCGGGAGTAAGACAATACAGCCTGAAAAATGCCCTGTTGAAACCTCAATTGACGTTTTGGCGGGAAAATGGAAGATATTAATACTATGGTATTTATTATCAGAAACTAAAAGATTTGGCGAACTGCAAAAATTAATGCCAAAAATAACGCAAAAAATGCTAATTCAGAAGCTTAGGGAGTTGGAACGAGATGAAATTGTGCACAGGGAAGTCTATCCAGTTGTTCCACCAAAAGTTGAATATTCATTAACTTCTTATGGAAAAAGCTTAAAGCCAATATTGAAATCGCTTTATTTATGGGGTGAAATACATAAAGAAAAAGTTCTTTAATTATTTGCTTGCCGCCATTTATCTTGACTTATCGTATACAATTTATGCCATGAAATTACCACTCTTATTTTTGTTATTGTTGAGCTATAGTATGCTGGCAAAGGCCAACTTGTACGATAGGGGCAAGGCATATTATTATGGTGATGGTGTTGAGCAAAATTATAGTAAAGCTTTTAATGCTTTTTCACATGCTAGTAAGACTGGAAATCTAGAAGCACAAACTGCTTTAGGAATCATGTATCTTGAGGGGCAGGGTGTTATTCAAAATGATATAAAAGGCATTCATTTGTTAAAAAAATCAGCTGACCAAGATCATGCTAAAGCCCAATATTATTTAGGCAGTATGTATTATTTAGGCATTGGTGTTGGGCGTGATTTGAAGACAGCACATAAATGGATTAAAAAGTCAGCTGAACAAGGCTATGCAGATGCTCAGCAAAATCTAGCCTTAATGTATGAACGAGGAAACGGGGTTAAGAAAAACACAATATTGGCTAACAAATGGTTTTTAGAATCAGCAAAGTCAGGAAATGCTAATGCTCAATATCGACTAGCTAAGGCATACCTAGACTCTGAAGATTATAACCAGGCCTATATTTGGTTTTTAAAATCTGCCAAACAAGAACAGGCTCAGGCTCAACAACAATTAGCACAATTGTTAAGCCAAGGAAATGGGACTGAAAAGAACGAAAAAAAAGCGCTGTATTGGTATCAAAAGTCATTTGATAATGGCCGTACAGAGCTGGCTTATATTTTGGCTAATTATTATGATGCTGGAATTCTTGTTGCGCCTAATTACAAAAAGTCGCACAAGCTTTATCAACAAGCTCTTAAACAAGGTTATTTATCAGCTTATTTGGATATTGCCCGACATTATGAGTTGGGACAAGGGGTTGAGGTCGACTGGAACAAGGTCTATAATTTTTCCATCGCTGCAGCTAGAAAGGGCCATCAACCTGCCTGGAAAAAAGTAGTTAGTTTGTACTTACAAGGTAAAGGGGTTGAGCTATCTACCAATAAGGCTAAATACTGGCTGAAAAAATTATCAAAAGCTGGTGATGTTGAAGCCACTAAACAGCTAGAAGAGTTATAAAAATGGAATAAATCGGCCGGTTTTTTGTTGATATTCTGGATATTTTTTAAACCGTTGTGTCAGCAGTTTTTCTTCAAGATTAGATTTTAGAATTAAATCAACTAGCAAAATTAACATAACACTTTGCGAAAGAAAGTGACTATTACTAAGCATTAGCGCAAAGCATAGTAAAAGAACGCTAGTGTACATAGGGTGCCTAATAAATTTATAAATACCGTTTGTGCGAAGTCGGTGGGCTTGTTTTAGGGTAGGCGCTATATTTAAGTTGCTTATTTTCATATTGAATAGAGCGATAACACCAATCGCTAATGCAATCAACAGCAGCCATAGAGTGATAATATCAAGGGATTCAAAACGAGCATTAAATGCTAAATAAATAATACAGATAAATTGAACAACAACATAAATCATAAGAAGTCTTGATCGTTATAATAGGGCTATTATCTCAAATATTATGAAATACATTATGCAAACTTCATATGATATTGTTGTTATTGGTGCTGGTCCAGCGGGACTAAGCTTTGCTTCGTCTATGATAGACACTCAGTTAAACGTACTGTTATTAGAAAAGTCTGATTTGGAAGAAATTTCAAAACCAAAAGTAGATGGTAGAGAGATTGCGTTAACACATCTATCGCTTAAAATTTTAAAAAAATTAGGTGTTTGGAATTTGGTTGATCAGGCTGAAGTTTCTCCGTTAAGAGAGGCAAAAGTGTTTGACGGCGACTCTGATTCTTTGTTGAATTTTAAGAGTGACAAAACTACTATTGAAGCGCTTGGATATTTAGTGCCCAATTATCAAATAAGACAAGCCTTATATAATCGAGTTAAAGATGCTAGTAATATTACTATTCAAGCCAACACTTTAGTTGAAGATGTTAATCAATTGGAGCATGGTGCTGAAGTGGTGCTTCTTGATGGCAAGTGTATTGAGACAAAATTAGTCGTTGCAGCAGACAGTCGTTTTTCTAATATTCGACGCAAAGTAGGGATTCCTACCTTAATGAAAGATTTTTCAAAGGTAATGATTATCACTAAAATGAAACATGAAAAACCACATGATAATATTGCATTAGAATGTTTTGATTATGGCAAAACATTGGCTTTACTCCCTATGATTGGCAACACATCATCAGTAGTTTTAACGGTTAAAACTAATGAGTCTCAGGCATTATTAGATATGGATGAAGTGACATTCAATCAATTTGCAACAGAGGCTTTTAAAGAAGGACTAGGGAAAATGACTCAAGTAGGTGAAAGACATTTTTATCCACTAGTGGCAACCCATGCACAAACTTTTTACGCCAAACGTTTTGCATTAATTGGAGATGCTGCTGTTGGCATGCATCCTGTTACCGCACATGGATTTAATTTAGGTTTAAGAGGGCAAGATATTTTGGCCAGTCTTATTCGAGATGCACAAACATATGGGCAGGACATTGGCTCGGATTCTTTATTAAAAATGTATGAAAAAAAGCATATCAATCTAACTCGCCTCATGTTTTTTGGGACTAATGGCATTGTGGCTTTGTTTACCAATGAAGCGCCTGTAGTCAAACAGGTGAGAAAGATGGTGTTAAAGTTTGCTGAGAATTTTCCGCCGATTAAATATTTAATTTCTAACCACTTAACTGAGGCTAAGAATTTTAAATTGCCGCCTTTTGAAAAAATACTTAAAAAATTACCCTTCTAATGGCTGTAGATCTAAACGCATTAAGACGTGAATTTACTAGTAGCGGTATATCACGTGAGCAAATGAATGATAATCCATTTGCACAATTTGAGCTCTGGATGAAACAAGCAAGCGATGCAGATCTTACATTGCCAAATGCTATGAGCCTAGCCACAAGTGATGCCGACGAAGTAAGTATTAGAACTGTTTTATTGAAATCATTTGACAAACAAGGATTTGTATTTTTTACCAATTATCATTCAAAAAAATCACAGCAAATTCAAAAAAATCCAAATGCAGCCTTATTGTTTCCTTGGCTGGATTTAGAAAGACAGGTAAAAATTTCAGGTCAAGTAGAGAAAATTTCGACACTAGACTCTGTTAAGTATTTTTCATCACGTCCAAAAGATTCTCAGCTGGGTGCTTGGGCGTCAAATCAATCTGGTGTGCTTTCATCAAGACAAGCGCTATTGACCCAATTTGAAGCGATGAAAAATAAGTTTAAAAAAGGTGAGATCCCATTGCCTGATTTTTGGGGTGGGTATCGAGTGGTCCCTCATCGCATTGAATTTTGGCAAGGTAGAGAAAACCGTCTACACGATCGATTTGTTTATTTAAAGCAAGATAAAGATTGGATTATTGAGCGTTTAGCCCCGTAAGTTTTTGATAACTGCTTGAGTATCTGGTCTCTTTTCAGTCCAAAACTCAAAACTATGAGCTGCTTGTTCAACTAGCATTCCCAATCCATCTGCAATCATTAAAGCGTGGTTATCTCTAGCCCAATTCATAAAGGGTGTTTGTTCGCCATACATTAGATCATAACAAATTGCATGCTCAGCGCACCCTGGTGCAATATTAGGCATTTTTTTATCTAGTGAAGCGCTGGTTGCGTTAATAATGATGTCTACTGGGTCAGATTTAATTTTGTCTAGCCCAAAACCGTAAGCGGGCCCATATTTTGAAAAGTCATTAGCTAATTTTTCTGCTTTACTAGCTGTCCTATTAGCGATCATAAGTCGACTAGGCTGTTGCTGAAGTAATGGCAATATAATGCCTTGGGTTGCGCCACCAGCACCCAAAATAAGAATTTTTTTATCTTTAAGCGATAGCCCTAAATTTTGAGTCAAGTCATTAACAAGACCCAATCCATCTGTGTTTTCTCCGATTAATTGACTGTCTGTTACTTTGATTGTATTAACAGCGCCGGCCATTTTTGCATTCAAAGTAAGCTCGGTGGCTAATTTATAGGCGTCAATTTTAAAGGGCACGGTGATATTAAAACCATCTCCCCCTGAGTCGATAAATTGTTGGGCTGCTTGTGCAAAGTTGTTAATAGGCGCTAGTATTTTGATATAACTAGCCTGAATGGCTAGCTGCCGTGCAAACTGGGCATGAATAGCAGGTGATAAGCTGTGCTCTATTGGGTTGCCAAATACTGCTAAATTGTACATAGGCTTACTCAGGCTGCTTTACTTCTACTTGTTTAGCCTCTACTTGCTTGGCTTCTGTTTGCTTTGATTCCGGCTGTTTAGCTACAAGTTGTTTTTTTACTACTGGAGTTGATTCTAACTTCTGATTAGAATTTTGGCTATTGTCTTCAAGTTTTGGCTTGTTTAATGGCTCAGTAGTAGGGCTTTTAGGTGTACTGCCTGGTTTATTGTTCTGCGCTTGCTTAGCCTTATTTTGTGGCTTTGCAGGTTGCTTGTTACCTTGTTTTTTCGCCTGAGCTTGTGGTTGCTTTGCCTTATTTTGTTGCTTTGCAGGTTGCTTGTTGCCTTGTTTTTTTGCCTGACCTTGTTGTTTAGATTGATTCTGTTGGTTTGGATTAGTAGCTTTGCCTTTATTACGATTTCTATTACGATTTCTATTACGATTTTTGTTGTTAGAATTGGATTTTTTCTTATTAGGTTTGCGTTTATTTTTACCAAATAAAGCCGCCTTAATTCTTGCAAATAAAGATGGCTTTTGAACCTCTTTAGCGCTTTCAGGGACACGAGTTTGTGGTCGGTTCATGTTAACTGCTGGTGTTTCAGATTCATCTGCCAGACCATTTTCTGCCAAAGTTTGTTGAGGTTTGGAAATGCCTTGGTAGCTCTTATGTTGAGATTTTTTATTACCTTTTTGCTTGTTAATGCTAAAGTTAGGAAATTGCATGTAAGGGTTTGGCAGTAGAGTAATTTTAATGTCATGTTTGATTTCTAATCTAGCAACATCTTGACGCTTTTCGTTCAATATGTAAGTAATTACTTCAACACTTGACTGGATGGTGATTCTGGAGGTTTGGTTACTAGCATTACAGCCATCTTCCAGCTGTCTAAGGATAGAGAGTGCTAGCGTTGGAATAGTTGGTGTGGTACCGCGACCATGACAAGCTGGACAAGATTTTTCAACCGATTCGGTGACTGAGCTCATTAAGCGTTGTCTAGACATTTCAAGCAAGCCAAATTTAGAGATATTGCCAATTTGAATACGAGCTCGATCTGATTGAGTAGCTGTTTCCATGGCTTTTTCAATTGCTTGACGATGCTCTTCAGTAGCCATATCGATAAAGTCAATAACAACAAGTCCACCAATATCTCTGAGCTGCAATTGAAGTGCAATCTCTTTGGCTGCTTCTAAGTTTGTATTGTAGGCAGTTTCTTCAATATCAGAGCCTTTAGTAGCGCGTGCAGAGTTGATGTCAATTGCAGTTAAAGCTTCTGTTGGATCAAAGACAATAGTGGCACCAGTTCGCAGAGCTACTTCACGATTAAAAACGCTTTTGACTTGATTTTCTACGCCCATATGGTTGAATAAAGAGTGCTCAGTTACATCAAAAAACTTAATGCGATCTAAGTATTGGGGTAGCACAAAGCTAACAAATTCTTTAGCGTTTTGAAAAGCTTCAAGCTCGTCAATAATAACGCTATCAGTATCAGAGCGCAAGTGGTCGCGAAGGGTGCGAATAATAATGTCACTTTCTTGATAAATTAAGAAAGGTGCTGAGCGTTTTTCTGCTGCGGTATTAATTGATTTCCAAAGGTCAGATAGATAGTCAACTTCCCATTGTAATTCCTCTAAACTTTTGCCACTTCCTGCGGTACGAATAATTAATCCAGAATTTTTAGGCATGACAATCTTGCCGATGATTTCTTTTAATGATTGTCTATCAGAAGAAGTAATTTGACGAGATATGCCGTGACTTTTAGCATTGTTCGGCGTCAAGATCATGTAAGCGCCAGCTAAGTTGATGTAGGTGCTAAGTGCTGCACCTTTATTGCCTCGCTCCTCTTTTTCAACCTGAACAATGATCTCTTGACCTTCTTTTAAAACATCAGAGATAGTGAGTTTTGAGCCTTTAGGTGTTGCGTCATTATATAGAGACTCTGCTACCTCTTTAAAGGGTAAAAAACCCTGTCTTTCTTTGCCGTAATCAACAAATGCAGCTTCTAATGATTGTTCTACACGTGAAATTTTGCCTCGGTAGATGTTGCCTTTAGTCTTTTTATTAAGACTGGTCTCAATATTAAGCCCAGTAAGTTTTTTGTTTTTGACAACGCCAACTCTGATTTCTTCCTTGTGAGTGGCGTTGATTAAAATATGATTCATGGTTAAGTCCTTGTAATGGTGGACTTACATGCGCACATAGATCATCAATACGAACGTATTGATTTTGTATTAGAGTGTAATTTGTATTCATCATAAATGATAAAAAACCTTTATTTATAAGGGTTTTGTAACCCTTTTCAGGTCATTCTACTCTGTCGCAGAAAGCCGTGAATTATTCTCTTATGTGGCAATAATAAGCCCAAAATATTATCAAACTTCTGTGGTTTTATTCTTAGCACAGAAGCGTTTGTAAATTCTTTTTAGCTGATAAAAATTAAATATCAAGCTTCTTTATTATAACACAAATATCGCTCTTATAGAATGGTAAAAGTTTTTTATGCTGAATAGTTTTACTGGTTTAGACTACGTCCTCCATCTACAGCAACAATTTGACCAGTTATATAGTTTGATTGTATTAAGAAAAGCACAGTTTTGGCAATATCTTGTGCGGAGCCTTGCTTGTTTAGAGCAATTTTTTCGAGCATAGATTGTTTTTGTGAGGAAGTTAGTTCTGCTGCATTTTCCGGCCATAAGATCGATCCTGGGGAGACGCCATTGACACGAATGTTAGGTGCCAATTCTTTTGCTAATGTTTTGGTCATCATGCCAATAGCTGCTTTGGAAATATTATAAATTGTGTGATTTCTCAATGGTCTATCTCCATGAATATCTACAATATTAATAATACATCCTTGATTTTGTGTAAGTTTTGCACTAAGTGTACTGGATAAAAATAACGGCCCCATTAAGTTAGTATTCATGATGTTTTGATAATCTGATGAATTGAGGCGGCTGATTGGGGTTGGGTAAAATACTGAAGCGTTATTGATCAATACGTCTAATGAATCAATAGATTTACATAATTGCTCAATGTCTTCCATATTAGAGAGTAAAGCTTGTCTTGTTGTGGCAGAACTAGCACGGATTGAATTAAGCTCATCAGCCAAATTTTGAGCAGCTAACTCAGAGCTGTTATAGTGAATGATAATATTAAAGTTAGCCTGATGCAATGTGCGACAAATTTGTTGACCGATGCGATGTGCACCTCCTGTGATTAATGCTGTTTTCATATAAAATACCGATGTGATGAAGCTAACCGAAGTAATTAAAAATACTATTATACAAAATCAAAAGCCTATAGGTTTCGATGAATTTATGGAATTGGCCTTGTATTTTCCTCAATTAGGTTATTATCGCTCTGGATCAGAGAAATTTGGCGAAAAAGGTGATTTTATTACTGCGCCTGAAACCTCAGATTTGTTTGGTTTTTGTTTGGCGAAGCAGTGTGCTCAAATTCTTGATGGGAATAATAGCATCTTGGAGTTTGGTGCTGGTAGTGGCGTCCTAGCTGCGCAAGTGTTATTTGAACTAGGCCGTTTAGAATGCCTGCCCAAGTATTATTATATTCTTGAGTTGAGTGCAGAGTTGCGACATCGACAACAGCAAACCATTGCCAAAGCTTTGCCAGAGTTATTAGATCGCGTGGTTTGGCTTGATCAGTTACCAGAAGGTTTTAATGGCGTAGTAATTGCCAATGAAGTGTTGGATGCCATGCCTGCTAAGCGCGTGATACAAAAAGAAGGGAGATTTTATGAACTTTGTGTTGGTATAGCTGAAGGTCAGTTGAGGTGGATACCAAGCGATAATGCTTTTAAAAATTTAAAAAATAAACTTCCTGTTGATATAGATGAGGGCTATGTAACTGAGGTTAACTTAAGAGCAATGGCATGGATTGATTCACTTCATGAGGCACTAGATGAGGCGCTTGTTTTGCTGATTGATTATGGCATGCATAGAGACGAGTATTTTCATCCGCAGCGACTTGATGGTACGCTTCGTTGTTATTATCAGCATAAAGCTAGCGATAATCCATTTGTCCATATTGGCAAGCAAGATATTACGACATCGGTTAATTTTTCAGACATAGCAGACCAGGCAAAATTATCTGGTTTTAAAGTGGCTGGATATGCCACGCAAGCTTTATTTTTGATGTCATTAAGAATTGAAGAATATCTCCTTGCTGAAAAAGATGAAACTCGACGTATTAGCTTGGCTCAGCAAATTAAGCAGTTAGTTTTGCCTAGTGCCATGGGTGAAAGCTTTAAAGTTTTAGCTTTGAGCAAATCAAGTCACGTAAAATTAATCGGATTTAAAGAACAAGACCTGAGTCATAAGTTGTAAACTTATCATTATTATGGATTTCATTCAAACAATAGTATTATCGCTTGTTCAGGGACTAAGTGAATTTTTACCCATTTCTTCTTCTGCACATTTAATTCTGGTGCCTAAGCTAAGCGATTGGCCAGATCAAGGGTTGGCATTTGATGTGGTTGTGCATATGGGTACATTGAGCGCAATTGTTTTTTATTATCGAGCTATTATTAAAATTCTCATTAATGATTTTTTCTATTCTGTTGTCAAAATTCAAACTGTTGGCCAGTCAAAATTAGCTTGGGGCGTGCTGCTCGGCACGATTCCAGTAGGTCTAGCTGGTTTGTTATTTAAAGATTTTATCGAGGTGAATCTGCGCTCAACTGAGGTTATTGCTTATTCAACCTTGGTATTTGGCTTGTTATTAGGTTTTGCAAGCTGGATTAATACTCGAAATCAAAGCAGCAGGGTTGAGTTGAGCTGGCAAGATATAGGCTTTGTTGGCTTGATGCAAGCCTTAGCATTAATTCCAGGAACTTCTAGATCTGGTATTACTATTACAGCTGGCCTATTGATCGGTTTATCTAAAAATACATCCACTCAATTTGCTTTTTTACTGTCTATTCCTGTGATTACGCTATCAGCGTTGTTAATGCTGTTGGATTTGTACCAACAGCCTCAAGTCGCAGATTGGCCAATGTTACTACTTGGTTTTTTAGTTTCCGCTATAAGTGCTTATTTTACTGTTGTATTTTTTATTAAATTATTAGACACTATTGGTCTTATGCCTTTTGTGGTTTATCGAATTATTTTAGGAGTTTTGTTATTAGCAATCTAGCCCCACAACCAATTTATAGAAAGGATTATAAACCGAGCAATTATTTAATTCATACAACAGAGTTAAGCTTTGATTTGCGTGAAGAGGAGGCCTTGGTTCATTCAAAGATTCATTTCTATCAAAATCCAAAACTCTCGACGCTCGAAAATAATTTATTTCTTAATGGTATAGATCTTGAGCTGATTGCTATTACTATTGCAGGTGAGGTGCCTGAATATAAGTTAACAAAAGAGGGTTTGCAACTTACCAATTTGGGTACTGAATTTGTCTTAGAGATAAGCAATCGTATTCATCCTGAAAAAAATACTAGTTTAAACGGACTTTATAAGTCTAGTGGTAACTTCTGTTCCCAATGCGAAGCGCATGGCTTTAGGCAAATTACCTATTATTTGGATAGGCCTGATGTTTTAAGTATCTTTACAACGCATATCAAGGCAAATGCAAAGAATTATCCAATATTACTTAGTAATGGTAATTTATTAAATGCCTCTTCAGGTCAAGCAACTTGGCACGATCCAACCCCTAAGCCGTGTTATTTGTTTGCTTTAGTGGCAGGAGATTTTGCTGTTTTAGAAGATAACTACACCACGCTTTCTGGCCGAAATGTAGCGCTTAAAATTTATGTTGAAGCACATAATATTGGCAAAACTCAGTTTGCGATGGATTCGCTCAAGCGATCATTTTCTTGGGATGAGTCGCGCTTTAATTTGGAATACGATCTCGATATTTATATGATTGTTGCTGTTGATGATTTTAATATGGGTGCTATGGAGAACAAAGGGTTAAATATTTTTAACTCGACCTATGTATTAGCTGATCCCAAGACAGCTACGGATAAAGATTTCATTAATGTTGAAGCGGTAATTGGCCATGAGTATTTTCATAATTGGACGGGCAATAGGGTTACATGTAAAGATTGGTTTCAATTAAGTTTAAAGGAAGGTCTGACTGTTTTTAGAGATCAGGAATTTACTGCCGACTTACACGCTCGATCGATTAAGCGTATCGAAGATGTGAATGCACTACGCACATTTCAGTTTGCCGAAGATTCCGGCCCTATGCAGCATCCTGTTAGACCTGAAAGTTATATAGAGATGAATAATTTTTACACACTGACAGTTTATGAAAAAGGTGCAGAAGTTATTCGTATGATCCATAATTTTTTAGGCGAGTCAGGCTTTCAAAGAGGTATGAAGCTTTATTTTGAACGACATGATGGTGAAGCGGTAACTATTGATGATTTTATCTCGAGTATGAGTGATGCGAATAATTTTGATTTTTCTCAATTTATGACGTGGTATTCTCAGCCAGGAACGCCTACGATTAGCATTCGGACTAATTATGATGAGCAAAGTCAGTGTTTTTACGTAGATGTTGAACAAAATAACGAATACGACTATTTTCTTCCACTTAATTACGCCTTGCTGGATGACCAAGGTCATGTGTTAAAAGAAGGCGTGTTAACAGTTAAAGAGTCTAAAGAATCCTTTGTTTTTGAACAGATAGACTCAAAGCCAACGCCTTCTTGGTTACGAGGATTTTCAGCACCCGTTCACTTGTTGTCAGATCTAACATTCGAGCAAAAAATATTTTTAGTAGGTCATGATAGTGATGCTTATGTAGTATGGGATAGTGCACAACAGATTTGGCTGTCGTTAATCTTAACACCTGATCAAAACCACGAATCGTTATTTTTTAACGCTCTTGAAAAGCTTCTTCAAACAAACTCTGACAAGTCTTTAGTTAGTGAAATTTTCACACTACCATCTGAACGCTTCTTGCATCAAAAAGTGGCTATTATTGATGTATTTGATATTCATCAAAAGCGTGAAAAAATGGCGCATAAGGTATTGAAGCGATTTAAATCTTTATTACTTGAAACCTATAATTCTTTAAACAACCATCAAACTTATCATTTAACACCACAAGCTGTTGGCGAGCGTTCCTTAAAAAACACATGTTTATATTACCTAAGCAAGGATAAGACCTCTAATTTGGCCAGCATTCAATTTAAACAAGCTAATTGTATGACCGATCAAATCGCAGCTTTTAATGCGTTAATTGCTAATGATAGTGTTGATAAAAATCAGGCTATAAATAGTTTTTATCAGGAATTTAAGCAAGATGTGCAAGTGATGGATAAGTTTTTTGCAGTTCAGTCAAGCTCCGTTACCTGTGATATAGCAAATATTAAATTATTAATGCAGCATGAGTTATTCTCGTTTAACACACCAAATAGATTGCGCAGTGTTATCGGCGGATTTACACAAAATTATATTAATTTTCATCACCAAGCAGGCTATGAATTTTTTACCGATATTATTTTAAAATTAAATCAATCTAATCCACAAATAGGCGCGCGTCTTGTTTCAGTTTATAATCATTGGAAGCGTTTTACACCTGAGTTAAAACAGTTGCAAAAACAACAATTAGAAAGAATCATTCAGAGTAAAAATTTATCGAATGATATTTATGAGATTGTTCAGGCAGCATTAAAATGATGTCTCAACTGAAACAACTTACCAAGATATTAATAGCACAAAAACGCACTATAACAGCTGCAGAATCTTGTACGGGCGGCACTCTATGCTCTTTGTTAACAAGTCAAAGTGGCGCTTCTGTTTATTTTGACCGAGGTTTTGTTACCTATTCGAATCAAGCAAAAATAGATATGCTGGGCGTTTCTCAAACCACATTAGAAGAATTTGGAGCAGTTAGCGAACAGACTGCCAAGCAAATGGCAAAAGGTGCCATCAATCAAGCTAAAAGTGATATTTCAGTTGCTATTACTGGTATTGCTGGACCACAAGGAGGTACTCAAGAAAAGCCGGTTGGTATGGTTTGTTTTGGATTTTGTATTTCAAAAAAGTGTTTCACCACAACACAAAATTTTTCAGGCGAGCGTTGTCAAGTTATTGATGCTAGTATTCAATTTGTTCTAACCACATTGATTAATGAGCTTACAAACTAAATTTTCCGTAGCACCAATGATGGATTGGACTGATCGGCATTGTCGATATTTTTATCGTCTAATGTCTAAAAATACGCAGCTTTGGACTGAGATGGTTACTGCTAAAGCAATTATTCATGGGGATAAAAACCGTTTGCTTGATTATGATGCGCAAGAGCACCCATTGGTTTTACAGTTAGGCGGAAGCGATCCTAAAGAAATGGCAATTGCTGCAAAAATAGGACAAGATTGGGGTTATGATGAAATCAATATTAATGTTGGCTGTCCTTCAGATCGCGTGCAATCAGGTAGTTTTGGCGCTTGTTTGATGCAGACCCCAGAGATCGTTGCTCAATGCGTTGAAAAAATGGGTGAGGCAGTTGACATTCCGCTCAGTGTAAAATGTCGTATTGGTGTGGACGACATGGAAAGCTATGATGAACTCAGTAATTTTGTTGAGGTAGTGCGAAAAGCAGGCTGTAATAATTTTGTTATGCATGCTAGAAAAGCCTGGCTTCAAGGGCTTAGTCCTAAAGAAAATAGAATGATACCTCCGCTTAATTATGAATGGGTGTATAAAGTTAAGCGGGAGTTTCCAACATTAACTATTGGTATTAATGGCGGCATTACCTCACTAAATGAGGTCAATGAGCATTTGAGCTATGTTGATAATGTTATGCTCGGAAGAGCGGCTTATCACCAGCCTTATTTGCTTGCTCATGTAGATCAACAAATTTATCAGCATACCTGCCCAATAATTTCCAGAGAGCAAGTATTATTAAAATTTATTGAGTATATTGAGCGGCAACAGGTTAATTTTGTACCAGTCAGATCTATGACCCGACATATTTTAGGTTTGTATCATGCACAGCCGAATGCTAAAAAATTTAAACGCTTGTTAAGCGGTAAAGAGGTAAAAATAGAGTATTTATATCAATGGTTAGAACAAGGAGAGGGTGTTGTCAGATCTTGATTTTTTTGCAAGCGTTGATGTTGGCTCTAGCAAAATTGCTGTTTTAATTGCCAATATTGAAGACAATAAGTTTCATGTAATTGGACATGCAAGTGGCCCTTCATCTGGCGTTAAAAATGGCGCTATTGTTAATGTTGAAGGTGCTGCAAAAGCCATTCAAAATGTTATTGATAAGGTCAATAAAAACTGCAAGCACAAACCGAAATTTATAGATATTAATGTGACCGATTTGCATTTAAGTAGCCGCAATCAGAACCGCCCCATTAGTTTTAATGGTAGAACAAAAATAATCACTCAAGAAGATACACTTCAAGCCATTCAAAACTCTTCTGCAGGAGCACTAGCGACCAACAAAAAAAACCTTGACCCGATTGTTAACCACTTTACAGTTGATGAGCAGATTGAAAATTCTCCTATCGGTATGGAGGCAGCTGTTTTAGGTGCTGAAGTACATTTAATTTCAGTGTCTAATCAGGCAATTAACAATATAAGTCATAGTTTGCGAGCTAGCGATTTAGGTGTTGATAAAATTATTCTTGACCCAATTGCTAGTAGTATGGTGTGTGTTAGTCAAGATGATAAAAATACAGGGGTTTGCTTGTTAGATATTGGCGCAGGTACAAGTAAACTTTCGGTATTTGTTAAAGGGGGTGTGGTTTTTAACCAAGTTTTTGATATAGGCGGCAATACTATTACTCAATGTATTGCTCAAGCTTATGACACCTCGTTTGATGATGCTGAAGAATTAAAAAAAACCTATGGGACATTGCAGACTGACTCTACCATTAAAGATCGGTTAATTAAATTTAAGAAAATAGGCTCAACTGAAGATCATTATTTATCATTGCACGAATTAATCTTGGTGATTGAAAAGCCTTATAAAGAAATTTGTACAATGGTTAAAAGAAGTTTAAAAAAAGAAAAGCTTGATAGGGCAATAAAGTCAGGATTTATTTTATTAGGGGGTGCTTGTAAGATTAAATATTGCGAAAATTTCTTGTTAAAAGAGTTTCGTGCACGCTCTAGAATGGCTAAGATTAATGAAGATCTAGTGAGTGGCGATATGAAAATTTTGAATAATTTGAGCTATTTTTCTGCACTTGGGCTACTTGCTTGTAACACACCAAAATCTTATTTACAAGAGCCAGAACAATTACAAAAGAGTGGCTTGTTCGGTACAATGCAAGAATTATTTAAGCTATAAGCACCATGATTAAACAAAGAACAATTAAAAAAGCGGTAAAAGCTAGAGGAATTGGTATTCATAGTGGAAGTGTTGTTAATATGACTCTTATACCAGCTGAAACGGATCATGGCGTTGTATTTAGGCGTATGGATGTAGGCGGAAAATTAGTACGCGCACACAATGCTTTTGTCAATGAAGTAGTACTATCAACAGGATTGGAAAATCAAGGGGTTAAAGTCTCTACTGTTGAACATCTTATGAGTGCTTTTTCAGCATTAGGTATTGACAATGTATTAGTTGAACTTGATTCTTTTGAAGTACCTATTATGGACGGATCATCTGCACCTTTTGTATTTTTAGTGCAGTCTGCTGGTATTGAAGAGCAAGATGCACATAAGCGATTTTTTGTTATTCATGACACGGTTCGTGTTGAAAATAACGATTCGTGGGCTCAAGTATCTAAGCATGATGGGTTCAAAGTTTCTCTTGAAATTAATTTTGACCATAAAAAAGTTAAAGAAAGCGGTCAGCAATTAAGTATTGATTTTTCGAAGCAGTCATATTTAAAAGAAATTTCTCGCGCTCGAACCTTTGGCTATATGAAAGATGTAGAAATGATGCAAAGACAAAATTTGGCGCTCGGTGCTAGCATGGATAATGCAATTGCACTTAGTGATGATGATGTTTTAAATGAAGATGGTATGCGTTATCAAAATGAGTTTGTTAAGCATAAAATCTTAGATATTGTTGGCGATCTATATCTATTAGGCTCTAATATAATTGGTCACTACGAAGGGTACAAGACTGGTCATTTGTTAAATGACCAGTTATTATCAGCGATTTTAGAAAGACCGGATACTTGGTCAATTGAAACTTTTGAGGAAGAAAACTCGCCTATTCAATTTTATTCAGAAGATTGGCAAAATTCCTTGTGATAGATAAGTATATCCTACTATTTCATTTGGTATAATTAACACGTTTTTTATACCCAGCTTATAATAATGAAATTAAATGGTGCGCAAATATTAGTTGACTGCTTGAAAAGCGAAGGTGTTAAACACATCTTTGGTTACCCAGGTGGCGCAGTTCTTCATATATATGATGCGCTAAATGCTTGCACAACAATTGATCACATATTGGTTCGCCATGAACAAGGTGCGGTACATGCTGCAGATGGTTATGCACGCACCAGTGGTAAATGTGGCGTATCGCTAGTCACATCAGGTCCAGGCTTAACAAATGCTGTTACAGGCATTGCAACTGCATTTACAGATTCTATTCCAATGATTGTTATTTCTGGTCAAGTACCTTCTGCGGTTATTGGTAGTGATGCCTTTCAAGAGGTAGATGCAGTAGGGATTACACGTTCTTGCGTAAAACATAACTTTCTAGTAAAAAACGCTAATGATTTAGCAGAAACAGTTAAAAAAGCATTTTATATTGCAACAACTGGTCGACCAGGTCCTGTATTAATCGACATTACTAAAGATGCAACTATTGCTGAGATTGAATATGAAGGTTACCCTGAAAGTATTAAAATGCGCTCATATCATCCTGAAGTTAAGGTTGATGCTGGGCAAGTTGAAAAAGCAATTGCAATTATTGAAAAAGCTCAGAAGCCAATTATTTACTCAGGTGGTGGTAGTGTAATTGGTAATGCTAGCAAAGTGTTAACTACTTTGACGCAAACTATAGGGTTTCCAATTACACAAACATTAATGGGACTAGGCGCATTTCCTGCAACTGATAAACAATCATTAGGAATGTTGGGTATGCACGGAACTTATGAAGCAAATATGGCGATGCATGATTCCGATTGTATTATTGCAGTAGGCGCAAGATTTGACGACCGCATTACTGGCAACTTAGAAAAGTTTTGTCCTTATGCGAAAATTATTCATATTGATATTGATCCTTCATCAGTGGGTAAAGTTGTAGGCGTTGATGTTTCTGTAATTGGACAAGTAAATGATGTTTTGCATGCGCTAATTGAAGGCTTAAAGGGCAAAAAATTATCAAATATTGATGCGTGGTGGCAACAAATTGATGAGTGGCGCCAGGTAGATTCTTTAGCTTACAAAACCGCAGAGAATGTTATCAAGCCTCAAACAGTTGTTGAAACACTCTATGAAGTAACTAATGGTCAATCGATTGTTACCAGTGATGTTGGGCAGCATCAAATGTGGGCAGCGCAATACTACCCATTTGATAAACCACGTCGTTGGATTAACTCAGGTGGGCTTGGCACTATGGGTTTTGGGTTGCCAGCAGCAATGGGTGCAAAACTTGCAGAACCTGATTTAGATGTCGCTTGTGTAACGGGCGATGGTAGTATCCAAATGATGCTACAAGAGCTTTCAACAATGTTGCAATATCACACGCCAGTTAAAATAATCAATCTTAACAATGGTTATTTAGGAATGGTGCGTCAGTGGCAGGAATTTTTCTATGAGAAGCGATATTCAATGTCTTATATGGATGCCCTACCTGATTTTGTAAAATTAGCAGAGAGTTATGGTCATATTGGTATACGTGTAGAAAAAGAAGCGGATTTAAAGCCAGCATTGATCGAAGCATTTAAGCAAAAAGATAGAACGGTATTTTTAGATATAATTACTGATCCAACTGAAAACGTATTTCCAATGATTCCATCTGGTGCAGGTCATCATGAAATGTTGTTAGCAGGTCGTGATGAAATGGCATCAACAAATGATTCAGGCCTAAATTTGGTATAAGCATGAGACACATAATTTCAATACAATTAGAGAATGAATCAGGCGCACTTTCCAGAGTTGCAGGACTTTTTTCAGCACGTGGTTTTAATATTGAATCATTAACAGTTGCAGCCACTAACGATCCAACTCTTTCAAGAATGACTATTGTTAGCGTAGGTGACGACGATATTATTGAGCAAATTGTTAAACAAGTAAATAAATTAATAGACGTCGTTAAAGTGACAGATTTAACCGCTACTGAACATATTGAGCGTGAGTTATTAATTGTTAAAATTGCCATATCTAGCAAAACTCAAGTTGATGTAGATACTCAACTTGATCGTTTTAATGCTAAAGTTATTGATGCTGCAGAAGATGCGTATATTGTAGAGTTGGCAGGTAAGAGTCAAAAAATTAATGATTTTTTAACTGCATTTAATGTAGAGCAAATCATAGAGGTTTCTAGAACGGGCGTGACCGGCGTTTGTCAGAAAATATAAAGTTAAATAAATAGGCGTGTGAAAACGTTTTAAACAGAGGAAAAAAATGAATAGATATTACGATAAGGATGCAGACTTAAACATTATTAAATCAATGAAAGTTGCTATTGTGGGTTATGGATCACAAGGTCATGCACATGCAAACAATTTGAAAGATTCTGGTGTTGAAGTGGTTGTTGCTTTAAGAGCTGGGTCAGCTTCAGCAGCTAAAGCTAGCGCTTCAGGATTAGAAGTTAAGTCAGTTGAAGATGCAACAGCCTGGGCAGATTTAGTCATGATCTTGGCGCCAGATGAGTTTCAAGGCAGCATCTATGCAGAAAATATCGAGCCTAATTTGAAGCAAGGCGCAACAGTTGCTTTTGCTCATGGTTTTAACATTCATTATGGTCAAATTAAACCGCGTGCAGATTTAGATGTTATTATGGTGGCGCCAAAGGCACCAGGCCATACAGTTCGCTCAGAGTTTGTTAAGGGTGGTGGTATTCCTGATTTAATTGCAATTTCTCAAGATGCTTCTGGCAATGCAAAATCAACAGCACTTTCTTATGCGTCTGCTATTGGTGGTGGCCGTACAGGTATTTTAGAAACTTCATTTAGAGAAGAAACTGAAACAGACTTATTTGGTGAACAAGTTGTTTTGTGTGGCGGAACAACTTCATTGGTACAAGCAGGTTTTGAAACACTAGTAGAAGCCGGTTATGAGCCAGAAATGGCATACTTCGAATGTTTACATGAATTAAAGCTTATTGTTGACTTAATGTATGAAGGCGGTATTGCTAATATGCGTTACTCAATTTCAAATACTGCTGAGTATGGTGATGTAACACGTGGTCCACGCATTATTACTAGCGAAACTAAAGCAGAGATGAAAAAAATCTTAACAGAAATCCAAGATGGAACTTTTGCTAAAGAGTTTGTGGCTAATGTTGGTGATCTTCCTGCTCGTCGTGATGTTCAGCGTGAGCATCAAATTGAGCAAGTAGGCGAATCGCTACGTTCGATGATGCCATGGATTAACAAGAATAAAATTGTTGATCAGGCCAAGAATTAAGCATTCTTAAGTAAACGCCCAACTAAGTTGGGCGTTTTCATTTCTAAGGCGTAATAATTACTTATGAAAAACAATAAAGCAAAAAGAGGCGTCTACCTTCTGCCTAACATTCTAACCACTTTTGGTTTGTTCTCGGGTTTCTTTGCGATTATCCTAGCCACCAAAGGTCAGTATGCTGAGGCGGCGATTGCCATTTTTGTGGCGATGTTATGGGATGGATTGGATGGGCGTGTCGCTAGACTCACTAACACTCAAAGCGAGTTCGGTGAGCAATATGACTCGATGGCTGATATGGTGTCATTTGGTGTGGCACCGGCTTTACTCATGTATTTTTACTTATTTGAAGGTTTAGGCAAGATTGGCTGGATTGGTGCTTTTGTTTATGTTGCCGCTGGCTCACTGCGTCTAGCACGCTTTAATACGCAAATTGGCGTACAAGATAAGCGTTATTTTCAGGGTTTGCCTTCACCAGCAGCGGCAGCACTTATAGCAGGCTTGGTCTGGACCAAGGAAATGATGGGTCCTAGTGTTTATGATGAACAATATTTGGTTTTTGGTGCGTGGTTTATTTTGGTTTCTGCAGGTATATTAATGGTCAGTAATATTCGTTATTACAGCTTTAAAGAGATTAACCTTAAAGGTAGATCTTCTTTTAAATTATTACTGCTGGCCACACTCATCATGATTGTTGTTTTGTTGTGGCCTAGCGCTATTTTGTTTATCTTTTTCTTTGTTTATGCGTTATCTGGGTTGGTATTAACTACCATTGAAGTGAGAAACAAACGTGCTTTGAAAAAACAGTCTAAGACAAGCTTAAAATAACTTATAATTAGAATTATGAATCATTTGACTTGTTATTCTTTTCAGGCCTACTTCGTAGACTTACAACGATTACTGCCGTAGGGCAGATATTAACTCGTATAGCTTTTAAAGCTAATCAACAAACAGTAGAAATAGAAAAAACATGAAAAAAGGAGACTTGAATGTCCGATAAATTAATTATTTTTGATACAACTTTGCGTGATGGAGAGCAATCACCTGGTGCATCAATGACTAAAGATGAAAAAGTTCGTATTGCTAAAGTGTTAGAAAAAATGCGAGTTGATGTGATTGAAGCAGGTTTTGCTATTGCCTCGCCAGGTGATTTTGAAGCTGTTCAAGCGGTTGCCAATGTAGTTAAAGATTCAACAATTTGTTCATTGGCAAGAGCATTAGACAAAGATATTGAACGTGCTGGAGAGGCGCTTAAGAAAGCCAATTCTGCTCGAATTCACACCTTTATTGCAACTAGTGACATTCATATGAAAATGAAGTTGCAAATGACGCCTGATCAAGTTGTTGAACAGGCCGTTAGAGCGGTTAAGCGTGCGAGGCAATATACTGATGATGTTGAATTTTCCCCTGAAGATGCGGGTCGTTCCGATGAAGATTTTTTGTGCCGTGTAATTGAAAAAGCAATTGCTGCTGGTGCAACAACTATTAACATTCCAGATACTGTAGGTTACAATATTCCCCATCAATTTGGCAGGACTATGAAATCATTGATTGAACGTATTCCTAATTCAGACAAAGCGATATTTTCAGCGCATTGCCATAATGATTTGGGCTTGGCGGTGGCCAATTCGCTTTCAGCTGTATTAAACGGCGCTAGACAAGTTGAATGTACAATTAATGGATTAGGTGAGCGTGCTGGTAATACCGCTTTAGAGGAAGTGGTTATGGCTGTACGTACTCGTCAAGATGAATTTTCGTGTGATACTAATATCGACACAACGCAAATTTTGTCTGCTTCCCGATTAGTTTCTTCTGTGACTGGATTTATTGTTCAACCTAATAAAGCTATTGTGGGTGTTAACGCCTTTGCTCATGAGGCAGGTATTCATCAAGATGGTGTTTTGAAGCATCGTGAAACTTATGAAATCATGCGCGCAGAAGATGTAGGTTGGAATGCCAATCAGCTGGTTTTGGGTAAGCATTCTGGACGCAATGCCTTTAAGGCTAGGTTGATTGAGCTAGGAGTGGAGTTTGATTCAGAGGAAAGCTTGAATGATGCCTTTAGACGCTTTAAAGAGCTGGCTGATAAGAAGCATGAGATTTTTGATGAAGATCTGCAGGCTCTAGTATCAGAAGCCCAAGTTGTTGAAAGCGAACATATTAAATTAATCTCATTAAAAGTTGCTTGCGAAACTGGCGAGAAGAATCAAGCAACCGTTGTTTTGTCAATTGATGGCAATGAAAAAAGCATGACTGCAGAAACATCTGGCTCTGTTGATGCGACCTTTAGTGCCATTAATAAATTACTTGATATGCAGGTTAATCTCCAGTTATATTCAGTCACTAATGTTACCCAAGGTACAGATTCATTAGGTGAGGTTAATGTGCGTTTAGAGCATAATGGTAAGATTATTAATGGCCAGGGTTCAGATACAGATATTGTGATTGCTAGTGCTAAAGCTTATGTTCATGCACTTAATAAAGTGCTGGCAAATACTGATAGAGCGCATCCCCAAATCTAGTGTCAGCCCTTCGGTCTCATTATCTAACAACATTAGGCATTGATGAGTATCTGTATCATGATAAAAATACAGAGGATTTAGCACTTCAGACAATCAAAGTTCGATGCTTAGTGGTTGAAACTGAGTGTGCTGAATCAGTCCAACATTCAGCTTCAGCGCAAGAGTTTTTATATACAATGCTTTTGGCTATTGGTCTTGATAAAAAAGATATTATATGTATTCAATCTGGTGCTAATCAAATATTACAAGACATTGGTAAGTATTATCCTGAAGTCATTTTGGTAATGGATGGTCGTATTTCACCTGCTAATAACAAGATGTTTACGATACCACATCCTAGTGACATTTTAAAAAATGAAGCACTTAAGCGAGTGGCTTGGGAAGTTTTAAAACAGGTGAAAGCATGTCTGCAGTAGATTATAGTTTAGATGGTTTTAAACGTCCAAAATTGCAAACCCCAAATGGTGAGAAAAAACTACTTATGCATTCTTGTTGTGCACCATGTGCAGGTGAGATTATGGAAGCGTTAGTCGCTTCTGATATCGAAACAACTATCTTTTTTTATAATCCAAATATTCATCCTCAGGAAGAGTATTTATTGCGCAAAGAAGAAAATATTCGTTTTGCACAAAAACTTGGCATGCCTTTTATCGATGCAGATTACGACAAAGATAACTGGTTTGATCGTATTAAAGGGCAAGAGGATGAGCCAGAGCGTGGAGTAAGATGTACAACTTGTTTTGATATGAGATTTGAAAGAACCGCGCAGTACGCTCAAGCGCATGGATTTGATTTAATCTCTTCGACATTAGGAATTTCCCGCTGGAAAGATATGGGGCAGATTAATGGCTGCGGCACTCGAGCAGCCAACCCTTATCCTAATATTACATACTGGGATTTTAATTGGCGTAAGAAGGGCGGCTCATCTAGAATGTTGGAATTATCAAAACGTGAAGCGTTTTATCAGCAAGAATATTGCGGTTGTGTTTATTCTTTAAGAGACACTAATCGTTGGCGCACGTCACGCGGTCGAGAAAAAATTGAACGTGGAGTGAAGTTTTATCAAGCTGCCATGAAAAGCTTAGATAATAAATAACTTCTTAATCCAATAAATAGAGTAATAAAGCTTTTTGGGCGTGTAAACGATTCTCTGCCTCATCCCATACCAAACTTTGCTTGCCATCAATCACTTCGCTAGCCACTTCTTCCCCACGATGAGCAGGTAAACAGTGCATAAAACTAGCATCAGTTTTGGCATTTTTCATTAAATTTTGGTCAACTTGAAATTCCTTAAAGGCAATTTCTCGCTTCTTTTGTTCTGCCTCTTGCCCCATAGAGGCCCAAACATCGGTAACTACTAAATCGGCTTGATTACAAGCTTCACTAGCTTGATTAAATAAAGAGATGTGTTCAGCATAGTTATCAATAAATATTTGTTCAGGTTCATAACCTACAGGTGTGGCAATATTAAGCTTAAAGTCAAAAGCTTTTGCCGCTTGCATATAAGTATGACACATATTATTACCATCGCCAATCCAAGCAACTGTCTTTCCTTGAATTGAGCCTTTGTGCTCTTTATAAGTCATCATGTCAGCTAAAAGTTGACATGGATGAGATTCATCACTCAGCGCATTAATAATTGGTACAGAGCCTTTATTAGCAAAGGTTTTCATGTCATCATGAGAAGAAACTCTCATCATAATTACATCAACCATAGAGCTAATTACAATTGCTGTATCTTTTGTGGGTTCGCCTCGACCTAACTGAATATCACGATCAGATAAAAAAAGAGCATGTCCTCCTAATTGAGTCATTCCCGCTTCAAAAGAAACGCGAGTACGTGTAGAGGATTTGTCAAAAATCATAGCTAACGTTTTATTTTTTAGTTGTTGATTAACTATGCCCTCTTTATATTGTTTTTTCAAGGTAATAGCATTGTCAACAATGCTTGTTAAATCTTGGTTTGATAAGTCGTCTAAATTAATAAAATGTTTCATTACACTTCTCCATCTTCATCCGCTAAAGTTCTTTAACTAATTGACAAATTGTATCAACTATTTTATTTGCCTGCTCTTTATTGATAATAAGGGGCGGAAGAAGTCGAATAGTTCGCCCTGTAATATTTATTAATATTTTTTTATCTAGTGCTTGTTGTAATAACTGTGAACAGTCCTTATTTAGCTCAATGCCGATCATTAGGCCTTTTGAGCGTATCTGTAAAACACTATCAACATTTTTTAACTGATCAGTAAACCGGGCGGTAATGTAGTCACTCATTAAGTTAACATTGTGCAAAATATTATCCTGAATGATTATATCTAGCACTTCTAAAGCCACGCGACAAACTAGCGGGTTACCACCAAAAGTAGAACCATGGGTACCTGGTGTTAATAATTTGGCTGCTTTGCCTTTAGCAAGACAAGCGCCAATTGGAACACCGTTGCCTAAACCTTTAGCAAGGGTAAGAACATCAGGCGTAATTTGATTGTATTGATGTGCAAACATTTTGCCTGTTCGAGCGATTCCAGTTTGCACTTCATCAAGAATTAGCAGCCAGTTATTTTTATGGCAAATGTCTTGAACTTGGTTTAAATAGTTATCATCAGGTACAATTACACCGCTTTCACCTTGAATAGGCTCAAGCATGACAGCGCTAATTTGAGGGTTATTCTCATAAGCTTGAATGGCCTCAATATCATTAAAATTAATATGAATAAATTCACTGACTAAAGGGGAAAACCCTGCCTGAACTTTTGAATTGCCCGTAGCTGATAAGGTCGCCATTGTACGACCATGAAAACCTTGCTTAGCAGTTAAAATGATAGGATTGTCAATTTGATTCGCATGCGCATGTAGACGAGTAATTTTTATGGCTGCTTCGTTAGCTTCAGCACCAGAATTACAAAAAAATGCACCATCCATGTTAGCAAGTTTGCATAGTGTTTCAGCTAGTGTTTCTTGATGTTGTATTTGGTACCAATTGCTAGTATGGAGTAGTTTTTGAGATTGTGATTGAATCACTTTAGAAATTTTAGGGTGAGCATGACCAAGGCCAGTGACAGCAACGCCACTTAATGCATCTAAGTAAATATCACCTTTGTCGTCAATTAAATTGCAACCATCACCTTTAACAAAGGTCACAGCAAGTGGTGCATAGTTTGACATTAAATAAGACATGATAATTTCCTTTTTAAAACAAAAAAGCCCCAAATGGGGCTTTTGTACCAATCAAAAAATTTAAATTAAGACTGGTATTGAAGTGGCGGAGCCATTTGACTATCAACTTCTGCTAGATCTTTTTTGTAGTTTTCATAAAAAGAGCCTGCTGGTGGGTTAATCCATTCTTCATATGAAAAACCATTTTCAGCTGTGTGTATTTTAAAAGTTTCTTGTAAGGCAATTTTCTTTGCACTTAATTCATTAGCTTGTTGACTCATTGCGTCCATCTTAATCTCCTGAATATTTAAATAAGTAAAAGATATTATTATATACGCAAAAGAGCTTTTGTGAACGTTTTTATTTGTTTAAAAAACTGATAAATAGGCCAACATTAGCAAGAAAGTTGTGCCACAATATAATTGCATTTTATAACTAATAAAGGAGCATGTATGCAATTAAACATTTCTGGCCATCACCTTGATATCACTGATGCTATCAAGCAACACTCTGAAGAAAAGCTTGCTAAAATTAAACATCACTTTGACCATGTGATTAATGTTAATATGATTTTAGGCATTGAAAAAGATACTCAAAAAGCCGAAGCCACTCTTCATGTTAGCGGGGCGGATTTATTTGCCAAAGCTGAGAGTGACGATATGTACGTATCGATTGACAAGATGGTCAATAAGCTTGATGCTCAAATTAGAAAGCATAAAGAAAAATTAAACGATCATAGAAAAAACTAAAAAAACATCAATTTAATGATGTAATTTACGAGGAATATAAAACCAATGTCAGAAGTTGAAAATACTTCTTTCGAAGAGTGCCTCCAAAGATTAATGATATCTTTGGAGGCTTCTTTGTATGAAGAGGCAACCTCCCAACTATCCAATTTGCATTCAGCTGAAATTGCTCGCTTATTAGAAAGCGTACCTCCAAAAGATCGCGTTAAACTCTGGTCAAATATTGATAGCGCAACACAAGGCGATATTCTAAAAGATTTAAGCGAAGATGTCTTGACTCAGTTACTTAATGAGATGACTGTTGATGGAATTGTTAAGGCGACCGAAGGCCTGGATATGGACGATTTAGCTGATATTGTGCCTGAATTGCCTGAATCTGCACTGCATAATTTATTACTCACGCTTGATCATAAGCATAGAGACCACTTAAAACAGGTTTTAGCTTACCCTGAGGATTCGGCAGGTGGGTTGATGAATATTGATATTATTACAGTGCGTGATGATGTTACTGTTCGCACAGTTATTCGATACTTACGCCTATTAAAAGAAATGCCAATTGACACCGATCAAGTTTTTGTTGTCGATAGGGCTTATAAATATGTGGGATCGATTCATATCTCAACTTTATTAACTAACGAAGCTGAACAAAATATTAAGCCTTTAATTAATATAGATAATAAACCAATTTTAGCAACAATTTCAGATAGTGAAGTAGCAAGTTTATTTGAGCAACGTGATCTCATTTCAGCCCCAGTTGTTGACGATAATAACCAGTTAATTGGGCGAATTACTATTGATGATGTGGTAGATGTTATTCGTGATAAAGCTGAGCAGTCAGTTATGTCAATGGCAGGTCTTGCCGGTGAAGATGATGTTTTTGCTCCGGTTATCGACAGCACTAAAAGTCGCAGCATTTGGCTGGGTGTTAATTTAATTACAGTATTTGTAGCTGTATTTTTTATTGGACTATTTGAAGCCACCTTACAAGAAAAGATTGCATTGGCTATCTTAATGCCAGTAGTGGCCTCTATGGGAGGTATTGCAGGGACTCAAACGCTTATTTTGGTTACTCGAGGCATTGCTACTGGGCGTATAACCGCCTCTAATTTAAAAGTTTTAATGAGTAAAGAGGTGGCCATCGGTGTTTTAAATGGAATACTATGGTCAATCATTATTGGATTGGCAACCTACCTTTGGTTTGTCGACTTAACCCTAAGTTTAGTAATTGCCTCGGCTATTATTGTGAATCTTATTTTTGCAGCCTTTTCTGGCGCTTTTCTTCCTTCTTTGCTGATTAAATTTAAAATCGATCCAGCACTAGCGGGTGGTGTTATCTTAACCACTATTACTGATGTGATTGGTTTTGTTGCGTTTTTAGGCTTGGCGTCGCTCGTTATTTAAAACTTAATAAAGCTATATAAAATATGCCTTTTGTGCTTAAAAAATATAAGGCCATTTCAGGTAAAAAAATCCAACATTTTTTACTGGATGAAGCGGGATTATCCATCCCTGTCGCACAAAAACTTTTATCAAAAAAAAGAGTATTTGATGAGCAGAATGTCCCTTTAAAAAATGGACAGATACTTAGTGGTGATTACGTGCAAGTTGCTATTTTTGAGGGACATACTAGAGGACTTAAACCCATTTTTGAAGTAGAAGATTTTGCTATTTTCGACAAGCCTTCTGGTGTTATGGTGCATCCCACTCGCAAAACAACAAAGTACTGCCTGCTTGATGAAATTCGATATCATTTTGGTGGGCAAGCAGATTTAGCGCATCGAATTGATGCGCAAACCTCCGGTTTAGTTTTGGTGGCTAAAAACAAACCAACCACTACTCGCTTAAAAACTTTATTTGAGCACAGACAATTTACTAAACAATATTTGGCACTTGTCGAGGGGAAGTTGACAAATAATCTAACTATTGATAAACCTATTTCTAAGGCTGATGGCAATCTTAGAATGAAAATGACTTGCGAAAATGAAAGTGGAAAAGCATCAATGACGCATATTCAGCCACTAGAATTTAATCAACAAAATAACACTACATTAGTTAAAGCGATTCCAATTACTGGTAGACAGCACCAAATCAGAGTGCATTTAGACTCAATAGGACACAGAATTTTGGGCGATCCTATTTATGGTGTTAATGAGTATGTTGCAAATGATTATTTGTGTAAAAAATTATCGAGCGAGCAAAGAATAACATTAACAGGTGCTAAACGCTTAATGCTGCACGCCCATTATTTGGCATTTATTGATAAAGACAAAGAGTACAGTATTACTTCAAAAATGACTGACACTGTTTTTTCGAACAATTAAGCATAATCTTGTTTTAAAAATTTCATCAATTTTAAGAATTCATTGAAAAACTCTAAAAAATTCTTTAGATTTATATATTTTTAGTTATAAAAGCTTAAAAAGCACGTATTTAGCGTAAAAATAGATAATTTTTAGCAATAAAACAGATTTATTGTTATCAAAGGCTATAAAAAGCTAAAAATTTCGGAAATAATGCAAATTAGAAGTCTTTGGTGGAAATATCGTTATTTTCCAGCCAAATTCTAAATTTTGTTTGAATTTCTTCTAGCGTTTTTTTATCATTAGCTTCAAAACGTAAAACAAGGCAAGGTGTGGTATTAGAAGGACGAACTAGTCCCCAGCCGTTTGGATAATCTACGCGAACACCATCAATAGTGGTAATTTCAGCGCCTTCAAAGCTGACATTTTTTGCGAGTTTATCCATTGCTTTAAATTGATCACCTTGCTCGTCAAAATGAATGTTGATTTCAGGGGTGTTGATGCTATCAGGCAAATTGGCAAAAACCTGCTCGCAGGTTTTATCTGTTTTTGAGAGGATTTCCAGTAAACGTGCACCTGTATAAAGCGCATCATCAAAACCATACCAACGTTCTTTAAAGAAAATATGTCCACTCATTTCACCGCCAAGTGCTGCCCCTGTTTCTTTGAGTTTGGCTTTAATAAAGCTATGCCCCGTGCGCGACATAATTGCTTTACCGCCGTGTTCACCGATATCTTTTGGTAATAAGGATGAGCATTTCACATCAAAGACAATTTTAGCACCAGGTTTACGATCAAGAATATCTCTTGAATAGAGAATCATTTGGCGATCTGCCCAGATGACGTTACCTTTATTATCAATCAAACCAAGTCGATCGCCATCGCCATCGAAGGCAAAGCCCATATCTGCGCCAGTATCAATAACTTCTTTAATAATGTCTTCTAGGTTGTGCAACTTGGAGGGGTCGGGATGATGATTGGGAAAATTGCCGTCAACTAAACAAAAAAGCTTAGTGACTTTAGCGCCCAATTGTTCAAATAATTTTGGTGCAATATTACCTGCTACACCATTGCCACAGTCTATGACAATTTTAAGTGGCTTACTTAGTTTGATATCGGCTTTAACTCGATCAATATAATCGTCTTCAATATCAACTCTGGTTGAAGTACCATGACCTGATTGAAAATCTTGGTTTTGAATGCGTTGGTAGAGTGCTTGAATGCGATCGCCTGAAAGCGTTTCACCAGCAATCATGATTTTGAAGCCGTTATATTCTGGTGGATTGTGAGAGCCGGTGATCATCACACCTGAAGTCGCTGCTTTAGTGTAAGTAGCAAAATATACTAATGGTGTAGGCACCATGCCGATATCCACCACATGACAACCACTTTGTTTTAATCCTGTTTTTAAAGATTTTATTAAATCCGGGCCACTGAGTCGGCCGTCTCGACCAACCACAACCCCGCGCTCACCTTGAGCAATAGACTCACTGCCAATCGCTAAACCGATCAGTTTAACTGTCTCGGGGGTTAGTTCTTGCTCAACAATTCCACGAATATCATAAGCTTTAAAGATTGATGGTGAGACGTCCATAAGTTGCTAAAATGTTGATATAAAAAGTTTATTTTAATCGCAATGAAAGAAAAATTTGAAGTAATCGAAATTCAAAATGAAACCATGGTGTTAAAAGTAAATCGCTCTGGTGGATGTCATAGTTGTTCAGCGAGTGCTGGATGTGGCACTGGTATACTTGCAAATGCATTTGACCATGCTACAACCTTTAACAAGCCATTGAAGGAAGGAGTGACTGTGGGAGATTTTGTTACTCTGCATATCTCTTCTGGTGAATTATTCTATAGAGCTTTTCAATTATATATATTGCCATTGCTAACACTTTTTATCGGTGCTTTGCTTGGTGCTGAATTATTCCCAACTAATGAGTTGTGGCAAATTGGTTTTGGGCTTATTGGTTTTTTTGCTGCTTTATTGTTTACAAAATATTTTCTAAAGTAAGGTTTTAACAACATCTAATTTTGGGATAATTAATCTATTTTTTAAAAATATCATATTATGAATAGTCAAGACGTAGATCCGGCTGAAACGCTAGAATGGTTAGAAGCTTTTAGATCTGTTGCACGCTTTGAAGGCGAGGATAGAGCTAAATTTATTCTTAATCAGCTGACAGACATGGCGCATCATGAAGGTATGGAATTGCCTACAGGTGTTAATACAGCCTATTTAAACAGCATTGCTAAAGATCAAGAGATCGCTACTAATATTGAAGTAGATATTGAAGCGCGAATTTCAGCCATGGTGCGCTGGAATGCGATGGTGATGGTGGTAAAGGCCAATCAATTACCTTATGAGTTAGGCGGACATATTGCCTCATTTGCTTCAAGTGCGACTTTATACGAAGTAGGTTTTAACCATTTTTACCGAGGCCCTGATGCAGATCAAGGTGCTGATTTGATTTTTTTCCAGGGACATATTTCTCCGGGTATTTACTCGCGTGCTTTTTTAGAAGGGCGTATTACTGAAGATCAAATGTTAAGGTTTCGTCAAGAATCAAGAGAAGGCGGGTTGAGCTCTTATCCACATCCATGGTTAATGCCAGATTTTTGGCAATTTCCAACAGTATCTATGGGCTTGGGTCCAATCATGGCAATTTATCAAGCACGCTTTATGAAATACCTTCATCATCGTGAAATTAAGCAAACAGACAAACGTACTGTTTGGGCTTACTTGGGCGATGGTGAAACGGATGAGCCAGAGTCGCTCGGTGCAATTTCTATGGCAGGACGCGAAAAGCTAGATAATCTTATCTTTGTGGTTAATTGTAACCTTCAGCGTCTTGATGGTCCTGTGCGTGGTAATGGCAAGATTATTCAAGAATTAGAAGGCATGTTCCGTGGCGCAGGCTGGAATGTGATTAAGGTTGTTTGGGGTGGTAAATGGGATGAGTTGTTTGCCAAAGATACCAATGGCTTGCTAAGAAAACGCATGGAAGAAGTGGTTGATGGTGAATACCAGGCCTATAAAGCTAAAGATGGTGCCTATGTGCGCGAACATTTCTTTGGCAAATACCCTGAATTGCTCGCCATGGTAGAACACATGACTGATGATGAGATTTATCGCCTTGATCGTGGTGGTCATGATCCATTTAAAGTATTCCAAGCCTATCATGCGGCTAAAGCTTGTAGTGATAAGCCAACAGTGATTTTAGCTAAAACAGTAAAAGGCTACGGTATGGGCGAAGCAGGCGAGGGTCAAAATACCACGCACTCACAGAAAAAATTAGGTCTTGAGCAGGTTGAGCGTTTTGCGAAGCGCTTTAATGTGCCAGTCACAGATGCAGATGTTAAAGAGTTAAGCTTTTATAAGCCGGCAGAAGATAGCGCAGAAATGCAATACATGAAGCAAAAGCGTCAGGAATTAGGCGGTCCTTTGCCAATTAGGTCGTTTAATTTGGAAGCAATTAAAGCGCCAGAACTGAGCGTATTTGAAGCATTGCTCAAGTCAAGTGGCGATCGTGAAATGTCGACCACAATGGCTTTAAACCGCATCATGACACTTTTGGTTCGTGATAAGCAGATTGGTCCAAAGATTGTACCTATAGTGCCAGATGAGGCACGTACTTTCGGTATGGAAGGCTTGTTTAGACAGTTGGGTATTTATTCGGCTTCTGGTCAGCTTTACCAGCCAGAAGACTCTGATAAAGTCATGTGGTATAAGGAAGATAAAAAAGGTCAAGTGCTGCAAGAAGGTATTAATGAAGCAGGTGCAATCTCTGATTGGATCGCTGCTGCAACCTCGTACGCAACACATGACATTACCATGATTCCGTTTTATATTTACTATTCTAAGTTTGGATTCCAACGCGTTGGTGATTTGGCTTGGGCAGCAGGCGATATGCAGGCTAAAGGCTTTTTGATAGGTGGTACAGCAGGGAGAACAACACTAAACGGTGAAGGTCTTCAGCATCAAGATGGCGATTCACATTTGGTGGCCAATACCATTCCAAACTGTGTGTCGTATGATCCGACTTATGCATTTGAATTAGCGGTAATTGTGCGAAGTGGTCTAGAAAGAATGTATGAAAATAATGAAAATATTTTCTACTACATTACTACAATGAATGAATTATATGCCCATCCTGAAATGCCAGAAAATGCTGAACAAGGCATTATTAAAGGTATGTATGAGCTTAAAACAGTCGGTACCGGTGAATTGCAAGTTCAATTAATGGGCTCTGGTACAATTCTAAGAGAGGTTGAGGTTGCTGCTCAAATGTTGGCAGATGACTGGGGTGTGAAATCAGATGTTTGGTCGGTTACAAGTTTTAACGAGCTGACTCGTGAAGCGCAAGCGATTGACCGCATGAATAGATTTAGCACTGATACACCTGCAGTTCCGTACATTACTCAATGTTTGGAAAATGCAAAAGGTCCAGTTATTGTCGCCACTGATTATATGCGTAATTATGCTGAGCAAGTGCGTAAATACGTGCCAAATCGTTATGAAGTGCTAGGCACAGATGGTTTTGGTCGTTCTGACTCTCGTGCTGCGCTTAGAAACTTTTTTGAAGTGGATGCTAGTTATGTTGTGTTAGCCTCTTTAAAAGCTTTGGTTGATGAAGGTGAGATGGATGGTGCAGTTATTGCGCAAGCGGTTAAAAAATACGGTATAAATATTAACAAGCCAAATCCAATGACGGTATAAGCAACAAAACTAATAAAACTAATAAAACGAGGAGAATAAGCGTGACACAAGAAGAATACTTAGAGGAGCTAAGGTCTGGTGCTAGAATGCGATTTGAAGATTTGATTGATTTGATCGAAGATGACTATGATTACACCCCAGCAAGCTTCTCTAATGGTGAAACTGAAAATTCTGCTGATGAAAATCAAGGGAGTGCTAAGTTGTTTTGTTTTGCAGCTATTCATCAGTTAACCCAGTTAGAAACTCTACATTGTTTCGGACAGTATTATCAAGATGTGCTAAATACACCAGAGAGTGATTCTCATGCCAATATTCGTAATTTTATGACTTATGGTTGGGAGGGGCTGAAGTTTGACTCCCCAGTTTTAAGTCGAAAATAATCTTATCATTAATGCCGCTTTATCAGCGGTATTTTTTTTAAAAATTTTTCACCATACTCATAGATTGCCAAGCCTAATAATACCAGGCTAATGCCGCTAATTTGAATATTGGTTAATTGTTCATGGTTGAGACTTGTGCCAAGTATTAGAGCAAAAACAGGTGTTATTAAAGGCACGATACCAACTACTCTAACACTAGCATTCTTGATTAAATAGTAATAGGACATAAAACCAATAACTGAACCAAAAAAAGCCAAATAGCCAATTGATAGTGAAGCCTTAAAGCTGGTATTGGGAATTTCTGCCCCTAAACTTATCCAGCTAATAATAAATAAAGGTACGCTTACTATTAAAGCTCCTGTTGTAGTTTCTAATGCAGATACAGGCGCATTTATCTGTTTAAGTTTGACAGAAATAAAAGCCTGAAAAGCCATTGCTAACGTCACACTAATTAATCCGGTTAACAGATTGATGTTAAAAACAATTGAATGACTAAAAATCATAAAAAGGCCAGATAATCCTAGTAATAGTCCAAGTATTTTTTCTAATGAAAAGAATTTGTCTCTAAGTAATATCAGTGCAAATATTCCTGTAATAATAGGTGTTAGCCCAAAAACAACAGAGATTAGTCCTGATGGAATGCTAAGTGCTGAGAAATAAACCAGACTCATAGTGATAAAAATACCTGCACCAGCGTAGCTATAATTGGCCAAAGCTTGTTTGTGTACTGATAATTTTTGTTGTTTAAATAGCAAGATTAATGCACAAAGTATCAGACCAATTAGCATTCTACTAGTAACACTAAAACTAAAACTTGAGCCCAGAGTTGACCATTGAATGGCTAGTGGTGTAGTTGACCAAATAACAACCACAGATAAAAACACCCAGTAAATATTGGATTTAAATTTCATATAACATATGCAAATTAAATAATCTCTGAGCTAAAGTTGAAAGAGTGTTTGCTTTTAATTCTCTTCCGTTGCAAAAGTTTATTAAATCTATTGAATCAAGCATTTGCGTATTGATAAGTAGACCATTGATAAACACCTGAAGGTCTCCCTGCGTTTGCAAGTAGGCAATTTTACAAGCAGGATGTAATTGATAACTGGAATTAGCATTAAATTTGAGAGCTTGTTGTTGGTATTCAAATTGTTGTAAGATTTGACGGTCTAGCGTATCAAGCTTAGTGACAAACTTTGCAAAATCAGTAGCACTAATAGGGTTTATTTTGTTAGCCATTTGTACAGCAGAATTGGGAATTAGAGCTGGCGTCTGGTGTCCATCCCATATCGGATCTTGGTAGTATTGATCGTCTGACTTGTTGGTATGTGTATTATTAAACATTTCTTGGGCAGAATAAGATCGATAACCAAAAGAAAGCGTCGTGCAATTATCACTCATGCTAACACCGTGATGTGCAATCTTAGGTGGTATATATACAACATCGCCAGGCCCAACCTCAAATGTTTGTTCGGGTATAAACCGCTCCATAATTCTTAATGGAACATCATTTAGATAATTATCAAGCGTGCAAAATTTTGTGCTTAATTCCCATCGACGTTTGCCGCTACCTTGCAATAAAAAGACGTCATAATAATCAAAATGAGGGCCAACACTACCACCTTGGGCGGCATAAGAAATCATCACATCGTCAAAGCGCCAACGTGGGATAAAATCGAAATGTTTGACCAGATCATGCACTTCATTAATCTGTCGGTCAACTCCCTGAACCAAGAGCGTCCAATCTATTTTTGGTAAATTTTCGAAGGTTTTTTCAGTAAATGGTCCTTGAGAAATTGTCCATTGTTGTTGATGAATAGAGCCGGTAATTAGTCTAGACTCAAATTCTTCTTCAAGAGAAAGTCCACCAAGCTCTTCAGGTGGGATGGGTGAAATAAAATTAGGTAGCGCTTGTTTAATTAATAACGGCTTTTTTTGCCAATAATGAGTTAAAAATTCTTGCTCTGAAATTGCTCCAAATTTAATCATTTTATTAACAGCCAATGAATATTGAAAAAAATCTAAACAAGAGTAATATTGTTTAGATGCCTTTTAAAAGTTTTGAATTGTACTCTGAATAACGTTTGAAGTAGTTATTTTCATAAGTTTTGTTAATTATTTGTTATATGTTTACCCTATAATGCTGAAATAAATAGATTGTGTATTTATAGTGCTAGATTTAAAGAAAATGTTTATTTTTTTCAAGATTTTTTATACTGGAAGAATAAATAAAATAAAGCATATCTTTGTCATTAGTAAAGTATTTTTTAGGGAGTAATCAATTGAATCAATTAAATTCAAAATTAGTTATTGGCAGTGAAGAGTGGTTTTCTTTTCCAGATTTAGGCATTCCAGCAATCAAAGCAAGAATAGATTCTGGCGCAAAAACATCATCAATTCATGCTTTCAACATTCAGTCATTTCGAAAAGATGGCGCCCGCTGGGTAAGCTTTGAAATTCATCCAATTCAAAATAACAGGCGCACAGTTATTAGATGTGAAAAGCCAATTGTTGACAAAAGAACTGTTAAAAGTTCGAGCGGAGTTTCTGAAACGCGCTATGTAATTAGCGCACCAATCAAGGTTGGTGAAAATATATGGGACATTCAACTTACACTAGCTAATAGAGATTCCATGGGATTTAGAATGTTGTTGGGTCGAGAAGCAATGGCAAATAGAATTATTGTCGACCCCTCTTTAGTTTGCACACTAGGCGAAGTTACTAATACCATGATCATGAATCTGTATGGAACTAAAGAGTCACAAAAAAGCGGCCTAAAAATTGGATTGTTGGCTAGTAATGAAAATTTATATAGCAATAAAAGACTGCTTGAAGCTGGTGATGAAAGAGGGCATGAAATGATTTTTTTAAACATTAAGCAAAGTTATATGAAGCTTGACGCTTTAGATCCTGAAGTTCATTATCGAGGAGGAAAGGTTTTAAATGATCTTGATGCAGTCATTACTAGAATAAGACCAAGTGTTACATTTTACGGAACAGCTTTAGCACGTCAATTTGAAAGTATGGGTATTTATACGACAAATTCATCTGCTGCTATCACTCAGTCTCGAGACAAATTGTTTTCACTTCAATTAATGTTAAAGGGAGGAATTAACATCCCCACTACAGGTTTTGCTAAGTCTCCTATTGATACAAACGATTTAATTGAAATGGTAGATGGCGCCCCATTAATTGTAAAGCTTCTAGAAGGAACGCAAGGAAGAGGGGTTGTTTTAGCTGAAACTAAAAAAGCAGCAGAGAGTGTTATTAATGCTTTTAAATCTCTCAAAGCAAACTTATTAGTTCAGCAGTTTATCAAAGAAGCAAATGGTAAAGATTTAAGGTGCTTTGTAATTGATGGCAAGGTTGTTGCTTCTATTGAAAGAACTGCCGCACCAGGAGAATTTAGAGCTAATATTCACCAAGGCGGCTCTGCATCAATAGTTAAAATAACACGTGAAGAGAGAGTTCTAGCGGTTAAAGCTGCAAAAATACTAGGTTTACAAGTTGCTGGGGTGGACATTATTAGATCAAAATCAGGACCTTTATTGCTTGAGGTTAATTCTTCTCCAGGTCTAGAAGGTATCGAAACAGCTACCGGAAAAGATATTGCAGGGATGATTATCTCTTCAATTGAAAAACGACTTAAATGGAAAAGAGGATTATATGATTCTAAAATTACTCACTAATGAAATTGGGCGAAAATGAGCAAAAAAACTAATTATTTAGCAAAAGAGCACCTTGGGTCTGCATATAAAGACTTGCAGCAGTCAGATAAGTCTGTAATTGATCATATTGCAGATTCTGACCCAATAACAGAAGATGTTAATAAATTATTCCATGAGCAATTGTCATTTGGACAAAGGTTAGCCGATAAAATTTCAGAATTTGGAGGTTCTTGGACTTTTATTATTATCTTTTTATCGATTCTGATTGTCTGGATATTACTTAATTCATTTTTTTTGATTGGGCCTCAAGAAGTTTTTGATCCATACCCTTATATTTTACTAAATTTAATGTTATCAACGATTGCCGCCTTACAAGCGCCTGTTATTATGATGTCTCAAAATAGACAAACTCAGAAAGATCGACTAGACATAGTTGAAAATTATAAAGTTAGTTTAAAAACAGAATTAGAAATAGCTCTTCTTCATCAAAAAATAGATGAATTAAGAGCTGCTATTGATAAACAATAATTAATGTTAAGGCTCTTGACATTATTGGTGATAATTTGGCGCTTCTTTCGTGATTGAAACGTCATGAACGTGGGACTCTATCATGCCTGCTGAGGTAACCTGTACAAAAGTTGCATTGGTGCGCATTTTTTCCAGTGTTTCACAGCCTGTGTAGCCCATAGAGGATCTAACACCGCCAACCATTTGATGAATAATTGGGCGGATAGAACCTTTAAATGCAACACGACCTTCAATGCCTTCAGGCACTAACTTGTCAGCTTTTGAATCAGATTGAAAATATCGGTCTGATGAGCCATACGCTTGGTTCATCGCACCAATTGAGCCCATTCCGCGGTATGATTTATAGGCACGACCCTGATAAAGCTCTACCTCACCAGGTGACTCTTCTGTACCTGCTAGCATTGAGCCCAACATGACACAATAAGCGCCAGCAGCAAAAGCCTTAGCAATATCACCTGAATAGCGAATACCACCATCAGCAATCAAAGGCACTCCTGTCCCTAATAACGCTTCTGCTACATCTGATATGGCGCTAATTTGAGGAACACCAACACCAGCAACAATGCGTGTTGTGCAAATACTGCCTGGTCCAATTCCTACTTTTACGCAGTCTGCACCGGCTTTAACTAGGTCTAATGCTGCCGCTCCCGTGGCAATATTACCAGCAATAATGTTCAAATTTGGGTGTTTCGCTTTGGTTTTTTTAACTCGGTCGAGTACACCTTGAGAGTGTCCATGTGCTGTATCAATTACAATAACATCAACTCCTGCTTCAACTAAAGCATCAATACGCTCTCCTGTGCCCGAGGCAACGCCTACAGCAGCGCCAACACGAAGCTGCTCTTGCTCATCTTTACAAGCATTAGGAAAATCGGTTGATTTTTGAATATCACGAACAGTAATCATACCTTGCAGATCAAATTTATCATTCGTGATAACTACACGCTCAATGCGGTGTTGCTGAAGTAGGGATCTTACTTCGCTCATATCTGTGCCTTCAACCACTGTAATTAGCTTATGTTGTGGCGTCATTAGGTGTTCAACTAGCTGATCTTGACGTGTCTCAAATCTAACATCACGACCGGTAATCATGCCAACAATAGTGTTCCCCTCAACCACTGGAAGAGCGGAAATTTTGAATTTTTTTTGCATGTCAAAAACATCAGCAATAGTGGCCTTAGGCCCGATAGTAATTGGCTCGCGAATAATGCCAGATTCAAATCTTTTAACCTTACGAACCTCGTTTGCCTGTTCTTCACTAGACATGTTTTTGTGGATGATGCCAATACCGCCTTCTTGAGCCATAGTGATTGCTAGCTTTGCTTCGGTGACTGTGTCCATTGCCGCAGACAGAATTGGTGTATTTAAGGTAATATTTTTAGTGAGCTTTGTCGACATACTCACCTCTTTAGGCATGGTGGTTGAGTGTGCTGGTACTAGCAATACATCATCAAATGTTAGTGCGGTTTTTAGTAAGTTCATTTAATATCTCCTGCGGTTGACAAGGTTTGGAAAAATAAAGCCAATTAAAATTCCAAAGAATAAAACAAAACTACCTGTAATAAACCAGTTTCTAGAGCTGGAATCTTGTGTAGCTGTGTTGTTGTTTTTAAGTAGTTGAATTTCAGTTTTTAGCTGTAGATTTGTCGTTATAAGTTTTTCATTAGAATGTTCTAGCTTTAAAGCATCTTTATAAACCTCTTCAATATGCTGTTTTTCAGCAATAGATTTGCTGGTTTGAATAGATAATTTAGTATTTTTAGCTTTTAAGTCTTGTATTTCAGTTTCAAGCTCATTTTTTCTATTGGCCAGCTTATTAATAAGTAGTTTATTGGCATTGTAGGTTTGTCTTAATTTTTCCAATTGTTCTCTGGCAGGCGGGTTATTTGATAGATACCGAGAAATAATCCAGCCTGTTGTTCCCTCAAAATTGACCTGAGTCCAGCCATCTTCTGTGGCTTGCAAAATAGCCAGTTTGGAGCCAGAGGGTAGTGAACGCACAATGTTGTCGCCAAAAGTTTTATCAGAGCGCATTGGGATATCTACCTCATCAGTAATATAAACAAATGATTGCGCACTCACAAGCGAGCTTGCTAACAGTAGGGTGGCGATCAGATGTTTAAGTCTCATGTTATAGGCTTGATATTTTGTTTAATTGCTCTTTCAAGTCACTAATGGCACTCAATGTCGCACTCAGCCTTTCACGCTCAACATTGACAATAGCTTCTGGCGCACCGGAGACGAATTTTTCATTATTTAATTTCCCTTCAAATTGCATCTTTTGCTTGTCTAGTTTTTCAATTTCTTTGTTGAGTCGTGAAATTTCTTGATCTTTATCGATTAACCCTGCTAATGGAATAAGAATTTTCATTTCACCAACCAACGCAGTTGCTGATTCTGGCGCTTCTTCATTAGTGCTTAGTTTATCAATACTTTCCATTTTGGCAAGCGTATTTAAGATATTTGCATTATTTTGCAAATATACTTCATCAGATTGATTGAAATTTTGCACAAAACAAGGTAATGGTTTAGATGGCGGAATATTCATCTCGCCTCGAATTTTACGAATACCTAAGATAAAGGTTTGTAGCCACTCAATTTCAGCTTCTGAATCTTGAGAGTTTAATGATTGGTCAACTTCCGGGTAGGCTTGTGTCATTAAGCTGATGCTATTATCGCCTGTAATGGTGCTACACTGTTCAAAAATCTCTTCGGTAATAAAAGGGATGATTGGATGCAGTAAACTTACGATTTCGTTTAATACTTTAATTAAAGTGGCTTGCGTACCTGCCTTGGTTTTGCCATCTTGCAAGAGAGGCTTGGATAGTTCAAGATACCAGTCGCAATAATCATGCCATACAAATTCATATAATTCTTGACTCATTAAATCAAGACGGTAATCATTTAAATGCTTATCAACATTAAGCTTAGTGCTTTGTAATCGAGATAAGATCCATTGATCAGCGGTTGATAAGCCAGCTGCTGGGTTGATGTTTTCACCTTCAAGTTTCATTAAAACAAAGCGAGAGGCATTCCATAGTTTATTGCAAAAGTTTCGATAGCCTTCAACACGCTTTAAATCAAACTTAATATCGCGTCCGAATGAGGCAAGTGCGGCAAACGTAAAGCGTAATGCATCTGTGCCAAAAGCTGGAATGCCATCAGCAAACTCTTGCTCAGTTTGCTTTTTAATTTTTTTAGCCATTTTTGGCTGCATCATTCCTTGGGTTCTTTTGGTGAGCAGTTCGTCTAGGGAAATGCCGTCAATCAAATCAATTGGGTCAAGTACATTGCCCTTGGACTTAGACATCTTTTGCCCCTGTCCATCACGAATAAGACCAGTGATATAGATGTCTTTAAAAGGAACTTCACCGGTAAACTTTAGCCCAAACATAATCATTCTAGCAACCCAGAAAAAAATAATGTCAAAGCCGGTAACTAGAACATTGGTTGGGTAGAATCGAGCAAGATCTGGAGTTTTTTCTGGCCAGCCTAATGTTGAAAACGGCCAAAGTGCTGAAGAGAACCAAGTATCTAGTACATCATTATCTTGCGAAAGTTTAACGCCTTCACCCGCTTGAGCTTGAGCTTCTGCCTGGGTATTTGCTACAAAGATGTTACCCTTGTTGTCATACCAAGCCGGGATGCGATGACCCCACCAGATTTGCCTAGAAATACACCAGTCTTGAATGTTGTCCATCCAGTTGAAATAAGTTTTATTCCAGTTTTCAGGAATAAAACGAATGTCACCATTTTTAACAGCATCAATAGCGGGTTTGGCTAATGGGGCGATTTTGACAAACCATTGGTCAGTCAGATAAGGCTCAATCACTGCATTGGTTCTATCGCCACGAGGTACCATTAGCTTATGCGGCTCAATTTTTTCTAATAAGCCTTGCGCATCTAAATCCTTAATGATTTTCTGGCGCGCATCAAATCGATCCATACCAGCATATGGACTGCTAACAACATCGTTAATTTTGGCATCATCTGTTAAGATGTTAATAATCTCAAGATCATGACGTTGACCCATTTCATAGTCGTTAAAGTCATGAGCAGGTGTTATTTTGACACAACCCGTACCAAACTCCATATCCACATAGTCATCAGCAATAATAGTGATTTTTCGATCCGTAAGAGGCAAGTCAATCGTTCGACCAATTAAATGTTTATAGCGCTCATCATTTGGATGAACCGCAACAGCGCTATCGCCTAGCATGGTTTCAGGACGAGTTGTGGCTACCACCATTACTTCATCAGAGTTGGTAATAGGATAGCGCATATGCCATAAAGACCCTTGTTCTTCTGTACTAATAACTTCCAGATCAGAAACCGCAGTATGTAATACTGGATCCCAATTAACCAAGCGCTTGCCACGATAAATTAAGCCTTCTTGATGTAATTTGACAAACACTTTGTTTACAGCATCAGATAGACCTTCATCCATGGTGAAGCGTTCTTTTTCCCAGTCAACTGACGAGCCAAGTCTGCGCATTTGAGAGGTTATTGTGCCACCAGATTGCTCTTTCCAGTCCCAAATTTTTTCAATAAATTTTTCACGACCCACATCATGACGAGTGATATCTTGAGCAGCTAGTTGACGCTCAACCACCATTTGTGTGGCAATACCAGCATGATCAGTGCCCGGTTGCCAAAGAGTTTGCTCGCCTTTGCCCCGATGGTATCGAGTAAGCACATCCATAATGGTGTGTTGAAAAGCATGCCCCATGTGAAGCGAACCAGTAACATTTGGCGGCGGTAACATAATTGAGTAGGCGTTCTCACTGGTAGAATTGGCATCAGAGGAGAATAGATTTTTTTCTTCCCAAAGTGAGCGATATTTTGCTTCAATTTGTTCAGGATTGTAGGTTTTTTCCATTAACTTATAAAGATGGATTAAACTTCGTAATTATACTATAAAGGGATTGATAAATTGGATAATAAAACTTGGCTGGTGTATTTATTAAAGTGCGCCAATAACTCGTTATATTGCGGAATTACCAATGATTTGCCCAAGCGCTTGCGTCAACATAATGGAGAAATTAAGGGCGGGGCAAAATACACTCGTGCTAACGCCCCTTGTCAACTGATTTATCAAGAGAAAGCTCAGGATAGATCGAGTGCTTCAAAACGTGAATATGAAATCAAACAAATGGATAAGCAAACAAAATTAGCACTACTAGAATCCGTATGAATCAATACCAAAATATTTCTTGTAAAGATCATAGTGTTTTAGAGTTGGCGATTATGCGCGCTCAATCGATGCAGGTGAATATTAACTCTAGAATTAGAGTTATTCAACCAATTGATTTAATAACTCAAAACGGTGAAGAATTTTTAATATATATTGATGAAAAAGGCCAAAAACAACAATGTCGCGCTGATTTAATCACAATTTAAAAAAAACTAAAATAATCAATAATCAATGAATCATTCTATATTACTTATATTAGTAATATATTTAAACAAACAAACTATAAAGCCACTGCCGATAAGTTTTCTGTTAATAGTTAAAAAATTTAGATGGCGAGAAAACCGCATTTTATATTGAAAAAGTTCATGATTACTATGGCCATATAATTATTTTCTTGACTTGGCAGCAACCATTTGAAGTGATAATGAGCTTATTGTTTTTGCAATAAAAAATAGTTAAATTTTTGTACACCGCCATTCGGTTTGACGTGTGATTCGGTAACGGTTTTAATGAGTTTAAAATTTTTAGATAATAATCGGCTAATTTTTTTTTCGTCATACTGAACAATATCTAGTTCAGAGCATTGTTTTGGTCCATCTAATGCAAAAGTTGCTAATAAGAAAAATCCATCTTTTTGCAGATAGTCGTTTAGTTTTTGAATATAGGTTTTTTGATCATTAGGGTCTGTTAAAAAATGAAAAACAGCTCGATCATGCCAAAGTTTGAAGTATTTTTTTGTAGAAAAATCCAAAATATTTTGGTGATAAAAACTCACTTTATTTAGGTTAGATACTAGTCTTTTTTGAGTGGATTTTAGCGCTATACTTGAAAGCTCTAATAATGACAGATCGCTAAATCCCTTATCAAGTAGATTGTCAGCCAAAACAGACACTCCACAGCCTACATCGATAATCGCATCATTTGGCTGTATCACTTCTATAATCCAGTCTAATGAAATGGTGGCATGATCTTGATGCCAACTAACCTGACTATGTTTTTTAGTGGTATAAACTTTATCCCAGTGGGAGAATGCGCTTTTCATTGATTCGGCGTTTATAATAAAGAATCTTTAAATTATAAGCGAGTTATTATGAGAATTTTGCACACAATGCTCAGAGTGGGGGATTTAGAACAATCGATCGCGTTTTATACGCAAGTATTAGGTATGAGTTTATTGCGCCAGAAAGAGTACCCTCAGGGAAGATTCACATTGGCTTTTTTAGGTTATGGCTCTGAGTCTGAACATTCTGCTTTAGAGTTAACCTACAATTGGGATCAAAGCACATACACAATGGGTACAGGATTTGGTCATATTGCCATTAATGTGGACGATGTTTACATTGCAGTTAGTAGAGCTAAAGAGCAGGGTGTTAAGGTTATTAGAGAGGCAGGGCCGATGAGCGCTGGAACAACTATTGTGGGTTTTTTACAAGATCCGGATGGTTATGAGATAGAGTTGCTTTCAAAAACGTTTGAATAGCTTATCTTGGAAATAATTATTCATATACCAAGAAAACAAGCTATCTGGTTAAGTGTAATTTTTGCGTCCAGATAGGGCGTGGGCAATGGTATTAATGTCTGCATATTCGAGCTCTCCACCAATCGGAATACCATGTGCAATGCGTGTAATTTGTACATCAAACTGTTTAGCCATATTGCTAATATAATGCGCTGTTACCTCACCCTCAACCGTGGCATTTGTTGCAAGAATAATCTCCTTGATATGGCGCTGTGAAAGTTTTTGCTCAAGTTCATCAAGTCCAAGCTCGCTTGCACCAATGCCATCAATCGGTGAAAGATAGCCACTAAGAACGAAGTACTTACCTTTATAAGCGCCGCTTTGTTCAATAGCATGAATATCTGTTGGTGTCTCTACCACACAAAGTTGGGCACAATCACGCGCATCATTGGCGCAAATATTACAAAGTGTTTTTTCACTTAAAGTTCTGCAAGAATGGCAATGCTGTACATGCTCCATAGCATCAACCAAGGCTTTGGCCAGCTCAAAGCCACCATCTCGATTGCGCTCTAGTAGATGATAAACAAAACGTTGTGCGGTTTTGCTACCAACGCCTGGCAGAGCGCAAAAAGCTTTATTAAGTGTTTCAATCATAGGTTAAAAAAAGCGTCCTTAAAATGGCAGATTCATGCCGCCAGGTAGTTTCATGCCGCCTGTTGCACCTTTCATTTTTGCTTCTGACGCTTGAGATATTTGCTGGGTAGCATCATTCATTGCGGTTAGGATCAAATCTTCAAGCATATCTTTATCGTCCATTACCATCGCATCGATTTTAATATTCGTAGCGATATGTTCGCCATTAATGCTCACTTCAACCGCACCGCCTGCGGCTTTTCCAGTTGCACTTAAGGCTTTAATTTCTTCTTGTGCTTTTTGCATATTATCTTGCATTTGCTGGGCTTTTTTCATCATCCCTGCCATTCCACCTTTTAACATAGGCTACTCCTTATTTAGTGTCGTGTAATTTCTTTGATGGATTTAACATCCACTTTTGCATTAAAAGTTTGCTCTAATTGTTGCACAATTTCATCGTTTAAAAACGTTTGTTGGATTTTGTCTAAATGGAGCTTGTGTGCTTTAGACTCCTTTTGTGCCAAAGTTTCAGCATCTAACTGATCAAGATTAATTACCAAATTTAACTCTGCGTATTGCACCCTTAAACTCCCAAGTATACTCTTGTGAACCTGATCGCTTAATAGGTTAGTAAACTGCTTATCCAGTGTAAGCGTGAGCGTGTTGTTTGCTAATGTGTCAAACAAAGTATTTCTAACTAGCATCTTAGCACCACCTGTAAATTTAATTGTTTGGCTTATCTCTTCCCATTCTTGCTGATTGCTAATAGTCAAAGAATGAGCATCTTGAAGTTGTTCTGTTTTTTGAGTAGGCGCTTGCGTGTGAGGTTTTTCAGCTAAAAGTTTTTTAGTAGCTTGTATACTTGGAGTCGCTTTAGGCGTGATTTTTAGAGTTTTTTTTTCTGTGTTTTTTAAGCTATCTACATCACTATGAAACGCTAGCATACGTAATAGTGTCATTTCAAATCCAATTTGCTCACTTGGTGCTAGCGACATATCGCGCGTACCGTTAATCGCCATTTGATAAAAAATCTGTAAATCTTGGTTGGAAATCTGCCCTGATAGTGCTTGAATGTCGTCTTTACTTTCGTCAGCAACAACTTGCGCCAGTGAGATTTGATGAAACAACGAACTAAGGTCTTTTAAAGCATTCACAAGGTTTTCGCCACGATGCGACAAATCCTTAACAAATTCAATCACCGCTTTAGCATCCTGATTAAATAAATGCTGGGCCAAGCTGATGATATCATCATGATGCACCAGCCCCAACATGGCTTTAATATCTTGACTGGTAACGGATCCATTACCATAGGAGATGGACTGATCTAGCAAACTAAGCGCATCACGCATCGAGCCGTTACCAAATTCAGCAATTTGGCTTAGCGCACTTTCTTCATAAGTTAGCTTTTCAGCATCCATGATAAATTTCAGCTGACCAAGGATTTCATCGTGGGTAAGCTGTTGCAAGGTAAATTGCAAACAACGGGAAAGCACAGTAACTGGTAGTTTCTGTGGATCCGTGGTTGCTAGTAAAAACTTGACATGCTCAGGTGGCTCTTCCAAGGTTTTTAATAGCGCGTTGAAACTACTTTTGGAAAGCATGTGCACTTCGTCAATCAGATAAATTTTATATCTGTTCTTAGTCGGCATGTACTGTGCGTTTTCAAGCAGTTCGCGCATATTATCTACACCAGTATGCGACGCAGCATCTAGCTCAATCAGATCAATCGATTGACCTCTATCGATCTCTAAGCAAGTAGGGCAAGTGCCACAAGGAGAAGAGCTAACGCCGGCTTCACAATTGATCGATTTGGCGAAAATACGCGCAATGGTCGTTTTACCGACACCACGCGTACCGGTAAATAAAAAACCATGGTGTAAGTTGTTCGCATCGAGTGCATTAACAAGGGTTTTTTTGGCATGAGTTTGCCCAACTAATTCGCCAAATGTATGCGGGCGGTATTTGCGGGCTAGGACTTGATAATGCTCACTCATGCTCAAAAGGATAATTTAAAAGTGGCAGCACCCAGAATAACATCCAACACATGAAAAAACTACTACCGTTGCTCCCTTCCGGGCCTGGCGGGGTTTGTAGTCATTCATTGCCGGCGCACCCTAAGCACCACCAAAATTTATTTTACTTGAAATAATCAGTGAGATTTTTCAATTATTTTTTTAGAGTTTTTTGCAAGGCTAGAAATAGCAAAGTAAAGGGTTTATGTAATAATAACGCCAATTTTTTTTAATCCTGTTAATAAAACCAGCATCATACTGATAATTAGTCTTATTCAACAATAATAAGGATAGAGAAATAATTAGTACACTGGTTAATTATTTGGCATTTTTTGCCAATTCTAAGCGTTCAGGTGTGCCAACATCTTGCCAGTAGCCTTGATAATACTCTCCACTCAGCTGGCTGGTGGCGAGCGCCTCTTTGAATAGGGGATAGAGCGGAAGTTTATCTTGGGTGTTTATATGTTTTTTGAAAAAATCAGGATGGTAAGCGCCAATACCTGAAAAAGTAAGGCTTTTACTATTTGCTGTTATTATTTGATGGTTGTCGATAAGAGAAAAATCGCCTTTTGCATTATGTTTAGGATTGTCTACTAATATTAAATGAGCAAGCGAATCAGCCGGTAAGGTGAGTTTGGATAAATCATAATCACACAATACATCAGAATTAATAACAACAAACGGCTCTCTTCCCAATAGTGGTAGTGCATTAATAATGCCGCCAGCTGTATCAAGCGCACCAGAAAATTCATCACTATAAGTCACTTTAACGCCAAGCCTTGAACCATTGCCAAGATAAGCCTTAATTTGCCACCCTAAATAGGATACATTTACAAAAATATTGGTTATTTTGGCTTTTTTAAGTGCGATAATTGAATGCTCAATTAGTGTTAACCCTCTAACTTTTATTAAGGGTTTTGGGGTGTTTTTGGTTAGCGGCATCATGCGTTCACCTCTGCCTGCTGCTAGAATCATTGCTTTCATAATATGGCCTTTAAAAGGGAAAATTCTGGATATTTATCTGCCATTTGTAAGGCGTGCTTTTTAACCAGTGGAATGTCATTTAAATATTGATGTTTGCCATCTCTAATAGAAAGGCGTTTGAAAATACCTAAAATTTTAAGATGGCGTTGCAAGCCCATCAAATCAAATTGCTTTTCAAATTCCGCAAAGGAAACTTGAACATTGTCTTGCTCGTAGAAATAAGTGAGCAGAGTTTGTATTTCAGTGGGGCTGAGCTCAAAGTAAGCGTCTTTTAGCAAAGAGACTAAATCATAAGTGTTTGACCCGACAACCGCATCTTGAAAATCAATAATTGTAATTTTGTCATGAGTGATCATTAGATTTCTACAGTGGTAGTCGCGATGGACGAACACTTGGGGTGAATTAAGCGAATTTTGAATAAGTTGATCAAATAATTGATTTAAGTCAGCAATTGTTTTCTGTTGAATATTTTTGGGTAAATACCAGTCAATAAGTAGTGTTAGTTCTTTTTTTAATAAGGTTTGATCGTATTGATTCAGTAGATGGGTTTTTACGTCAATTTTTTGAATTTTGATTAATTCGTCAATGGCTAGCCTGTATAAATCAAGATTTGTTTTGCCATTGAGTGCTTGCAAAAAAGTTGTATTACCTAAATCTTCAATAAGTAGAAATCCTTGAGCTAAATCAGCATCAATAATTTTGGGCGCATGTATGTTATTGCTTCTCAGTAAATTGGCAATATTTATAAAAAGTTTAGAGTTTTCTTTGGCAGGCGGTGCATCCATGGCAATAAAACTTAGATTACTGCGCTCAATACGAAAATAACGCCTAAAGCTAGCATCATCGCTAGCTTTAGAGAGAGTAAAGCTAGCGTCGTCAAAGAAAACCTCTAGCCAATCTTCTAGTTGGTCTAGGCGTTGATCATTCATATAACTATCCTGCGTATTTTAAGCTTTGGTAATGGTCATATACTTGCGACCAATGCTGACCAATTTTGCCGTTATTAATCAGTTTGGAATCAATCGTGGTGATTGGCATAACCTCACGTGTTGAGCTGGAAATCCAAACTTCATCGGCACTAAAAATTTCGTCAATATTGCTAATAGACTCTTGAATATTTAGCCCGCAGTGGTGCGCACTCTCTATGACCAAATCACGAGTTATTCCAGAGAGAATATATTGGCCAGTTGGATGGGTAAATAGCGTGTCATTTTTAATGATAAAGACATTCGAAGTGGCGCCTTCGGTGATGATATGATCTCGGTGAAGGATAACTTCTTCCGCCCTATGTTGTTTAGCTTGTTGAGCATACATGATATTGGCCAGTAACGATGTGGCCTTAATATCACACCTTTGCCAGCGAAAATCTGGCTGAGTAATAGCGCAGTAGCCTTTTTCTAATTCAGGTTTTGTTTTTGGAGTGAGTGGGTTTAGCTCTATAAATACAGTTGGTGCTAGCTCATCAAATTTGTGTTTTCTGGTGGTATCAGTTCCACGAGTTATTTGTAGGTAGACTGAATGATTATTATCTAACGAATGCGAGAGTAACTCATTGAAAATATGTTGATATTTGTCGATAGAGTAAGGATTTTGAATTTGAATTGCATCAAGGCTATTTTGCAGTCGAGCTAGATGCTCATGCAAGCGAAAAACCTGGCCAGAGTAAACAGGAATAACTTCATAAACACCATCTCCAAATAAAAAGCCTCTATCCATAACAGATACAGAGGCTTGATTTTTAGGAATAAATTCGCCGTTAAGAAAGACCATTAAAGCCCAACTTTCTCCAACATGCGAGAGAAAAATCCAGCTTGCTCGATATCTTCAAGGGCGATTAGTGGAATACTTGCAGTAGTTTTACCTTCAAATTGTATAAGTAGTTTACCAATAGAATCGCCTTTTTTAATTGGTGCTGAAAGGTCACTGTCGAGTTCAATTACTTGGTCAGAGAGTTTAAATTGCCCACGCGCAAGAGTAAAACTAGCTTGATTGGCAACCCCTACTTTGAGTGTATCTTTAGTAGCGCTTGCAATGGGCACCTCTTTTGTAATATCTTTTAAATACTGGGTTTCAAAGAAACGAAAGCCATAGTCTAGAATTTTTTGGGTTTGTGCAGTTCTTGCTTCTACGCCTGTTGAGCCAAGTACTACAGAGACTAAGCGCATGCCAACTCGATTGGCACTAGCAACTAAGTTGTAGCCCGCTTTCTTGGTAAAACCAGTTTTGAGACCATCAACCGTATGATCACTCCAAAGTAATTTGTTGCGATTACGCTGCTTAATGCCATGATAAGTAAATTCTTTTTGTGAATACCAAGGGTAAAAATTAGGAAAGTCACGAATAGTGGCAGCGGCTAAAATTGCCATATCAAAGGCTGTGGTATGTTGATCTTTATGGGGTAAGCCTGAGGCATTTTCAAAGCGTGAGTTTTTCATACCTAACTGACGTGCATATTCGTTCATATAGGTGGCAAATGTGCCTTCTGTGCCAGCAATGTGTTCTGCTAATGCAACAGCAGAGTCATTGCCTGATTGGATAATCATGCCTTTTAAAAGAGTTTCTAGCTTAATGTTTTTACCCACTTCAACAAAACTTTTTGAACCACCAGTTTTCCATGCTTTTTCACTAATGCGAACTTCGTCATCTAAACTAGCACGACCATCGCTAATAAGCTGAAAAACCACATAGGCAGTCATGAGTTTTACAAGACTGGCAGGTGCTCGTTTTTCATGAGCGTTGTCACTAGCAAGTATTTTTCCAGAGTTAAAGTCCAATACTGTATAAGCTGCAGCTTGAATGTCTGGCGCTTTAGGGGTAATAAATATGGCTGCTTGGGTGTTAAGTGCAATACCAGCAATAGAAAGAATTAATAGTTTTGATAAGTATGGAAAGCGCATGATTTTATAGATTGGTTTGATTGAATTGTTGTAGTAATTTATTAGATAATTGGACAGCTGTCATTGCGTATCTATTGTCATGATTATAACGAGTTAATATATAAAAATTCCAAAAAGTCAGCCAGGTTTCTGACTTATTTTTTTGAGGAAGTTTGATAAAGGCAAGTTTAGTTTTGTCGTCGATATCACTATCAATAGTAAAGCCTTTGCTCCGCCAATACTTGGCATTTTTTCTAGGTTTATTAGTACTAGATTTCGCATATTTGAGTTGTGTTTTTTTAAGTTTAATTGGGCGAGCATAAGCACCAAAATCATGCCATTGATGGCGATCAAAATAATTAGCAATTGAGCCAATTGCATCCGCTGCACTAGAGAATAAATCAACTTTACCGTCAAAATCAAAATCTACAGCGTAGTGCCTATAGGAGCTAGAGATAAATTGCCCATAACCTAGTGCTCCTGCATAAGAGCCTTTGATGAGCAACGGGGCAAGAGAATTTTCACGCGACATGAGTAAAAACTCTTCAAGTTCTTTTTTGTAGAATTTTTGACGACGGTGCTTGCCAAAAGATAGTTTTGCCAGTGTTTCCAAAGTTGGATGCTGGCCTTGATTGAGTCCATAATTAGTTTCAATGCCTAAAATAGCGACAATAATCTCTTGAGGGACATTATATTTTTCTTCAGCGCGTTTTAAGGTTTCAAGATTATCTTGCCAAAATTTAACACCATTTTTTATGCGCGTATCAGTTATAAATAGTGAGCGATATTTATCCCAAGACATGGGCTTTGATTTTGGTTTTTTGGCAGCGGATTTTGGTCTATCTTCTGCTAATACTAGATTAATTTTGGAGAAAATTGCTAGCAGTTCAGTTTTATTAAATTGATGCTCTTTCACCATTTTATTAATAAAATTATGTGTAACTTGGAAGTTAGTTGCCGGCTGTGTTTTAGCAAAAATAGATTGCGAAAATAGCAACAATATGATTAACAATATAGGCATTATTTCTGAAGATATCTAGGGGTCTTATGTTTGCGAATGGACATGATAATACCAAAACTACACATAAGAGTGATGAGCGAAGAACCTCCATAACTAATCAGAGGAAGTGGTACGCCAACCACGGGCAATAAGCCTGATACCATACCTATATTTACAAAAATATAAGTAAAAAAAGTTAGCGTTAGACCGGCGCCTAGTAGCTTGGAAAAATTGTCTTCTGACTGGAAAGAAATTACAAGCGCCCTAAAAATAATTAAGCCGTATAGTGAAAATAAAAGTAAAACACCCATTAAACCTAATTCTTCAGCAACTACAGCAAAAATAAAATCGGTTGTGTGCTCGGGTAGAAAATTTAGCTGAGATTGAGAGCCTTGTTCAAGACCTTTACCGAAAATGCCGCCAGAGCCAATAGCAATTTTGGACTGCAAAATGTGATAGCCTGAACCCAGAGGATCTGAATTTGGATTGATCAAAGTCATGATGCGTTTTTTTTGATAAGCCATGAGTAGGTAATTCCAAGCGATATAAGCGCTAGCGATAATAAACGAGCTGATAACACCTAAATTAAGCCAATTATTTTGAAGAATTTGAATACGAATGCCCGAAAAAAATAAAACATAGGCACCTGAGGCGCCAATAAGTAGTGAAGTGCCAAGGTCTGGCTGTTTGGCGATTAGTAAAACAATCACAGCAATAGAGACAATTGACAAGAAGATAGATAAAGGTTTGGGCGGCAAGGTTTTATCGCTAAGGATGGAGGCAATAGCAATTGGTACGACAACTTTCATTATTTCAGAAGGCTGAAAGCGCACAAAGCCAAGGTCTAGCCATCGCTGAGCGCCGCCACTGCTCGATCCAAAAAGTAACACTAATATTAGTAAAAAAATACCAAACAGCATTAAATATGGTGAAAATCGTTTTAATAAATAAGGCGGGATTTGTGCAATAATTAGCATAGCACCAATCGCTAAGGAAAAGTGAAAAATCTGCTTGTATAGTGTTGATAATGATCCAGCTGAGGCTGAGTAAAGCACCATTAAGCCAAAAGCGCTTAATGCCATAATTAGTAAAAATAAAGGTGTATCCATCTTAAAGTAGTGCCAATAGTGACGCAATTGTGCAATACTTAAAAACTTCATAATAGCAACAGGCCGACGTTTCTTACGTCTGATAGTAACAAGTTGAAACTTCGACATGCTGAATCACTGTTCATACTTTCAGTGCCAATGTTCATTTGTTGTATATCAACTTGTTGTTTGGCTGATAAGAACTGCGGGGAGGTGCCTGTACCAATAATTAAGAGATCTATATCATCTTGGCTGGTTAAAGTGAATAGCGAGGTCTTTTTAATGTCTTCAATAGAATGAAGACTGACTTCAGTGAAAAAATTTCTAGAAATAAAGCATGGTGTTTTTAGCTCGGTGTGAGAAAGCTTAACACTATCTTGTTCTAAAAATATAACGCTGTTTTGATTGTTTTCTTGTCGGCTAAATTCCACTTAAAAAGTAAGTCTTGTTCACTAATAAACAGCCATTATAACAATAGTCTCGGTGTAAAATTATTGTCTTTTTATATTTGAGAAAACTTGTGAACGATTCTAATTCCACAGATATTTATGATGCTGATCTAACTAGCGGTATCACTGCTTTTGATACTAAAAATTTCACTATGGCATATCAATTGTTAGCGCCACTTGCAGCGCAAGGAAATGCTGAAAGTCAATGGCGACTTGGTATGATGCAAATGAATGGCCTAGGTATGGTTGAAAATCAATCTCTAGGGCTAGAAAACTTTATGAAAGCAGCAGAGCAGGGGCATGTTTTTGCCCATCACATGATTGGGGTTGCTTACATGACAGGTGAAGGTGTAGAAAAAGATATTGATAAAGCAATTGAATGGTTTGAAAAAGCGGCTAATTTTGGCATTCCAGGACCTATGTATACACTAGGCATGTTGTATGAAGATGGTAAAGAAGTAACGCAAGATCTTGAAAAAGCGCAGCTTTGGTATGATAAAGCGGCAGAAGTTAACACTCCATGAAATCAAGATTTGCCCCTTCGCCAACTGGGTATTTACATATAGGTGGTGCTAGAACGGCGCTTTTTGCTTGGGCTTGGGCTAAAAAGCAACAAGGCCAATTTGTACTCCGTATTGAAGATACTGATCGAGAGCGCTCTACACAAGCTTCAGTTGATGCTATATTAGACGGAATGCATTGGCTAGGTTTGGCGCATGATGAAGGGCCTTTTTATCAAACACAGCGATTTGACCGCTATCAAGAAATTATTGAGCAGTTGTTAAGTGAAAATAAGGCTTATTATTGCGAGTGTTCGAAAGAACGCTTGCAGGTATTGCGTGACGAGCTAACAGAAAAAGGTGAAAAAGCAAAGTACGATGGTTGTTGTCGAGATAAAAAACTGAAGTCTGGTGTTGTACGTTTTAAAAATCCTTTAACAGGTTTTGTTACGTTTAAGGATGCAGTTAAAGGTCAAATTTCTATTGGAAATCAAGAGTTAGATGATTTAATCATTGCGCGAAGTGATGGAACGCCAACTTATAATTTAACGGTTGTGGTAGATGACCATGATATGGATATCGATACAGTTATTCGAGGGGACGATCATATTAATAATACCCCTAGACAGATTAACTTGTATGAAGCATTAGGCTGGAGTCTGCCAAAGTTTGCTCATTTGCCGATGATTTTGGGCAGTGATGGAGCTAGATTGTCGAAGCGCCATGGCGCGGTAAGTGTTATGGCATATAGAGATGAAGGGTTTTTACCTGAAGCACTACTTAATTATTTAGTGCGTCTAGGTTGGTCGCATGGTGATCAGGAAATATTCTCACTATCAGAGATTGTGGAATTGTTCGATCTTGAAAATATTAACAAAGCACCAGCAAGCTTTAATCAAGAAAAGCTATTATGGTTAAATCAAGAATATATTAAAACTTCTAGTGTTGAAAATTTGCTAAAAAATTTGGCATGGCATTTAGATAATCAATCGGTTGATACCTCAAAAGGGCCTGTTATTGAGGCAGTTATTAAACATTTGCAAGAGCGTTCAAAAACTTTGGTAGAAATGGTTGACGGTTTAAAAATGTTTTATCATGATTTTGATGAATTTGATAAAAAGCTAGCCGCTAAACAATTTAAAGACAGTCAGCCTATTGAATTATTGTTCACAAAGCTTGAAGTTTTGGATGATTGGGTTGCAGGTAATATTAAAGAGCAAATTAAGCAAACTTGTGAAGAGCTTGGTATCGGTTTCGGCAAAATAGGTCAGCCATTTCGTTTGGCACTAAGCGGCAATGGAAATGCAGGCAATATTGATGTTGTGGCGCAGTTGGTTGGCAAGGATCGAACTTTGGCTAGACTGCAAATGGCACTTGATTATATCGCGCAACATTCTCACTAATCAGTTATCATCTAAGCATGAAATTAGATGATTATAAAACTCGATATCAAGACCTACAGCACTCTCTAAAAGAAGGGTTTTTAAACTCTACCATTGCTGTTGAAGGGTTTGTACTCGCAAGAGCAAATGGCGTTGACGAGCTATTAAAAGATATTTGGCAAGGGTTTGATATGTCAAGCCAAGTTTCTTTAATTGCAGTTGGTGGTTACGGTCGCGGTGAGTTACATTTATATTCAGATATAGATTTACTTATTTTAATTCCAAATAATTCACACCAGATTCACCAGGAAAAAATCTCTCAATTTTTAACCTTTTTATGGGATGTGGGGCTTGAGGTAGGGCATGCAACCAGAGACATTAAAGATTGTGCGCGAGTGATTGATGATCTAAGTATTGTGACAAATTTACTAGAGGCACGCTTGATTGTTGGTCTTGATAGTGCTTTTGAGAAAATGAAAAGTGTGATCAAGTCAAGCGACTGGTCATCAAAATCTTTTTTGATCGAGAAGCAAAAAGAGCAGAGAGCCAGACATGCTAATTTTTCAAATACCGCTTATAACTTAGAACCTAATATTAAAGAAAGTCCTGGTGGATTGCGAGATATTCAAACAGTTGCTTGGGTTGCTAAATGGTATTTTGGTGTCAACACTTTGTTTGATTTGGTTGAGAAAAAATATCTAAGTCATGATGAATACGAGCTCTTAAAAACTTCACAGCTATTTTTATGGCGAGTGAGATTTTCATTACATATTATTGCTAAGCGTCGAGAGGACCGTTTGGCATTTCAATATCAAAAGCAAGTAGCCGACATGCTTGGGTACACAGATGGCGACTCAATGGCTGTTGAGCGCTTTATGAAGGACTACTATCAGACTGTCACTAAAGTGGCTCGATTGAATGATATTTTGTTACAACTGCTAGAAGACAAAGTTATTAATACGCAGTATTTGAACAGTCAATTTAGAATTTCATACGGCTATATTCATGCTAATCACGACCAAGTATTTAGTCAAAATCCTAGTGCATTTATTGAGATTTTTTTGCTTATTGCTAAACATCATTATATTCATGGCATTAGCGCTGGTACTTTAAGGCAAATGCAAGATAATTTAGATTTGATTGATCAAAATTATTATAAAAAACGTAATAACAACAGACTATTCATCGAGCTATTGCAACAAAATCAAGGTGTAAACAAGGCTTTAAAACTGATGAACAGGTATGGTGTTCTTGAGCATTATATTCCAGCATTTGGCAAGATTATAGGACTTATGCAGTATGACTTATTTCATGCGTTTACCGTTGACCAGCATACATTGTTTGTGATTCGTAATCTTAGGCGATTTTTTGTAAGTGAATTTGCACATGAATTCAGTCTTTGTAGTGACATTGCAAAAAATATCAAAAAACCAGAACTGCTTTTATTGGCAGGCCTTTTTCATGACATTGCTAAGGGTAGAGGTGGTGATCATGCTCACCTAGGTATGCAAGATGCACGAGTATTTTGTAAAAGTCATCAGCTTAATGCAGTTGATACTAATCTTGTTGCTAGCTTAGTTGAGAAGCATCTACTTATGTCAGTTGTTGCACAAAAACAAGATATTGACGATCCTGTGGTGATTAAAAACTTTTGTGAAGCAGTTGGATCTTTGGAGTTTTTAGAGTATCTGTATTTATTAACGGTTGCAGATATTCGAGCGACCAAAGACGATCTTTGGAATGATTGGAAAGATGCCTTATTACGAAAGTTATTTAAACAAGCAAAACGTTATTTAGATACAGGTGAAGAAGTGCTATTGAGTAACAATCAAAGGATTGAAAATAGCAAGCAGGCGTTAATTGAAGCTTGCATTACGCAAGGCTTTGATATGAAGCTTATTCAAAAAATATTGGACCATCTGCCTAAAGATTATTATTTGCGATATGAACTAGATGACATTCTATGGCATTTATCATTGCAATTAGGTGGGCATTCATCTTCAATCACTATTGGTTCTAAAATTTCTGAAAGCAATGTGATCGATGTTTTTGTTTTATGTGATGATTTTAAAGGCTTGTTTTTTAATTTAGTGAGTGTGTTGGAACAAGCTGGACTAGATATTGTTGATGCTAAGATTTTAACGACAAAAAATAATAGGGCCTATAACACATTAAGTGTTTTACGTGACAAAAGTCTTGAAGGTTTGGATTTAAATCAAATTATTTCACAAGCGCTAAGTGATCCTCAGGCTAAAGTTGCTAAACCAAAATCACATTATTCACACCGTTATTTTGATCATAAAACACACATTAGTCTAAGTGAAGATCGCAAGTGGCAACTTACTAAGCTTGAAATTAATACATTAGATAAAGTTGGCCTATTGTCTAATATTGCTTACGTACTATATGAAAACAATCTTTCTTTGATTAATGCTAGAGTATCAACAATTGGAGAGCGAGTAGAGGATGTATTTTTCATCAGCGACACTAATCATCAGCCTTTGAGTAAGATACAACAATCTAGCTTAAAGACGGCATTAGAAGAAAGACTATAAAAGCCTCGATTAAGTTAAAAATAATGATATAATCCTCTGACTTACAACAGTTCTGTTGTATCTTTTTTCATTTCAGAATCATTTAATAAAAAACTTATGAACGATAAAATTTTAGCAGTTACAGACGCCAGCTTTGAAGCAGACGTTATTAATTCATCACAAGCAGTATTGGTTGACTTTTGGGCCGAATGGTGTGGACCTTGTAAAGCATTAGCACCTGTATTGGACGAAATCGCTGATGAGTACGATGGCAAGGTAACTATAGCCAAGGTTAACGTAGATGAAAATGATCAAACACCACCAAAATATGGTATTCGAGGTATTCCAACAATGCTTTTGTTTAAAGATGGCGCTGTGGCAGCAACTAAAATGGGCGCTTTATCAAAGGCAGAGCTTAGTACATTTATTGATACGAATATTTAAATAATTTAAATAGACTATTTTTATCAATAGCCATCTATATCAATCTATCTGCAACTTAATTGCAATAATCATCTAGCAAACTCTTGCTGGAGCATAATGGAAATTTCATGAAATTATCAGAGTTAAAAAAATCCTCTCCAGAGGAATTATTAGAGTTGGCTCAGTCTTTAGGTGCTGAAAACATCTCGCGTGCCAAAAAACAAACCCTTATTTTTATTATTCTTAAGGCAAAGGCGGCTAACAATGAAGAGGTGATTGGTGATGGTGTATTGGATATTTTGCAAGATGGCTATGGTTTTTTAAGGTCAAGTGATGACTCTTACACTTCAGGTGCAGATGATATTTATATTTCTCCTAATCAAATTAAGCGCTTTAACTTATCAACAGGTGATTTAGTTGCAGGCAAGATTCGCGCCCCTAAAAAAGGCGAAAAATATTTTGCCTTAGTGCAAGTATCTGAAGTCAATGGTGAAAATCCAGAAAATGTTCGTAATCGAGTGCCATTTGCATCATTGACACCAATTCATCCAGATCAAAGATTAGATCTAGAGATTGGTAATGGCGGCACAGAAGATATTACTGCCAGAGTGATTGATCTAATTGCCCCTTTTGGAAAAGGGCAGAGAGGACTCCTGGTTGCTCCGCCAAAAGCGGGAAAGACCATGATTATGCAAAATATTGCTTCTTCAATTTCACGCAACCATCCAGAGTGCGAGTTAATTGTATTATTGATTGATGAGCGTCCAGAGGAAGTGACTGAGATGGCAAGAACAGTTCGAGGTGAAGTGATTGCCTCGACTTTTGATGAGCCAGCTAAGCGCCATGTTCAGGTGGCTGAAATGGTCATTCAAAAAGCTAAAAGACGTGCAGAGCAGGGTAAAGATGTGATTATTTTGCTCGATTCTATCACGCGTCTTGCTAGGGCTTATAATACGGTTGCTCCGTCTTCTGGAAAAGTCTTAACTGGTGGTGTGGATGCGAATGCACTTCAGCGTCCTAAGCGTTTTTTCGGTGCTGCTAGAAATATTGAAAATGGAGGTAGTATTACTATTATTGCGACAGCGCTAATTGATACAGGTTCGAAAATGGACGAAGTTATTTACCAAGAATTTAAAGGTACAGGTAATATGGAACTTCATTTAGAAAAACGTTTAAGTGAAAAACGCATTTTCCCAGCTATTAATATTAATGCATCTGGTACGCGCCGTGAAGAGTTAATTACCGATGAAAAAGAATTGCAAAAATTGTGGATTTTGCGAAAAATTCTGCATCCTATGGATACCGTAGAGGCAGCAGAGTTTTTGATAGATCGATTAAAACTAACTAAAACAAACGACGAATTCTTTGCTTCTATGTCACAAAAGAAATAATTATTCGCTGCTTTAAGTATACTTAAAGCATGCACATTTCTTCAGTCGTCAAACAGGCCTTTAAATTACAAAATAGCATTCTTGCTAAATATTTAATACGTAACGTATTAATGATGACAGCCGCTGTTTTTTTGGTTATAGGCCTGGTGATATTTGGCAATCAACTAGTTCTGGTGATTAAAGAAAGTCTAGAAGAAGGAATCCCAATTGCTGACTTATTGCCTTTGGTTAGTTTTAAAATGATTCGAGATATTCCGTTAATCTTATCTTTATCGCTATTTTTAGCGATTATTATAGCAATTAGCAAGTCCTACAAAGATTCTGAAGCAGTGGTTATGAATTCTTTAGGTATTGGTGATAAGCATTTAATGGTGTTTATTCAGCCAGTTGTGATCATGATTTTTATCTTTATTTTGTTTTTAACAACGGTTGCTGTTCCTTGGTCAAAGCAACAGCGAAGTATGATTATGGATCGCAGTGAAAATGCTTCTGAATTTTCCTTTATTAAAGAGGGCAAGTTTCAGGAATTTAAAGAGGGCGAGTTGGTTTTTTACGCATCTAAAGTGAAAGGCGTCGAGGGTGGATTAACCCAAGATATGGAGGAGATTTTTATTTATACTTTAGTGGATAATCAGCCTATTATCACTCTAGCAGCTCAGGCGCAAAAGTACACTAACGAGCAAACTAAGAGTGTTTATTTACGTCTAAAAGATGGCACAAGATACCATGGGTTTCCATCGACTGCTAATAAGAAAATTCTTAATTTTGATCAATATGATTTGCAGATTATTGATGGCCAGAAACGCCATAATATAAATACCGTAATCAAAACCGAATCAAAGCCTACTTCAGCATTGTTATTCTCTAGCAATATTTCAGAGATTGCAGAGTGGCAATGGCGAATATCACAGCCTATTAGTGTATTTATATTGTCAATTTTTGCAATTTTATTAGGCAAAACTTCGCCTCGTGGTGGTAAGAATTTGGGTGTGCTAGTAGGTGTCTTGGTGTTTATTGTTTACAATAATGCATTATTAATGGCCAAATCAAGTCTAGAGCGCGGCGAGATAGCGGCTTGGATAGGATTATGGTGGGTGCATTTATTAGTATTATTTGTTATTTTTGCTTTTTACACATACCGCCATGGAAAGTTAAGTCAATTGATCAGCAAACCTTTTTAGCATCACTATTTAAACATGCTTAATAGGTGTGTAAAATAGTATCTTTTTTCAATCTAAAGAAATCATGTCTTCACATCCTACTAAAGAACTTGAAGTTTTTGACAATCCTAATCCTGAGCGCGATTTTATTATTCAGATCGATATGCCAGAATTTACTTGTCTATGTCCTAAAACTGGTCAGCCAGATTTTGCTACTTTACATTTGGAATATATTGCAGATCAGGCTTGTGTTGAGCTGAAATCATTAAAAATGTATATTTGGTCATTTCGTGATGAAGGTGCTTTTCATGAAGCAGTTACTAATGAAATTTTAAATGATCTAGTCAAAGCAACGAATCCAAGATTTATGCGCTTAAAGGCGATCTTTAATGTGCGTGGTGGCGTTTATACAACTGTTGTTGCCGAGCATCAACAAAATGGGTGGAGTCCTAAACCGATTGTCAATCTTCAACATCTTTCGTAAAAAGAAGTCAGCTAATATTATTCGTCAAGCAGTTGATTTTGATCAAAAACTGCTTGATAGAGACGCCATAAAAGTTGTTAAAACCATTAACAAAGCAGGCTTTGAGGCTTATTTAGTCGGTGGTTGTGTGCGTGATCTATTATTAGGGCTTAAGCCTAAAGATTTTGACATTGCAACTAATGCCAAGCCTGAGCAGATTCACAAACTTTTTAAACGTTCACGCTTAATTGGCAGACGCTTTCGCTTGGTACATGTTATGTTTTCAGCGAGAAAATATTTAGAAGTGGCTACCTTTAGATCAGGCCAGGTTAAAACCGCTAAAAGTGGAGTGATTGTTCGTGATAACTGCTATGGAAAGATCGAAGAGGATGTAGTTCGTCGTGATTTTAGAATTAACGCACTATATTATGATATCAATACTAAAGAAGTAATTGATTATATTGGCGGTTTGCAGGATATTCAATCTAAAACCATTCATATTATTGGCAAACCTATAGTGCGATTTGAACAGGATCCTGTACGCATGATCAGAGCGGTTAGATTTCAAACAAAACTTGACTTTAGACTCAGTGGTGAAATTAAAAAAGCCATTCATCAACAAGCGCCACTTCTTAGCAATATCTCGCCAGCTCGATTATATGAAGAGTGTATTAAACTATTTCATAACGAATATGGATTTCAAGTATTTGAACGTTTAGAGCAATATGATTTATTAAAGCATTTATTTAAGCAAACACGTAAGAATGAATTTGTTAAAGTTGCACTGAACAACACTTCTAATCGAATTAAAAGAAACAAGCCAGTTACCCCTGCTTTTTTATTTGCAGTATTTTTATGGCAAGCGCAAAATGAGCGTTTTCAATTGATCAAGAAAAAACAAAAAAGCACTTATTTAGCTATGAGTCAGGCTTCTGAAGAAGTTATTATTAATCAAATTAAGCAAGTGTCTTTGCCAAGATGGCTCACAGCGCGCATCAAGGATACCTGGATGATGCAAAATCGATTAGAAAGAATGCAGCCTAAAAAAGTGGATGACCTTCTCGCAAACAAAGGTTTTCGTATGGCTTATGATTTTTTAGTATTGCGCTCTCAAAGTATCAATCCTGAACTTAAATCTGTCGCTGATTTTTGGACAAAAGCGCAGAAATAATGCGCTCAGTCTTAATCACAGGCTGCTCTAGTGGAATTGGATTGTGCCTTGCTCAAGGCTTAAAGGCAGCAGGATACCGTGTTTTCGCAACTGCCAGAAAGCTAGAAGATGTTAATAATCTTAGTCGTTTAGGGTTTGAGGCATATCATCTGGATCTTGCCTCTTCTGCCTCTATTCAACTTGCTGTTAGTGAGATTTTTTCGCAATCAGATACTTTGTATGGGTTAATTCATAATGGCGCTTATGGACAGGTTGGCGCTTTAGAGGATGTTTCTAGAGAGGCGCTCGAAGCTCAATTTCAAGCTAATGTATTTGGTTGGCACGAGCTAACTAATTTAATTTTACCAAGTATGAAGCAAAATAATAGGGGCAGAGTTATCTACTTAAGCTCTGTACTAGGCTTTGTTGCCATGCCTTTTCGAGGTCCATACAATGCATCAAAATTTGCTATTGAAGGGTTGGTAGATACCCTTAGATTAGAGCTTATTAATACTCGCATACAATTATCACTTATTCAGCCTGGGCCGATAGAATCTCAATTTAGAGCCAATGCTTATTTAGCTTTTAAAGCACATGTTAAGATGCATAAGAGCGACTATAAAGAGAATTACCAAGGTATGATACAGCGTTTAAGATCATCTAAGTTAGCTGCATATACGCTCGCACCTGAAGCGGTGTTAACCTGCGCGATACATGCATTAGAGTCACCTAAGGCTAAAATTCATTATAGAGTTACTTTTCCAACCAAGCTATTCGCATTGTTGAAAAGAATGTTACCCAGTCGAATTATGGATAAAATACTCTCTAAAGCAGGCGGCGGAGGCAAGCGGTAAACTATGACTAAAAAATTTGATTTTAATAAAGGTCTATCTGATCTTGAAGAAATTGTTAAAACAATGGAATCGGGTGATTTAAGCCTAGAAGACTCATTAGCGTATTTTTCCAAAGGCGTTGAGCTGACTAAATCTTGTCAATTAGCATTGGATAGTGCTAGTCAAAAAATCTCAAAACTCACTGAGCAAGACGGCTTCAAAAGTGAAACACCTCTGGAAGATTCATAAAAAATCTGTATGCAGTTTGAACAATACACTAGCAGAGTTGATGCCAAACTTGACTACTATTTAACGAAGCAAGGCTCACTAACTGAGGCTATGCGCTATAGTGTGCTTGCCGGTGGAAAGCGCTTTAGGCCAATATTGACTTATTGTGTAGCAGATATGTTTGGCACTCGCTTGGAGCAAGTAGATTCAAGCAGTTGTGCAGTTGAATTTATCCATGCGTATTCACTCATTCACGATGATCTTCCAGCCATGGATGATGACGATATCCGCCATAATCAGCCTGCGTGCCATAAGCGTTTTGATGAAGCTCAAGCTATTTTAGCGGGTGATGGACTTCAGGCTTTGGCTTTTGAGGTATTAGTTAATGATCCCTTGTTAGATAGCCAGGTAAAAGTTGACCTACTATCAACACTAACACATGCTGCCTTTGAAATGGCAGAAGGCCAAGCAATTGATCTATCTATTGTTGATCAAGCGGTTGATATTACAGTTCTTGAAAACATGCACCGTAAAAAAACAGGCGCTTTGTTGAGTTGTGCGGTTGATTTGGGGGCGCTTGTTGCACAATGTAGTCAGCAAGATCGTGAAATCTTAAGAGATTTTTCTCAAGCCATTGGTTTGGCTTATCAGATACAAGATGATGTGTTAGATGTGGAGACTCCAGTTGGTGTGTTAGGCAAACAGCAGCACTCAGATAGTGAGAAAAACAAGCCTACTTATCCTGCTATTATTGGATTACAACCCTCTAAAGAAGCGTATCAAGCGCTTTACACGCAAGCTAGTAATTGTTTAGGTCAGCTTAGTGTCGATTCGACAAAGTTGCAATCACTTACTCATAAATTGCAGGTCAGGGAATTTTAGAATTGTACTAAAACACTACCCCAACTAAAACCACCGCCAATACCTTCCATTAGAAGATTATCTCCTTTTTTGATTCGCCCGTCTCTAACAGCTGTGTCGAGTGCTAGCGGAATAGAAGCAGCAGAGGTATTGCCATGGTTAGCTAAAGTGACAATAACCTTATCCATAGGTGTTTTGATGCGTTTAGCAACGCTTGAAATAATACGAATATTAGCCTGATGAGGCACCATCCAATCGAGCTCTTCAGGGCTCATATTAACCTCTTTTAAAGTTTCTTCTGCTAATTCAGAAAGGCGATTAACTGCAATTTTAAAAACTTCATTGCCCGCCATTTCAATAAAGCCAGTTTCGTTAATAACGTTATTGTTAACTTGTAAAGAAGATAGATAAGTGCCATCACTAAACAATTTGGAATGTAAGATGCCTGTTTCTTCACTGCCAGTGAGAACAACTGCACCAGCGCCATCACCAAAGAGAATAGCGGTAGAGCGATCGCTCCAATCAACAATTCTTGACATGGTTTCACTGCCAACCACTAAAATATTTTTAGCAGCGCCTGTTTTAATGTATTGTTCAGCTGTTGTTAATGCAAAGATAAAGCCGGCGCAAACAGATTGCAAATCAAAAGCAGGGCATGTGGCACCAATTGCTTTTTGTAGCATAGTTGCTGTGGCCGGGAAAATTTTATCAGGTGTAGTGGTTGCAAGAATGATTAAGTCAAGTTCGGATGCGTCAATACCCGCCATTTCAAGTGCTTTTATTGAGGCATTTTCAGCTAAGTCACAGGTACTTTCATTAACAACTACATGGCGTTGTTTAATGCCTGTGCGAGTTGTAATCCACTCATCTGTTGTATCAATAGATTTAGAAAGGTCATCATTAGTGATAACTTTTGACGGTAGATAGCTTCCTGTACCAATAATTCGTGCAAATTTATTCATTTTTCTCCAATTCTATTGAAACTTGGGAGGATATTTTATCGATAATTTTAGCATTGACTTCGGTATAGGCTTCAGAGATTGCCATAAAGAATGAGTCACTATCAGCACCACCATGGCTTTTAACAACAATACCGCGCAAACCTAATAAGCTAGCACCATTGTATTTACCAGGATCTAAACTAGATTTAAAATCTTTTAGAACGGGGGTTGCAATCAGAGCAACAATTTTAGTAAGCCAGTTGCGTGTAAATGCACGTTTTAAGTAATGACTCATCATGCTAGCAACCCCTTCGCTCGCCTTAAGAGCAATGTTTCCTTCAAAGCCATCGCACACAACCAAGTCAACGCTGCCTTTATAGATATCATCGCCTTCCACAAAACCTTGGTAGTTTAAATTTGAAGCTTTGAGTAATTCCGAAGTTTTTTTAATCTTGTCATTGCCTTTCATTTCTTCTTCACCAACATTTAAAAGGCCGACTGTGGGTTGAGAGATATTTTCAGTTTGCTCAACGGCAATCGAGCCCATGGTGGCAAACTCGAGTAATGCTTGAGGGCTTGAGTCAACATTAGCACCTAAATCCAGCATATGAGTATGACCAGTCATAGTTGGCATGCGCCCCATAATAGCTGGCCTGTCGATACCTTGAATCGTCTTAAGAACAAAGCGAGAAATAGCCATCAGAGCGCCAGTATTACCTGCGCTCACACAAGCATCTACAGTATTAGATTTAACCAAATTAATAGCAACACGCATAGAAGAATCTTTTTTCTTACGAAGTGCCATTGCTGGAGATTCGTTCATTAATACAACTTCCGAAGTATGAACAATCTTAATTCGAGTAGTTGTATTATTGGCAGGAGAGTGTTTATTAAGTTCAGCTTCAATTTCTGACTGGTCACCGACAAAAGTTAATTGCAAGTCTTGAAATACACCCAGAGCTTTGATACCTGCCTCAACAGTGACAGGTATACCATGATCTCCCCCTGAGGCATCAATTGATACCTTGATAATCATGGGGTAATTAAGCTTCTACTTCTTGAACGTCTTTTGTGTTGATAACTTTTTTTCCACGGTAGTAACCATCTGCAGTCACATGGTGACGCAGATGAGTTTCACCTGTTTCTTGATCTTCTGATAATGAAGGACTTGTTAATGCATTATGTGAACGACGCATGCCTCTTTTTGAAGGGGTTTTTCTACTTTTTTGTACAGCCATCTTTTTACTCCTTGGTTGAGTTTTTTAATTGTTCTAAAACTGCAAAAGGGTTTTTACGCTTTTGCTCTATTACTGGGCTTTCATCCTTGTACGATTGGCATTCATGTGAATGCATCGGTATCATTGGAATGGATATTAGCACCTCATCCGTTATAAATTCTATTGCTGAAAATTCTTCATCCGCGTTCAAAATTGTCTCAAAACTTGGATCTAAATCTTCAGCCTGATTTTCATGAATAATAAAAGCCAATTTAAAGGTGGGATTTAGCTGAAGCTTAACTTCTTTTAAGCAGCGCTGACAATCAAGCGCCACTGCTAATTCCACACTACCTTCAATACAAGGAATTTTTCCATTCTCAATATAAAAATTTAACTTAACACTAACCTGATCATCAACATTTGAAACAATGTCTTTAATTCTTGGAAAGTCTTTCACCGTATAAGTCTGTGAAAAAATTAACCCTTTTTTAGCAAAGCTTAAAAGTTTTATATTAGCCGGTATTCCCTGCATCTTTTATTATCAAAAAAATAACTTAGCAATTTTACCAAAAATAGTTTGTTAAATGAATTTTTATATGAAATTAATATTACTTATAATTGGTCAATTTAAATGGGTCAAAATGATGCTATTATTGTTAATATTTACCTTATTTTTAAGTTCATCAGTTTTTGCCTATACGCAGCAAAACTTTATAGAGCAGCTGCTATCAACGCATGAGTTTTTTGAAAAAGAAATGATTAATCTAAAAATCAAAAAACTAGAAATGGAAGGGGATCAAGCTAATTATGGAAATTGGTCTTGGGATATTAGCGCTGAGATAGGGCATATTCATAAAGAAAAGCTAAAATATGACTATATATCAGGTACTGATTATGCGCGCGACACACACCAAAAAGTAAGAAAAATATCTTCTGACTTATCTAAAAAATTCTTTTCAAATGGATCCGAGCTAACCCTATCTTTTGATCGATCCTTACCTATTAAAGGCGAGCAAATGCATGACAAAAATGGCTATCAAAAAGATAAAAATACAACTGAGTATTTAACTGATACCAGTGTTAGTTGGACATTACCACTGCTAAAAAATAAAGCCGGAATAGTAGATCAAAAGACTTATGATTTGTCAGTTTTGGATTACGAAGATGAAAAGCTGATTTTAAAAGAATCACAAGAGGATTTTATCGAGGATAAGGTCTTTGAATTTATTGATTGGGTAGGGTTTAAATGGCAAATAGATACAGTTAATGAAGCTGTTATTAAATTAGAAGATATTAGTCAAAAAATTGCGAAAGATGAAATGGTAGACACCAAAGTATTAGAGCGATTTATTGATAAGAAAAGACGTTTATTACTAGATTTACAGTCAAAATTAAAATCACAAACAGGCTTGTTATTAGCTTCTGATCAGTCTATTGATTTTTATAAAGATTTGCCAAGTTTGCCAAATATATTTTATATAGATCTAGTGGACGATATTGAGCGTTATTGCCGTTTAAATATTAGAGATTTACAACGAATTGATTTAGAATTGCAAAAAAATAGTCGATATATTAAAACTTATCAAAATGCTGAGTTAGCTGATTTTGATTTTACAATTAGCGCTGCCAAAGATTATAACAAAGGCAATTACACTAGTTACTCAAAATCGAGTGAAACAAATGTAGAAACTAAACTGGTTTTTTCTTATCCGTTAAGTGGTGATATTTCCAATCAAGTGTATTTGGATAAATATCGTTTTAAGCGTCGACAAATTGAACTTAAATATGAGAATAAATTAAAAGACATTGTGTCGGCCATTAATAAGCTTGATACAGATATAAAGCAAGGGTTAATTCGACTTAAACTTGCCCAACAACAAATTAAACAAAATAAAATTAATAATGAATTGAATCTTTATTACGCTGGACAAGGTGACGTTAGATTTGCAATTATTGAGCAAGAAGATTATCAGCAAATACAGCTAGAAAAAAACGAAATTCTAATTGATTTATATAAAAACAAGCTTAAGTACAATAGTCTATTAGATCGGTTATTACCAAACTCTTAAAGGCTAATATTTTTTTTGCATTTCCACAGTCCAATCTCTCACCTCTTTGGTCAGTTCAGTGGCGTTTTTTCCTATTGGTTGGATTGGTTTTCCAATAACCAGTGTAATAGCACCAGGTTTTTTAACAAAGCTACCTTTTGGCCAAAGTCTACCAGCATTATGATAAACCGGAATAATATTACATCCTGTCTTTTTTGCAATAGCCATGCCACCACTCTGATATTCGCCTAACTTAGTGAATGGTTGGCGTGTCCCTTCTGGAAAAACAATTACAAAAATTCCCTCTTTAATACGAGCAGAACCCTGTTTAATAACTTTTTTAATGGCTTTTAATTTTTCCCCACGATCAATAGTAATCGGTTTAAGTAGTGATAAACCCCAGCCAAAGATTGGAATCCATTGTAATTCCTGCTTCAGAACCCAAGTTTGATGAGGAAAGATAGTTTGAAATGCCAGGGTTTCCCAAGTTGATTGATGATTAGAGATAATCACACTTGCTTCATTAGGAATATTTTTGTTGCCAATAACATTTAGTTTAATATTCAGAGTAACCTTAAGCCACCACATGCAAAATATCGACCACCTAGATAAGATACTATAGCGATATTTAATCGGTAAAAAGAACAAAGACAAGGCTATCGCTACTAAAAAGCTAAGCACCAAAGTTGAGCCTAAAAAATACAATAGTGATCTTAAAAACAGCATAAGAGATACCATGTGAAAACGTTATAATTTATAGACTTAAGATTTTAACGAACTTCTATGACGGTTAACACCATTTTATTTGATTTAGACGGCACACTAGTTGATACTGCTCCAGACTTAGCTTATGCCTTAAATACACTTCTAATTAAAAATGAATTGCCAGAAAAGCCCTATAAAAATATTAAGCCCCTAGTAGCTTTTGGCGGTAAGGCTCTAATTAAGTATGGGTTTAATTGTGATGAAAATCATCCAAATTTTTTGGAGTGGCATAGAAAAATTTTAGAAATTTATACAGATAATATCGATCGAAATTCTTCAACATTTAAAGGTGTTGATTCGGTGATTAAAGCTCTGGAAGCAAAACAAATTCTATGGGGTGTGGTTACCAATAAGCCTGAACATTTAACCCTTTTATTACTAGAAAAATTAAATATTAATCCTGATGTGGTGGTCTGTGGAGATACTTTAGAATTTAACAAACCCCATCCAGCGCCATTGTTATATGCCTGTGCGCAATTAGCTGTTCAGCCAGAAAGCTGCTTATTTGTAGGAGATGATAAAAACGATATGTTGGCAGGGGCCAATGCAGGCATTAAGACCATTGCTGTAACTTATGGATATGGCAAAGTTAGTCAAGATTGGAATTATGATTATCTGATTGATCAAGTGGAAGAATTAATGGAGTTTTTGTAATGGATTTAGTGAGTTTATTATTAGGTTTTTTATTTGGAGCAATAGTCGTATATTTTTATCAAGATAAGCGTCTGCAAGTATTAACCAAAGAGAAAATTCATTTAGAAGTTAGTCTTGATGAAAAAATTAAATCTTATGAAAATCAAATTGATATGATTAATATTGCTAGAGAGCAAATGAGTAAAGACTTTAAATCGGTTGCTAGTGATATTTTAGAAAAAGATCGAAATGATTTGAGTGTTAAAAATACAGAACTGTTAACTCCATTACAATCACAACTTAAAGAATTCAGAGATAAGATCGAGGTGATCACCACCGAGCAAATTAAAGAGCGAGCAACACTTGCTGCACAAATTGACAATTTGAAAAAAACCAGTATTGAGGCGCAAGAAACTACTCAAAATCTAACTAACGCACTAACTTACGATAATAAACAACAGGGTGATTGGGGCGAGATGATTCTTAGCTCTATTTTGTCGAGTTCTGGCTTGCGTGAAGGGCATGAATTTGATACACAAAAACAACTTAAAAATGAACAAGGTGTGGCTTTTAAGCCAGATGTGGTATTACACTTACCTGAAGAAAAAGACATTGTTATTGATTCTAAAGTCTCACTGAAAGCCTATAAAGATTATATTGCTGATCAAACTAATGTAGCAGCTCTTAAGGCGCATGTAAGCTCAGTTGAGGCGCATATTAATGGTATTAGCATCAAGGAATATGAAAATTTAAAAGGTGTTTTAACGTTAGATTTTATTTTTGTTTTTATTCCTATTGAATCGGCCTTATTAGTTGCTCTTGATCAAAAACCAGATTTGTTTACCGTTGCGCTTAAAAAGAATATTGTTTTAGTTTCGCCATCAACATTGATGATGAGCCTTAAGACGGTGCATCATATTTGGCAAACTGAGCGTCAAAATCAAAATTCTGAAGAGATTGCGCGTCAGGCAGGGGCAATGTATGACAAATTATTTGGCTTTATTAAATCTATGGATGAGATTGAAAAAAGCTTGGATAAGGCAAAAAAAAGCTATAAAGAGGCTCGTGGAAAGCTTTCTGACGGCAAGGGTAATTTAATTGGCCGAGCTGAAAAACTTAAAGAGCTTGGCGTACAAAGCAAAAAGGAGTTGAATTAATGCAAGTTTCAGCAGATTTTTCATTTACACCGGATGAGCTAAAAGATAAGATTATTTTAGTAACAGGCGCGAATCGTGGCTTTGGCAAAGCCATGACACTTGATTTGGCTAAAGCGGGAGCGACAGTGATTATGCTTGGTCGCGATCTAGGCTCACTGGAAACAACTTATGATGAAGTGGTTAATGCTGGATTTGCAGAGCCAATCTTATACCCGTTGGATCTTGAGGGAGCAACGCCTGAGCACTACGAGCAGTTGCAAAAAGATATTTTGGATAATTTTGGTCGGCTTGACGGACTCATTCACAATGCTGGCATTATTGGCACCATGATGCCAATTGAGCAGTATGATCTTAAACTTTGGTATTCCACTATACAAATTAATGTAAATGCACCTTTTATGCTTACGCAATTTTTAATCCCTGTACTAAGTAAATCAAAAGATGCGCGTATTTTGTTTTTGTCTTCGTCTGTTGGGCGAGCGGCAAAAGCTTATTGGGGTGCTTACGGTGTGAGTAAATTTGCCATTGAAGGTTTAAGCAAGACTTTGGCAGAAGAGCTTGAAAAAACCAATATTCGAGTAAATTCGTTTGATCCAAAACGAATGCGCACTGAAATGCGAAGAACTGCTTATCCTGCAGAAAATTCAGATAATAATCCACTACCTGAAAGTGTTTCTCCAGCTATTGTGTATTTAATGAGTGAGGCAGCTCAAAGCCTAAATGGTGAACAGCTAACGTTAGAAAGCTAGCGCTGTAAGTCGTCTGTTAGGTGTGGGTGAATGGTTTTCAAAATGGCCTTAAAAACCTTATCATTGCCTGCAACCACATTGCCTGTTTCTAAATATTTATCACGACCTGAAAAATCTCCAATATAGCCACCAGCCTCTTTGACTAATAGCGCACCTGCTGCTATATCCCAAATATTAAGTTCAATTTCCCAGAAACCGTCTAATCGACCAGCAGCTAAATAAGCTAAATCAAGTGCTGCAGAGCCTGCGCGACGAATACCAGCGACTTTTGGGTGAATGGCTTTAAATGTATCAAGATAAGCATCTAAATGTTGTGGCGCCTTAAAAGGAAAGCCTGTCCCAATAAGTGTATTTTCAAGGCCTTGAGTATTAGTAACACGAATTCTTTGCTCATTTAAAAAAGCACCATCACCTTTTGAGGCAGTAAATAATTCCTCTTTAAAAGGATCGTAAACTACTGCATGTGTAGGTTCGTCATTTTCATATAAAGCAATGGAAACAGAGTATTGTGGAAAGCCGTGCAAATAGTTAGTTGTGCCATCAAGTGGATCAAGAATCCATACAAAGCGTTTGTCTTTTCCAATAATTTCGCCATTTTCTTCACCCAAAATACAATGATCAGGAAAGGCATATTTCAACTCGTTTATAATAGCATCTTCAGCAGCCTTATCCACTTCAGAGACGAAGTCGTTTGCTGCTTTATTTTCAATCGTTAACAGGTCAATTTGATTGTGATATCTGAGAATGATGTCACCAGCTTTGCGAGCGGCTTTAACGGCAATATTAAGCGTAGGATGCATAATAAATAGACAAATGGAAAAAGAAATGAATTATACCTTTGATAAGGTTCGCGTGGTTATGGTTAATACCACTGAGCCAGGTAATATTGGCGCTGCTGCTAGAGCTATGAAAAATATGAGCCTCTCTCAGCTATACTTGGTGAATCCAAAAGGTTACCCATCAGCAGTCGCCACCGCTAGAGCGAGTGGTGCAGATGATATATTATCACAAGCAGTTGTGTGCGAAACGCTTGAAGAGGCACTAGCTGGCTCACACTTAGTGATTGGCGCTAGCGCACGCCAGCGTAATATTAAATGGAAGCAAATGGATGTGGTGGATGCTTGTACAGAGATTCAAAAAACCACAGCTGTTGACACTCAAGAGGTGGCCGTTGTATTTGGTACTGAGAACTTTGGCTTAACCAATGAAGAGTTGGATTTGTGTCAAATTTTGATGACGATTCCTGGCAATCCTAATTATTTTTCATTAAATATCGCGGCTGCTATTCAAGTTTTTGCTTATCAAAATTATGTGTATAACACCACTACTCAGTTTGAAAAAAGCACCAATGAATCAGCCGGGTTTGACGAATTGGAGGGTTTTTATGAGCATTTGGCGCAAGTGCTCGAGCATATTGATTATTTCGAAGAAAAGCGCCCTAAAGAGTTGCTAATGCGTCGAATGCGCCGCTTTTTTGGGCGTGCAGAGCCTGAAAAAGAAGAAGTGGCTATTTTTAGAGGAATTCTTAGAAATATCAAGCCTTTTAGAAAATAAAAAATATCAGAAATTATGAAAATTGCGCTTTTTAAGAGACTTTATTTTTTTAATACAATTAATAAAAGCTGTTTGATAGGGTCAACCCTTAAAAACAGCCGCTTTCCCCTATAAAAATCAGTAATTTTGGCAAAAAAAACCTGAAAACCACTTATTTAAATCGATAATTTTCTGAATTTATGTAAACTATAGTTTTTTAGTTTTTATTGATTAAAAATTTAGTAAATTTTACAAATGACATAAAAAAGCCCGAATAAATCGGGCTTTTTTATTGGATTGACATAGTTTAACTAGTTAATCAATTTATTCATTCGTTTGACAAATTCGGCCGGGTCTTTAAGTTGTCCACCTTCTGATAAGACAGCCTGATCAAATAAAACGTTTACTAAGTTTTCATCAACTTTGGTTTTTAGTTTTTCAACTAAAGGGTGGGTTGGGTTGATTTCCAAAATCGGCTTAGTCTCTGGCACGTCCTGCCCTAGAGATGCCATGATTCTTTCCATGTTGCCACCCATTTCGTTTTCATCAGCCACTAAACAAGAAGGGGATTCACTTAGACGATTAGAAATCTTAACTTCCTTAACTTGATTTTCAAGAATTTTTTGCATTTCTTCTAGTGTCTTTTTAAAGCCCTTGGCAGTTTTTTCTTTAGCTTTCTTTTCTTCTTTAGAATCCAAATCTTCTAAATCGCCTTTGGCAATTGATTTAAGATTTTTGCCCTCAAATTCAGTAAAGTTGTTAACCATCCATTCGTCCACACGATCAGATAATAGTAGCACTTCAATACCTTTTTGCTTAAAAATTTCTAAATGTGGCGAGCCTTTGGCTGCTGCATACGTCTCAGCGGTAACGTAGTAGATGTCTTTTTGCTCATCGTTCATACGCCCGATGTAGTCTGCTAAAGACACGCTTTGGTCTTCGTTGTCAGACTGGGTTGTGCTAAAGCGTAAAAGAGAAGCGATTTTGTCTTTATTGGCAGGGTCTTCAACCACACCTTCTTTCATAACCATGCCGAACTCTTTCCAGAAATCTGCATATTTCTCTGGCTTGTTTTTAGCCATTTTTTCTAATTCTTTTAAAATTCGACTCACAGACGCTTTACGGATGGTGTCGACTACTTGATTACCTTGTAATATTTCACGAGAAACGTTTAAAGATAAGTCAGCGGTGTCGATCACACCTTTAATAAAGCGCAAATACATTGGCATTAACTCTTCATTATCTTCCATAATAAAGACGCGTTTGGCGTATAACTTAATGCCACCTTTGCGTTTTGGCTCCCACATGTCAAACGGCGCTTTGGAAGGGATAAATAGCAAAGACGTGTAGTCTAACTTGCCTTCAACACGGTTGTGAAGTTGTGCAAGTGGCGCGGCAAAGTCATAGGTAAGGGATTTGTAGAACTCATCATAATCTTCTTGTTTAAGCTCTTTTTTATCTTGCATCCAAAAGGCATTAGCCTTATTGATCATTTCGTATTCAATAGCGTCATCAGAATCTTCTTCAGCTGGCTTAATCATCATGATTGGCACAGTGATATGATCTGAGTATTTAGAGATAATGCCGCGCAGACGATAATCATCCAAAAACTCTTTTTCTTCGTCTTTAATATGTAGCGTAATTTTGGTACCAAAATCTTTCACTGTGGCTGTTTCTAGTGAGTATTCACCTTCACCTTTTGATGTCCAAATAGTACCATTTTCTTTGTCATCACCCGCTCTTCTAGTGGTTAAAACTACTTCGTCGGCAACAATAAATGATGCATAGAAACCTACACCAAATTGACCAATCAGATTAGAATCCTCAGCTTGTTTTTTATCAAGATTTTGTAAAAATTTCTTAGTACCTGAGTTGGCAATAGTACCAATATTTTCCATGACTTCGGTTTCGTTCATGCCAATACCATTATCAGTAATAGTAATTGTGCCAGCTTCTTTATCAACATCAATATGTACTTGAAGCTCTTCTTTACCTTCGACTAATTTGTCATTTGATAAAGATTCAAATTTTAGCTTATCAACTGCATCTGAAGCGTTTGATATCAATTCACGTAAGAAAATCTCTTTGTTGGAGTACAAAGAATGAATCATTAAATGTAGTAGTTGAGAAACTTCTGTTTGGAATGAATGCGTCTGTTTTGTCGTCATTTTATTTTATCTCTAGTTTATGCGTAAAATATATTGATATGGCCAAGCTGGAAAAATTCAAGTGAAAAAACAAATAATTGAATTTATTTTGTATTTAAAAGTTGAGCGAAATTACGCGCTTAATACACAGCAAGCCTATGAGCGAGATTTGAATCAATTACTGGCGTTTTTAAAAGTACAAAATATTTCCAGTTGGTCTGCGCTAGATACGCAAATGCTTAATGTTTTTATCATGCAATTACGCCATAAAAACATCTCTTCTAGAAGTATTCGTCGTTATTTATCCTCTATCAAAGGTTTTCTAACTTATTTGGTTAATCAAAATCAGCTTAAGCAAAATTGCGCCATTCAATTGCGCACTCCTAAGATTAAACAAACCTTGCCGAATACTTTGCATTATGAGCAGTTATTGCAAATTTTAAAAACCACTGGTAATGCTCGATTTGAGGATCGTGATGTTGCTATTATTGAGGTTATTTACTCTTGTGGTTTACGAGTATCAGAATTGACAAGTTTAAATGTGAGTGATGTAGATCTTTCTCAAGGATTTTTAAGTGTAATGGGTAAAGGTAGTAAAATTCGACATACACCATTAGGAAGATCTGCGCAACAAGCGATTAGTCAGCATTTAAAAACTCATCAAGCTAACGCGCTTTTTGTGAATAAAAACGGCGATAGAATTGGGGTAAGATCAGTACAGAATATGATTAAAAAGCGTGCATTAGCAGCGGGCGTTAAAATCAATGTTTATCCGCATATGTTGCGTCATGCAGCAGCAACACATTTTTTACAATCTAGTCATGATTTGCGCTCAACGCAAGAATTTTTGGGTCATGCGAGTATTAAATCAACCCAAGTTTATACCCATTTGGATTTTTTAGAATTATCAAAGGTTTATGATCAGTGCCATCCACGGGCAAAAAAATCATGAATTTTAAAACCAGATCAGCCATTAAGGCATTAAATAATGGCGGTGTAATTAGCATTCCAACCGATACCATTCAAGGTTTGAGCTGCTTGCCAAGATTTGAGTCAGCCATGCAAAGACTCGTTGATATAAAACAACGTTCTGAAGCAAAAGGACTGATTTTGTTAGCGAGTGATCTTATTTATATTGCCCGTTATGTGGCAGATGAATCGATGCTAATACAGCTAGCTAAACAGACAGATAAGCCAACTACTTATTTGGTAAAAGCAAGTCATCAAGCGCCTAAACTATTGTTAGGAGGGCATAACACTATCGCTATTCGATTAACTAAACATCCCTTAATTGCCAACTTATGTACGCAAACTAAAAGTGCTCTAGTGTCTAGTAGTGCCAATATTTCTGGCTCAAGAGAAGCTAAAACCTTGCTAGATTTACGCATTTATTTTAAAGACGAATTAGACTATATAATAGCGCCAAATAATGCGCTAAATAGCCCGTCAAGTATTATCAATTTACACACTGGAGAAAAACTCAGATGATTGATCAAGTCCAACAGTATTTACTTTCATTGCAGGCAGATATTTGCGCTCAGCTCGAGCAGGTAGATACTCAAGCAAGCTTTATTAAAGATGAATGGAAAAAACTTAATGGTGGCGGTAATGGATTAACTCGAGTGCTAACTAAAGGCAAGGTTTTTGAGCAAGCCGGAGTTAATTTCTCGATTGTTCACGGTGATAATATGCCTGCCTCAGCCACAGCCCTTAGGCCTGAGCTATCAGGACGACGTTTTAGCGCTTTAGGCGTTTCATTAGTGATTCATCCTAACAATCCTTATGCGCCAACATCACACGCTAATGTACGTTTTTTTATTGCCGAAAAAGAAGGCGAAGAGCCAATTTGGTGGTTCGGCGGTGGCTTTGACTTAACTCCGTATTATGGCTTTGATGAAGATTGTGTTTTTTGGCATAAAACAGCCAAAGAAGCTTGCGACCCTTTTGGGGAAGAGGTGTACCCAAAATATAAAAAATGGTGTGATGATTATTTCTATATGAAACATCGCGGCGAGCAGCGCGGCATTGGCGGGTTATTTTTTGATGACTTAAATGAGGGTAGTTTCGATGAGTGTTTTGCCTTTATGCGTAGCGTGGGTAATAGCTATATCAATGCTTATCGACCAATTGTAGAGAAGCGTAAAGACATACCATTTTCTGAACATGAGCGTCAGTTTCAACTGTATCGTCGAGGGCGTTATGTCGAATTTAATTTAGTTTATGATCGAGGAACTTTGTTTGGCTTGCAGACCGGTGGACGTACCGAATCCATTTTAATGTCACTACCTCCATTAGTGCGCTGGGAATATCAATATGAGCCCGAGCCAAATACACCAGAAGCACAGCTTTATGACAAATTCTTAAAGCCACAAGACTGGTTAGGAGGCGAATAGTAAAATGAAAACTCAATTAGATGTTAAGAGATTACTCTGTCCCATGCCAGTTATTCGACTCGGTGAAGTGATCGATAAAGTGGCTGTTGGTGATACCATTGAAATGTTAGCAACTGACCCGGGCGTGCTACATGATATTCCTGCCTGGTGCAAGGTTCATGCTCACAAAGTGATAAAAATCGAGGAAAAAGCCGACGAGATTGTCCTTATTGTTGAGAAAATAGGGTAGAATTATTCGCTGTTTTTGCTAGTAAAATAGCTGAAATATAAAAAAATTACGCTTGTAACGACGCAAGCCGCTTGGTAAAGATAGCCAGTCCATATAAAAAAGTTAAATATAGGAGATAATATGTCTGCACAAGATGTAATGAAAATGATTGAAGACAACGACGTTAAGTTTGTTGATTTTCGCTTTACCGATACTCATGGTAAAGAACACCACGTAAGTGTTCCAGCACATACGGTTGATGAAGATAAATTTGAAGAAGGCCAGATGTTTGACGGTTCTTCAATCACAGGTTGGAAGGATATTAATGAATCCGACATGATTTTAAAGCCGGATACTAGCGCTTGCGTGATGGACCCGTTTACACAAGAGTCAACGCTAATTGTGCGTTGTGATATTATTGAGCCAAGTGATATGCAAGGTTACGAGAAAGATCCTCGTTCTATTGCTAAGCGTGCTGAACAATACATGCAAGATTCAGGTGTTGGCGATACAGCTTATTTCGGCAATGAGAATGAGTTTTTCGTATTTGACAGTGTTAAATGGGATACTGGATTTGGTATGGGTAAAGCGTTTTACGAAATCCATTCTGAAGAAGCGGACTGGGAGTCAGGTTCTGATTTAGAAGGTGGCAACAAAGGTCATCGTCCAAATGTTAAAGGCGGTTATTTTCCGGTTCCTCCAGTAGATTCACTTCACGACCTTAGGTCAGAAATGTGTCTTGCTATCGAGGAAATGGGGGTTACTACTGAAGTACATCACCATGAAGTAGGTACAGCTGGCCAATGTGAAATTGGTGCTAAATTTAACACATTGGTTAGAAAAGCTGACGAAACTCAAATTCTTAAATATTGTATTCATAATGTTGCTCATATGTATGGCAAAACAGCAACCTTCATGCCTAAACCGATTGCGATTGACAATGGTAATGGTATGCACGTTCACCAATCAATTGCAAAAGACGGTGTGAACTTATTTGATGGTGACGAGTATGGCAACTTAAGCCAAATGGCTCTATATTACATCGGTGGTATTATTAAGCACGCTCAAGCATTAAATGCATTTACTAATGCATCAACTAACTCTTACAAGCGTTTAGTACCTGGCTATGAAGCGCCAGAAATGTTAGCTTACTCTGCTAAAAACCGTTCTGCTGCGATTCGTATTCCATATGTGGGTAACCCATTAGGTCGTCGTATTGAAGTTCGATTTCCAGACAACACGGCTAATCCATACTTAGCATTCTCGGCAATGTTAATGGCTGGCCTTGATGGTATCAAGAACAAGATTGATCCTGGTCAGCCTCAAGACGGTGATTTGTATGAATTAACGAGAAAAGAAAAAGCAAAAATTCCTAAGGTTTGTAATTCTTTAGAGCAAGCACTTGATGCACTTGACTCTGATCGTGATTTCTTAATTGCTGGTGGCGTATTTACTAATGATATGATTGATTCTTTCATTGATCTTAAAATGAAAGAAGTAAACGCGATGCGTTCAGCGCCTCATCCGGTAGAATTTGATATGTACTACAGCCTGTAGTTACTTAATTCGAATTTAAAAAAGCCGTGCAATTGCACGGCTTTTTTAATGTCCTAAGCAAATTGATTGCGTTAAAATAACGCTACTTATTTTTATAAATAAAATCTCATGACACAATTAAGAAACGATTGGCAACTAGATGAAATTCAAGATCTATTTGATATGCCATTTAACGATCTATTATTTAAAGCACATAGTGTCCATAGAGAAACTTTTGATCCTAACTATGTCCAAGTTAGTTCTTTGTTGAATATCAAAACAGGCGCTTGTCCAGAAGACTGCTCTTATTGTTCTCAGAGTTCAAAATATGACACGGGGCTTGAGCGTGAAAAACTCATGGAAATTGATGTAGTATTAGAGCAAGCAAAAACCGCAAAAGACCAGGGTGCTACGCGTTTTTGTATGGGCGCTGCTTGGCGCAATCCAACTGACAAAAGCCTTGATAAAGTTATCCCAATGATTCAAGGGGTTAAGGCAATGGGTATGGAGACGTGTGTCACGCTAGGTATGCTTACACAAGATCAGGCATTTACATTAAAAGAGGCAGGGCTTGATTATTACAACCATAATCTAGATACTTCAGAAGAGAATTATTCCAATGTTATTACTACGCGTAATTTCCAAGATCGCCTCAACACGTTAGAGTCAGTTCAAAATGCAAATATTAACGTGTGTAGTGGCGGTATTTTGGGCTTGGGCGAGGATCAAACAGACCGAGCTTCAATGCTGAGATCTTTGGCTAATCTTGAAACACATCCTGATAGTGTTCCCATTAACTTGCTAGTGCCTATACCAGGCACACCGTTTGAAAAAATTGAACCACCTACAGAAAGTGAGTTTGTGCGCACCATTGCAGTTGCCCGCATTATGATGCCAAAGTCTGTAGTTCGCTTGTCAGCAGGTCGTACTGATATGGGCGAGGCAATGCAAGCCTTATGTTTCTTTGCAGGCGCTAATTCGATTTTTTATGGTGAGCAACTTCTCACGACAGATAATCCAGATACGGGCAGTGACAAAGCCTTATTTAAAAAACTAGGCTTGAATATGAGTCAGTTAAACAATTAACCATTGGTAGGTAGTTATGAAAAAACAAATTTTAATCGCAATAACACTTGGATTTACTAGCTTTCATGCTACGGCTGAATCTAAGAGCTGTACAGCAGGATATGACAATATAGAGCACCTAGGCAGTTGTTTAGGTGGCGTGGTAGATTCTAGCATTAACGCCTTATCAAGCTTACCCAGTGATGCAAAAAAATGGTCAAGTGATCAACATCAAAAAGCCAAGCAAAAACTTGAAGAGATCAAGCAGAATATCTGCAATGACAATAATCCTGTTAAAGAGGTAGTTGTTGAGAAAATTGTCTATGTTGATCGACTCGTTGAAGTGCCTGCTAAGGCGCTTGAAAGGCGTTGTGTTACTAATAAAAAGTCAGATCGCTTTGGCAATACCAGCGAGGTGATTACTTGCACTGAATGGAAATAATAAGTTAATCAAGCTAACGAAATTCATAAAAAAAGCCGCTTTAAAGCGGCTTTTTTTATGCACTTAAGAGTTGTTTAACAATATCACTTGCCGCGTTAGGCTTGGCGAGTTTACATGCATTCTCAGATAAAGATTTGAGCCTAGTGTCATTCAGGCTAAGTAGTGTTTTTTCCAACATTTGAATAGTTAAGTTTTTTTGCTCAATTAAAATTCCCGCATGATGATCTGAAAGGATTTTGGCGTTGTGAAATTGGTGATTATCAATCGCGTGCGGTAGAGGGATTAGGATGCTGGGCGTAGCGCTAAGCATCAACTCTGATATAGTCATTGCACCAGCTCGACACAGCACTACATCTGCCCAAGCATAGGCTTTTGCCATATCATCAATAAAGGCCACTACCTTGGCGGATTTTTTACCATATTGAGACCGGACTTGTTCAAAGTGCAATTGTCCAGTTTGATGCCAAATATTAACAGGGATATTTAACTGTGTAACCACCTCATTAATAGGCTTAGATCCCAGACTGCCGCCAACAATAAGTAAGTTTAGTTTTTTATTATTAGTATGATAATTGCTCACTTTAAAAGCCACTGGATTACCCACGCTAAGGGCTTGAACCGAGCTATCAAATGCACCGTCAAATGCTTGAAATGTTTGTGTGGCAAGTTTGGAAAGTAGTCTATTGGTGGTTCCAGGGATAGAGTTTTGTTCATGAATTAGCAAAGGTACTCTAAAAATCCAAGCAATAACCCCGCCAATACCTGAGGCAAATCCGCCCATTCCTAGTGCAATATCAGGCTTGACTCTGATAAACACTTTTATTACTTGCACAGTAGCTAAAGCGAGTTGAAAGGGCGCTTTGATTAAGCTGATAATATTTTTACCGCGCAGTCCAACCGCATTCACTGTATGAAGTGGTAGGTTGTTTTTAGGGATGATATTATTTTCCATGCCTTTTTTCGAACCCAGCCACTCAACTTGGCATTTGTGTTTTTTGAGTTCGCTAGCAATGGCTAATGCAGGAAAAATATGCCCACCTGTGCCACCTGCCATAATGAGAACTTTTTTGCTAATAGATTGCTTCATATTTATACAAGGGCTAAATTAAACGTAATTTTTTTGCTTGGAATATTCACAGCGAGTTTCCATATCAACTCTTAGCAAGATTCCTAGTGCAATAAGAACAAAAATCATACTTGATCCACCATAGCTAATTAAAGGCAAGGGAAAGCCTTTTGGTGGAATTAAGCCTAAATTCATCGCAATATTAACACTAAACTGCAAAGATAGCCAAGTGCAAATTCCAAAGCCAACATAAGAGCTATATTTACGTTTTTGTTTAAGCGCGCCTTTGGCAATTTTAAAACCTTTGAGCATAATAAAGCTAAAGGTGAAAATAACAAAAAGCATGCCAACAATGCCGGTTTCTTCACCGATAATGGAAAAAATCATATCGGTATGTGGCTCTGGCAGTTTGGTGTATTTTTGAATACCGTTACCCAGTCCAACACCAGTCCAATCTCCCCTGGCAATACCGATTAACGCTTGTTTGGTTTGATAGACTTTTTCACTATCATTAATCCACAAGTCTGTTTGCCAAAACTGAGTTAATCGTTGCCAACGTACGCCACCACTCAACCCATCAATATAAAGCCAGATACCAACGGCACTGATTAAACTACCACCAACAACACTTAGTTGAACCAAATATACACCTGCGGCAAACAGCATAATAAGTGCAGTTAAAGAGATAATTATTGTCGCCCCTAAATCCATCTCTAGCAATAACAATATACCGGCTGAAGAAATAATAATTAGCGTTTTAATTAAGCCCAGCCAAGGTTTTTTTACATCCTTTTCTTGTCTTACTAGAAAATCTGCCATGTATAAAATCATGGCGATTTTCATCATTTCAGAGGGTTGAAATTTAAAAAATACAAAATTAATCCATCGAGTTGATCCATTTACTGTTCTGCCAATAGGCTCGGGTAAAAATACTAAAGTTAAAAAAACTAAGGTAAAGATGAAAAACCATTTTGCGTGTTTTTTATAAAAATATAAAGGAATTTTTAAACAAGTGAAGGCTAATGCCAAGCCAATTAAAATATAGACACTTTGCTTGTAAAAATAGCTGTAACTATCAAAGTGACCCAAGGAAGCGGAAAATGATAATATCCAGCCAAAAATCAATAAGCTAAGAATGGCAGTTGCTAAATGTTTATCAGGTAATTGTCCAGTTTTTTCAAACATAAAGTGTATTAAAAAGCTTTGTTCGTCGCTATTTTAACCCTTGAAACTCATTCGAATGATGCTAATCAATCCTATATTTCGCTGAGCTTTTTAATTTTTCTTATGGGATAATAGTTGTTTTTCAAAAATAGCGCTAAACCATGATTTCTACTGCCAACATTACCATGCAATTTGGTGAAAAACCTTTATTTGAAAACATCTCTATTAAATTTCAGGGCGGCAATCGCTACGGATTGATCGGTGCCAATGGTTGCGGTAAATCAACTTTTATGAAAATCTTAACTGGAGAGTTAAAACCTTCTAGTGGTTCGGTGAGTATTAGTGAAGGTGAAAGACTGGGTATTTTGCGTCAAGACCAATTTGCCTTCGAAGAGTTTCGTGTAGTTGATACCGTTATTATGGGACATGAAAAACTATGGGCAGTTAAAAAAGAGCGCGATCGTATTTATGCACTGCCAGAGATGAGCGAAGAAGACGGTATTAAAGTGGCAGAATTGGAAATGGAATTTGCAGAAATGGATGGCTATATGGCAGAGTCGTCTGCCAGTGAATTGCTATTGGGTTTAGACATTCCTGAAGAGCAGCATTACGGCCTAATGAGTGAGATTGCACCAGGTTGGAAGCTACGTGTTTTGCTAGCGCAAGCTTTATTCTCAGATCCTGAAATCTTATTACTTGATGAGCCAACTAACAACTTGGATATCAACTCAATTAGCTGGCTTGTAGATGTTTTAAACGAGCGGAAGGCAACCATGGTAATTATTTCTCACGATAGACACTTTTTAAATGGCGTGTGTACACACATGTCCGATCTAGACTATGGTGCCTTAAATACCTTTCCAGGAAATTATGATCAATTTATGATTGCCTCTACTGCTATCCAAGAAAAGATGCAATCAGATAATGCTAAAAAAGAAGCCAAAATTAAAGAGCTTAAGCATTTTGTATCTCGATTTTCAGCAAATGCTTCTAAATCTAAGCAGGCTACATCGCGCCAAAAACAGCTTGAAAAAATTGAACTTGATGACATTAAGCCATCCTCAAGAATTAGCCCTTATATTATATTTAATCAAGAAAACAAATTGCATAGAAATGTGCTAGAAGTTGAAGGGCTTAATAAAAGCTTTGAAGATTTGCATGTGCTTAAAGACATTAGTTTTTTATTCGAAGTGGGTGAGCGTGTGGCAGTGATTGGTCAAAATGGTATTGGCAAAACCACCTTGTTACGGACGCTAGTAGGTGAGATTGAGCCTGATCAAGGCAAGATCAAGTGGAGTGAAAATATTAATATTGGCTATTATGCGCAAGATCATAGTGCTGATTTTGAAGAAGATATGAGCGTGCTTGATTGGATGGCGCAATTCAAAAAGCCTAAGCAAGACATGCAAGATATGCGTGCGGTATTAGGAAAAATGCTCTTTGGTAAAAATGATATTATCAAAAGTGTCAAATCACTCTCGGGTGGTGAAAAAGGTAGAATGCTATTTGGTAAGTTGATGTTGCAACAGCCAAATGTATTGGTAATGGATGAGCCGACTAATCACTTGGATATGGAGTCTATCGAAGCACTGAATTTGGCGCTTGATAATTATGAGGGCACACTGATTTTTGTTAGTCACGATAGAGAGTTTGTCTCGTCATTATCAACCAAGGTGGTAGAATTAAAAGAAGACGGTATGCATTACTATTCTGGTAATTACGAGGATTACCTAAAATCACAAAAATAAGCCTATGATAAAAACAGTATTAAGAAGATTTTTAAAGCGTCAAAGCTTTGATTCGGCTTCGATACTGTCATTTAGTAGTTTATTTGCTTTAATTCCAGGTCTGGCATTAGGGCTTAGTGTTTTTTCCTTGTCACCGTATTTTTCGGAGTTTCAGCAATCTTTAGAGCAATTTTTGTTTACACAGCTTTTGCCGCAAAATCATAGTTTGGTGCAGACCTATATTCATCAGTTTATATCCCAAGCACAGTCCTTAAAAGGTGTTAGTTCTGTTTTTCTAATTTTTGCTGTAATGCTTTTGCTGTTTGAAGTGGACAAGCGTATCAATTTAATATGGCATGATGTACATCATCGTCATTGGATGAAGGGTCTTGTTTCTTATATATTTGTATTATTTTTAGGACCAATATTTTTAGGTTTTTCCTTGTTTTTAAGCTCTTATGTTTTTGCATCAGATTTTTTTAGCCAGTTGCCAATGATTGATTATGCACCTATTTTGACCCCATTTATTTTATCGAGTGTCGGTTTCTCCATTTTGTATTACGCCGTTCCTTTAGAAAAAGTTAGCTATATAAGTGCCTTAAAAGCAGGTCTAATTGCCGCTATTTTGCTAGAGGTAATTAAATATGCTATGTTTATCTACATAGAATATTTTCCTATCTATGAACTAATTTATGGTGCCTTGTCTGCTTTAGTATTATTTATGATTTGGATTTATTTGGCTTGGCTGATTGTTTTATTAGGTGCTAGTTTTTGTTATTGTTTTGAAAACAAAGCTTGCAACTAACAACTAGCGTAAAATTAGCAACCTTTAATACCACTCACTTTATTTATGTTTACTGGCATTATTCAAGCGCTTGGCAGCATTAAGACTAAAGTTACCTATGATAAGGGCGCTGTCTTTAGTTTTACAGCAACAGATTTTGATTTTTCTAGTATTGCTATAGGTGATAGTATTGCTGTTAATGGTGTTTGTTTAACAGCTATTGAAGTGGGTTCAGATTTTTTTAAAGCCGATGTTTCCCAAGAAACGCTAGATTGTTCAATATTCTCACAACTTGAACAAGGTGATCAGGTTAATCTTGAAAAGGCACTTAGGCTTAATCAAGGTATTGATGGGCATTTGGTCAGTGGCCATGTGGACGGAATTGCAAGTGTTAGTGAACAATTTAGCGAGGGTGAATCAACGCGTTTTAAGATTAATGCGCCAGATAATTTGGTAAAATATATCGCTAGAAAAGGCTCTGTATGTATCAATGGCGTAAGTTTAACAGTTAACAGTATTGTTGATAACACGTTTGATTTAAATATCGTTCCGCATACCTTAAGTGTTACTACGCTGGGTGAATTAAAAACAGGCGACCAAGTTAATCTAGAGGTTGATATTATCGCGCGCCACTTAGAGCAATTATTAAATAATAAAGAGTCATGAAAAAAGCAAGTATTGAAGAAATTCTAGAAGATTACAAGCAAGGAAAAATGATTATCCTAATGGATGACGAAGACCGTGAGAATGAAGGGGATTTAATTATCCCTGCAGCCACTTGCACCAAAGAAGATATTAACTTTATGGCAACTCATGGCCGTGGATTGATTTGCTTAACACTAACTCAAGAGCGCTGTAAACAGCTTAATTTACCACTAATGGTAACCCAGAATAATGATGCTAATGGTACTAATTTTACTGTTTCAATTGAAGCGGTAGAAGGCGTGACAACAGGTATTTCAGCTGCAGATAGAGCTAAAACCATCTTAGATGCTGTTGCGCCAAATGCGACTGCAGATGATATAGTTCAACCGGGACATATTTTCCCTTTAATGGCTCAGCCTGGCGGCGTTCTGATTCGTGCTGGTCATACTGAGGCAGGCTGTGATTTGGCTCGCTTGTCTGGGTTTGAGCCCGCTTCTGTAATTGTTGAAATTCTTAATGAAGATGGCTCTATGGCGCGACGTGATGATTTGGAAGTTTTTGCTGAAAAACACGATATTAAATGGGGTACGATTGAAGACTTGATCTCTTATCGTATTGAGAACGAAAAAACTATTGAACGCATTAATGAGCGTAAATTTGAAACTAAGTATGGTACATTTAGACTCGTTTCATTCTTAGATAGAATTTATAACGAAACCCATTTAGCTTTAGTCAAGGGTGAAATTATTGATGACAAAGAAACTTGTGTCCGTGTTCATATGGAGGATACTTTTAGAGATGTCTTGCAAGAGAGTGTGAATGGTTTTAGTGTAGATAATGCTCTTAAGCATATTTCTAAATCACCAAGTGGTGTTTTTTTATTACTTAGAAAGCAAAGCGATCAGTCTATTTTGCAAAGTATGGACCATAGCTCTCGCGTGTGGAATGATGTTAAAACATATGGTGTTGGTGCGCAAATATTATCTGATTTGGGTGTTAAAAAAATGAGAATCCTGGGTTCGCCTGTAAAACTCCATGGCCTGAAAGGGTTTGGCTTGGAAGTTACTGAATACGTAGATATTAAAAAATAAGGGACTAGATGAGATTTAAATTTGACAAAAATGCAAATAGCGACTTTTTAAAAGATAGTAAAGTTGCTATTATTGTTGGTTATTTCTACCAAGAAATTGGCGATAAGCTACTCAGCTCTGCACAAGAAACACTTGCAAAATACGGCATTAATGCAAAAAATGTCAATGTTTTTTATGCTCCTGGTGCATTCGAAATCCCTCTATTGGCCAAGCGCTTAGCAGCGCAACAGACTAATGGTCAAAATGTATATGATGGTATTGTAACTCTTGGTGCAGTAATCAAAGGCGAAACTCCACATGATGTATATGTCTGTAACGAGTGTTCAAGAGGTATAGCTGAGGTATCTTACAATTACGAAATTCCAACCACATTTGGTGTTTTAACAACCCTTAACATGGATCAAACCATAGGACGTGCTGGCGGTTATAAGGGCAATAAAGGCGAAGAAGCTACTATGGCCATGATTGAAATGTTGTATTTGATTCAACAAGCAGATACTCAAAGCTTTTAGATTATGACTTTTAAAACCTCAAAACAACGTTCACGTGAGCGTGTTGTTCAAGCTGTATATCAATACTTGGTTTCAGGTGGTGAAGTGTTGCAAATCGAGCAGCAATTTCTTAATCAAAAGGAAGGCAAGATTTCAAAAGCCTTTTTTTCCAACTTATTTATCAATATCTTGAAAAATAGATCTGAGCTTGATGCACTCATTGCGCCTACTATTTCTAGAGAAACTGACGAACTAGGCTCTGTTGAACACGCTGTGCTTTATTTAGGTGCATATGAACTTAAAAACTCCATTGAAGTGCCTTATAAGGTGGTGATCAATGAAGCGCTTGAAATTACCAAACTGTTCGGGGCAGAGGGTGCGTTTAAACTTATTAATGCATCTCTTGATCAATTAGCTAAAGAACTTCGTAGTATTGAGGTAAGTGCTCATAATGGCTAGCCAACTTTTGTTTAGATGAAAGATAAAGTTGTTAAAGATCCACTCGCTAAATTACCTGAAATCCTAACTCGAAATATCGAAAAAAATCTTTGTGTGTGTAATGAAGTTCCTAAAAAAATTGTTATCAAGGCGATTGCTCAAGGCGCAGAAACGACAGAAGAAGTCAAAGAAATAACCTTTGCCACGGGTGGCAATGGTTGTTGCACTCGCCAAGTACAAAGGTTGATTGATTTAATTCACAAATAATTTGTTTAAGTTTTTGTGAAAAATTGCTATTTTTTCTACATCTTTAGAAATATTTATTCTTTGTTTGTATTGTTTTTAAATTTTTAAAAATCCAATGGACTTTTAATATCGACTTTATTTAACTCTTTAACTAAATGTGTATAAATCATTGTAATGGAAAGTTCTTTATGCTCAAATAGTTCTTGAATAGAGCGAATATCCACCCCACTTTGTAAAAGATGAGTGATATAAGAATGTCTAAAAGTATGTGATGATATTTTCTTATTACTATGTGACCGATCAGTCGCTTGTTTAATATTCCTGCCAAAGGTTATATCTAGCAAATGAAAGCGCATTACCATATCACTTCGAGAGTCCTTAGAAATCTTGCCCATTGGAAATAATTATCGCCATTTAAATCCTTTATTTGCATTTGGCTACTTTACGCTCTAAACCATAGGGCATTTTACCAATCCATAGCCATACATGATTAATAGCATAAGCTTATAAAGCCTTTTATATTATGAATAATAGCAACTTTATCTTGTGTGAGCGCTACAGAAATATGTACTTTTTTATTGACACCAATAATGATGATACAGGTAGAATTGTGTTGAATAATAAATAGATCGGCATAAAAGGATAGACCCATGAGCGACAACAGCGGACTTGTCTTTGCATTCTCACTGGACGGAGGCGGAGGCGGCAGTCGACTAGAACTGGACGGTGTCAAAAAATGGCATCCAGAAGACGGCCCTCTCTGGGTTCATCTTGACTACGCTAGAAGTGCTGCAAGGACCTGGCTGCAAAACAATAGCGGTATTGAGCCTGTCATAGTTGAGGCGTTGACGGCAGAAGAAACACGCCCGAGGAGCTTAGTGCACAAGGGAGGCATGCTAGTGATTCTGCGTGGTGTAAATCTCAATCCAGGTATGGATCCGGAGGATATGGTATCCATTCGCTTCTGGATCGAATCAGATCGTATAGTGACATTACGGCACCGTCGTGTGATGGCGATCGACGATCTTCGTCAAGCTGTTGAGTCAGGAAGCGGACCAGTCAGTTCAGGCGAATTTTTAGAGGAGCTGGCTGATCGCCTTGTGCAACGAATGGGCTATGTCATCTCCGACGTGGATAACGCCGTTGACGAACTTGAAGACGAAGTGATCGCCGAGCAGACCTACGAGCTTCGCCAGAAGATCGCAAATATACGCCGGACCTCTATCTCCATGCGCCGTTATCTAGCGCCGCAGCGTGACGTAATGGCGCGTCTATACAACGAGAAGGTGGATTGGCTCAACGAGGCAGAGCGGATGCGTATAAGGGAAATCGCTGACCGCACGATGAGATATGTTGAGGATTTGGATGCTATTCGAGATCGGGCAGCCGTGACGCAGGAAGAGCTCAACGCTCGCTTGGCGGAGCAAATGAACAAGACGATGTACGTATTGTCTATTGTTGCAGGAATCTTTCTGCCTCTCGGCCTTCTGACCGGGCTATTGGGTGTCAATGTCGGCGGTATTCCTGGCACTGAGAACCAGTGGGCCTTCGCTATCTTCTGTGGCCTGTTGCTGGTTGTCGCAGTCGTGCAGGTTTGGCTGTTTAAGCGGAAGAAATGGATGTAAAGATCAGAATGTTGACCCGAGAAGGTATTGCCGAACCAAGAGCTTTAGCCAGCGCGAATAAACGCGCGCCTGAACTTGGTCGTTAATCTAGATTAGGTGAAAGTAGTTTTTCAGCTTGCTCTACTGAGATACCTTTTCTACTTGCGTAATCTTCCACTTGTTCTTGATTGATTTTAGCCACGCCAAAATATTTGGCGTCCTGATTAGCAAAATACCAACCACTCACACTAGCTGTTGGCAGCATAGCGTAAGAGCTAGTGAGTGTCATGCCTGTGTTTTTCTCAACATCGAGCAAATCCCATAGTTTTTCTTTTTCGCTATGTTCTGGGCATGATGGGTATCCTGGGGCAGGGCGGATGCCGCGATATTCCTCTTCAATTAGTTTGTCGTTATCAAAAGCTTCATTACTATAACCCCAGATTTCTGTACGCAATTTATAGTGCATCATCTCTGCAAAAGCTTCGGCAAAGCGATCAGCCACTGCTTTAATCATAATAGAGTTGTAGTCGTCATGATCTGCTTCATACGCTTCAACTAACGGATCGATATTAATACCAGCTGTAACCGCAAAAGCACCCATATAGTCTTGTACGCCGCTATCTTTTGGGGCGATAAAGTCACTTAAGCAAAAATTAGGGGTATTGCCTTTTTTATCCAATTGTTGACGCAGGTGGTTAAGTGTCATGAACACTTCTCCATTCTCATCACTGAGCTCAATATCTTCATTAACGCTATTAGCTGGGAATATGCCTACTACAGCATTGGCTTTTAGTAGCTTGCTATCTATGACTTTTTTAAACATGGCTTTAGCATCTTCAAAGAGTTGTGAGGCTGATTCACCCACCACCTCATCAGTTAAGATGTCGGGGAATTTGCCAGCGAGCTCCCAAGTACGAAAAAATGGCACCCAATCAATATATTTAAAGATTTCGTTTAAATCATAATCTTTGAACACATGAATCCCGAGTTGGTTAGGTGTGACGATATTATCAAATTGAATGCTAGGCTTGTTATCTCTAGCCGATTCCAAACTAATAAGCTTATTTTTGCCCTTATTGGCACGTCTGAGTCGAATTTTCTCGTATTCTTCTCTAGTTTCCTTGAGTAAGTTAGGCTTTAACTTATTTGATAATAGCGATGCAGCAACGCCAACAGACTTAGAAGCGTCTTTAACGTAGAGTACGCCTTTGTCATACTCTGGCTCTATCTTAACAGCTGTATGGGCAACAGAGGTGGTGGCACCACCAATCATTAGGGGTAGCTCAAAACCTTGACGAGTCATCTCGCGAGCGACAAAAACCATTTCATCGAGTGATGGAGTGATAAGTCCTGATAGACCAATGATATCGACATTTTCCCTGATAGCAGTTTCCAGAATGGTTTCAGCAGGCACCATCACCCCGAGATCAATAATTTCGTAATTATTGCAAGATAGCACCACGCCAACGATATTTTTGCCAATATCATGCACGTCGCCCTTAACCGTCGCCATTAGGATTTTGCCTTGTGTTCTAGCGCCACAGTCTTGTTTTTCAGCTTCAAGGAAAGGGTCAAGATAGGCAACTGATTTTTTCATCACCCGAGCAGATTTAACCACTTGCGGCAAAAACATTTTTCCATCGCCAAATAAATCTCCCACTACATTCATGCCGTCCATGAGTGGACCTTCAATTACCAAAATAGGGCGGCCTAATTTATCTAAAGCTTCTTGAGTATCTTCATCAATAAATTCAGTAATCCCTTTAACCAATGAATGTTCTAGACGCTTTTCAACTGACCAAGTGCGCCATTCTAAATCTCTTTTATTTTCTTGAGCTTCTCCCGTGCCTGAGAATTTCCCAGCTATATCAACTAGGCGCTCACCCGCTTCATCATCGCTATTAAGCACAACATCTTCTACGGCTTTTTTCAGTTCTGGGTCAATGTCATCGTAAACCACTAGCTGTCCAGCATTTACAATACCCATGGTCATTCCCGCTTTAACAGCGTGGTATAAAAATACCGAATGAATGGCTTCTCGTACAGGATTATTTCCCCTAAAAGAGAAAGATACATTTGATACGCCACCTGATATTTTGGCGTAAGGTAGGTTTTGAGTAATTTCTCGAGTGGCCTCGATAAAGTCAACACCGTAGTTATTATGCTCTTCAATGCCAGTTGCTACGGCAAAAATATTCGGATCAAAAATAATATCTTCAGCAGGAAAACCTACTTCATCAACCAAGATATTGTAGGCATTGGTGCAGATTTCAATTTTGCGCGCCTGTGTATCAGCTTGACCAACTTCATCAAAGGCCATAACAATAATAGCCGCGCCATAGCGCTTGCAAAGATGCGCATATTTAACAAAGTTTTCTTTGCCTTCTTTAAGTGAGATAGAGTTAACAATTGCCTTGCCTTGCGTACACTTAAGGCCCGCTTCAATAATCTCCCATTTAGAAGAATCCACCATTAGTGGTACTTTGGAGATATCAGGCTCTGAGGCGATTAGATTCATAAAACGAACCATGGCTGCCTTACCATCGAGCATACCTTCATCCATGTTAATATCAACCACTTGAGCACCATCTTCTACTTGTGCTCGGCAAATATCTAGCGCTTCTTCGTATTCTTCGTTAAGAATTAAGCGCTTAAATTTAGCAGAGCCGGTGACATTGGCACGCTCACCCACATTGACAAACAAAGCGTCATTTGCAATATTGAATGCTTCTAGGCCAGACAGGCGACATTCAAGCTTAATGTCAGGTATTTTACGAGGGGGCAGGTCTTTAATTGCATCGGCAATGCACTTAATATGCTCAGGGGTGGAGCCACAACAACCGCCTAAAATATTCACCAAGCCTGATTCTGCCCATTCACCCACTTGCTCGCTCATGTTGATAGCATCAAGATCATATTCGCCAAATTCATTAGGCAGGCCAGCATTTGGGTGGGCTGATACATAAGTATCTGCCACACGTGACATCTCAGCCACATATTGGCGCAATAAGTCAGGACCTAGTGCGCAGTTAAGGCCGATTGAAATAGGCTTTGCATGACGTAATGAATTATAAAAAGCTTCAGTCATTTGCCCAGAAAGCGTCCGACCTGAAGCGTCTGTAATAGTGCCTGAAATCATGATTGGCAATTCGAGACCATCTTGTTCAAACACTTCTTGTACGGCAAAAATAGCTGCTTTAGCATTAAGCGTATCAAAAATTGTTTCAATTAGGACAATATCTGCACCGCCCTCAATGAGTCCGCGTGTAGATTCCATGTAAACTTCAACCAGCTCGTCAAAAGTAATATTTCTAAAGCCAGGGTCGTTTACATCTGGAGAGAGTGAGCAAGTGCGTGAAGTAGGTCCAATAACACCTGCTACAAAGCGCGGCTTGTCAGCAGTTGAAAATTCATTACAAGCCATCTTGGCAAGGCGAGCACTTTCTACATTGATTTCATAAGCAAGACCTTCCATCTGATAATCAAACATGGAAGTTTTGGTGGCATTAAAGGTATTGGTTTCTACAATATCTGCACCCACTTCTAAGTACGAGCGGTGAATATCTACAATAATTTTTGGCTGAGTTAATGACAAAAGGTCGTTATTCCCTTGTACCAAAACATGCCAATCTTTAAAGCGTTCACCGCGATAATCTTCTTCGCTGAGTTTATGTTTTTGAATCATGGTGCCCATGGCACCATCAAGGACTAAAATTCGTTGCTCTAAAAGGGATTGTAGGATTTGTTCTGTACTCATAGGCGCTATTATACCCAAAGGCTATAAGTACCCACGCCCCATAAATTCAGCTTTATAATAGATTAAAAACTACGACAAAGACTACAATGAAAAAAATATTATTAGCCGTATTAGTTGTAACAAGTTTTAATGCACAAGCATTTCTAGATTTTAATAATTACGGCGCAGATTATAAAAATAACGATTGGCCAATTTGGACACCCATGTTTTGGATGGAAAAGGCTACAGATGGCAATCTATTTTCAAATAATAAAAATCCACAGTATGGCTATCCATACAACAATCGTCCTTATAATATTGGTGCGTCGCAGTTTAATATGTCCAAGATGCCAACGCCTAGCCAAGCATTTCAAGCTGAATCTCAACAGATGCCAAGACCTACATATACAACACCTGCAGCTATGTCGTTTTCTAATTTAAATAGTCAATCGATATCACAAGCACCTAGCTCATATCCGATGAATTATAATTTTTCGCAGCCTCAAAGTCTTTATGGCCGTGGATTTTAATCTTTAATTAAAACTTGCATTATAATATTATTATGTTATAATATAGATTCTTAAATTTAGATATATGGAGAAAGACAATGAAAAAACTTTTAGCAATCGCATTAGTAGCAGCATCATTAAGTGCAAACGCATTTTTTAACAACAATGATATGCCATGGAACAATGGTTACAATAACAACGGTTATAACAACTATGGTTACCAGCAAGATAACGGCATTTTTGGTTACAACCCTTACAACTTTTGGGATCCACGTTGGTACATGGAAGAAATGTCAAACATGGTAGATGAGTTTGATGATGAATTCAATAACAACAACAATGGTTGGAACAACAATAACTTTAATGGTTACAACCCATACAACAACTTTAACAATCCTTGGAATAGTACTCAGGCGCCAACTGCACCTGCAGCACCAGTTGTACCAGCTAAGTAATTTTTTAGTTAGATTGAAAAAAAGCCAGCACTTGTTGCTGGTTTTTTTTCGCCCATCAAACATCCACAAGTGGTTTATAATTACAGTTCATTATTAAACAATATAGGGGGAAAGGAGAATGAAAAAAGTAGTCACCGTGTCATTAATGACACTAGCTTTGAATGCATCAGCTGGATTTGGCAACGGCCCATGGAGTAATAACGGTTGGGGTAATAATGTCAACAATGGTTTTGTAGCGCATAATCCATATCAATTATTCACACCTGACTGGTTTAGTGAGGAAATGGACGATATGATGGATGAGTTTGATGGTGATAACACGCCTTGGAACAATAATAATGGTCGATGGAATAACAACAACCCTTGGAATAATCGAAATTTTGGCAATAATGGCCCGTGGGGTAATAGCACACCTTGGCAAAACAATAATTGGAATCAAGCGCCGTGGAGCAACTCGCAGCCATTTAATTTCCGCAATAATTCGTTCGGACCGATGAATAACGGTCCTTGGAATAATGCAGCACCTGCACAAAACGTACAATCAAAATAATTAAAATCAATCAAAAAAAAGGAAACATTATGAAAAAAATAATCGCAACAACATTAATGACTGTCGCACTAAGTGCATCTGCTTTTAGCAACAATTGGAACAGCAACGACCCTATGAACTTTGGCGGTAATACACCTTGGAGTAATGGCAATAATTTTGGCAATATGAACAATGGCCCATGGAATAACAATGCCTGGGGCAATACACCTTGGAATGGCCAAAGTTTTAATAATGGTCCTTGGTCAAATAATGGTAATTGGGGTAAGAATATGCCTATGAATTCTGGCAATTTTAATAATGCTCCTTGGGGTAATGGCAACAGCTTTGGCCCTATGAAGACTAACTCAAACTTTAATCCATTTAATGGTGGTAATAATGGTCAGCCGTTTAGCTTTGGCACAAGCACTTCTCCATTTCAGATGGGTACAGGATCAAACTCATTTGGCCCTATGAATATGAATCAAGCGCCTTGGAATTACGGCTACAACCAGGCTATTCCAGCGACTGCTGAAACAGATGCAGTGCCAGCAGCTGAGGCAACCGAGTAAGCTTTAATAGCGTTTTATAAGAACCGGCAGTCTGCCGGTTTTTTTAGGCCTGAAAAAAGAGTTTTAACGATAGATGATTGCTTAAGGTAAAATGTTCAGTCAAATTATTTATCTATAAGACAAGGCGAAAGTATGGCAACAGAGTGTTTATTTTGTGAATTAAGAAATCAGGAAAGGGTGATTGGTGAATGTGATTTAACCATTACATTTATTGATAATTTTCCCGCCTCTCCAGGGCACACATTGGTTATTCCAAAGCGTCATTTTGCCACTTATTTTGAAGCAACTGAAGCGGAGCTTTTGGCTATAGGTATTGCGGTGCAAAAGGCCAAGTTAATTCTAGATGAAGAATTTTCACCTGATGCATATAATATTGGCGTAAATAATGGAGAGATGGCAGGTCAAAGCATTAAACATTTACACGTTCACTTAATCCCAAGATACAAGGGTGATGTTGAAGATCCAAAAGGTGGCGTTCGTTGGATCTTGAAAAATAAAGCTAATTATTGGGATGCTCGAGATAAAGCGAAATAATCATGACGCACAAACATTTATTTTTTGTAGTCGATAATAAAAATGCCCCATAATCAAAATTTCCAAAATTGTTAATGATTAGCTGGCAGCTTGCTTTTTAAAGGCATTATTGACTTAAAAAAAGGTTGTTTTTAGAAGGTTTTTTGACAGGATAGCTGTCTTACAGGCTTCTCTTTCACTGTATTAGAGATTTTCTCTTGTTATTTTCTTGATTTTTTCCTTCATTTGCATTATTTCCGAAATTTTTAGTTTTTTTTTTGAAAAAAACCAGGATTAATGACCTACTCTCAGTGTATAGTTCAAACTTATACTATTTATTTCTTGAGGAGGATTTATATGAACAATACTAGACGCTGCATAATCAAAGCTTGCGCCGGGCTAACGCTGGCTATTAGCACAATCTCAAGCGCTAATTTTAGCAACCCAGTGTCAATGATGTCGCCATTTGGCGCTCAAAGTTTTAATCAGCCACAGCAAATGCAGCCATTTGGTCGCTCTATGCCGTGGAATGGCCAAAACTCTGTTCAACCTAGATATTCTAATACTAGATACGCTGCGCCAAGGCAAAGGTACGCCCAGCCCGATTTTAATCCTATGCCGTGGGCAATGGGTGGAACTTCAAGACCTCAAGCACAGCCAGTCCAGCAATTTGGCGGTATGAGCATGATGCCCTTTAATCCAGGAATACAACCTCAAAGACAGTACCTTCAGCCTCAGTCTCAATCTTCTTTTATGATGCCGGGTATGGATCAAGGTATTCGCACTATGATGGAGCCTGGTAAGATTATGGCAGAAGAGGCGACACCTGGCGTGTATATGAAGCCAACTTGGCGTTAGACTTTATTTTGGTTTAGCCAGCGATCTAAGTGATTGGCAAAGGCTTGTCGATCTGCTTGGCTAAGGGGTGCTGGACCGCCTGTTTGCACGCCACTTGAACGTATCACATCCATAAAGTCACGCATACTGAGTTTTGCTTTAATATTGCCTGCGGTGAATAATTCACCTCTAGGGCTAAGCGCAAGAGCGCCTTTAGTAATTATTTCATCCGCTAAAGGAATATCGCTGGTGATAACTAAATCTCCTGAATTTAGGCGTTTGACAATTTCATTGTCAGCCACATCAAACCCCGCCATAACCTGAATAAAATTTAAGTATTGAGAGGGTGGAATCTGCAGCGCATGATTAGCAACTAGAGTTGTTTGAATTTTGCTACGATTAGCTGCTTTAAAAAGAATCTCTTTAATAGCTACCGGGCAAGCATCGGCATCAACCCAAATTTGTGTTGAGCGTTTGTCACTCATAAATGATTAGTCAATATAACGATAAGACTGATTATCCCTATTAGCTAATAATTGTGTGAGTTTTATACTGTTGAGTTTTTTAATAATAAGGTGTATAGTAAAAACAACCCACTAAGAAAGTAGGAGTTGGTATGACAGTAAAAAGCATGATAATGGCTGTAACAGCGTCAATCTCAACAGCTGGCACTTCTATGGCTGCTCAAACATTGGCCAAAAACTATGCACAAGCAGCGCACACTCAAGCCAAGATTAATACCGAAACAACTGAGCCATGGCACAAAGGCTATCAACAAGATATTCAGTCATGGAGTAAGCTAAATAGTCGCGGTTTTAAGGGTATGGCGAGAATGTACAATCACGGAATTAAAAGAGTATAACTTTCTTTGTGATAATAAAAAACCCCGTATAAACGGGGTTTTTAAGAAGACTAGATAAAAGGCTAGAAGGGAATGTCGTCATCAAAACCGTTGTCAACAGGTGTAATTGGTTCTTGCGTAGGTGTTTGAGCACGAGAAGCATTTGGAGCGGCTTGTTGGCCACCTGCTTGAGGTGCACCGTCGCGACGATCAAGCATTTGCAGAGTGCCATTAAAGCCTGAGACCACCACTTCAGTTGTGTAACGATCAGCACCTGATTGATCTTGCCATTTACGTGTTTGCAATTTACCTTCCACATAAACCTTGGAGCCTTTATCTAGATATTGACCAGCAATTTCTGCAAGTTTGCCAAATAAACTAACACGATGCCATTCTGTTTTTTCTTGCTTTTGCCCAGTATTTTTGTCTGTCCAAGACTCGCTTGTTGCTACTGAAAGATTGGCAATTGCATTGCCATTTGATGCAAATTTTACTTCTGGCTTTTGACCTAAGTTACCTACTAAAATTACTTTATTAATGCCTGCCATTGTATTTTCTCCAGTTAGTTTTTAAGATTTTTCGGTGCTCATACTTAGTGCGATTAGCCACCAAATAAGTGCGATAAATGTGGTGAATAAGAATACACTATTTAGACCAAATGTGTGATAAATCAATCCACCAAAAACACCGCCTGCGAATGCTCCTAAAAACTGTGAACTAGCATAAAAGCCCATTGCTAGCCCACGTTTATCGCTACTGGCTGTTTTGGCAATAAGTGAAGGTAGTAGCGCTTCAAGCGCATTAAAGGCGATAAAAAATATAGTTAAAATAATGAAAAATGTAGTGTAATTTAGAGCGGATTGATAAAATAATATTTGACTTAATGCGAGTAAAAAAATGGATAGCAAAAAAATGGTTTTGGTTTTCTGAAACTTGGTAGCAACAATAATCATTGGAACCATACCTAAAAAAGACAATACAATCACGGGTAGATAAATTTGCCAATTATCTTGAATAGATAAAATGTTGTGATCAACTAAAAAAATCGGAATAGCAATAAAAGCACTGGTGAGAATTAAATGAAGTGCAAAAACGCTAAAATCAAGTCTTAGTAGGGCGGGTGTCAGGATGTGTTTAAAGTTTTGAATTGACAATGTGTATTGTTTTGTTGGTTTAGCATGTGGTAGTGTGCTGACAACTAGAAGTGCTACTATTGATAAGAATGCAATTATCCAAAATAGTCCTGAAATACCTAGCTGGTATCCAATCATAGGGCCTAATAATAAGGCCAGCATAAAAGCTACGCCAATTTGAACACCGACAAATGCATTGGCTTTTGGACGCTCTTCTTCCCTGACATAATCAGCTAAAAACGCCATTAAAACTGCCGAAATGGCGCCCGCACCTTGCAGGGCTCTACCGATAACAACTTGATAGATATCATTCGCATTAGCGGCGATGATGCTGCCTATAAAAAAAACAATTAAGCCTAATATTAATAATGGCTTACGACCATATTTATCCGATAAATAACCAAATGGAATTTGAAAAAATGCTTGTGTTAAACCGTAAGCGCCAATAGCGACACCAATTAATAGCGGAGTGGTGCTAGAGTAGTTGTTAGCATAGAGGGAAAAAATAGGAAAAATCATAAATAATCCCAACATGCGTGTTGCCATGATGAGAGATATTTTGAATGCGAAAGAGCGCTCCAGTTTGGTCATGAGCGGTGTGCGCCAACTAGTCTTCTAATGAGTAGTGTGGCGTGTAAAGGGGGTAGCTTTTCTTTAGTACGCGGCGCGCGTCTTGAGCTAGAATTGGTGTATTGATAATATCGTAGTTGTACGCCATTAAGTGAAGTGCTGCTGGCACAGAGGGGGTATTTGGATACTTTTCAATAATATATTTGCCACGATTAATAGCGGCAATGTTTGCCCCTTTTTTGGTGTAGTAGATAGCAACAAATAATTCATGACGAGACAAGATGTTTCTTAATACCACTAAACGAGTTTTAGCCTCTTCAGTGTATTCTGTTTTTGGAAATTTGTCGATCAATGCTAAGTAATAATTAAATGCATCGCGCACTGAATTAACATCACGCTGAGCATTGTCGGTAATGAAGTCGTCTAAGATAGAGCGAGATTTATCTTCTGAAATAACGCCGCGTAAGTAATAAGCATAAGGCGTAGAGAAGTGATTAGGGTAAAGCTTAATGTAGCTATTTAGGCGTTCAATCGCAGGATCGTAATCTTCACTTTTATAAAGTGCATAAGCAATTTCTAGTTTGGATTGTAGGGCGTATTTCGAGCCAGGGTAAGCCGCCTGAAGCTGTTCAAATAATTCAATAGCCTTGTCCATAGAGCCTGCTGAAACCTGTTCTTTTGCTTGATTAAAGAAGGTTTTTGGCGACCAACCCTTGGTAATTGACTCACGTTTTTTGTCTTCTTCCCAAAGACAACCGCTAAGAAAAAAGATGAACAAAGGCAAGATTAGAATTAGTTTTTTCATGAATTATTGTATCATTTTATTATAAATATGCACATCATTATACTGACGCATAAGTATTATAATGGCAAAACTTAACGCTTGATTTGACTCAAACCATATGTCTAAAAACAACCCAAGAATTTTAATTAGTGATCTTTGCGATGTGCTTGAATTGTACATGCCTAAATCTCAAATTGAGGGAGTCTATCAAGCTTATGTTGTGGCAGCAACTGCACATGATGGGCAATATCGAAAATCAGGCGAGGCTTACGTCTTTCATCCACTTTCTGTAGCTATGATCTTGGCAGAGTTGCAGTTAGACTATTACTGTATTGTGGCCGCATTACTTCACGATTGTATTGAAGATACTAGCGTTACTTATGAAGAAATTCAATATGATTTTGGTTATGAAATAGCGCATATTGTAGAAGGTGTATCTAAACTAACAGGATTGGAATTTCACACTACGGTTGACAAGCAGGCTCAAAACTTCCGAAAATTGTTTTTAGCCATGAGTGATGATATGCGAGTTATGGTTATTAAGCTTGCAGATCGTTTGCATAATATGCGCACTTTGGGCTCTATGCGAAGAGATAAGCAGCTTAGAATTGCTAAAGAGACTGTTGAAATTCATGCGCCTATCGCGAGAAGATTGGGTCTAAATAGTATTAGAGTGGAGCTGGATAACTTATCCTTTGCGATTATCCATCCATTTAGACACAGGGTGCTGGAAAGTCAAATTAAAAAACAATGTGGAAATCGTTCTAAAGTCATTAAACATATCCAGGAACAGTTAAATAATCGCTTAGTGAAAGAAGGTCTGTTAGAAGTTGAAATTAGCGGACGAAGAAAACAACCGTGTAGTATTTATAAAAAAATGAAAAACAAGCGGTTGAAGTTTACACAAGTGCTAGATATGTACGCTTTTCGAGTGATTGTTAAAGATGTTGCTCAGTGTTATCAGGCTCTCGGTATTATTCATAATCTATATAAGCCATTGCCAGGTAAGTTTAAAGATTATATTGCTCTGCCAAAATCAAACGGCTATCAATCACTGCATACGATTTTATTTGGTCCTAACAAAATTTTTATCGAGGTTCAAATTCGTTCCGAAGACATGCACTTTGTTTCTGAATATGGAATTGCTGCGCATTGGCATTATAAAAGCGATTCAGATAATGATTCTGAACTAGCAAGTAATTGGCTAGGCTCATTGCTCGACATTCAACAGAATTCAGGTACTTCGGTTGAATTTATAGAAGAAACTAAAAATGATTTATTTCCATCAGAGGTTTTTGTATTCACTCCAGGTGGCGAAATAATACAACTGCCTTATCGATCAACCGTCCTAGATTTCGCCTACATGGTGCATACTAATATTGGCCACAAAACGTTTAAAGCTAAAATTGATCAAGTGAATGCACCTATTTCAACACGATTACACTCGGGCCAAACAGTCGAGATTGTTACTAGTGATAAGGCTAAACCTCATCCATCTTGGTTGCAAATGGTAGTAACGGCTAAAGCAAAATCCGCTATTAAGACCTACCTAAAACAACAATCTGCTTCAGAATTGATCCAATTAGGCGAATATCTACTTTCTAATGCGCTAGATTATCTCGCAATTGAAATGGCTAGTATTAGTTCAGAAAAATGGCAAACTAGCTTAGATGATTTAGGGTGTAAATCTCTAGAAGAATTACATTTGCGCATTGGTTTAAGCGAAATTCTGGTTTCCGTAGTGTTAAATAAATTACAAGATGATAATAAAAAGTATTCTATGCAGAATATTAAAATTCATTCAACGCGCGATAAAGCTATTAGCTTTGCTCATTGCTGCTATCCTATTCCTGGTGACAAGGTTTCTGGTATTTTGACTACATCAAAAGGCTTGGTTATGCATCGTTCTGATTGCGCCAATTTGACACGACTTAAAAGTAAACAAGCTCAATGGCTAAGTATTGATTGGCAAAACAATGAGAGTGAAGTTTTTGATGTTAAGATTACAATAGATGTTGATAATCAACGCGGTACGCTTGCCTCTATCGCTAATATGATTTCAAAGTTAGAAAGTAATATTGAGCATATCGAAGTAAAAGAAAAAGACAATTCGGTTAAATCGCTTGATTTAGTGATTTGTGTGATGGATATCCAGCATTTATATGAAATTACAGAAAACTTAAAAACACTTAAATTTATCCTAGATGTGAGCAGAGTTTAGGTTGGCTTCTCCCTGATTAAAATGACACATTAATGTTATCTATTTGTTTAAAATTAAACTAAATTATTTTTTTATTTTTTTTTGGTATTTTTATGAATTGGACAGACTCCCTAGATATTGCAATTGCCTTGGATGAGGCGTACCCTGATATAGATCCTTTAACCATTGGATTTGTTGATCTTAGAGACAAGGTGATGGCGTTAGAAGAATTTGAAGATGATGAGGAAAAATCGGGTGAAAAAATTCTTGAGGCCATTCAAATGAACTGGATTGAAGAAAAAGAATGACCAAGCTTCTAGCTACTTTTTTAACGTTATATAGCGCAACTGCTTTTGCTATTTTAGAAGTAACTATATTAAAAAAATCAGAAGACGCCTTTCCGATTGTTATTTCTCCATTTTTAGTTAAAGGTGATGCTCAACAAGGTGAGTCTATCGCTCATATTATGCGCGACAATTTTAACCGCTCTGGTGAATTTAGCGCCTCTAGCGCTGATTATGTTATCACTAGCCAAGTTGATTTTGATAAGTGGCAGACTAAAAAAGTTGAGGCTATTGTTATTGGCAAACTTGAACAAGTTAGTAAGAAAATTTTTAATGTTGAAATTGAGTTGTTAGATATATATTCGAAAAAAACACTCTATTCTAAAAAGTTTGCAGTACATAATAGCGGTATTCGACGCATTGCTCATTATCTTTCTGACCAAATTTATTTTGCCTTATTAGGTAAAAAAGGTTCGTTTGATACTCGTCTGGCTTACGTAACAGTTACTAATAAGGGTCGAGGAAATCGAGAATATCGCTTAGAAATTGCTGATTCAGATGCACAAAATCCGCAAACTATTCTCAGAGCTGCGAGTCCAATTTTATCGCCCGTTTGGTCTCCAGATCAAAACAAAATCGCTTATGTGTCATTTAAAAATGGGCGTTCTGAAGTTTTTATACAATATCCATTTATGCGCCGAAAAACGCAAAAATTACCTTATTTTGATGGTATTGCCTCATCACCTGCTTGGCATCCCAATGGTGAGAGTATTGTTTTGACATTATCCAAAGAAGGTAACAAAGATATTTACTCCTATCACTTAAAAGAAAAAAAGTTAACTAGGTTAACTAGTGATAGAGGTATTGATACAGAGGCGAGTTTTTCTAATGATGGTGAGCGTATTGTCTTTACCTCTAATCGTTCAGGACAGGTTCAGGTTTATATTAAACATTTAAAAACTGGCAAGATTACTCGGGCAACTTTTGCAGGAAGTTACAATGCAAAAGCAGTATTTTCTCCTGACGGAAAAAGTCTGGCTTTAGTGCATCGAGTAGATAAAGATTATCGTATTGCGTTATTAGATATAGCCACTAAAGATTTAATGGTGATGACGCAAAACAAGTTAGATGAATCGCCTTTTTTTTCACCAAATGGTAGTATGATTATATTTGCAACCAATAAAGATGATTCTGGTGTACTGTCTGTTGTGTCTATTTTAGGCCTGCAAACATTTGAACTGGCGAGCAAAGCTGGCGAAGTTAGAGAGCCAAATTGGTCGCATTATTCTAAATAATATCAGGAGATTTACATGTTAAAAAATATCTTATTAATAATTTCAGTCGTACTACTATCATCTTGTTCATCAACAGTTGAACAGCTTTATCAAAAAGTGGATCCTAGGCCTAGTGTGCCGACAGATCAAGAAAATTTATCCACCACCCAAGAAAGTGTTATTGCACCAGATTCTTCAAGTTTTCGTCCTCAAGAATTTGCAGGAAGTCATTCGCGTTCAGTTGATCAAAACAATTCTGCCAGAATTGCGGTGGCTAAGCTAAAGAATTCAAACACTAAGTTTGTACTTTACTTCTCATACGATGGAAGTGAAATTGACGAATTGGCCACTCAAGAAGTAATTAAGCATGCCAACTTTATGCGCGATAATCCAATGCTTAATTTACGCCTAGAAGGGCATGCAGATGAGCGCGGCACTCGTGAATACAATTTGGCATTGGGTGAAAATCGCGCTTTAGCTGTTAAAGAGATCCTAGGCTTGTATGATTTATCTTCTCGCATTGAAGTGATTAGCTTTGGCGAAGAAAGACCGATTGCCCAATTGCATGATGAGAGTGCTTGGCAACAAAACAGACGTGTTGAATTTATTTATCAATAAAGAATGGTGCGTCGTTTTTTCCTAATTTTTACGTTGACCTTATTTGTTTTTCAGCCTGCTCTTTCAGGTATTGATACAGATAAAGTAATTATGGATCACAATAAGAAAATTAAGCGTCTAGTACGTGCCAATAAAGCTTTAAAAGGACAAATTGAACAGCTATCGCAACAGCAATTAGAGAGTAATCAAAAAATTACTGAACTGTTTAATCTAATGGAATACAAAAAATCTAGTGCTATAGTTGAAAAAACTATGCTGCGTGTGCGCGAACATAATAAAAAAGCCAAAAATATATATACTAGCGCTCGATCGCTATTAGTTACTGATCAATATGATCAAGCTGTTATTTTATTTAAGCAATATTTAGATGTTTACCCTGAAAGTAATCACGCCTCAGACGCACATTATTGGCTCGCTAAAACCTATTTGGCGCAAGGTCAGTACTCTCTTGCAAAGAATACATTTATAGCCTTTCAACAAAACAGTCCACTGCACCACAAATATGCCAACTCTTTATTTGAATTAGCTAAAGTATATATTGAGCTAAAGCAGACAGCTAAAGCCAAAGATATCCTTGATAATATTTTGGATAAATTTCCATCACACCGTGTTGCAAGTCTAGCACAACAGCTGCTTGGCAAGATTACGACTAATAAGCCAATCAAAAGCGAGACTGAGCAACTAAATTAATATGAAAATTTTAGAGATTCCAAGTTTTTCTTTGGATGCTTTATGCCATTTAAATGCTCAGCGCTACCCTTTTTTGTTAGAAAGTGTCAGTCATAATGGTAATAATCGCTACTCTATTTTGTTTGCACATCCGCAACAAGAAATAATTTTAAAACGACTGCAAGATTTTGATTTTTTAGATGCTTTATCTTCTCAAATTAAAAATAGTCATTTTCAGCCTTCAGATTTACCCTTTATAGGTGGTTGGTTTGTTTATTTATCCTATGAGTTAGCTGGTCAAATTGAACCTACCTTATTAAAAAATATGCATAACACTAGCGATCTGCCTATTGCTGTAGCGGTCAAAATTCCTTGTGCCGTTGTTTTTGATCACAAATTGTCTAAGACTTACTTATTGGATGAGGATGATGATCAGTCCAGAATAGATCAGGTATTAAGTGACATTGAACAAGCTAAAACAACCGAAGAGTTGTCTAATTTTCTAGGTATATTGAAGTGTGATCCTGGCGATAAATTTTTATCTGGGGTTGAAAAAATTAAAAACTACATTAAAGCGGGCGATGTATTTCAAGTGAACTTATCGCGTGCTTGGTATTATACGCTTAAGAACAATTGCAGTGCGACCCAGCTGTATAATGCGCTAAAAAAATCTAATCCAGCGCCATTTTCCGCATTAGCCCAATTTCAAAATTTTAGTATTATCTCTTCATCGCCCGAGCGCTTGTTTAGCGTGGACGGCGATAAGGTTGAAACGCGTCCAATTGCAGGTACACATCCTAGAGGTATCGGTGTGGAGGATGAGCAGCTTAAACAGGATCTAATTAATCATCCAAAAGAGCGCTCAGAGCATATTATGCTTCTTGATTTAGAGCGAAATGATTTGGGCAGGGTATGTGAGTATGGTTCAATTGAAGTTGATGAAGTAATGGCTTTGGAAACTTATCCATATGTACACCATATCGTCTCTAATATTAAAGGAAAATTAAGCCCTTTGACTAGTATCAAGCATTTGGTATCAGCTTTATTTCCAGGAGGCACGATTACAGGGTGTCCTAAAATTCGTTGCATGCAAATTATCTCAGAGCTTGAGCAAGAAGCTCGAGAGGCTTATACAGGATCATTAGGATATATTAGCAATAATGGAAAAATAGATTTTAATATCTTAATTCGTACCTTGATTAAGCAAGAAAAAAACCTAAGTTTTAGAGCGGGCGCAGGCATCGTTTTTGACTCTAATGCACAGCGTGAGTTAGAAGAAACAACTCACAAAGCGCAGGGCATATTGCAAGTTTTTTCAAATAAACAATAAAAAATAAAAAAGAGTGATTGTGGCAAGCAATTACGGTTGAAACTTGGAAGTCATAGGGTAGCGTCGCTCTTTACCAAAAGCATTTGGACTAATTTTTGGCCCTGGAGCGCTTTGTCTACGCTTGTATTCATTATTGAGCACTAATCGGCTAATACGCTCTACGATTTGCTGGTTAAAGCCTTGTTTGATGATTTCTTTAACAGAAAGTCTTTGCTCAACAAATAACTCTAGAATGGCATCCAGCTCATCATATGGTGGTAAAGAGTCTTGATCAACCTGATCAGGTGCAAGCTCTGCAGAAGGCTCTCGATCGATCACTCGACCAGGAATGATATAAGATTGGGTGTTACGGTATTTTGCCAATCGATAAACCATAGTCTTTGATACATCCTTAAGTGGGGCAAATCCACCAGACATATCGCCATATAAAGTGGCGTAACCAACAGCCATTTCTGACTTGTTGCCCGTAGTTAACACGATTTTTCCAAGTTTATTAGAAATAGCCATTAGCAGGGTGCCACGCACTCGAGCTTGTAGGTTTTCTTCAGTAGTGTCAGTTTGCATGCCACTAAATACGCCACTCAATTGAGTGTTAAAGCTTTCAACCATAGAATGGATGCTAATCTCCTGGTAATCGATATTCATAGCACTAGCTTGAGCTTTAGCATCTTCTAGACTCATGTTGGAGGTGTAAGTGTAAGGCATCATAATCGCTTTAATATTTTCTCCACCAATGGCATCTGCTGCAATAGCAAGCGTTAATGCAGAGTCAATGCCACCAGATAAGCCAATAACTACCCCGTTAAATACGCCATTTTTTTGAATATAATCTTGAGTGGCTAGCACTAACGCATCATAAATCGTTTTTTCAATACTAACAGCTTCTTCTGTATGCTTTTGTGCTGTGGCGAGTGAGGTTGTGGCAGTTTTAAAAAAAGGGAGTTGATGTGTGATTTGCGCTTTGGCATTCATAGCAAATGAGCCACCATCGAAAATAATTTCATCTTGGCCACCTACTAAATTGACATAAACAAAATTTACTTGATTTTCAAGTGCGCGTTTTTTAACTTCCTCAAGGCGTTGCTGATGTTTACCAACATGAAAAGGGGATGCGTTAATACTAATAATACTGTTTATACCGTATCGGGCAGTTTCTTTAACAGTTTGAGCGTTCCAAATATCGGCACAGACAAGTAAGCCAATACGCTGACCTTTGATTGTAAAAACAAATGGCTCGCTACCAGCGCTAAAGTAGCGTTTTTCATCAAAAACACTATAGTTAGGGAGTTGTTGCTTATGATAAATTTGAATTGAGCGTGATTGAATTAAGTAAGCAGCATTGTATAGTTTGCCGTCTTGCTGATGAGGTGCGCCAAAAACAATAGAAATAGCCTCAGGAACGGCATTTTTAATTTTATTAACCGTTTCTTCAACTTGTTGGATAAAGCCAGTTCGAAGTAAAAGATCTTCAGGCAGATAGCCTGTTAATGATAATTCTGGAAAAACCAACAGATCGCTACCTTGTTGGGCGGCCTTTATACTCAAATCAATAATTTGTTGAGTGTTATTAATCAAATCGCCAACAGTAGGGTTAATTTGTGCAATATCAATTTTGATAGACTCAGAGATGTTTGAAAGATTTTCTAGCTGTTCTTGCCAAAATATAGCCTTTGCTTTATCGCCTTTCATTTTTGCATGTTCAAGTTTAGTGTTAGCAACCACTTCAGCAGGATTTATATTCAAAATATCGGCAAATAGCCAAGCATGAGTCTCAGAAAGAGCGGATTTTCCTGATTTGTATTTACTTAAATTAGATTGGTTAATGCCATATTCTTGTGAGATTTTATAGTCGGAAAAGCCAGTCTTTTTGCGTACTTTGGTGAGATAGTCTTTGGTTTTATTAGCCATTTTTTTATTGTATTTATACATGTTTTTTTTACCTATTATAGTTATTTTTTACCACCTATGTAATTAAGTTATTTTAGTTAAAAAATACTAGTAGTGGTAAAACCACCATAAATATAATATAACTATATGATTTTTAATTAAATTATTTATTTTAAAAAATAATTAAAAACTAGACTTTACACACAATAAAAATCACGGTATATTGACTTCAAATTGATAAATAAATGAGGAGTTTTTAATGAACAAAATGCATGCACATTTGTTAGCAGAGTCAGAGCTAAAAATTGAAACAGTTAAGATCCAACAGCAGGCTTATTTAGGGGATGCCGAAGCTCAATGTAAATTAGCTGATATTTTTCAAAAGGGACAGGGTGTCACTAGAAATACAGCGCATGCCTTTTTCTGGTATCAAAGAGCAGCTAAGCAGGGTAATTTAGCCGCACAGTTTAATGTTTGGTATGCTTATTTGACGGGTGAAGGAATTCAGGCTAATGAAAAATTAGCAGAAAAATGGTATGCCAGGGCAACACTTAAAAATTGCAGTTCAACAAAATCAATTATTGCACAATTAATCGGCACTACTATTCACTAAACAATGGATTTATTTTTCAGGGAGAAAAAAATGAACTTAGCACTACATACAATCATATATTCATCGGCTGCTATTATTGCGTCATTAAGTGTAGCTTTGATTCATTAGGCCGATGAAAATATCATTCATTGTCAAATCAATTTTTGCTATAACCGCATCTTTATTGATAAGTATAGAACTAGCTTCAGTCTATAGTAGTTACGCCTCTTCAGTTGATCCTAAGAATCTTAGTGTTATTTTTACAATTGTTTTACTACTAGGTCTGGCCTCTATACAGCAAAAAAAACCTAGCTCTTTCTTATAACTTTCCACAAAAAATATTTTTTTTGTATAAACTTTAGAATATGTGGTATTCAATTACTGCATTTTTATTAATCTCAATGAGGGGAAGTTTTATGAATAAATTATTAAAATTGTCAGCTGTATCGTTATTAACGATTGGCGCTATTAGCGCACAAGCAAGCATGTTCCATAGCGATACTTTAAAGGATGTGCAAGCTAAAGATAGTTTAACTTGTGGTGTATCAACAGGTACACCTGGTTTTTCTAGTCCTGATGCAAGTGGTAACTGGTCTGGTATTGATGTTGATGTCTGTCGTGCAGTTGCTGCTGCAACATTAGGCGATGCTAAAAAGGTAAAATTTGTACCATTAACAGCTAAAGAGCGCTTCGTTGCATTGTCATCTGGTGAAATTGACATGCTTTCGCGTAATACAACTTGGACACATACTCGTGATACCTCATTAGGTCTTACGTTTGCAGGTGTAAATTACTACGATGGCCAAGGTTTTATGGTTCAAAAATCATTAGGCGTCAATAGCGTAAAAGATTTAAATGGTGCATCATTTTGTATTCAGGCAGGAACAACAACCGAGCTTAATTTAGCAGATTACTTCCGTTCAAATAATATGGAATTTAAAGCAGTTACTTATGATACATCTGCACAAACTAAAGGTGGTTTTGAAGCAGGTCGTTGTGATGCGCTAACATCAGACGTATCCCAGCTTGCTGGTCTTAGGTCAACATTAAAGGACCCTAGCTCCGCTGTAGTTTTAGGTGATGTTATTTCTAAGGAGCCTTTAGGTCCAGTAGTGCGAAAAGATGACAATAATTGGCTTAATATTGTTAGATGGTCGCTTAATGCAATGATTGAGGCAGAGGAGTTAGGTGTTACTTCAGCAACTATTGACAATGCTTCTACTAGTCCTGGTATTCAGAGATTACAAGGAAAATCTGGTACGCTGAATGAAAGCTTAGGTCTTGGCAAAGATTGGTCGCGCAACATTATTGCACAGGTAGGTAACTATGGTGAAGTCTTCGAAAGAAATATCGGCATGTCAACGCCAATCCAGCTTCCACGTGGTGTAAACCAGTTATGGATCAAAGGTGGAATCTTATACGCTCCAGCGTTCAGATAAAGTCTAAAAAAATATAAAATGGCTAACCAAATGGTTGGCCATTTTTTTTATAAAGGTTTTTTATGTTTATAAAACTAAAATCACTGCTATACGATAATGAAGTTCGAGCGATCGCGTTTCAAGTGTTAGCCGTTATTGTTATCGCTTATTTTGCTTATCAAGCTTTTGACAATATGATGCTTAATATTGAGCAAAGAGGGATTAGAAGTGGTTTTGGTTTTCTAAATGATGAAGCTGGTTTTGCTGTTAATGATAATTTCTTTTTGGAATATTCGCCAGCATCAACTAATCTTCAAGCATTTTATGTTGGCATTGTTAACACTCTAGTTGTTGCAATAGCAGGCATATTTTTTGCTTCAATCATTGGCCTTATTATTGGTGTTGCTCGTTTGTCTAGTAATTATTTAATTAGAAAAATGGCTACAATATATATTGAAGTTTTTAGAAATATACCTATATTGCTTCAAATTTTATTCTGGTATTCAATAGCGCTAAACGCCTTTCCATCGCCTAAAAACAGTATTAGCTTCTTTGACAGTATCTTTCTCAATTCAAGAGGGTTGTATCTACCCAAGCCTTTAATGGAGAGCGAATTTTATCTGGTAATTGCAAGTCTTGTTGTTGGTATTATTAGCTATATTTTTATTAAAAAACAGAGTAATAAGAAGCATGATGAAACAGGTGTAGTAACTAATACCACTGCATATTTCTTAGGGTTGGTTCTATTGCTGCCTTTTGCTGTTTACCTAGTGGCTGGTGCACAATTAGAATACCCAGTATTAAAGGGTTTTAATTTTAGGGGTGGTTTAGATTTATCCATTGAATTTTTCGCTCTTACTTTTGCCTTGAGTATTTATACGGCCACTTATATTGCTGAAGCCATTCGCTCAGGAATTGAATCTGTAGATAATGGACAAAAAGAGGCAGCCTCAGCCATGGGTTTGACACAAGCACAATCATTAAGATTGGTCGTATTGCCACAAGCACTAAGAGTAGCTATACCGCCAATTATCAACCAATACTTAAATCTTACCAAGAACTCCTCTTTAGCAGCAGCCGTTGGTTATACCGAGCTAGTGACTATATTCTCAGGTACTGTTTTAAATGTCGTAGGTCAAGCGATCGAGATTATTACATTAACAATGCTAGTGTATTTAACAATATCGCTGGTTATATCATTGATCTTGAATATTTTTAACAAGAAAATGCAAATTAAGGGTAAATAATTATTATGGCAATCTACTCGTTAAAAGAGGCAAAACAACCGCCAAAATCGCAAACTAAGGCCATTCTATGGCTGAAAGATAACTTGTTTTCATCCACGCTGAATGTTTTGCTTACTTTTGTTGCGATATATATCCTTTATTTACTTCTGCCACCGATTTTAAATTGGACAATTTTTGATGCTAATTTTGATTTGACTGCAGATAATCAATCTTGTGGTCGAGAAGGCGCATGCTGGTCATTTGTTAATGCTAATCTTAAAATGTTTATTTATGGATTCTATCCACAAGAAGAATTATGGCGTGTTAACACCATGTTTGGCCTTATTGCAGCGTTAATTGTACTCGGGTCAATCATTAAAAATTCACAATACAAGGCGCATTATATTATCGGATCTTTTCTAATATATCCTGTTGTTGCCTTCTTTTTACTATATGGTGGATTAGGCTTAGAGATTGTTGAAACTGACAAGTGGGGCGGTCTCACACTGACTGTTGTGGTTGCTGCCGTTGGAATTGTTGCTTCTTTCCCGCTGGGAATCTTATTTGCATTAGGGCGGCAATCTGAAATGCGCGTTGTGAAATTTATCTCGGTGGTATATATCGAGTTTATACGCGGCGTGCCACTTATTACCATTTTGTTTATGGCTTCTGTTGTACTGCCTTTGTTTTTCTCTGCAGGGATGGATATTGATAAACTTCTTAGAGCTTTGATTGGGATAACTTTATTCCAAACAGCCTACATAGCAGAAGTGATTCGTGGCGGCTTACAAGCTATTCCTAGAGGACAATACGAGGCTGCCGATGCTGCAGGTCTTAGCTTTTTACAAAAAACAATGCTAGTTATTTTGCCACAAGCGCTAAAAATTTCTATTCCAAATATTGTTGGCTCATTTATTTCCTTATTTAAAGATACAACCTTGCTATTAATTATTGGCCTGTTCGATATGCTAGCAATTGTGGGTGCGGCGACCAGTAATTCTAATTGGCTAGGAAGAGATACTGAAGGCTATGTATTTGTTGCTATGGTTATTTGGGTGATTTTGTATTCAATGAGTCGTTATTCAAAAAGATTAGAGGTGCGTTTTAGCACTGAACACAAGTAGGTAAAAAAAATGAGTGAATTAACAAATAAAGAAATAGGCGAAAAGGGCTGTTGCGATATTATTGAAATAAAGGGGCTGAATAAATGGTATGGAGACTTCCATGCGCTTAAAGAGGTTAATCTCAACGTTAAAGAGGGTGAGATTATTGTTATTTGCGGCCCTTCTGGTAGTGGCAAGTCAACCTTAATTCGTTGTGTTAATTACCTAGAAAAGTTTCAAGAAGGTTCAATTTTGGTTGACGGAACTGAATTAACGGACGATGTTAAAAAAATTAGACAAGTGCGTTCAGAAGTTGCCATGGTATTTCAGCACTTTAACTTGTTTCCACATTTAAGTATTATTGACAACTTAACACTTGCGCCGATTTGGGTACACAACGAAACTAAGCAAAATGCAAAAGAAAAAGCCTTGAATTTGCTAGATAGAGTGGGCATTAAGGACCAAGCTGAAAAATACCCAAATCAGTTATCTGGCGGACAGCAACAACGTGTTGCTATCGCTAGAGCATTGTGTACAGCGCCGAAAATTATGCTATTTGATGAGCCAACATCAGCACTCGATCCAGAGATGATTTCAGAGGTCTTAGATGTTATGATTGAACTGGCCAAAGAAGGTATTACTATGCTGTGTGTCACTCATGAGATGGGATTTGCTAAAAAAGTAGCAGATCGCGTCATTTTTATGGATGAAGGGCAGGTTATTGAACAAAACACGCCAGAGAAATTCTTTGAAAATCCTGAATCTGAGCGTTTGCAGCTGTTTTTAGATCAAATATTAACCCAATAATGCTTACAAGTAAGCTTTAGGTGTTTTGTAATTTAATCCCCGCTGTTTAGACGGGGATTTTTTTGGTAAACTTTATCTTAATAAAATAAATATTTGACTTAAATGGCTTGGTTTGGAAAAGATAAAAAAGTAGAAAAAGAGCAAAACTCTAGCAATGAGAAAGATTTTAGTAAAGAGTTAAAGCTTAACAATTCAATTTCAAATTCAGCAAAACAGCAAGGATTTAATTTTCAAGAAAACATTGATAAATCAGTAAATTTAGACATATCTTGTACTAAGAATGGACTAAGTTGTGATATTGATAAAATAAGTTCGGATCAAGTTCATTTGTTAAGAAATTGTCAGTTGGAAAGTAGTGCTGACGAACTGATGAAAATTTTAAAACGCACGCACAAAACTCGTTTTAAAAATGATATTTTAAATCCTTTGCTGGCTTGTCATTTTTTTGAACGAACTATTCCAGATAAGCCAAAAAGTCCAAAGCAAAAATATAGGCTAACTAGTAAATTCGCACGCGCTAAAATCATCTAGTGTGGCACAAGTCAAATAAAAAAACGATAAAAACCTGTTATTTCCTTATTTTTTAATAATTACTCTTAAATTTTAGATTTAAGCTATTATTTTGTAAAAGTGATGTTTGGGTTTAAGTAAGCATCAAAACGTCAAAATATAACAAATATTTAGATTTAATCATAACCTATTGATTTTTAATTAAATTATTATTTTTTCTTGTGTTTTTTCATGTTTTTTCATGTTTTCGGCTATACTATGAATTGTTTTTTGTTGTTCGCTTGAGCTTTAAATATGAATAAGGTTTTTTTCTTTATTTTCTCGTTGTTGTTAAGTTTTAGTCTGTTAGCCAACTCCTTTGTTTTTGTTGTTAGTGACCAAGGGATTATTCGATCAGATAGAATCTCTATAAATGACGAAAACATTATTAGGATTGTCGGTAAAAATCAGCAATTGCAACGTTTGACTATGCATTATTCTGGCTGGTCTTTAGTTACTCTGGATGATATAACTGGTTGGATTTTATCCGACAGTGTAACTAGCTCAGAGCCCGCTTTATCTGAAAAAAAATCTACTCAAGCGTTAGAACAACTTAATAGCAGATTGACAGAGCTTGCTCAAAGCAATGCACTTTTAAATGATAAAAATTTAAGCTTACAATCTAAAATTGCCAAGCTTAATGACACTATTAAGCTTCTAAAGGATAAGCAGCTAAAAACAGCTAATTCTTCTGGTATGAAAGAATTTTCAAAAAATTTATCGACATCTGATACTAAAAAATCTACACCAAATTCAAGCCCAACAGCCTCTTTTATGTTTAGCTTCAAGAATAATTGGGTATATTTAGGTGTTGTTTTCTTAATGATATTATCATTCGTATTCTTTTTTATCTATAGTAGAAGTAAACGCCGCCACTTTGATTTGAATACAATTAGGCGTCATTAATTATATGGCTGCTCTAGAAGTTGATATCGATACTTTTGAATCGCTTGTGCTTGATGAGTCGCACCATCGACTTGTAATATTAGATATTTCGGCTCAATGGTGTGGACCATGTAATATCTTGGAGCCAATTATTAACTCTGTATCTTTAGAATATGACGAAAGTGAGTTTTTACTTACAAAAATTGAAGCCGAAGACGAGAATATGAAAATTGCAGGACGTTATGGTGTTCGAGGATTTCCAACTGTAATTGCTTTTGTAAATGGCAAGGAAGTAGATCGCTTTCATTCGGCACAAAATCCCGAATTTGTGCGTAATTTTATCAATATTAATTTGGTGAAAAAGAAATAAAAAATTGACATTTGGTTAATTAATTTAAATTCGTATAATTTATATTATGTTAAATTATACGAATTTCTCTAATATTTTTACAATAAATAGACACACCCTATTTAATACAATGAAGCAATCAGATATTTTTCAAATTAAACTTCAGAATAGTGATAAATCTTTTGAATCTAGTAATTCAGACTCGATTCTTGAGGCAGGTCTTCGTTATGGTTTGTCGATGCGTTATGAATGTAGCAATGGCACTTGTGGAGTTTGTAGGGCCAGGCTTGTTAAAGGTGATATTGAAAAAATAAAGCACCATGATTACAGTCTTAAAGCTGAGGAGATTGATAATCAGGAATTCTTGATGTGTTGTCATGCGCCCAGGTCAAATCTTGAGCTTGATTTAAATTTGATTGGCGATGTGCGCTCAATTCCACTTCAGCAGATCCAAACAAAAATTAAAAAGATTGAATTTGTTAATGATAATATGGCAATTGTGCGCTTAAGAACGCCACGTTCTAAGACTTTGCAGTTTATGGCAGGTCAAGATGTTGAGTTGAGTTTTAAAAACTCTGCTGCCCGCTACCCTATTGCTTCATGTCCTTGTCATGGTATGGAGCTTGAATTCCACATTAGAAACATTAATAAAGATAAGTTTTCTCAGTTGATTTTCACTCAAGCAACAAAGGTTAAGGATAGTATTAATCTGACTGGCCCAAAAGGTGTTTTTGTTCTTAAGGAGCTGTCAGTTAGGCCAATGGTTTTTATTGCATGGGATGGAGGGTTTGCCCCTATTAGAAGCTTGGTCGAACATGCTTTTTCATTGGAAATGCCTAACTCTATTTATTTTTATTGGGCCTATCCTGAGAATGAATCAACCCCTTACTTTGATAATCATGCTCAGTCGTGGCATGCTGTTATGGATGATTATCATTATCAGTCGATTGCTTGTGAATTTGATCGTAATAGTCATAATGACTGCCATAAGGTAGCTAAAAAAATTTATGACTCTTTAGATCATAATGTTGTTAATCAATCAGAGGTTTATATTTCTGCCCCAGCCGAAGTTTTGATTTATTTGGGTGAATTTTTGCTTGAAAATGGTCTTAATGACACACAATTAATTGCCTCACCAATTTAGTTTTTTTAATAAAAAAAAAATACTTTTTTTGTTGAAATTTAGTGCAATAATTTTGATTAGTATTGCTACACTAAGGTTTGGTCTTTTTATTATAAAAAGATAATATTATGACCCTATAAAATGGCGTTATTTTTTTAATTAAACAGACAAAAATAATTTAATTTTTTTTACTCTCTCAATCCCTTTGATATCAATATGTTTAGCAATTTAGGCTAATTATTGCTATTTTTACCACTTGCAAAAAAACCTGAAATACACTATATTTAGTTGCAATTATCTTTTACAAACACTATATGTAGTGTTTAATACTCGGGGGAGCAAATGAATCAAAATATTAAAGTCACTAAGCGCAACGGTCAACAGGAGTTGATCGACATGGAGAAAATCCATCGAGTTGTGCATTGGGCTTCGCAAGATCTCAAAGGCGTTAGTGTGAGTCAGGTTGAGATCAATGCGCAACTGGCTTTTTTTGATGGAATTAAGACCGAAGATATTCATGAAACTATTATTAAGTCAGCGGCTGATTTAATCTCAATAGAGGTTCCAGATTATCAATATTTAGCTGCCAGATTGGCAATTTTTCATTTGCGTAAAAAAGCTTTTAAATCTTTCACACCCCCTGCTCTTTTTAGCCATATTAAAAAGTTTACTGATTTGGGTATTTATGATCAGGATATTTTGAATAAATACACTCAATCTGAGATCGAAGAGTTGGATGGGTATATGGATCATTGGCGTGATATGAAATTTTCGTATGCTGCAGTCAAGCAACTTGAGGGTAAGTACTTGGTTCAAAACCGGGTGACAGGTGATATTCATGAATCCCCACAACAACTCTATATGCTTGTGGGTATGTGCTTATTTCAAGAATACGAAGCGCAAGCTCGCATGTCAATTGTTAAACGTTTTTATGATGGTGTTTCTAACTTTAAAATATCCCTGCCTACTCCTATTATGGCGGGTGTTCGAACACCAACACGCCAATTTTCATCGTGCGTTTTAATTGAAGCAGATGATGATCTTGATTCAATTAGTGCAACAGCTGGTGCGATTGTTAAATACGTGTCGCAAAGAGCGGGGATTGGTGTTAATGCAGGCAGAATTCGAGCAATTGGAAGCTCTATTCGTAATGGTGAGGCAACACATACGGGCTGTATTCCTTTTTATAAGCATTTCCATACAGCCGTAAAATCTTGCTCTCAAGGTGGTGTTCGTGGTGGTGCTGCTACCCTATTCTATCCCTTGTGGCATTTAGAAGTTGAAAGTCTATTAGTATTAAAAAACAATACGGGAACAGATGAAAACAGAATTCGTCACTTAGATTATGGGGTGCAATTTAATGGGTTAATGTACCAGCGTTTTTTAGCAGACGGAAATATTACTTTATTTTCTCCGAATGATGCACCTGGTTTATATGATAGTTTTTTTGAGGATCAAGATGAATTCAAGCGTTTGTATGAAGCTTACGAGCAAGATGACTCTATTCGTAAAGAGACGATTAAAGCCAGGGATTTATTTTCTAAGTTTATGCAAGAGCGTGCTAATACAGGGCGTATTTATTTACAAAATGTTGATCATTGCAATACCCATGGCGCTTTTGATCCAAAAGTGGCGCCTGTACGTCAATCTAACCTTTGTATGGAGATCACCTTGCCAACTAAACCGCTACATTCGGTTCAAGATGAAAAAGGTGAAGTGGCGCTGTGCACACTGTCAGCGGTTAATTTGGGCGCTCTAGAATCGCTTGATGAGCTAGAAGATGTTACGGATATTATTGTGCGTGCACTAGACTCTTTGCTTGACTATCAAGATTATCCACTTAAGGCAGCAAGGATTGCTAGTATGAATCGCCGCACACTGGGTATTGGTGTTACTAATTTGGCATATTATTTAGCTAAAAATAATGCCAAGTATTCGGACGGCTCGGGCAATGAATTAATTCATAATACTTTTGAAGCTTTGCAATATTACGCTCTTAAAGCTTCTAATATTCTAGCGGTTGAAAAAGGCGCATGCCCATCTTTTAATGAGACGCATTATGCACAAGGCATTATGCCAACTGATACTTACAAGAAAAATATAGATACTTTTTGTGGTTGTGAGCTCAAGCTAGATTGGGATCAGTTGCGCAGTGATATTATGGCCACAGGTTTACGCAACTCAACACTAACCGCATTAATGCCATGTGAAAGCTCTTCACAAATTTCTAACTCAACCAATGGTATTGAGCCGCCACGAGGCTTTGTATCAGTTAAACAGTCTAAAGACGGCATTCTTAAGCAAATTGTGCCCGACTACGAAACGCTAAAAGATAAGTATGAGCTGTTGTGGGATATTAAAGATAATGAAGGCTATCTTCAGCTGTGCGCCATTATGCAGAAATTTGTTGATCAGTCAATTAGTACCAATACGCATTATGACCCTTCTCAATTTGAAGCGAATCGTGTGCCTATGAAGCTGTTTCTAATGGATCTTTTAAAGGCTTATAAATATGGTATCAAGACGCTTTATTATCACACGACTCGTGATGGCGGTGGAGATAATATGCTTGAAAAAGAAGATGATAATGCCTGCGCTGATGGCGTTTGTAAACTTTAAAGGAGTTAATTATGTCCTATAGTATTTTTAGTAAAAAAGTTGTCAACACCATGGCTCAGCCTATGTTTTTTGGGGATGCGGTTAATGTGGCACGCTTTGATAAGCAAAAATTTGAAATGTTTGAAAAGTTGACTGAAAAGCAACTATCTTTTTTTTGGCGCCCTGAAGAGATTGACGTTTCTAAGGATAAAATGGATTTTGCCAAACTTTTGCCTAACGAAAAGCACATTTTTCTATCTAATCTCCAGTATCAAATTTTGCTAGATTCTGTACAAGGTCGTAGTCCTAATATTGCCTTTCTACCTATTGTTTCCTTGCCAGAATTAGAAAATTGGATTGAAACTTGGAGCTTCTCTGAGACAATCCACTCACGATCATATACACATATTATTCGTGCTATTGTTAATGAGCCCGGAGCTGTATTTGATGATATTATGAAAACTGAGCAAATTATTGAGCGTGCTGAGAGTGTCTCTAAGCATTATGATGAGCTGATTAAATGCTCGCAAGCATATCTTTTGCATGGCGAAGGCACACATGATTTAAACGGCGACAAAACTACCATTGATCTTAAATGCTTGAAACGTAAGCTATATTTAACTATTATGTCGGTTAATATTTTAGAGGCAGTGCGTTTTTATGTTTCTTTCGCTTGCTCATTCGCTTTTGCAGAGCGTAAGGTGATGGAAGGTAATGCCAAAATTATTAAGATGATTGCTCGCGATGAGGCGCTGCATCTAACGGGTACTCAGCACATGATTAATCTCATTCGAGATGGTAAAGATGATCCTGAAATGACAGCGATTGCTGCTGAATGTGAATCCGAAGTGATTAATATGTTTAAAGAAGCTTGTGAGCAGGAAAAAAACTGGGCTGAATATTTATTTAGAGATGGCTCAATGATTGGTCTAAATGCTGAAATTTTAAAGCAATATTTGGAATATGTTACTAATATACGCATGAATGCTATTGGTCTTAAGCCTTTATTTGAAGAGCGTAGTAACCCATTGCCATGGATTAATCATTGGCTTGATTCTGATAATGTTCAGGTAGCGCCACAAGAAACAGAAATTACCTCTTATTTAGTAAGTGCTATTGATAATACGCTTGATGATAGTGATGCAGATTTTGGTGATTTCAAGCTTGATTAATACCCATGTTTAAAATTGATGTTGATAATATCAATGGTAAGACCGAGTCACTTTATGTGTATGGTGAGCAATCGATCCTAACAGAGCTTGAAGAGCATAACGTATTGCTTAATCATTCTTGTCGGCAAGGGCATTGCGGCTCTTGCGTGTTATTATTGCTACAGGGCGATGTTTTGCACCAAGATTGTTTAGTTCCTTTGTCTCAAGGGGAAATTTTAGCCTGCCAATCTAAGCCGATTACGGATATTAAGATTGGCTCAAGAAATTGATAAGCTGTTTAAATATTCAATTACGTCTGAATCACTACCTTTAAAGACAACCCGATCTATTTTTTTTTGAATTTGATAGTTGTACATCGGGTCGTAATAATCGACTAAAAGAGATTCAACAATAGGCAAAAATCCGTCAAAAGCGCTGGTATTTTGATGGGTTTTTAGCGCAAGCTCTACTTGACTTTTCATTATTTTATAACGCTCAAGCCCTAGTCTTTTTTGAATTTTTTCAAGACTTCTTAGCCAGTAATTGGCAAAATTATTAAAGCCGTTTTGTGAGTCTTGAGCCATAAAGTTTTGATGCATATCGACAACATAAGCATCCATGCTAACTTTAATTCGTTCATCAGTGGTCGCATCAAGCAGAATTAAATCTGCTTGAGATGTTTTGTTTTTAACGCAATCAGGAATATGTACAGTACCAACGTTCGCCCCCTCATCTTCAAACATTAAGTGTGCGCAATTTTGCTGTTTAATAAGTTCAGAGGCTAATGCATTTTCAAAAGCAATTTGAGTGGGTTGGGCGGTGGTTGTATTACCAAACGCTGAACCTCGGTGATTAGCTAAGCCTTCTAGATCAATAGCTTGTTGAATGCGTTCAAGTAATAAAGTTTTTCCGCAGCCTGTTTGTCCGCCAATAACTACTGGCGTTATTTGATTCATAATTCGCTCAGTTTCATCGATAAGATACCGACGCAATGCTTTATAGCCACCTTTTAGACGCGGATAGTCGATGCCTGAGGCTTCATAAATCCATTGTTGTGTAATTTGACTTCGTAAACCACCCCGGAAGCAATATAGTGCCCCATTAGGATGTTTTTGCATAAAGTCAATCCAGGCATCAATTTTGGCTTTTTTAGATTGTCCTTGAACTAACTCATGCCCCAGTTCAATAGCCTTGTTTTGACCCTTGTTCTTATAGCAAGTGCCAACCAACTCTCGCTCTTTGTCACTCATAAGAGGCAGGCTATGGGTGTGCGGAAATGCACCTTGTGCAAATTCAATTGGCGCACGCGTGTCAAACATAGGGGTGTTGTTAACAACTAAAGAATAAAAATCTTCAATTTGAGTTAGGGTTTTATTAGGCATTGATCTTAACAGTGGTTTTCTCAGGTGCGATAATTTCACCAATAGCATCTAATGAAAACCCTGCTGAAAGCATCAACTGATTAAACTCTTCTTGTGCCTTATCACTGACCATGATCAACAATCCACCACTAGTTTGAGGGTCACAAATAATAGATTGAACCTCTGTACTCATTGGGCTTAGGTGTTGTCCATAACTATCAAAGTTTCTTTGAGCGCCACCTGGAGAACAGCCGTTAGCTAAATAATGCTGGATATTAGCCAATGTAGGCACTTTTTGATAATCAATAACCGCAGACACTTTAGAACCTTGACAGACTTCAATTAGGTGACCACCCAAGCCAAACCCGGTCACATCGGTAATGGCATTAACACCAGTAATTTTGGCCAGTTTTGAGCCAATATCGTTAAGCTTACACATCGTATCAATAGCTCTAGTCTCATCTTCTTGGGTAATTTTTTTTTGCTTTTGCGCTGTGGTTAGGATGCCGATACCTAAAGGCTTAGTTAAATAGATTTTGTCACCTACTTGCGCCTTAGAGTTTTCTTTTAAATGTTTAATACTAACCTTACCTGTAACTGCAAGACCAAAAATAGGCTCTGGTGCATCAATACTATGTCCACCTGCTAAAGAAATCCCGGCTGCCGCACAAACGCTACGCCCGCCCTCAATTACTTGTTGACCTACTTCAGGTGCTAACTTATCAATTGGCCAGCCAAAAATCGCAATAGCCATTAGTGGTGCACCACCCATCGCATAAATATCACTAATAGCATTAGTTGCAGCGATACGCCCGAAAGTAAAAGGATCATCTACAATAGGCATAAAAAAGTCTGTAGTACTGATTACCGCTTGACCATTACCTAAATCATACACAGCTGCATCATCACGAGAAGCATTGCCAACTAGTAAATTTGGGTCATTAATTTCAGTTAGAGATGACTTTAAAATAGTGTCTAAAACTTTGGGTGAAATTTTGCACCCACAGCCTTGTCCATGACTATATTCAGTAAGCTTTACATTCAAATTTGATGACATTGATAATATCCTTTTTTCTGATTTTATGCCGAGAATTTTTGTGAATATCAGCCTCTATCTATTGTAATATTGATTTCAAAGCCGCCTAGATTAAGCAGGATAGGCGGTTTCTAATTTTTCATAAAGCTCTTCAGGCGTAAGCTCGGGGTTTTCATCCATCAGATTAAATGCCACAACATTGTCTTCAACCCCACCCCACATTTTTACATAAGAGCCATCTTTATAGCCGTGGTCTTGCCTAAAGGTGTTTAGTTGGTTTTTAACCAGATAACGCTTATACAATTCTGGTACATCCATCTCTATATGTGCAATGGCCTGAAAAAACAAGGCAAACAGTTGATATAGGGAGTTTTGTGATTTATCGACATTGGCACTGGCTGAAACAGCAACAATTTTTTCTAAAATTTCTACCAACTTTTCAGGATCTGTCTCTCGCTCAGGTTGCATATCGTTATAGATTTCAGCAAACCCTGCATCACCATAATGAATCGCTTCAGACATTAGAAAATGCCAAATATCCACCAATTCAACTCGGGCATTGTCTAAATCAGGCTTGGCCTCTATATCTTTCCAATGCTTCCAATTGAAAGAATCGATCGCTTCAGCTGCCTCCATATAAATACAACGAAGCCAAGATATTTGACGTCCTTCTTTTGTAGCGCCTTCAGTCCAAATTTCGCCATTTGTTGCATCGTTAAGCTGCTGCTGAAGTTCGAACATTTGTTTGATTTGATTCATAGAGTAATTGGATTAAGTAGGTAAATTTATTTAATTTTACCCTTGTCAAACCACTTTGCGTTTTTGATTAAAATAATACCTAATTCATTATATAAATAAGTTGCTGTGTCAACTGTTAATGCAGTCAATAAATTCTGCTATATTTATTTTATGATTTTGTTTTATGATGGTGATGCTTCTATCTAAAAATAAAACGTTTTATTCTTAAAAATAAACAAATTTAATTGCTTTATAATTTGCACTGATGTTGATGATAAATTGCGATTTAGGCGAGTGTTTAGCCCCCAATCCTGATGCAGATATTATGCCACTTATTGATATGGCTAATATTGCCTGTGGCGGACATGCAGGCGACGATCAAAGTATTCAAAAAACGCTTCAACTTGCTCAAAAAAATCAGGTCGCGATTGGCGTGCATCCTAGTTATGCAGATATTCCAAATTTTGGACGAATTAGTCAGACATTAACGCCTAAAGCTTTGTTTAGTTTACTTTATCAGCAAATTAACCATTTTCAGTCTTTATGCACTGAGCAGAATGTCCGACTTGAATATGTTAAACCACATGGTGCGTTGTATCATGACATGATGCACAAGCCTCATGTTTTAGAGGTGATTTGCGAAGTGATTAGCAAAATTGATCAAAATCTACCTTTGGTTGTTCAAGCAGGCTATGAGCATTATTTAAAAAATTTTGAAAATAATGAAAATCGGCTGTTTTTACACGAAGTATTTGCCGATCGAGGCTATCAAGGCATGCAGATGATTGCTCGAGCAGAAAAAGGAGCTGTTTTAACTCGCTCAAAAGAGATTGTTAGCCAATATCATCAGTTTTTGCTAGAAAAAAGCTTCAAAATTGATACTATCTGCTTTCATAGTGACAATATTGCCTCTATAGAAGCCTTAAAGCAGATTAAAAATGCATAAAATCATCCTTGCAGGGGAGAATTCACTACTTATCTATTTTGGCGATAAAATTGACCCTGCCCTGCCCAAAAATATCGCAAATTTTGCAAATCAGCTAAAAAATAAGTATTCAGAGTTTGTTGTTAGTCTAACACCTGCCTACACCTCTCTTTTAGTGCGTTACGATTTGAACAAAACAAGTGCCCAAGTATTTAAGTCTAAAATTAGTGACCTATTAGAGAGATTTGATCCAGCCGAAATAGAGCGGTTTCCAAATATTATTCATATTCCTGTTTATTACGGGTTTGAAGTGGGCTTAGATTTGGAAAGACTGCTGGTAGAGCAAGCGCTAACGCTTGATGAATTTATCCATATTCATAGCTCTCAAAGTTATTTAGTTTACGCCATAGGATTTAGTCCGGTTTTTGCTTTTTTAGGTGAAGTGGATAAACAAATTCAAGCGCCTCGCCTAGCAACGCCAAGAATCAAAATTCCAGCAGGTAGTGTTGGCATTGCCGATCAACAAACAGCTGTGTATCCAACAGACTCTTCAGGCGGTTGGAATATTATCGGTAGAACAATAGTGGATTTATCGCTTAAAAATCCTGATAATTTAGATAAATTTGAAGTCGGTGATCAGGTTGAATTTTATCCAATCACGCGTGATGAATTTATACGTTATGGCGGGCAAATATGAGTTTTAAAGTAATTAAACCAGGCTTTTTAACTACGGTGCAAGATTATGGCCGACTCACGCATACCCAGCAAGGCTTAAGCCAATCTGGAGTAATGGATGAGCAAGCCTATGCTTGGGCAAACCATCTTCTAGATAATCATTATAACGATAGCGCACTGGAGATAACGTTTGGCGGTGTTATATTAGAAGCACTCGATAAAATGGTGATTTGTGTTTGTGGCGCTGATCTTGATTTTAAGGTGAACGATCAGTCAGCCCCTATTTGGAGAAATTTGCAAATTCGTCCAACAGATCGTTTAAGCTGGTCTGTTCCTAAGCATGGTATACGTGCCTATTTAGCTGTTCAAGGTGGTTTTCAAACACAAGCACTATTTGGCTCTAAATCAGTTAATTTGCGCGAGCATATTGGCACAGCAATTACTAAAGATGAGACGCTCACATGTGCACCATCAAACTCAAATCTAGAGCGCTTGATGATGCCTAGATATATACCTGATTATCATCAGAAAGTTATATTAAGACTATTGCCAAGCTATCAATATTCAGAATTTAACGATGCACAAAAAGCGTTATTTTTTGGTCAGAGTTACACTATTAGTTACGCCAATGACCGTTCTGGTTGTCGACTAAATGGTGCACCTATTGCTATTAAAAGAGACAAAATGATTTCTGAGGGAATCAGCTATGGTAGTGTTGAAATTGCCACAGATGGTCTGCCAATTATCTTACTAAAAGATGCACCAAGCATTGGTGGCTATCCTAAAATTGGCACAGTATTTTCATTAGATCTAGCTATATTGTCGCAACAACAACCCAATGCAAAAGTGAGATTTGAGCTAATGGATATTGATCAAGCGCAGAAAGAGCGCGCAGCGTTTAATCAGTTTTTTGGTGTGAGTGAAATTCAAAATCATTAAAAATCTGACAAAATAGCTCAGCTGTTTTAATGGTGTCATATAAAGCAGAGTGCGCTTGTGCATTGTCAAATTCGATACCTGCTTTGGCAATAGCTTTAGCTAGTACAGTCTCTCCGAAAGCCAACGCTGATAAGCTAACAGTGTCAATGGTAGAAAACTGATGAAAGGGATTTTTCAGTTTTGAGCGTTCACTAGCTGCATACAAAAATCCAAGATCAAAAAAAGCATTATGTCCAATTAGAATTGAGCGTGTACACTTTTCTGTTTTCATCTCGTTGCGTATGGCCTTAAACATTGCACTTAGTGCCAACTTCTCATCTATAGCACCACGTAGTGGGTTGTCAACATCAATACCATTAAACTTAAGTGCTGCAGGCTCAAGATTCGCTCCTTTAAAAGGCTCGATGTGAAAATGCTCAGGCTCTTTTGGGTAGAGCTTGCCCGCATTATCAATACCAATGATCACCGCACATATTTCCAGCATAGCATCTGTTTTATGATTAAATCCAGATGTTTCAATGTCAATTACTACAGGCAAATAGCCGCGAATTCTTTCGTTAATTGGCATTAAATTACTTCCTTGAAAAAGATAGAAGAGTTGCGATCGTGATTAAAATATTTTTGACGCTTGATTGGAAGATCGGAAATATTCATTTGAGTAAATCCATTTTTTACAAACCAATCAGTGCCAAATTTAGTTAGTGCAAAAATTTTGCTAAATTTTCTTAGTTTTGCCTTGATAAGAATCTTATTTAATAACTTTTTAGAAAGCCCGGTATTTTGAACATTTTTTGCGACAGCTAGTGAGTAGATTTCACCCATAGAGCCTTCTTGACAATCCTTAAGTCCGGCACAAGCAAGCAGCTGATCACCATCAAATAATAAAACAAAATCATCGATACTTTCTTCAATCTCTTGCCTACTTCTAGGAAGAATTTTTCCTTGCTCCACAAAAGGCTTAATTAGAGTCAAAATTTGTTCAGAGTTATCCAAAGTGCCGTGTTAAAACATTGATATAAGCACACTATTTTAATCTAAAATGTAATGCTTTATATCAATACAAAGTAATTATGTCTAATTCAAGAAAATATTCCTCACAAGTGGTCGATGGCTATGAAAGAGCCCCGTCACGCGCCATGTTATATCCGGTTGGATTTGATAAAGAAGATTTTAATAAGCCCCAAGTTGGTGTCGCTTCTACTTGGTCAATGGTGACACCTTGCAACATGCATATTAATCAATTGGCAGAGCAAGCAGAAAAAGGCATTAATTCTGCAGGTGGCAAGGGAGTTATTTTTAATACTATTACAATTTCTGACGGCATTTCTATGGGCTCCGAAGGTATGAAGTATTCGCTGGTCTCACGTGAAGTAATTGCTGATTCGATTGAAACAGTAGTGGGTTGTCAGGGTTTTGATGGTGTGGTTGCTATTGGCGGTTGTGATAAAAATATGCCAGGCTGTTTAATTGGTCTTGCGCGACTTAATCGTCCTGGTATTTTTGTTTATGGTGGTACGATTCAACCTGGTAAAAATCATACTGATATTGTGAGTGTTTTTGAGGCAGTTGGTCAGTATGCTAATCATGCAATTGATGATATCGAATTAGAAACTATTGAATCAACAGCAATCCCTGGGCCAGGCTCTTGTGGCGGCATGTATACTGCCAACACTATGGCCTCTGCAATTGAAGCCTTGGGCATGAGTTTGCCCAATTCTTCAGCCCAAGATGCAATATCTGAAGACAAAACTAATGACTGTGTTCGTGCGGGTGAAGCGGTTCTTAATCTCTTAGAAAAAGACATTAAACCTCGTGATATTATGACACTAAAAGCCTTTGAAAATGCAATTACTATTATTATTGCATTAGGCGGCTCGACTAATGCGGTATTACATATGATTGCTATGGCTAATGCTGCAGGTGTTAACGAATTAAGCATTGATGATTTTACCCGTATTGGTAAGAATGTGCCGGTTTTGGCTGATCTTAAGCCATCTGGGAAGTACATGATGAGTGAATTGGTTGCTATTGGCGGAACACTCCCTTTGATGAAAATGCTCTTAGATGCTGGACTACTTCATGGTGATTGTATGACTGTAACGGGTAAGACTATGGCTGAAAACCTTAAAGATGTTAAGCCATATGTAGATTCACAAGAAATTATTAAAGCTTTAGATAATCCAATTAAAAAAGACTCTCACTTGAGAATCTTAAAAGGTAATTTGGCGCAAGGTGGTGCTGTTGCAAAAATTACTGGTAAAGAAGGCTTAAGTTTTAAAGGTAAAGCGAAATGCTTTGGCCGTGAAGAAGAGGCGCTTGATGCTATTCTTAATGACAAAATCCAGGCTGGCGATGTTATTGTGATTCGCTATGAAGGTCCTGCTGGCGGTCCTGGTATGCGTGAAATGCTTGCACCTACTTCTGCTGTAATGGGTCTAGGTTTAGGTGAAAAAGTTGCGCTAATTACTGATGGACGATTCTCGGGTGGAACACATGGCTTTGTTGTCGGACATATTACCCCTGAAGCTTTTAAAGGTGGTGTGTTGGCCGTGGTTGAAGATGGTGATGAAATTCTTATTGATGCGGAGAATAACTCCTTAGAGTTGCTGGTTGATCAAGTCATTATTGATGAGCGTTTAGAACACTGGGTGCAGCCCAAACCAAATTATACCAAAGGTGTACTGGCTAAATTTGCAAAGCTTGCAAAGTCGGCTTCAGAAGGCGCTGTGACCGATTAATCATATAATAAATAAAAAAGGAGGCTTTAGCCTCCTTTTTTATTTTTTTATATTCATTCTTCTTCAGGTACTGGAATAAACACCATTTGCCTATCATCTAAATTAACTGAGGCAATTTGAATTTTGATAGTATCCCCTAAACGGAATACTTTACCGGTACGATCACCTTTAAGCTGATGATGAATGTCATCGAAGTTGTAGTAATCATCTTTAAGATCTCGAATAGAAATCATGCCCTCGACAAAGACTTCTGTTAGCTCAATAAAGATACCAAACCCTGCTACACCAGAAATAACTCCGTTAAAAGTTTCACCAACTTTATCACGCATATATTCACATTTAAGCCATTGCTCTACATCGCGAGAAGCTTCGTCAGCGCGACGCTCAGTAACAGATAAATTAGCACCTAATTCGATCATTTTTTTAGAAGGCTTTTTGTTTTTATCGCCAAGTACTTTGCCAACCAATTTACCCATAAATGATGGCTTTTTCTTTTTAAGTACACGGTTAATGGCGCGATGTACTAGTAAATCTGGGTATCTTCTGATGGGTGAGGTAAAGTGTGTGTAATCGTCAAAAGCCAGGCCAAAATGCCCTTCGTTAGCTGGTGTATATACAGCTTGCTTCATTGTTCTAAGCACTACAGTCTTAATAATGTTTTCATCTTCTCTGCCCTTAGCATCTTCTAGTACTTTTGCAAAGTGTTTAGAATCAGGCTGATCGCCACCTTCTAGTGTTAGGCCGACCGCCGTTAAGAATTGACGTGTTACCTCGACTTTCTCTGCCGTAGGTTTTGGATGGATTCGGTATAAGAAATCTTCTTTGTTTTCACCTAAAAATTTTGCAGTGGCTTGGTTAGCCATTAACATGCATTCCTCAATGAGTTTATGAGCGTCATTTCTTGAACGGGCAATAATATTGTCGATCTTGCCATTATCGTTAAACAAAATTTGTGATTCGATACGATCAAAGTCCATAACCCCACGCTTAACTCTTGCTGCTTTTAAGACTTTATAAAGACCATATAAATCATTTAAATTGTCTAAAACAGATGAATACTGCGTTTTTAAACCCTGGTCATCTTCTTCTAAAATTTGGCTCACCTTGGTGTAAGTTAAGCGAGCGTGTGAAAACATAACCGCTGGATAGAATTTATAATCAAGTAAATTTCCGCCTTGATCAATATTCATTTCACATGTCATACATAAACGCTCAACATCTGGATTGATCGAACATAGACCATTTGACAAGGCTTCAGGCAACATTGGCACAACACGACGTGGAAAATAAACAGAATTACCCCTTTCAACAGCATCATGATCAAGTGCTGAACCTTCTTTTACGTAATGAGATACATCGGCAATCGCAACAACTAATTTCCAGCCATTGGCTGTTGATTTTGCAAATACTGCATCATCAAAATCTTTAGAGTCTTCACCATCAATGGTTACTAACTTCATATCAGTGATATCAATTCGGCCTTTTTTATCTTGCTCAGTTACTTCTGCTGGAATATTAGCTGTTTGAGCTAAAGCCTCCTCTGAAAAGTCAACTGGAATTCCGTTACGATATAGAGCAGCCTCTGTCTCAACACCTTCATCCATATAATCGCCTAGAATTTGGATAATACGACCTTCTGCCAATGACTTAAAGGTAGGCGACTTGATAATTTCAACAATGACAATTTGCTCGTTCTTGTTGTTATCGTTAATTTTAGGGATGTTGATATTGTTGCGAATGCGTTTATCATCAACCACAGCATAAGCGCCATCTTCTGTAATATGCAAGCGTGCAACAACTGTTTTAACACTCTCGAGCACTTTAATAATTTTTGCATCACCACGCTTACTAATTAAACGAGCTTCAACCTTATCACCATGAAAAACAAGTTGCATTTGGCGAGAGTTTAAGCGTAAATCACGACCACCTTCGTCTAATTTTAAAAAGCCAAAGCCTTTAGGGTTGGCAACAACAGTACCAATTTTGATACCTGCTTTCGGATCAAAAATAACAAAATTTCCTTCTTTGTCATAATCTAATTGTTCATCACGTACCATCGCTTTAAGACGGTGAGTAAGTGGTTTTTTTTGTTTGCCTTCAACCTTTAAAAGGTCAAAAAGGTCGTATTTTGATAAGGATTTTTTCTTTTTAACAAAGCCGAGAATGTATTCTCTTGATGGGATGGGGTTATCGTACTTTTCTGATTCTCTTTTTTGATGTGGATCACTCATATATTTACTCGTTAAATGGATTGTTGAGGATCAGAGTTTCACTGCGATCTGGCCCGGTTGAAAGGATATCAATAGGTAAATTAGTTAATTCTTCTATTTTTCGAACGTAGTTTTGCGCTTCAATTGGAAGTGAGTCAAATGAATCTGTACCAATAGTTGAAGTTTTCCAGCCTGGCATCTCGATATAGTTTGGCTCAGCATCTGCATAACCTTGAGCGTCGAAAGGTGGTGTGGTCGTTTGTTGTCCATTTAGATTATAACTGACACAAATCTTAATACTATCTAGGGTGTCTAATACATCTAATTTGGTCAGGCAAATCCCAGTGACTGCGTTGAGTTTGAGTGAGCGATTAAGTGTAACCATATCCAACCAGCCACAACGACGCTGACGACCTGTGGTTGCTCCAAACTCATGTCCTATTGTACCCAGAATCTTACCAATTGCATCACCTTTGTCTATGGCCACATCATAAACCAACTCAGTTGGAAAAGGTCCGCCACCAACGCGTGTTGTGTAAGCTTTAACAATACCGCAAACGTAATCAATATCTGTAACACCAACACCAGAACCTGTAACAGCACCTCCTGAAGTAGTATTTGATGAAGTTACAAAAGGATAAGTGCCTTGATCAATATCTAACAAAGCCCCTTGCGCCCCTTCAAATAGGATGTTTTCGTCATTAGCAATGTGTTGATGGATCTGTTCAGTAACATCAGTAATCATTGGGATAACTGTTTTAGCTTGCTCTAAAGCTTGTGCCAATACCGTATCAAAATCAAGAGCTGGTGCATTGTAATAGTTTGTGAGTGTAAAGTTATGATATTCCATTACATCTTTTAACTTCTGCGCAAACGCTTCAAGATCTAGTAAGTCACCAACTCGCAAACCGCGGCGTGCAACCTTATCTTCATAAGCAGGGCCAATGCCGTTGCCTGTTGTGCCAATTGCAGCTTTACCGCGTTTTGCTTCACGAGCATTATCAAGAGCAACATGATAAGGCATAATGAGTGGACAGCCTGGCGCAATCTTTAGACGTGATTTTGCATCAACATCTGCTTCATCTAATTCACCGAGCTCTTTAAGCAAGGCAGACATTGAAAGTACAACACCATGGCCAATTAAACACTCTACATTATCACGTAAAATGCCTGAAGGAATTAAATGTAGTACGGTTTTTTGACCATCAATCACCAAAGTGTGTCCTGCATTATGACCGCCCTGGAAGCGAACAACACTTGAGACCTTGTCGGTAATTAAATCTACAATCTTACCCTTACCTTCATCACCCCATTGAGTACCGATGATTACTACATTTTTTGACATACTAATTCCTAACTAATTTAACTGTTAATAATAGATTAATTTGATTGAGATAAAAATTTCAAATCAAATGAAAACCCTGTGGCGGCTCTTGATTGTCCAAATGACTCACCAATGCCGTTATAACGACCGCCTTGGGCCAAGGCTTTAGAGTAGTTTTGGTGATAAGCTGAAAAGACGATACCTGTGTGGTATTCATAGGTTTGTAATTCAGCTAAATCATAGCTTACTTGTATATTTTTACAACTGAGTGCTTGATCAATAGCTTGCAAGTCTTTGATGGCTTTTAATGCATCAGGAAAGTCTGCAAAAATTACCATAGCTTGATCTAACACCGTTTGCTCACCTTCTAGCTTAATTAGAGCTTCAAACAGGCTTGCATTAATTAGTGCGTGCTGGGCAATAAAGGCAGTCAAGTCTGGAGATGAGCGATGTGCAAAGATATGACGTAGTTCAGCTGTTTGATCTGAATCTAGCATCTCTTGTGCAATTAATGCATCAAAAATTGCAACATTTCCAAGGCTAACAACCACTGGGTCAATGGATAAAATTTTCAAACTATTAAGCATTAGCTCAATCACTTCAACATCTGCTGAAATGTCATTAGAACCATATAATTCTGCGCCTGCTTGTATTGGTGAGCGAGAATCATAAAAGTCGTCAGCACGAGTTTGTAAAATTGCATTAATATAGCAATATTTTTCAATACTATCACTCGCACGTCTTGCATCGATACGTGCAATTTGTGGAGTAATATCAGCATGTACGCCCAACATTTTTCCACTAACAGGATCTAAAAATTTAAAAGTTTTTTCGTTTACAGAATCACTGGTTAACAATAACGAGTCTACATGCTCAACCATTGGCGGAATAACCAACCCAAAACCTTTTTCAGTATAAAGATCTATTAATTGACGTCGAAGCATCTCGAAGTTAAGTGCTTGATTGTCGCTTAATTCGTCAATACCCTCAGGTAACTGCCAAGTTTTCATAGAGCGTTTATTTAACTTCAGGATTAAAGTGACGGAAGAACTCAGTGTTTGGATTTAACACCATTATGTCATTTTGCCCATTAAAGGATTTTTTATAAGACTCAAGTGAACGATAGAATGAATAAAAATCTGCATTCTTATTGTAAGCTTGTGCATAGTTTCCTGCTGAAATCGCATCACCCTCACCACGAATCATCTCTGAATCACGATAAGCATCTGCCAAAATAATTGTTCTTTCTTTGTCAGCTGCTGCACGAATAATCTCGGCTTCTTCGGCACCCTTAGATCTAAATTCTTTAGCAACACGCTGACGCTCTGCTTGCATTCGACGATAAACTGAGTTTGAAACTTCTTGCGATAGATCGATACGCTTAATACGTACATCAATAATATCAATACCAAATTCACCAATGTCTTTTTTAGCAAGTTTAGCAATATTGGACATAATTTCGCTACGTTCACCTGAGACAACATCAGCAATTGTTCGTTTTGAAAATTCACTCTTAAGTCCGGTTTTAATAATTTGCGCGAGACGATTATTAGTACGTGCTAAATTACCACCAGTTGATTTGTAGAATTGCTCTGCATCGCTAATTCTCCATTTAACATATGAATCAACAATAACATTTTTCTTTTCACCTGTTAAAAAACGCTCAGATGGCGCATCAAGAGTTTGAACACGATCGTCAAACTTAACTACATTATTAACGAATGGCATTTTTAGTTTAAGCCCAGGTTCTTTTTCAACACTTACAATTTCACCTAATCGCAATTTAATAGCTGTTTGGGTTTCGTTAACCGTATAAAGTGCTGAACTCAGAACAAAAAATACTACAGCAATGATAATTAATCCTAACTTTTTCATTATCTTACTCCTCTATTACGGAAAATATTTCTATTGTCATTGCCCTCTTCAACCGAATCTTGGGTTGTTTCAAGGGTATCTTGTTTACTAGTTGTTTTTGCGTTGATTAACTTGTCAATTGGCAGATACATCATTGAGTTGGCTTTTGAGTCAACCACAACTTTGCTAGTAGCAGACAGGACTCCTTCCATTGTTTCACGATAAAGTCGCTCTTTAGTAACGGATGGCGCCTTTTCATATTCTATTAAAACTTGTTTAAATCGAGACGCCTCACCTTCAGATTTAGAAACAACCTTTGATTTATAAGCTTTAGATTCTTCTAATAGACGAGCAGCAAGACCACGAGACTTTGGCAAAATATCATTTGCATAGGTTTGTGCTTCATTAATTAAACGTTGCTTATCTTCACGTGCTTTTACTGCATCAGAAAAAGCAGCCTGAACCTGTTCAGGTGGTTGAGCGTCTTGCATATTAACCGTGGTGATTTGCAAGCCTGTTTTGTATAAGTTTAATAACTCTTGAGACCTTTCTTTAATATCATCAGCAATACTAACGCGGCCTTCAGTTAAAATATAATCCATTGTGTTTTGACCAACCACTTGACGAATAGCGCTTTCAGTTACTTGTCGCAGTGTTGTGTCTGGACTGGCGACATTAAATAAATAAGCCTGTACATCATTAATTTTGTACTGAACAGCAAACTTAGCGTCAATCATATTTTCGTCTTTAGTCAGCATAAGTGATTCAGAAGAAACATTACCGCCAAAATTACGCCCGCCTTGAACAGCGTTTCGATACCCTATTTCAGCGGTTCTAATTTGCTCAACATTAACCCTATTTACAGTTTCAATAGGAAATGGTAAATGCCAATGCGGACCTTGAGAAGTCTCTTCTTGGAAAGCGCCAAATCGTAAAACAACACCTTTCTCAGCAGGATCGATAATATAAATGCCTGACAACATCCACACAAGAACAGCAATAATCGCGATAAATTTAACACTACCTTGTGGCGGTGTTGGCCCTGTTGATGACTTACTTGCTTTATTTGAGCCAAAAATACCATTAAATTTATTTTTAAACTCTTTGATTACTTCGTCCAATTCTGGTGGCGTTTGATTGTTACCACCCCAAGGATTTTGATTGTTATTGTTATCGTTCCAAGCCATTTATATGCTTCCATTATTATTAAAAACCAGAGTCATTTTACCCAAAATAATTCAAGTACATGTAACTAATATATGCAGGATATATGCTATTTATTTAGTGTTAAAATAAATGAATTTTTTAAAAAAACTTAAAATGAGAAAGTCAATTTTTTTTTTCACATTCACTCTATTTTCTAGCATAGTCAGCGCACAAGGCTATACATTAAATTGTGCAGATAGTCGTCTCCTCTTTCCTAAACAGATTTTGTCAAATGATAAAAATCTAGACGTTATTGCTGATCGCAGTGAAATAACTCAGGGCGATAATTATCTATTAACAGGCAATGTATCGCTTAATTCGAGTGCTTATTTTTTGAGTGCTGATGAAATTCGAATTAAAAAATCTGACCAAACTTCAACCGCTCTAGGGCAGGTTAAGTTTCAAGACGATGAATTGATGTTTGTAGGTGATAAAGCTATTGTCAAAAAACAAGCTGACACAACATACACCTCACTGAGTCAAGTGCAGTTTCACTACCCAGACAGCAAAATAAATGGTCAGGCGCAACAAGTAAATAATGATGGCACCCAACAAGTCTTTGATAAAGTTAGCTACTCTTTATGTCCATTAGGTAATACAGACTGGCAAATGAAAGCTGAGCAAATCACACTTAATTCAAAAACTAATCGCGGTGTAGCAAGCGATGTTGTAGTTGAGTTTTTAGGCGTTCCATTGTTTTATTCACCTCATCATGAATGGGTGTTAGAAGGTAGAGGGTCCGGTTTTTTAGCGCCTGCGTTTGGCAGTTATAATGAGTCTATTGCGAATGAAGATAATAATTATCAAGTTAGAATTCCTTATTATTTTAATATCGCTCCAGATCGTGATTTTTTATTAACACTTAATCAGCTTTCAAGCCGTGGTAGTGTTTTAGAAGGGGTTTATCGCCAATTGATTGCAGGCAATAATTATGTCGATAAAGGTCGATTTGAAATTGAAGGACATTACCTTAATGAAGATGATATTACCAATCAGAAGCGCTGGTTATTAAACTCAAGTATTGACTTAACGCTCAATGAAAAAACAGAGTTTAGCTTAGTGACGAAACGTGTTTCTGATCAAGATTATTTTAAAGAAATTACTCATAGTAATACGTCTGACTCTGCACTCTATTCACATCTTGATTTAAACTATACAGATGAGGCTCAAAACTTAGATATTTCTTTATTTGCAGAAAATGAGCAATTAATCAACGATGGTTCTGCTACTTATACACGAGCACCTGAAGTTTCAATTGCTAAAACATTTAAAGGTATGAATGATCGAATGCTAGATTTATCTTTAGTGAGCACTAAATTTCAACATAAAACATCAACCGCTACAGGTGTTCGTACCCATGCACAGGCCAATTTTTCTCGCCCAATTGTAACCAATGCATATTCACTCACGCCAAAACTTGATTTATCTACCACGGATTATGCATTGGACAATGCATCAGACGAGTCGCGTTCTATTTACAGTTTTGGACTAGATTCAAAACTCTTTTTAGAAAGAGAGATGAACTTATTTGGCACGGATCTGATTCAAACCCTGACCCCACGATTGGCTTACAACTATACACCTGAGAAGGCAGACCCGAGTGTTAACTTTGATTCAGAGAGTAAGTCTGACTCTTATGAAGGGTTGTTTTCAGGACAAAAATTTACTGGTATTGATAGAATTGGAAAAGCCAATGACTTGACCGCTGGTCTGGAATCAGATTTTATTGATGAAGAAACAGGTGAAACTTACTTAAGCTTAAAGTCTGCTCAAACATTTTATGGTGATGCTATAACAGCCAATGGTGGGACGAGAAAATACTCAGATATTGCACTATCGGCCAACTTTTCTCTTGATCACTTCACCTTTGACAACGCCCTACAGTACGACCCAGAAACCAATAAAATTGACATGCGTGACAGCTCAGTTAGCTATATTATCAACCCGAGAAAATTCCTCACATTGGCCCAGCATGATAATAATGACGTTAAGTCAGCTGAGCTTTATGGTGCTTACCCAATTACACAGAAAATACATATATTTGCTGGTATAAATCGCTCTATTACCGATTCAATTACTAGCAAAGAAACCACTGGTATAGCTTATGAGTCTTGTTGTTGGGCATTGCGTTTGGCGCATTTTAAAAAGCACATGGGTGATACTGGTTACGATTATGTTACCAACTTTGAGCTAGTGCTTAAGGGGCTTGCCTCTACCTCACCAAGTTTGTATAAACGTCTTGAAGATGACGTGCCAAACTACCTTGCTAATTTGGATGATTTTTAATATGAAAAAATTTTTATTATTAGCACTAATTGTTTCTCTTAGTTCTAACGCTGCGCCTAATAGCATCATTGCTATTGTGAATGATTTTATAATTACTCAGGATGTGCTTAGTGGTCAAGATCCAAAAAATAACAAATTAGACGCTGTTAATCAACAGATTGATATTCTCTTGCAAATAGACAAAGCAGAGCAACTAGGCATTAAGCCTAAGCCTGTTGCGATTAACAATATGCTTAAACGCGTGGCTAATCAAAATTCTTTAACCCTTGAACAACTTCAAAAAAGACCAGAATTTGACGATATTATGACCAATATTCAACAAAAGCTATCTTTAAATGGTCTTAAAGAGTTAGTTACCAGCAAAGTTAAACTGGTTGTGACTCCTGCAGAGCTTGATCAGGCTTTAGCGGATAATCCATCTGATATGCAAACGTTAGAGACTCAAATACGCATTGCGCAAATTGCTATTAGTTCCGTTGAGCAGACAGATTCTTTATTACAATCCCAAGATGATTTAATTAAAGCCTTATTATTAGATTTGTCCAGCCAAATCCAGCAAGGAAAATCATTTGCCGCGCTGGCAAAACTACACTCTCAAGATGAATCTTACAAAAACGGCGGAGAGTCGGACTGGTTGGTCCAAGATCGCCTACCGCAAGATTTTATTCAAGTTGTTCAAGATTTAGAACTTCAGGAGTTATCTGATCCTTTTAAAGCAGGTGGAGGCTGGCGATTAATTAAAGTAATTGATAAACGACAGGTTGATACTCATTTGCAATCAATTAAAGCAGCACTCATACGCCAAAAGAAAAATCAGTATTTTCGTAATTGGACTCAAAAACTTAGAGAGGATGCTTATATTGAAATTTTTGATCATAAACTCTAATCTAGCTCTTCATGTCTAAAACCATTGTTATTTTTGGCTTTCATGCCATTCAAGCGCAACTTGATTCTGCACCAGAAGGCTTTGTTAAGGTCTTAACTCTGGATAATCGTAACGATAAGCGTGTGAATCAGATTACCGCCCAGCTTCATCAGCTCGGTATTCAAATACATCAATCAACTAAACAGCGGCTGGATAAGCTCAGTAAAAATCAAACTCATCAAGGTATAGTAGCTGAAATTTTGTTACCCACCCTGCCCAATCAAAATGAATTAATTGAGTTTGTTTCTCGATTAGAAACAACTCCTTTGATTTTAATCTTAGACTCTATTCAAGATCCAAGAAATCTTGGCGCTTGCCTGCGAAGTGCAAATGCTGCAGGTGTAGATTGTGTAGTGATCAATAAAGACGGTTCTGCACCAATCAATGCACTTGTTTATAAAACCTCAGCAGGTGCCTTAAATCAACTTAAAATTTTCCAAGTAACCAATCTTGCTAGAACAATTAAAGCATTGCAAAAAGAGAATATTTGGGTGGTAGGTTTAGACGGCTCAACCAACACTTCCATTTATCAGATTGATTTAAAAACACCTACTGCTCTGATTATGGGCGCTGAAGGCTCAGGCTTAAGAAAGCTTACCAAACAATCCTGCGATCAATTAGCGTTTATTCCAATGCAAGGCAATGTTGAGAGTTTGAATGTATCAGTGGCAACGGGTATTAGCTTATTTGAAGCATCTAGACAGCGCTTAGTATAGCGCCATCGAGCTATCTATATTTTTTGCCCAAGCATCAATACCGCCTTTTAGATTAATCACATTGGTAAATCCGATCGACTCAAAATAGCGTGCTACTTGCATGGAGCGAATACCATGATGGCAAATAATCACCAACTCTGCTGATTTGTCAAAAGTATCAATATTCGCCATAATTTGCCCCATAGGTAAAAGCTTCGCTTCATCAAAATGGCATTTATCCCATTCCCACTGTTCTCTAACATCGAGCAACAAGGGCTGGTTTAGCGCAAGGTATTGTTTTAATTCTTCAGGGGTTAGGTCTTGCATGATTAATTAAGCTGAATTCGAGAGCCCCAAGGAATTGGTTCCTTGCCTTTAACTAACCACATCACTGGATAACTGGGTTCAAATTCTGGAAATTTGCCTTTGGCATCGGTGAAATAAATAAGAACACTGGGATAGGCATCCTGTTGTTCTATATAGTCAAATACAGGAATAAAATTAGTCCCTTTACCACCGCCCAATGAAACAGGAAATTGCAATTCATCCCAAGCCTCAAAACGCCAAATTAGCTTTGGATCGACTTTTTCATCACAAGCAATAAGTGTTATCGAGGCGCGCATATTGCTTTTAATGGCATTAATTTCAGAGACAAATTCGTTGATTTCTTCTTGAGAGATTGACCCCGAGGTATCAATAGCAACACTAACATCAATTTGACTTGATCTTAATGATGGCAAAATTGCATCACCACTTCTTCTTGAAGCTCTTGCGTAGGAAAAGTCATCTCGGGCAAGGCTCGACATATATTGTGCCAATAAAGATTGCCAAGAAAGTTGCGGCTGCAAGAAAAAATCAATTAATTTAGCAAACTCACCCTCTAATTTTCCTGCTTGTTGTGCGAGTTGCGCTGACGAAGCTAGGTTTTTTTGCCACTGTGCGCTGAGCGATTGCATTTCGTCAGGGCTTAGTGGCGGTGGCTGATCAGCCAAGCCCTCAGAATTTGAATTGCCTGATGACGGTTTGTTATCTTGCCCCTTGCCAGACGTGTTGTCTTTTTCACCTTCAAGACTATCTTCGCGCATTCCGCCATCTGACTCATCCGCATCATCTTTTGGATTATCATCGTACAAATGCTGATCCATGGGTTCGGTATCAATACTGTCATCGATCATCGGATATATCTCTTCAGCAATCATGCTCTCGTATTTACTAAAGATAGGCACATCTAAAGGTGGACGAAACCCCTCCTTAACCAATAGAGGATTAATGGCAAAATCACAAGCCAAATCCCATTTGTGTTTATCTCGATTGCCACGTCTGGAAAAGTGCGTTAGCGCACAATGAAGCGCCTCGTGAATGAGTACAAATTTTGTTTGATGGTTGTTAAGTTTGTCGATAAAACTAGGATTGTAGTAAAAACTTTTGGCATCTGTGGCGCTGGTTTTACACCAAGAACCAGCTGCCTTTAACGGCAAACGCAGAACTAAGTTTCCTAAAAAAGGTTTATCTAAAATAAGCTGTGTACGTGCTTTGGTAAGCTTGGCCTCAACCATCTCCAAATCAATATCATCAATATTGTTTTCAAAGATAACATCTTCGCCAATCACCTCTACCTTTGGCTTAGGCGTAGATTTCAGCTCATCACTTCGCCAGTATGGATAGTCAGAATCACTCATAAATTTTGGCAGAACCTTGTTTAGAGCTAAAATTAAGAATTACTACTCGCTGCGAATCAAAAAATAACCCAATATTTGTAAAACTTTTTTTATTGACAAATTTTGCGCATGATTTTAATAATTTGCCAAATTTCTCAATAGAGTTTGACTGATTGGCTAATTCCGCGGAAGATATATGTAATTCAAGGCTTTTAAGATTTTTTTTATTGCATAATTGTGAATAATTAGAGATTTTTTCGCTTAAAAATGCAATAAAAATTAATTTTTTAATATAAAAATCTTTCGAACGGTGTATTTTTAGTTTTTGTGATATTTTTACAAACAAAGTTTGAGTTACTAACATCTTTTCATTCGATTTTTCCACCTGACGTTGACTTAAATTAATCATATTGGTTCTAGTCAAACAAAGTCTCTGCTATTTTCCCTGCCCAATTGGCAAACTCAGGTACTGCAAAAATATCACCACCAATAGCTCTTTGCATATCAGAAACTAGCATAACACCTAGCTCTTTTTGTGGAAACTCACGTGCAAAATTAAGGATATTTCCCCAGATTTGTTGCGCCTGATCACTATCTTTTGCAGCGATTGCTCGTCCTGCTAAGGCGGCACAGATTGCATATTGAAGATCTAATTCTTTAGGTATGATGACTGATTCGCCTTGAATAATAGCATCTAAATCAGGTAGATCTGCCATATGCTCAACAAAAGTTGTTATTTCAACGCCAGCTACTTCACCCACACAAGCACTAGCTGCTTGCCTAAAGAGTGCTAAATCATTGTCAAATTTTTTAAGCGCTCGATGTACGAACTCCCAGGTTCTTGGCGAAGGAAAAGCTGCTGGATTGTGCGCTGGATCAAATTCAAATAAATGTTCAGGACGATACCGTAAAAAACCAATAATACGCTCATCAATTTGATTTTTATAAGCCCAGGCTGCCCAATCGTCTAGATTAACATCTAGTTCATAATGGGAAAAACGATTGGCTAAAGGCGCTGGCATGGAATAGGTTACTCCACGATCACCTTGGCGATTACCTGCTGCAAAAATAACCCAGCCATCTGGCACAATATAATCGCCTAAACGTCTATCTAAAATCAGCTGATAAGCTGCAGCAGATACAGTTGGAGGTGCGGAGGTTATTTCATCTAAAAATAAAATACCCTGCTTGCCGTGACGCTTTTCATCGGGCAACAGAGAAGGAATTGACCAGTCCACCAGCTTGTCATTCTTAAAAGGAATTCCGCGAAGATCACTGGGCTCCATTTGTGATAAACGAATATCAATAATATTAACCTCATGAGCTTCAGCCACTTGGGAGATAATCTGAGACTTGCCGATACCTGGCGCACCCCATAGCATGACCGGTGTGTGATGACCATCAAAAACGGATTCAAACTCTTGGGTAAGGATTTTATTAACTTGCTCTGGACGCATAATAACTTGAAAAAATGAAAACTGGCCATATTCTACCGTAATAGAAGATAAAATCCCTTAATATGACTGCACCTAATTTAACCTCTGAAGAATTATGGAATTTTCCTTGTGATTATTCTGTTAAAGTTTTTGGCAAAACCTGTGATGAGTTACACTCGACTGTACGTACAATTGTAGAGCGTCATACAGATGTAATCCACCCAAATAATATTAGTAGTAAACATAGCTCCAAAGGTGGATATGTATCCATTACACTCAAAATTATTGCCACAAGCCGAGTGCAATTAGATGCAATGAATCAAGAGTTGCAGGATTGCAAACTAGTTGCTTACGTTTTATAAACAAATATGAAAGTTATCGAGCTTGGCACCCAAGAGTATCTATCAACTTGGCAAGCTATGAAAGACTTTACCGATTCTCGTACCAAAGACTCTGAAGATGAGTTGTGGGTTGTAGAGCATCCCAGTGTTTTTACCCAAGGTATTGCAGGAAAGTCTGAACATTTGCTTAATATTGGCACTACACCGATTGTTAAAACAGATCGCGGCGGGCAAATTACCTATCATGGTTCTGGTCAGTTGATTGTGTATTGTCTAATTGATTTAAAGCGTTTAGGTATAGGTGTTAAAAAAATAGTCTCTATCATTGAAACTTCAATTATTGATTTGCTGAATCTTTATCATATTAAAGCACATATAAAAATTGGCGCACCGGGTGTTTATGTCAATCATGCTAAAATTGCAGCCTTAGGACTTAAAGTCAAACAAGGGAAAACTTACCATGGCCTGAGTTTAAATGTTGATATGGACTTGCAGCCTTTTTCACAAATTAACCCTTGCGGATACCAAGGATTGAAGGTAACACAAGTGCAAGACTTAGCGGATAATAAGGTTTATTTTTCTAAGATTGCCAAACAGTTGACGCAACTACTGACTCATCATATTACTCGTGCCCAATAATCATTCAAACGAACAAGAAATTGATATTAAGCATCTTAAAGGTGAATCTAAGGTGTCGCGACTTAGAATTAAACCTGACTCTGAGCGAATAGCCTTAAGAAAGCCTAGCTGGATTCGCATCAAACATCCGAGTGGTTCAAAAGTAGACAAACTCAAAAATACCCTAAGAGATCAGCGACTATTTACAGTTTGTGAAGAGGCTCAATGTCCGAATTTAGGCGAGTGCTTCAATCATGGCACGGCAACCTTTATGATTATGGGGCAAATTTGCACACGGCGCTGTCCTTTTTGCGATGTTGCGCATGGAAAGCCAAAGGCGCTTGATGTCAATGAGCCTAAGCATTTAGCCGATACTATTAAAAAAATGCAGCTAAAGTATGTGGTTATTACGTCAGTTGATCGTGATGATCTTCGTGATGGTGGTGCCAACCACTTTAAACAATGTATTGATGCAGTGAGAATGCATACGCCTAATGTTAAGATTGAAATTTTAACCCCTGACTTTAGAGGTAGGGTAGACAAAGCACTTGAGGTGTTTAAATCTTGCCCTCCTGATGTGTTTAATCACAATCTCGAGACAGTGCCAAGCTTGTATCCTAAAGTTCGTCCTGGCGCAAATTATGAATACTCTCTTGAATTGTTACAAGCTTTTAAAAAGCAACATCCTGGCATTACGACAAAATCTGGTCTAATGCTTGGTGTTGGTGAGAGCGAAAAACAAATTATTGACGTTTTAAAAGATTTGCGCGCACATCAGGTTGATATGTTGACATTAGGTCAATATTTACAGCCTAGTAAACATCATTTGGCGGTAGAAGCCTATATTCACCCAGACCAGTTTAACAAGTATAAAGACATCGCTACAGAACTCGGTTTTTCACAAATTGCTAGCGGACCAATGGTTCGCTCATCTTATCATGCAGATCTACAAGCTGCAGGAGAAGCTATAAGCTAATTAATTATCTGACGGATTCGCAAAAAAAAATACCGACATAAGTCGGTATTTTTTTTATGTCAAACTTGTTTTTAAGCAAGTTTTTCTAATTACAAATCGTTTTTATCTTCCTTTTTAAGCAAACCATTGGTATCAATCTTTTCATCTTCAGATGAATTTTCCGTAGCATCTGATTTCTTAGATTTTTTGGTTAATGCTGTCTTGATCCAATCTTTAGGATCAGTATTTTTTTTACGATTCTTAGGCTTCTCTTCTGTATTGACATTGTACTTAGCATCAGAGTCAGCTTCTCCTGGTAGCAAACCCATATTAACCGCAATATTTCGACAAGATGCTTCGCCAGCTGACAAAGTTCCTAATGGAATTACAATCAGCGTCAGGATTGTTGAAATTAATACACCGAATAGTAATGAAATTGCCATACCTTGGAAAATAGGATCTGAAAGGATAACACTAGAGCCACCAACCAATGCAAATGCAGTAATCATAATTGGTCTAGTTCTTGATGCACAAGAGTTAATCACAGCATCAAAGAACGGTGTGCCTTTGGCATATTCTTGAACGGTAAAGTCAACCAAAAGAATAGAGTTACGCACGATAATACCTGCAAGAGCAATCCAACCGATCATTGAAGTTGCGGTGAATTCTGCACCCAACAACCAGTGTCCAGGCACAATACCTAAGAGTGTTAATGGAATTGGCGCCATAATAACTGCTGGAATAATGAAATTACCAAACTGCCAAACAACTAGCATGTAAATAACAACTAAAGCAACACCAAAAGCCATTCCCATATCACGGAAAGTTTCAAAAGTAACTGTCCATTCTCCAGCCCATTGAAAGCCCGGGATATTTTGATTTTTTGGCGGGCCTAGGTATTCACCTTGAAGCTGAGTACCATCTAATGTTTGATATCTAAGTAGTAAATCATCAACGGCAAACATAGCGTAAATTGGTGCACTCAGACGACCAATAGGCTCACCCAAAACATATTCAACATCAGATAAATCTTTATGATAGATTAGATCATCTTGCTTTTTATAGCTGAACGAGCCAAGTTCAGAGATAGGTATCATATTACCATTTTGAGACGGTACAGGTAGTTGTGTTAAATAAGAAAGCTGAGAGCGCTTTGTTAATGGCACTTGAAGGCAAATACGAGAAGGTTCTAACGCATTTTTTAAGCGAATAGTACCGACATTAAAGCTGCTCATAGCCATTGCCAATGTTTCTTTAATAGTCATCACGCTCACTCCAAATCTTGAAGCCTTTGCAGTATCCACTTGAAAGTCAATTACTGGATATGCATCTCGCATTAGGTTATCTATATCCGCCATGGTGCCTGATTCGATAAACAGCTCTGTTAAGTCATTAGCTAATTTGCGGCGTGTTTCTTTGTCTGGACCATAAACTTCTGCAACGACCGGTCTTAGAACTGGAGGACCAGGTGGCATTTCTACCACAGCATAGTTTGCGCCAGCTTCTTCTGCTATTGTTTTTAATAAACTGCGAGCTTCCAGTGCGATTTCATGGCTTGAGCGAGAGCGATCTGCTTTTTCTGCTAGCTGAATTTGAAGCTCACCAACTGACGAGGATTGGCGTAAATAAGAATGTCTAACCAGGCCATTAAAGTCAAATGGTTTGGCAGTTCCTGAGTAGGCCTGAATATCTATTACTTCAGGCACGTTACGCAACTCTTGAGCCATTAAATGAAGTGTCGATGCAGTATCTGATAAAGATGTCCCATCTGGCATATCTAGCATAACGCCGAATTCTGATTTATTATCAAGTGGCAACATCTTAACAGGAACAGTAGTTGTATAAAACATAGATATGGCCATGAAAAAGACAACCACTAGACCTAGTAAAAAGCTCCAGCCATAAGCCGTTTTGTTAAATAATGTAGAAATAGTTGAATGGTAAAATGCAAACATTACCTTTGCTTCTTTTTCCTCTTTTTCATGCATCTTATGCAAGACGTTTAAAGGCGGAACAAACTTCATAATGAAGTATGGAGTAAATACAAAGGCTGCAAATAATGAGAACAGCATAGCAACCGATCCTAGCACTGGAATTGGTGCCATGTAAGGCCCCATCATACCGCTTACAGCTGCCATTGGCACAAGTGCTGCAACAACTGTAAAGGTTGCTAAAATTGTCGGATTACCGACTTCGCGTACTGCATCAATTGCAGTGCTAATAGTAATTTTTTGGTCAATAAGCCAACGCCTATAAATATTTTCTGTAACGACAATTGCATCATCTACTAAAATGCCAATCGAGAAGATAAGAGCAAATAAACTCACTCGATCAATAGTCATGCCTAAAATCCAAGCAGAAAATATAGTCATTAAGAGCACTACTGGAATAACCAACGTTACAACAAGTGCAGGACGCCAGCCTAATGCAAACCAGACTAGTAAAGTAACCGCACCCGTTGCAATAAATAATTTTTTAATTAAAGCATTAACCTTATCTTTTGCAGATTTTCCATAGTTTCGAGTAATTGCTATTTCTACGTTATCTGGAATTAAACGACCTTTCAATTCTTCTACTTTAGCTAAAATATTTTCAGCGACAGCGACACCATTAGAGCCAAACTTCTTAGCAATGGCGATAGTTACCGCCTGTTCACCAGTTGCTTTTTGCCCTGTTTTATTAGCCTTGCCTGTGTAATAGCTAACCATATGTTCCGTATCTTCTGGGGCATAATACACATCGGCTACATCTCGAATATAAATGGGCTTACCATCGTTAATAGCAACTACTAAATTCTCAATATCTTCAACTTTGGTAAAGAAGTCGCCTGAGTAGACCTCCATATTGTAGCCATTTAACTCAATATTACCTGTATGTTCACGAACATTCGCATTACCAACAGTGCCTGCTATTTGTTGGATAGAGACGCCATAACCAGCTAAACGGCCTGGATAAGCATCAATATGAAAAATTTCTTTACGTCCACCTACAATAAAACCATTATTGGTATCTTCTACTTTTTCTAATTGTTGAATTAATTCTAATCCTAGCGAACGCAACTGGCCGTCATCTAGAGATTTTGACCATAACGTGAGATTAATAATAGGCACATCATCAATTTCTTTAGGCTTGATTAGTGGCGTTTTAGCCCCAGGTGGCATAAAGTCAAGGTTAGCCAGCATTTTGTCACGAACCTTAATGATTGATGCATTCATATCTTGACCGACATCAAACTCAACTGTAATAATGCCTTGTGCTTTGTCGCTTACTGAGTAGACATGCTTAACGCCTAAAATTTGAGACATTAAGCGTTCTAATGGTTTAACTACAATATTAGAAACCTCTTCCGAAGAAGCGCCTGGGTATTCAACAAAAAGATCGATCAAAGGAACTGAAATTTGCGGGTCTTCTTGTCGCGGAGTTGAAATCAAACCGATAATACCTGCGCCTAACATGGCGAAGAATATAATAATCGATAGCGGAGAGGTGATAAAGGCTTTGGTTAGCTTTCCAGCAACCCCTAAATCAATTTCATCGTTATTGTTTGTATTGTTATTTGACATAAGTGCTCAATTAAATACTCATTCCTGAAACCATTAAGATATTTGGATTGGCGACGATTTTTTCACCAATCTTTAAACCTGATAAAATACTCTTCTTATCTTTACCGACTTGTTCGCCTAAGCGAATAAAACGCAACTCAGTTTTATTGGTAAGTGGATTAATGACAAAAACACTAGGTAGTGATGAACGCCACATAATAGCTACCTCTGGAACAACAGGAGTTAATACCCCTGAATCAGTTTCAAAAATCTCAACCTCAGCATATGCGCCAGGAAGCACTGGCACATTGACTGGCAAGTCTAGCTTTACCTTAACACTATGCTTGGCATTATCCGCAATTGGATAAATTTGCGCTAATTTAGCCTCAACAACAATATTGGCAATATCTAGCTTCACTCGATAGTCTTTATTTAGTTTTAAACTTCTAACTAATCTTGAAGGAATGTTAACTTCAACTTGAAGTTCTTTAATATTGGCAAATTTTAGTAAAGTTTGTCCAGGTTGAACAATATCACCCTCATTGATTGATTTGGCAACAATAACACCATCAAATGGCGCGCTAATACTTGCATCTTTAAGGCGTGATTCAATTTGTTTTAGATTGTTTTCTGCTTGTGTTAGTTTATTTTTTGCTTGCTGGTAAGCGGTGTATCTTGATGTTCTATTAGCAAATTTATCAAACTCTGGATTTCCTTGTCCGCTTATTTTAAGCATTGGATCAGTAAACATGGAGAACATTCCTGGTACGCTACCAAGCATTCCGCCGCTATTAGGAGAAACAATAGACTGAGAGTATTGAACACCTGCATTTCTCAATGCTTCGTTCGCTGAAGCAATTTCAGCATAGGCTGAGTCGCGCTGTGCTTGAATAGATTCTTGCTCTAAAGTTACAATGATTGAGTCTTTTTTAAACATGTCACCTTCGCGGCCGTTTACCGTTAATACATCGCCCGACACTTGTGCAGATAAATTAACCAAAGATGAAGAAACCACAGTCCCGCCTAGTAGTGCTCTTTTATCTAATGACATGCCGCTAATTGTCTGAATGTTATAAACCGAATCAAAGTTGCTGGCATTTTGATTGATAATTTGAGCTTGCGAAGGGAGTGAAAAAGTAAGTAAAACTGATGTGACTAAGGGTGTGATTGTGAAGCGCATAGTTAACCTGTTTTTTAGTATGAATTTAATTATTATTATTCGGAATTTTATAGGAATCATTTTTACTTGTGTTTGTTATTTAATTTAAATAACCGATATGTGTTTTAATATAATTATAAGTTATTGTTTATTAATACATTTTTATAGTAAAAAAAATATTACAGTATATAAAATTTTTCTTATATATTAACACTATAATATAAGCTATTCTCTTTACAAAATTATGCTATAAATGACTATTGCATTTACCCCAGGAGAGCCTGGTGGAATTGGACCTGATTTGGCGATTATTCATGCCCAAAAACATGTTGCTAAAAATTTATTAGTTTTTGCCGACCCGGATCTCCTATTAAAGCGTGCAAAAATTTTAAAATTACCTCTAAAGATTGTCGAATCTGATAAATCTTTAAATAATGGCGAATTGTGTGTTTATCCTATTAAGTTAAGTGGTTATGTGGAGCCAGGAATTTTAAATGCCGATAATGCACAATACGTTCTCAATACACTAGATAAAGCAACTAATTTTTGCCTAACCAATCAATGCGAGGCTCTAGTGACAGGACCTATTCATAAAGGTATTCTTAATACCATTGACCCTACTTTTACTGGCCATACAGAATATTTAGCTGCGCTATCAAATACAGATAAAACTGTCATGATGCTTGCCACCAAAGGTCTTCGCGTAGCACTTGCAACCACTCACTTGCCACTCTCTCAGGTAGCTCAAAATATCCAAACAGCGCCCCTGGAAAAAACTATTCGCATTATTCATAAGTCTTTAGAAAGTTACGGAATTAACAATCCTCGAATTATTGTGTGTGGACTTAACCCCCATGCGGGTGAGGACGGCTGTCTTGGTATGGAAGAAATTGAAATTATCAACCCTCTTATTCAACAACTTAATCAACAAGGATTTAACTTGTTTGGTAGCGTGCCTGCGGATACAGCATTTACTGTTGATGCGCTTAAAGGTGTTGATTGCGTTCTAAGCATGTATCATGATCAAGGGTTGCCTGTACTTAAAACACTAGGCTTTAAAAAATCTGTAAACATTACTTTAGGTTTGCCATTTATACGCACCTCAGTTGATCATGGCACTGCTTTGCCACTAGCAGGAAGTGGCAATATTAGTCTAGGAAGTTTACATACTGCGATAGAATACGCACAAGATTTTATTAATAAAAAAAATGTCTGAGCAAGTTTTGGATACTACTAAAAAGCATAAAGCGCGAAAGCGTTTTGGACAAAATTTTCTGACTGACCAGAAAATTATTGATCAAATTATTGCAACAATTGCACCCAAGAAAGATGACAATTTACTAGAAATTGGTCCTGGGCAAGGGGCCATGACAATCCCGCTTTTAGATCGTGTGGAGCGATTAAATGTTATCGAAATTGATCGAGATTTAATTGAAATTTTAAATAGTTACAATAAAACTAATCTAATTATTCATCAAGGTGATGCGCTTAATTTTGACCTTGATTTATTCAACCCACCAATTAGAGTTGTAGGTAATCTACCATACAATATCTCCTCCCCTATTTTGTTTCATCTGCTTGCACACCGAGATAAAGTTATTGACATGACTTTTATGTTGCAAAAAGAAGTAGTCGAAAGAATGTCAGCTACCCATGGTTCTAAAATTTATGGGCGTTTAAGCGTTATGATGCAGGCTTTTTTCGATGTAGAGCTAATTTTTATTGTGCCGCCAGAATCATTTGATCCAGCGCCGAAAGTAGACTCTGCTATAGTTTATCTAGTACCACTTAAAAACTGCAAAGTTGGCAATATCAAGCTGTTTGAAAAAGTTGTTAAAACAGCTTTTTCTCATCGTAGAAAAACACTTAGAAATTGTTTAAAATCTTTACTAACACAAGAACAAACTAGCATTAACCTATCTCAACGGGCCGAAATGCTTAATATTGACGCTTTTATCACTTTAACCCAAGATTATGAAAAACAACATCAAAATTGACGTTCAAGTCAGCTTTATTGAGGAACGCTCAAACGCTGCTAATAACCAACACACTTTTGCCTATACTATTACCATTGCCAACCAAGGAACAGTTGGTGCTCAACTACTTACTCGGCATTGGCGTATTCAAGACGAAACAGGCCATGTTGAGGATGTGATCGGCGAAGGTGTTATCGGCCAACAACCACATTTAATGCCTGGTGAGTCTTATCAATATTCATCAGGATCAGTGATCAAAACACCTACAGGAACCATGAAAGGCGCCTATGGAATGATTAATGATGAGGGTGAGCGATTTGAGGCTAAAATCCCTGAATTTGTTCTAAGTGAGCCATATACCTTGCATTAATGTCTGACTATCTGATTGGCGATGTTCAAGGTTGTTATGGTGCGTTGCAACGTTTATTGAAGTCTATTAACTTCTCTCTAGACAGGGATCGAATTTTCTTTTTAGGCGATGTGGTCAATCGTGGCAATAAATCTTTGGAAGTTTTGGAATTTATTCAAGCGCATCCTGATAATATCTCAATGGTATTAGGTAATCATGATTTTCACTTATTAGCTTGCGCTTTTGGCCAAATCAAGCCAAATAAAAAAGATACTTTTAGCGATATTACTCATTCAAAAAATGCAACAAAATTATTAGAATTTTTATCACAACAACCCCTTATCATTGACGACAATAACGCTCTAATGGTTCATGCAGGCATTCCTCCAAACTGGGATAAAATTACCGTGTTAAAACAAGCAAACTTAGTTCAAAAGCACCTGCAGAGTGAAGAGTTAGGCTATTTTTTAACAAAAATGTATCATAATCAGCCAGATACTTGGCGAGCTGATTTAAGTGAAATAGAGCAGTGTCGATATACAATTAATGCTTTGATGCGAATGCGATTTTGTAAAGCCAATGGTCAATTAGAATTTACTCATAAGCTAAATTTTGATCAAGCACCTAGTGGCTATATGGCTTGGTTTATGCATAAAAAGCGTTTACTAAAAGACACAGATATATTTTTTGGCCACTGGTCAACACTTACAAATGTTCAGCAAAAACATATTTTTCCAATGGATCATGGTTGTGTCTGGGGTGGACGTTTGAGTGCAATCAGACGATCAGACTTGCAAATATTCTCGGTTGATTGCTAAAGCGCCACCTCAGCTTCAAAAACAAATTCTGCAGGTCCAGATAAAAACACTCTGTCGTCATTTATATATTCAATACTTGCATCTCCACCTGTTAGATGTACACAAACATTCTCATCAAGCAAGCCTTGCTTAACGCCGTGAACGACAGCAGCACATGCACCACTGCCACAAGCCAGGGTTTCGCCAGAGCCGCGCTCATAAACCCGTAAATTAATCTCATTGCGACTTACAATTTGCATAAACCCGATATTTGCCTGATTAGGCAAAACTTTGCTATTTTGTATCTCTAAAGCAATGCTGGCAATATCCAGTTGTAATAAATCATCTACTAATAAAACACAATGAGGATTGCCCATCGATAAAACACCCATTTCAAACCCTTCAATATTGTAAGTGGATTGAACTTTGGGTGCAATCAATGGAATACTTTCTAATTCGAAACTAGGTCTACCCATATCAACACGTACTGTATTGTCAGCATTGATTTGCAAGCTGATAATACTGGAGTGGGTTTCCACCACAATAGGATTTCTTTGGGTTAGCTTTTTTTGATGCACAAAACGAGCAAAACAACGTGCACCGTTTCCACATTGAGCCACTTCAGATCCATCTGAATTGTAGATAATATAGCGAAAATCAATTCCTGGAGAAGTGCTTGACTCTACAACAAGCAGCTGATCAAAACCCACGCCAAAATGCCGATCAGACAGACGAACAATCTGCTCAACACTAAAGTTGATATTGCCACTAGTATTGTCAACCACCATAAAGTCGTTACCCAGTCCGTGCATTTTTGTAAAATTTATCATCATGGGCTTTATTTTATCCACTTATAAAGCTAAAGGTTAATGAAAACGATAGTTCTGCTAAAATATCGCCAATATTTATCCATAAGGCAAATCATGCAAACACCAAGTAATATCACCTTAAATAAAGACAAAAATCTTTTAACCCTAACTTTTGATGGCGTTGAGTACCCGCTAAGCACTGAGTTTTTAAGAGTTTATTCTCCTTCTGCAGAAGTAGTTGGTCACGGCCCAGGTCAAGAAACTTTACAGCTTGACAAGGAAAATGTCACTATTAAACGTATTGAACCTACTGGTAATTATGCAATTATTCTATTCTTTAGTGACGGTCATGATAGTGGAATTTACTCATGGACACACCTACATAAACTCGCAACAGATCAGCAGTCTTTATGGGCTACTTATTTAAAACGCCTTAAAGACGCGGGACACTCACACTCACAGCTATAAATTCATATGGGTTTTTTAACCGCCCTATTATCGTTTGCTGTAACGATTGGTATTTTAGTAACTATTCATGAGTATGGTCATTATTGGGTAGCTAAAAAATTCAATGTCAAAATTCTTAGGTTTTCCGTTGGATTTGGAAAAGTTATTAAATCTTTTAGACGGGGTGAAACTGAATTTACCCTGTGTGCCATCCCTTTGGGTGGTTATGTCAAAATGTTGGATGAACGCGAGACTAAAGTTGCGAGCGAAGAACAGCATCGCGCTTTTAATAGGCAATCTGTATACAAGCGTTTTGCCATTGTAGCAGCAGGACCAGTTGCTAATTTTTTACTGGCTATCATACTTTTTGCTTTTGTTTTTATTCTAGGCGTTAATGGCATTAAACCAGTTATTGGCTCTGTTTCAGACTCAGGATTTTTTGATCAGGCTGGTTTACAAGTAGGCGATGAATTGCTCAGTATTAACCATTCACCAACCCCTAATATAGGGGAATTTTCTAATCAATTCATTCAGGCTATCGATACTCAACCTTTAACTATTCAGGCGCGCTCTAAAAATGATAATCTCAAAACAACCACTCTTAATATTGAGGGTGATTTTTTAGCCAATCCTGAGCAAGGACTTGATCATTACTTGGGGTTTAAGTTTGCTATGCCTGAATTGCCTGCTGTAATTAAATCAGTAGCACCTAATTCTGCTGCTAGCAAAGCCGGACTTCAGCCATTAGACATGATACTGAGTGCCAATGGCCAAAATATTAGCACTTGGCAAGACTTTGTATTAGCTGTACAAGTTAAGCCTATTAAACCAATTAAGCTTCTTATTCAGCGAAATAACATCACACTTACACGCACTATAGTGCCGCTTTTAATTAACAATATCCCTAAAGCAGGAGTGAGTGTTAATGTGCCTGAAAATCACTTAAAAAATTGGCAGGTGCTAACAAAAAAAGACCCAGTTGATGCTCTTTTATCAGCAAGCTTTAAAGTCTACCAATTAACACTACTTAACCTAAAAATGATTAAAAAAATGATTATTGGTGAAGCTTCGATTGAGCAAATTAGCGGTCCTGTTAGTATTGCCAATTATGCTGGAAAAAGTGCAGAAGTTGGCTTAACACCTTTTTTATCTTTCTTAGCATTAATTAGTATTGGGCTTGGTTTGTTAAACTTACTACCTATACCTCTGCTAGATGGTGGACATTTGTTTTTCTATATAATCGAAATTATTAAAGGTTCGCCTGTAAGTGATTCTGCACAACAAATATTTGCTAAGTTAGGGCTATTTGTTATTTTGTCATTAACCTTTGTTGCGCTGTATAATGACTTGATACGTTTATTATAATCTTATGAATTCTATGAAAAAAATGTTACTTAAATTATTCGTCTCTGCTAGTATTATTTCTAGCTCTATTGTGTTTGCCACCCCTATTAAAAGTATTGAAATACTTGGCTTAAACTCTATCTCTAGAGGAACGGTATTAAGCTACTTGCCTGTTGAAACAGGTGATGATTTCAACAACCAAGTCTCTGGTCAAATTATCCGAGATCTATATAAAACTAATTTCTTTAAGGATATCGAGGTATCACAACAAGATAATATCTTAAAAATTAACCTACAAGAAAATCCACACATTAAATACGTTGATGTTCTTAACTATTCAGACAAAGTTATTGATGAAGAAAGACTAAATCAAATTCTTAAAAATATGGATCTTTCTCAGGGTAAGATTTTCAACAAACGTCAGCTTGACAAGTTAATTGATCAGCTTGAGGCGACTTACGTATCTAAAGGTTATTACGGTATTAAAATCACCAAAAAAGTAGAAACTGACGCTCAAAATCGTGTTGGTATTGAGCTAGATGTGCAAGAAGGTGAAGTTGCTAGAATTAGCTCAATGAAGATAAGTGGCGGTAATATTCACGACGAAGACGACTTGCTAGATTTGTTTGAAATTGGCGAGCCTGATTTCTTCATTATGAACTACTTTACAGAAAAAGATCATTATTCAAAAATCGCACTAGATGCGGGTATTGAAGCTATCAAATCTCTTTATATCAATTCAGGCTATCTTGATTTTAAAGTGATTAATATCGAAACCAAACTCTCAACTAATAAAGAAAATATTGATATTGATATTCAAATAAGCGAAGGCGCCGAGTACAAATTAGGCGTTATTAGCTTTACTGGTGATTTACTTAATCAATCTATTGAAGAATTAAAGGCACTATTAACCATTAATACTAATGATGTATTTGAGCGTAAAAAAGTGATTGAAAGCATTCAAGCGATCACTGATATTTTTGCAGATCAGGGCTATGCCTTTGCAAAAGTTGACCCTATTACCAAAGAAAATACCGAATCTCACGTGATTGATTTAGAAATTAACGTAGCGCTTAACAAAAAAGTCTATATCAATCGAATTACCATTGTAGGTAACACCCGAACCCAAGATGAGGTCATTCGTCGCGAAATTGGCATTAATGAAGGTGGTCTATATTCTAATACTGAATTGGACGAATCGATCAAAAAAATTAAGCGTTTAGGGTACTTTTCTGATGTTAAGATGGAAGTCTCAAAGTTAACAGGTTTTGAAGATAAAATTAATCTTCACTTTAGTGTTGAAGAAACCAAAACAGGTACTTTTTCAATCGGTCTGTCGCACTCAAATAGCTCAGGCGCCTCATTTAATATGGGTGTTAAAGAAAACAATTTCTTAGGCACAGGTAACACCCTTAACGCTGCATTTTCTAATTCAGAAGCAGTGCAAGAAATGAGTTTTTATTTCTCTGATCCATACTTTACCGAAGACGGACACTCAATTAGCTACGGTATTTTTACCAAATCTTTAGATGGAACTGAGCTTGATGTTGCCTCATATAAAATTGATGAAAATGGCTTTAGCCTAGGCTACGGCATCCCTATTACAGAACAAACTCGTATTGGCGCAGATTTAAGAGTGTCAAGTCGTGATATTACTTGTGGAACTACCATGCTTAGTATCTTTGAGCCTACACAGTGTATCAGCAATGATAAAACTGAAATTAAAACCAATCTGAACTGGTCAAACAACACACTGGATAATTTTAACTATCCAACTGAAGGCAGTAAAAACAATCTAAGCTTTGACTTAACTCTGCCTATTGCAGATTTTCAATACTACAAGTTAGATGCTTCACACAAAAGCTACTATCCAATGGGCAATGACTTAACTTTAAAGATAAATGGTAGTCTTGGTTTAGCACAAGGCTATGGCGATAAAGAACTGCCTTTCTTTAAGCGTTATTATGGCGGTGGCTCTTCTTCAGTTAGAGGTTTTGATTTTAACTCTTTAGGTGCTACATATGATGGAACTATTGCCAAAGGTGGTGAGTTATCACTATTAGCAGGTACGTCGGTTATCTCACCAATGAAGTTTATCAACGACAGTGAAAACATGCGCATGAGCGCCTTTATTGACGCAGGTTCAGTTGAAGAAAAAGCTTCAAACTTAAGTGTTGATGAAATTCGTATGTCAACTGGCGTGGCATTTTCATGGCTGACACCGGTCGGTCCACTAGGTATTTATGCTGCCAAGCCATTAATCAAAAAAGCAGCCGATCAAACTAAAACAATTGAATTTACTTTGGGTACTAGTTTTTAAAAAACACACATAACACTGGAATAACATGCACACATTGGGGGAAATTGCCAAACTTGTTAATGGCGAATTAGTTGGCAATAGTGAGCGAGTCATTCACGCTTTAGCCAGCATTGATTGTGCAACGAGTGATCAACTAAGCTATGTGGTGAGCTCTAAATACCAAGATAAGTTAGCAAGTACTGCGGCTGGCGCAGTAATTATTAACAAATCCTTACAACAATTTTGCACTACTGATGCTATTATTGTTGAAGATGTTTATTTGGCTTTTGCACACATCACTCACTTATTTAAACGCAAGGTTGTTCATGTTAGCGGTATTCACGCTAGTGCTAATACCCACAACGCCTCTATTGCAGCAAACTGCTGTATTGGTAGGCAAGTAGATATTGGCATTGATACTGTTATTGGTGCCAATACCGTAATAGAAGACAGCGTCACGATTGGTGCTAATTGCACGATTGGCTCAAATGTAAGTATTCTTCAGGGCTCTATTATTGGAAATAATGTCGTTATTGAGTCTGGTGTCGTGATTGGTTCAGAAGGCTTTGGTAATGCCAGAGACAAGCATAAACATTGGCACACTATCGCACACCTTGGTAATGTGGTAATTGGTGATAATGTGGGCATTGGTGCTAATACTACTATTGATCGTGGCACGCTTGAAGATACCTGTATCCATCAAGGTGTTCGACTTGACAATTTAGTGCATATTGCTCATAACGTGGTTATTGGCGAAGATACAGCAATTGCAGCCTGCACAGGTGTTGCAGGTAGTACTCATATTGGAAAACGCTGTATGATTGGTGGCATGGTAGGTATTGTTGGTCATCTACATATATGTGATGATGTAATTGTTAACGCCAAAAGTACTATTAATAAAAATATACTAACGCCAGGTATGTATACAGGTGTAATGCCATTGATGCCTCATAAAAAATGGCAGATTGTTGGCGTCTGGTTAACAAAACTTGATAAAATCACCCAATATTTAAATATCAAGCTTACCCATTTAAAAGGAAAATAATTATGGAAATGAACATTCAAGATGTTAAAAACTACCTACCTCATCGCTATCCGTTTTTGCTGATTGATCGAGTATTAGAGCTTGAAGTTGGAAAGACATTGGTTGCTCTTAAAAACGTCACTTTTAATGAGCCGCAATTTACTGGTCATTTCCCTGCACAGCCTATTATGCCGGGGGTTTTAATTATTGAGGCACTAGCTCAGGCAACGGGAATCTTAGCATTTAAATCAGAAGTTGGTAAACCAATTGATGGTCAAATTTATATGCTAGTTGGTGTTGATAAAGTACGTTTTAAACGCATGGTTGAGCCAGGAGACCAACTACGCCTAGAGGTAGAGGTTATGACAGTTAAACGCGGAATGTGGAAGTTTAAATGTAGGGCAACTGTCGATGGCAATGTTGTAACAACGGCTGAGCTTATGTGCACACAAAAAGCGGCCGAATAAATAAAGAAAAATTCTTGAGGAGAATCCTGTGGCTATAGATCCGAGTGCAATTATAGATCCGAGTGCAAAAATTCATAATAGTGCAGAAATTTGTGCCTACGCAGTTATTGGTGCCAATGTGGAAATTGGTGCTGGCACTATTGTTGAATCTCATGCTGTTATTCAAGGGCCGACTAAAATTGGCAAAAATAATCACATTTATTCATTTGCTTCAATTGGTGGCGATCCTCAAGACATCACTTATGAAGAAGGGCAAGAGTCTAATCTTGTTATTGGTGATGAAAATTTAATTCGTGAATTTTGCACAATTAATCGTGGCACCGAAAAAGAAAAATCACTAACTCGAGTTGGCTCTAACAATATGCTGATGGCCTATGTTCATATTGCACATGATTGTCAAATTGGCGACCATGTCATTATGTCTAATAATGCTTCACTTGCAGGCCATGTTAGAGTTCATGATTGGGCGATTTTAGGTGGTTTTACACTCGTTAAGCAATTTTGCATGATTGGTATTCACACTTATATCGGTATGGGTTGCCATATTAATAAAGACATTCCCGCTTATATGGTCGCCTCAGGTACGCAAACTCGAGTTCGTAGTATTAATGCAGAGGGAATGCGTCGTCGTGGCTTTTCGTCTAGTGCTATTGCCTCAATCAAGCGAGCCTTTAAAGTTGTTTATCGAGAATCAACAGGTCGTCTACTCGATCAGATGCTTAAAGAACTAGAGGTTTCAGAATCTGATAGCCCTGAAGTTATGCAGTTTGTTAACTGTATTCGTGGCTCTAAAGTTGGTATTATGCGTGGTCCTGTTGAGGAATAAAACCACCCCATTCTAATGAATAAGTCTTTTTTAAAGTCTAGCAGTATTGTCACTGGCATGACTTTTTTATCTCGTATTTTGGGCTTAGTACGGGATTTTTTCATTGCTAAATTTTTTGGTGCTAACGAATTTACTGACGCTTTTCTAGTTGCCTTTCGCATCCCTAACTTCTTAAGAAGGCTATTTGGCGAAGGGGCATTTTCACAAGCGTTCATTCCTATTTTATCTGAAGCCAAGGCTAACGAAACGCAGGAAGAAGTCCAGAATGTCATTAACCATATTGGGACAAAATTTTTAAAAACCTTAATCATTATCACTTTGATTGCGGTGATTGCAGCCCCAGTTATTATTTTCATGTTTGCCTGGGGCTTTTACTTCGAACAAGATTTAACTAAATTTAACCTAGCATCCGACATGCTGCGTATCACCTTTCCGTATTTGCTATTAATATCATTAACAGCCTTTTCAGGCAGTATTTTAAATACCTATGACAGGTTTGCAGTACCTGCATTTACACCGGTACTGCTTAATATCTCTATGATTTTATCGAGTGTTTATTTATCACAACACTTAGATACGCCAATTATGGCATTGGCTTGGGGTGTACTAATTGGCGGTGTATTGCAGCTGCTGTTTCAAATCCCTTTTTTGATTAAAATTAATAAATTACCCAAATTAACTAAAGGCGAACACAAGGCAGTTAAAAAACTAAAAAAACGCATGTTGCCAGCTTTATTTGGCGTATCTGTTTCCCAAATAAACTTGCTAATTGATACTATGATTGCCTCAGTTTTGGTTAGTGGTAGTGTTTCTTGGTTGTACTATTCTGATCGTTTGCTAGAACTGCCCTTGGCTCTAATTGGCATTGCTCTGGCGACAGTAGCTCTGGCCAAACTTAGCAAGCATTATGCTAATAAAGACACCAAAAAATTTATCCAAACTATTGATTACGCTTTAAAAATAGGACTAATTTTAGGCTTGCCTGCTTGTGCAGGCTTGGTTTTGCTGGCCGAACCTCTAATGATCACTCTGTTTCAATATGACCAATTCACTATATTTGCTGCCTACCAATCTTCTCTTAGCTTGATGGCTTATGGATCAGGCTTAATGGCTTTTATTATGGTTAAAATTTTAGCACCTGTTTTTCTTGCTAGAGGCGACACCAAAACACCTGTTAAAGCTGGCGTGGTCGCTATGCTTTCCAACGTGGTTTTAAATATTATTCTCGGCTATTATTATGATCATGTTGGCTTAGCAGTCGCCACCTCAGTTTCTGCCTTAATTAACGGTTTAATTTTGTATTATTATTTAAATAAACAATCAATTTTTGCTTTTTCTCAAAATTTAATCAAAATGTTTTTTAAAGTTTTGTTGGCAAGCTTTATAATGGTAATCTTTATTTTGAACTTTGATCAAGCACAAGAAGTCTATATTAACGCTAATGCGTTTGCTAGAGTTAATGCACTTATTAGTATTATTTGTTTGTCAGCGTTCATTTATTTTTTAAGCCTAAGAGTTTTGGGCGTTAGGATCCGAGAATTATGAATACCGTACAATGTGTCAAACTTAACCAAGAATTAGAAGCGCTAGATCGAGCACCCTACCCTGGTGAACTAGGACAAAAAATTTTAGCCAATGTATCTAAGCAAGGCTGGCAACAATGGCTTGATCACCAAACTATGGTTATTAATGAGAATAATCTCAGCATGATGGATCCAAATGCGCAAAAATACTTAAAAGAACAAATGGATAAATTCTTTTTCTCAGAAGAAGGCGCTGATGATGTTCAGGGTTACACACCTGAAGCATAATGGCTAATTTGTTTATTGTTGCTGCACCTTCAGGCTGTGGCAAAACTTCTCTAGTCAAGGCGTTGATTGAAAAAACTGAGAATTTATGCGTATCAGTTTCACACACCACGCGCAATGCTCGCCCTGGCGAAGTGCATGGCAAAAATTACTTTTTCGTCTCTCAACAAGAATTTGACCAGATTAATAAAGACAATGGTTTTATTGAATCTGCTCAAGTGTTTGATAATTTTTACGGAAGTGCTAAACAAACGGTTAAAGATTTATTAGCCACAGGTGTGGATGTTATTTTAGAAATTGACTGGCAAGGCGCTAGACAAGTTAAACAAACTTTTACAGATGCTATTGGTATTTTCATCTTACCGCCCTCTGAAGCTGCACTTCGTGAACGCTTAACTGATCGAGGTCAAGACGATAAAACCATCGTTGATAGACGCATGCAAGATGCCGTAAGCGAGATGCAACATTACAATGAATTTGATTATTTAGTTATTAATGATAATTTTGAAGTAGCTCTTACAGATTTATCTCAAATAATTTACGCTCAACGTCTCAAACTTTCTGAGCAAGTATTAAGACATCAATCCTTGCTTAACTCATTGATTTAACCTATAATATTAATCCTTAATTATATTGATTGTTTAAATGAGTTCAGAGTCTACCCTGCCAATGTCCAGCACTACAAGTGCTTTAGACGTTCAAAAATACCCACCCATATTAACCCCTGAGCAAGAGCATGAACTAGCTATCAAACTATATGAAAACCACGATTTGAGCGCTGCAAGACAATTAGTTTTGTCGCATATGCGTTTTGTCGCTTTTATTGCACATGGCTACAAAGGTTACGGTCTTGAGCAAGCAGACTTAATACAAGAAGGCACAATCGGCTTAATGAAAGCAGTCAAGCGCTTCAATCCACATAAAAACGTACGCTTGGCTTCATTTGCAGTGTATTGGATTCGCGCTGAAATTCATGAGTTTATCTTTAAAAATTGGAAAATTGTTAAAGTGGCAACAACCAAAGCTCAACGCAAACTGTTTTTCAAACTCAAGCAAGCCAAGTCCAAGATATACCAATCTCTTAATAGTGATCAAGCTGATCAAATCGCCCAAGATTTGGGCGTTAGGCGCAAAGACGTATTAGAGATGGAATCACGCTTGCAGTTTAACGATGTTGCTTTTGAAAACTCTGATGATGAAGATTCAAACGCACCAGAGCAATACCTTACTAGCGAAAACACCCAAACGCCAGAGCAATTGTTGCTGATTGACGATTCTCAAAAAAATAAACAACAGCAACTTTACAAAGCACTTTCTTCACTAGATGAAAGAAGTTTAGATATTTTACAATCTAGATACTTGAAAGAAGAAAAAACAACCCTACATACTCTAGCAGACAAGTATGGCGTTTCTGCTGAAAGAGTCCGTCAACTTGAAAATAAAGCTATGCAAAAGCTCAAATTAACTTTAGAAGAAGTTTCTATTTAGTTTTTTTTGAATTAAGCATTAGCCTTAAATTTATCGTTTATTAATTAGGAGAAAACATGAATATTCGTCCCCTTCACGATCGCGTGATTATTCGTAGAATAGAAGAAGAAAAAACAACTGCAAGTGGCTTAATCATTCCAGATTCAGCTACTGAAAAACCTTCTAAAGGAGAGGTTCTTGCTATTGGCAAAGGCAAAACTACAGATGCTGGATCAGTTATTTCGTTAGAAGTAAAAGTTGGCGATACCGTTGTATTTGGTCAATATGCAGGCTCAGAAATTAATTCAAACGGTGAATCGTTGCTAGTAATGCGTGAAGACGACATTGTAGCAATCATCGACTAAAGGAGAAAGAAATTATGTCAGGAAAGGATATTAAATTTAGCTCAGACGCTAGAAACCTAATGCTAGAAGGTGTCAACATGCTAGCAAACGCAGTTAAAGTAACACTTGGCCCTAAAGGTAGAAATGTTGTTATCGACCGTTCATTTGGCTCTCCACACATTACCAAAGATGGTGTATCTGTTGCTCAAGAAATCGAACTTGAAGATAAGTTTGAAAACATGGGTGCACAAATGGTTAAAGAAGTTGCTTCTAAAACCAATGATATTGCTGGTGACGGCACAACAACAGCAACCGTATTGGCTCAAGCATTAGTTGTGGAAGGTGTTAAATCTGTTGCTGCAGGCATGAATCCTATGGATCTTAAGCGCGGCATTGACAAAGCAACAGAAGCTGCTGTAAGTGCATTACGCGAATTATCTCAGCCTTGTAACGATACAAAGGCTATCGCTCAAGTGGGCACAATCTCAGCCAACTCAGATAGCTCAGTTGGTGATATTATTGCTGAGGCGATGGAGCGCGTTGGTCAAGCAGGTGTTATTACTGTTGAAGAAGGATCAGGCTTTGATAATGCACTAGAAGTGGTTGAAGGTATGCAGTTCGATCGTGGTTACTTATCGCCTTATTTTGTTAATAATCAAGATGCCATGACTGCTGATTTAGACAGTCCATTAATTTTGTTACATGATGCAAAAATCTCTAATATTCGTGATTTATTACCAACACTAGAAATCGCACAAAAATCTGGCAGACCTTTGTTGATTATTGCTGAAGATATCGAAGGTGAAGCGCTTGCAACACTTGTGGTCAACAATATGCGTGGCATTGTAAAAGTTGCAGCTGTTAAAGCACCAGGCTTTGGCGCTCGTCGTAAAGCAATCTTGCAAGACTTGGCAGTTTTAACAGGCGGCGAAGTTATTTCAGAAGAAATTGGCTTGTCGTTAGAGGGTATCACTGAATTGCAATTAGGTGGCGCTAAACGCATTGAAGTGGGCAAAGATGAAACAGTCGTTGTTGATGGCGCAGGATCAAAAAAAGCAATTGATGGTCGTGTGGCACAAATTAAAGCGCAGTTAGAAACTACAACTTCTGATTATGATCAAGAAAAATTAAACGAGCGTTTAGCTAAATTATCTGGCGGTGTAGCGGTTATCCAAGTGGGTGCAGCAACTGAAGTTGAAATGAAAGAAAAGAAAGATCGTGTTGATGATGCATTACACGCAACTCGCGCTGCTGTTGAAGAAGGCGTAGTACCAGGTGGTGGTGTTGCTTTGGTTCGTGCAATTAGCGCTATGGCTGATTTAAAAGGCGACAATCACGACCAAGACATTGGTATTCAGATTCTAATGCGTGCGATGGAAGCACCATTACGCCAAATCGTCTCTAATGGCGGTGGTGAAGCGTCTGTTGTGCTTAACAATGTAGCAAATGGCGAAGGTAATTACGGCTTCAATGCAGGTAACGAGTCTTATGGTGATATGCTTGAAATGGGTATCCTAGATCCGACTAAAGTAACCCGTGCAGCACTGCAACACGCTGCCAGCATTTCTGGATTGATGATTACTACAGAAGCTATGATTACTGACATTCCTCAAGAAGGTGGTGCTCCAGCAGCTCCAGATATGAGTGGTATGAGTGGCATGATGTAAAATAGTTGTTATTTTAGATAGCTACAAAAGCCTCGTTTTTACGAGGTTTTTTTTGGTATGATACTTGGCAAATATATTCTTGGGCGAGCTACACATGAGTAATTACGATTCTTCTTCGATTGAAGTTTTAACAGGACTAGAGCCCGTTAGAAAGCGCCCTGGTATGTATACTGAAACCGAGCGACCAAACCATCTTGCCCAAGAAGTTATTGATAACAGTGTCGATGAAGCAGTTGCAGGACATGCTAATAAAATTAATGTTGTACTTTACAAAGATGGCTCACTATCTGTTGAAGACAACGGTCGAGGCATGCCTGTTGACATACACTCAGGAGAGGGTCAATCAGGCGTTGAAGTGATCCTTACCAAACTCCATGCAGGTGGTAAATTCTCTAATGATTCTTATCAATTCTCAGGCGGTTTACATGGCGTTGGTATTTCGGTAGTTAATGCCCTCTCCACCTTAGTAGAAATTTGGATTAAACGTGATGCTAAAGAACATCATATTAGTTTTGCAGATGGATTTAAAAAAACTGAACTAGAAGTCATCTCTACTGTAGGTAAGCGTAACACAGGAACCAAGGTTAGATTTACACCTGATGCTCAATTTTTTGATACTGTTAAATTTTCAGCAACAAAATTACGCCATAATTTACGCTCTAAAGCTGTTTTATGTCCTGGACTAGAAGTAAACTTTTACAATGAAATTGACGATACAACCGATAAATGGATGTATCAAGAAGGCTTAAAAGATTATCTATCAATGACACTTGACGGGCTAGATAATCTACCTGAAAAGCCTTTTGTGGTTAATTTTTCTTCAGATGAACAACAACTTAACTGCTCTTTAGCATGGACTCAATATAACACTAATGTTGTGGCTGAAAGCTATGTTAATCTTATTCCTACTATCAATGGAGGAACGCATGTAAATGGACTAAGGTCCGGGTTAACTGATGCGTTAAAAGAGTTTTGTGAATTTAGAGATTTAATTCCAAAAAACATCAAGCTTACCCCTGATGACGTTTGGCAAAGAATTGCTTATGTACTGTCTATTAAAATCCTAGATCCGCAGTTCTCAGGACAAACTAAAGAGCGATTATCTTCTAGAGAATGCGCTAGCTTTGTCTCTAATGTTGTTAAAGATGCTTTTAGCTTATGGCTTAATCAACATACAGATATTGCAGAACAAATCGCTCAATTAGCTATTAGTAATGCCCAAGCCCGACTCAAGACCAATAAAAAAATAATTCGTAAAAAAATTGTAAGTGGGCCTGCCCTGCCTGGAAAACTCTCTGATTGCACCAGTACCGATCTTACTCAAACTGAAGTTTTTTTAGTGGAAGGTGATTCAGCGGGAGGCTCTGCTAAACAAGCAAGAGATAAAGAATACCAAGCAATTTTACCTCTGAGAGGTAAAATTTTAAACACTTGGGAAGTTGATTCTGAGCAAGTTTTAGCTAGCAATGAAATTCATGATATTAGTGTTGCTATTGGACTAGAGCCCAATTGTGAAGATTTATCTAATTTAAGATATGGAAAAATCTGTATTTTGGCAGATGCTGACTCTGACGGTGCTCATATTGCCACACTGATTTGCACTTTATTTGTAAAGCATTTTCCAAGATTAGTTAAAAATGGGCATGTTTATGTTGCTATGCCACCCTTGTACCGCATTGATGCGGGCAAGCAAGTATTCTATGCGCTGGATGATAGCGAGCGTGACGCCATTATTCGAAAAATACAAAGTGAGAATAAACGTGTTAAAGTCCAAGTACAACGCTTCAAGGGGCTAGGTGAAATGAATCCTGCACAACTTAGAGAAACTACCATGTTGCCAGACACCAGACGCCTGATCCAGCTTACTCTGGATAACCCATTGCAAGTTGAACAGACCATGGATATGTTACTGAGTAAAAAACGCGCACCTGATCGTAAAAAATGGCTGGAAGAGAAAGGTAATTTGGCGAATGTCTAGTGACAAAAAAAAGGCAGTTGTTTTACTTTCTGGAGGCCTTGATTCTACTACCACACTAGCCATTGCTAAGTCTCAAGGTTACGATTGCTTTGCGCTAAGTTTTGATTACGGTCAAAAACAAAAATCAGAACTAGTCGCTGCCGCTAACGTTGCTAAAAACTTTAAAGCAACTGAACACCGTATTATGAAAATATCTTTAGCTGACATTGGCGGCTCAGCACTCACTGACAAAGATATTGATGTACCTGACTTTGTAGAAAGCGACGAAATTCCTGTCACCTACGTGCCAGCAAGAAACACTATTTTTCTATCGTATGCTCTTGCTTGGGCTGAAGTGCTTGATTGTCAAAATATCTTCATTGGCGTTAATGCATTGGACTATTCTGGCTATCCTGATTGCAGACAAGTCTACATTGATGCATTTGAAACCATGGCAAACTTAGCTACTAAGCAAGGTGTCGAGGGTCATAAAATCCACATAAGAACCCCGTTAATTAGCCTTGATAAAGCGCAAATTATTCAAAAAGGCGTATCATTAGGTGTTGACTATGCCAAAACAACTACTTGCTATCAGGCCAATAATCAAGGGGAAGCTTGTGGTGTTTGTGATGCATGCGAATATCGAAAAATAGGCTTTCACAAGGCAAAAATTCAAGACCCGACTCGTTATCAAAACTAGTTTAGTTTTTTTGCAATTTAGTCTTGCTTTGTAGTCAATAATCGATAAAATAATAACTTTATTATACTAAACAGGAAATAACAAATGAGCATTGAGGAAAGAGTTAAGAAGGTTGTAGCTGAGCAATTAGACGTAAGTGGTGATATTGATAATAACGCTTCATTTATTGACGACTTAGGTGCAGATTCTCTAGACACTGTTGAATTAGTTATGTCTCTTGAAGAAGAGTTTGACTGTGAAATCCCTGATGACCAAGCAGAAAACATCACAACAGTTCAACAAGCGATTGACTACGTTAACAACAATTTGTAATTTCCGTTTAGCTTGCTAAGTAATAAGGCGCTTTCTTCTTAGAATTAAGCGCCTTTTTTTATTTTTTTCTAAAAAAGTAATGTTATGAGTAAAAGAAGAGTTGTAATCACCGGATTGGGTATCGTTTCACCAGTTGGAAATACCGTTGACAAGGCTTGGGAAAACATCCTTAATGGTCAATCAGGTATCAATGTTTTGACCAACCTTGACACAGAAGGCCAATCGGTCAAATTTGGTGGCTCAGTAAAAGATTTTGACATTAGCGACTATCTCAAACCCAAAGACGCTAAAAAGATGGATCCTTTTATTCATTACGGCATGGCGGCTGGTATTCAAGCTATTGAAGACTCCGGCATAGAAGTCACAGAACAAAATGCTGAGCGTATTGGTGTTGCTATTGGTGCAGGTGTTGGTGGTCTAGGTACTATTGAAGCCACTGCAGACTTATATCGAGAAAAAGGCGCTAAACGCATCTCTCCTTTCTTTGTACCTTCTTCAATCATAAATATGATTTCTGGTAACTTATCGATTAAATATGGCCTTAAAGGGCCTAATTTTGCCATTGTGACTGCTTGCACAACTGGTACTCACAATATTGGCGATGCTTCACGTTTAATCGAATATGGCGATGCTGATGTAATGGTTGCTGGTGGTGCAGAAATGTCAACGACTAATTGTGGCTTGGGTGGTTTTGCAGCGGCTCGTGCACTCTCTACTCGTAACGAAGATCCTGCTACTGCCTCTCGCCCTTGGGACAAAGATCGAGACGGGTTCGTCTTGGGTGATGGTGCTGGTGTTGTTGTGCTTGAAGAATACGAACATGCCAAGGCACGTGGTGCCAAAATTTATGCAGAGGTATCAGGCTATGGTATGAGTGGTGATGCCTATCACATGACACTTCCCTCAAAAGGTGGAGAAGGGGCGGCGCGCTGCATGAAAAATGCTATGCGCAATGCAGCTATCAACACTGATCAGATTGACTATATCAATGCACATGGCACTTCTACTCCTGCAGGTGATCAAGCAGAAACAGATGCAGCGAAACTTGCACTAGGTGATCATGCTTATAATTTAGTGATGAGCTCTACCAAATCTATGACAGGTCATTTGCTGGGTGCAGCAGGTGGTATTGAGGCTATCTTTACTGCACTGGCTATCCGTGATCAAGTGGCACCACCAACGATTAATATCTTTAATCAAGATGAAGGATGTGATTTAGACTACGCAGCCAACGAGGCTCGAGAGATGAAGATTGAGCACGCTATTTCCAATTCCTTTGGATTTGGTGGCACAAATGGAAGTATTTTACTTTCAAAAATCTAAAAAAAAATTTCTTTCTGTTTCTACCTTCCTGTCAAATATGGTTGTGAATCCTGAGATCGTTATTCGATAACAAATAAAAAGTGAATTGAATGTTTCATATTAATACCTCATATATTTTACTAAATTACCACTCCTATATATTTAATGGTTATGCTTAATTGAGTTTCTAGAAACGCGCTCCTTCCTTTGATCTGGCTTCGAAATATATTTTATGTTTTTCAGTAACAGCTTAATAGCTTGAAAGTGAATCAGAAAAATTGACTTTATTGTGACAAAGGGTATCTTAAAAAAAGCTTTTTTTAGAGAGTTTGAGCTTAACTTGTCAAACTTTCCAGTTAGTGAAGTTAGAAGTATTTTCTCTTTATTTTCATTACAAAGATTGATGCGGATCTTGATTAAATCATCACTGAGTGAAAATTGAAAATCATAGTATCCTTCTCTTTTGAGAAAAGGTGACACATGGAACATCTTTTTAGCCACACAGTCTCCATTTGTATCTTTATCATCTAGATAGGTTAGATAACTATGTGTTTCACCAAAAGTATTATTAACTTCGCTCACTACAGCGTACAGATCATCTTTGCTGTTGAAACAAAACCAAAAGCTAACTGGATTAAATACATACCCGAGAACTCTTGGCATAGAAACCAAAAAAACTTCTTTCGGTTTTTCAATTTTATAGGCGTCAAACATATCATCAAGCCATGCCTTAAGAGATGAGCCGTCTCTGTAACCATGATCTTTATTATAGAAACTATGCAGACCAAAGCTATTGAGATTTAATGTCTTTGCAATAGATTTACTCTCAATCTGGGATAAGGGAATTCCCAAATAATAGACATCATATTTAAAAGCATTTTTTCTAGGGCTTAATCTCTGATGCATCACCTCAAAGTTAATTAACTTGGGTGTGTTTATTCCCACGGTAATTTAATTCCAAAGTCTTTAACTACTTTAATGGCACTAGATAGTCCATCCTCATGGAATCCATATCTTTGCCATGCCCCACAAAACCAGAACTTATCAACCCCTTGAATTAAAGGAATATCTTTCTGTGCAGCGATAGCATCTTGATTAAACTGAGGATGATCAAATATATGTTCATTGATAATCAATTCTTCTTTAGGTTTAACGCTCGGATTGAGCGTCACTAAAACAGGTTTTTTAGATTGAAGAGATTGCAAACTATTCATCCAATAAGTCAAAGAAATTTTATTAGCTTTGACTTTATTGCTGTTTGATAGATATACCCAACTTGACCAAGCGCTTTTTCTCTTAGGCATAAAGGATGAATCTTGATGAAGAATGACAGAATTAGGCTTATATTGAATGCGTCCCAAAACTGACTTTTCTTCTTTTGAAGGTTTATCAATTAAAGCTAAAGCCTGGTCACTATGACATGCAAAGATGATTGCATCAAACTGGTGTTTACCTCCATTGGAGTCAGTAATTGTTGCAGAATTTTTATCTCTGGTAACAGAGCTTACTGCGAGATTGGTTCGGATATTTTTTTTAATTTTTCTAGTAAGTCTAGTAACGTATTCTTTACTTCCACCTTTGACAGTGTACCATTGTGGCTGCCCATCTACAGACAATAATCCATGGTTATGAAAAAACCTAATTAAGGTTTCTGCTGGAAAATTAAGCATATCTTCAACAGGTGTTGACCAGATGGCTCCACTCATTGGAAGAAGATAATAATTTTTAAACCACTCTCCAAGTTTTAAATCTTCAATCAAATCTCCGATAGTCTTACAGTTCTGACTATCAATGTAGAGCAATGCTTTTTTATTGAATTTCAATATATCTTGAAGCATTCTGTAATAAGAGGGTCTAAGAAAATTTCTTTTTTGAGAAAAAAAGTTACTCAATTTCATGGACCCGTATTCAAGCCATCCATCATTGATGCTGACACCGAAAGACATATTGCTTCTGATAGTGGGAACCTCAAGATGCCTAAAAAGTGCTAAAAGATTTGGATAATTTTTTTGATTAAAAACAATAAAACCGGTATCAACACTGATCTTATTAAAATCCTCTTCAAAAGTTAGTGTTCTGGAATGCCCCCCAATATAGTTTTCTTTTTCAAAAACACTGACATCATGCTTTTGACTCAAAAAGTAAGCAGCGCTCATTCCCGATATACCGGCGCCAATAACCGCAATTTTCATAGTTTTTAATATTGATTTGCAAACAAGATTTTCCGAATTTTATTATATAATAAGTAATATCTTGAGGATGTCATATGTTAAAAAATAGAATTAATCGAACGTTCATTGAAATACTGAAATCTATCAAGTATGGCTCTTTAAACCTTACTGATTATGATGGAATAGTTCACACATTTAAGGGTAGCAATGATGGCCCCAATGCTGAATTAACGCTTCATTCCAATAAAGTTATTTCAAATATGGTTTTTAGAGGTGATATAGCATTTGCTGATGATTACAGGAATGGACTTTGGGATAGTCAAGATCTTTCTGCTTTGATCGAATTTGGTTTACTGAATCATAATGAACTTAATCAATTTATTTTTGGCTCCAAGATTCAGCAAATAATCTCCAACTTTTCATACTTTTTCAAAAAAAATACAAAATCTGGAAGTAAAAAAAATATTCATGCCCACTATGACTTAGGTAATGATTTCTATCAATTGTGGCTTGATTCGACCATGACTTACTCTTCTGCATTATTTCTAAAAGATAAAGAGAACTTGTCAGATGCCCAGAATAATAAATACGATCGAATTATTGACCGAATTGGCAATGGAAACAAAGAAATTCTTGAGATCGGTTGCGGCTGGGGCGGTTTTGCTGAGAGAATTAAAAACAAAACACAACATCGGCTTGATGGAATAACCATTTCTACAGAGCAATTACATTTTGCAAATAATCGGTTAAAAAATTCTTCTCGTACAGCGCTGAATTTCTGCGATTATCGAGATATCCGAAAAAAATATGATGCTATTGTTTCCATAGAAATGTTTGAAGCAGTAGGAGAAGAATATTGGTCATCATATTTTTCTCAAATTAAAAAGTCTTTAAAACCAAAAGGTAAAGCTGTAATACAAACGATTACTATTGATGATTTTTATTTTGAAAACTACCGAAAAACAGGAGATGCAATTAGGAGTTTTATCTTCCCTGGCGGCATGCTTCCTAGCCCTGAGGTTTTCAAAATAGAAATCGAAAAAGTGGGACTTAAGATTACTGATCAACATTTTTTTGGTTTTGACTATGCCAAAACTCTAAACCATTGGCTAGAAAATTTTAATTTAAAATCTAATGAGATAAAGACACTAAACTTTGATGAGCCTTTTATGAGATTATGGAGATACTATCTTTGTTCATGCATTGGCGCATTTAAAGCTCAAAGAACAAATGTCATGCAAGTTGAATTGCAACATGCATAAAAGAGCTGGCTATCTGTTAATTTTATTATCCGTTATCTCTTTCAACTCTCTATCTTCAGAAAAAATTCTTAAAGATTACCTTGGTGATTATTACCAGCTCGGAACTGGAAAACTGTCTATTTTTTTTATCGATATCTATGACATAAGCTTATTTTCTCAAACAAAAGATTATTTAAAAGATAAGCCATTCGCCATCGTAATTAATTATTTAAGAGACCTCAAAAGTAATCAAATTGTTGATAGTTCTATCGATGAAATTACAAGAATGTCCAGCCCCTCTGGAGATGATCTTGAGAATTACAGATCTATCTTTACAAGTCTATTTCCTAATATATACAGTGGTGATCAATTGATCGGCATTAGAACAGCAAATAATGATGGTGTGTTTTTTCACAATAAAAAACCGATTGGGAAAATAAATGATGAGAAATTAGTAGATAGTTTTTTTGATATTTGGCTCTCAGATGAAACTTCTAATCCCGAACTTAGGGAAAAATTACTAATGAGTTATGAGTAACCAGTCAGTTAATAAAACTAGTCTAATTAAGTATGCCCTTTTTGGTTTTACTATAGCCTTTGGAAGTCTTCCAATATATCTGCATTCGCCTGAATTCTATTCTAGTGAATTTCAAATTTCTATTACTCAAATTGGCTTCACTCTTTTGGTTTTAAGACTCATAGATGCCTTTCAAGATCCGCTTATAGGGTATTTGAGTGATATGTATTCTAAATTGAGGTCATTAATCATTATTTTGGGTATTGTTATAATGAGTATTGGGTTTTTTATGCTTTTTAATCCAATAACTAGTCCCAATATTATTTGGTTTGGATCCTCAGTTTTTATTGCCTCCACCGGTTTTAGTATTGCGGCCATTAATTATCAAGCAGTTGGCGGATTGTGGAAGTCTTCATCCACTGATAAAACGACCATAACTTCTTGGAGAGAGGCATTCGCATTAATTGGCATACTAACTGCATCAGCCCTTCCAGCCCTTTTAGGAAGTCAAGAAAATGCTCAAGAAGCATTCAGAAACTTGGTATTTATCTTCATACCAATTATGATTATCACCAGTATTGTATTTTATAAAACAACCCAAAATATTCCTCTCGTTAAACCTAAACATAAATCTATCAAAACTCTGTTTAAAAATATCCAGAGATGGGATTATCAATTTTTAACTTTATTTTTTATAAATAATCTCGCAAGTTCAATACCTGCAGTGCTAGTGATTTTCTTTATCAATGACAGAATAGGCGCTGAGGGGATGACAGGATTATTTTTAATTCTTTATTTTTTAAGTGGCGCTCTATGTATGCCACTGTGGAATCAATTAGCTAAAAAATTGTCTAAATTCTATGCATGGTCGTTATCAATTCTTTTAGCCTCTATAACTTTCATATGGGCAGGTTTTTTATCCCTAGGTGATATCAATGCTTATGCAATCGTTTGTGTTTTGTCAGGAATTGCTTTGGGGGCCGATCTATCTATTCCTCCATCAATTCTTGCTGATAGAATTAAATCATCTAAAATTGAGGGGCTGACCTCAATCTATTTTTCTTCATTGACCTTCCTGTCTAAATTTGCATTGGCATTAGCGACTGGAATTACTTTGCCACTTTTAGGTTTTTGGGGATATGAACCTGGTAATATTACTAATTATGAAGTAACAGAGTATCTAAGTTATACATATGCATTCATACCTTCTGTTATTAAATTACTCGTTGGAATAACTTTATTCTCACTTGTAAAAAATCGAGTTGACTGGAGATATTAAATGAAAATTGGAGTATTAATTATGTCTATCCTAGCTTTTCTAACGGGTTGCAACAGTATCAAGGGTGACCAATATCAAGAATTAAACCCAAAGTTTTCACTTGAACAGTTCTTCACTGGAAAGATAAAGGCCTGGGGCATTATCCAAGATTACTCTCAAAATATTACTGCTCGCTTTGAAGCTGATATGGTGGGTACCTGGTCAGGGAATAAAGGAGTTTTAGACGAGGTCTTTACTTATTATGACTCAGACAGAAAACAAGTTAGAAAATGGGAAATTACTAAGATTGATGATCTGAATTACACAGGTACTGCCGGTGATATTATTGGAACAGCGACAGGAAAGAGCTTTGGTAATGCAATTAATTGGACTTATGAAATGGATGTGCCAGTGGACGACAAAAGCTATCGCTTGAAATTTGATGATTGGATGTGGGCAATGGATAATGGTAATGTGGTTATCAACCGATCCTACCTTAAAAAATTTGGAATCACAGTTGCTGAAATAACCATTTTTATGCAAAAGCAGTAATGAAGAATATCTGGATTATTGGTGCAACTGCCGGAATCGGTAAATCTCTTGCTGAATTATTTGCATCTCAGGGGCATAATCTGGCAATTTCAGGCCGTAATGAGAAAGGAATTGACGGGTTATTATCTTCACTTCCCAAGGCAGACCACATTAGCGCTCCAATGAATGTATGTAATGTTAATCAAATTCAAAAAGCCAGTAAAGCTATCTTTAATCATTGGAGCAAAATTGATCAAGTAATATTTCTTGCTGGAATATATCAACCTATGAAAATTGATGAATTAGATCTGGAGCTGGTTAAAGATATTATTGAAACGAATCTTATTGGGGCAATAAATTTAACGAATGTTATTCTCGATAATCTTATTTCGATGGGCAATGTTCAATTCTCTTTTTGTGCAAGTGTTGCGGGTTATAAGGGTCTGCCAAACTCACAACCCTATGGTGCCTCTAAAGCAGGCTTAATTAATTTTGTACAGTCATTAAATGTTGAGCATGGCAAAGAAGTTGACATTAGACTCATCAACCCAGGGTTTGTTAAAACACGTCTTACTGATAAAAACGATTTTGAGATGCCAATGATGATTTCAGCAGATCAAGCCGCCATGTATATCGATAAGGGATTAAATTCCAAAAATTTTGAAGTGCACTTTCCTAAAAAGTTCAGTTTAATTCTTAAGCTATTGAATTTATTGCCAACAAAACTTTATAACAAAATCGCAAGGTCATTAATACAGTGATTTTTGAATATACTTACACTTGGTCAGATTTCGTTGGGAATATTAGTGTTGCTTTTCTCGCTGGAATAGCTAGCTTAGGTATGATTGAAAACAGTTAAACTCTATCGAGAAAAAAGTGCTAAACGTATCTCTCCTTTCTTTTTACCCTCTTCAATCATAAATATGATTCTGATTAAATATGGCCTTAAAGGGTCTAATTTTCCCATTGTGACTGCTTGCACAACTGGTACTCATAATATTGGCGATGCTTCACGTTTAATCGAATATGGCGATGCTGATGTAATGGTTGCTGGTGTTGTTGTGCTTGAAGAATACGAACATGCCAAGGCACGTGGTGCCAAAATTTATGCAGAGGTATCGCGCTATCGTATGAGTGGTGATGCCTATCACATGACACTTCCCTCAAAAGGTGGAGAAGGTGCGGCGCGCTGCATGAAAAATACCCAACTATAAGTTGGGCATTTTTTTACTAGCTATCTCTACTCAGATCTACTGATCTAATGTAAGGTCTACACCTTTAATCTGATCTGCATCAGCAATCAAACCTTTAAAAAATTCAAAAACGATCATGGCGCCATTTTGAATACTGTTTAGTGCCGCTTCCTTATTAACCACTAACGCCCAGCTTTCTGGTGTGGAGATAAACTGAATAGCGCCGCCAATTAAGGCCAAAATAATAATAACACTTAAGATAAATTTAATCATAATCCTTTCCTAATAAAATAAAAAAGCATTGTACCTAATTCACAATGCCGTTGGCTTGTAACAAAGCACTAATCTTTGGCTTGCTACCTCTAAAAGCCTCATAACTCGCCATAAAATCCTGAGAGCCGCCCGTTTCCAGAATATTATGCAAGAAATCAAGAGATGCTTGGGAACCAATACCGCCGTTTTCTTGTACATAATAATAAGCATCAGCTGCAAGAACTTCTGCCCATTTATAGCTAAAATAACCAGCTGCATACCCCCCTGCAAAAACGTGCCCAAATGTATTTAAGAACCGATTTTCATTAAAACTTGGCATAAGAGCGGTATTTTCTCGAACCTCAGCCAATACTTTATACGTATCAACCTCGCCCAGATGTGTTTTTAAATCCCATAAAGAAAACTCACACTGACGCAACATCCCCATAGCAGACTGAAAATTTTTAGAAGCAATTAGCTTTTCATATAATGCGTCCGGCAACGACTCCTTGCTGTCAATATGCTCTGACATTTGCTCGATCACTGCTCGCTCATAGCAAAAAAATTCCATATATTGACTAGGCAGCTCTACCCCGTCCCATGGAACACCTGATATGCCAGCTGCGCAAGCATACTTAACCTTAGTTAATACATGGTGCAACGCATGGCCAAATTCATGAAAAATAGTCACAATTTCATCAAATTCAAACAATGCTGGCTTACCTTGACTAGGTGAATTAAGATTGCACACAACAAAGGCAATTGGCAGCTCATTACCTATTAATGGCTGATAATCTGCCATCCAAGCGCCTCCCCTTTTATCTTTTCGTGCATACAAATCAAGATAAATTTTGCCAATTAACGCCCCTTTTGCGCTAATCTCTAAAACACTTGCATCAGTATGATAAGTCGCTTCATTGATTTTCTTTATCTTGACTTTGTAAAGCTTTTCAATGGTTGAAAATAAACCCTCTAATACTTTGTATTCTGGAAAGTATGGAGCCAAGTCTGATTTTTTAAAACCAAATTTTTGCTCTTTTAATTGCTCACTATAGAAGCCCAAATCCCAAGGTTTAAGCGCTATGCCAGAAAACTTAGATAATTCATTTAACTCTGTCTGCGCTTGCTGTTTTGATTTATCGACCAAATCCACTAAAAAATCCAATATCTGATCAACACTCTCGACCATCTTAGATTCAATAGACAGCTGTGCATAATTTTCAAACCCTAAGATATTTGCCATTTCTTGTCTTAAAGCTAATATTTCATCCATGATAGATTTATTATCATAGTCTAAAGAGGTAAGGCCGATTTCTGAAGCGCGCGAGACATAAGCCCGGTAAAGCTCCTCTCTTAGATCCCTATTATCAAGATAGCTCATTGCATCCATATAAACAGGCATTTGCAAGCTAAGCTTATAACCTTCGTCTGTTTTAATCTTGGCCAACTCAGTTTCGCTATAGCCTTTTAATTCTTCTAATTTAACAATCTTTGTCCATTCATTAGTCGCTTTAAGAGTGTTTTTTGAAAACTGATTGCTCAATAAACTTAAGCGCGACTTAATTGCCTTAAAGCGCTCAGACTTTTCACCTTCCAGCCCAATACCAGATAGCTCAAAACCATCAATAGCCTCTTGCAAAATATAGCTTTGCTGCTTGTTTAGTTTGGTACTTTGCAGTCTTTTGTAAGCTTGATAAAGCGCTTTATTACTTGATATTTCCGAATAAAAATTAGTAATAATTGGCAAAGTTTGTTCATATTGAGCATTAAATTCATCACTAAACATAACCGCATTTAAGTGGGAATTAACACTGGTAAGCTTGCCTAATTCAAACTCAAATTCATCAATTGGAGTAATCACCTCTTCCCAAAATAAACCTTGCTCTGCTTGCTTAACAACTTCTAGTCCTTTATCGGTTGTTTGCTTAATTCGATTAACTATATCTATAGGTTGAAAATTTGGTTTAAGACTCATAATACAAAAAAATTTACAAAGTGCGTAGAAAAATAAATATGATTCAGTCTTAAATTTTTGAAACCAAATATCTTCGTACAAGCAATGCACAAAAAAAATAAAAAAAATTTATGGAAATAAGACGAAAATCACTCTTGAATTATTATATAGCATTCTATGAGAATTTTTAAAACCTCACTAGCTGTATTTATTGTATTTTTTTAGAAATTAACACTAAAAAGCTGCACAAGGTGATCATATTAAAGATCAAAATCTTTAGATAGTGTTTTTTGCTGAGCAGAAGTTAATATCATTTCCATTTGGTAAGCTGGATGCTCACTACCAAAAACCACTTCTGAACCGTTGATAAAGTCTTTGACCATAGCAGAAGTAAATTCAAACCTCACAAAATGAACTGAAGATGTTTTATCGTCTGTTTCTCGGTCTAAATCTTCATTACAAATTGGATACACTTTATCAGCACCTTTTACTTGAAAATAGATCTTTTTTTCGATCCCAATCATATTTGCAAGTGCTTCTTTTCTTTGCTCAACGTCATCATATTGAATCATCATAGTTGCTTTCAGATTGTGCCCATCTGGGATAAGTGGTGTGTAAACATCCAGCTCATCTTGAATCTCACTAGGTTCAAATATTTTTTCAATGCGCAGCATTTCTTGAATCTGATATTTAACAGTTTCTAAATTCTCAAACATAAAATTAATATGTTCACCCAAATAAACATTTCTTAGCAATTTTGTTGCTATAGCGTCTGCTCTAATTTGGTCACGATTTTCAGCATATTGTTCGAGTGATAGTAAGTCTTTTTTTGTGAGTAATTGCATCATAATATTTATTTTTTATAAGCCATATGCCATTTTAAGCACACTGATTGGATGGATTGAATCTACTTTTCTATCAGCTATATGAGCAATATGATTGCCTGCCATGACACAATCACTTACAACATAATCTGTAGTTTCTGTTACTTTTTTTGCAATTGGTTTACCAATTTTAACCGCATAAGTATGTGAATCTTTTCTAACCCCATAAGTGCCATCATGGCCTGAGCACCTTTCAGCAACATCAAGTTTAATCCCTGGAATCATTTCTAAAATTTTCTTAGTATGAGCTCCAATGTTTTGTACTCGCTGATGACAAGCAACTTGATAAACAATTTCCTTGTCAAGTTGTTTAAAATCTGTTTTTAGCTGATTTTTTTTCAGTAAATAAGATAGGTATTCAAATGGGTCATAAAAAGCCTCTGAAACTTGTTTGACAGCTTCATCTTCATCCATCAATGATGGAAGTTCATTTTTAAACATTAATACACATGATGGGATCGGTGCCATTAATTTAAAGCCTTTATCTACAAGCTCTTTTAAAGGCGCGATATTTTCATTAGCATACTTTTCAACTGTATCCAAATCTCCTAGCTCCATCTTAGGCATACCGCAGCATTGATTTTTTTTCACCAATTGTACTTCAACATTATTATGCCTTAGGATATCCACAATATCTAAAACAGATTGAGGATCGTTATACTCTCCATAACAGGTACCAAAAATAGCTACTTTTTCACTCGTAGTATCAGTAGCTTGATCTACAAAAGTTTTTGTTAAAGTTTTTGAATGGTATTTTGGCACTACAGCATTAACATGAACTCCTAAAACCATTTCAGTTAATTTTCTTAATACTTTTTGATTGTTAGACCAATTAACTATTGAAGATACAACCGGTTTAGAGGCAATAGAGCCAACCTTCATTGGCGATGTAAGCAGTTTATGCGATCTTGATGTTTCGCCTTTCTTAAACTGAACTGCTTTTGCTCTGAGCATTAAATGTGGGTAATCCAAATTCCATTGATGAGGAGGTACATATGGACACTTAGTCATATAGCACAAATCACACAAGAAGCACTCATCAACTACTTTTTTATAATCTGATTTTTCAACACCGTCTAATTCAAAAGTTGGTGATTCATCAATTAAATCAAACAAAGTTGGGAATGATTGACATAGATTAACACAACGTCTACAACCATGGCAAATGTCAAACACTCTTTCAAGCTCTTGATTTAATTTATCCTCATCGTAAAAATCAGGATTCTTCCAATCAATTGAATGCCTAATTGGCGCTTCTAAGTTACCTTCTCTAATACTCATAGCAAAAGCCTTTTTTATAAAATAACAAAAAAAGCCATAAGTAAGACTACCTATGGCTCAAAAAAATTTAAAGACTGTCCATTGCCTTTTGATACCTATTAGCATGCGAACGCTCAGCTTTTGCTAAGGTTTCAAACCAATCAGCAATCTCATCAAAGCCTTCTTCTCTAGCTGTTTTAGCCATGCCAGGATACATATCAGTATATTCATGAGTTTCACCATGCACGGCACTTGCAAGCATATCTTTAATTTCTTTAGCTGGCATATCAGTACCTGGATCACCAACTCCACCTTCAATTAAATGCTCCATATGACCATGTGCGTGGCCAGTTTCACCTTCAGCAGTATTGCGAAATAGATTTGCAACTTCTGGCTCACCTAAGATATCACACTGGTTTGCAAAATACAGGTAGCGCCTATTAGCTTGTGACTCTCCAGCAAAAGCATCTTTTAAACTTTGTTCAGTTCTTGAACCTTTTAATGACATTTTTTTCTCCTTTTTTTAAATAATCAATTGAATCATATCAGATTAAATCTCTGCATACAACAGAAATAAATAGGACATTACAATCAATAAAATCGATCATTAATTCAAATGGATTTAAATGGATTTAAATACTAAAAGCATACTGAATAATTTATTTTAAAAATGCTCTAGTAGAAGGGGGTAAGCTGGTGGAGAGAGAGGGATTCGAACCCTCGGTACGTTACCGTACACCCGCTTTCCAAGCGAGCAAATTAAACCACTCTGACATCTCTCCAGAAAAGAGTATTTTACGTTAATATCGCTTGAAAACCACCCATTTAAAGAATTTGCTAATTTTTTACGCAGAAAGGTATTTATCACTGAATAATGTCGAAAATAGACTGTTTAAAACCTTCAAACAAACATTTTGATCAATTTTAATTGTTAATTTTTGCCATTTTACGGCTATTTTTAAAATTTCCGATATTTTTAACTGCTTAAACTTAGCTTAATTTTCTATGTAAGTTGTTGCTTTTACTAAAAATATTAAATCAAAGGAGTGTCCCGTTTATTTACAAAAATTTGCTTTTTATAGATTTTTTTTGATAGAAAGAAAGTTGTCAGCTATTAAATGCCGCTTTAAATAGAACAGGGTTTTATGCACTGGAATATCCTTTATTGCAAAATCAAAATCCTCACTCATTAGTTTCAATTGATCCAACGAAAACTCATCCCCTAATTTGGCATTATTGAAAAATTTTTGATGAGAATATAAAATGTTTTTACCTATAATAAATTTATCTTTAACAGTGTCACCATCAATTAACGAAATTATTGCCCTTCTTAACCTGAGAGGCAGGCCAAGTGTCGCAAAAACGCCACGCTTTGCATGCCACAATAGCAAATCATCGGCATAGATAAGCTCTCCTGCTATGGCTTTGGATAAGGTTTTTGCTGATTTTCCAGAATTTTTGCCACCTAGAAGAATAATGTTTTTTCCTGCCTCAGTATAACTGGCGCAATGCAATAAGCTAAATTCTTGAGTTTTATTGGCAATCAAGTAACTTAAACAAAGAAAAAATTCATTTAAAGCATCAAGCAAATCATCAACAACTTTAGGATTATCAAGAATGGTTGAATCTACATGAAATAAGTTATCTCGATAAGAAACAATAATATCACTCTTAGCTAAGCTACTTTTTTGCTCTACAAAGCGCCAACCAATTAAAGTTGCTTCTGCTAATTCAATAAAAGAAGCGGGCGCTGTGATACAAATTAAGCTATCAAACGCCCTAGTTGTGAAATGCTTTTGCTGATGAGCATTGGAGTGTTCTACTGCCAATTACCACCCTTCATCTTGCAATAAGTTTCTACTTTAAACTCATTCTCACTCTCTACAGAAAGCACTCGACAAAGCTTGACGCCGCTATTGCTGATCTTTGTAGAAACGATTTTGTAGCTATCTTGAGAAGAGCCGATAGCACCTATATAGCCATCTGGCTTAGAATTAAGCACATCTGCAAGTATCCTATCCCCAAGACTTAACGCCTCCTTAGTAGGTGCAGTAACACACCCACTTAAAAAGAGTAACAACAAGCCAATAGTTGTAATTCGATTCATCATTTGAAAGAATCCAAAGTGCTAGACAAGTTATCAATAGAAACAGACGTATAGTTGTCTGAATCTAGCAAACCATCTACATCATCAACTAATTTATTTTGCGTAGCTGTATTGTGAGATGAAGAGCCAGAGATTGACGAACTATAAGAAGAACCACCCCTATCTGAATCAGAACTACCAGAAGAGCCACTCGTACCTGAGTCAGAACTGCCAGAAGAAGAATCTGAATCGTTTGAAGATCCACCACTAGAAGTATCACCACCTGAAGAAGAGCTTCCACCACTAGAAGAATCACCACCTGAAGAGGAGCTTCCACCACCACTAGAGCCGCCACTTGAAGAGTCCCCACCACCAGAGCCAGAAGCTCGAGCGATTCCAGTAGCGGTTAATCCTGACAAAAGTACGCCAGAAGCCAAAAACATTTGAATAAATTTACGTCTTAACATATTACATCTCCAAAAAATTAAATCACTAACAATTCTAGTGAGAAAACAACTGTGTTTCAATTGGTGAAAATACAAAAAAACATAGGTAGAAATACTTATTTCATGTCAATTAAGCGATAAAAAACCTTAATTCATCAAATCTTCAATAAATCCGCTAATAAATTCATGGCGATTTTTAACTTTGGATTTTTTAAAGATACTGCCAACTTGCTGATTAACAGTTCTTTCACTAACACTTCTCAATTCTGCAATTTTTTTATATGAGACGCCTTTGATTAATAGCCAGGCAATTTCCCTTTCAGCATTTGTAAGCTTAAGCAAATCTATTTGGGAATTGATTAGCTCTACCGTGCTTTTTTTTAGTAAAGACAACTCCCCTTTAGCAAGAACAATATTTTTTTGCATACTATTAAACTCACGAATATGAAAAACAAACAGAGTCGTCATAATAACGACAAAAAATGTCTCTATGTAGAAGTGAATTGTTTTTGCGTCACCCTCAAGCAAGTCCACCACAACATCGATGGAAAAAAACAATATTAAAGCAGAAGATACTGCAATATTAACCAATTTGAAAGTATTGTCATTCATTTTATAGAGCCTGTATGCCTATTTGTTTTTCACAATATTTATAAAAAAATAATTACATAATTAATCTTACCACGTTATTAGTATAACGCTAACAACATATTGTTAATTCGCAATACGTAAGTATTTCTACTTATCGATTTAGGTGGATAAGCCTATGTTGGTTTTTAATTACACCAAATATAATAGCACCAACAACATTATATTTATAGCAAACAAAATAATGAAACATATTGATATTGTGGTTAGAGTTTTTCATTGGTGCACTGTCAGTACATTTTTACTATTAATGATGACTGGAATTAGTGGCATGAACAATGAAATTCATATAATTTTTGGACATCTAATAATGAGTTTAATTCTATCCAGGGTGATTTGGGGAATTTGGGGAGATGACAATTCTCTATGGATTAGATACTTACACTCTCCAAAATCCCTAGTTAAATATTTAAATGCAATCTTTAAGAGAAAAAATACCAAGCTTCAACTGCACAATCCTGCTGGAAGCTATATGGTGATAGCTATGTTAAGTTTGTTAACAATTATGGCTTTTACAGGGCTATTGCTAGAGTCTACTCTTGAATTTAGCGGCGTACTGCTTCCTCTAACTAGCAATATAGAAACAAATGTAGTTTTATTAATTAAAAATTGGCACGAACTAATAGCCTACTTAATGCTGGTTTTAATTACCACGCATATTGCTGGCGTGATATATTCAAGTCGAATATACAGCACAAATCTTTTAAAAATGATGATTACAGGTGGTCAAAAATCCACAGGAAAATATGAATAAAATTCTTTTATCAATTATTATTTATATTGCTTCAACCAACATACTGGCTATAGATTTTAATAAGCTCTATAAAGGCTGGTCTAACAATCAACAAGTCTCTTACAGTGCAAGTATGGGGAAAGAATTATGGAGCAAAGAGATCCTGCCTGGAAAAAGTTGTAAAAGTTGTCACGGAAGCGATCTAACGCAGCCAGGGAAACACATTAGAACCAACAAAATAATCAAACCTTTGTCGCTTAAATCCAACCCGGAACGTTTAACTAAAGAAAAAAAAATAAATAAATGGCTAAAACGTAATTGTAAATTCACTTACAAACGTGAATGTAGTCCAGAAGAGAAAATAAGCTTTATTGAGTTTATTAGATTTAATTAATTATTGGAGAAAACATATGACTAAAAAATACATATCAATAGGGTTATTTTTTGTTTTAATCTTTGCAGCTATACAAAGCAAGTCAGACTACAACTTGTTAAATATATTTAACAAGCGTGGTGTTCAAGTTATAGAGAACACAACTTATCAAGAAGAGTGCGGTGCTTGTCATTTTGATTATCAGCCTGGATTGTTGCCAGAAAGATCTTGGAAAAAATTAATGACAAATGATGAATTGTTAAACCACTTTGGCGAAGATGTCTCTTTTGATGATTCATCTACAGCAAATAAAATAATAAAATACTTAACGCTAAATGCGGCCGACAAATCATCGTACAATCGATCAAAAAAGATTTCTAGATCTTTACCTTCTCACCAGTCTCCTTTACGCATTACCAATACCCCTTATATTAAAAGAAAGCATCATGGAATTTCTAAAGAGCTAATAACTCAACAATCAGTCGGTTCACTTTCGAACTGTACTGCTTGCCATAATAATGCTCACAAGGGTGACTATGATGATGATAGTGTAACCATACCAAATATAAAAGCAGGTCTAATTTCCATAGAGTTAAATACTCAAAAAGATGGATATGTGGGAATTGTTAAATCTACAAATGAGAGTTTCAAAATCATCTCTACAAAGATCTCTAGCAACCTAAGTGTCAAAAAACTTTGTAGAGTTGTAAGTTTTAAAGGAAATGATGAGTTTTCTGTTAGAACTTATTGCAAAATCAAGGGTGGTTTTTGGCACTAAAGCAAAACCATTCTTGGTTGTTTATTGAAATAAAATAAGCACTATTTCCAAAATTTCTAAATTTTTTTAACTAATTTTCATACCAGCTTTTGCACCCGAATCTGGCGATAAAATGTGTAGTGACTTGCCATCGCCTGCTGCCAGCACCATACCCTCAGATAAGCCAAATTTCATCTGTCTTGGTGCAAGATTTGCCACCATAACGGTTAAACGACCCTCTAAATCTTCAGGTGCGTAATGTGCTTTAATGCCAGCAAAGACATTACGCGTTTTATCTTCGCCGATATCCAGTGTTAGTTGCAATAACTTATCTGCACCGTCGACATGTTGCGCTTTTACAATTTTAGCGATGCGTAAATCTATTTTCGTAAAATCGTCAATGCTAATCATATTATCATCCTCTTGCTGTTCTGGCTCTTGTTGCGTCGTGGTTTGCTTTGAAGCTTCAATCACTGCATTAATTTGCTCGTCTTCAATGCGTGACATAAGCGGCTTAAATTTATTAATTTGATGCTTAGTAAGTGGATGCTTAAGATCTGCCCAGTTAAACGATTCAATATTTAAAAAATCCTCTGCCTGTTTAGCCATTGCTGGCAATACAGGCTTGAGGTAAGTCATGAGTACGCGGAATAAGTTGAGCGCGAGTGAGGTAACATCATGCACTTTTGCCTCACTACCCTTTTCCTTGATCAGCTGCCACGGCTTATGCTCGTCAATATATTGATTGGCCTTATCAGCTAGTTTCATAATTTCACGCATCGCCTGGTTGTAATTGCGTGCTTCATAAAGCTGAGCAATAGAATCACCTTGAGCCACAAACTCATTATAAAGCTCGGGCTCAATAGAATAAGCAGATAAAGTTTTGTCAAACTTTTTGACAATAAATCCGGCTGAACGCGAGGCAATGTTAACTACTTTTCCAACTAGATCTGAATTAACTCTTTGTTTAAAATCTTGCAAATTTAGATCAATATCATCAATTTTGCTAGATAGTTTATAAGCGTAATAATAGCGTAAACACTCAGGATTAAGACTCTCTAAATAAGTTCTAGCTTGGATAAAAGTACCACGAGATTTGCTCATTTTTTGACCATTAACAGTTAAAAATCCATGTGCATAAATCGCAGTTGGTGTGCGGTAGTCGGCGCCAATCAATGTTGCAGGCCAAAATAACGCATGAAAATAGACAATATCCTTACCAATGAAATGATACAACTCGGTTTCAGAGTCTTTGTTAAAGTATTCATCAAAATCTATATTTTGAGTATCACATAGCTTTTTAAAACTAGCCATATAACCAATCGGCGCATCTAACCAAACATAAAAGTATTTATTTTCTACACCAGGAATTTGAAACCCGAAATACGGCGCATCACGAGAAATATCCCACTGTTGCAAGCCTTGCTCAAACCATTCAGCAAGTTTATTGCTAATTTCAGCCTGTAGATGGCCTGCTTGCGTCCAGGCTTTAAGCTGATCTTCAAACTGTGGTAAATCAAAGAAATAGTGTTCAGAATCTTTAGTAATTGGCGTTGCGCCAGAAACAGCAGATTTGGCGTTAATCAACTCTGTAGGAGAGTAAGTTGCGCCACATACTTCGCAATTATCGCCATACTGATCTTTAGCGCCACACTTTGGACACTCGCCACGAATAAAACGATCTGGCAAGAACATTTGCTTTTCAGGGTCGAATGCTTGTGAAATCGTCCTATTTTTAATAAAGCCTTTGTCATTAAGTTTGTTGTAAATACCAGTTGAAATTTCTTGATTTTCAGGACTATGGGTTGAATGGTACTGGCTAAAACCAATAAAGAATTCTTTAAAATCTGCTTGATGACGTTCACTCACGTCTTGAATTAATTCCTCAGGCGAAATACCTAATTCATTGGCTTTGAGCATAATTGGTGTACCATGTGCATCATCAGCACAGACATAATGGCACTCGTTACCCATCATTTTTTGAAAACGCACCCAAATATCAGTTTGGATGTATTCAAGCAAATGTCCTAAGTGGATTTCGCCATTGGCATAAGGCAGTGCAGACGTGACTAAAATTTTTCTTGAACTCATAAGATAGGCTTGTTAATATTAAGGTTGAGTGATATCGTTATACGATAAAATAGCATCATTTTACTGAAATACAGGCGCAAGAATATGGCAGATTTAACCGTTGACAACATTAACAATATTTTAAGCAGTGTTGTTGATAAATACACTGAACAAGATATTGTTTCTTCAAATTCAATTAACAACATTGATATTGATGCTGACAAAGTTACTATTACTGTTGAGCTTAACTATCCTGCTAAAGGCTATCACGACGAGCTAAGCAAGCAAATCACAGATGCTTTAGCTGATAATGGCATTGATAATGCAAGTGTCAATATAGAGACAAAAATTGTTAAGTACTCTACTCAAAAAGGTGTTGAGATTCTTTCAGAAGTAAAGAATATTATCGCTGTTGCTTCAGGTAAAGGCGGTGTTGGTAAATCAACTACCTCAGTTAATCTAGCATTAGCATTACAAGCTGAAGGCGCTAAAGTAGCCTTATTAGATGCTGATATCTATGGCCCATCTCAGCCAAGAATGCTAGGTGTAAGTAAACTTAAACCAGATACTTCGGCAGAAGGCAAACTATTGCCAATTCTTGGACATGGTATGCAGAGTATGTCAATCGGTTATTTAGTTGATGAAGACAATCCAATGATTTGGCGTGGTCCTATGGTAACGCAAGCTTTAGAGCAAATGCTGCGCGATACATTGTGGCGTGGTATTGACTATATGATTATCGACCTACCGCCAGGAACAGGTGATACTCAGCTAACTTTGTCACAAAAGATTCCAGTTAGCGGCTCAGTAATTGTCACAACTCCGCAAGATATTGCACTACTAGATGCCAAAAAAGGCTTGAAAATGTTTGAAAAAGTTAACATTCCAATTTTGGGTATTGTTGAAAATATGTCATTGCATATTTGTTCTAAGTGTGGCCATGAAGAAGCTATCTTTGGTGTTGGTGGTGGCGAGTCAATGGCTAAAGAAGCAGGCGTTAATTTCCTTGGTGCACTTCCATTAGAGATGGATATTAGAACCGATGTAGACGAAGGTACGCCAACAGTTGCTAAAGATCCAGATGGTCGAGTGGCTGAAATCTATAAAGAGATTGCTAGAAACGTTAGTGCTAAGCTTACACAACAAGATCGCGCGATGAGCTCATTCCCAAGCATCACTATTGAGTAATCATGACTCAACCCGTTGATAATTCAATCAACGGGAGTAAAAATTAAGTAAACTAGAAAGCCTTATTTAGGCTTTTTTTTCGTATGGACTATTTTCAAAAATTCAAAGGTCGCTTTATTGGTATTATGCAATTAGAAGACTGTGATGCGCTACTGCAAAAGCTTATTGATATGCCGGATGATTGGTTTATTTTTAACACCCTACAACCTATGCCAAGCGAGCGTTTGCAGGCTGCTGACTTTATTAATAAAATGAAACACATTAAATCAATTATTGATGACGAGCACGATGAACGCTACTGCGGTATTGTATATGCTGATGACATTAAAAATCCGACTTTTGTCAAAATATTTCACCCAAAAAATCTAGGAAAAACTTGCGGCAGTAGCGAAAATCCGCCTATGCCGCAATGGCTAATTTCTAAAGAGCAGCCAATGGATGTCGTGACTGAGTTTGGTCCAAAAGAAGAGTCTGAAGGTTTTATCTCTAAATACCTCAAGTTTTAAAAAATAATTTCTCTCTAGACGGGGGATTTTTTTTACAAGGCAGTTTGATTTTCTCTAGCTAGGTGTTTATTTTTAATAAACAACCAAGAGGGAAAATTAACATAACACAGTAAAAATGAAAAAACTAAAGTCTAATGGTTTTCAGAGACTTGGTTGATCGTATACTTTGGAATCTCTACCACCAAATCTGTGTCACTCAAAACTGACTGACAAGATAGGCGCGAATCTGGATCCAAGCCCCAAGCCTTATCTAGCATATCGTCTTCTGTCTCATCAGATTCCGCTAATGAGTCAAATCCCTCGCGCACATAAATATGGCAAGTAGTACAAGCATTTGACATTTCACAGGCATGTTCAATTTCAACATCATTTGCAAGCATAGCGTTACAAACCGTTTCTCCCGGTTGCGCTTCAATAACAACACCCTCTGGGCATAATTCATGATGAGGTAAGATAATTATTTGTGGCATATTATTTTCCTAGTTTGTGTTGTTTAAAATTCGTCAACATTGTGACCTTGCATAGCCTTCATAACAGAAGCGTTCATACGCATCTCTACAAAGCCACTACATGTATTCTCAAGGTTGTCTATTTTATCTTTAATTATTTTTTCTTCGGTACTTGCTGCAACCAGTTCTAGCTCAGATCTTGCTTGCATAATGTCATCATACATTTTCTCGCTAATCATTGCTTTATCTTTGGCAAGTGCAGAGTCAATTGCCTCAAGCGTTCTATTAGCCTCTACCTGTGTTTCGTGGAGCTGTCTAGTTTCAATATCTGATTTAGCAAATAAAATAGAGTCCTTCAACATTTGCTCCATTTGTGCATCTGAGAGTCCGTATGATGGCTTGATAACCACCTGCGCCTTAACACCGGATATTTGCTCTGATGCACTCACTGAAAGCAATCCATCTGCATCTACTTGAAACTCAACACGAATACGTGCATTTCCCGCTACCATAGGTGGGATTCCTGTTAAGTCAAAACGTCCCAATGAGCGACAATCTTTAACTAGTTCACGCTCACCTTGTAAGACATGAATACTCATAGCAGTCTGTCCGTCTTTAAATGTGGTGAATTCTTGTGCGCGGGTAATTGGAATTGTTGTGTTTCTATGAACAACTTTTTCAACTAATCCACCCATTGTCTCTAGCCCAAGTGACAAAGGCAATACATCTAACAACAACATCTCATCACTAGATTTGTTGCCTGCTAATACATTAGCCTGAATTGCAGCACCTTTAGCCACGACTTCGTCAGGATTGATTGAGCATAGCACAGGCTTGTTAAATAATTCTCCTACCATTGATCTTACTAGAGGCATACGGGTTGAGCCACCGACCATAATAATATCTTTAATATCACTTATTTCAACTTGTGCATCTCGAAGAGCTCTTTTAACTAATAATAATGTGCGTTTAATCAATTTGCTTGATAATTCGTCAAAAGTTTTTCGAGTGATTTTATAAGGGGTTTCGATACAATCAAATTCAGCAAAATCTTGAGTGCTTAATGTTTCTTTAGCAGCACGAGAAAATTGTTTAATCTTTTGCATTTGAATTGGGGTTAGTTCGCTAATACCCATTTTCTTAATACAATCATCAATAATTAACTGGTCAAAATCATCGCCACCTAATGTTGAATCTCCTCCTGTAGCCAAGACTTTAAAAACTCCTTTGCTAAAGCTTAATATAGAGATATCAAAAGTACCGCCACCTAAATCATAAATCGCATGAATACCCTCTTCGCCTGACTCTAAACCATAAGCCACAGCTGCTGCCGTAGGCTCGTTAAGTAAGCGCAAGGTGTTAAGCCCTGCTAAGGTAGCCGCATCTTTAGTTGCTTGGCGCTGTGCATCGTTAAAATAAGCAGGCACAGTAATTACTGCGCCAACCAAATCGCCGCCTAAAGACTTTTCAGCGCGTTGTTTAAGGGAAGCTAAAATCGTGCTGGAGATTTCCACTGCAGATAAATCACCAGTAGCTGTATGAAACAATACATTGTTACCATTTTCAACTAATTGATATGGGCAATTTTTAAATTCACTAACCTCTTTAAAGCCTAAACCCATAAAGCGCTTTACTGAGACAATAGTATTGGTTGGATCTGTTTTTGCATAAGGACAAGCATCACAACCAACGGTTAATTTATTATCTTTGCCGCAATGCACAACTGAAGGCAAAATGGATTGATTATTTTCATCCGTTAGAATCGTACTTTTACCACTCATAACAGAGGCAACAAGCGAATTTGTTGTACCTAAATCTATTCCAATCGATAGCTTGTGTTGGTGGGGTGCGCTGGCTTGACCAGGCTCAGATATTTGTAATAATGCCATGCTTGTTATCGATTAAATCCACTCATCCATGAGCTGCTTTGCTTGTAAATTAAGCTGTTCATAAAACTTAAGCTCTCTAACTAAATTTTTGATTATTTGGGCTGTATCGCTTTCGCTAAATGCCTGAGTTATTTGAGCAATGTTAAGCGTTATTTTACTGCTTACTTGCTCAATAAACTCATCTAACTCTAATTCATCTTGCCTAGATTCTATCAACTCAAGCGCCTCTCTTAGCTCAATTTGTGAGAGGAGAAATGCCATATCCATTTGCGTGTCTTTTTCATCAAAAGCCTGAATTCCGTCTAATTCTAATAGATAAGTTGCTCGCAATAAAGGAGATTTTAGCGTGTCATAAGCTGTGTTGATTAAAGAAGTGTTTTGTAATGCAAGAGATTTTTCTTTGTCACTATGTGTGGCAAACTTATCAGGATGAAATTCTGAGATTTGTTGCTGATAAGTTGATTCAAGCGTTTTTAAGTCGATGTTAAAGTTCGGTGTTAATGAAAATAACTCGAAATAATTTTGCATAGGTGATGCTTGTATTATACAGTGAAGGATTCGCCACAGCCGCATTCGGCTTTGGCATTCGGATTGTTAAATTCAAACCCCTCGTTTAGACCTTCTTTAACATAATCCACTTCAGTTCCATCCAAATAGATTAGACTCTTAGCATCAATAATAACTTGAACGCCATTATCTTTAAATACCGTATCATCACTATTCGTACTATCGACAAATTCCATATTATAGCCCAATCCAGAACAGCCTGTAGTTTGCACGCTAAGGCGTATTCCAATACCAGAACCACGATTTTCTAAAAAATCAACCACGCGTTTAGCAGCGGTATCCGTCAGAGTGATGGACATATTAAATTAGGCCTTACTTTTAATATCGTTTATAGCAGCTTTAATAGCATCTTCAGCTAGTACTGAACAATGCACTTTAACAGGTGGCAAAGATAATTCTTCAGCTAAATCAGTATTTTTGATTTCAGCTGCTTCATCGAGTGTCTTGCCCTTAACCCATTCTGTTAATAACGAACTAGAAGCAATAGCCGAGCCACAACCATAAGTTTTAAACTTAGCTTCTTCAATAATACCGTCATCATTTACCTGGATTTGTAAGCGCATAACATCACCACAAGCAGGCGCACCAACCATACCTGTTCCGACGTTTTTAGCGTCTTTGTCTAATACACCAACGTTACGTGGATTTTCATAGTGATCCATCACTTTTTCGCCGTATGCCATGTTATTTCTCCTTGATCTAATTATGCGTTATTCTAACTCTTTTAAGCAAGACTAACCCTTAGTTATTTTATGTAATTTAGTGTGCTGTCCACTCGACTTTGCTAATATCAATACCCTCTTTAAACATATCCCAAAGTGGCGATAAATCGCGTAATTTTTGCACCTTATCACGTACCAAATCAATCGCCTTATCAACATCTTTTTCAGTGGTATAGCGACCAATCGTAAATCTAATAGAGGAATGCGCCAACTCATCAGACAATCCAAGTGCACGCAACACATAAGATGGCTCTAGACTAGCTGAAGTACAAGCTGAACCTGAAGATACTGCAATATCACTAATGGCCATCATTAATGACTCACCCTCGACATAGTTAAAACTGATATTAAGGTTACCGGGAATGCGTGACTCCATATCGCCATTAATAACTACCTCTTCCATTCCATCAAAACCTGCTAATAGTCGATCACGCAAAGCTCTAATTTTTATATTTTCATTTGCCATTTCCGCCTTCGCAATAGCAAACGCTTCTCCCATTCCTACAATTTGGTGCGTGGCTAATGTACCTGAGCGCATACCACGTTCGTGCCCACCACCGTGCATTTGAGCCTCTAGACGAACACGAGGTTTACGTTGTACGTAAAGCGCGCCCACACCCTTCGGGCCATAAGCTTTATGAGCAGAAAAGCTCATTAAATCAACAGGTAGTTTGCTTAAGTCAATGTCAACCTTGCCGGCAGATTGAGCTGCATCTACATGAAAGAATATCTTATGCTCTCTACATAGATTGCCGATTGCTTCAATGTCTTGTATAACGCCAATTTCATTATTAACATGCATCACTGAAACCAAAATTGTATCATCACGCATAGTCGCTTTTAAAACATTAATATCTAATAAGCCATTAGGCAATGGATCAAGATAATCTACTTCATACCCTTCACGTTCAAGCTGTCGGCAAGTATCTAGCACTGCTTTATGTTCAGTTTTCAGCGTAATAATATGCTTGCCTTTTTTATGGTAAAAATGCGCAATACCTTTGATGGCTAAATTGTTTGATTCGGTCGCTCCTGAAGTCCATACAATTTCTTTGCTATCAGCGCCAATTAAATCAGCAACTTGTTGCCTAGCTTTCTTAACAGCTTCATCGGCTTTCCAGCCATAATAATGAGAGTTTGAAGCTGGATTTCCAAAATCACCGTCCATAGTTAAGTGCTTTATCATTTGCTCCGCAACACGCTTATCAACTGGCGTTGTTGCTGAATAATCCATATAAGTAGGGGTTGACATAATTTTATAATCCTTTATTTAAGTTATGATCGTCAATTACCATTTGTAAGGTCTTGCCGTTTAAAAAAGTTCTAATTTGTTCGCTAACTTCACACCACAGTTGATGAGAGATACACTGTCTACCATTATGGCAAGCATTCATACCTTTGCAACGACGTAAATCGATATTTTCATCTACTGCTTCGATAATTTGGGTTAAATTAATATCTTTAGCTGCAGCGTCTAGTAAGTATCCACCTCCTGGTCCGCGAACACTTTTAACTAATTCTGCACGACGAAGTTTTGCAAAAAGTTGCTCTAAATACGATAAGGAAATGTTTTGCCTCTGGGAGATAATATCTAGTGTAATAGGCTTACCAGTATCATTAGACGCTAGGTCTAACATAGCAGTTACTGCGTAACGACCCTTTGTGGTTAATTGCATATCGACCTCTTATTAAAAATATATGAATGCAAATTATACTCTTAACCTAGTCTTTTAGTCAAGTAAAAAACCTTTTATTTGTAATGGTTATTTACTCTCAATCTCTAAACCATTTACTGAGCTGTCTTTTTTCTCTTTAATGTTCAACTCTTTAGATACCTCATGCAATTGGGCATCAACATCATGCAAGTGCTTCAAGATAGAATTAATCGCTTTAACAGTTGGATCATCTTCATTTGCACCTACGGCATAAGAATCAAAATGATCAGATTTAACAATCTTTTCTTTAAGTACACGACCTGGAACACCAACCACTGTTTTTTCTGCTTCAATAGATTTAACTACGACTGAATTAGAGCCTACTCTAACATTGTCTCCCAAGGTAATTGGACCCAAAATTTTAGCACCTGCACCAATCACTACGTTATTGCCTAAAGTTGGATGACGTTTACCTTTTTGCCATGTTGTGCCACCTAAAGTAACGCCATGATATAAGGTAACATCATCACCAATTTCAGCCGTTTCACCAATCACTACCCCCATGCCATGATCAATAAAAAAGCGACGACCAATCGTTGCACCAGGATGGATTTCAACCCCTGTAAACCAACGCGAAAGCATCGCAATAAAACGAGCTAACCATTTAAGTTTCAATAACCATAGGCGGTTTGTTAGACGATAAAACAACATCGCCTGAACCCCAGAATAACAAGTAATTATCTCAAAAGTATTTCGAGCTGCTGGGTCGCGATTAAATACGCTTTGAATGTCTTCTATAAATCTCATAGCAAAATTATATCATAAATTACTAATAAACTTAATTACTCAATAATCATCATAGGACTTGATTATGACGAATAATCCACAACCGATTTAAAGCGTTTGTAATTCCACAAATATTGCTCAGGCTGGGTTATAACTAAATCTTCGATGACTTTATTCATAAGAGTTACATCTTGCTCAATCAAACCTTGCTCAGAGAGAATATCAACTGGCTTTAGATAAAGCTCATAGCCTCTACCTTTAGGGAGTCTGAGCGCCCAAGTAAGTAAAACTTTAGCTTGATTCTTTCTAGCAAGTTTAGCCAGCAAAGTCATGCTTCTAGCGTTAGTTCCAAAAAATGGTGCCAGGACCCCGCCCTCTTCACCCGGGTCTTGGTCGGGCAAGATGCCAATTAACTCTTGTTTTTTGATGGCTCGCTGCAATTTAATAACGCCTTTTTTGTCTGCAGTAGCCATAGATAGCCCATGTTTCTGCCTGTTTTTTATTAAAAAAGCTTCTTGTTCAGCTTTTCTAAGTGGTTTGTATAAAAAGGTAACAGGCGTGTCAATAGACAGCACTCTGCCAGTAATCTCCCAACAACCAAAATGAGGCACTAATAAAATAATTGGCTGCTCGCTTTTTAGATGTTCAATACCTATGGTTTTAACAATGTATTTAGCATTATCTTTAAAACTTCTTAACCAAATAAAGCCAGATTCGCTCAAGCCTTTTCCCATTTCTACTAACGATTTTTTAATTAGTTCTTGTTGTCTGGATTTATCTAAATGTGCAAAACAAGTTTTAATATTTTTACTGACGACTTTCTTAGAATGACTATTAGTGATATATAGATAAATACCAATCCAGGAGCCAATTAGGTGATTTAATCTCAACGGTATTACTGAAAAAAATTTAAGAATAATACTAATCATTTGCTTCATTCAGCATTGGTTTCATGGCACTTAGTAAATTCTTATATAAGTTAGGAGTGCGTTTTTCTTCAGTAAGCAGCCACTGCTTAAAATGGTCACGCTCAGTTGGCATAGTAAAGCACGCTGGACATGAATCAGCAATAACAGGCAGATTAGCAGACGCGGCAAAATCAGCTAATTGGCGCTCACGTACATATACCATAGGGCGAATAATACGCAAATCTTTAGCGTCATTAATATAATGTGCTTTCATGGTTTGAATTTTGCCATTATGACACATACTCATTATTAAGCTTTCACTCAAATCATCTAAATGTTGGCCTAATGCCAAAACGTTATAACCTTCGCGTCGAGCAACCTTATACATCAATCCGCGCTTAATACGCGCACAAAAAGAACAATACGAATCTCCCTTCATGCTTTCTTTAGCTTGTTCAAGAATAGGAAATTCTTCAAAAAAATAAGGGATGTCGAATGTCTTAAAAAAAACTTCAAGCGCTTGTGGTTCAAAGCCTTCAACTTGAGGGTCGATAGTCACCACACCTAAGTCAAATTTAACTGGTGCATGGCGTTGAAAATGTCTAAGCAAATGAAACAAACTGAGTGAATCTTTACCCCCTGAAACTGCCAACAAAATCTTATCACCGTCTTTAATCATTCCAAAATCACTAATAGCTCGCCCCACAGGCTTGATTAATAATTTAGGTAAATTTACTCTTGGTAAAACCATTGTCTTTGTTGTTTAATCGTTTGCTTATCAAGCTCAGTTTTTAAGCTAAGTTTACAAAATGTTGGATTGATTTGACCAATCATAACTGGAATTTCCATCAACAACTCATCCCGCAGAACACCTACTTTAATCACTTCACCTGGCGCGTATTGATTAAGTTGAGCAATTAGCGCCTTATCTTTAAGATGTTGAAAATTAACACTTACAATTTTATCGCCGACATAAAGCCCTGCAAGTTGTGCGCTAGAATCAGCAAATACTTGGGTAATCTGACTAAATTCACCTTGTGTGCTAACACTCAGCCCAAAATCAGACAGATCAGCTAAATACTCAACAAACTGACAATCAATCCCCATATATTCAAAGCAAGCCTGTAAAGGTAGCTCTTTAACACCATAGAGATAATCTTTAAAAAATTCAGAAAAATCAGTATTTGTTATTTGATTGATTATTGTTTGGATCGTGTTGTCCTCAAGTCCACAACTCTGATAACCATCCCAGACATGTTTCACTATATCATCCAAAGTTTTTTCGCCATTTGACTGTTTACGAATTTCTACATCCAGTACAAAAGCTAGCAGCGCACCTTTGGTATAGTAGCTAACTATAGCGTTAGGAGCATTCTCATCTTGCTGATAAAACTTAGTCCAGGCCTCATAACTTGACTGAGCCAATGATTGAGTTAGCCGACCTTTTGATTTTTGCACGCGAGTAACAGTTTGTGCAAATAAATCTAGGTACTGCTCAGGTGTTAATAATTTGGCCCTTAACAGAGACAACTCGTCATAATACGATGTAAAGCCTTCAAAAATCCAAAGCTGCTCAGTATAATTTTCACGATTCAAATCAAGATTATGGAAGCTAGCCGGCTTAATAGTTTTAACCCACCAAGCGTGAAAATATTCATGCGAACAAAGTGCTAAAAACCTTGTGTAATCCTTGCTTATTTCCTGCATGCCAATAGCTGGCAATTCTTTTCTTGAGCAAATTAAGCTACTAGAGTTTTTATGCTCTAATCCTCCATAACCTTGAGTCCTAACTAGCGTTAAAAATAAATAATCATCAAACGGCATACTGTTATTAAAAAAACTAACATGATGCTCGCAAATAGTTTTTAGATCTTGCTGAAGACGCTTAATATCAGTGTTGTGCATGCCAGTTATGGCCATTTGATGCTTAACATTCTGCACCTCAAAATCAAACAAGGTAAAGTCTGCCATTTCAACAGGATGATCAATTAAATCTTGATAATTGTTCGCTATAAAATTAAACTCTTTTGTTTTCTTAAGACCTGTTGCACAAGACCAGTTACCCAAAGTTTGGGCGCTATTGGCAGGCAAAATATGCAACTCGCATTGTTCATTTTCAAAACCGAGTGGCAATAAAAACATGCTAGTGCCATTAAAAAATGCACGCTCATTAGTTAGATAGGCACTACGAACTGATAAATCAAAAGCATACACCTCATAACTGAGTGTTATTTCTTCCTGACAAGGCGCACTAATCCAATGATTTTTATCCAGTTTTTTAATTAATAATGCTTGCGAACCACTTCGCGCTTGAATGCTAACAATGTTCTTAGCAAAATCTCGTATTAAATAACTACCTGGAATCCAATTGGGCAAAGAAAAAACCTGACCCAAAGGATTAGGATTTTGAAGCTTTAATTCAACTTCAAACAAATGCGCATGAAGGTTTTTAGCAGTTACCGTGTAGCAAATCGCCATTACAAAAGCTGGTCAATGGCAGCCTGAAATTCAAGCACAGATTTTTGATACTTAAGTGCTGCTAGTGCATAATTTGAGCGAACCTGTTGGAGATTGTTTTGTGCAGAAATCACAAAACTAACAGAAGAGTTACCCAATTCATAACGACGCTTTTCTTCCTGCGCTCTTGATTTAGCAATTTCTATTCGAGCTTGGTATGTAGATAATAGTTTAGATAAATGTTCAACTTTTTTCTCTAAAACGCTTGCCTTAATGGTTAGCTCAAGTAGCAATTCAGCTGTATTTTCTTTGGCTTTAGTTATTTCTATCTGTGTTTTTTCTAAGTCAGATTTAGCTTTTGTATTTCCCAAAGGATAGCTCAGCCCTAAGCCAATATTCCAAATATCATCTGTGTCATAGCCAGCACCTAAATTTAAATCTAGCTGTAATTGTGTGTTGTTTTTATCGCTATTTAGTTGTCTAATAAGTGTGTCTTGTTCGAGTTTAGCCACCTGCATTTCACTCGTATTAAGTTGCAAATGCTTGCGTAAATCATCTAGATTAGATTGGTATATTTGATACAAATCTAATTCACTAACCATTGCTTTGGCTGGCATATCAAGTGTAATGGCCAACTCCTGTTTTAATAACTCTAGATCTTGCTCAGCTTGCAAATGCTGCTGATAAGCACTCTGATAAGAGTCTTTTTGCAACAATACATCAACTTTATCAACCAAAGATTGCGAAAATTTATCTTCAACAAGTGCTAGCTCTTGAGCTGCTAATTCAAGTCTGTTGGTTGTTAGAGTAAATTGCTGCTGAGCATTGCTTAAATCTAGTAATTTAAATAATTGTGTTAAAACAAACGCTTCTTCACTTTGCTTTAGCTCAAGTGCATTGATTTCAGTTTTTATTTTTAATAAATCGCTAGATAGTTGATCATTGACACCACCAAAATCTTTTAGCAAGGGTTGTGTGTAATTGACAAGAAATTTATCACTTGACGTACTAATCGATGCCCCATCGCTCCATACTTTACTAATAGAGACATCGCCACCAGTACTAACTAGATTGTGTGTAGCACTCATACTTGCGCTAGAGATTTGATCATTAAGTTGATTTTTAGAGTCAATCGAACTGCCTAATACCCAATCTTGATTTGCTTGACTGGCAATGTAATTTAGCTGTGAAATCTGCTGATCATAGTTTTGTTGAGTAAAAAACGGATGCGTATTTTTTAATCGGTCGATAAATTCAGTCTGAGTTATTGCTACTGCGTTAACACTGAAAAACAAAGTAATACTTAGGGCAAGAGTCTTATTCATTTAGGGATAGCTTTTTTAATCTCATTAATAATAGCGTATAGCTTTTTTCCTGTGGTGTCAATCACAACATCAGCTACTTCTTGATACAAAGGTTCACGAACCTCAAGAATATCACGAATCGTTTGTTCGCGATTGCTCGAACGCTCTAACAAAGGTCTGGATTTTGATCTGGCTGTACGCATTACCAGTTGCTCAACGTTTGATGCCAAATAAACCACAAAACTACTGTTCTTTAACAATTCTCTATTTTCTGGTTTAATAACAATACCGCCACCTGTCGCAATAACAATATTAGAAATATCGCAAAGCTCTTTTAGCATACTGCTTTCACGTTGTCGAAAACCCTCTTCGCCTTCTACATCAAAAATATGGTCAATTGCAACGCCAGTACGTGCAACAATTTCAAAATCTGAATCAAAAAAATCACGCTTTAATACGCAAGCTAGTCGACGACCAACCGAAGTTTTGCCTGAGCCCATCGGCCCAACCAGAACAATATTAGCCACTTTATTCATTACGCCAACCTAGCTCAACTGATAACTAGCGCCACAATAAGGACATACACCCTTGCCGTTTTTGTCAAACTGAATAAAAACCTTAGGGTGCATATTCCATTTTTGCGCATCTTTTGGTGGGCAATGAAAAGGCAAGTTTTTAGCTGCAACCGTTGAGTAGCTTACGTGCTTTTGCTGAAAACCGTCTACAGGGCTGTTCACTTACACAATCCTTTCGCAATCCAAGATTCATACTGGGCATTGCGACCATAAACACAGTCAAAATACAATTTTTGTAAAACTTCGGTCACCGGGCCACGCGTTCCATCTCCAATCATGCGATTATCCAACTCTCTAATAGGTGTTACTTCAGCTGCAGTACCGGTAAAGAAGGCTTCGTCTGCACAATATACTTCGTCACGAGTAATACGTTTTTCAATAATACTATAGCCCAAATCTTTTGCCAAAATAAAGATAGTATCACGAGTAATGCCTGCCAAAGCAGAGGTAAGATCTGGCGTATAGATAACCCCATCACGCACAATAAAGAAGTTTTCACCACTGCCTTCGGCCACAAAGCCGTCAACGTCTAGGAGTAATGCTTCATCATAACCATCTGTTAGCGCTTCTTGTAAGGCTAGCATCGAATTAATATAATTACCATTAGCCTTGGCTTTTGTCATGGCAATATTTACGTGATGGCGAGTATAGCTCGAAGTCTTAATTCGAATACCATTTTTCATATTGTCTTCGCCTAAATACGAACCCCATTCCCATGCGGCAATAATAGTGTGCACCTTTAAGCCATCAGCACGCAAACCCATACCTTCTGAGCCATAAAAACACATCGGGCGAATATAAGCGCTGTCTAAATGATTTTTAGCAACTGCGTCTTTTTGCGCCTGGTTAATTTCTTCTTTAGAATAACCAATATCCATATTCATAATTTTGGCCGAATTAAACAAACGATCTGTATGCTCTTCAATACGGAAAATTGCTGGACCATTTGCGGTTTCATAAGCACGAACACCTTCAAATACACCCATACCATAATGTAAAGTGTGCGTTAATACATGAACCTTAGCATCACGCCAATCTACCCACTGTCCATCAAACCAAATTAAACCGTCTCTATCCTCAAATCCTGGCATTTTTTTTATTCCTTATCTAATTCAAACGCGCTGTGCAATGAACGCACTGCTAATTCTAAATATTTCTCATCAATCACCACTGAAATTTTAATCTCACTCGTGGAAATCATTTGAATATTAATTCCTTCATTGTGCAATACCTCAAACATCTGTGAAGCAATTCCTGCATGTGAGCGCATACCAATACCCACCAGCGATACTTTAACCACTTTATCATCGCTTTGTACACCAATAGCGTCTAATTCCTCACAAACAACTTCTAGAATACTTAAGGCTTTGGCAAAATCATTACGATGCACGGTAAATGCAAAATTAGTTAGACCTTCGCGTGCAGATACACTTTGAACAATCATATCCACTTCTATATTTGCACTGCTGATTGCTCTGAGGATTTTAAAAGCAATACCAGGTTTATCTGGCACGCCAATTAAACTTAACTTCGCCTCATCTTTATTATGCGCAATGCCTGAAATAACTGCTTGTTCCACAATGTTTTCCTCACTAGTAATTAATGTGCCAACTGGATTGTCAATTAGAGATGACAACACCCTTAACGGCACTTTGTATTTTGATGCAAACTCAACCGAGCGAATTTGCAAAACCTTGGAGCCAAGTGATGCCATCTCTAACATCTCTTCATAACTCACTGATTTCATTTTTCGAGCATTTGGCTCAATACGTGGGTCTGTCGTATACACGCCATCCACATCCGTATAAATTTGGCATTCGTCGGCCTTAAGCGCTGCTGCTAATGCAACCGCAGTCGTATCCGAGCCACCTCTACCTAACGTAGTAATATGACCTTTCTCATCAATCCCTTGAAAACCGGCAACTACAACTACCTTCCCCGCATCCAAGCTCGCATGAATACGATGATCATCAATCGATTTAATACGCGCCTTACCATGCTCAGAGTCGGTCACAATACGCACTTGTGAGCCTAAGTAACTAATCGCATCACAACCTAGCTGCTGCAAGGCCATAGCAAGTAATGAAATAGTCACTTGCTCACCTGTAGTTAGCAGCATATCCATCTCACGAAGGGATGGCACGTCTTGAATTTCTTGAGCTAAAGCAGTCATGCGGTTCGTCTCACCACTCATCGCAGAAACACTCACTACGAGCTGATCACCGCCGTCTGCAAATGCTTTAATTTTTTGCGCAACCGCTTGAATTCGCTCAATTGAACCAACCGATGTTCCGCCATATTTTTGTACAATTAACGCCATTAAACTATCTATAAATCAATATTCTAAGAATTATACCTTTATCCACTTTTTCTAAATTTTTTTTTATTACAGATAAAACGCCATAGGCAAGGCTTATGGCGTTTATTATTTAATGCAAAAAAAAGCCTGTGTAGTACAGGCTTTTTAATTAAAAATTACAATAAAGTCTATTTATTTTTTGTCACCAAACACGTACTTTGGTTTAAAGAAGTAAATCAATAATGGAATGATTGTAAGTGCAATCACCACATCAATAATTAACGCCTCAGAAATAAACACACCTAATGCCCAAGTGTTGGCCAATTGAGTCATGAGTAGCGGAATAAAGCTTGCAAGAAGTACAATGATTGATGCAAATACCGCAGCACCTGTTGTTTGCAGTGTATTTCTAAGAGACTCAACCCATTGCCCACCTGTTGCTTGCATTTCTTCACGTAAGCGCGAGATCATATAAATACCATAATCCACGCCTAAACCCATGGCAATAGATAATGACACTAGCGTTGCAAAATGCAAATTACCCGACCAATTCTCTACACTGGTAAAGTAAGCGCCTAAGCCGTACTGAGCAAATAACGTTACCAATAAAGTTGAAGTTAAAATACCCGCAATAAGTGGTGAGCCAAATATTAATGCTGTAATAACAAAAATTGCTAATGCAGTTATTAAAGGCGATTTGATGTATTCCACTTCAGCAACATCGTGAGTAGCTTCAGTTGCACCTAAGAAACCACCAACTGAGACAGTATCTGTACCACTATTTTCAATTGTTACTGTTTTGCCACTTTCAGGCATGATGATGGTATCACCAGATTTATAGCCCCAATTCACCAAATTAAAGCCTTTTTCATTTTCATGCTCTTTAAAAAACTGCTGGATATCTTTAACAGTTTGATGTGTTTTAACAGGGTCCATCGTATTTACAAAACCCATAATCACACCTTCATTCCAGCCTTTAGCAACAAATGAATCAAGATCTCCCTGATTTGTATTGGCTTCTAATAAGCCATTAAAACCTGAAATGATTTCATTCGCATCTGGCACCCATTCAGGGTCTTCTGCATCACCATACACGTCCATATTTTTAGCAATAAATTCTGCATTAGGAATATGGAAATATTTAAGATCTGGCTCTTGTCCAGGAGGCGTCATCATTAGCATATTAACAATTTTCATAAATTGGATATAAGACCCTGTAAACCCAATATTTGGGTGTGCCCTCATCCAGTCTTCAGTTTTTTCAATTGCCGCTTGAACCTCTGCATTATTAAAAGCACCCTGTGGCGCATCTTCATCCTCATTCCAACACTCTGTATCTGGCGCTTGCGTTCCGTCATACACACAGGCTGGAAGCATCGGGAAATGCTCAACCTTACCACGTAGCGGAATATTCACAGAAATCACACCCGGCATTACTTCGCCAAGTCGACGCAAGTCAATATTGGCATCTGAATCATATTTAAATGCTGCACGTGAATAATTAATGCCCACCTCTACACCAGGCATTGGGCTATTAGCAGTAGGTTCAAAAACTTTAGTTTGTACAGAGCTCCACGCTACAAGCGCAACAATAAGCCCTATTGGAATAATTTTCATTTTTCCAGTAATAACATTGGTTAATGTATTTGCCATGCCTTTTTCAAAATTTGAAACTTCCATTAATGTTGCATCCTGCTTAATATTCTTACCTGGATACATCGCCATTAGTATTGGGGCAATGGTTGTTGTGGTAATGAGAATGGTCATCATGCCAAACATACCAAAATAGGCATAAGCTTTATAGAATGAAATATCCACAAACGACAAAGTAAAGAATCCAACCATATCTGTTACGATTGCAA